>ERZ1292625.9-Hain-H41-01um-R1-9-length-412895-cov-9_pt2 | contig 251784 bp, 235 predicted proteins | sample MGYA00564400_ERZ1292625 | MGnify/ENA primary metagenome ERZ1292625 (study PRJEB36523, sample SAMEA6512639) | groundwater metagenome | collected 2019-01-08 | study: AquaDiva: Metagenomics assemblies of 32 groundwater samples | reverse complement strand
GCGCGTAATTTTTTTATGAAAAAATTTTCCGCGACCTAACCCGCCATAACGCACAAGACGTCATCGCTACCACCGCTCTTTATGAAAAATGGAAAACGCACTTAGCTCCCACCAGCTTTTTAAACGCTATTGAGTTTTAATTGTTAAACCAAATGTACCTGTTAACAGGTACATTTAGCAATTAAATTGGGGTTTTAGGAAAGAGTCCTGGCGGGGTATACTTTCTTTGTTATGTCAGAAAAAAAGTTTCCGGAGGGGTTTTATTGGGGGGCAGCGACAGCTTCTTATCAAGTGGAGGGAGGGATTGAAAATTGTGATTGGGCAGAGGCGGCTCGCGCTGGCCGTGTGCCTAGTTGTGGTCGGGCTTGCGAACACTATAGCCGCTTTGAAGCGGATTTTGATATCGCGAAATCACTTGGACATAATGCCCACCGTTTCTCAGTCGAATGGGCTCGGATTGAGCCAACTCAAGGACAGTTTAATGAGGAAGCGATTGAACATTACAGAGACGTGTTGCGGGCGCTTCGCGCCCGCAACATCACACCGTTCATCACTCTCTGGCACTTCACACTGCCATTGTGGTTTTCTGAGAGTGGTGGCTTTGAACGAAAAGACTCGCCAGAAATTTTTGCAAAATACTGTGCGTTTGTAGTAAGTCGTTTAGGTGATATGTGTGAACATTTTTCAACCATTAACGAGCCAAATGTATATGCCACACAGGGTTGGATAAACGGTGAATGGCCCCCATTCAAGGTAAGTAGTAAACCGTGGCAACGGAGCTACACAGGAGCTATGATAAAGAAGCGTTCAAAAATATGGACGCTTACAAATTATTTTAAAGTCGTCAAAAACTTAGTCAAAGCTCATAATCTTGCCTACAAACTAATCAAGGAAATTCTCCCAAACTGTCATGTTAGTTATGTTAAGCATGTCCATGTATATTTGAAACCAAAAGGTTTTTTAAACAAGATCAGACAGATATTAAGTAATCATTTCCAGAATCATAGTTTTACAAAACGAACTTATAAATATCTAGATGAGATTGGAATAAATTATTATCAAGCTTCGCTATATGGGGTCGAACTTACCAGCAGAAAAACAGATATGGGTTGGAACTATACTCCTGAGCATATATACGATGCGCTTGTTATGATGTCGCGCTACAAGAAGCCATTGTTTGTTTCGGAAGCTGGAATTGCTGATTACGACGATTCAGATAGAGCGGAATACATAACTAAGCAAGTCGAGGGTGTATGGCGAGCGCTTAAGAGTGGAATAGATGTTCGCGGGCACATGTATTGGTCACTTTTGGACAACTACGAATGGGCACTTGGCTTTGACAAACGATTTGGCTTGGTTGAGATTGATTACGATACTTTGGAGCGCAAAGTACGTCCTTCGGCTTACGTGTACAAGGCGATTTGTGAGGCAAACGCTGTTGTAGAATAGAGTTAATGCATTGGATACTGCTCGCTACCTTAGGGCAATTCATGAATGCGATTGTCGCGGTCTTGGATAAGTATATTGTCTCGGACGAGAAAGTGTTACCGCGGCCATTCGTATATGCCTTTTATTCTTGTCTTTTGACTGGCTTTTGGGCCGTGATATTTTTCATCGGTTTGATTCCGCCGCTTGATGCACTAGGAGTGCCATCATTTAAAAACGTTACCTTCCCAACCATCCAGGTCATTAGTATGGCATTTTTGTCGGCCTACACCTTTTTTATGGCGTTGGTTTCGATGTACGACGCGCTGCGCCATTCCGATGCGGCGGTCGTAATGCCGATTATCGGTACCATTTCTGCTTTGGCTACTTTTGGCCTGAGTTACGTTTTTCTTGACGCCGCGTTAAGTCAAAGTCACATTATCGGTATTCTGGTGATTTCTTTCGGCACGCTCTTGGTGGCTAAAACATTACCAGAATGGTCGGTAGTTCTTCATGTGGTACACAGTGGTGTTTTCTTTGCGCTTCACTACATCACTATGAAGGGACTTTTTCTTGAAACTAGTTTTGAGGATGGGTTTTTCTGGTCCCGGATTAGTTTCGTATTGTTTGCGCTTTCACTTTTGATGGTGCCAGTGTATTGGGACAAAATTAAGGAACAAACTAAGACCACCACCAAGAAAACTGGTGCCCTAGTGCTCACTACTAAAGTATTAGCTGGTGTTGCTGCGTTTCTTCTTCTAAAGGCGACTGACTTAGGTGAAGTGTCGGTGGTTCAGGCTCTCGATGGTGTTCGATTTGTTTTCATTCTTATCATCACTACACTTTTCGCACACTGGCTGCCTTCATCGGCTACTGATAGAGACCTGCGGCCAAGGGTGTTTGTTCGCCGCTTTGTTGTTATTGTCATTATTACCAGTGGCTTTTTCATGCTTTTCACATGATAAAATAACCTTGTCATGAAAAGATCTAAAGCCAAGACCTTTTTTAAATGGTTTGCAATCGTAGGGTTGGTAATAATGGTCGTTATTTCGGCTTTGGTATTTTACTTAGCTCAAAAACCAAAACCAGAAACCATTATCTACGGCATGTCTTTTAATACCCTATATGCTAACGAACTCGGTCTCAATTGGAAAGAAACCTACGACGCAATATTGGACGATCTTCAGGTGCGACACCTTCGCTTGGCGGCACATTGGCCCATGATTGAGCCAGTGGCGGGACAGTACAATTTTGAGGAAATGGATTACCAAATAAAACGTGCCGAAGAAGTGGGCGCGGAGGTGGTATTTGCGGTTGGTAAGCGCTTACCGCGTTGGCCAGAATGTCACGCGCCGCAATGGCTGGAAGGAATGAGTAAAGAAGAGCGAGAGGCCAAGCAACTCGCTTACCTGGAGACAGTAATTAATCGTTATAAAAATAGTCCAGCGATTACGGTGTGGCAAGTAGAAAATGAACCTTTTCTCGAAGTGTTTGCTTTTGAACATTGTGGTCAATTAGATATCGATTTTCTTGATAAAGAGGTTAAGCTTTTTCGAACTCTCGACGGTACTCGTCCGCTACTTATCACTGACAGTGGCAACCTAGGAACTTGGCAAGGCGCCTATTCACGGGGAGATATGTTTGGCACCAGTGTTTATGTGCACTTCTGGAACCCCGAGCTAGGACAATTCCGCACTTTTTTGCCACCCTGGTTCTATCGTGTGAAGGACAAGGCCATGCGCTTAATATATGGTGACAAGGAAACGGTACTAATCGAGCTTTCGGCTGAACCGTGGTTGCTGGAACCGGTCATCGATGTCCCACTTGAGACTCAGTTTACCCGTATGAACCTTGAAAAGTTTGAAGATATCTTGTCATATGCAGAAGAGACACATTACGAGCGTCAGTATCTTTGGGGAGCGGAGTGGTGGTATTGGTTGAAATTACAAAATCGCCCAGAAATGTGGGAGAGAGGGAAGAGACTTTACGTGAAAGAAGGAGAAAGTTAGTATCGTATACATGAGTATGGAAGAAGAAAAAACTGGCATATCACTTGCCAAGACAGCGCTCTTAAGCAGTTTAATTACAGTGGTTATTGTGGCTGGCTTGATGTTTTTAGGGAGAGATGCCTTGAAAGTATATTTGCTAGAAGAGTCAAACAACTCAATTACAGAGCCAGTAAAAGAACTAGTGTCAGCCGACGAACCTCTGGTTGGGATGATCGAACTATCTGAGCCAGCGGTAGTGTCTATAGTGGTCACTAAGGATGTGCCAGTGTATGAACGATACTTCGAGACCGTTGACCCATGGGGTCTCTTTAATGTACCGCGTCTGCGCAGTAACGGTACCGAGGAACGCGAAGTTGGAGGAGGCTCAGGCTTTATTGTGAGCAACGACGGTATGATTGTCACCAATGCACATGTGGTGTCAGATGAGGAGGCCATCTATTCCGTCTTACTTCATGATGGTAAAAGTTATACCGTCGATGTTTTGGCAACAGACAACTCACTGGATATTGCGATTTTAAAAATTTCCGAACCGATCACTGAAAGTCTAACTTACTTACAGTTTGGGGATTCAAATTCACTTAAACTTGGACAAACGGTGGTCGCTATCGGCAACGCTCTCGCCGAGTTTCAAAATTCCGTTTCGGTTGGTGTGGTCTCGGGACTCTCCCGATCTATTACCGCCAACGACGAGGCAACTGGCATGAGTGAACGACTTAATCAAGTGATTCAGACTGACGCTGCTATCAATCCAGGTAATTCTGGTGGACCCCTCCTTAATCTTAAGGGTGAAGTGATTGGAGTTAGTGTGGCTACTTCAAAGGGAGCTGACAATATTAGTTTTGCACTTCCAGCCATACTGGTTAAGGAGGTGGTTGATTCCGTCAAGGAATACGGTGAGATTGTAAGGCCATACCTGGGGGTCAGATACACTACGATTACTAAACGGGTCGCTGAAGCCAACAATCTCCCCGTTGACTACGGTGCCTTGGTAATCAGAGGACAAACACCAGAAGAACTAGCAGTGCCACCAGGTTCACCAGCCGCTAAGGCAGGTATTATCGAGAACGATATTATACTTTCCATAGACGGTATCGCACTTAAAGATAAAGATTTAACCACCGAATTGCGTTCCAAAAAGGTCGGGACAGTCGTGTCACTTAGGCTACTAAGTAAAGGCGTAGAGAAAACAGTAGAGGTCAGTTTAGAAAAAGCTCCATAGTAAGTGTCCTATGATACAATCACAGCTATGAGTTTTTTAAAGTTCATATTTTCATTTTTGTATGTCCGCAATTGGCATACTGGTAAAATGGAATTCTCACGGCCGAGAATCGCTATTTTTTGCGGGGCATTCTTTCTATTGTTGCTGGCACTTACAATGATTAGTTTTTTACAATCACCAGTTGAATATTATCGTCCATGAAAAAATTTATTTTTACTAGTGTCACATTTTTTATACTCGGAATTTTAGCTACTCTAGGTGTATTTTTGGCTGTCAACTCACTAACCCTTCCCAGTAGTATTAAAGACGGCATTGGTCTTGATCTGCTTAATCCACTTACGCCAGCAACAAACGAAACTGATACTAAGGATTCAACCCAGAGCTTCACTATCGGTGCAGAAGGCTTACCGTTAAAAAACCTTTCACTAGGTAGCGCAGAGAAGAAGGCTCTTCAAGCGGTTGGTATTGACACCGAGACCTTTATTGTCACCGAGGCTATGCTTGAATGTGCAAATGGAAAAGTAGGAAACGAAAGGGTAACCGCCTTTGTAGACGGAGCTGTTCCAAGTGTGATTGAAATTGGAAAGCTACTACCTTGTCTTAAGCAGTAGAAAGCAAAGAAGAAGTTTGGTGTCAGGCTTCATTTTCTTTAAAACTGTGGTAGAATAGAGCAACTTCTACCTAAAACGTAGAAATTATCTATATGAACTATCCAAAAACCTTTACATTATTAGCTATTTTAGTAGTGCTTGCACCGTCGGCCGCTTTTGCGTCCAGTGTTGTTCGCACGGGCGAGACGATCTCGATTGAGAAGGATCAGAAAATTGAAGGCGATTTTTATGCGGCTTCTAGCGTCCTTAGTATTTCAGGCGAAGTCGCTGAAGATCTAATTAGTGTCGCTGGCCGCAACACTCTCAATGGAACTGTCGGCAAAGACGCCTTTATGCTGGGCGCTAGTGTTGATGTGCACGGTGCTGTCGGTGAAGACCTGCGAATTATTGCTGGTGACGTCATTATTGCCGAACCCGTAACTGGCGATGTATTTATCATTGCCGATACAGTAAAGATACTTTCTACCGCCTCAATCGGAGGAGACTTGGTTGTCTATGGTGGTACGGTCGAGGTTAGTGGCTCTGTCGGTGGCAATGTTCTAGGCAATTATCAGTCCCTTCGTCTGGATGCACCAGTGGCAAAAGGTGTTGATGTAACTGCGGAACAGTTTGTACTTGGCGAGCGAGCGGAAGTGACCGAAAATGTTCGCTACGTCAGTCTGGCTCAATTAACTCGAGCACAGAGTGCAAAAGTTGGCGGGGAGGTCACTCGCAGCGACAACGTCACAGATAGCGAAGGCAAAACCCTTCCTCGCCACATTATGATTGTTGGACTAGTGCTCCTTTTTTCTGTACTGGCTTGGTTTTTGGTCGCTCGTAGCTTGATGGTGAAAATGGTAGAACGAGCGCTTGTCCGTGGTGTTCGGCCAGTACTACTTGGCTTCATTACCTTGATTGCCGCGCCGGTAGTATTTGTGGTACTGACAGTAAGTATCATCGGAACGGTGGTCGGCATCACTGGTATCCTCTTCTATCTAGCATTAATGATTGTTACCTTGGTGGGGATGAGTGCCACTTTAGGCACGTTGCTTTCTTCTTTAGTGCTTAAGACGAAGGAATTTTCCACTACACCGTATAGTCTAATTGCTGGTGTGGCCGGTATTATAGTGCTTGTCTTTATCCCCATCCTCGGACCAATTTTGCTTTTCGTATTATTTCTTATTACTCTCGGCGCCTTGGTAGATATGGTGTTGCGACACGAGTTAGCAAAGTAAAAATTAGTTAAAAGGCGTGTCCATAGGGTGCGCCTTTTAAATTTGGTATACTGCTCATATGCAAAAGGTAGCTTTCTTTGACGTTGATGGAACTCTTTTTCGCTCCAGTCTTTTTACTGAATTAATTGACCAATTAGTTGTCGAGGGTGTTTTCCCGAGTGATACAGCCGAAGTCTATGAAGCTGCTTATAAGAATTGGTTGCACCGCGAGGGATCGTACGAAGACTACCTGAACTCTGTTTTGGTCGCCTTTTATAAGCATTTGAAGGGCACTTACTACGGAGACTTTGCTGATGTTGGAAGACGAGTGGTCGCAATGAAGAGCAAAAAAGTGTATCGCTATACGCGCGACTTGCTCGAGCAACTTAAACGAGAAGGTTACTTCCTCATCGCAATTTCGCAATCACCAAAAAGCATCCTGGACGATTTTTGTAAACAATATGGTTTCGATAAGGTCTACGGTCGCGTGTATGAAATCGGTCCGCAAGATAGATTTACCGGTGCCGTGACAGACGAACATCTAATAAAAAACAAAGCTAATATTGTAAAACGAGTTTTTGACAAGAACCCTGGACTTACCAGAGAGGGTTCAATTGCGGTCGGTGATACAGATGGCGATATTCCGTTATTTGAAAATGTGGAGCGGCAAATTTGCTTTAACCCAAACCAAGCTTTGTACACACAGGCGAAACGAAATGGTTGGGAGATAGTCGTCGAGCGCAAGGACGTAATCTACAGGCTGTAAAATCTGACAATCTACTTTGTCGCACTACGTAAAATAACTTTCAACGTACAAGGAGTACGCCTCAAGCTATTTGACTTGCGCTTCGTGTATCTTGTCCAATTTTTCAGCCTTTAGGTTCGTGGGGTATAATGCAGTATATGACAAAACGATTAGAGAGAGATCAGGAGAATGTGGTGGTTAGCGGCGTGGTGGCGGGGCTCGCTCGGTACTTTGAACAAGATCCGAAATTGTTTCGCTTGTTCGCTATCGTGTTTCTGATTGTGACTGGTTTTTTCCCAGGGGTGCTGATCTACTTCGTGGCCTGGCTGATGATGCCGAAGTCTATTCGAAAAGCACAAGGCGTAGACTACGAGGTGGTCGATTAAATCTATTCCTATTTAGTGTCTTTGATATTTAGGGTCGCAAACATGGCGGGTATCATAGTAAAAGCGAAAACAACAAACAGCAGATTGAAGGGTAGATAGAGGAGAGCAATACTACCAAGTAGAGCTCCGGCGAGATAGGCCAGGGGGCGGGTGACCCTAAAGAAGCTGATGATTTGCGCGTCTGAACTATTGGTGCGCTTGAAGAAATGAACTTCGGTAGTCACTTCCACCAAACTAGCTCCGACTCTGGTGATAAACATAACCAGCGACCACATTAGCACGCTCGGAACACTAACAAACGATATCCAGGCGGTAGAGACAGCCATAACCATAAGTCCTAGAGCCATCATTTCTTTTTCACCGATGTATTTGTCTGCGGCGATGCCAATCGGATACTCGAAAATGGCGTAGGCAGACTGACCGAGCAACATAATGATGCCAAACTGTGCCCAAGATAAGCCGACCTGGGAAATAAGATAAAGAGGAGTGAAAACTACCATACACATGAAAAACATTTGCAGCACAAAATGCACGATAAATACGGCTCTAATGTCTTCCTTAATCCAAAAACCGCGCATGGCTTCTAGTGGCTTGAGATCAGTGTAGAGTGGATCTTGGAAATCTTTAAAATAAAAAAGCAGAATCACCATTAGCGGAAGCAGGGAAAGAGAGCTGGCGATATAGGCATAAGAAAAGTCACCGCCAAAAGCAATTAACTCGCTACTAATAAAAGGCGAAAAAGCAGCCACGCCACTCATTAGTGCCAATAATAGCCCTCGCCTAGTACCGGTTAGACCCTCATCGTTGCCGATATGTTCTTCCATAAAGACATCGAGATTAAAAACAATGAGCGGTATAGTGATGAGGTGAATGAACATCAGGGGCACTATCAACTTAAGTGACTCGACATAAGCCATAGTAAACACAGCCAAGCCATTTAGAAGAATGAGAGCGAGAGTGAGCTTGAAGTTACCTACCTTATGTAGTACTCGCGAAATAAAAAGAAAGATAAGTACAGTCAGGGCAGAGGTAATGATGTAAATGGTCCCGACTGATTCGGTTGCAATAAATTGCTCTAAAAATGATGAGTTGATGTAGGCAACGACGTAGGTATGGAACATCAACAAAAGCGAGGCGATGTAAATTGGTATATAGCGACGGCGCAACATCGCTCCATATTCTGACTGCGAAATAACTCGGGGCATGGTCACTCTATTGTAACGCGTCGCAATACGTAAAATATTTTTTAATGTGAAAAGAAAAGACCAGCGCAAAGCGTTGGCCTTTTCATGAGAAATTTTAAAATTGCTTTAGATGCGCGGAGTTAGGGGAAAGTTTTGCGAGCCGTACTTCTTGTACGGTGAGAAAAACTTTTCCCGTTTGCGACAAAGCAGATGAAGTGACTTTAAGATTTCTCTAGATGCCGATGAGGACAGGTATCACCATCGGGTTCTTCTGTGTTCGCTGCAAAAGAAACTGACTAACGACATTGGTTACTTCGTCTTTAACTTGTTCAAGATCCAGCGGGTTCATGCGCTCGGTGTGTTTCTCGACAGTACGCTTGATAAGTACACGCGCTTCAGAGAGTAGTTGTTGGTTCTCACGCAAGTAGATGAAACCACGAGAAATAATATCCGGTGATTTACGAAGCTTGCCAGTCTTGCTGTTAACGGTGGCGATAATCACAAACATACCATCTTGGGCCAATGACAGGCGATCTCGCAGAACCACTTCTTGTTTGGTTCCGACTGTAAAGCCGTCTACTACCATCAGTTCGTTAGGTGCTTTCACCGCATGTTTGATAATCTCAGTACCGTTTTTGATGTCCATAATTGTGCCGTTATCTGGCACGATCACGTTGTCTTTTGGAAAACCATTTTCAACGGCAGCAAACATGTGGCTCTTTAAGTGATAATGGTGACCATGAACTGGAATCAGGAAGGTAGGCTTAACTGTTTGGTGTACCCAGACGAGCTCGCCAGCGTTTCCGTGCCCTGAAGAGTGTACGTGTGAACCTTGGTAGTTGATTACTTTGACGTTCTTGCGGTAGATATTATCCTTGAGCTTTTGTACCGCAATTTCATTACCAGGAATGACGGAAGACGATAATACAATAGTGTCGCGCTCGTTAAGAGTAATAAACTTATGTTTGTCGGTCGCCATGCGCATCAAGGCGGCAAATTCCTCACCCTGTGCACCAGTTGAGAGAATAACAACTTTGTCGGCGGGATAGTTATTGATGTCACCAGCGGGGATGAAAGTATCTGATTTAACCTCAATCAATTTGGCTAAAATAGCAATATCGATATTGGTCTTAATACTGCGTCCTTCCATCACGACTTTTTTACCATTATCTTCGCAGGTCTTGATGACACTAATAAGACGGTCGAATTGTGACGCAAAGGTACCGATAACCAAACGGCCACGCGAAGCCTTGATGATGGCTTCTAGGGTTTCGTACACTTTAGCTTCTGAGGTTGAGAAGCCAGCCCGATCAGAGTTGGTTGAATCACAGAGAAGAGCCAGGTTTTTATTTTGGCCAACTTTTTCCCATTGACCGCGTTCTTCGACCACCACCTTACCGTCTTCGTGAACGAGCTTAATGTCACCAGTAATGACGACGTCGCCGTGCTTGGTCTCAACACAGACACCCATGGCATCTGGAATAGAGTGAGTAACCCGGAAGGTCTTGATGTGGGTCTTGCCGACAGAAAATGACTCACCTTCCTTGATAACTTTCATATCAATCGGCTCTATTTGTGGAAACTCCTCTTGTCGCTTGAGGATCATAAGTGAGGTGAGGTATTGGGTATAGATAGGAGGATTACCAATCCGTTCTAGAATGTACGGGATACCCCCGATGTGGTCGAGGTGACCGTGGGTCACCACTAGCGCGCGGATCTTGTGCTTACGCTCTTCGAGATATTGGGTGTTGGGGAGGATGTAGTCGACTCCTGGTGTGCCGGTTTCTTCCGAAACAAACTGAAAACCAGCATCGATGACGATGATGTCGTCCTTTGTTTCGATGATGTTCATGTTGCGACCGATCTCTTCACAACCAGATACAGTAATGATGCGAACAGTATCTTCATCAAGGATTTCTGGGATTACAGGCGACTTTTGGTCGGTCAGATTGAGACGGTGGGTGAGAGCGGGAGCTTTGTCTGGTCGGCGGCGTTGATTACCACCGCGATTGTTGCGGCGTCCACCTTTGGCTCCTGGGGCGGTATTTCCACCTCCACCAGCTGGACGTCTGGTAGTTGATCGTACTGGCGCACCAACACTAATGGTGTGTGGTCGCTCAGTGTGTGGACGCGGTCTTGAGCCAGCGTTAAAAGGCCGGCTACCACGATGGGTATTACGGCGAGGTGGTCGAGGGTGGTTGTTGTTTGCTTGTGGAGAGGTTGGTTCCATAAAATAGTTGTTATTGTCTAATTTTTATTTTTAAATACATTCCATAATGTGTCACTGCTGGTATACCAGGTATCAATGGTGCTAAAACGGTCAGAACTGTGGGCAATGGCAGGTAATTCACTAATGACAATATCCGACTTCACTACGTAGTTTAATTTTGGACGAAATAGGAAGAGGGCAGGACGTTCTTCTGCGATCAACGTGTCGGCTTCTTTTAGTAAGCGCTTACGTTCGGTTTCGTCTTTTTCGGTTCGAGCTTCTTCTAGCCAGGCATCAACACTAAGGTTGGTGTACTGGGCGATATTGAGCCCAGGATCGTCCTTTTGTGATGAGTGCCAGAAGGGATACAAATCGAGTGATCGACTCATGTCGATACCAAAGAGTAATGCTTCAAAGTCTCGCGGCCTGATGACAGATTGAAGTAAGTCCGTTTGTTCAAATTGCTCAATTGCAACATCAGCGCCAACTTTTTTCCAATCTTCAACTAACTGTTCACTCACTTCAGAAAGTAAAGTTGCATTGCTGGTGCGAAGCGTAAAACTAAGCGTTTCAGCAGAGCCATCGATTTGCTTTTCCAAAAGACCAAGATTATTTTTCGCCCAACCATTTTGGTCTAGAATAGTGACTGCGTCTTTAGTAGTAGTGGCTACTAGTGAACCTTCCTCAGATTCTAACGTACTTCGAAGGTCAGAGATAGGGCTGTTTATGGGGACACCGTAGCCGTAGAGACTTTTATTTATAATTGCTGTTTTATCTGTGGCCGCAAAAAGGGCTTCTCGTACGGCTCCATCACGCAGAGCGACAGATTTGTTTTGGTTAAAGAAAACACCAAAAACCCTAGGGAGTGGTTTAGAGACTACGCGGTAAAAGCCATCCCCAATAACTTCTTCGATATGCTCGTTTGAAACGTAGGCCGAAGCATCTATTAGTTTATTTTTAAGCGCAGTCAGAAGCTGATCCTCCTCCGTGAAAAATAGCAACTCCATCGTATCAATATGTGGAGCAAAGCGACTTTTTCTATTGGCTTCAAGGATATAGGCAGTAATTAGGCCTGATTCATCCCGTTTAGCTTCCTTCAGTGCAAAAGAACCTGAACCAATTGGTTCAGTATTGAGCTGACTAAAGGGTAGTTGTTCAAGCGGAACGCTGGACCAGATATGGGCCGGCAAAATCCCCACCAAAAAATTTTCATTAAAAGGAGCGTAAGCTTCTTTCAAAACGATATTAATTTCATATTCATTCACTTGTTCTACCGTCACATCAGCCCAGTTGCCTTTAAGCGGACTTTTCAAGTCTGGGTTTTGAATCAGTTCATAGGTAAAGACTACGTCACGAGCAGTCAAGGGCAGTCCGTCGTGGAAAGTGACGTCTTTGCGAATGACAATATTGTAAGTAAGTCCATCTTCAGAAACAGTCACCGACTCGGCGAGGTCTGGTGTGAGTAGGCCGTCTTGACCAATGCGCATAACGCCACTATAGATTAAAGCCACCACATCTTGATCAACACGAGTAATCGCTAGGGTTGGGTTTACAAAGCGTGGAGTTCCGATCAAACCTTCGCGCAGAACACCACCACTAATTGGAGTAGGCACAGAAAGCTTGTCGTTTAGAGCAATTAGGCTGGCTAAGCCGGAAAAAATCATCACAAAGAAGAGAACCCGTAAGACGATACGGTCACTATAACGCTTGGTTTCAATTAACCCGAGTAATTTATCTAAAAGTCCACGAAAAGGGACAGGAGTGTTCATAAATGATAGTACATCGCTTCCGTAATTAATATTTCACAAGGGCAGTCCTAAAAGTGCAGGTATACACAACCTAGCTATTCAAATACAGGGTGAGGTCTTTACGCTACAACGTTAAGAAGCGCTGTAAGCACAAAGAGAACAGCGATGCCAACTGAAAACTTGAATAGGAAAAGCTCGGCGCCGCGGCGCTTGTGAAAAGCTGAACTGAAATTGTCGCCACCAAAAGCACCTCCCAAACTAGAACCACGCTGCTGCAACAGAATTGAAGCTACTAGGAGTATAGAGAGGATTATCTGGATATAAGGCAGTGCTGGAAGCACTGAATCGATAATATTCATGCGAAAGAGAATATAGCAGATATTTCGTCTTAAAGCAAGAAAATAGGCACCTGATCCAGATGCCTATAACACAGTTGCCGCCAGGTATCAGATGACACCTAAGTTATTTAGGACGATAAACATTGTTGGACTCAAGAATAGAATTCCTAGACTTACCGAGAGCTAATCTTTTCTGAGGTAGTATTTACCCGAAGTCCTGGAGTAGATCCTCCTACCTTTGGTGAAATAATACAAACCGATAAAGAACCCAGCCGCTGGGATTATGTAGAGGGTCATTAGCTGCTCAAAAGACATTTTTTCCTCCCTAACTACCTATGACATATTGTCACGATACAGAAAAATTGCAAACATATTTAGCTGCCGTATAATACTCCCGCGACAAACGAAATAACGATTGATTTTGTCGTACATAAATACAGTTATAAATAAGTTCTTAAATCCTCAATTATGTCTACCGAAAACAGTCCAATCAGACCGCTTAATGACAAAGTGATAGTACGCCCACTTACAGACCAAGAGGCTGGAACTGCTTCAGCATCTGGAATTATCATTCCTGACTCAGCCAAGAAAGAAAAGCCAGAACAGGGAGTTGTTATTGCGGTCGGTCAAGGAAAATGGGATGAAGACGGTGAGAAGCGTATTCCGCTCGATGTAAAAGTGGGCGACCGGGTTGTTTTTTCAAAGTACGGCTATGACGAAGTTAAATTTGAAGGGAAGGAATACTTTATAGTGGCCGAAGCGAGCATTTTAGGAGTTGTTGAATGAAGCAACGAGTAGCGCAGCTACGACTGTGCTGAATTTATCCAGGCGCTTAGTATATTTTCGACCCTTCCCAGGGAGAAAATAGGCTGCAGCGAGCTGGAAAGGAAGTCTGAAATTAAACCGAAAATAATTTATCAGTAATAATCAAAAAATTTATATGGCAAAGCAGGTTATCTACGGAGAAGAAGTCAAGAAGAAACTCCAGAAGGGAGTTGATACTGTCGCCAACGCCGTCAAAGTTACGCTTGGTCCACGCGGACGCAATGTAATTCTAGATAAAGGATACGGTGGTCCAACCATCACCAACGACGGTGTTTCGATTGCTAAAGAAATTGTCCTCAAAGACAAGTTTGAGAATATGGGCGCGGAAATCATTAAAGAAGTGGCGCAAAAGACCAATGAGATTGCCGGCGACGGCACTACTACCGCTACCATACTTACTCAAGCTCTCTTTAATGAAGGTTTGAAGCAGACCACGATGGGAGTAAACGCGATGGCAGTCCGAAATGGTATGGAGCATGCTGCCCTCGATGTGGTGGCTGCCCTTAAGGAAATGGCAACTCAAATTTCCTCCATCGAAGAAATTAAGCAAGTCGCAACAATTTCTGCCGAAGACGCAGAGCTGGGAGAAAAGATTGCTGAAACTATCGACCGAGTGGGTAAGGATGGTGTGGTGACAGTCGAGGAATCTCAGTCATTTGGGATTGAGACTGAACTGACTGAAGGAATGCAATTTGATAAAGGCTACGTGTCGCCGTATATGGTGACTAACGGAGAGCGAATGGAAGCCGAGTACAAAAATGCACAAATTCTCATCACTGATAAAAAAATCTCTTCAGTGCAAGAGATCCTTCCGTTACTTGAAAAAATTGCCCAGACTGGGAAAAAAGAACTCGTCATTATTGCTGACGATGTTGAGGGCGAAGCCCTGGCGACCTTTGTGGTCAACAAACTCAAGGGGGGCTTCTCGGTCTTGGCGGTAAAGGCTCCAGGCTACGGCGATCGCAAGAAGGAGATACTGGCTGATATTGCAGTCACAACCGGAGGCACGCTCATTACCGATGACTTTGGTCTGAAGCTTGAAGACGTCGTCTTCGAACAACTTGGAAAGGCTGACAGAGTAATTGCCTCAAAAGACAACACTACTATTGTCGGTGGTGGTGGAGACAAAAAAGATATAACCGATCGCATCACGGCCCTTAAGGCCCAACTGGGACAGACATCGTCAAAGTTTGATAAAGAAAAAATTTCAGAACGAATCGCGAAGCTGGCTGGTGGGGTCGCTGTTATTCGCGTCGGTGCGGCCACTGAAACCGAGATGAAATATCTAAAGCTGAAGATAGAAGACGCTGTAAACGCCACTAAGGCTGCGATTGAAGAAGGGATCGTACCAGGAGGAGGCACTTCTCTGGCCCGGGCTGCAAGTATTGTCGAAAAGAAACTCATGACCAAGAAAGACTTGTCGCGGGAAGAACTAATCGGATATAGTATCGTATTAAAGGCTCTTGATGTACCACTTCGTCAGATCGCTGACAACACTGGTAAACACGATGGTGCTGTGATTGTAGAAAAGGTAAAACAAGCTGGTGGTAATGCTGGCTACGACGCAGCGAAAGGCGAGATGGTCGACGATATGATCAAAGCGGGAATCATCGACCCAGTGAAGGTAGAACGTTCTGGAGTGCAGCACGCAGTTTCTGCGGCCGCGATTCTACTCACCACCGAAGCAGCGATTGCGGATGAACCAGAAGAAAGCAAGCCAAGTATGCCAGATATGTCGGGCATGGGTGGAATGTACTAGGACTAAAGAAAGAACGCGCGAGACCGAAGCCTCGCGCGTCTTTTGTACTACTACCGCTAATACTGAATCATGACTGGCGTTTTTGACGCAGGTCGTTTAGTCGATAGCCGCGCTTGACCACTGTCCCAATAAACAATTTGCCTAGCTTTGGATTTCTGGGAAAAAGTCGCTTTCGTAATCGTCTGATTTGAGTATCGATAGAACGAAACATGAGCAAGCATTCAACCTTTTGTTTTTCTTCCAGCCAATCCATGATTTGGTTCCTGGTGAGAACAGTTTCTGGTTGGCTCATTAGTAAATGAAATATGACAAACTGCGTACGGGTTAACTTGACCCTCCGGCCAAGAACTTCAACGATTCCTGCTTCAACAATAAGGCAAACACCATTGTGATGGTAGACAGTTAGCGTTAGCGACATCGATTCCTCCCTCTAAAGAGCCTTTAGAGGGAGGATAGAAGAAGAGGTGTAACTTGTCAAATTAGTGTTATAATTATCACATTAACCTATTTTGTTTATGGAAATGTTTAATTGGATTATTTTAGGGGTAGTTGCGTTGGTCGTAATCTACTTCATCTCACTTTATAACAGGTTTGTTTCACTTACTCAGCGCACCAAAGAAGCTTGGGCGGACATTGACGTGCAACTTAAGCGACGTTATGACCTCATCCCAAATCTCATCGAAACAGTAAAGGGCTACGCTGCGCACGAACGAGAGACACTCGAGAGTGTGACAGCCGCTCGCACGACTGCCACCCAAACTCATATTGACGCTGGTGCTATTACGCCAGAGCAAATGGCGGCGATGTCAGGAGCCGAAGCGCAACTTTCTGGCGCCCTTGGAAAACTCATCGCGATTGCCGAGAATTACCCAGACCTGAAAGCCAATTCAAACTTTGCCCAACTACAAAGCGAATTGGCTGATACCGAAAACAAAATCCAGGCCGCTCGACGTTTCTACAATGGCAACGTACGTGATCTGAATATCGCGCTCCAAGCCTTTCCTTCAAATATCGTTGGTAAGCTGTTTAATTTTGTCGGCCAGGCATTCTTTGAGTTGCCGGAGAATAGTGGAGAGCGAGAAGTAGTAAAAGTAAGTTTTTAGGCTTATGTCTGAAGTTACCCGAGTTTATTACAACAAGTTAGTTCGGGATAACATCCCAGCTAAGATTGAAGCAAAAAAGCAAGCTTGTGAGATTCGTAAAATTACTGACGGACAGGAGCTACAACAAGAGCTGTTTAAGAAGATTATGGAAGAAGCTTCATCCTTGGCCATGGCCCGCGACAAGGCTACTTTTATTGAGGAGTACAGTGACTTAATGGTCGTGTTAGAAACTCTAGTTAACCAAATCGGCATTCCCAAAGAAGAACTGATTGAATCTCGAAAAGAAAACCTAGTCCGTAAGGGAGCGTACAAGCATGGCTATTACCTTCATTGGTCAGCCGATGTCGACTACCAATCAAACGAAAGTCCCCAGGGTATTCCGCTGTAAGAAAACAATAACCTAATCCGTATAAAAAACCGTGGCAACTCTCTACACACAACAGGGCAATAATATTCGTAAAACTTGGTTTCTTATGACCGCGTTTTTCATCATGGTGATTGCTATCGGCTACTTAGCCGCCTATATCATGGGCTCGCCAGGGATCCTATATGGAGCGGTGGTGGTGGCTCTAATTATGAATGTCGGAAGTTACTGGTTTTCAGACAAACTAGTAATTAAAATGACGGGGGCGCAACCTGCCACTAAGGCCAGTCACCCAATGTTGTGGAATGTAGTTGAAAACCTTTCGATTACAGCCGGACTCCCAATGCCGAAAGTATATGTAGTTAATGATAAAGCGCCCAACGCCTTTGCCACTGGTCGCAACCCCGAGCATGCTGCCGTAGCCGCTACTAGCGGCTTACTTGATATCCTTAGTCAGACCGAGCTTGAAGGTGTGATGGCGCATGAACTTTCGCATGTCGGTAATCGCGATATGTTGGTTTCTACCGTAGCGGTTGTCTTGGCTGGGTTTGTAGCAATTTTGGCTGACATCCTAATTCGATCGATGGCCTTTGGCTCAGATCGAGATGACAGTCGGGTAGGAGCCGCTTTTTTGGTTATTGGAGTGATAGGGATTATTCTAGCTCCTGTTGCAGCTAAAATGATTCAATTAGCAATCTCTCGTAAGCGGGAGTATCTAGCTGATGCGTCAGGAGCTTTACTCACTCGCTATCCAGAAGGACTAGCCAGCGCTTTGGAAAAAATTCACGCCTACGCTTTGCCGATGGCGCGAGCCAACACCGCTACGGCTCATCTTTTTATTGCTGATCCTTTCGGTAGTGACCATAAAACTTTTCGCCAGAAGCTGTCTAATCTTTTTCAGACTCATCCACCGGCTGAGGACAGAGTTCGCATTTTGCGGGAAATGGCCAAGTAATCTATGAGCATCAAAGACACTATCAAGGACGAAGCGGGACTAGAAACAGTCCTCGACTACAAAATTGGTGCCATCACCGCTGCGACTAAGCGCGAAGTGGGGAAGTTGGAACAGGACTACGCAAAATTCCGTCGTTACCAACGAATTGGCTTTTTGTTGATTGCGGCAGCTTTCTTACTACCTAACTCAGCCGTCCTTGTACTGGAGGTTTTGTTCGCAAACCTCAGTAACTTCTGGAGTACCGTCATAAGCATCGGTGTTTTTTTGATATCGTTTATGCTGTGTAGCTACTTTGGCTTTAAATTCATCATGTCTGGTTCTGATGTAATTAGGCAATTTAACGCCAAAGTCGACACCATACTATTTGGAGCAATTTTTAACCTGCTTGGAGTGAAAGGGGAACTGATAGAGCACACTGTAGTAGTTGATAAAAAATCAATAGATGGAACTGGCGGTAAGCTGGCTGAACTGATTGATATTTTGCGCGCCCACTTCCGCTCACTGCGCGAGTCACCCGAGTCTGAGCAAGTTTTGGCTTCGCTTACGACTTCCGAGTTAATCACCGAGCCATTTAATACCACCCGTCTCGATAACGTCTTTGCCATAGACATAGTCGAAAGAAGGTTGATGGTAAGTGAACTTCACCTGGAACATATAACAGGTTCTGGTCGGAGTCGTCAGGTTAAGCAGGTCTTTAAAGGCTACTTCGTAGCCTTGCCGCTTAGGCGGGCATTAACAGGGAAGACTTTCATTTCAACTGACGGCGACACCCATGGCTTCGCCCACCGTACCTATTGGTCAACTCTACTTGAAGCCGATAACCAAATAAAAGAAACAAAGTTTGAATGGAATGATTTCGAAGAGTTGCTGCATGTTGCAACTGACAACGATCGAGAAGCCAGAGAAGTACTAACTCCACAGTTCATGAGTGATCTATACGATTGGTGGAAAAAGCACGAACAGCTCAATATCCGTATCGCATTCATTGGCAACCTCATGTATCTACTCTTTCCAGACAATCAAATTCGTTTTGAGAAGACAGTTTCAAAAGTAGAACCAAGCGAACTCAAAGAATACATGTTCACTATTGCCAGACCACTAATGCACGTTCTTCATTTGGTAGAAGAGGTAAAGCGTTAGTGCGTATGTTATAAATACCACCAAACAAGACTTAACAGGAGAGATGGCAGAGTGGTCGATCGCGCTACCTTGGAAAGGTAGTATACGTGAAAGCGTATCGGGGGTTCGAATCCCCCTCTCTCCGCGAATACAAAATAGCGCCTATGAAGGCGCATATTTTGTTCGCGGAGAGAGAGCAAGCAAACTTCTTTGCTTGCGTGGGGATTCGAAAGCCGCAGCGATGTGAACCTGTGAACGAGTGAGGCGGGGTCGAGAGTACTTACTAGAATTGGAGCGCAGCGAACAATTATAGTTAGTAACTCGTGACCGAATCCCCCTCTCTCCACCAGGATTGATATTTTTGTGCAAGCTTTAACTTTCTTTGACTACCGTTTGCTATACTAGTGTTACTTATGGAAAAGGATGATTTGGTCAGTATTTTAATTACCATTGTAATTGGAGTTGTTGCTGGTGCGTACTTGTATATTGCCCACTTTACCAAACTATACGGACATGACGAAGTGGCGACTCAAGAAGAGCAGGCCGAGTTTTCACTTTTGGCGGAAGCCTACGGGAGTTGCGGAAGCAGCTGTCCAGCTTTTCAACTAAAACATGATGGCAGCTATCGCTATCGCTTTTATACCGATACCACCTTACCGCCAACAGTTAAAGAAGGTACGCTGCCACTTAATGAACAACGAGTCGTTGGTCGGGCTTTGGATGCGGAGGCACTAGCGGAACAATCTCAAGCGGTCCCTATTGGTACCTGTAACTCAGCTACGGGCGGGGTTGATATTAAATACACCGTTGTGTATAAATCACAGCCATACAAAATTGATTCCTGCGGCACAGCGGTTGATAGTGAGGGAGATTTGTGGCTGGCATTTAATGCTGTTTGGCAGTATTTACAAACGGTTGAGTAGGAAGCTGTAAAGTGCGGCGGCCTTTTGCTGCCGCACTTTTGGTATACTACTTTCACATGCGTTATCTACTATTAACTCTTGTGCTACTCACATCAGTGTCTTTCGCTTATGCCTACAATCCGATACCGGCCGAACCGACTGAGGCTTATAGCTTAATCGAGATTGAGGGTGATCCCTATGTTGAACGTTCTTATTTGGGCGACTTAGAAGATGCGCCAGATATGTACGAACTAAAGACCGATGTAGCAATTACGTTGAAAATGCAAGTTATGCAGCGATCCAATAAGAAAGCCCAACCTTTCGGACTAATAATAGTACGTCAGAATGATATTGATGGTGGTGTCGCTGAAATCGTTCGCCAGAATGAACCGTTGGAAAAATGGACAAAGGAACGTAGTCAGATGTTGGGGATGCGGTTCTTAACAGCGCCAGTGCTAGAAAAAGAAATTACTCCCGGTACTTACCATATAGAAGTGAGTACCCCAGACAACAAAGGCAGTTATATGTTGCTGGTGGGTGAGGAACCGGTTTCTTCTGGCTATTTTAAAGCTTTAGCACAAATCTTTAAAACTCAGCATCACTTCGGATTCACGCCCTTTCATCTGATTTTCTCTAGTTACATTTATTTAACTCTGGTTATAATAGGTATTGGATACGGTAGCTATCGTCTTAAACGTTATCGTAAAGAAAAATATGATCAGCTTACTTAAAACTATTATCATGACTTCCGCCTTGGCCGCGTTTGTCTACGCCGCGACTCTGGCCATGCAGGGTAACTTAGAGATGGAAGTTGTCAAACAAGACGTTGACACCCTGTACGACTACCTCCAAGGACAGATAAGCTCGTTCACTGAAGCATACTTTTAAATTGTTGAGCCGGCCGCCGAGAGGCTCAGGCCATTGACTAAAACCTTAAATAAAGGCATACTTACGCCGCTTATTACTAGCGTCCTTATTAAAAGGTGTTGACTCTACGCGAGTCTCGCCCCTTCGACGAAGTCGTTGGAAGTACCCTTGGGGTGCTTTTATTTAAATTATTTATGTCACAGGAGATTAGAAACATCGCAATCATTGCTCACGTGGACCACGGCAAAACTACCTTGACCGATGGTTTGATGGAGTTCACTGGATCACGTGAAGGCGATGCTTCCATGGATAATAACGCCCTTGAACAAGAGCGTGGTATTACTATCTATGCCAAAAATACCTCAGTCGAGTATAAAGGTACCAAAATAAACATTGTGGATACGCCAGGCCACGCCGACTTTGGTTCTGAAGTCGAGCGGGTGTTGCGTTCAATTGACTCAGTACTTTTGGTAGTAGATGCTCAAGAGGGTCCAATGCCACAGACTCGTTTCGTACTCAAAAAATCTCTTGAACTCGGCCTCAAGCCAATTGTTATCATCAATAAAATTGACAAACCGGCCGCCGATCCTGATCGCTGCGAAGAAGACGTGCTTGAGCTCTTTCTCGAACTTGGAGCATCCGACGAACAATCAAATTTCCCAGTCGTTTACTGTATTGGTCGTCAAAAGGTCGCGAAACTTAAAATGAGTGACGAACTGGTTGATTTATCTCCAGTCCTAGATACTGTCCTAGCCCACGTACCAGCTACCAAGCCATATGTAGAGGGCGAAGTACTCCGGGCCCAGGTGTTCAACCTCGGTTATGACAATTTCCTCGGGCGTCTGGCCGTGGCTCGAATTTACGATGGTTCAATCAAAAAGGGTCAACAAATTTTCATTAAAGCCGAAGGCCAAGATATAAAGAAAGGCAAAGTAGTCAAACTCTCTGGCTACCGTGGTGTAAAGCAGGTGGAAGTCGATGAAGCCTTCTCGGGGGACATTGTCTTAATCGCAGGTATTGCCGATATCAACATCGGCGAAACTATTACTAACGATGAAGCGGCCGAGATTCTTCCAGCGATTTCAGTAGACGAGCCGACAGTAGGGATGCAGTTTTCCGTAAATTCCTCGCCGTTTGCTGGCCGGGAAGGCAAGTATGTGACTTCCCGTCAAATCGGCGACCGCTTAATGAAAGAAATGGAAATCAACGTCGGACTGCAAGTCGAAAGCGCTGGCGGCGACGCCTACAATGTTTACGGGCGAGGCGAAATGCACATCGCAATTTTGCTCGAGAACATGCGACGCGAAGGTTACGAACTCTCGGTCTCACAGCCAAAAGTAATTATTAAAGAAGAAGATGGCCACAAAACCGAACCGTTTGAAGAGGTAGTGATTGACGTACCAGCCGAATTCCAAGGAGCCGTTATCGAACGACTATCGAATCGGGGCTTCATTATGCAAAATATGATTATGCACGAAAACCAAGTGCGACTTATCTTCGAAGGACCGACTCGGGGCCTATTGGGCTATAAGAACCAGTTTATTATTGACACTAAGGGAGAGGGAATTATTGGTTCCCGTTTCCTTGAGTTTCGTCGTCACATTGGTGAAATCAAGAAGAGACAAGTTGGCTCGATGATTTCTATGGCGACTGGAAAAGCACTTGGCTTCGCCCTCTTTAATCTCCAAGATCGCGGTGAACTTTACATTGGAGCTGGAACCGAAGTGTATGAAGGAATGGTGTTTGGTAATACTAGTAAGGGTGAGGAAATGTCCGCCAACCCTACTAAAGGGAAACAACTCACCAACATGCGGTCTTCCAGTAGTGATGAGGCTACTACTCTCGTCCCCCATAAAGCTATGACCATCGAAATTGGACTTGAAATCATGCAAGAAGACGAGCTCCTAGAAGTCTGCCCCGTGTCTATTCGCCTCCGCAAAAAAGGTCTAACCGAATCCGAACGCAAACGCGCTCCAAAGAATTAAGCACCGAAATAAAAATTACAAAGAGAATAAACAGCGATGCTATAATTCCTCTATGAACCTTAAAGCCTTTATCTTCTTGGTAGCCGTACTGACGTCACTCATCTGGCTGTTTGGCGGTGGAATTGAGACCCTTCAGAAAGATAATACCAAAGAGGATGTGCTTGGTAACACGCTTGATGCGGCGCGCGGCGCGGCCAAAAATTTGAGTAATTAGATAACTGTCGGCAAAAGAGCAGCGGGTATACCCGCTGCTCTTTTGTTGTCGTTAACAAGGAGTATACTTACTAGATATGAATTACTTTGGAATCATTGCCTTACTTATTGTGGTCGCTATGGGAGCCTGGTGGGGTGGCTCGCGGATGTCGACTACGAATAATGTGGTCGATGAACCCACTGTTTACGAAAATGTACTTGATTCCGCTAAACAAGCAGCCGACAAACTGAGCACCGACTCAAAGCAGCCGACTACCGAAACTAACGCACCAGCACCGACACCAACTAAGACTATTGATCCTGGCACTGGGAAGTCAATTGAAGTATATAAAGGCATCAGTGTCTCGGAGGGAACAACGGCCCTTAATCTCTCTTCTCGCGGCTTGTCCGGTTCACTCAAAGGAGAAATTCGTTTTTTGACCAACCTCAAACAGCTTAATATCAGCGACAATAACTTCACTGGTTTACCAGCCGAAGTGGGCCAGCTGTCTAAACTCGAAATACTAAATCTGTCTAATAATCCTTTCACTGGTCTTCCAAACGAGCTGGCCAATTTAAAAAGTCTTAAAATCCTGGACCTGCGTGGTACCCAGTATGCCAAACAAGACCTCGAAGTAATCAAAAAAGGCCTGCCAGCCAGTACTCAGATTCTAGTCGATTAGGTGTAAGGAAGAGTAGTAAGCTTCGTCTTCTCTAAGTATGAAAAAAGTATTGTTTTTGCCAGTCCTCCTTGGGTTGGCGTTTATGGCGGCACCGTCGCCTTCGTTGGCACTTAGCTGTATCGATCCTGTGGGGATGATTGATTATATCGTGGCTGACCCTAATTCGGTGGTAGTAACCGCCATCCCGACTAAACAAGCGGAACGGGTGAAGGATAAGGCAGTAGAGGACGATGTAAACCAAATGTACGACAGTGGCTACAGTGGGCAGTTTATTGAAATCAGTGCGGCGCACCTGGGTACTGTGCCAGATAAACAGTGGGTGTACTTTCACAGAGACAGTACTTGGAATTATCTCTGTGCGGGTGAACCACCAAAACTGAATACTAAAAACATTTACGTTATTCAAGTACCAAATAGTGTGTTTGAACTGCAAACGGTGACAGCAGTGTATCCAGTAGATTCAGAACTGGGACAAGACTTACTCGAAGCTATAAAAGCGGCTGATAGCGAAGTGGAACCAACCATTTACGAAGTACCGAAGTCGGATTGGTTGATTCGTTTACACGATGAATTGAAGGACATGGCCTTCATTATCAAAGTAAAGTTGGCAGAATGGAATTTTTGGAAGACGTTTAGTTGAGTGAAAAAGCGCGGACTCTAAGTCCGCGCTTTTTTCTGGCTAATTTATTCCTCGACGTTTTCCTAAAAGTATTGTGTTTTAAACAAATCGGTATATATTAGCAGTACCTACGTAGCTACTACGTGTCGGTGTTGTTTACAGACTTATTAACTCAAATTATTGTTTATGAACTTATTCACTCGTTCAACTAGCTTTGCCGCCCAAATTTTTACGGGATTTGCCACGCTAGCACTCATGCTTAGTGTGCTTCCACTACGAGCTTCGGCGGTATCTCTCCCTACCTGTACGGTAGAAATTGTTAGTAGCGACCAAACTTTTGTGACTCAAAATGAGTCAGGAGCATCATTACTATCATTTGTTCATCCAGCTTGGACGGCTACTTTAAGCGGCGCTAGTTGGATTTGGGGCGACGACCCAGTGGCCGACCCGACCATTACTGAAACTTTGACCTTTAGTGAGCGGTTTGGTTTTGTGGGTACGGTTACCAGTGCAACCCTACAAGTTGCTTCTGATAATGGTCACGACGCTGCTCTTAACGGCGGTACTTCCCACAGCTTTGGTAGTAGTTTCAATAATGTGCAATCATACGATGTTATGGCTGATGTTGCACAAGGTGACAACGAACTATTGATTGACGTTACCAATGAAGCGACTCCTAGTGATCCCAACCCAGCCAATAATCCAGCTGGTGTTCTCTATAAGTTAGTGATTGAAGGAACTCCAACCACTGATTCTGACTGTTCAATCAACTATGGTGATGTGATACCAGTCCTTGGTTGTACTGATTCGCAAGCAGCCAACTATAATCCTGAGGCTACTAGAGGTAATGAACAAGCTGAAAATTGCACCTATATCGATACCTATAGAATAGAAGGTTATGTCTATCATGATGAAAATGAAAACTTATTGCGTGATGTCAGTGAAGAAAATCAAGAAGCACCGCTTAGTGGCTGGAAAGTCTTTATCACCGATGGCGAAACAACTTTAGAAACTACTACCGATGGAAATGGTTTCTACTTCTTTGAAGTACCAGCTGGAACCTGGACTATTACTGAGCAAGTGGAAGAAGATTGGGAGCGAATCACCCAAGAATCACATACTGTGACAGTACCACCACTTATTCCTGTCGAAGAGAGCGTGACTCTGCTTGATTCAGTCAAGAATTTCCTAGTACCAACTGCCTACGCAGCTGTTGTGGGCACTTATGGACCATACAACTTTGGCAATGTGGAAGTGACCACTAGCGGAGGGGGTGGTGGCGGAACCCGAGTGGGTGACCGAAACAACAATGACAATAACGATAACGATACTCCAGACGGAGACGTGCTCGGTGCCTCTGATTCAGCCGAACCATTGGTTTTGGGTGAACAAGTAACAGCTGTTCCTGCTGGGGCTGCCAATACTGGCGCGGGTGGTACTTCCACTTCATTCGAATTCTTCCAACTAGTTCCCGTGGCACTGGTTGGGCGAGCTCGTAAGCATGGCTAAGCAAGTAACTGAAACAATAACGCACTCATCGACAAACCGTCGCTACAAGATTGTAGCGACGGTTGTCGTATTTGGAATAGGTGTAGTATTTCTACTTTATTGTCCGTGGTGGTCGGTGTCTGAAGTACAAGCGCCACCTGAGCCACCAGTTGTACTGTCAGTGCAAGGTGAAATTATGAGTGAATCATTGCCAATACAGCTCCAGATACCAAAGCTGGATATTGATGTGCCCTTTTCTGAGCCACTAGGACTCAAACCCAATCAGGAGGTCGAAGTACCCAATGATTACACCAGCGTTGGCTATTACAAAAACGGCCCGACCCCAGGTGAACTGGGCCCAGCCGTGATTTTGGGCCATGTGGACTCAGTTTCTGGTCCGGCGGTGTTTTTTTCACTCGGGCAACTTGAAAAGGATGATGAAATAAGAGTGGAAAGGGCTGATGGCAGCGTGGCTATCTTTGCAGTAACTAAGTTAGAGAGACATTCCCAAGCAGGATTTCCGACTAAGGAGGTCTATGGCGATATTAATCACGCTGGACTGAGACTTATTACCTGTAGCGGAATATATATAAAAGACGCTACGCACTACACCCATAATCTGATTGTATTTGCGGAGCTGGTTGGTACGGCGAGTACTACTGATAGAAGGTAGGTAGACAAAAATGCCCGAGGCAAGACTCCGGGCATTTTCTATACTGCCAAAGCTTCTAAAAATTCTTGGAGTTCGAGACCAACAATCTTACGATATTGATTGGGCTTTAGTTTGTCGAGTTTGATATTCATTATCCGCACTCGCTTGAGTGACTGGATTTGGAAACCAAGGGCCGCACACATGCGACGAATCTGATGCTTCTTACCCTCAGTCAAAATAATCGTGAAGCGCTTTTGGTTGGTCTTATGCGCGGTCACTTTAGCTGGTTTAGTGCGATAGCCTTCGATCTCGACGCCGTTACTCATAGCTTTAATAAACATGGGGCCGATGTTTTTATCGACGGAGACCTCGTATTCTTTTTCGTGTCCAGACTCGGGGTCTAGTAGGGGGCCGGTAATTCGCCCGTCGTTTGAGAGAATAATCAGTCCCTCCGAGTCTTTATCGAGTCGGCCGATGGGGGCTACATTGGTAATACCATAGTCCTTGGCGAGGCGAGCCTTGATATCGACTTCTCGCTCACTTGGTGAATGACAAATGATGCCGCGACCTTTGTAGTAGGCGAGATAAGACTTTGATTTGGTTGCGCCCAACAACTCCACCTTATCATTTTCGTTTACCTGGTCGCCGTTTTTGGCCCGCTTACCATTTATTAGCACCTTACCAGCTTCCACTAAAACATCCGCCTCACGGCGGGATGAAATACCTTGTAGAGCAAGATATTTATTAATTCGGATTGGAAATTCCATAATTTCGCAACTATAACACATTTTGGGATTTTTTCAATTAAGTATAAAAAAGGCCGCCCAACACAAGTCAGGCGAACCTTTCTTTGTATTGGGCGGCTTTACTTAGTCGCCTCCACAGCCTCCGCCACCACAGCTACTTGAGCTACTTCCACCATCGTAAGATGAAGAGGAAGGGGAGTCAGAAGACCAGGTGCCACTAGCACCACCACCACCGAAGCTGCCGCCGTGTTCTACATATGGAATGGAGACACGAGGGCCTCCTTCGAAGCTGACGTTATTGTTGTCACCTCCGGAATCGCTTCCTGAGGAAGACTGTCGCATCGGTTCGCTTACGTCGACGAAGGAAAAATAGTCTTCATCAAAGCCTGGCTTGTCTCGACGGCCGACTTCGTCATGTAGTCGCTTCGTATGTTTCAAAGCTTTTTCATGCACTGTAGTACCTTCTTCCAAGCCGGGGCTGTGGTGAAGGAATGTGCCGAAAATATTTTGACACATATCCGCGTAATCGCGGGTGTAGAGAAGGTGCGCGTGCCACAGAGCATCTGCCTGTTTGGTCGGCACCACCATGGTGTCGCCGGCCAGGCGCTTGTTCCAGTACGCGAGATAAAGGAAGTGGCGGTATTCGCGAGTTGCGGCGTCGTAGTCTTCTTCGGCTAGGCCGAAGAGCTCTGTCGCCTTAGCTAGGTAAGGAGCGAGATTAATCGCTCCGATTTTTTCCCGAATCCGGGCTGAACGTCCAACATCGAAAAACATGCAACTACTCCTCTTTGTTAGGTTGCAGGGCTATTATGCATTGTAATATTGTTTCGTCAATACAGATTGTCGCTTTGAAGATATGATTCGATATTGTCATTTTATCTTTCTTCTGTTTCGTGAGACTATTCAATGACTGCCTGTATGGAAGCATTGCCACCAAGCGATACAGAAATCGTACATATGACGCTGAAAGACCCGAATCAATACGGGCTTTTGATGGAGCGTTATGAAGTCAAGTTGAAACGGTATATTGATCGGTTAGGGGTACGTAACCCTGACGATCAACTGGATGTCCTGCAGGATGTATTTATTAAAGCTTATCGCAATCTTAATAGCTTTGACAATAATTATTCTTTCTCTTCATGGATTTATCGTATTGCCCACAATGAAGCCATTAGCTTTTATCGTCGGAAAAATGTGCGCCCAGAAGGACATTTGGTGGGAGACGGTAATGAAGTGCTGGGCTTTCTTAGTTCGAATCAGGAGGGAGAGGAAGTGAAATTTGATAAATGCATTAATGTCGAAGAGATTAACAGGGCTTTATTCAAAATCGACGAGAAATATCGAGAACCGATCATACTACGTTTCTTTGAACATAAGGAATACGACGAAATTTCTGACATTTTAGAAATCCCGATTGGTTCAGTTGGTACCTTACTTCATCGGGGCAAGAAACAGTTGGCAAATGTATTAAACAAGGATAACCTGCGTATATAAGCATATGGAAGAAAATAAGCCCCAAGAAAATAGCTCCTGTAAAGGCTCAGTCATGAGCCAAATTCGAGGTGGGGAAATCTGTCCCCGGTCAAAGACTTTTTTCCAAACTCGGGAGTGCACGGTCTGGTTTTTGTGGTTGGCAACGGTGTTGATTGGCGCCTTGGCAGTCGCTGTAACATTATTTGTGGTTAGTCATAGTCAATATGCTCTCTATGAAGCAACTCACGAGAATTTTTTCACCTTTATGGTAGAGGTTCTGCCGTTCCTTTGGATTGTGATTTTTGGTTTGATGGTGCTGGTGGGTGTCTATGAGGTACGACACACCAAACGGGGTTATCGCTATCCGCTGTGGCAAATTGTTGGTAGTAGTCTGATACTCAGTCTGGCTGGAGGAGCCGCTTTACAGCTTTTCGGACTGGGCTATACGACAGACCATGTACTTGGTGAACATATGGGAATCTACTCTTCTCAAGAGAAGATCGAACGCAGAATGTGGCAGAATCCCGAAGAGGGAAGAATGCTCGGTAAGCAGGTGCGCCCACTTATGCCCCCAGCTCTGGTTGTCGATTTTGTTGACATCGCGGGTAAGTCTTGGGCGGTTGATGTGTCTGAACTCACACCACTGGAGTTAGAGCTGCTTGATAGTGAAGAGAACGTCCGTTTAATTGGCGTCCTAACAGACAAGGAAAATTCCTTTTTTCATTCTTGTGGAGCTTTTCCTTGGCAACTAGACAAAGCGGTCACTCGGGCGGATTTATCAGCGGCCAGAAAGGTCTTTGAAACTAGGGTACACGGCTATGGCGAGCAGGCCGAACATGCCCTTCTTAAAGTAACCGGTAAGGAAGATAGCGATGATGACGATAAGAGTCCTTGTTCACGGATCGAACCAGTCCGCCGGTTTGAAGCACAGTGAAGTTTGGCTCGTTTAAAATATTGACATTTACTTTTAATATTTCGTATTGTTTGCAATACTGAAAGAAGGGAGTACAGTTATACGTACCACGACGCTCTTGGTGGGTAGCGTGTTATTACTGACAGAGGATTTTTAGCAACCTTAAGCTAAATTATTATGAAAACATTATATACATTGAATCGCCCGTTAACCGCGCGATTGGTTGCAGTCATGACTGTTGCATCCTTATTATTAAGCGCCTTTCCGGCGGCTTTTTTTGTCGCTTATGCTACAGAACAGGTGCCAGAGGGAATATTAAACACTGAGCAAACTCCCTATGATAATCCACAGGGGAATGTGCAGATTTGTCATGCTGAAAATGACAATCAGGAGGTAAACATCTCAGCGATTGTTAATGGCACTGGGCATGGTGGTCACGACGAAGACATCATCCCACCATTCTGGTATCAACTGAATGAAGAAGACCCAATAGAACTCTATGAGGGAAATAACTGGAACGAGGATACAATGGAAATTTGGAAAAATGATTGTGAAGAAGAGGAAGTGGTTATTGTCCAACCAGATTGTGATGAAGATGAGATTATTGTTGACAATCAATGCGTACCAGAAGTACCTGACTGTGAAGAAGGTTACACTTTGGATGATAACGAGTGTGTGCCTGAACCGCAAGAGTGCGTTAATCTCCTTGAAAATGGCTCATTTGAGACCCCAGTAGTAGAGAATGCAAATCTTTGGGATAAATTTGGTGTGGTAGCAGGGTGGACTATTGAACAGGTCCTTAATAACGCTCCAACCACCCTAGAACTTCACCGAAATTGGAGTAGTAATGAAGCCGCCGCCGGCGCTCAATATGCCGAACTCGATGGCGATCACTCCACCAAGGTCTCACAGACAGTCGGCTTGATTGACGGTGCGACTTACGAACTTAAATGGGCTTTTGCTCCTCGACACGACATCACGGCCGATCAAAACCAACTAGCAGTCTTGATTGATGGTAGTGAAGTGGGCACCAACGGTCCGGCTACTGCTTCGGCTAACCTCACACCAGCTGATTGGACTCAAGGTTCACACACCTTCGTGGCCGACGACACTAGTGCCACGATTACTTTTGCTGACGCTGGTCCAAGTAACTCATATGGTACTTTCCTTGATGATGCACGACTTTGTTTGGTGCGAGAACCAGATGACGAAACTGAAAATTCATGTATTGAACCCAATTCTCTAGGCGATGATAGTGAATTTGACCTTGGTGGCTCTGGTGAACCATCATTGGATACTATTCTCGATAACAATGGTTTTGCAGCGATAGATGAACTGGCTGACCAAATCAACACGCAAGTCTGGGACTTTGATTCTGTTGATAGCGATTCAACCACCTTCACTGTTACTTTACTTGCAAAGTATGCTGGTAACAATCAGGCATTTGGCTACTATGAAGCCGGGGATGATAGTACCTTCGTGCCGCTATTCAAAGTAGGAGCACATTCAGCCGCGGTACCAACCCTCGCGGTGGGAGATTCTATTGAAGTCACTGTTCCGAATGATGGTTCTTTCGGCTTTGCTTTAGATTCTGAGGGTAGTCCTTCTAATGTTTGGTTCTCCGAATTTGCCCTTAACCCAGGTACGGAAGATAACGTAGCGGTATACAACCCAGAAGACAACACCTACGTCCTTGCCTTTGAAGATCTACAAAATGGCGACAATGATTTCAATGACTTGGTGGTAAAAATCAATGAAGTTGAGTGTAAGCAAGCGGCAAAAACTGGTGATGTGACTCTTTGTAAGTATGGCAGTAACGAACAGCTACTTTCAAATTGGCAACTTTCACTGCTCGGTGAGCCAGTTGAATCACTTAACGTACCGGCCAACAATATTCTTGGTATAAACACAGTTACGATACTTGATGACGCTACTCCTTATGTTGCGATCGCAGAGGGTACTTGGAATAACAACCGGACTCCACTCAATATCGTAGATGCTGAGTATTCAACCGAGGACACCTGGCTGACTCACATGGACGGCTTTACTGGCTACAGTACTAGTATCCTCGAACTCCAGATTAATTCAGCCTTTGATCCTGATTCCGATTGGGGTGACTACAACAGTCTTCATCGCTACGCTCAGGGCTTCACAGTTTCAAGTGACGCACCAGCCAACCTCCGCATGTTTGATGGTAATGGCACGACACCAGAAGCAAGTTGGTACGGCGACAATACCGGAGAACTGCCAGTAACTATCTACCAAGGCTATACTGGAGTCACCGGTGAGAACGGTTGTGTGACTTTCTCTGACGTACCGCTTGGCAGCTACATGGTAGACGAAATCATGCAAGACGGTTGGCAAAATGTCAGTGGTCTAGGTGAAGTGGTGATTGAAGGTGACATGACTCTCAATGTGGTAAACCGCGATATAAGCGAGGTTCCTGTCGCGACTATTATTGCTGAAAAGGTGGTGTGTGAAGATGAAGCAGATCTACCAAATTGGAATGATGAGGGTAGTGCCGCCAAGATTACAGCTGCTACCGCCTCAGACTGGGTAGAACAAAGCGATGGCGCTTGTTGGCTTGAGCCAGACTGGCAATTTGAGTGGGGAACTGAGAATGCGTTTGATCCAGGCGATACTCTAGTTGGTCCAGCTGGCAGTGCAGCGTGGACAACCTTCGGTCCAACTGATGAAAACGGTGTCGCCACTGCCTATCTGACAGAAGATGATATCGACGGAGATTCATATGTCTGGATGCGTGAAGTGCTCCAAGAAGGATATATTCCATTCACACATGAAGCGACTCCAGATAACTCAAACAATGAGACAGCGGAAATGTACTGTCACATCGACGGTCTAAATTACGACAACCTCGATCGAGTGGACGGTATTGAAGTGGGCGAAACCTACCATTGTGTGGCTTTTAACACACAAATCGAGAAGCCAGTCGAACAATGCACTTTAGAAATGTACTCCGACGAGGGGACAGTAGTGGTGGAACGAAATGGTTATGCTTTAGCTACTTATGCCAGCCACCCAGCTTGGACCGCTGATATTCCAGGTGCAACCTGGGTGTGGGATACTCTCCAGGCTAATGAGATCGATGACGAAGAGTCAGAGATCTTTACCTTCAAGGAAACCTTTACAGTAAATAATCCTACTCTGGGTGACCTTGATATTGCAGCTGACAACGACTATGAACTGATTGTAAATGGCGTAACAGTCGTTTCGTTTGCGGACGGCGGTGACGACAGTCACTACGGTTCACTTACTAAGGACGATATCGATCTACTGCCATTCTTGGTTGATGGTGATAACGAGATTATCGTGAAAGTTAAGAACTTCGGTCTAACTAACAGTTCTTACATCCAGAATCCAGCCGGGCTACTCTATAAGCTTGTCGTAAAGGGTGATAATGATGAGGCTTGTGACGTTACTACTGATATTGTTCCGCCAGAAGTAATTGATGTCTGTCCTAATCTTCCAGATAACCAAACAGTGATTCCAGAAGGTTACGAGAAAGTAGGTCAAAGTAATGATTGTACGCTGATTCCAGAAGTAATTGATGTCTGTCCTAATCTTCCAGATAACCAAACAGTGATTCCAGAAGGTTACGAGAAAGTGGGTGAAAGTAATGACTGTACCCAAATTCCGTCAATTATTACTACAGATGATGACGATGATAACGGTGGTGGGGGAGGTGGCGGTACTAGAGTGAAGAAGCAAGGTACTCCGACTGTACTGGGAGCCTCGACTTCACAATGTGGCATGTATCTCTTTGACTTCATGCGACAAGGAATTCCTAACGATGAGTGGGAAGTGAAGAAGTTGCAATGGTTCCTGATTGGGCAGGGATACTTTATCACCGCGACTGGTATCTTTGACGCCGCTACCGATGACGCCGTTAGAAAATTCCAACTCAAATATCAGAGTGAGGTACTTACACCGTGGTTTGTTATCGGCTTTGTTCCGCACAACAATCCAACCGGATGGGTTTACCAACTTACCCGCTGGAAGATAAACAATATTGTTTGTCCAGGCAGTGAAGCTCTACCAACCCTAATCCCATAAGGAGAATCAAAAGACCAGCAAAAAAGCGTTCCTAAGAACGCTTTTTTGCTGGTTGGACATTATATATGCACAGAAAACTTTATTTTTCTTAAAAAGTATGTTATAATAAAAAAATGAGACGGCTGGCCAAAAATAAGAATCAGGTAGGGGAGTCGCGTTATTCGCTTGACCTGTTTCAGCGCATGGCACTTAGTGGCATGTTGGTGCTAACACTACTCACTTTTATCGGAGCAAATTTCCACGCTTACTTGTGGCAGTCATCGGATTGGTTGGTGTCAACGGTACTTCCTTCAGTAGTTGTTTCTCTCACTAACGCAGAACGAGCTGATATTTCCGAAGCCCCGCTTCGTCGCAACGCCACGCTTGATGCGGCAGCTAAACTTAAGGCTGAGCACATGGCCAAGAATCAATATTTTTCACACTACGCACCGGACGGCACGTCACCTTGGTTTTGGTTTGATCAGGCTGGTTATGTATATGCTCATGCGGGAGAGAATCTAGCCATTCACTTCTCTGATTCCTCGGAAGTGGTTGACGCCTGGATGAAGTCACCAACTCACCGGGCCAATATTGTCGGCGCTCAATACACTGAGATTGGGGTTGGAACCGCTAAAGGTGAATATGAAGGTTATGATACTGTCTACGTGGTACAGCTTTTTGGTACTCCAGCAAAAGCGCTAGCGATAGCGCCAAAACCAGCTCCAGCACAGGCAGTAGCGGTAGCGCAGGCGGTAGAAGAAACTCCAGTTGTTACCGCTACCCCCAGCGCTGAAAAAGAAAAAGTAGAGGATACCGATGTCTTAGCGGCAACTGATCCAGCGCCCGTAACGCCAGCCAAAACAACCACTAAAACCGTTGCGACTACTTCAACCTCAACGCCAGTCCTAGCTAGTGGAGAAAAATCAAAGCCTGTGGTGACTGAATCCAAGACTGAACCAGTGTTCAAAAAGGAACTTCCAATTTTTATACCAACAATGATTGCCACCTCGTCTGGGTTGGTGGCGTTAATTGAACAAGCCACTACTACTGACAAGACCCCAATCGCTGGTATGGTAACAAAACCAAGCGCATTGTTACAGATTGTGTACACTCTCTTTGGGTTTATCGTTATCGGACTCTTGGTTGGGGCAGCGGTGATAGAGGTAAAGCGTGACCGCTACCTACAGGTGGCTTACAGTCTTGGCTTACTCGTAATTATGGGGGGACTTTGGTTTATCCATTCACTACTTACAACTGGCGCCGTAATAATTTAAATTGGACCAAAACAGCCAGAGGAGCAAAGCTCTTCCGGCTGTTTTGGTTTGTAATAAAAGGGAGTACACTAGGTAGTATGAATCAGTCTAAAAACGTGACATCCGTCTTCCCTACCCTTATTCAGGGAAAAAGACACCTGACTCCCCTGTTTGCGTCTCGTCCCGCGGCCGGCTTCCCTGCCCCTGGCGATGATTTAGTTGAGAAGCCGCTCGATCTCAACGATCTTCTAATCGACAATCCAACCGCCACCTTCTTTGTTCGTGTGGCTGGAGACTCTATGGAAGGCGCTGGAATCTTTGACGGCGACATTCTTGTTGTCGACCGTTCGGTTGAAGCGGCTGACGGCAAGATTGTGGTGGCAGCGGTGTTCGGTGAACTAGTTGTTAAGCGACTGGCAATGACTGCTTCAAGCGTAAAACTAGTTTCAGAAAATGATGCGTACGAACCGATTCAAATCAACGATGTTGACGATGTATATATTTGGGGTGTGGTAGTCGGTAGTGCCCGAATCTTTAAATAGATTCTTCTTAAAATCCCCACCATACGTCGTTGTTCTTCCTTCGAAGACACTCTCTGTACATTGAGTAAACTTCGTATTTTCTCTCTCAAACGCCTAGTCTGTGCTGATTTTAAAAGAATCTCGGCAGTGAAAGAATCAGGTGTTATAATCGTCATTATGAGTATGAAAAAACTTAAATCTGCCCTTTTGCAGACCCTATTTGCGTTTGCGTTGTTGTTTATAAGCCTACCTTCATTCGCCCAAGCGGCTGAAACTGCTGCCTGGGTGCCATGGTTTGGTCTTAATGCTGGAGCCGACGGCGCCAAAAGCGCTATCGAAAATATTGAAAAACTAGATGTCATTTATCTCTTTGTCTACGAAACCCGTCCTGATGGGTCGTTGTACTTGCGAGCTGACCTTAAAGCCGATTACTGGCAAGATTTGATTGAAACCGCTCACGATAACGACGTTAAGGTAATCCCTACCATCGCTTGGTTTGATGGCGAGCAGATTCATAAGGTGCTCAGCGATCGCGGGGATCGACGAAAGCAAGTAAGTGAGATTGTAAAGATGGTCAAGGATGGCGGCTTTGATGGTGTGAATATTGACTACGAAGGAAAGAAAAAAGAAACAAAAGATGATTTTTCTGCCTTTCTTAAGGACTTAAATAAGAAACTAAAGGACAAATCGTTGACGTGTGCTCTTGAGGCTCGGACTCCACCGGAATCACTTTATAAGGTCGTGCCAGCCAAAGTTGAGTATTCCAACGACTACAAAGTGATCAATAGTGAATGCGATTGGGTTGAGATTATGGCCTATGACCAACAACGAGCTGATATTAAGCTAAACGAGGAACGTAAAGGGGTGCCATACATGCCGGTAGCCGATAAGGATTGGGTAGAAAAAGTCATTCAGATGGCAGTAAAAGATATTGATGAAAATAAAATAATGCTCGGGGTGCCGACTTACGGCCGGGCTTGGGATGTCGCAGTGGCACCAGAATGGTACCGTGATTATACGCGAGTGGCTGGCCTTAATCACCCACGTATCATGGAGCTTTCAAAGATTTACAAGTCAAAAATTGGGCGAACTGCTGGTGGTGAAGCTACAATTAGCTACTTTCCAAAGGACTACGCACTAGGTAAGATAATCCAAAAGACGGTGAAGAAAGCACCAAAAGGAACTCCAAAAGGCTTTGAACCAGTCGCCCGCGCTCTTAAATACGCCACTGACAAAAACCAAGAAGTATCCGTCCGATTCGTGACTTGGAGCGACGCAACGGCGATTAAGGATAAACTTAATCTGGTAAATAAATACAACTTACGCGGTACCGCTATCTTTAAAGTCGATGGTGAGGAAGACCCAAAGATCTGGAAATTGTTTAAGTAAGCCTAACAAAAATCGCACCAAGTGCGATTTTTTTGTTAGGCTATACCGCCACAGATAAATCTATAGATTTTATCTGTGGCGGTAATCGGAGCTATCAGATCTTTGTTATATAATGTACTTAATGCAAAAGTGGGTGGGGTTGTTAGATTGTAACAATTTTTTTGTCTCTTGTGAGCGGCTGTTTCGTCCGGACTTAAAAGGGAAACCAGTGATGGTGCTGTCTTCTAATGATGGGTGCGTGGTGGCGCGAAGCCAGGAGATAAAGGACATTGGAGTGCCGATGGGCGTGCCGCTTTTTCAGGTAAAGGACATTATAAAGGACAACAATGTTGCCATCTTTTCCTCTCACTTCGCACTCTATCGCGATGTATCACGCCGTGTCTTTGCTGTGCTTAGGCGTGAGATTAATGCGATTGAGCAATACTCAATAGATGAGGCTTTCTTTGTATTGGTTGGCTCAGCTGAATCGGTCGAAGCGAGAGCTCTGGTATTAAAGGACATTATTGAGCGAGAGACGGGGATACCAGTTTCTATTGGAGTGGCGAGATCAAAGACAATTGCCAAATACGCTAGCACGGTTGCTAAAAAGACAAAAGGCGTCAAGCTCTTGGCTGCAAAGGAATGGAAGTCGCTCCAAAGTAAAATTGAGCTTCGAGAAATCTGGGGTGTGGGAGCTAAGACCAGTCAGACTTTTAGAAAAAATGGGCTACTAACCGTGGCTGATTTTGTAAATCTGGAGAAAAGAACAGTTAAAACACTATTTGGCGTAGTTGGTGAACGCTTGCTAAGTGAACTTAATGAGATTTCTGCTTCTGGTCTGACCAGAGCGCTAGAGCCACAAAAAAGCATTTTACATACCCGCTCATTTAAGGAAACTACGCTTGATATCGAAGTCTTAAAGGATGCTGTGTCTCATCACCTAAGAGAGGCGGCGGAAGATTTACGAAGTATGGGATTTTTAACCAAATCATTCACTGTGTATTTGGGTACTAGTCGGCACGGAGACTACTTACTGCAAGGTGGATCAAAAAACCTTATTTTACTTACGCCTACCAACGATACCTTCACTCTTATGAAAGAGGCGATGAAAGCGGTGGACGGACTTTATAAAGCTGGTGTTTTGTATAAAAAGGCAGGGGTATTACTCACTGATTTTTCACCGGCGGCCGGTGCACAGTTGAGTTTTTTGGAAGATGAAAGGGAGATAAGAACCAAACAGCTAATGCCGTTACTTGACCTTGTGAATAAAAAAAATGGGCGGGGAAGTGTGCTTTTGGGAACACGATTAAAGACTGATGAATGGCAATCCGCACAAATGAAAAAATCTCCAGCGTACACGACAAATTGGAAAGATGTGCCAACTGTAAAAGCTTAAAGAGACACTTGTACCTGATGTACTTTAACAACAATGACCGAGACTTTTTTTAAATAGCCACTTAAGTAAGGGTTTTTAATAGGAACAAAAGTCAGATGTGAATGGTTATCAACAGTGGCTTTAAGACGAAAGTTCTTTACAAAGTTATAATACAAGCAGATCGATTGAAGTGATGGAAGACTTTTATGGCTGAGCCTTTTATAAAAAAGTTGACCATCTTCTCCACAGAAACTTCAGTCGAGCTGCTTATGCGTCGCGTGTAAGTAATAGTTATTTATTCCATAATACAAATAAACATGTTCGCAAATCCAACAAGTGTTGGCATTTCGCAGCGAGTGGTCGCGACGCTTGCAGCCTGCGCAGTAGTACTAGCCTCTATTGGTTATTACACTAGCGCAGAAGCAGCCAACTTAGTGGACGTTAGTGATACCTTGTCTGATTCAGACTTGAGTGCCACAGCAGCCCACTCAATTGCCTTTACTGTGCCTGTCGGTTCTGCCATTGTCGGCGGTGATACTATCACTATTGACTTTGAATCAGGATTTACTACGGTTAACAACGTAGTGAGCGGGGACATCACGGTAACAGTTAACGGTGTTGTTGATGCTCACGGCGGTTTTGCCCAATCTGGTCAGAACTTCTCATTCGACAGTATCGCCGCAACTGCCGGGCAAGAAGTAGTGGTCGCGGTTGCTGCTGGTAATATCACAAACCCAAACACACAGGACTCATTTTTTGTTACTGTGGACACGGGAACCGATACTGGTAAGACCATGGTGGCTATCGTCAACAATGTGCTCGTCACAGCGATCGTAGACACCACCTTCGACTTTACAATTACTGGGATAGCTACTTCAACTGTAGTTAATACAGTGACAACAACAGGTTCAACTTCACCAACTATAATAAACTTCGGTCAGCTGGTAGCTGATACGCCAGAAGTACTTGGTCAAAGACTTAACGTCACTACCAATGCCAACTCAGGCTTTGTGGTTACCGTAGCCCAAGACGCTGATCTACAATCTGCCAATGGTGCGATTATCGACAGTTTCACTGACGGTACGTATGTAAATACTCCGACTGCCTGGGCAGTACCGACGGACAACATTGCCCTAGAAAATACTTGGGGACACTGGGGTCTAACTTCAGATGATGACCATAACGCTAGTGAATTCGGTGCCGCGCTCTTCGTAGCCGCTAGTACCACTCCAAGAGCGGTCTTCTCACACAATGGTCCGGCTAATGGAACTTTGGTCAATGTGGGATCTACCTCGGTAGCGTACAAGATTGAAATCACGCCACTTCAAGAAGCGGCCGATGACTATCAAACTACTCTTACCTATGTAGCGACTCCTACTTTCTAATCAAATAGGAACTACACAAACAAAAACTCCCGCTAGGGAGTTTTTGTTTGTGTATACAACAGAGTTGTGTAAGTAATTGGGGTGCTATCATGGTGTCATTATTCTGACTGAATTTGTTGTTATAAATTATATGGGTGTTGTTTTAAAGTTTGCGCAAAATTCACTGGCTAAGTATTTGCTAGTAGTAGTTTTTATCGGAGTCAGCTTCTTCGGAGCTTTAGACAGTGCCCAGGGACAGGTACCAGGTCAGGCTGGTGTGAGTGTATCACCTGCTTTGATTGAGCTTGATCGATCTGTCGATCCAGGTACAACGGAAAGTTTTTCAGTCACGGTCAAAAATCTTAATGCTACTTCGCAAACCTTCTATCTTTCAGCCAGGAACATCATAGATGTGCGAGAAGGTGGAGTCCCAGTGTTTAGTGACAACCCTGAAAAGACAGGTTTGGAACTAGCCGATTGGATTACTTTGCCAGTGTCACAAATCACTCTAGAACCAGGCGCTAGTCAGCAAGTAAATTTTACGCTAGCTGTACCAACTGAGGCTTCACCAGGGAGTCATTTTGGTAGCGTCTTTATTTCTGTCGATCCACCTGAGATCCAAAATAGTGGAGCGGCGGTGGGTTATCAAGTGGCTAATATTATTATCATACGGGTAACAGGCGATGCACAATTGAACGCCAATATTCGTCAACTTTCAACCGATCGCTTTTTTAATGGCGGTAAGGATGTTGACTTCACGGCCCGAATCGAAAACAACGGTAATGTATTTGTGCGACCAATCGGGCCAGTTGAAATCACAAATATGCTCGGTCAGCAAGTAGACAGCTTTGTATTTAACGAAGAAAGAGCAGGAGTTTTTCCCTCTAAAGTTCGAGAGTATACCTTTAATTGGAAGGGTGAAGGGACTGGCTTTGGTCGCTATGAGGCAATCTTGAGTGCTACTTATGGTGATGATGGTGCCAAAAAAACCCTATCAAGCACTGTTTCTTTCTGGATTTTACCGCTAAATATTATCGGTCCTGCCTTGGCTGCCTTAGCCCTTCTTCTGCTTATTACTTTTGTTTTTGTAAAACTTTACATCAGAAGAACCTTGGCTCATCTTTCGTACAGTCAGAGTCGAATTGTGCATAAGAGGCGTAAGAGCGGGACGTCTGGCACATTACTACTCATGGTGGTGATGCTCATAGTGACAGTTATTTTCATGCTGATCCTTCTCGCGGTCTTTGCCTAGTGATATAATTAGCTCGTATGAGGAAAAAAATCAGTGATTCTCTGTACCACAGCGTGCTTAGAGTAGCAACGCTGGTGACAGCTCTGGTTTTGCTATTTGAAAGTGGTTTGGTGAGTCCGGTTACTAAACAGTTGTCGCAAGACACACATTTTTACCTAGCTAATGCGGTCGGAATGTCGGTGTCGATCGCACCAACCGAATTAAACTCGCTAACAGCCGAGCTAACCAGACAAAAGTTAGCCCTAGAGGCAAGAGAACAAGCTCTCAAGGAACGAGAGATTGAAATCGGACTAGCATCGGGAGGTGCTACCAACTCTGACACAGCCACTTATGTCCTCGCGGGAGTTCTCTTTATTCTTCTGGTTTTGATTGTTTTAAATTACGTATTAGATTATCTTCGCTTTCACCAGAAAGAAATAATATTACGTTCAAAAACTGTGTAATTTGCGCTATTTTACTGCGGCACCACGGTACAATATTAGTATTAGTATGAATACGGTATTGAAGCTGTGGTTGGCAGCCACTTTTCTTTCGCTCATTGTCGGGGCGGGTTTCTTTATGTACACGCAGCCGCTTGCGGCACGCAACGTACATCAATACAGTGATCTAATATCGGATTCGGCACCAACGGCTCAAGCTAATCATACTTTTGATTTTCTTATCAATACCAATGTAGCCCCTTCGGGGCAGCTGGAATTTACCTTTCCCTCCGGCTTCACACTTCTAGCTACTACCACTTTTGGAGTTCGAAATGTCGAATTGTGGGTAAACGGTGCGCCACGTACCGCTTCCTCAAGCGCCGGGCCAGGCGTTGATCAAATCGATATAGTCACTGGTGATCCTGGAAGTATTCTCTATACCCTGGCTCCCGATAGTGGACTAACTTCTGGCGATGCTCTCCAACTAAAAGTCGGTAACCACACTAGTGGGTCAATCGGACCCTATACCTCCTTTAGTACAACTACAGGAACTACGACTTACGCTGGCGATATTGAGCCAATTCAAAATTCTAGTACTCTCGGTATTCATCGAGTACAGCTTGCAGTGTGGGATGGAGGGATAGTGGCCGATGCGGGTTTTGTAATTTTCCTTAACCAGCCAGTTACGATTCCGCCAGTGGATACAACAGAAACAATCCCACCATTTCGCTTTAATGGCGCGCCTACCAGTACGGTCGGTGGTACAACGCCGAACGTTGAAATCTCCTTGGAGACGGATGAGCTAGCAATTTGTCGATACTCGACTACTGCTGGGGTCGCGTACGCTAGTATGACTAACACTTTTTCTAACACCGGACTGGTTTTTCATTCGACGGTAGTGGCGGTAGTGCCAGAAACTACCTACAGCTTTTATGTTCGTTGTATTGACGATGAGAGCAACATTAACACCGACGATTATTTGATTGAGTTCACAGTTGAAGCTGTGCCAGAAGGAGAGCCAGGCGGCGGCGATACCGGCGATGGCGATAGCTCTGGCGGCGACGGCGACGGCTCTGGCGGCGACGGTTCAGGTGGCGGCTCTGGTGGCGGTTCAGGTAGCGGTAGTGGTAGTAGTGGTGGTGGCGGCGGAGGCGGCGGAGGCGGCACTGGTAACGATGACGGTGATACCGCTGGTGGCGGATTTGAATCTGACGACGCACCTTATCGTAGCGGTGACGCTAGAGTAGTGATTTCTGGTTATGCATTTCCCAATAGTACAGTGACGGTTTTGGTAGATGGTAATATCGTTGAAACAGTTCGAGCTGCCAATACTGGTTCTTACTCAGCCACGGTCGACGCGATTGCTCGCGGTGTCTATACTTTTGGCGTTTATGGTGAGGCCTCTGATAAGGTAAAATCACCCACCTTCAGTACTTCATTTACAGTAACTGGGGGCAGAACTTCAGAGCTCACTAACATCAATGTTAGCCCTTCCGTCAAAGTCTCACCTGACCCAGTTAATCCTGGTGAAACACTGACGGTTACTGGTTACGCGCTGCCAAACTCAACCGTGACGGTCCAAAATGGAAAAGCTAAAACTAAGATTGTTAGTGAATCGACAGCGGAGGCAGATAGTTCTGGTAAGTGGAGTCTAACCTTGAACACAACAAATTTCAGTAACGGAACCTACCAAATCCGAGCGAAGTCAGTACAAAGCAGTGGTGTGACTGCCAACTATGCTGGTTATATTTTTTACGGAGTCGGTGAAAAAGCCGAGACAGGTACACTAAGTGCCGACTTAAACCGTGACGGTAAGGTGAACTTGATTGACTTCTCGATTTTACTTTTCTGGTGGAACACTAACGGGGGCGACTCTAATCCTCCAGCTGACATCAATCGCGATGGTCGGGTGACGCTGACTGATTTTTCTATTTTATTGTTTAACTGGACGGGGTAGTACAGGGTGGAAATATAAAATAAAAGTTGTGGGTAACAAAGTACTCTAAATCTTAGTACTCACTATATAATTGTTTCATATGTCGTTCTTGCAAAGATTGAAAGGCCGAGGCGTACGTGGCGGAGACGCTGGCTTACTGTCTGATGCTGAAGAAACTGCAGCCGATAAAGTTGCGCAACTTCACGTCGATGTGTTTCAAACAGAACAAATGATAGTTATCTATGCGCAATCAGCTGGGGCTGATATGAACGATGTCCACGTCTCGATTGAAGGTGATGCTGATATAGTACTAATTGAAGGTAGACGAGTGAGACCAGAGTACTTAGTCTTTCCAAAGAAGAAAGTCCGGGGGGCCTTTGTGGCTGAAGAATGTGTCTGGGGTGAATTTTATCGGCGAATTATTTTGCCCGAGAGCGTGAATATTGAGAAGGCTGAGGCTAAGATTAAGAATGGCGTGCTTATTCTTATGTTGCCACTACTTAAACCAAACGAAAAGGAAAAAGTTCGATTAAAAGTACTTGGCACACGAACCGCCGCCCGATCATAATTTTATGAAGACACATACTAGCTACATTTTAAAAAACTTAGCCGCGGGACTCATTTTCACCTTGCTACTATTAGCCTCGCCTTATCACTTACTCCTGGCGGCTGATCTCTCGCTTAGCCCAAACACTGGCTCGTATTCGGTTGGTCAAACTTTTTCTACTACAGTTCGGGTTGTCCCTGGTGTCGATAATGTAAACGCCGTAGAGGCGGGACTAAAATTTGATCCCAAGCTACTTTCAGTTGTTAGTGTCAGCAAAACCGGTTCGGTCTTTTCACTCTGGACGACCGAACCAACTTTTTCAAATGCGGCGGGTACGGTATCGTTTGGTGGGGGTAGTCCATCACCCTTTACCGCGTCCTCTAATATAGTAACGGTAACATTTAGGACTGTGGCTGCTGGGAGCGCCGCTGTGAGTTTCACCGGGGCTTCTGTTTTGGCAGCTGATGGACGGGGGACCGACGTCTTTAAGAGTGGCGGTACAGCTACCTATACAATTACCGCTGGAGCCACCCCAACCCCAACCCCTACTCCAGTTCCCACAGCAGAGGCGGCTGATGAAGACGAGGAGGAAGGAGCCATCATTTTTGGTGATCCACCTCGTCCACCAGAAGTTGGCTCACAAACCTTTCTTGACCCAAATGTTTGGTACAAGGACACGGAAGGGGTATTTACCTGGACGCTTCCGTTTGATGTTAACGCAGTAGCGGTAGAGGTCACAGACGATTCTGAAAACAAACCACAGGAAAATAAGGAAGCAATAAACGATCCTCCGATTGAAGAATTTTTAGTAAATAAGGAATTAATTAAAGACGGCGTTCAATATATTAGCGTCAACTTTAAGAACCAAGTCGGCTGGGGGGCGCCCACCAACCGAAAACTTCAAATCGACACCACCGCCCCAGAAGCATTTGCAGTCAATGTTAAAGCGGGTACATCTGCCAATTCGTTTCCACTTTTGAACTTTGAAGCGAACGATATCACCTCTGGCATAGACTATTACGAAATGACGATTGCTGAGCAGGAGCCGCTTCAAATTACGCCAGATGAGGCGAGGTTGGGGTATCTACTAAAAGAGCTTGAGGATGGTACCTACACAGTAAAGGTTATCGCTTTTGACAAGGCTGGCAACAGTCGTGAGAGTAGCGCGGCGGTGCTAATTACGGCTGGTTGGGTGAAGCCAGCCGAGACGCTAGATGAAGGTTCCTTCTGGGACTTCTTTACCGCCATTAATCTTTTTATAATCTTACTACTAGTAATCGTCGGCATGCTGGTAGGCTACTTATGGTATACTCATAAGCGTCTGAAGGAGAGGGAAGAAAAATTACGCCGCGAGACCAAAGAAATACAGGATCAAATGGAGAAAATCTTTTCTGCCCTGCGTGATGAAATTTACGATCAGATTCTCGCTATCACTACCCGCAAACGCTTAACACCAAAAGAAAAAGAGGCGATCGAAGGACTAACGCAAGCTCTCGAAGTCTCTGAAACCTTGATTGAGAAAGAAATCAATGATGTAAAGGCCATTCTTAAGTAAAAAACCTCTCAGTATCCCCATAAAATAAAATATAGCGCAAGTTCAAAAATGAACTCGCGCTATACTTATAATCAGCCCCATTTCTAATTTAGAAATGGGTGGGCTTGTTACAGTGAGCAATCTTCGGATTCACAACACAAGAGAAAATCGAATAAAATATCCCTTTAAGGCGCAGACTGGAACAGCGTTGGTTATTTATATTTTTGCCATTGCTGCCCTTGTCGCCCTCCTTTCCTTATCTTTCCTGATTCTGCCAGTCAAACCAGTCCATTCTGAAAGTGCGGAGGGACAGGGTTTTGGTGAGGAACACACTACAAATATTTTTCCAACAAAAATCGAGGCGCCGGGTTGGAATAATGCCGATGAAGCCTTCTCGCAAGACTTGGATGACTACGCTTTGTATCAGGCTTTTGATGACGATAACTCTGCCTATTTTGGTGAGGATATGACTAGTGTAGATGCTAACGAGAACGAAGGCGCACCTGATGTACAAACTATCGAGGAAGGAGAAGTAGATGTCGTGGAGGAGGAGGGTCTACTAGAGCCAGAAACGCCTACTCTAGAAACAGAAATAGAGGCAGAACCCGAATCTGAAGTAGAGATGCAACCAGCAGCAGAACCTGAGCCAGATCCGATTTCTTACCTGGACACCAGTCAGTTTAGATTAAAACCTGCCGGAGTATTTCCTCTAGCGCAACTAACTTTGAACTCTACTACCGAATCGACGGCTCCAGGTGTTGTAGAGGAAATCGTTTTTGATGCGACTGAGAGCTTAACTGAGGAAGTTTCTACTGAGGTTGAGGAAGTAACTGTTGAATCAGATACACCGGTTGAATTGTCACTTGAGACCAACGACGTGGTGTTGTCTGATTTTGACACGGCCTCTTTGGAACCGGGACACTTTGTCGAGAGTATGCAATTGCGGTTATCACTGGCCGCCAGTGCTCGCACAGAGGGTGAATCTCTTCCGTATATTGATGTGCTTTTCAAAAATAACGACAACGAGGAGCTGCGCTCCGTCGGTTCGATCGTAATTGATGAAGAGACGTCCAATGCCATCAATGGCGGTTACTTCTTGTTTACATTACCATCATTTATTCCAGTCGAAGAGTTGGAACAGTCTAAAGTGGTTTTGCGGGTCGGTGGTGCCGCAAATATAAAGAGTGTTTATCTTGATGCCGTTTGGTTGGAAATGAATACTCGTGTCATTACCAAGGAAGATTTGGAAGATCGTGGAGTGGCCGAAGAACTTGAGCATTTAGAGCCACCAACTCTAACTACCCTTTTAAGTGAACAGCTGAACTTTGCGCCAGAGGAAGCGCCAGTCTTTAACCTCCGCTACGAAACTCAGCAAAATTTTATTGTGCGCGGTTTTATGAAACTGATCGGCCGAGGCGGTTTGTCGGTTAAGTCAATTTCAGTCAATCATGATTCCATCGGCCATATTGAGGTCAATCCAAATGTCACTATTGCTGGTGATGGTTTGGTTACCATAGAAATACCAAAAGAGGACTTACCTAAAATGCGTCCAGGCTCGTATTTTGTGACGCTTTTGTTTGAGGAGAACGGGATGGAGTACACTGATTCGTTTGATTTTCAGTGGGGAATTTTGACCATAAACCCTAATAAAACTACTTATACGGTGGGTGAAGTAACTGAGATTTACATGGGCGCGCTATCACCCAATGGAAATACTTTGTGTGAAGCGAATCTAGCCCTATACATCACGAGCCCAACTGGGGTAGTTACCAAGTCTCCAGTTGACCGGTCGGGTCAATGTAACGGTAATAATATTATTGATGTACCAGACTACACTGCTACTTTTGTGACTACGGAAATCGGTGATTATGAAATGTACCTGGAACGACTTGATGAAAATGGCGAAGTGATTGGTTTCACCAAAGACACATTTATTGTCGTCGAGACCACCCCTTATAGTATCGAACGCAAAGGTCCGACTCGTATTTTCCCACCCGCTACCTACCCGATGCAAATTACCGTAGCGGCCGAAGCTGGCTTCACTGGTGTGCTTAAGGAACGGGTGCCAGCAAGCTTTACGGTCGGTACAACTTCAGCGGAAGTAACCATCGAGGGTGACTTCAAAGTGTTGAGTTGGAATCTCTCCATTCCGGTTGGTGGTTCACAGACGGTGGAGTATGATTTTGATGCACCTGATATTTCGCCCTATCTATATGAGGTAGGACAGGCGACTTTAGAAGGTGATGTAACGATAAACAAGACAGCGGAGATAACAGCTTCTTCTAGCGACGGCCTTGCTAGCACTACAACAGAAACTCTAACCACAACAGAAAAGCAAATAGTTTTTGCAGAGCATCGCCAGTGGCAGATTGCTTCTGATGCTACTGGTAGCCTGCTTCTTATGTGGGACGGCGGTACTATCCCAGCTGGCTGGACTTGTGTCTCCTGTGCTGGCGGTGATGCTTTCTACCAACGCTTTATAATTGGTTCTTCAACTGCTGGTACTAATGGTGGTGCTACTACTCACACTCATACCGTGCCAGCCGCGGCGGTGGGCACTACTGGTTCAGCTGGAGCTAGTAATGCTGGGGGTGGAGGTACCGACGCGGCTACTTTGCTGCACACTCACACGCTAGCGGCACCAGCGATCGGAACGGCGAATAATTTACCTTCGTATCGAAACTTAGTCATCATCCAGTACAACTCAGCTGGTGAGCCAACTTCGATTCCGGCCAACGCCATCGCTATGTTTGACGCCACAGTACCTTCTGGCTGGACACAGTATTCTGCCCAAAATGGTTTCTATGTGCGGGGCGAGAGTATTGCGAACCGAACAGTAACTGGTGGCTCAAATACACACACCCACACTATTACAGGGACATTAAGTGGACCGACTGGTACCACTAATGCCTCGAACGGCCCAACTGCTGTGGCGAGCCAAAACCACACTCATACAATCAGCAGCAACACGGCGGCCGAAAATAGTGAACCGCCATATATCGAGGCAATTTTAGGAAAACTAACTGCCACCACAACGCTGCCCAACGACGTGATTGGAATGTGGACTGACACTGAACCGAGTGATTGGAATGCTGTGTCAACGACATCAACCGCTTTTTCTAGTCGCTTTTTCAAGCCAGCCGCTAGTTACGGTACGACTGGTGGTGCTAGCGTTCATACTCCAGCCAATGTCAATGGTATTGTTTCTAGTGGTCCAAACAATACTAACAACCGCCAAACTGCTGGTGTCTCAGACGCGCCTGGGGGACACACTCACTCGGTAAATGTTACTACCTTTACCTCGGGAAATATTTTGCCGCAATATCGATCGGTGATTTTAGCTAAACGAGCAGGAGGACAGCCACCATCGGCTCCGACTGTCCACGAACTGTTTGATCATGAAAAGACCGGGACTTCAACACCGCAGTTTGAATTTACTGGCGATGACTCAGTTGGAACTGATACTTTGGTCTATCAATTTCAATGGGATGATGATTCGGACGTAGAGACCTCGCCGCTAGGTGATCGCTCCTCGGATGATGAAACTGGCTGCTCGCCTAATTGTTTTGAAAATACAGTCAATGGTGGTGACTCTAGTCCTTTTACTGAAGCCGAGCGGATTCGTTTTAGTATTCAGTCAGCCTTGACCAACGGTACTACTTACTATTATCGCGTACGGGCGATTAAGACTACCGGTTCAACTTGGGGAAGTTGGTCTGAAATTTATAGTTTTACCTATGATGATGAAACAGATCCTTCGCAATGGTTACAAACTGAAGATGCACAGTTTAGCAAAGGTACCCTATCTGATACTGAGGTGTATGGTTCAAATAGTGTGCGCATCCTGCAAAATGCTCCTGACGAGGCTCTGGTCGCCTACGGTGAAGGAGTAATTACTACTCCGCGTTATCGAATTTGGGATGGTAGTGCTTGGAGTGCTAGTGAGCTTTCTGCTCTTGATGTTGGTGGTGTGGTTGAGTGGATTAAGGTCGAGCCTGGAGTGACACGGGACGAGTATATTCTAGGAACTCAAGATGCCAACAGCGATGTGAATGTACAGGTTTACGATGGAGTGGCTGACACTTGGGGCGATTTGCAAGAAGTCACTACTGCTGTACCAGATATTACCAGGCGTGGTTTTGATATTACTTATGAATCTCAGTCTGGTTATGCCATGGTGGCTTATTGTAACGGCTCTGATGTGGATTTTCGGTTTTGGGATGGCAGCTCATGGTCTAGTGCTAGTACCACGGCTACCGTTTCGGCTAACAACTGTAACTATGTAGCGCTGGCGTCCGATCCTACCTCTGACGAAATTATCTTGGTTACTCGCGATACAGCGGCGGGGGGGACTGACTACGAGGCTAAAGTATGGAGTGGCACAGCTTGGACACTCAATACCACCATGGGAAATATGACCAACACCAATAATGAGGGTATCGCGGTTGAGTACGAGGAATCAGGCGGGCAAGCTTTAGTCACTGTCTCTAATGGCGGTGGAAATAACTTTTCTTGGACAGCTTGGGACGGGACCGAGTGGAGTACGCCTTTGACACATAGTCTGGGAGACGATTATCAATGGGGAATTCTAAAAGCAGACGTAGGCACTGATAACATAGCGCTTTGTTATGTCGACACCGATAATGACCTCGGTATTGTCCGTTGGGATGGTGATATGTGGCAAACGGCTCAAGAGTTTGAAATAGGTGGTTATGTCGATACGGGACGCGATGTTTCTTGTGAATTTGAAACTACAGCTGGCCGCGATGGGTATATTATGGTTCCGCACAGTAATACAACTAATTCAAGATATACCTATTGGAATGGTAGTACCTTGTCAGCAACGTCTACAATTTCAACTATCACAGAAGCCTGGGAAATTGGAACTACCCGAACTGGTGACGGAAATGTACTTAGTTACTTCCATGATTCAGTCAATACCAATTATGACTTTTCTTACTGGAACGGTACCATCTGGTCGGCGGTGCAGACACTTGAAACCTCGGCTTCTGTTACAAGTAACCCCCGCAAGCAACCAATCGGAATGGCCGCGCAGGTATTCATACCATCTGAAGGAACTATAACGACCGATGAAATAAACTTCACAACTGTTCCTAATCGTCCAACTTGGGGTGAAGTGTCATGGAGTACGGTAGAACCATCAGGCACTGATGTTAAGTTGCAATTGTTATACGCTACAACCACTGGCTGTAACACTTTAATTCCAAATGGAGTGCTGTCTGGTAATGACACTGGCTTTGATGCCAGTGCTTCGCCGCTTGATTTAACTTCGCTGTCAACTACTACTTATAATAAAATTTGTCTAAGAGCGACCCTGACTTCGGGGAATTCGAGTACTCCGACGCTCGATGATTGGACAGTGTCTTGGGAGCGACAATCGTTTTTGGTGCAATCACAGTTCCGGTGGTATGCCAATGCTAACAGTGAAAATCCAAGTGACGCTTGGCCAACTGGTGCTATCAACCTTAATCAAAATGAAGCAATTCCTGTGGACTATTCACCTGGCTCGGGCGACATCTTGCGACTGCGCCTGGCCGTACGAAGTGATAACGCCGACCTGGCTGCCTCAGAGAAGGCTTTTAAACTTCAGTTTGCTCAGTCCTCAGGAATCTGTGCTTCATCGACGGCTTGGTTTGACGTCGGAGCAGTCGGAAGTACTACGGCTTTGTGGCGTGGCTATAATAACCTTTTGGCTTTTGATGGGTCGACCCTCTCGACCTTGCTTTTGGGAACAGATGTGGGCGGTACTTATGAAGAAGAGAATGATTCTGACGTAAACCCGAATCAAATAGTTGTCGGTGATGAAGCTGAATGGGATTGGACACTGGAGCATAACGGGGCGGAGGATGGTACTCAATACTGTTTTAGGATGGTGAATGATGAGGGCACGACACTAAGTGACTATGAAGAGTATCCCTCACTTATCACTAACGACTCGCCCCAAGCCCCGACCCTCGATAAACTTTTTGATAACGAACAAGTCGCTTCAACTACTCCCTGGTTTGAGTTTTCAACTCTTGATACCGAAAATGACGACATTACTTACCAGATCCAAGTCGATGATACTTACGACTTTAGCTCAACCGCTCTTGATCGAAACTCGGTTACTAACTTTGCCGAATTTGAAAACATTGTTACTCCAGCTGATCGAGATCCGTTTACCGTCAGTCAAACGGTCCGATTTAAGCCAACTTCAGCTTTAACTAACGGAGTTACCTATTATTGGAGGGTTCGAGGTAAGGATGGATTGGGTTCCAATGATTGGGGAGATTGGTCGACCGTTTCTAGCGTTACGATTGACACTGGGACCACCGTGACTACCTGGTTCCAAACTACTGAAGAACAATTTGCTATTGATAATAATGACGGTACAGAAGTGACGGCCTTTGATGATTTGGTGCTCACTAGCGGCTTTCTTAACGGAACTACTACCACGGCCGCGATTGACTTTGACGACAAGACTACTGGTAACGCCTGGGGTAATTTGTCATGGAGTCATAATGTGACTTCTGGTTCAATTGTCTATCGGGTTGAATATTTTGATAGTGAAAACTGGCTTTTGGTGCCAGATGCATTTTTGCCAGGCAACAATGCTGGCTTTACTTCGGATCCAGTTTCGCTTCTTGGGCTTGATCCTCAGGTGCATAATCAAATTAGAGTGAGAGCGAATTTAACTGACTCAAGTGGCTCACCAAGACTCTTGAGTCTAAAGGTCGAGTGGGGTTTTGCGGTCGAGCAACCAACTCAACTTTCTTTGTTTGATAACGAAAAAACTGGCACTACCACTCCAACTTTTACCTTTACTACCACCGATCCTGATGACGACGACATTCAGTATGAATTTTCTTGGTCAACTGATAGTACTTTTACCACTGGTGTTAATGTAGCCACCTCCGGTGTTAGTGCTGGTTTTGCTAATGAGACTGTGGGGATTGATACTAGTCCTTTCTTTTCAGGAGATACTATTAGCTACAAAATTCAAAGCGCACTTTCAAATGGCACTACCTATTGGTGGCGGGTGCGCGGCAAGGATCCTCTCGATGGTGATGCTTGGTCGGTCTGGTCTCCGAGCAGGAGCTTTACGGTTGATAATACGGTCAGTGTCTCGACTTGGTATCAAACTACTGATGCTCAATTTAATACTAATACTCTTGAGGACACTGAAACTACTGGTAGTGGTGAGGTGGAAATTACTACTACTATTCGTGAGGCCTTTACTGCTTACGCCGAAGGAACAGTTCAAACACCACGTTATCGGATTTGGAACGGGGCAACTTGGGGCGACGAAGAAACTGGAACTTCAGTCGGAGGTTCTATCCGGTTTGTTGAAACTGCGGCCGCTCCAACGCGTGACGAATATGTAATTGCTACTCAAGACTCAACTGGCCGAGTCAGGGCTCAAATTTATAATGGCGGTACAGACTCTACGGGTAACCTGCAAACTATCATAACGGCCGTGCCAAGTGCCACCAGACGAGGTTTTGATATTGCTTATGAAAGTACTTCCGGAGATTTAATTGTGGTAGCCTGTGACACAACTGAAGCCACCTATTATGTCTGGAACGGATCCACCTGGACTGGTCCGACGGCCAGAGCCCTGAACACAGCTGGAAGTTGTAACTGGATACAAATGGGCCCAGATCCAACATCGGACGAGATTGTTATGGTCGCCCGCGACGACATCGCCGGAGCTACAGATTACGAAGCTTGGGTGTGGAGTGGTTCTGGTTGGGGAAATAATACGGCTTTTGGTGTCGCTACTGAAGCGGCGGATGAGGGTATTGCTATTGAATATGAGGAATCGGGCGATCGGGCGGTGGTTGTACTTCCTAATAGCACTACCGCAGGATTTATTTGGAATGCTTGGTCGGGCAGTGCTTGGGATGGTACTGGCACTGTGTCTTTGCAGGATGACTTTGAAAATGGTCGCCTAGCGCGCGATCTTGGTAGTGATGACTTGGTTTTGTGTAGCATTGATAACGATGGGCAAATTGCCTATCTCCCCCGGGTTGGTACTACTAACACCTGGACTACACCTTATCAAACTGTAGACACTCTTGGTAATAGCAAAGTGGGTCGGCCGTTTGGTTGTCAATACGAGACTACAGCCGGACGTGACGGGTACATTATGATGCCGTACTCAGATACTGGTGCCGCCCAATATCGCGTTTACGACGGAGCTACTTTTCCAGCCGAAAACGCCATTTCAACCATACAAGATTCATTTGAAGTTAGGTCTATTCGAACGGGTGACGGTAATATCCTAGCTCTATTTTATGATGATATTGGTACACAGTATGATTTTTCCTATTGGAACGGCACGTTGTGGTCTACGCTAGAGACATTAGAAGCAACCGCGATTACAACAACCAACCCAGTGACAGTGCCACTTGATATGGTCGCCAGGCGTTACCCAGCCTTCACCTCGGGAATAGTTTATTCTTCCGCCATTGACTTTGACGATGGGTCAGGACTCAAATGGCAACAAGCTACTTTCACCGACACAACACCGGGCTCAAGTAACATTCTGTATCAAATTGAATACTACGACGGTGATTCTTGGGAATTGATTCCAAACGCTGCCCTGGCGGGCAATAGTAGCGGCTTCACCACTTCGCCGATTGATCTCTCGCAAGTCAGTCGCATCACCTATAACACAATCCGCTTACGAGCCAATTTAAGTTGTTCGGACGGGGATTGTCCAACTCTTTCCGATTGGTCGGTAGAATGGTCCGCCGGTATTAATGTCGCTGGTACACTCAAACAGTATGACCAAACATCTTCTACCACGGCGGGTACGGTAGCCGTCGCTGTTAACGGAGTTCTTCAGTCGGGCAAGACGGCTAGCGTCTCAAATGGCACCTGGTCGATTGCTAACGTCACTGCTTTTATTGGTGATACGGTGTCGGTCTTTGTTACCGGAGCCGCCGATACGGCTGAAGCAATTGGAGTCACTCAGTACGATGGCGATGGTGACATCACTGGTATAAATATGTTTGAGCGACACCTTTCACTTGGTTCAAACGACGCTACTTCAACTCCGCTTACCAACTCCAACATAGGAACGTACGATTTCACTAATAGTGAAGACCTCTTCTTTAACGTCGATGGTTCGACTTTGACGATGTGTGCCACGGCTGTTTGTCATGATGCTGAATTGTATATCCGATCTGGTACTTATTACACTCCCGGCGGCCGCATTATCACTCATGACTTTGAAAACAACGGTACGTTTACCGCTGGTTCATATACTCACGAGGTTAATGGTTCATGGGATAATAATGCTTCCACCACTATGACTGGTTCGACGGTGACGTTTGCGGCGACTAGTACTACCGAAACTATTGATAGTACTGGCGCTTTGTTTGGTAGCTTCAACAATGTTACTCTCGGTACAACCACAGGTAGTGGAGTGTGGACACTTGGCAGTACGCTTGATGTTGACGGAAATTTCACGATTACTAGAGGTACTTGGGCACGCAGTACTAGAGCTTTGACTTTGGGTGGTAATTTGGATATTGCTACCAACGGCTTCATCACTGGAATTGGTACCACCACCTTTGATGGTTCAACCGCTGCCACTTGGCGTAACCAAAATGCGGCTCTGCAAAACTCCGGTAAGGTCGTGGTTGACGGTACCTCAAAAGCGGTGACTCTCGCCAGTAGTGTCGCAGCAGAGTCGATTACTATTGGCGCCAATGACACGCTTGATGCTTCGGGTAGTAGTCATGACATCACGGTTTATGGTAATTGGAATAATCAAAATAACTTTGTGGCCCGGTCCGGTGAAGTATTTTTTGCCGCTACCTCGACTGGGAAAACTATCACTACCGCTGGCGACGCTTTCTTTGACCTGACTTTCTCTGGTAGTAGCGGCGGTTGGTCGTTTACCGAAGCCACGGCTTTGATAAATAACGACATGCGTTTTACTGCCGGTACAGCCACCCTTAGTAGTGCGACCACGACAATTGCTGGTTCCTTCATTGCCACCACCGGTACTTTCCAACATAACAACGGTTCGCTTTACTTTACTTCTGGTAGTTCTGAAACTATCACTATGACTGGTGGAGCCTTTACCAATGTCACCAACAATCTTTGGTTTCAAGGGGCGGGAAGTTGGACGGTCAGTGATACTAATGCCACTAGTACGAATAATGTCGTGGTACAACAAGGAACCTTAAATTTCCCAAGTGGAGTCATGGCAATTGGCGGCACCTTGCGCGATATTGGAGGAATTTATGCTGGTGGCAGTGGGACCGTGCGCTTCTATAGTGCAACCGCCAAACTGCTCACGGCGGGAGGATCTTCATTTAGTAATGTTACTTTTGCTGGAGCTGGATCTTGGTCATTTACTGATACTAATGTCACCGTTAGTCGTAATCTAACCGTGCAACAAGGAACCCTCACTCTACCAACGGTGGCTATCCTGATTGCTGGTTCATACGATAATAATGCTACGGTGGTGCCAGGAACAGGTAATATGCAGTTTAATTCGACTGACGCTGGTGAGACTATCGATTTTGGTGCTTCGTCACTTTACAACCTTACCTTTAGTAGCGCTGGTGGTGGTTGGACGATGCTTAGTAACGGAACTACTACCAATGCTCTCACTATCACTAGTGCTACTTCACTCACAGCCAACCCAGGGGTTATCCTCTCTGTCGGAGGGACTTTTACCAACAGTGTGGGTGGAGCCGCCACCACTTGGACTGGTTCAACTTTAGCGCTGCGAGCTGGTACATATTCACTTAATACTAAGGCCAACCCTGGAGATACCTACGGTGATTTGGCGGTAGCGGCTGGAACAAAGATCTCAATGTGGAATAGCAGTGCTGATTCTTACTCAATAAATAGTACTGGTTCCTTGTATTCTCAAGATCACAATGCCGTTGATGGTGACTTGTATATTTTTGGTGCTTATACTCGCACTAGTGGCACCGAGTATTGGGCTTACGCGAATGACTTTGATGGGACAGCGCTTGGTGGCAGCTCGCGACAAGTTGATGTACGTTTTGCTTCGGGAGCTAGTGCTGCCTTGACCAGCAGTACTCTTAACCTGACTGGCGTAAGTGCAGCTACTACTACGATTGATAATCAAGGTAGCGGTACTTACACGGTGTCGGCCACGGGCGGTACTGTTTCTGCTCAGTATTATGACTTTGCTAATCTAGGCGCTACAGGACTATCATTGTTGGGCGCCGCAACGGTATCGCAATTAAGTTACGGCTCATATCAGGTGGCAGCGGTCGGTGGTAGCGCTATTACCTTGTCATCTACCACTATTGATGCTAACCCAAGTAAACAAGTACTAGGTGTGACTTTTGCCACCACTTCGGCTATTGCCGCTTACAATGTCTCCCAAACTGATGGCACACCAACTTCTTTCTGGTGGTTCCGTGATGGTTTTGGCAACCTTTATGGTGAAGCAAAAGACAACGATACTGGTAATCCGGGCTCAGTCCGCTTTAATGATAGTTCGCTGGTCTTTGAAGTCGCTGGTACTGTTTACACTGATGCTGGGGTGACGCCGCTGGTCGGCGGCACCTGTGATGGTGGTACAGCAGTGGTAAAAGTTGTTGTCGATGGTGGCGCTTCCTACACTGGAAGTTGTAGCAATATAGATGGTTCATACAGTATTCCTGGAGTGACGGTAACTGGTGATCCGACCATTACGATTTATCTTGACGGTGCTTCTGGTGGAGAGAAGGGAAGTATTATTACTCGCACTCCGACTGCGGATATTCTAGATGCTGATATTTACGCCAATCGCGTGATAGTGCGCAATGAAGACATCGATCCGCTTACAATTACTAATTTAGCAGTTTACGATGCTGACAATGATTCTGATCTGGGCTTCATAGCGGTTGATGCGGGAACGGACACTCTAACCGTACAAGCGGGAAATGAATTGTTTGTTTGGGATGGAGCTACCTTTACTCCAGGCGGAGCCCTAACCCTTAACGGTAACGCGGGTGCTAATAGTTACGACGGAACTCTCTATCTCGATGATAACGCTACCTTAAATTTTGCCAGCACCAGTACTAATACTATCGGTGGTCGCTTGGTGGTTGATGCCGGCGCTACTTTGAGCACTGCCTCAACGACTATTTTGATGAATGCTACTACTTCTGGAAAGAGTATTACAGCCGCGGCCGCTTTATCATTCTATAATCTAACTTTCAATGGTTCAGGTGGTAGCTGGAATTTAACTCCCGCAATTACAGTCGCTAGCAACATGACTATTACAGCTGGTACAGTAACTGGAACTGGAAATATCACCCTCACCAATGGTTCGCTGTCTGGTAATGGCATATTGTCTCTTGGTGCTGGGACAGTTACTCTTGCGCGCACTAATACACTTGGTGGTACGTCGCCTTGGACTTTCTACAATCTCCAGCTAGGTAATGGTACTAATGTCGGTACCACCACTCCAGTCTTTACTGCGACTACCACAATTTCAAATATACTTACCATCTCGGCGGCTCACTACCTTGATGCGGGAGCTACTAACTGGGACTTGGCCGGTACTGGTTCGGTTTTTGTTGAGACCGGTACTTTCTTAGAAGATACCAGTACGATTCGCTATAGTGGCAATGGCGCTAATGTGCGATCGACTCCGTACTACAACCTTGATATTAATGCCGGAGCAGGAAGTCCAACCTACACGGCTATCGGTTTAGGAATTATCGTTGCTAACGATCTTACTGTGGGTGGTACCGCTGCTACTAACTTTAATGTTACTACCAACGACCCGGCACTCGATGTAAACGGTGATATTCAGGTTAGAAGTAACGGTACGTTTGTAGCTAGTAATTCAGGCGCCTTGACAGTAGCGCAGAATTTCACCAACGACGGTACCTTTACTGCTAGCGGCGGAACAGTTACTTTTGATGGTGCGACAGCTACTAATGTGGAAGCGGGTAATAGTAGCTTTGCTAGTGTCATGATCAACAAGACTGGTGCTTTGACGGTGACAGAACACGCTACGGCTACAGTGTTATGGCGCTTGCAAGCCGCTTCCAGCTTCACTGTTAATAGCGGTCAAATATTGGCGGTGGGTGGTACTTTCTACAATGCAGTCGGTGGAGCCGCCACCACTTGGACTGGTTCAACTCTTAGTCTTTACGGAAATGGTAATTATCATATAAATGCGGCTACCACTACTGACTCTTACGCAACACTAGCAGTGGATGGTACGACTCAAATCCGGATGTGGAATTCTGATGCGACTTCATACAATGTAGATTCAACGGCATCACTTTACTCCCAAGATCACGCCAATCAAGCCGGTGACCTCTACATTTGGGGCAGTTATCGCCGTACAACTGGGTCCGACTACTGGGCTTACGCGAATGACTTTGATGGTACAGCACTTGGTGGTAGTAGTCGAAAAGTAGATGTCTTTATGGCCTCGGGCGCTAGCGCACTCTTCACAGGCGGTTCGCTTGATGTGCGTGGTATTAGCACTGCTTCAACTACGATTCAAAATCAGGGTTCAGGATCATACGCTCTTACTATTGGCGGTACTGCCTCAACTTCACTTCGATATTATGAAATCACCGATATTAATAGTAGTGGTTTGGTGCTCACAAGTACTCCCACTGTAGCCACTCTTTCTAACGGCCTGCTGGAAGTTTCTCAAAATGCTGGCACCGCCATGACAGTGGGCGGTACTGTAATAACTGCTAATCCAGCTAAGAACTTCAATCAAAATATTTTCCGTCTTGACGGTGTCGGTAGTGGCTTTAACGTCACTGCCACCGGTACATCGGTAAGTGCTTGGCGCTTTGCTAATCATGCTGGTGATATTGATGGTGAAGGATTTGATGTTGATCCAAATGGTGACCCAGGCTATGTTAGTTGGGACGATTCAGCCGCTTTGATTACTGTTTCTGGTTATGTTTATAGCGACGAAAGTGGAACTGTCTCTGGTGTTTGTGACGGATCAACCAATAACGTGACATTACGTGTTGCTGGTATTACAACCTACAGCACAGATTGTGATGCGGGAACGGGGGAATACATCATCAATAATGTTTCTTACGGTACAGCTGATACGCTGGTGGTTTATATCGATGGTGAAACAGAAAAGGGTGCGGCTGTTACGCAAGATCCAATTTCTAATATTAGCAGCCTGTCAATTTATGAAAATCGGGTCGTGGTTCGACATGAGGGAACCGATCCACTTACAATTGATGATATGTCAGTGTGGGATTCTTCTGATGACGGAGATATTCCCTTTACGGCCGTCAGTGGTTCACCAGATACGCTCACGCTTGGAGCTGATCGCAAGTTGATTGTCTCCAGTAGTAAAACTTTTGCTCCAGGTGGAAATGTAACTCTATCAGGTGGTGGTGCGGGAGGAGCTCACGACGGTACACTTGAGCTTTATAGTAATGCTGACTGGACTGCCGCTGGCACCGAGTCGTTATCTATTGGCGGCAGTATGATATTGGGTTCTGGAGCTAATTATGCTGTTGCTAATGGGACCACCACCTTTACTACCACCGGCGCCAGTCGAACTATTGATGTAAATGGTGATTCTTTCCATCATGTTGCCTTCAGTGGAGCTGGTAGTTGGACTATTACTGATACTAATTTCACCACCAACGGGAATGTGCTTTTGACGGCCGGTACACTTGATTTGCCAACTGGCACTTCTACCTTTAACGGTTCATTTGTTAACAATGGCGGAACCTTTGATGCTAACTCAGGCGTAGCTTACTTCAATGGAGCGTCTACTCACAATGTTCGATTGGGTGGCTCTGATTTAGCTACTACTACTTTCAGTGGCGGCACTTATACTTTCCTTGATACCAATGCTACTACTACCAGTTCAATTACAATTGAATCAGGCACAGTAGTCCTACCGAGTGGTAACTTTAGCGTCGGCGGTAACTTCACCGTTGAAGGTGGTGCGATAACTCATAATACTTCAGACGTCTATCTCACTAATGTCACTGCTGCCACTCTGCTAGCTTCAACTTCTGATTTGTACACCGTGCGTTTTAGTGGCGGTGGTTCTTACAATATGCTTGATGAAGACATTACTCTCCTAGGTTCATTGTTTGTCTCCAATGGCTCGGCTGTTGATTTGGCCTCAGGCACAATCGCGATTGGAGGAAGTTTCGTTGCCGCTTCTGGCACCTTCGAGCACTCTTCTAGTACTATCTTGTTTAATTCAACTGACACTGGGGAAGTAATAAATCCAGGTGTAAGCGAATTCTACGCTGTACAGATCGGCGCTCCGACTGGCGGTTATACGCTCACTGGTAACGCTACGACCACCCATAACTTTACTTTGCAGTCAGCTACCAGCTTCAGTGCAGATGCTAGCGTGGTTTTGCGGGTTGAGGGCGTGTTTACCAATAATGTGGGAGGCACTAACACCAATTGGAATAGCAGTACGTTGGTATTAGACGGCACTAATGCCTACACCATAAATACCAAAGTAGCCGGTGCCGATCAATACAGCACTTTGCGCCTTGGTGCTGACAGTGACATTAGAATGTGGAATAGTGCAGCTACTACTACCACTGTTGACGCCGCGTCATCACTCTATTCGCAGGATCACGCCACGATAAATGGGTATCTGTATATTTATGGCGACTTCCATCTGGCTACTTCAAGTGAATACTGGAGTTACGCCACTGACTTTGACGGTACCGCGCTTGGTGGTAGTAGTCGCACAGTCAATGTTCGTCACAGTGCTAATGCGACAACAACTGTTGATGGTGGTGTTCTAAATATTGTCGGAACTAGTGGTAATCGAACTGTCGTCACTAACCAAGGCTCAGGCACCTTTGCTTTGGCAGTAACCAGCGGCACCCTTAATGCTACATATTATGATATGAACAATTTGGCGACAGCTGGCCTTTCTCTTTCTGGTTCGCCGACTATTAGCTCACTCTCATATGGAAACTTTGAGTTAGCTGTTAATGGCGGCTCACTTATCACCGTCTCTTCTTCGACTCTCAACGCCAATGCCTCAATGTTGATACCAGGAATGAGCTTTGCTACTACCACAGCCATCACCGGAAACAACGTCACAGTAGTTGGTTCGACGGCTAATGCTTGGACGTTCACCACCCACACTGGAAACCTAGATGGTGAAGCCTTCGATGATGATGGCGTGGATGCTTGTGGATCGATACGTTGGGTTGATAGTTCTTGTCTCATTACTCAACAAACCCACTATCGTTGGCGCAACGACGACGGAGGGGTCGGGGTACAGGCAAGTGAATGGTATGACAGCAACTGGGACGCTCGAAAGTCAGTTCGGATTGATAATGTCGATGCCACTACCTACACCGATGCCGTAGTGCAAGTGAACGTCACCTTTGATTCTGATATGCAGGCTGACTTTGATGATCTGCGGTTCACTAGTGAGAATGGTACCACTATCATCCCGCACTGGATCGGTTCTTCAACTAATAGTTCGGCCGCCGAGGTTTGGGTAAAAGTGCCATCATTGCCAGCCGAAGGCACGGCTAATCTTTTCATGTATTACAACCACCCGACTGCGACCTCGAGTGCCTCGGTAGACAATACCTTCCTGGCGGCTGACGATTTCGAAGACAACGATATTACTGAATACAGTGGTCAAACCACTCTCTTTGGTACAGCTGGTACTTTTGCTTATGATGGTGCCTATGGACTTGATAATGCTGGAGACGAGGGAAACCGCGCTAACCTCGGTGGTATTTACAGAACTGATCAGACGATTAATCAAGGTGAAACTATTCGTTATTGGCAATATATTGATACCGCTGCAGGTGATGATACTTGTACTAAGTTTGCCGTTCAGTCTGGTAGTCCAAATAATAACTATTCGGTCTGTGTTGGACAGTTTGGAGTAGATCGATTTGCGCTGGCCGAAAATGCAATTGAAAATGACACTTCCGGCACCGTATTGGCTTCATCCACTGTTTCTTACAGTAACGGTTGGTATGAAATAGAAGTTGTTTGGGAAACTGACGACGATATAATTGCGTCACTCTATGACTCGACTGGTACCCTTGTCACTTCAATTAGTGATAACGATCCCACTTACACCTCCGGCGGTTTTGGCTTCACCTATTGGGGTAATTATGGTGGTTGGGACAGCTTCAGTTCACGACCGACTCTAGCTACCCAACCGACCGTCCGTTTTGGTTCGGAGCAATTTGATGGAGGAGCGACTTGGAAAGCTAGTCTCGATACTGTCGCCTCGTATGACATAAACGACATCGCTCGTTTGCGCGTTGCAATTGAAAACTCTGGATTGCCAATTACAAATCAGCAACTCCTTCTTGAGTATGCTGCTTTGGGGGTTGCACCAAGCTGTGAAGCGGTTGACCCAAATGATTTTGCTACGGTGCCAGTACAAGCCAGTTGTGGTACCTCACCAGTGTGTATGCAATCAAGTACACTGATTACTAACGGCGATAGTATTGGTGATTTACTCTTTAATACGCTTGGTCTTTATACGCTTGGTCAAGTCCGTGAGGATCCATCAAACATTACCGGCAATATAAACATCGGTCAGGACGAATACACTGAAGTCGAATACGCTATTACACCAACTGCTGACGTAGTAGACGAAAATATCTGCTTCCGCGTTACCAACAACAGTACTCCATTTGACACCTATCTTAAGGTGGCACATTTAGCTCTACAATTTGACCCAACTGTTACTAACGCAGTCTTAAACGAGGGCCTAGACATTAATCTATTACCAGGTACTACGACCACTGTCTATGCCACTGGTACGGTAACTGATCTCAACGGTGCGGCCGACATCGCTTACGGTACATCGACCATTTATCGTATTGGAGCCACTGGTGGTGCTTCTTGTACTCCAAACGATAATGATTGTTATGTCTCGCAATGTATATTTACAAACTGTGCAGGGAACTCGTGTGATATTGAATGTCAGGCAGATATTTACTTCCACGCCGATCCAACTGATGACGGTGCCTACATGGGAGAAGAATGGCTAGCGTTTATCGAAGTGGAAGATTCTAATGGTGGCTACGCGTTTGATGACTCAATTGGTGTTGCCTTAAACTCACTTAGGGCAATCGATGTCGAAAGCGCTATTACCTACGGCGCTGTCGAGGCGACCTACGACACGGGTGCGACCAACGCTTCGACTACAATCGAAAATCTTGGTAACACCGAAATCAACATCGAGGTCGAAGGTAGCGATATGACGGATGGCACTGGATCAACTATTCCAGCGGCTGAACAGAAGTTTGCTACTTCCACTTTCACTTACAGTGCTTGCACCAGTTGTTACGCTCTATCGAGTACCACTCCATATGAGTTGGATGTGGAACTAGTAAAGCCAACTTCCTACAGTCCGATTCTTACCGATGACGTTTATTGGGGAGTTGAAGTTCCTTTTGGAACTAATAGTACAGCCCATAGTGGTATAAACGTGTTTACGCCAGTAAGTCCCTAACAAATGATATGATGTATTCACACATGTCGATGAAAATGTTCTTGTCCGTGCTGGTAGCTTTCTCGTTGCTCTTTAACAACGCAGCTTTAGCAGCCGTCGACCAAGAAGCACCAGAGATAACCAATGTACAGGTTTCTAGTGTGACGGAAACTAGTGTGACAGTCTCCTGGGAAACTGACGAAGACTCAGACTCACTCGTCAATTATGGCTTGCAGCCCGATTACGGTATTTTGCGCAAACCCGTCGCCGAACGAACAGCACATACCATGACCCTCGAAGATCTTGAGCCAGGACGGGTCTATTATTTCCGCGTGGTATCAGCCGATGAGGAAGGGAATCAAGGTATTTCAGCCGACTATCGAGTACAGACTTCTGGTAGTGCGGAGTCTGGCGATGGTAATGGTTCGGGCCAAGAGACAGAGTCAGGACAGGGTCCAGGTATCAGCTCTGAGGATGGACAAGGAAACTTGGGACAATCAAACACAACCAACCAAATAAAAGAGCAAATAAATCAGATTACTAGCCCCCAACAGTTGCAAGAGATCTTAAACGAAACCGTTAAAGCCATTGAGGGTATTACTGAGGATCTCACTATTGTGGGTCCACCGACAGTAATACCTGAGACCACCACCGCGCTCGTTAAATGGACGACTGACCGTGAGTCAACTTCCGAAGTAGTCTTTTCTCCTTCGGATAGCTTTGACGGTACCAATTACCAATATAGTCAGGCATCGACCGATGGCAACACTACCGATCACGAAGTGCGGCTTATCGGTCTTGATCCGTTTACCGACTATAGCTTTAAAGTAAAGTCGAAGGATACTTACGGTATAGCCGGAGAGAGTCGCAACTTTACTTTCCAAACTAAGGCTTCAGCCCCTGATATTCGAAATTTGCGGGTGGTTAAAGTGGAAGAAAATGCTGCCACTTTAGCCTGGGAGACAACAGTGCCAGCTAAGGCTTTGGTTGAATATCAAGATCAAACCACCGGGGCCCAGAGTTCAGTTGGACGACCGACGTTGGCTACGACACATCAAATGCGACTTACCGACCTTACCTTAGGTACTCGCTATGTAGCCTTTGTGACTTCAGAAAACGCTGGTGGTGATCGAGTGAAGAGTCAGCCGATTCAGTTCATCACAGTAAAGGATATAGCGCCACCGATTATTACTAACGTCACCAACGAATCAACCCTTTTCCCTGGTGGCGAATCGCGTGTCCAGACTATTGTGGAATGGGATACTGATGAACCATCAAGTTGTCTGATGACCTACCAAGAAGGTGTAGCTGGCGGAACCGATCCTTTTACAATTGAAAAAGAGCAAGTTGAATACAACACCAGCCATGTGCAAGTAGTAGTGGATTTTGCTCCCGCCACGGTGTACCAATTTTATCTTGATTGTACCGACGATGCTGGTAACAGTGTGAAATCTGAGAATTTCGTACTCTTTACCCCAATTCAAGAGAAAAACATCATTGACCTTATCCTGGAGAACTTTGAAAGTACCTTCGGTTGGGTCAAGAACATTCGCAATTAGCCAATATTTTGGAACATTTCGTTGTCGCTACGTATACAGACTACTCACCGTACAAGGAGTACGGCTCGGTCGTCTATATACTAGGCTCCTAGAACCGTCCTCAAAATCTCGGCTAATTGAACCAAGTCATTTTTTCGCTAGCGCCGCTTAGACGTAGTTGTTGGAAATACTCTTGGGGTGAACTCCATACCAAACTAAGCTTAGTTCATTTTGTACTAGTGAATACACAATTTATTCTCAATATCTTATAAGACATCGAGAAGTAATTTCTTTATGTTTGGATTAGTGATTTCATTTTGTGGATGAGTAAGTAAAAGTAAAAAATAAAATGTCATAATACTGACATGGCTAAACCGCTCATTGTTTGTCGGGATCTTTCGATAATCTACAATAAGGGAAAATCGAACGAGTTTAAGGCGCTGCAAGGCGTTAATACTGACATCTTTGAAGGTGAATATATTATTCTCTTCGGTCCCTCAGGCTGCGGTAAATCCACCCTGATGTACTCCATCCAAGGTTCTCTGCCACCGGGTGAGGGTACGCTTCTGATCAAGGGCGATGATATTTACTCCTACCCACCATCTGAGCGAGTGTACTTCCAACGGTACGTGATGGGAATTATTTTCCAGTCGTTCAACCTGATTGGTTCGCTGTCGGTGCTTGATAACGTCGCTTTACCGATGATTTTTTGTGATGTTGATAAGACTACGCGCAATCGTCGGGCGCAATCTCTATTGGATCGTTTTGGGGTAGGACATGTGGCAGATAAAATTCCAGCCATGCTTTCGGGTGGTCAGCAGCAACGTGTGTCAGTAGCTAGATCGATGGTTAACGATCCAAAGATTCTATTGGCCGATGAACCAACTGGTAACCTCGACTCCATTTCGACTCAGCAAGTGATGGACAAGATTGACGAAATTAACACCTTTGATAGGCGCACTATTATTATGGTGTCGCACAACGCCGCTCACTTGTCGTATGCTCATCGAGTGTATTACCTAAAGGACGGATTCGTGGTGCGTGAAGTCGTCAATCCACAACGTAAGCAAATCAAACCAGTACGGGAAGGGGAGACAATCGTGACTGAACTCGAACAGCTAGCCCGCTTATTTCCTTACGACTCAGTTGATACCTTGCGGGTAAAAAGTATGGTTAATTACTTGACCCAAGATTACACCTTCGATCAAATTATTCGCATGGAACACGCTGTATCGCTCTTTATTCGCGGACGCTTAGATCGAGAGTCATTTATAAAAAGCCTTGTGCTGTCTTACGAACGTGGAGGAGTCGAAGTGACAGAGGCGGAGGCTAGACGGATGGCCTCCATCACTGAGCAAATGATGCATCACGCCGATGACATTCGCCGTTTCCGTGGACGTAAAGATAACGCTAATATTTTCTTCAATCAGCATAAATTGGCCGAACGAATGCGAGATCATTTGGTGGGACTTTTTCACATCAGACTTAGTAAAGAGCAAGACGCCAACCTGATTGAGGTTATCGCAGATCGGGTAACTGGTGTAATTGAGGCTGACGATATGAATCAACGTCTAATGGCTGGCGTCCGTAGCGGTGGACTCAGTTTGTCGGAGAAAGAAGCTGATGAATTGAGTCGCTACTTCGAAAAAGTGGTAGCTCAAGGTGTCGATGTAAATTATAAAGCGTAGTATGAGAATCCAAGACTTAGCCCAACTTTCGACCCGTATGTTCAAGACCAATCCTTTGCGTACTTGGTTGACGATTTTGGGTATGGGAGTAGGTACGGGAGCGGTGGTGGTTTTGGTAGGACTTGGGTTTGGTTTGCAAAAAATTATTCTTGAGCAAATTGTGTTTGGGGAGACGCTACTCTCGCTGGGAGTTTCAGCCACGGGTGCACAAGGCCTCGAACTCACTCAAGAGACAGTGATCGATTTTGAAAAAAACCCGGCCGTGCTGGATGCTGCTCCCCTAGCGCGCTTTCCAGCCTTAGTAACCTACAAAGGTTTGACTGGTAATGTTTTTGTGCAGGGAGTTGAACCGCCGTACTTACGCTACGCTGGTGTGGCTGCTACAGCTGGGCAAGTCTTTACTGAAGCGGACATTGGTGACACTAATTCAATTATGCTGTCCCCAGCGGTGCTTAAGTTGTTCGGCATTGCCGATGACAAGGTAAAAGACTTCATTGGCGAGAAAGTTTCTATTCGTCTACTTATTCCAGCCGAAGATGGATCAGAATCAGTTAGTGAAATTATTATTGACAAGGAATACACTATTCGTGGTATCACAAAAGAGGAGGGTGTTCTAAATGCCATGATGATGCTACCAGAACTACGCAACTATGTTGGTATAGAGCAATATGAGCGAATCCAAGTGCGGGTAAATTCTAACGAAAACTTACCACTAGTAGAAAAAGAGCTTATCGAGAAGGGCTACCGGGTGACAGCGCTCTCAAAGACGGTTGAGCAAGCCTCAAAAATTTTCCAAGGCGTTCAGGTAGTACTTGCAACTTTTGGTGGAATTGCGTTGGTGGTATCAGCGATTGGTATGTTTAATACAATGACAGTAACGCTCCTCGAGCGAACCAAGGAAATCGGTATCATGCGCACAATCGGCGCCTCTCCCAATGATGTAAAGTACCTTTTCGTGTCAGAGTCAGTAGTAGTAGGCTTCATGGGGGGTGTGACTGGGACAGCGATGGGAGTGGTCTTTGGATTGGCAATCAACTTAGCCCTCAACGTTGTAGCTGGGCAATTTGGCGGGCAATCAGTAGCTCTCTTTTCCTTTCCGCTCGACTTTTTAACTTTTATCATAGTTTTCTCGGCTGGAGTCGGGTATCTCACGGGGATTTTCCCAGCCAGACGCGCCGCCAAACTTAACCCGCTTGACGCTATACGCTACGAATAGTCAAACTGTGTATAAGTTTGGGTATAAAATGTGCGTTACACTGTAAAATATGTGTATAGCTGAAGTTATTTATTGATATTTATTATGTTGTACAACCAAAACGAGCTTCCAAAATTCATGCAAACCGCTGGCAAGATAACGATTCTAACAGCGTTTGCTGGAGTAGCCGTCTTTCTGATGGCTTTCTTGTTTGATGCTGGCACCCAGCAGTTGAGTCGAGTTTCGGCTCAGACCGCCACCACCACTTTGACGGTTCTCAACACACCACCAACTTTTCAATTGGCCGCCTATGAAGTGACCGAGTCCTCTACTTCAACTCCAACTAATTCCGCCTCCGCTATCCAATGGAGAGCCATCGGCAGCGATTCAAACAACGCACCATACTTCCTACTTGTTTGTAGCACCAGTACAGCCCCAACTGCCAATGCTGCCGCTGGACCGGGAAGTCTTGGTACCGCGCCACCAACTTGCGTGTCTGGAACCCAATGGGGAGTGTCGGCCGCCGCCAGTAGCTCAGTTGCTGCAACCGTATCTACCACAACTTTAGAAACTGGCCTTTTTGCTGGCGGTTCGTACAGCGGTGAAAAGCACAATTGGTTTGCTTGGGTCTGTGATGATGACCCAACCAATCCTCGTTGTAGCTTAGCTTATTCACAAGGCTACTCAGCCACCAACTCATCCCCGTATCACATCAATAAGCGACCAGTCCTTACTAATGCCTACAACAATGGTCCGGTAAATCCTGGAGCGACTCTTTCCTTCCTCTCAACCTCGACTGACCCAGACACTATTGGTGGGGAAGATAATATCTACATCGTGGTTTGTGATGCTAACAACTACAACACTACTACCAATACTTGTAATGCGGGATTCCTGGCTTCTACTACGGTGGGCGTGACGGCAAATGCTACGGCAGCTTACATTCTGGCTTCAATTGTCCGCGATAATACCTACAGCGCCTTCACGTTTTTGGTAGACCAACACGGGCATGAAGCCTCTGCTAACCCAATCCAAAATAACTTCGTTGTAAATAACGTAGCCCCAACCCTGCTAAGTGGCGATATCACTCTTAATAATGCCAGCAATATTACACTTACCATTCCAGCCGACGAAACGACTGGTTTCTCACTCGACTTCACTATCAGTGATGCAAATAGTTGTGTGAACACAACTGGTGTACCTGGTTCTGAAATTACCGGTTATCGAGTTGCTCTTCACCGCTCTTCCATTGCTACTACGACTTGTGATAGTACCGTGGGTTCCTACAACCCTAATAATTGCTACGCTAGCCAGTTAGCCTCCAGTGTTTGGAATCTTTCTTGCACTGCTTCTTCTACCACTTGTACAGGAGCCAGTGATGATGACATATTATATGAATGTACCTTCCCGCTTTGGTTCGTGGCTGACCCTACAGACGTCGGTACGCCATGGGCCGCCGAAAACTGGAGAGCGTCTGTGGCTGGCATTGACGACGACTCTGCCGTCGGTAATCTCGTAACCAGCAGTATTGGTCAAGAACTTATTAGCTTCGTAGCCTTGGATCTCATAACAGCCTCTATCCCATATGGTGGTCTTGAACCTGGAGATGATACTGGAACCCTCAGCGCTACCACCACCATCTTGGCGGTAGGGAACACTGCCTTGGATCAGGAAAGTATCGGTGAATCAATGTGTACCACCTTTGCAGTTGGAAATGAATGTGCACCATCTGCCACTTCGACTGTTCCTGAAGATCAGCAAGAATTCTCCACTACATCTCTCTCTTATGGTAGCGTACAGGCTCTAACTCTCTCATCTACCACACCGCAAGAACTAGAACTGGATGTTACAAAAACCACTTCAACCTCGACTCCAAGCCAGGGAATAACCTACTGGGGTATCGCTGTGCCAGGCACCATCTCGCTTGCTGGTAGCTACGAGGGGCTAAACACCTTTACTGCTGCCATTTCAGAAGTTGGTGAAGGCTGGTAAAACTCTAAGATTTATCCATTTACAAACCACTGTTATCCCACGGTGGTTTGTTGCTTTTTCGCCATTTTTTTTCAATAATTAGGGAACGTGAAAACGTCGCGCTTTATGAACAAATTTTCGAAGCCTCTTGCTATTTTGCCAATGCTTTTATTTTTGGCTTTGGCACCTGTGGCTGAGGCAGGTTTTGGTATAACACCACCATATGTGCGCAACACTAGTCTTATCCGCAACTCTACTTATGAGCAGCAGATTCTCTTAGTAAGAGGTGATCCAAACACGGCGCAGAAGGCCGAAGTCACTATTGATGCTCCAGAAATCCAGGATTGGATTCAGATTGTGGAGGGAAATACGATTGCTCTCCCTAAAGGCGAGCAGAAGGTTTCAATGACAGTAAGAGTGACAGTCCCCGAAGAGGCTGAGTTTAAAGATTATAAAGGAGCTATCCGGATCAGAACTCTACCAGACGACGGTCAGGTGGCCGAAGGGGCGGTTAGTATTTCACTTGGTGCGCGAGTCGATATTGAACTTTCAGTAATCGATAAAGAGATTATGGATTTTCGGGTTCGTAAAGTCGCTATTGGCGAACTAAACGAAGGGCACAAGTTTTGGTGGCTTTTCTTCCCTGGTAAGATCCGATTTGAGACCATGTTGGAGAATATTGGTAACGTTGAGGTGGCCCCATCAAAGGTTGAAATTAAGCTCTATGAACGTACAGGAACGGTGCTCCTTGAGGAAACAAAAAATATCGGCAAAGTGCCGAAGGTAAAACCTTACGCTACTGAGACAGTCGCAGCTGAGATACCAACTAGACTGCCGGCTGGAAGCTATGTGGCCCGCTACAAAGTATTTAATGGTGACGATGTTAAACAGGAAGGAGAACTGAGTGTAAATATCCTAGCTTACGGCACGCTACAATTAGCTGGTTTTGGCTTCATGGGTCTTTCCATCGCTCACAAGATTTCTATTCTCCTTCCGATCTTTGCTCTCTTAATTACTATTCTTTACATCATACACATCAGACGCTCACGTAAAAAGTATCGTTTATAGACTTGCCTATGGTGCATCGATTTGTCACTTTAGTACTTTTTGCAACTATAATCACTCCACTGATTGTTATCGCCCAAACTGCCACCACCACTTTCCAATTAAGTATCTGTGGCAACTCACTTGTCGATGGTGGGGAGGATTGTGATGTCCCGGGAGAGACTGGTGTATATAGCCAAACGATTGCTGGACGTCAATGCACTGCTGCCTGTACTTTTGGCCCCTACTGTGGCGATGGGATTCTGCAATTATCGCAAAGCGAGGAATGTGATGATGGGAATAATGACGATGCAGACTTCTGTTCAGCCGCTTGTTTAGTTGAACCGGTCAACTCTGGGGGAGGCGGTTCCTCAGGGGGTGGTAGTGGGGGAGGTGGTGGTCAAGATGACGAGCTACCAGATACCCAGGTAAATATTTCCGGGCGAGCTTATCCGTCTCGAACTATAAATTTTTTGCTCGATGGCGACGAGGTTGGGAGTGTCCAGGCTAATAGTACAGGAGTGTTTCAATTCTCAACCGAGTGGTCACCTGGTACAGCCACTCTTGGTTTATGGGCCAGTGATTTTTCTGGTACACGCTCAATTACTCTCAGTAACACCTTCGATATAACTCAGGGCGCCGTTACTAATTTGAACGACATTATTTTGCCACCTTCACTAAAGGTTTCAAACACTAGCTTCTCTCCTGGAGCGGTGTTGACTGTATCAGGACAGGCCGTCCCAAATGCCACCATCAATCTTTACATCGATAAAAATGTTACCCCTGTTGCCACCGGTTTGGCTGGCGCTAATGGGCAGTGGTCAATTCCTTACGATACCGTTAAACTTTCAAATAAAGAGTATGCTCTTCGAGCCAAATCAGTTAGTGGTACGCCACCACTGACTACCCAAAGCAGCTTTAGTAGTACCGTCCAGCTTTTTTCTGGAGTAAGTGCTCGAACGTCATCCCCGTCTGATTTAAATCGTGACACCCGCATCAATTTGATTGACTTCTCGATCCTTATTTTCTGGTGGCAAACTAACGGCGGCGACTCAAATCCACCAGCTGACGTAAACGGTAATGGGAAGGTTAGTTTAGAGGATTTTTCTATATTGTTGTTTAACTGGACTGGGTAAGTAGCTGGTGTATCGTAATTTTACAGACTTGGTGTTCCAGGAATTGGCGGCGGGCTAAAGCCGCCAATTCGGAACTAAATTCAGAATAGTCGCTTGCGCTCTTTTCTTCATTTAAATTGGACTGGGTAGAGGTCAAATGAAATTAAAATAATATCTAGAGTTCCTTTCCAGCTCGCTGCAGCCTATTTCTCCCTTGGAGGTCGAAATATGCTAAGCGCCTGGATAAATTCAGCATAGTCGTAGCTTCGCTACTCGTTGCTTCATTCAAACTGGACTGGGTAGTGGGTAAATTGCTTACAATAAGTTTTTTGGGACGAGTTTTTGTTGATAAGTTTCGGACTAAAAAAACTGGTAGAGTACAATGAAGGAGTACGAGCGAAGGAGGTAATCATTTAGTATTACTGCTAAGTAATTTGTGTAAACAGAATACTTAGGATGCTTCAGCCGAGTGTTACTTCGCTCGTATGCTTACAGGAATTTTTGTGCGAAGGAGTGGAGACCTGAGCATGAAGTGGACTTTGGTCTACGTCATAGAGTGCACCACGCTCTTGATACTGTAAGATAATACAACGTAGAGTATGTATAGAGCGTCCAACGCGTTCTCTATACTCCAAGCAACCGCAGCTATAGCTGGTATAGCCATTTTATTATGGTCTATCGGCTTTCCCGCATTTCATTTTGCGGAAGCTGCTGGTGTTACTACATATAGTGACACCCTCTCTGATTCAGCGCCCAGCGTTGATGCTAATCACACGATTGTTTTTACTACCCCAACCGGAGTAGCAAACGGTTCGACTATTGTGATTACTTTCGCCGCTGCCTTTACCCCGACATCAGTAGATTTTACTGATATCGACGTTGCCACTACTTCAGGTGAGTTTACTCTCGCCACCGATTGTACTGGTAGCGAACGGGCAAGTGCCGCTTTTTCAGGTGACGTACTTACCATCACAATGTGTTCTGGTGACGGCGGTCTAATCGCCGCGAACGGCACCACCACCATTGAAATTGGTACGCACGCCACTAGTCAGACAACGGGCGATCAGCAAATCAATAACCCACCTGCAACTGGATCTTACGAGATTCCACTTACAGCTGGAGCATCTGACACTGGTCAAACGGAAATAGCCATTGTTGACACAGTCTTGGTTTCAGCGTCAGTCGACACAGTGTTTACTTTCACTGTGGCTGGCTTACCAGGTGGTACTACGGTTAATACCGCAGACACCACCGGAGGTACTACAACAGCCACTACAATTCCTTTTGGGGAATTGAACGCGGGCGTTGCTAGTACTGCTGCTCAAGATTTGACTGTTGTTACAAATGCCAAAAACGGCTTTGTGGTAACAGTCGTCACCGATCAGCAGCTTCTCTCTGGAAACGGAGCAGATATTGATGGATTTTCTAACGGTGCGTTCACTTCATCACCAACCGCCTGGGCCAACCCAAGTGCGACACCTGGTAGTGAAGAAACATACGGTCACTGGGGTCTTACCTCAGATGACAGTACGTTGACACAGGCCTTAACTAATCCATACAACGTCGGTGCTGGAGGCAACCGCTTTGTTTCAGCTTCAACTTCACCAGTAGAAGTATTTCGCCACAACGGACCAACTGATGGTACCGGAAATGGTGAAGGTATCGCTACGGTAGGTTACAAGGTAGAAACGAGCGCTCTTCAGGAAGCCGCTACTGATTATCAGGCTACGCTTACATACGTAGCTACCCCAGTATTCTAAACAAATACTGACTCTAAGCTTGGAGTTATAAAGCAAAAAACCCTATCTCCCACCACGAGAGGGGTTTTTGCTTTATAAAAATTCAATACTTATCTTGTTCCACTCCACATCAACAACCACACTAGTCTCGATAGCTTATAAGATGTAATAAAAGGAGTTGTAATTTAGGGAGGGTAGAGTGGCCCTAGCGGCAAGCATTTTGTGTCAGTTAGCCATAAATTGGCACTTAATACTTGTGTACAGAAGATAAAAACAGACGAGTGAGAAAGCTATAATATAGTCATGTTTGATATGAAGAAGGCGGTCGCCGCGTTGGCTTTTTTGTTAGTAGTTTTCGCTACCCCTTTAGCACAGGCGGCATCGCTTTATATAGATCCAGCTTTCCCAAACCTTCAGATGGGAGATGCTGTCACACTCTCAGTTCGGATTGACACCAACGAGGCAGAGGAGGAATGTATCAATGCTGTCGATGGGGTCATTAGTTATTCAGAAAATCTTTTGCCAGTTGACGTTTCGGTCGGGGATTCAATTTTTAGTGTCTGGGTAGAGCAACCTAAAATTGATAAAGAAAAAAGGACAATCACCTTCGCGGGAGGACTACCAAATGGCTACTGCGGTCGTGTGCCTGGAGATCCACGTCTCACTAATACAATTGCAAAACTTATATTTCGTTCGCCCGGATTTACTATTGGTGGGGACACTGGCACCAGTACTGGTAAGGTCGAGTTCTTACCCGAGACCGCGGCTTATCTCAATGATGGTTTTGGCACCAAGGCCGAACTGGCTCTCTTTGGAAGTAGTATCGAACTGGGAAACAAACCAGGAGCAACCCTGAAAGATCCGTGGCGCGAGGCGGTAATAACAGATACAATTCCGCCTGAAAAATTTAGCCTACAGCTGATTCGTTTGCCCGATGAACGCGGTAAGTATCACGTTATTTTCAATACAACGGATAAACAAACTGGAATCGATCAGTATCAGATAATGGAAGAGCCGGTGACTGACCGCTTTGCCTTTAACTGGGGCCGAGGCGATGCTCCTTGGGTCACAACCCGTAGTCCACATCCGCTTAGTGACCAATCGCTCAACAGTACAATTTATGTAAAGGCTATCGATAAGGCTGGTAATGAATATATTGCAAAACTAGTGCCAGAACAAAATATGAGCAGTACGCCACTGCAAAATATTGTCCTTTATGGAGTTCTTGGCTTCTTCTTGTTGGTTGTTTTAGTAGCGCTGGCCTTAATCGGAAGAATTATAATAAAACGAAGAAGAGAAAAGAGTAACGTAAATGAGTCTACCAGCTTGGATGTGGAAGAAGCTAATATATAGTCTATGAAGATGACAACCAAAAAAATGAAAATTTCAAAACTCTCCAGCCTCTTTATATTTTTCATTTTGTACGGTCTGACAACTTCGGTTGCGGCGGCGGCCTCGCTTTCTTTGGCACCAGGCTCGGGCTCGTATGCTCCAGGAGCAACTTTCACAGTCCGTCTTAGTGTCAATTCGCAGGGACAGTCTATCAATGCGGCTGACGGGACACTCAAGTTTGATCCCAGCCAACTTTCGGTTGTGAGTGCAACGCGAGCTGGTTCGATCTTTAATCTTTGGGTTACTGAGCCAACTTTTTCTAATACTGCTGGTACAGTGACATTTAGTGGTGGACTGCCGTCTGGTTACACTGGTAGTGGAGGCAACATTATGTCGGTTACCTTTAAAGCTAAGGGTTCAGGCACAACCAAAGTGTCAGTTAGTAACGGTTCAGTACTGGCTAATGACGGTCAAGGAACTAACGTTCTTTCCTCCATGGGAAGTGCATCTTTCAGTATTCAGGCTGCCGCGCCGGCCCCAACGCCAACTCCAAGTGATTCTGAAGCAGAGGAGGAAGTAGCTGAATACACTCCACCAGCCAACACACCAGCGGCTCCTAAAGTAACCTCAAGTACACACAAAGATCCAAATGCTTGGTCAAATGTTAAAACTGCAAGTTTAGAATGGGAAATTCCAACTGGAATTACTGCGGTTAGAACGTTGCTTGATGACCATTCAAGTAGTATTCCAACTAAGATATATGATTCTCCGATTCATAATATTGATCTGACTCTTGATGAGGGAGTTTCCTACTTTCATATTCAGTTCAAAAATGCAGATGGGTGGGGTAAAGTGACTCATTATAGATTAGCAATTGATAGTGAGAAACCAACTGGTATCTCTATTTCACAATCAAAAGATACTGACCTAAACGCCCCGGAGCAGAAGTTTGTTGTCGACGTAGACGATGCCGCTTCCGACGTACTGAAATTTAAAATTCAGCTTGATAGTAACGAACCGTTTGAATATAAAAAGGAAAATAAAGAAAGTTCGATTCCTGTCGCTAACCTCACGCCAGGTTATCATACGGTAATAATGGAGGGATTTGACGAAGCGGGTAATAGTATCATCGGCACCTATTCTTTTACAATTGAAACTTTTGCTGCCCCGGTCTTTACTGAAGTTCCGACTGAAATAAGCGAACAAATCATTCCAGTGATCAAAGGAACCACTCGACCAAACGCCACTGTCGATATTACCCTGACTGAAAAGGGAGCTGAAGGTAAGACTTACCAAGTGAAGAGTGACGAATCGGGGGCCTTCACTTTTATTCCTGACTCGAAATTTAAAACTGGTATATATGAACTCACAGCGCGGGCCATCGATCAGTATGGGGCCCAGAGTGCGAGCACGGAGCCGATCAAGATAGCGGTTCAGCAGCCTGGATTGATTCGCATCGGCTTCCTGCTTATTAGTGCTTTTTCTATCATCATCCCACTCATCTTACTGGTTGGACTAGCAATTGCTGCTACTTGGTATCTGGTACTTTATCTACGTCGACTTCGCCGTAAGATTAAAATAGAGTCTGTAGAGGCATTGGAAATAATGAGACGTGAATTTACAGCCCTCGATGCTGAATTAGTTAAACAGGAAAGCACACTTATAGCATCACGAAAGACCAAAAAACTAACTGGAGCAGAGCAAACCATGATAGTGACAATAAGAAATTCACTCCTGACATCACAAAAACGAGTAGAAAAAGAATTACTAGATGTTGCAGCCCTGGCTAATCAGTCAGACTAATTATGACTCGATTACTTCAATTTAAGACTGTTCTGCTAGGAGCGTCGCTTCTTATCATTTTTGCCTATGTGGCCGGAGTGTTTATTGCTAAAGAAAATTTGGCTGATTTAGAAGATGAACTTTTGTCGCAAATTAACGAACAAAGAACTCATCTCAATACTATCGCTGAAATTACTGCCAGAAATGGAGCTGATGAAGTGACAGAAAGAATTGTCAAAGACTGTGATGTGGATGAACGAGCCAAATTCGATGCCTTATTAGGAGAACTTGATTCAGGCCTTGCTAGAAGCGACCTAGTGATTTTAGAAAGACTCTTCGGTCGGTGTGGTTCATTTTATGCCGCCCGAAAGGCCGTCATGGTGGCCAGACTTGAGCGAGAAGTCGAAGTGTACGAAAACTATGTACAGCAACTTGGAACCATCAATCCTTCAAACATTGATGAGTATCAGGTTGGACTATACAAGGAATTAGCGGCTGAAGAAAAATTTCGAAGTGAAACCTTTAGTTCACTAGTAATTCATCAGAATAAAATTGTCACCTTACTACTTGAAGGCAAAGACGTCACTTCACCGGAAGTGAAGTCTATTTTAGAGCAGGTAAAGCTGACGCAGCAGATACTCACAAATACTAGTGCTGCCGTATCGGAAAAGAGGCAAGCGCTTATTTCATCATAAAATTGATCATGTCGCGGCTTACCAACATAGTTGAAAATCTGAATCAAAGGTTCCGCCAGAGAAGGAAGGGAACGGTGAGGACTATGTTTTCGTTTGCCTCGCTAGCCTTTCTCTTAGGGGCGGCCTTGATAACCAGTACTGAGGCATCATATATAAAACTGAGCGCAAGTAAAACAGTCCTTGTCGCTGGCGAGCGTTTTTCCATTGATGTTTATGCCTACGCGCATGTACCAGTTAATGCGGTAGATATTACACTTAAATTTGAAGAAACAGCCGTTGATGTTATTAGTGTAGATAAGGGACAGTCAGTCCTAACTATCTGGACTCAAGAACCAATTGTTAAAAACGGTGAAGTGATTTTGCGAGGTGGTACATATCGTAAAGGTTTCTTAGGTGAACACAAAATCGCCACCATTGAACTTGAAGCTAAGCAAAGTGGTGAAAGTGAAATGATAGCAGATAATGTGGTTTTACTAGCCGGTGATGGCAAGGGTACCCCAGTGTCGGTGGCAGAATCAAACGATTCGAGTCTGAGTGTATATATTTATGACGAAAACGAAGATCCAGAAAATATTGCGGTTAATGTTACGATAAATATTCTGACAGATATTGATGGCGACGGTTATGTCGGCATAAGAGATATTAGCGCCTTTATGGGCGCCTGGAGTAGCAATACAACGAGTAAAATCTACGATTTTAACGGCGACGGTAAAATGTCGTTTAGAGACTTTTCGATAATTTTGGCAGATGCTTTCTTTGGACCCAACTAAAGTGTTGATAGGACTAAAAAGACCTAGTTTTTAACTGTTACTATTAGGCTGTGATGGGAGGTAAAAATCGTACAACTACGAGGGCTTAATCTTTATGTAAGATGCTCTTTAGCTATAGGCAAAAAAAGAATAAAATGCGCCACCATGCGTGGTTATATTCAGCTGTATTTGCAGGACGTTTTTCGACGTTGCTAATTTTTATACTTCTCGCCTCCTTTGCCATTCAACCCTTCCATAAAGCAATTGCTAGTGAATCGATCGAGGTACCAGCCGAAGAAGCGGCGCCGATAGCTTCCGATGTAAACCTTGAGGAGCCAGAACCAGAATCGCCAGTTGAGGTGCCAGCTACAGAGGATATTGTCCCAGAGAACGAGACGTCTGAGGATGTCGTTGAAATTGATACCGAACCGCCAGCAGAGGAAGTTTTGGAAGTGGAAGTACCGGAGGAAGACACTGTAACAGAGGAAGTTATTGATACACCAATATCAGAAGAGGAAGAAACTGTCCCAGTGGATCCCATCGACACGACTGACCAAGATCAGACTGACGATATCGAAGCTACTACTACAAAGGAAACAGAAGTTGTGACTGGGTCTGTGGTTGAGGCTCAATATATTGTTACTGAAGAGAATTACTATCAATTTAATAAAAATGCCTGTGTATCAGTGGGGGATGGAGCTTTTCATTGTAGCTCAAACACAAAAAACGAGCTCGATACACAGTCGGTAGCTTACTCCGAGCAAGGAACTAGTGGAAATATGGAGATCTTCCTTAAGACTTCAAGAGGTAAAGTAAAACAAATTACCGAGAATGCCTTTGATGACACCGCACCTCACTACGATGCCGAATCGATGCGTTTAGTGTGGCAACGCCTCATAGACGGCCGCTACCAGGTAGTTCTTTATGACATTATGTCTGAAAGTGAGACGCAACTAACTTTTTCTAAGACAAACAACATGGAACCAAAAGTTTCTGATGCTGGGATCGTGTGGCAAGCTTGGGATAATAATGATTGGGAAGTGATGTACTTCGATGGTGTTTATACTGAGCAACTTACCAATAACGAAGGTCAAGACGTGGCACCTGTCATTCAAGATGGTTACGTGCTGTGGAGCGTGCTTGGTTTGGAAGACCAAGAAGCGCGCGTTTATTCACTTGATACTAAAGAAACAACCTCTATTACAGGACACGATGGCGGTTCAATTAGCAATCCACGGTTTGTGCTTGTCTATGATACCGAATTTGAAAATGGCGATACTCTGACTCAGAGTTTTGATCCTAACACCGGTTTGTCTGAGGCCGTTGCAGCCAGACCAGCTCCAGAACCAATTGATATTCCAGAAACTGATCCAACAGGAGAAATTCGAGCGCTTTTGATCCAAGGGAAGACCCAAAAGGATGAAAAGGACATAACCGATTTGTCGCCTGATGATACAGCTACCAGTACCCCTGACGAACCTGGCACTCTTAATTTGAACCAAAATCCTGATGACGGGGCCGCAACTATCATTTTGCCAACGGAAAATAACTTTGAGTTGACTGAATTTGACCTAGTTATCCCTACCAACGCACTGCAAGATGCGCTTTCAAGTACACAGTAGAAACATAGGTTTTTCTTAAAAAATTAAGTAAAATATAGGTATATTTATGAACCGAAATTGGCGGGTTAATGGAATGTATCAAAAAGCCACAGCCTTTTTTGTGATATTTTCCTTCACCCTCGGTCTTTTTGCTTTACCGCTAGAGAAAGTTCTGGCAGCACAAGTTACCGTTGATGCTGCTGTAAGTACTGCTACTACGGAACATACCAACCTTGGTGCAGCAAGCGTGTGGGTGAGTGATCAAGTGGGCTATAAATTTTTTGTCGACAGTTCTGGTGTTTGTGCCTACTCAAAGTCTATTAACGGTGGAGCCAATTGGAGCACAGCTATAACCGTTGATTCTGATACGACTTGCTTTGGTATCACTGTTTGGTATGATCGCTGGACACCAGGTGACTATGGAGACTACATTCACATCCTCACTACTGACACCACCGACGATGATCTTTGGTACAACCGACTTGATACCACTAATGACGAAAGGCTTCTAGCGGCCGCCCCTACCAGTACATCAGTAAGTACGGGGCAAGGAGGTACAATCTCAGCCGGAGCCAATAATGGCAGTATTACAAAGTCCACAAATGGCATTCTCTACATGGCCATGAACGATAATACTGATAGTTACGTAGTCGAGTGTTCCTCTAATTGTGGGGTGGCTGCTAGCTGGAGTGAGACTGGTACTAACCCAATGGATCTTCAGCCTGACTTTTCAGAACTCCTACCACTAGCTGATGGCGATATCTTACTTATTAATCGGGACGTTTCCGCTGACGACTTACGAAGTAAAGTATGGGATGACAATGGTGGTGGGGCTGGTAGTTGGTCAGGAGCATGGACAAATATAAATAATAACGCGCCGGAAAATGTTACTTACGACCCTGGTTTTGCTGCCACAGTTGATACCAATACCGGCGATGTATATCTGGCCTACATCGACTGGGCTACCACAGGAACACTCGGCGGTAACAATGACGACGTTCGAACAGCAACTTACAGCGCTGGGGCTTGGGTGAACAATACGGATGTTATTACTAACACCGCTCGCGGTCTAACGGGCGTTGCTATCGGTGTAGACACCAACACCAGCGATATTTATGTTGGCTATTCTGGTCAGACTACAGCAGGCACCGCAAATACTGGTAATGTTTACTGGAAAAGTTCTACCAATGGCATGGGTGCTTGGGGCGCTGAGACTGGACCAGTAAATGCACTTGCAGAAGATATTTATGGGGTTGACATAAGCAGTAGTGATTATCAACGTCTGACCCTATCTTGGTATGGAGCCACTAATGATGACATGTATCTGGAAAACGCCATGGCAGATTTGGTGCCAGTGACTGAAGTTTCGGCTCTGGGTCTGCAAAAAACCGAGGTTCGGGCCAGTACCACGGATTACTACATTGGAGGAACGTTCGTGATTGACGAAAACGTCACCAATCGGAACGTCACCGACATCACAATTACCGAGGGTGGCAGTATAAACGCCTCCACCGCCCTTGATAATATCGAGCTTCGGTACGACTTGGACACCTCAGCTCCCTATGACTGTGCGAGTGAGGCCTACGGCGGCGGCGAATCACAATTTGGCTCAACCGACACAGACGGCTTTTCCACTGCTAATGGCACCTCAACTTTTTCGGGTACCGTTGGCATTACCACTACCCAATCCATGTGCGTGTACGTGATTCTTGATGTCGCTAAATCAGCTTCACAAGGAAACACGATTGAAATTAGTATTGCTAGTCCTGATACTGATGTGATTTTGTCAGGCGGTGTTACCGCTATTCCTAATTATGTAGTCAACTTAAGTGGTGATACAACTGTAAAACTCGATACCGATTTTCGGATTCAGCGCGGTTTCTTTACTATGGATACTGACACTCGTACCCTGACGGCGGGAGTTGATTATGATGCACCATCTAGCAACACGGCTGCTTTTATGCGCATTACCAACACTGGTTATACAGGATCAGGGCGCAATACTAGTGCTGGTACGGCAAACGCTGACGACACTACCGTCTACATGACAAACCCAGAAAATATAACTAGTAGTGTCACCTTCCAAAGAGGGGCCTCAGCAGCTCAAAATACTAGAATTTCGTGGGAAATAATTGAATACAAAGGAGTGGCCGGAGGAGAAAATGAAATGATTGTCCGACGGCAAGAAGACTTGGCTTATGTCTCAGGTAATACGACTTTGACTAGTAGTGCCGTGTCAGGGATTGTGACAGATGCTGATGTGGCAGTATTCATCACTGGACAATTCAATGTCAGTACAGCGGCCACTGTTTATAACCGTGGTTTTTCAACCGCGGCTTGGAACAGTGGTGCCGATACCGTGACTTTCACTCGGGGTGCTTCTGGAAACATTGCTAACGTGTCTTATGCTGTCGTGGAATTTACTGGTAGTAACTGGAGGGTTCAACGCTCCGAACATACCTATGTTGCGGCTGGCGCAACCGAAACCAATGCTATTACTGCCGTCAATAGTCTTTCTCGCACTTTCTTGCATGTGCAAAAACGTTTTAGTGTCAGTACTCATGCCAACTTTGGTCATGAAGTGTGGTTGTCAGGTATTGGCCAGATATCTTTCTTGTTGGATGCTGCCGCTACTACTCCAGGAGGGCAAGTGGCCGTGGCCTGGGTAATTGAGAATACCCAAACCACGGGCACACCAATGGACGTTACTCGTTCAAACGGTAACTTCAATACGACAGGATCAGCCCCCCAGACCAATAATGTGGGCATCGGAAAAACCCTAAGTGATCTTTCTGTTGCTTCAATCTTTGTGACCGACCGTAGTGATACGGCGCTCAATACTTGGCCTGAACCGATCTTGGGTGTGCGGCTGATTTCGACCACTCAGTACGAACTATGGCGGAGTGACCTCGGTGCCAATATAAACTACCGCACCGAAGTAGTAGAGTGGCCTACCGCTGAACGAAAAATTGAGCAAAGATACTACTGGCTTTACGTCGACAACAACGCCGTCTTGCCAACCGATCCGTGGCCAGCTGGTGCAAGCGACTTGGGTGAAAGCACGGAGATGACAGCTAACGACGGTGCCTTGGCTTTAGGTGATCAAGTGAGAATCAGAATGGCTTTAAAGATCACAGGAGCGTCGCTGCCCCCTTCGACCGAAGCCTTTAAACTACAATTTGCACCACGTGTGACTACTTGTACGGCTATCACAAGTTGGTCTGAGATCGGCGATGCTTCAAGCACCACGGCGCACTGGCGAGGGGTTAACAATACTCCAGCTGACGGCACGGTGCTTTCGACTGATCCACCGACGGGAGGTGATTTGCTACTCTCATTTTCAACTGTCGCTGGTACCTATGAGGAAGCCAACAATACTGCTACGACGCCGTACCTAGCCTTTCCAAATGATCAAATAGAGTACGACTGGGTTGTCGAGCACAACGGAGCTAATGACAAAACTTCTTACTGCTTTCGCATGGTTGAATCAGACGGAACAGCTTTTCAAACTTACACTTATTTTCCGACAATCCGGACTGTTGGCTACGAACCACTTGTTACCAACTGGCGTTGGTATGAGGATGAAGGTAGTGTGACACCAGTTACGCCACGCGCTGGAGAAAATATTTCACCGAGCAGTGTCGAAAATCAAAATGCACTCAAGCTGCGTTTGGTCTTACGTGAGAGCTCTGGAGCCGATGGTGTGAATGTTAAATTTGCTCTCCAGTACTCTGAATATGCTGATTTTTCTCAAGGCGTACACACTCTCACTAGCACGACCACCTGTGTGGAAAATTCCTATTGGTGCTTCTATGATGGTGGTGGAGTGGATAATGGTGTGCTACCAAGCACGGTTATTTCCGATGCCGACAGTTGTGTCGCGGGAGTGGGGGATGGTTGTGGTACTCATAACGAAAGTGCCACTTTAGGTAGCACCTTTGATCAATTGGCTCTCACCAGTACCGAATTCGAATTCACTCTTAAACACGCGGGCGCTAGAGTGAATCGAGTGTACTACTTTAGACTGTACGACCTGACCAACGACGAAGCGGTTGGAGTAGCAGCTACCTATAGTTATCCTTCACTCGTGACTGAAGGTGCCTTACTGGCCTTCTCGGTGGCCGGCCTAGCGATCGGCACCCTGACCGCTGGCATTACTACCGACGCTAGTTCAACTGCCACCTCGATTAATTTTGACCCGCTGCCTTTTAATACTGAGATTGAAGGAGCGCAAAGAATTAGTATCAATACCAACGCCACTGAAGGTTATCAAATATTAAAACTAGCCGACAGTCAGTTAACAAATAGTTACGGCGATATTATTCCTGCTATCACTGGGACTAACGCGATACCAGCTGGGTGGGCGGGTAGTTGCTCACTTCTAGGTACGGGCTGTTTTGGTTACCATACTACCGACGCCACTTTAGCAGGTGGTTCAGCTCGCTTTGCTCCGACTGATTCCTATGCGGCGCTTGATACCGTGCCGCGGGAAATTATGTATAGCTCGGTACCGATCAGTGATGTTCAAGATGTTGTATTTAAAGCCTACGTCAGGGAACTCCAAGCAGCGGGAAATTACACCACCAGTCTGACCTACATCGCAGTACCAGTTCATTAAATGCTATGATGATAACTATGAAAAAAACGCTCAAACTCCTTTCACTCACGGCACTTTTGGTCTTCCCAGGACTTACTCAAGCCGCTGAGGTTTCCTTTTCACCGACCTTGATTGATCTTGAATTAGAGGCGCGAGAAGTAGTTACTAGAGACATCACTATCACCAACGAAACAGCCAGTAAAATTCATCTGTATGCCACAGTTAATGAAATCGACATTGACAACGCTGGTGCTATTAAAGAATTTGTCGCACCAGTGATGGATGATCGCACGACTGCCATCACTAGCTGGATTGAAATTACTCGCGGCCGCATTGAACTGGAAGCTAATGAAACTAAAACTGTCCCGTTAATTGTTCATGTCAATCAAAATGCAGTAACGGGTGAGTACCACGCCTTTATCGGGTTAGTTAAAGAGGCGAATCGTCCCTTGGCGGAGGCTAAGGTGATGGCGGGAACGGCCGATGGAATTATTCTTAAGGTTGCCTTGGAGGATAAAGCAGCCGCTTCACTTAGAATCACATCTTTTCTGGCTGATAGATTTATGGTGCGCGAAGCCAGTCAACAGGTGGAAGTGACCATTAAAAATGAAGGCTCCAAAACGACCGCTCCGCTTGGTGAAGTGGTTTTTTATAATTCAAAGGGAGAAGAAATTGCTTCAGAATCACTATCTACAAGCGGAATGAGTCTCGAGCCTGGACAAAGCGAGACGATGGCTGTAAGAGTTCCTTTCTCTCACAAACTCGGCCGATTTAAGGCCAATCTAGTTGTTCGGTATGGCAAAGATAATCAGCAGGCCGTTTTTGACACTACTCAGTTTTATCTTATTCCACCACGCTATTTGATAATAGTTATAGTTTTAGTCATTTCGCTCTCACTTTTGATTACTTACTTGCTCCGCCGGATGTTTTATGATGAACTACAGGATGACGAAGACGGTAACGAAGTCCCTCTGTATGTAAGTCCTAACAAGGAGCATATTACACACGACCATGACATTCATCTTACAAAGAACTAGTCTTACTCTGATACTAGCAACCATGCTGGTATTTTGGAGTGTTTGGCCAAGTCTTGCCTGGGCGCAATCCTCCGTCTCCTTCAGTGTGTCACCGACTATTTTTGATATGACTGCCAATCCTGGTCAGACTTGGCAAAGTACCTTACGGATTATAAATCCCAATTCGTTTCCTCTTACTCTTTATATTGAACGCAACCATTTTATTCCTAAAGAGGAAGATGGAGTGCCGCAGTTTATTCCTCTTGGTCAAAGTCAGGATGACGATCCAAAGCTGGCAGACTGGATGGAGGTGCCAACCGAGCTGACTATTGAAGCGGAGCAAATGGTTGAATTGCCGATTAAAATTTCCATTCCAGCCGACACGGCGCCAGGGGGACATTATGCGGCTTTGATGATCAGTACCAGGCCAAACGGAGCCGCTGGAACTAGTATTGTGCAGACATCGCAAATTATTTCGGCTCTAGTCTTTCTACGAGTAACAGGTGACATTAGTGAATCAAGCACCATCCGCTCTTTTCGTACAGCAGATTATTTTTTGAGTAAACCAGAGACAACCTTTGAAATAAGGGTGGAAAACAGAGGTAACGTTCACGTCCAGCCACAAGGAGAAATAAAAATTTACAATATGTGGGGTCAAGAGAGAGGGATAATACCTGTAAATCAAAGAACCTTATTGGGAAATGTTTTACCCAATAGCGTTAGGAAGTTTTCTTTTGCTTGGACCAGTAAATGGTCGGTATCGGATATCGGTCGTTATACCGCCGTAGCTACTTTGGCTTATGGAGTTGACTCAAGACAATTCATGAGTGCCGATACCGCTTTTTGGATTATTCCCTGGAAAATCATACTTATGCTGATTGCGGTTTTGGGCAGTTTAATTTACATAATCACCTGGGCGATAAAGCTGTATGTCAGACATGTGTTAGCCCTAGCTGGTGTCACAGCAGCTGATCTAAGTGTTTCAAATACTGCAACTTTACCGAGAGACAAGAAGGGTAAAATACAGCTTAAAGCCAGAGACGTTGCGGCTCCGATTGGAATAAGTATTCTTGATTTGCGCAGTAGGCTTAAAAGAACACATGGTCCTTGGACAGATAAGCTCCAAATATATTACGGTTTTTTAAAAACTTACTGGAAGTTTTTTACTGGCGTTGGAGCTATTCTTGTTTTAGGCTGGCTCATTGTCTGGTTTGTTACTGATGCCCTTAGTCCAAGTCGTGACTATGAAGTAACCGATCCAAGCACTGGCACCGTGGTATCAAGCAGCGCCGAGGCAAATCAAGTAGTTCTAGAGGATGCTCTTGGTTTACCAATTAAATTAGTGGGTCGCACAAAGGAGATTGATGTCATCACCAAAGTGGCCGATAAAGCAGTGTCTGTCGGTTTCACCATCGCTACTACAACTAGTGAGATCGGGGTGGGTGAGGAGAAGACCGTCATAGTGTACGATCCAGAAGTCAGTGAACAGGCCCTACTTTTAAGTCGGACACTTAACAACGCATTACTTTCTGCCTTTACTACCATTGCGACATCAACCGAAAAGATAATTGTCTATGTTGGAAAGGATGCCGTGGTCAGTGAATAATGCAGAAGTTAGCACATTTGTCTTGCTTTGTATCGTCAATGATACAAAGACAAGTGAAAAAAGTGGCGACAGGAAAATTGGTGTAGGGTATACTAATTAGACAGAGTATGAGTCAAAAAACCGTCATATTGACTGCGGTTCTATTCGCACTAATTGTAGTTGGCATGTTTGTCTATGCATCGCTAAAGAACAAAGAAGTGAAGGAACAAGCAGGAGCCATACTGTCTTCATTTATCCCAGTATAACTATGAGTCGTTCTGGGATAATCACGCTTGGATTAATGGCGGCGGTAGTTATTATCGCTCTACTTTATATTGTATTTCGCGACCAAAGTGTAGTACAGAAGAATAACAGTACGCCCGCAGCAACGGCTCTCCTACCAGAGGGCGAAGCCGATACTTTTAAAAATTTAGCCGGTGAGCCAATCTCTGTCGCAGAAGATTTTGGTTCCATTATAGTGGTCTCATCCTGGGCCAGTTGGTGTCCACAATGTGCTGCCGATTTTCCCAAATTGGGTGAAGTGGCCGCCGAATTTAAAGACCAAGACGTGGTGGTATATGCGGTTAATCGCGGTGAAGATCCTTATAGTGCCGAGCGTTATCTGGCGACCATCACTAGACCGGAGCATGTGCAATTTATTTTAGATCAAAGTGACTACTATTTTAAAAACAGCGCTGGCTACGCCATGCCAGAAACCATTGTGTACAACCAGAAAGGAGAAGTCGTTCTCCAACAGAGAGGAGAGCTGAAACTTGAAGAACTCAGAGCCACTTTACAACTACAAGTAGACAAGTAGCCTACTCTATATCTTATAAGATAATGGTGGTTTTAAGCCAAAATGTGTGAACAAAAGGTCTTTTGTAGGCTGAGTTTACTGGCCTTTTTGGATATTTAGTGTGATATTATAAACTTATGAAAAGCGAGAAGGTAAGTCGGCTGGTCGAGTACGCATTCTTTTTTGGGCTGTTGGCACTCTCGGGTTATATGGTGTGGCTCATTATGTCACCGTTTTTAAGTGCTCTGGCTCTCTCGGCTATTATTGTAACTATCTGTAGCCCACTACATGAGCGCATTAAGACCAAAATGCCAAACCAAAATAAGACTCTGGCAGCCCTGATGACTACTCTTTTGGTACTGATAATAATTATTCTACCTGTTATTTTACTTTCTTCACTTTTAGTAAAGGAGGCCGTTGGTCTTTACTCGGACATTAGTAGCGGACAGGACATCGCCTTCACACAGCTTCTAGGTGCTACTGAGGGGAAGATTCAACAATTCATTCCAGGCTACCAAATTAATTTAACAGATCAGTTGTCAGTAGCTGGACAATGGTTAGCGGCACACTTTGGGGCAATTTTTGCTGGTACAATTTCCACTATTTTTACTTTTATTCTTTCCATCCTAGGCTCATTTTATTTTTTTAGAGATGGAAAGGAATTAATGCAAGTTCTTATTAAAGCTAGTCCGTTGCCAGATCGTGAAGATCAGGTCATTTTTGATCGCATAGCCAAAGCGATAAGGGCCGTCGCTACGGGTACTTTGCTTTTAGCAATTATTCAAGGGACTCTGGTCGCTATTGGATTTTGGATGTTTGGTATTTCCAGACCAATTTTGTGGGGATCGCTTGCTTCACTAGGAGCCCTCATGCCCGGAGTGGGAACAACGATTGTGACAGCTCCGGCCATTATTTATTTATTTGCCACAGGCAGCACTTTTATGAGCGGCGGACTTTTGCTGTGGTCGATTCTTATTGTGGGATTAGTTGATAACCTGGTTGGTCCTTATCTCATCGGTCGTGGTAGTAACTTACATCCATTTGTTGTACTCATCTCCGTGCTGGGCGGGATTGCCCTGTTTGGTCCGCTGGGCTTTGTCGTTGGACCAGTTATTTCCACTCTCTTTTTTGTTCTACTTGAGATATACAACCAGTACATTGTAAAGGATAGACCAGTCGTGTAATGATTTAGATATGAACGAAAAACGACACATCGAATCAATTTTAAGAGTCAACGGCATTACTTCTGCCGCTCCAGATGAAGAAATTAAAACTATTCTTTTAAGTGCTCGGTTTAATGACGCTGAGGCCGATACTGCTTTGGTAATTCTTCGAGAAAATGCTCGAACCAGTGACGTTACAATTGATGGCCTGCACAAGGTTTTTCGAACAGACACTGCTCTCAAACCAGCCGAAGTTTCGCAACTGTTGGGTATTGATTACCAAACTAGTGGAGCTTACCCTAAACGCACTAGCGGTAGAGACTCTTCATTTTTTGAACTGATTTTATTAAGCCTGGCCTCATCGTTGGTAGCGATTGTTTGTCTTTTGATGTACATGTACTCTGAAAATGTAGGCCTGTTTCATCCTAGTGCCGAACCAGTCATGGGTTTAACTAAAAGTACTTAATGCCAGCCAGGACCATTTTTTTATTGTTAATTCCAATATTAATGGCTCAGGTTTTGTCGCTGCAACCGAGTTGGTTTTTAGTGAAAGAACACTCAGTGGGAAATCTTTCACAGGTGACAGAAAAGGCAAAGGTATATGTCGCTAAAACATTTACAGAGGCGACCCTAAGTAGTGTAAACTCGATACCTTATGACACCGTCGTCTTTACTGGCGATGTAATGCTAGGGAGGTATGTCGAGACACTAATGATCGAAAACGGTTCAACTTACCCCTACTCAGCTCTTTCTCTTAATAAACTATCCGCCAAGCCAGCGGTGGTGGGCAATTTTGAAGCTGCGATGGCCCTAATTCACACACAAACACCTCACAACACTTTGCGCTTCTCCGTCTCCAATGATTACCTGGAGGCTTTTTCTGAGCAATTTACCCATGCTTCACTGGCTAATAACCATTCACTAGACTTCAATGAAGAAGCTTATTTAAATACTGTGCATCTTTTAGAAAAGCAATCGGTTGACGTTTTTGGTCACAATTCTCGAATCGATAAGTCGTCACTTTCGTATCTGGAAACAAAACGTGGAGTGATTGCTCTTTTGGGTATCAACGCTTCACAACATATTCCCGAAGAGTCTGAATTGGTAACACTCACTCAAAAGGCAAAAAGACGAAGTGACTTTCAAGTAGCCTATATCCATTGGGGCGATGAATACGAACCAAAGCACAGTGACACCCAGGAAGTCTTGGCTGGAGTTCTGGTGACGGCGGGTGTCGATTTGATTATTGGACACCACCCACACGTTGTTCAAGATATAGATCTTATTAACGGTGTTCCCGTCTTCTATTCACTGGGAAATTACATATTCGATCAATATTTTAGTTCAGAAGTAAAACAAGGTTTGGTGGTAGCGCTCCGCTTGGAAGAAACACCAGCTCTAGAACTTATACCGGTCTCCAGTAAAGAAAAAAAATCCAGACCGACGCAAAACGATGATCTTAGCCGTCAGACATTTCTGAATGAACTAGCATCTCGTAGTCATCCGTCACTAAAGGAATCAATTGAAGCGGGCCGAATCAATCTTTTTGAACCAGTTGCAACTTCTACAAAAATGGCTATTATGTGGCAATAATTCTTAATTATGTTCAGAAAATACGAACTTATCGGTGCTGGTATCTGTATCGCAGCCATGGCGGCCGCGCTCTACCTTATTCAACTGGAAACCCACCAAGCATTGTTTGGAGCTGCCAGACAAAATGCAGCCGTCGCTGATAGTGAAGTGGTGGTCGTGGCGGCAGGTGAAGAGACCGCGAAACGAACCGAAGCAATTACGCAAGCAGCTGATAGTAATGGTGTTGTTAAATCTATGATTATTGAGGATATTAAAAAAGGAGAAGGGGCTGAAGTAAAAGCGGGTGACAATGTGTCTGTGCACTACATTGGGACTCTTCAAAATGGAACCGAATTTGATAATTCTAGGAAACGCGGAGAACCATTCACTTTCACTGTTGGCGGCGGACAAGTGATTAAAGGCTGGGAAGAAGGACTGATTGGCATGAAAGTAGGCGGACAGCGTATTTTAGTGATCCCACCCGAAAAGGCCTATGGCGTAAATGGCGTCGGTCCGATTCCCGCAAACGCCACTCTAGTGTTTGCAATTGAGTTAATAGAAGTCAAGTAAAAACAATGCGCCGTCCAAAGACCTGGCGCATTATTTTTTTGCGTCACTAGGCCCCATGATTCATGGCAGAAAAACCAGTAACATTTGAAATAATTAAAAAGGATACGAAATCGATGGCTCGGGCCGGGATTATCCATACCCCACATGGCGACATAGAAACCCCGGCCTTTGTAGTGGTTGGTACTAAAGGTACTGTCAAAAGCATCAAACCCGAAGATATGCGCGAGTACGTTGGTAATCAAGTAGCTTTAGCCAATACTTATCACCTCTTCTTACAACCAGGTGATGATGTGGTAAAGGATGCCGGTGGTTTGCATAAGTTTGCTAATTGGGATATACCGACCATTACGGACAGCGGTGGCTTCCAAGTGTTTTCTCTCGGCGCCGCCTTTGGGAAGGGGGTGACCAAATTTGCGGCTGGCGCCGTGACAGAAGAAACCAAACAGCAATACCATGGTCTCAATGTTTACTCTAAAGAAGCGGCCAGCGAACACGGCAAGCTTTGTATTATTGACGAAGAAGGTGTTACTTTCACTTCTCACATCGATGGCTCACTACACCGCTTTACTGCCGAACGTTCGATTGATATTCAACACAACATAGGGGCGGACATCATTATCGCATTTGATGAATGCACCAGCCCAACGGCCGACTATGAGTACCAAAAAGAAGCGATGGAACGCACACACCGCTGGGCCAAGCGCAGTATCATGGCGCATAAGCAAAACTACGATGCTATTAAGAGGCAGGGGTTATACGGGGTAGTGCAAGGTGGGCGTCATCTTGACTTGCGTAAAGCCAGTGCCACCATCCTGGCCGCGATGGACTTTGACGGTTTTGGAATTGGCGGTAGTTTTAGTAAGGCCGATTTGGGTGAAGCCATAAAAGTAGTAAACGAGATTCTTCCTGAAAACAAACCGCGCCATCTGCTTGGTATTGGTGAGCCAGAGGATATTTTAGAAGGTGTGCGACTCGGTTGTGATACTTTTGACTGCGTCGCCCCGACTCGTATCGCTCGCACCGGTACCATTTATGAAATGACAAAGGAAGGTCATCGCCGCACCAATCTTTTAAACGCAAAGTACCAGCGTGATTTTAGTAAACCAGACGGATCTTGCGATTGTTACGTCTGTACTAACTACACCAAAGCCTATTTAGCTCATCTTTTCCGCTCCAAAGAAATGCTCGGCGCTCACCTAGCGTCCCTGCACAACCTCTACTACATCGTTAATTTCACTAAACGTTTGCGTGAAGAAATCTTGACAAGTCGGTAAGATTATGACATTTTAGGTTAAACCTGAACCAGCTGAAAAGGAGAATGAAATGCTGGATAGAATTAGGAAGATCTACGGTGGGCGAGAGAATCGTGCCTCGTTCTTCAACATCGTGTCGCGCTACTTTGCGAAAGGAAGTGCCGACTACATTTTAATTGAACGTGCTTACAGCACGGCCAAGGATGCCTTCCGCCAGGAGTCACGTGATGACGGTGAGCGTTATTTCGAGCATCTACGAGCAGTAGCACTCATCCTTATGGTCTATATGAGAGTTATGGATGCTAACGTCATTGCAGCGGGCTTACTTCACGATATTGTGGAAGACATTGAACATTGGAGCCAAGAACGCTTGGCCACCGAATTCAATCATGATATCGGGGAGTTGGTATGGTGGGTTTCAAAACCATCGCTCGACAAATTTCTCGGAAATAAGGCAGCCCGCAATCGCGCCTACCACAAGAATCTGAGGCGGGCCCCACGGCGAGCCATCCTCATCAAACTGGCTGACCGGCTACACAATCTGCTGACGCTGTGGAATTGTGAGGAAGAAAAACAGCGTCGTAAGGTTGACGAGACTCAGCACTTTTACGTTCCGATTGCGGAAGATGAGTTTGTCTTGATCCACGAACTCGAAGCCGCCATCAACGAACTCGAGGCGTCCTGGGTAAAGTTGACTGAATAAAGATTTTTAAGGAGGCCGGACTAACAACCGGCCTCGCTTTTTATATTTAACAAATCGAAGTATACTCACTTTTGTGAAATTTGAAATTTCAACAGACAAAACACCGGCGGGGGATCAACCGCAAGCGATTGAAAAGCTGGTGACAGGTATAAAAGCTGGACATAAGCGCCAGACCCTTTTAGGTGTGACGGGATCGGGCAAGACCTTTACGGCGGCTAATGTTATACAGCAAGTTCAAAAACCGACGCTTGTCATTGCACACAACAAAACTCTTGCTGCTCAACTAGCACAAGAGTATCGCGACTTTTTCCCTAACAACGCTGTGCATTACTTTGTTTCATACTACGACTACTACCAGCCAGAGGCCTACATGCCGACCAGTGATACCTATATTGAAAAGGAATCACAAATCAACGAAGAAATAGATCGACTCCGTCATGCCTCTACCCAAGCCTTGCTCACGAGACGAGACGTAATTATCGTCGCTTCGGTTTCATGCATCTATGGTTTAGGAGCACCAGCTGAGTACTTAAAAAAGCACCTTAAGATTGAAAAGGGTTATGAGACTACCCGAGCCGACATGATACGCACGTTGGTTGATTTGTATTTTGAACGAACTAACGCCGATTTAACACCGGCACATTTTCGAGCCGTTGGAAACACAATTGAGATTATGCCGACCAACGAGCGAGTCATTTTTCGACTTGGTTTCACTGGTAACAAGATTACTGAAATTACAAAAATTGACCCGGTCACCCGTGCCATTATTTCCGAACCAGAAGCCTTTTTTCTTTTTCCAGCTAAGCACTTTGTGACGCCTGAGAATGAGCGAAAAGTGGCTATTTCCGATATCAAAATTGAGCTTGATGAGCAGCTAAAAAAGTTTAAAAAAGAAGGTAAACTGCTTGAAGCGGAGCGCTTGCGCCGTCGTACTGAGTACGACATCGCCATGATGCGAGAGGTCGGTTATTGCAATGGCATTGAAAACTACTCGAGGCACTTTGATCGCCGTAAGTCGGGTGAAGCGCCGTACACGCTGCTATCGTACTTCCCCCACAATGAGGATGGCACACCAGACTTCTTGACCATTATCGATGAATCACACGTTACTATCCCGCAACTCAACGGGATGTTTGCGGGCGACCGCTCACGTAAGGATACGCTTGTCGAATTCGGTTTTCGTTTGCCGAGCGCAGTCGATAACCGTCCGCTCAAATTTGCTGAATTTGAAGAAAGAGTCGGGCAACAAATTTACACTACAGCTACACCGGGAAGGTTCGAAATGGCAAAACTCGAAGAAGCGGGTCTTAAACCAGTGGAACAAATTATTCGCCCGACTGGTCTGGTCGATCCAATTATTGATGTGCGACCGATTGTCGAGAAAGACGCCTACCCTGGGCAAGTGAAGGACTTTATTGACGAATCAGTTAAAGTGATTAAAGGAGGAGCTCGTGTACTGGTAACTACGCTCACCAAGCGCATGGCCGAGGATTTGACTGATTTTCTGACTGAAAAGGGAATTAATACTAAGTACATTCACAGTGATGTTGATACTATCGAGCGAATTGAAATCTTGACCGACTTTCGTCGCGGAAAGTTTGATTGCTTAGTTGGGGTAAATCTTCTTCGAGAAGGGTTAGATTTGCCCGAGGTAGAGCTGGTGGCGATTCTTGATGCAGACAAGGCCGGTTTTTTACGTAGCGAAACTGCCCTCATTCAGACCATCGGTCGGGCGGCTCGAAATGTTAACGGCCGCGTGGTTCTCTACGCTGACGAAATGACGGGCGCCCTAGAGTATGCGATAGGGGAAACCGATCGCCGCCGCGATAGACAGATTGCTTACAATACCGCTCACGGGATTACACCGACTACTATTGCTAAAGAAATTAAGTCTATTACTGACCAAATGCGCTCGGAACATGATGAAACGGTTGATACTCTTTTAAAAATAGACATGGAACTCTTTAGGAAAAACCCAGTAAAAGTGCTAAAGGAAAAGAGGCGACAAATGGAAGAGGCTGTGGCCGGGTTGGACTTTGAAACTGCCGCCATTATACGAGATGAGATTGCCTATTTGGAAAAGCACCGTGCATAGTTGGCCTTGAGACAGCTATGCCTTGCTATACTTAAAGTATGTCAGTGATTGAAGGGAAACGCGTAACGTTTGTCGGTAGTCAGATACCAGCAACCGAACGCTTACTAAAGGCGCTTAAAACCGAGAGAGCACAAATTTCAAATGTTTCATGCGCTATAACACCAGACAATTTAAGTCTTTTAAAAGACTCCGATTTAATTATTCTTAATGAGCAAACAGAGAACCAAATCTGTTTTAATCTTCTCGCACAATTACAGAGCTCAAGACAGACAAATCACATTCCCGTTATAACTTTTGTTAGTAATATTGAAGCCAAAATCAATCAGGTCCTAATGCTGGGAGCAGCAGACTATTTAGTTCCAACAGAAAATATTGATTCAATGCTGCAAAAAATAAAAGGCAGTTTTGGTTTTCCAAATACTTATGAAGGCGTTTCCAAAGTTGATCTGACAGAAACAAATCTGTCTCCAGTTACTGATGGCGTTAAAGTGTACGTGATAGAAGATGATCCACTTTTAAGGGCCCTACTGGCGGCAAAATTTGATATGAGTAGTGTTGTCTACGACTTTTCTCACGATGGTATAAATGTGGCTGAAAAGATTCGTAACTTTTGTCCCTCGGCTATTCTCTTGGACATTATGATTAGTGCGGTTAATGGTCTCGACATATTGGAAGTCATTAAGCAAACTCCTGACCTAAGTAAAATACCAGTCGTGGTGTTTTCCAATCAAGACTCTGATGACGAACGTAGACGGGCCGCGTCGCTTGGTGCAAGTAATTACCTAGTCAAAGCTACCACTGACTTGTCTGATTTGGTAAAAATACTTGCAACGGTATCAAAAAAATAGTTTATCGACAGTCAAAGTCCTATTTCGCACTGTAATTGGGCTATAATCAATTTATGCCTGTCAGGAGGGTCTCTTTGGATAGTAAAAAGGAACCGGTCAAAAAACCTGCTCTCTCTATGCTCATGCCCGACAAAACTCCAAAAGCTGTCGCGGCCCGCAATCTTGCAGTTAAACGGATGTTTACTGCAAGTCCTAAACGGGGAGCCAAAAGCAAACCAGTAGTTAAAATTTCAAACACTAGGACAATTTCTAAGACTTCAGTTGCCAAAGCTGTTAAAAAATCCACTCCTACTCGAATCAGAACAAGGACGAAATCTGAGATCAAAATTGAGTCAAAAGTAATAAGCTCGGAGTCTGCAATTACACTGCCTGAACGGATCAGTGTCAGGGCTCAAGAAAAAACTCTGGCAATTTTGAGCACGATCACAAAGGATTTTAAACACTCAGCCGAAAGGGTTTCGTACGTTGCTGGCTTCTGTTTTGTAGTATTTGGCTCTTATTTATCTTTATCATTTTCTGGCGCTTTACCTGACATTCTTACACCCCAAGTGGCACAACTGATTTCTGGAACAAACAGTACCAACAATACAATCATTGCTCCTACCACGTGGATAACTAATTACCCAAAACCAACCTTTTCTTTACACGACCCGTTACCGCCAGTAATTGAAACAATTTCTAAACACACAATTGAAGTCACTAATGCCGAGCTGACTGATGCGACTCTGTATTCAATTGAGACAGGGCAGACTTTTGATGCTCAAATTGAAGAGATTGTCGATAACACCTTCAGGTTGATAATTGACCCTAACGCCTTAGCGCCGTCACGATACGTACTAAAGGTAAGATTGAGTTCAATTTACGACGACAGTAAGTACATATTTAAAGTAGGTGAGTTTCAAGTAAGACTTCCTGTAACAGCTGCTCCGACCGAAAGTAATGGAAACAATAGTAGCTCTACTAGCAGCACAACTACAGATACGGATTTAAATTCAAGTGAAACTACCACCGCAAACTCTGATGAAGCCCTGGATGATGTACCTATCAAGGAAGTACTAACGGTTACAACGGCCGGTTCCGTTTTGAGTGGAAGATCTGCAATACATGTCGTCGCGCCAACTGAGGCTCGTATAGTTGAACTCTTTGTGCGACCACTGAAGTCTTCGACGAAGCGGTTTATAGGTTTGGCAGAGAAGCACGGCGACTGGTGGCAGTACTTTTTTAATACTGTTGACGTTCCAAACGGTGAGTATGAAATAGTGGCTAGAACCAAAGTTGGAAATGAGTTTCTGGAAGACAGCACAGCTCGAATTTTGATTTCAAACTTTACGCCTTCTCCCTCAGCGCCTGTAAACCCAACCCCAGAAGATGTGACTGCAATTGAACCAGAAGTGGAGATGGATGCTGACAACAGCCGTTCATTTTCTGATGCAGCATTCTCTACTGTCGGTAGTGGTGTAAATATTGAGGAGAGTGCCAGTTCAACCGAGTTTGAAACCGCGTTAGACATCGACTCAGTAGTCGGTACTTATCGTAACGACATTGAAGACGCGTTGAAACGTTATGCGGTTGCCAGACAATCAGAAAACCCTCTCATGCTTGAGCTCGCCGAGCGCGAACTACAAGAAATGCGAAACATAATAGTGCATGATGTCCTACTTGATTCGACTTTGAGCGATCTTGGTGACGATGTCGACACAATTTTGCAAGAACGTTTTGTTGATATCAAAAACCGGATTGATACTTTTGAGGAACTTCGTCGCACAGCGACAGAACGAGCTTCAGCTTTCGATCGCGATCGCGATGGGATTTCTGACTTCGATGAGGCCAATTTGTATCAGTCCGATCCAGACAAGTCTGACACTGACAACGACGGAGTCACAGATGGTATCGAGGTGATGGGAGGATTCGACCCGCTTGATCCGCAGGCAGAAGTGATTGTTGCCTACGAAATGCCGCAAGACACAGTGGGTTTGATCGAAGACGATCTTCTCAAAATTGAAGGTGTTTCACCAGTTATTAAGACCGATGATCCGACGGTGGCTCCAACGGTGCAGGCCGAGATTCGCGGACAGGGACTTCCAAATAGTTTTGTTACAATTTATGTTTTTAGTGCTCCGACCATAGTCACAGTGAGAACAAGCGAAGATGGTTCATTTGTATATACGTTTGAAAAGGAGCTTGAAGACGGTGAACACGAAATATACGTAGCGGTAACCGACAATACAGGTGCAATTATGGCACGTAGCAATCCATTTAAATTTATCAAGAAAGCCGAAGCGTTTTCTCCTGTTGCCGGCCCAGTGATTACTCCACCCGATAATACTCTTAGCGGAATTCAGATTTTCGGTACGTTTAATGTTGCAATCGGTTTGGGAATTTTGGCTTTTGGAATGATTCTTCTTATGCTCGGTGCGACTCTAAAGGAGCGTCAGGGTTTTTTGATGACATCTCCTAAAAATAATATCAATGCTTAGAAATTACTTTAAAACTGGTCTTCACGTACTGTATAGCAGCAATCGGTTACTTTTTGTAGTGTCTTTGCTGTTTATTTTTCCATTACTATTCTTGTATATTACAAACACTTTTGCCGAAACAGCAAAACTGAATATTGAGACAGCAGAAAAAAGGCGAGTGGCTGTGCTGCATGATTCACTTCAGGTTCTGGTCGGCTCGTATAACGAAAATCAGGCCTTGTTGCGTGAATTTCTAACTCTACAACAGCGCGAAACACCCGACGTAACAGAAATTCGCATTACTAAAAAGACAGCCGAAGGTTACCTGATTGTTGAGTCGTATGACGACCAAAAGGAGGGTTCGTATGAATCTGTTACTGACATGTACTCAACCGCACAGCCCGGGATAAATAGCTCGCTCATTTTTGAATTTACCAATCATGACGAGCGAACTTGGCAGGTAGTTAGAGCAATCACTGTCGGTGCAGAAAGCTATTATGTTTTAAGTGAACACACCTTTAAAGACATTGACAGTTTGATGCAGGCTCGTAAGCAGCAATCTTACCTAGGATTGACGGCTATTTTCGCTTTTCTTATTGCCTTGGCTTACTGGTTTGGTAGACAAATCGATTGGCATAAACGCTACGATATTTTGGCTGCCAAAATGAAAGAGCGAGATCTTTTTACGACCATGATTGCCCATGAATTTCGAACACCTCTGACAGCCATTCGTGGCTACAATAGCTTTTTGGCAGAGTCCATCTCTATCAGTGAACAGGAAAAAACTTTCGTCACTGCTATTTCACAATCTACTGATAGACTTTTGGCATTAGTAAATGATTTTCTTGAAGTTGCTAAGATTCAATCTGGAAAGATGGATTTAATCAAGAGTACCGTTGATGTACAGCCAATTATCATGGCAGTTTGCGAAGCATTACAACCAATTGCAAGGGAAAAGAAGCTTGAGCTTTCCTTTCACAAGCTAGCTGTCCCAATTGTCATTAACACAGATACAAAAAGGCTTTACCAAATTTTGCAAAATCTTATTTCAAACGCACTAAAATATACCAAGCAAGGTGCGATAGAGGTTACTCTCGACGTCACTCCTAAAACCATTTCAATTAGAATTAAGGATACTGGCATGGGTATCACTGCAGACGATCAACAGAAACTCTTTGCGCCATTTGCTCGGGTTGGTGGAGTAGAAAAGACGAGCATAACTGGGACGGGACTTGGGATGTGGATTACCAAGCAGTTGGTGGCTGCTCTTGATGGAACTATCACCGTTGAGTCAATTAAAGACATTGGTACGCATGTCGTTTTAGGGTTTAGACGCTAGTTTGTAATGCTAGTGTTTGTGAGTATAATGGTCCAGGTCTGACCATCACTACCAAGTGATGGCAATTACTGTATGTCAAAAGAAAAACCGAAAAAGAATAGCAAAATTGAATGGAGTGCCGATGCGCAAAAGATTATTGTTCGTGGTGCCAGGACGCACAACTTAAAGAATATTAATGTTGAGATGCCTCGGGGGAAGATTATTGCCATTACTGGTCCATCTGGTTCGGGTAAATCCTCACTCGCCTTCGACACCATCTTTGCCGAGGGGCAGCGACGTTATGTTGAATCACTTTCACCTTACGCTCGTCAATTTCTAAATAAACTACAAAAGCCAGATGTCGATGAAATTTCTGGCCTTTCGCCCGCCATTTCCATAGATCAAAAGTCTGCCTCTCGCAATCCACGCTCAACAGTGGCGACAATTACCGAGATTTATGATTACTTGCGCATTCTTTACGCGCGAGTTGGGCAGCCGTATTGTCTTGATGTTGATGTACCGATTCAGAAACTATCACAAGATGAAATTTTAAATATTATTTTAAAATCTATTGAGGACAAAGAGGTAAGAGCGGCTAAGAAAAATGAGCAGGTAATGGGCATTGAAGTAAGTAAAGGTCGTGTTTCCATCTTTTCGCCCGTAGTGGTTGGTCGAAAAGGTGAATACTATCAACTCCTCTACGACTTGCTGGGCAAGGGTTATGAAGTCGTAAAAATTGACGGAGAGATTAAGCAGCTACGAGAAAAAATTGAGCTCACAAAAACTAAGCGACACGATATCGACGTTCTGATTGACGAAATTTACGTCAGTGAGTTCACGAATGACCCAAAAGGCTCACGGGAACGACTATCGGAAGCAGTCGAATTAGCTCTGGTTCTTTCTAACGGCCTAGTGAAAGTCGAAAGTCCAGATAAAACTGAGCGTATCCTTTCAGCCAAATTTATTTGCCCGATTGATGGATCGTCATTTCCAGAAGTAGAACCAAGACTTTTTTCCTTCAACTCTCCTTATGGTGCTTGTCCCGAATGTAATGGACTAGGAGTCATAGGTATTTTCCAAAGTGACGAGTGTAATGTTTGCATGGGAGCCAGGCTTAGGCCAGAAGCTTTGCGGATTTATCTTGGTGGTGACGGTAAAAAAGATTTGGGTATTAATATAGTAGCTTTTACCGCTATGACAGTGCAAGAGGCTATTTTGTTTATTAATAGTCTTAAGCTTTCAAAAAAACAGCAAGAGATTGCCTGGCCTGCCTTGCGTGAAGTGATCGAGCGACTTGATTTCATGCGCAATGTTGGAATCGAATATCTGACTCTTGATCGTCGCGCTAACACCCTCTCTGGTGGAGAGGCACAACGAATTAGATTGGCTTCGCAGCTTGGCTCAGGCCTGGTCGGGGCACTATACGTACTTGATGAACCGACTATTGGACTGCATCAACGTGATAATGATCGCCTAATTAAAACCTTGCAAGAGCTTCGCGATTTAGGCAATACGATTATTGTTGTAGAACACGACGAAGATACTATCTACGCTGCCGACTACCTAATAGACATCGGACCTGGAGCTGGCATTCACGGAGGGAAGGTAATTGTGGCAGATTACTTAGATAGGTTACTTTCGGCCAAAACTAACGAGTCTGGCTCGGTGACTCTCGATTATCTCCGTGGAGACAAAGCCATAGAAATACCCGAGCGGCGGGGAGGAGAAAAAGGGAAAATTCAAATCAGAGGTGGAAATGTATTTAATATTAAAAACCTCAATATCGACATTCCTCTGGGGCGACTTATTTGTGTCACCGGCGTATCTGGCTCGGGAAAATCTTCCTTCATGTATGAAATTGTCGACAGAAATCTAAAGTCTCGTTTAGAGAAAAAACATCGTACCCCGCACACCTACAACTGCACAACCTTCACTGGTACCGAATATCTCGGTCGTTCAGTCTTAATCGACCAATCGCCAATCGGACGAACTCCGCGTAGCAACCCAGCCACCTACACTGGAGCCTTTACTCATATTCGCGATATGTTTGCTGCCACAGGTGAAGCGAAGGCTAGAGGCTGGAAACCTGGTCGTTTTAGTTTTAATGTAAAGGGTGGACGCTGTGAAGCTTGTCAAGGAAATGGTGAAATTGCTGTGGAGATGCACTTTTTGCCGACGGTGTATGTAACTTGTGATGTCTGTGACGGTAAACGCTTTACCAAAGAAACGCTGGAAGTCACTTACAAGAAAAAGAACATTCACGAAGTCCTAAACATGACAATCGAAGAAGCAGAATTATTTTTTAGAGAAGTGCCAAGTATTCAGGAACGTCTACGCAGCATGCTTGATGTCGGTTTGGGCTACCTTTGTCTTGGCCAAAGTGCCACTACCCTATCAGGTGGTGAAGCTCAACGCGTAAAGATCGCGTCAGAACTGTATCGACCGCATACCCAAAAAACCATCTACCTACTAGATGAACCGACCATCGGACTTCACTATGAAGATGTACGCAAGCTGATTGAAATTCTGCAGCAACTTGTCAATCACGGTAACACTGTAATGGTAATTGAGCATAATCTTGATTTGGTGAAGTGCGCTGACTACGTTATAGATATCGGGCCTGAAGGTGGCAAGAAAGGTGGTGAAATTATCGCTAAAGGCACACCAGAGCAAATCGCTGCTAACCCGAAATCATATACTGGAAAGTATCTAAAAAAAATCTTAGAACGCTAAGTATGACCAAAGAGAAACTCACCAATAAAAAGCTGCCTGATACACCAGGAGTATATTTCTTTCTGGGTGCTAGGAAGAGAATTCTTTACATTGGAAAGGCGACCTCGCTTAGAAATAGAGTTCGAAGCTATTTTACCGATGATTTGAAAGAAAAGCGGTCGGAACTTATTGAGAATATGGTAGAGGAATCCCTAACTATTGAATTTACGACTACTGACAGTGTGCTGGAAGCACTTATTCTTGAAACTAATCTCATTCGCACCCACAAGCCGCACTACAATACGCGCAGTAAAGACGACAAGAGTTACAACCATCTTGTCATCACCAATGAAGAGTGGCCTAGAGTGCTAGTTGTTCGAGGCAAGGATTTAACCGAACAGTTTAGCGAAGGGGAGATAAAGTACGAGTTTGGCCCGTTCCCGAGCGGTCTGTTGTTTAAAGAAGCGTTAAAGATCATTCGTAAATTGTTTCAATTTTACGATACAAAGCAGGCGGTGGGTAATGAAAAAACTAAGTTATCCCGCGGGAAAATTGATTTTAATCGTCAAATTGGACTTTATCCATCAGCTAACAACAAAGAAGAATACCTTCGCACAATCAACCACATTAAACTCTTTTTCGAGGGTGAAAAACAACAAATCATTAAAGAGTTAAAAAAGGAAATGTATCAGTTCGCAAAAACTGAAAAGTTTGAAGAAGCTAACATAATTAAAAAACGGATTTTCGCACTGACTCACATTCAAGACATCGCACTTATCAAAAATGATTCAAAAATCTACCGCGATGAAAAGAGAGTCCGAATAGAGGCTTATGATATTGCTCACATGAACGGAAATGACATGGTAGGAGTGATGACAGTTTTTGAAAGTGGGGAACCAATGAAAAGCGAATATCGAAAATTTAAAATTAAAAGTTTAAGTGATGCAAATGACCCGGCCGCATTAAAAGAGATAATCCATCGTCGCTTGCAGCATGATGACTGGCCACTGCCACAGATAATTGTGGTTGATGGTGCAACGGCTCAAAAAAATGCGGCCGAGACCGTCTTGAAAGCCAATAACGTAGTTATACCTGTAATTGCGGTGGTTAAAGATGAACGTCACAAACCAGTTAGACTCATCGGCCAAGCTCATATTTTAAAGCGGTATAAGGAAGCAATCCTTCATGCTAATGCCGAGTCGCACCGTTTTGCCGTCACCTATCATCGCAAAAAGCGTGACAAAATTCCCCGCGAATAACAGTCACTTTGTCATGTTATAATTAAAATATGAAAAGAGTTGCCGTCCTAAGAGGTGGACCCAGTTCAGAATATGATGTGTCCTTAAAGTCGGGCACTGCCGTTTTAAATGCGCTCCGCAGACTTGAGTATCCGCACAAAGACATTACTATTACAAAAAACGGCGATTGGTTGGAGTCGGGCATTGTGCGTAGCCCCGAAAATGCCTTAAGCGCAATCGATGTGGTTTTTGTTGCTCTACACGGCGAATATGGTGAAGATGGTCAAGTGCAGCGCATATTGCAACGCTTAAAAATTCCCTTTACCGGAAGCAACTCTTTTTCCTCAGCTATCGCTTTTAATAAAGAATTAACTAAAGATACGCTTAAAGACCAAGGAATAAGAATGGCTAAACACCGAAAAGTTGACCGCAGTAGCCGCCGTAACCTTCAAACAGAGATCGATTATATTGCTAGCACGATGGAAGGTGAGTTGTTTGTAAAACCTTTAGCTAGCGGTTCTTCTATCGGTGCTCGCTACGTCAGTGCTCACAGCCAGTTAGCTGCCGTACTGAGTGAACTATTAGAGACTTACGAGACAGTTATGGTGGAGGAATTTATTCGAGGCAAAGAAGCCACAGTAGGCGTGCTGGAGAATTTTCGAAACCAAAGTATCTACGCCCTGCCTCCAATTGAAATTGTGCCACCTAGCGGCCAGCCCTTTTTCTCAAATGAAGTTAAGTACAATGGTGCGACTGAAGAAATTGTCCCCGGACGCTTTTCCTACGCAGAAAAAGTAGCTTTAGCCGATGCAGCAGTTCGTGCTCATAAGGCCCTGCACTGTGACCACTACTCTCGTAGTGATTTTATCGTAAAGAACGGGGAAGTCTACTTTCTTGAAATCAACACCCTCCCTGGCTTGACTGACGAGTCACTTTTACCCAAGGCGGCAGCTGCCGTTGGGCTTACTTTCGAGGAGTTAGTACGTCATCTGGTAGAAACTTCAAAAGTATAAGAAAAGCCAGATACTTGTGTATCTGGCTTTCCTCTTTGTGGACCCGAGAAGATTCGAACTCCCTGCCTCCTCAGTGCAAATGAGGCGCTCTACCAAGTGAGCTACGGGCCCAGTGAGATGGGAAGTGGAAGTGCTTGCACTTACATTTGTCCATCGAGCTGGGCCAGAAAGCTTTTGCTTACGGGACCAACATGTTCTGGGCACTTAGGAAGTCCTAAGTGGCACTATACTACCGACCTACGAATATGATGTCAAGCGTTATTTACTTATATTTTGTTGGCAAACAGTCTTATTGAAATAACGAGATTAGTGGGTCGTAATAGACTATAGACTGATACGTCCTATCTATACCGTAGCTAATTCATACATTGTAACTACCACCATGAAATATAAGAATAAAATTATTGTTGGACTAATCATACTAGTCATTGCAGTAGCCGCCCTTTATTTTAAAGAGCAGCTAATTCCAAATAGCTGGATGAATAAAGAATCAATAAAACCTGCAACACCACGCACTGTTACAATGAAATTCTTTAATCAATGGCTGGAAGAACGAAAAAGTACCACCACGACTCCATATGAGTCTGGGCTTTTACAAAGTACAGTTCTTACCGATGAAGTACGGTTGCAGATTGAGAGAGCACATGCAAATCGAGTGAGAGGAGACGTTGATCCAGTACTTTGTTTGCCTAAAATACCAAATCGAATTGATGGCGAAGATATTTCAATAAGTGACAACAAAGCTGTCGTTCTTGTAAAACCAAGAGATAAAAGTATCACCACTGAACATCAGGCTGTGGTGAGTTTGACGCTAGTTGGTGATCAGTGGCTTATAACCAAACTTGACTGTATGGTTGGGGAGATGATGGCAGAAAAAGAATTTGATTTTGAAAAATCTGGCGTTTTGCTTAAAAACAGTATCGAAGCGCCATACAGTAAAGAAAATTGGCATTTAGTGTACGAGCAAGAGACAGAAGCCGGGTATGTTGTACCACTCACATTTAATACAGAAAGTATTTGTGTCAGTACAGACTCAAAAGAATCTGTCTGTGATACAAATACACTGACAGAGACTACAAAAGTGTTTATCCAAGCAGGTATGACTGAAACAGGTGCTGTTGTAAAGCGAATGACGTTTGAGTAGAGTAAAAGACAATCTTGGGTATTAGTCCGTATTAATTCACAAATGAGAATGCAAAGTCCTTTGCCACCACAGCAGCCAAAATAACCTTGCAATAGTATAAAAATTGTGACATAGTTGCAAATAATGAATAACTTTAAATCAGGCGGGCCGGGAGGTCAGCGAAACCGACCAGAGTTTATGGGTGGCCGACCTAAGTCAGACGCCAACTACGGACCGAAAAAAAGCTTTGATAAAAAGCCATTTGGCAGTGATAGAGGAGGTAGTCGTGGTGGATTTGGTGGCGACAGAGGTGGACGAAGTGGAGACCGTGGTGGATTTGGTAGTTCACGCGATGGCGACCGTCGACCAACAGTGATGCACAAGGCAATTTGTTCTACTTGTAGCAAACCTTGTGAAGTACCATTCCGACCTGATGGTTCGAAGCCAGTCCTGTGTAGTGAATGTTTTGGAAAGAATCGGTCAGATGACCGTAATGGTGTTGAGCGGCGAGATCGGTTCTCAAACGATCGACCAAAGCGTGACTTTGATGCTCCACGTAAGGAATCAACTCATAGTCACGACTTTACGGCTATGCAAAAACAGGTAACAGCGCTTGAAGCCAAAGTAGATGAAATTCTAGCTCTCATGAAGGGCACACCAGCAAACACTAAGAAAGCAGCCAAGTCCGTGCCAGCAAAGGATGAAGTTATTACTGTTGTCTCTGATATCAAAAAGGCTCCGAAAAAGACAACTGCTCCAGTAGCAAAGAAGGCTGTTGCAAAAAAAATTCCAGTCAAAAAAGCAGCCCCAAAGAAAGTTACTAAGAAAAAGAAGTAGACGTTAGAAAAAGTCAGCGCTCTCGCGCCGATTTTCTCAATAAATGAAATAAAATCCCCAGGAAAACTTTGATTTCTAGGGGTTTTATGCTAATATACCGGCGCAAACGCAAGGTTTAGAGGCCAAAATCTCCTTCCAAGCGGATGGATATTCATGAGTTTCATTAATACTGTATACGCAGCCGCAGAGAGTCACGAAGCCAAAGAGGGCATCTCTGTTCACTTGAATCCCTATATCGTGGGCCATATTGGCGACATGCCTATTACCGCCACACTCATAACCGTCTGGATTGTGATGGTGCTCCTTACCGTTCTTGCCTTTGTAATCCGCAAAAATCTTTCACTCGTCCCTGGTAAGCTACAAAGTGTCGCTGAAACTATTATTGGAGGTGGTTATGACTATGTACATGAAGTTTTGGGAGATAAGAAAATAACGGACAAATATTTTCCTATTATCGCGACTATTTTTATCTTTATCTTAGGAATCAACTGGGTTGGATTGATCCCGGGTGTGGGTGCGATTGGTTCATACCATGACGGACACTTGGTACCGTGGCTATACCCAGGAGCCACCGATCTTAATATCACTATTGGTTTGACACTGGTGGCCTTCTTCACGATTGAGATAGCTGGAGTATTAGCAATGGGTTTCTGGAAATACGCTGGTAAATTTATAAATTTCAAGTCGCCAATGGCCTTTCTGCTTGGATTAATGGAACTAATTAGTGAATTGGCTCGTCTAATCGCTTTCTCCTTCCGTCTCTTTGGAAACATTTTCGCTGGAAAAACACTACTCTTGGTGGGAATGTTTTTTGTGCCTTACCTTTTGCCAGTGCCGATTTATGCCTACGAACTATTTGTTGGTTTGATCCAGGCATTAGTGTTTGCGATTTTGACCTTGTTCTTTATTAAATTGGCGATCGAGGAACCCCACCATTAGACAGTAGTGGCCAAGAACGAGTCCGCAGACTGTTGACTCGCTTTGTCCAATACTGAATGAGAAAAGGAGCGCAAGCGACTATTTCGAATTTACGCCTCAATTCATGGCTTTAGCCCGCCCTGAATTGCTAGACGACAAACTTACTAAATGTATAAATCACACATATGGATCCAATTGTAGAAGCAGCCATGATTAATGCTGAAGCGACCAAAGCGTTGGCCATGGCCATCGCGGCTGGTGTTGGTGTGCTTGGCCCAGGTATCGGTATCGGTATCCTTGTTTCGAGAGCACTAGAAGGTATTGCTCGCAACCCAGAAGCATCAGGAAAAATTCAATCAATGATGATTCTTGGTATCGCTTTCGTGGAAGCGCTAGCCATCTTCGCCTTGGTCGTCGCTTTCTTAATCAAATTCACTTAAGAAACTGCCAGATATGCCGCATCTGCGTTGTTGCGCTGCATAAATTTTCATTCAATGTACATAAAGCACACCTCATGAAAATTTATTTGCGCGATCGCGCCCCTTCGGCAGAGCCGTTGGAAGTACCCTCGGGGTGCATCTGTGACATCCTGACGATTTCACAAAGAAAACCACTTCTCACTTTACTAACTTTCGATTTTTAACTCGTTCACCCTATGGAGCAACTCATTGAAGCATTTGGTATCGATACTCGCCTAATCTTTCTGCAGGTTTTTAACTTCGGACTCTTGCTGGTAGTTTTGACGTACTTTTTGTACAAACCGGTACTTAAAGTGCTTAAAGAGCGTGAGGAAAAAATTACTCAAGGGATAAAGGATGCGGAAGAAGCTGGTAAGGCAAAAGCTGAAGCGGCTGAAGAGAAAAAAGCTGTTATCTCCGCTGCCAACAAAGACGCTGAAGCCATGACCGTACGTGCAACTGAGCACGCTAAAGGGAAGGCTGAACAAATCGTGTCTAATGCTCAAATGAAGGCAGAACAAGTCATCAGAGATGCTGGTGAACGTGGTGGTGAAATGAAGGCTCAAGCTCTGAAAGAAAGTGAGGCGGAAATCGCCAAGTTAGCCGTACTGGCCGCAGAGAAAATTCTAAAGAAAAACGCCTCATAGTTTATGAAAACACAATACGTACAAGCATTTTTGAAAACTCTAGCCGCTGGCACAACGATTGACGCTGCGCTTAGTGGTCTTAGGGCTGTACTAAAGAGCCGTAAACATGAAAAGTTACTGACATCAATTTTGCTTGAGACACTTCGCATTTTAGAAGCCCAAAGTGGGGCTCAAGAAGCGATAGTAAAAACTGTTTCAAGGGCAGAAGCGACCACTTTAGCCGCCGAAATAAAAGTTGTGCTAGCACAGCTCGGCGTGAGCAAGGGCACGACGGTCAACTATCAGGTTGACGAAACCCTTGTCGGTGGCTTCGTTGCTACCTTTGATTACAAAGAACATGATCAGAGCTACAAAAAATCACTACACACATTATACGAGTCAATTGTTAAATAATTATTAAGTATGAGTACAGAAATCATTGAGCGAATTAAGAAAGAAATTGCATCACTAGGTAGTGCAGCAACTACAACTGAAATTGGTATCGTCACCAACGTCGGAGATGGTATCGCGACTATCGATGGACTCCGCTCGGCCCAGATGATGGAAATGATGGTATTTTCTGCCGCGAAGGGAGCTTCACTTGAAGCGCTCCTAGGTGCGGCGGACACGCTCTATGGACTCGTACTTAACCTTGAAGAAGACTCGGTCAAGGTAGTGATTTTGGGTAATGCCGACAAGGTAGCTGAAGGCATGAAGGTGTACCGCACCAAGAAGCTACTCTCAATTCCAGTGTCGGAAGATATCACTGGTCGGGTGGTAAACGCACTCGGTGAAGCTATCGACGGCAAAGCGCCGATAGTGGGGAAAAGAGACATGCCGATTGAACGGGTAGCCTACGGCGTGATGGATCGTTCGGGGGTGAATGAACCAGTCCACACTGGTATCAAGGCTATCGACTCGATGATTCCAATTGGTCGTGGCCAACGCGAGCTCATCATTGGTGACCGCCAAACTGGTAAAACTACCATTGCTATCGATACCATCATCAACCAAAAGTACGAACCGAAAGAAACCAGGCCTCTTTGTATTTATGTCGCAATTGGACAAAAGCGATCAAAAACCGCCAGTATCATGCAGAAGTTGCAAGACGCCGGTGCAATGGAGTACACCACTATTGTGGCTACTTCAGCCTCAGAAGCTTCACCACTACTATTCCTTGCACCGTTTGCTGGGATGGCGATTGGTGAATACTTCATGGAGCAAGGCAAAGATGTACTCATCATTCTTGATGACTTGAGTAAGCATGCTAATGCCTACCGACAAATGTCATTGCTTCTGCGCCGACCACCAGGACGCGAAGCGTACCCAGGAGATATCTTCTACCTTCACTCTCGTTTACTTGAACGGTCTGCCAAGCTTTCAAAAGAACTTGGTGGTGGCTCAATCACAGCCCTTCCGATTATTGAAACACAAGAAGGAGACGTGTCTGCCTACATTCCAACTAACGTGATTTCCATCACTGACGGACAGATCTTTCTCGAAACCGACCTTTTCAACAAAGGAATTCGTCCTGCGCTTAATGTTGGTATTTCGGTATCCCGCGTCGGTTCTTCAGCGCAGACCAAAGCCATGAAAAAAGTAGCCGGAAAGATTCGTCTCGAGCTCGCGCAGTTCCGTGAACTAGAAGCTTTTATGCAGTTTGCCTCAGACCTTGATGAAGACACCAAAGCTCGAATCGAATCAGGTCGTCGCTATGTAGAACTTCTCAAGCAGCCACAAAACAACCCAATGCCTTTCTACAAGCAGGTAGTGTCTATCTACGCTGCGAACGCTGGGATGTTCAATCTCGTGCCAGTAAGCGATGTCCGAAAGACCGAAGATTCATTCCTATCCTTTATTGAACGTGACCGCAAAGACATCTTCGATACCATCGAAACTGGGCGTGAGCTCACTGACGAAGTGGTAGAGAAAATCAACCTAGCCATCGAAGACTTCAAAGTAACTCTTGCGTAATCCATACCATGGCGCTCAAACAAATTAAAAACAAAATAATCGCTACCAAGAAAACCGGCCAGGTCACCAAGGCGATGGAGTCGGTTTCGGCGGTGAAAATGCGTAAGAGCCAGGAGCGAGCATTTCTTGGACGTCCATATGTGCACGCAGCGTTGCGCATACTAGGTCGCCTCGCTAAAGCCGATCACGGTATGAAGCATCCGCTTACAACTGTGCGAACTGAAGGCAGCACTCTGGCTGTGATTGTAACAAGCGATAAAGGTCTCGCTGGAAGCGTGAACAGTGCTGTACTTAAGCAAGCAGAAGTTATATTCCGCGAAAATGGAATAACGGATGTGGTGGCGGTTGGTCGCAAGGCGGTCGAGTTTACCGTTCGTGAAAAGAAAACTCTTTTAGCTTCATACACAAATATTAGCGACGGTGTCACTGTCGAAGATGTTTACGATATGTCTAGTAAAGCTCTTGAAGCTTTTGCTACAGGTAATTACAAGAAGGTTGTGGTGATTTACCAAAACTTTATTTCCACGTTCGAGCAAATACCAGTAGTTCGACAAGTACTACCAGTAGTTGCTGATGAAATAAACGACTTAATGCGTGGCATCAAACCAAAAACTGGAAAGTTCAGTAGTGACCGTGCAGAAGCTGATGTTTTTGCTCCATATAAAGTCGAACCATCTCCGGAAGAAGTTTTAAGTACACTTTTACCGCAGCTCGTACAAATAATGTTTTATCACGCACTGCTTGAAAGTAAGGCTAGCGAGCACTCGGCTCGTATGGTGGCGATGAAGAACGCTACAGACAAATCAAAAGAAATGATTAAAGCTCTTACTATTAAGTTTAACAACCAGCGTCAGGCGGCTATTACCGCCGAGGTGTCAGAGATTACCGCTGGTGTAGAATCTATGAAATAGAAACTTGCGATACGACCCCATATGCTTTGTCGGAAAAAATTTTTTGTCAGTCACGGAACGATATGTACCGCTTCCTCCAAAACATTTCCTCCTTCGCGCCTCTGGGGCCGTCTCACAAGTTTCTGAGATAAATTATTAAGTCCAAGATTACTAAAAATACTATGAACACAGGAACAATTACACAAATTATCGGCCCTATCGTTGATGTTCACTTTGAGAGTGGCGTACCAGCGCTTTTAAATGCTTTGAAGGTAAAAAATGGTGATACAACCCTCACCCTTGAGGTCGCTCAGCATATTGGTCTTGATCGCGTGCGAGCGATTGCGATGCAGGACACTCAAGGTCTTGAGAGAGGCCTTGAAGTAATTGACACTGGCGCAGCTATCTCTGTTCCGGTAGGTGAAGTGGCACTTGGACGCCTCTTCAATGTTCTTGGCGAAACTCTCGACGGTGGCGCCGACATCTCTTCGGTCGAGAAGCGTGGTATTCACCAAGACGCACCTCCATTCAAGGATCAGTCGACCAAGACTGAAGTGTTTGAGACCGGTATCAAGTCAGTGGACTTGCTGGCGCCGTTCATCAAAGGAGGGAAGGTAGGACTTTTTGGCGGAGCGGGAGTAGGAAAGACAGTACTTATTCAAGAGCTCATCAACAACGTAGCAACCAACCACGGTGGCTACTCAGTATTTGCCGGTGTGGGTGAACGTGTACGTGAAGGAAACGACCTCTACCACGAAATGAAGGATTCAGGTGTACTTGATAAAACTGCGCTGGTGTTTGGTCAGATGAACGAAGTACCTGGTGCTCGTGCTCGGGTGGGCCTTACTGGCCTTACCATGGCTGAGTCTCTACGTGATCTTGGTGGTAAGGATGTGCTTTTCTTCATGGACAACGTGTTTCGCTTTACTCAGGCGGGGCAGGAAGTGTCTTCACTCCTTGGACGAGTCTCGTCAGCCGTGGGTTATCAGCCAACCCTGGCCGAAGAAATGGGTAAAATGCAGGAACGCATCACTTCTACCAACAAAGGCTCTATCACATCCGTCCAAGCCGTATATGTGCCAGCTGATGACCTGACCGACCCAGCGCCAGCGACAACCTTCTCTCACCTCGACTCCACTGTGGTACTCAGTCGCCAACTGGCGTCCCTCGGTATCTACCCAGCCATTGATCCTCTGGAGAGTAATTCGACAGCCCTTGATCCAACAATTGTCGGTGAGGAGCATTACCGTGTCGCTCAAGGCGTGAAGCTCGTACTCCAACGTTACAAAGATCTTCAAGATATCATTGCTATTCTAGGTATTGAGGAGCTTTCAGAAGAAGACAAAACAACTGTCTACCGCGCTCGTAAGATTCAGCGCTATATGAGTCAACCATTCTCAGTCGCAGAAGTCTTTACTGGTGCACCAGGAAAGTACGTAAAGCTCGAAGATACTATCCGCGGCTTCGGTGAAATTCTTGATGGAAAACACGACGATAAGAATGAGCAGGCTTTCTATATGAAGGGAGGTATCGACGAAGTTCAAGCTTCATAATATAGCCAATCTACGTCGTTGGCCTGCGGTAAATCATTTCTCACTGTACACCAAGTACAGCTCGCAATAATTTCCTTGTCCGCCTCGTATCTCGACTATCTTACAAACCTTGAATATAATAAAAATGAGTATGAAAAAATTTACCGCGAAAAGTATTTATGCAGCCATAGCAGCATTTTTCACAGTCTTATTTCTTGCTGAGACTAACTTTAACGGCACCGTTCAAAATCCATTAGATAGCGACCTTGAGGATAATAAATGATTATGGCAGAAAAATTACTTAAGCTTAACTTTCAAGCGAGTGAGTGAAGCATAAAAGTTTACTTTTATAGTTTCGAACGAGTGAAGAAAGACGGCTTCAGTTCTCAAAAAAATTACACAAATCTAAATAATTTGCTAAGTTTATAAACTACTATGAATGAAAAAAACAGATTACTGAAGCTTACAATAACAAGAGTCGACGGCCCAGTTTTTGACGGCGAAGTTATTTCAGTGGCTGTACCTGGTGTTGCTGGCGATATGCAACTTCTGGCTGGGCACGAGTCAATTATTTCCCCCCTTAAAAATGGAGAAGTGAGAATCAAAAAGGCTGACGGCACTACCGAATCATTTCCTCTTACGACCGGAACCCTCGAAGTTAGCCACAACCACGCGACTATCCTGGTGTAGAAAATATCTGCACTACTGTTGAAAAGATTCACGCAAAAGTGAAAACTGGTCGTGATACACTGTAGTGGTGACAGAAGGCTCACTTGAAAATCTAAAGAAAAGCAAACGTTACTTGTCTGTGCGGTCTCGGGTTCTTTTGACGGTGTTTTTTGGCTTGGTCATTCTCTATAGTTTTTTATATTTGATGACAAATGAGGTACTTTCGAAAAGTTATCTGGAAATTGAGAAAGAAGAAGTCATTCAAGATATTGATCGAGCCACTGAGGCAATAAATGATGAAGTTTACCTGCAGTACGAAAATCTTCTAGACTGGTCGCCGTGGGATGACATGTACTTTTACACCGAAGAATATGCTTTAGAGGGAACCAAAAACAGAGAATTTGAGGAAAGTACGATGTTTGCTACCGGTTACATTAGGCAAGATCAAAATGGCTACTTTGTAACTGATAACGGTGGGAATATTTACTACGCCGTTTATCTAGATCTGGATGAAGAAATCGAAGTCGCTTCTAGTACTATTGTAGATTTCTTTGAGCCACAACCAGAACTTATTATAAGAACTGACGAAGCTGATTTTAAATACGGTTTAGTAATGATGCCAGAGGGCCCAGCTCTGTTTGCTTCAAAGCCAAGTTTAACCAATGAAGAGACAGGCCCAGTTCACTCTTCAATTGCTCTCTTGCGGTATTTGGATGACGGAAAAATGCAGAGTATTTCTGAAGCGCTTGGTCTTCAAACTGAAATCTTCGAAGTCACCGCTAGTGATTTACCAGCCGACGTGCAGAATGCTAGAGAACTTCTTTTGTCTGGTGAAAAGTACGTAGTTTCTCCCAAAACATTAGCTGAAATACAAGGCTATGCCCTGATTGATGATGTCTATGACGAACCGGCCCTGATTGTACGTATAGAGACGGCCCGACCGATTTTTGCACAGGGTCAAAAAACTATCTTTTTCTTCCTAATTGGTGGCTTTTTAGCCCTAATCGTCTTTGCTGTCTTTATTACTGGCTTACTGGAAAAGCTTGTCATTAGACGTTTTGTTCGTCTCTCTAGAGATGTAGAAACAATAAATAAAGAAAGAAATATTGAAAACTTAGTCGAAACTGGACAGGCCGACGATATAGGAAAGCTAGGCATAAAAATCAATCAAATGCTACTGTGGTTATCTTCCGCTCAAAAAGCCGAGAAATCATCCAAACAAAAAGTGCTGAACCTACTCAAGCAAGTGGAAAAGGGCAAGGACTACGCTGAGCAGATGGTTATAGAGCGAACAAAAGAACTGGAGACAGAGAAAGCTCGGCTACTGACTTCAATTAATAGTTTGGTTTTCGGATTCTTAATAATTGATACCGATAACAAGATTATTCTTCATAACCCAGCCGCTAAATCCATCCTTAGCATCGCTGAGATTCCGGCCAGGATTGACAGTCCAGATTTTGGCGAGTTGTGTCAAGTTTTTACACAGTTGGTTGTAGACACTAAGAAGTCAAAGACACTGACCGAAATCAAAGAGCAATTGTTCAAAAACTTTTATCTAAGACTAGTCTGTGTCCCAGTGCTCGCAATCGATAAGGGCCAAAAGAAGAATGAAATCATTGGCTATGTACTGGTAATAGACGATATTACCGAGGCAAAAAATACAGAAAGAAGTCGGGAAGAATTTTTCTCAATCGCTTCGCATGAGCTGCGTACTCCTTTAACTGCAATCAGATGGAACACTCACATGTTGCTTTCTGAGCAGGCCGCTGAGTTGGAAGCGAAGAAGAAACAACGTTTGGTTACCGACGTTCACAATGCCAGTATACGTCTGATATCGATTGTTGATGACTTCCTCGAAGTGTCACGCTTAGAACAAAAAAAGCTAACCGTAACAAAAACAAATTTTGACATGGTTGAATTGGCAAAGCATAATATAGAGACTTACACTGAGTACGCCAAGCAAAAGAGCATCAATCTTGAGTTTAAATCCTCTTTAGAAACTGCCATGACGTATGCTGACGAAGCCAGAACTAAGCAGGTTCTCGACAACCTCATTGGTAACTCACTCCGCTTCACTCATCAAGGAACCATCACCTTGGAAATCACGGCCAACAACAGCACTGTTACAGTTAGGGTTACCGACACCGGACTGGGTATTTCTGAAAAAAATAAAGGCAGACTTTTTAAAAAGTTCCAACAGGCTGGCGAAGATATGCTGGCCAGGGAGGATAGTCAAAGCACTGGCTTGGGCCTTTATATCTCAAAATTGGTACTAGGGGAGATGGGTGGTACAATTAAACTTGAGAAGAGCATCTTAGGAGAAGGTAGTACCTTTTCTTTCACCTTACCAAAAGCCAAATCGCTTAAATCTTAGTTAATCATAGTATGAAAAAATTCTTTTTTGCCGCCGAGGATGACGAAATGATGTGCAGTCTATATCAGTTGGCTTTTGAAATAGCCGGTTGTGAAATTGAAATTGCACACGACGGCGAGGAGGCTCTGGCTAGACTTGGGGCTATGGAAAAGAAGCCCACTGTGGTGATATTGGATATTATGATGCCCAAGAAAAACGGTTTTGACGTACTCAAGGCGATGAAAGAAGATTCAACTCTTAAAAAAATCCCAGTCATTATGTTGACGAACCTTGCTGGAGAGGAAAATTTTGAAAAGGGCATGTCGCTCGGAGCCGCTGGTTATATAATAAAAAGCGATTACGACCCAGACAAGATTGTCGAGAGGGTTCTGACAATTGCCAATGAATACGAAAATGGCGAATTAGTCTAAGGGCGAGACGTAAATTTGAGGCCTACCATTTTTGATGCTATACTCGGTCCGCTCGGGCCCTTAGCTCATTTGGTAGAGCGCTTCCATGGCATGGAAGAGGCGAGCGGTTCAAATCCGCTAGGGTCCACTGAGGTAAAATAATAACCGTCACAGGCGTGACGGTTATTATTTTAGAAAGCAAACTGCTTTGCTTTCGTGCCTCAGTGGAGGCCGCAGCGATGTGAGTCGCTCCTTCCCTAGGGCGACGAACCGCGAGGCGGGTGAGAAATGGGATGGGACCCATTTCGCAAGACTCATTCAGTAAGTTTGTGAGTGCATACGAAACAAACTAGCGAATGAGTGGACAGAATCTGTAAGATTCGAGAACACTTAGTAGATTGGAAGCGCAGCGAGCCAATATACTTAGTAACTCGTGACCACAGAGCGCACTTTACAAGTTCCACTGCCGCCAAACTAGATTATGAGCGTAGCGAAGCAATCTGGGTGGCCGCCGTTATGTTCCAACGCTTTGCCCTTAACAATAGGGAAACACCTTAATTTTTGCTAGAATAAAGCTATGATACGTCCCCAAACTAGCCGCAGCGCAGGCAACCTAGCCGATACAGCAATCCCAACTTGTCGTAAAACAGATATAGCCGGAGGCGTCCTAGCGGTAATCCAAAACTCTATTTCTACTTTCAGTTCCATAGATTATATCTATGTTCTGGAGGACAATAAACTTATCGGTGTTTTTTCAATCCATGAACTATTTTCAGCACATCCTTCAGCTGAAGTATTAGATTTTATGAAAAGTTCTGTTGCTTACGTGCATGTCAATACTGACAGAGAGCATGTGGCACAACTTGCCCTCGCCCAAAGCATAAAGGCTGTACCGGTCGTTGATAAGGAAGACAATTTTGTTGGTGTCATTTTAGCTGACACGGTATTGCAGATTTTGAATGAAGACCATACTAATTACCTCTATAAAGCTACTGGTATTAAAAAAGAGCAAGTGCGTTATGCGGAGCTTAGTCTACCGAGCCAAATCCGCACCCGTCTACCATGGCTTGTGACGGGTCTCTTTGGTGGTATTGCCGGCGCCATTATAGTTAATTTTTTTGAACACTCATTAGCGGATCAAATATTTATTGCAGCCTTCATTCCAGCTATAGTTTATATTGCCGACGCTGTCGGTAATCAAAGTGAAATGTTAGTTGTACGAGCACTTGGCCGCGATCGAGCCTTTTCAATCACACATTATTTATTTAGAGAATGGAGGGTTGGTTTTTTCATTAGTATTCTTTTGGGAACATTAATGTTTTTGCTTTCATTTGTTTGGAAGCAGAATGTGATGTTAAGTATTGCTCTTGGACTTTCTATTTTAGCTACAACAATGTTCAGTGTCACCTTTACAGTACTACTACCGTGGCTTCTTAAACGTTTAAAATTTGATCCCGCAGTTGCGAGCGGCCCTCTTGCTACTGTAATATGCGATGTTTCAAGTGTAACCATCTATCTTTTAATTGCCACATCACTCCTCTAACTAAATCTTCCGTCTAGTTTAACCCACAGAAATTCTTTAAATACACCGATTGATAGGTGTGTTTATTGGAAGCTTCCTATTATTAAATACACACCTAGCGGGGTACTGACGTTATAAACTTGTTACTATATTGGTATATGATAATATTTCTTACGTTAGCCGCGATTATTCAGAGTTTCTCGATTTCACTTGGTGTCGGGTCTTCGACCCTAGCAATAGCTACTTTCTTTGTGGCCATTGCCGACGGCTCGATTAATCCCGACGAGCGCAAAATGATGGGTGTAGTTTATATCGTGCTACGCATTGCAATGGTGCTAATTTTGACGACTACTCTTATCATTTTAGCAGCCCAATACACTGCAAATAGTTTTGAATTTGCGCCGTTTCTGATCGGACAACTTTTTGTGGTCGTCATATTATTTGTAAATGCCATGCTGATGACTGCACATCTGATTCCAAGTAACTTTGGCCCAGCTATTCAAGCTGGCAACTGGTATACGCTGGGAACACTGTCTGCTCTGCTACCGCTTGGACTGACTACTTTTTCCTTTACACAATTTTTCATTGCCTACATTACTTGGATTGTTTTGGCGATTGCTATTGTCAACGCAATTATGGCGTGGCAAATGGCCAAGCGAAACAAATTTATAAAGTAGTGACTATTAAGAAAAAGGCACCTGCAGGTGCTTTTTTTAATCAGCAAGTTTCTTTTCAAGTTTTCTCTTCTCGGCCCGGTAGTACAAGACCGGCACCATAATGAGGGTCAGTACCATAGCAAATGCCAATCCAAACATAATTGCAAAGGCGAGAGGACTCCAAAAATCTGAAATGCGAGAAAGCGGTATCATACCAATGACAGTGGTGATAGTCGTGAGAAAAATTGGGCGAAGTCGTGAAGTGGCCGCTTCAGCCACAGTGTGGATTAAATCTTGATCGCCAGAAGATGCTTTGTGGAAGATCATTGAATCCATCAAAATAATGGAGTGATTTATGATGACTCCCGCTAGCGCTATCACACCCAGCATTGAGGTAAAAGACAAAGGCAGGCCAGCCAGCGCTAGACCGCCAAAAACTCCAATTAATGAATAGGGCACAGCAAGCAGTAGGTAGAGGGAGTAACGCACCGAGTTGAAAGACAAAACCAAGATGGCCAGCATGAGGATAATACCAGCTACGATAGCCAAGCCCATTTCAGTAAATGAACGATTGATGTCTTCGGTTTCTCCACCGTAACTAACCGTTACACTATCTGGAATCGCAACTTCGTCAGCCCGGCGTTGGAATTCACTAACTATCTCAATTGCGGTGGCGTCGCTCTTAGTGTAAGCAGAAACACTTTCAACTCGTTTTCCATCTTCGTGGGAGATGGCGGCATTGGCTGGAGCCAAGGTAGGGGTGATTACACTACCAAGCAAAACTGGTTCACCAGTACGACTGATGACAGTGAGATTGGATAGAGTATCGTAACTTACTTCGGGTGTAACTGAGGGGTCAGTAACAGACTGAGAATCAACTTTTATTTTTACCATTACATCAAGATCGTTCGATTTTTCAGTATAAGTGGTAGCTTTAGTGCCAAAAACTGCACTACGCAAAGTTTGAGCCACGGTAGCTGGAGAAACCCCGGCTGCGCTGGCCTTTGCTTGATCAACTGTTAAAACATATTCAATAGCATCGGTGTCATTCGTCGTTGCTATGTCGCGTGTTCCGTCTATGCTAGCCAGTAGTTTTTCTGCACTGTTGACGACAGTCGATAACTCATCAAGATCATCGCCGGCAAATTTGATCAACACTGGGGCACCTGTAGCCGGTCCGTTTTGTTGTTCTTGAATGATAATTTTGGCACCCTTGATAGTAAGTAGGCTACTCCGTAATTCGCTAGATAATTCTTGTGAAGTTTGCTCACGATCTTCTTTTAACTCAACTGTGATGTTGGCGTAGCGGCCGCCGGAGTCTGTGCTACCAGTGAAATAAGAACCACTGCCAGCTGTCGAAGTAAAAGATTTAATATAATCTTGCTCGTAAAGAGTTTCTTCTACTTGTCGTAGTACTAGATCAGTTTGACCAACTGGGGTACCTTGCTGAGTCTCAACGCTGACATAAATGTACGGTACATCCTCGGGCGGAAAAAAAATGGTTTTAAGAGCGCCCGTAATTGGTAGGACTAATACCAAAACGAAAGCCATGAATAAACCAGTCAGGAAAAAAGTTTGTGCCCTGGATTTGCCCAAGAAAATGATGAGTTTCTCTTTATACCAAAGTTGAGCTTTATGATTCCACTCCTCTTGGAATTTTTCAAGTTTGTTCTCGCCACCTCCAGTCTTGGTAATAGCAAGCGCCAGAAGAGGCACAAAGCCAAGCGCCACAAAGATAGAGGCAAACAAAACAAAGATAATAGTAAAGGGGATTGATGAAATAAACTGTCCAATCACACCCGAAAGAAAGAAAAGGGGAGCAAAAACAGCAACTGTAGTCATAGTCCCTCCAATTAGTGGCCACGCGTACTCTAAAATTGCGTTACGTGCAGCCGCTTTTGGGTCACCAAATTTACGAATACGCGTATGAATCGCTTCGGTAACTACAATGCCAGAGTCGACCAAAATTCCCACCGCTAGAATGAGAGCAAACAAACTAATAAAGTTGATGGTGTTACCAGACAAATACAAGCCTATAAAAGCAATTACAAATGAAAGAGGGATAGACATAGCCGCTACCACTGATTCACGCCAGCCGAGAGTCAAGAGAAGGCAAATTAGAACTAAAATAACTGTTTCAGTTCCCGCTTCAATAAGATCACGCAAATCCTTTCGCACTTGTTCACCACCGTCATAAACAAAGAGAGCTTGTGAGCCAAATAGGAGACCACCCTCAGCCTGAAGGATTGTCAGTTTTTCGTGTACGCCGGCTGACATTGCAGTTACGTCATAACCAGATTTTTTATAAATAGATAGAGTGAGTGCCTTTTCTGATGGAGCGTTATCCACCGAGACACGCGAAATGGATTTCTCTTCCGCCACACCATCAGTTACGACGGCGATGTCACTAATAAAGACTGGGAAATTACCCTTCGATGTGACTGGTACAGTGCGAATAGAGGCGACATCATCCAGCTTACCTTCGAAGCGAATTGCGTACTCCACCCCATCGGTGCTGATACTACCGATTGGTAGAGACAGGTTAGCCCCTTGCAACGCAGCTGTGACGTCTCCGATAGATAATCCGTAAGTAGCAAGTGATGCACTATCGACAGTGACCTGGATTTCACGAGCACGAGTACCACTGACATCGACTCTTGCAACACCAGGAACCTTTTTAAATTCCGTCTCTAAATCCTCGCCAAGTTGAGTAAATGATACCGCATCAAGATCGGAGGAGATAGAAAGAACATGGATGGGTTGGTCGGCAAAGTTAACCTCGGTTACAGTCGGATCAAAAGCGTCTGTCGGTAGGTCTGGCTTGGTCAAATCAACTGCATCTTTTACTTTGTCTATTGATTCGCTAACGTCAGCACTAGCAATGAATTCGACGGTTACCATCGAAACGCCATCTCTTGAAGTAGAAGTAACCTTTTTTACACCATCAAGATTTTCAAGGTTGTTCTCAAGTTTGTTGGTCACCAACTCTTCCATGTCACTGGCGGAAGCACCAGGGTAAATAGTCGAGACGATACCAATTGGAACAATCACTTCAGGAGCTGATTCCTTAGGAATCAGATATAAGGCATAAAGACCAGCCGCAATCATAGCGACCATAAACAGCCAGGTAAATTGGCGTTTCTTTAGAAAAAATAGCCAGAGAGAATGCATATTAGTTTTTGATTGTGATCAACTGACCGTCTTTAAGGCCACGTGCGTCGGTAACTATACGGGTGGATTTAGTTACACCAGAGGTAATTTCGATGGCTTCACCTAAGAGTTGACCTTGTGTAACTGGCACAGCCACCAATTTCATTTCATCATTTACGATAAAAACAAATGCACCATCGGCAGTAATTTTGAGTGCAGACAAAGGAATGATAGTTCTCTCATCAGTTTTTTCAGCTGTGACTTGCGAGAAAGTGATTTTAACTGTGGCCCCATTGGTTAGCTCGCTGTCTTTATTTACTCCTACTACAACCGCCACCTTACCGTTAGTAGGATCAAGGGCCGCCGCTTTTGCAGTAATTACACCTGTCGCACCGCCTTCGATTACAACTGTATCTCCGACACTAATGTTTGCACTGTCAATTTCGTTAACAAAAGTCTTAATTTGCAAACCCTCATTGTTAGCCACAATTCCAGCCGGCTGACCCAGCGTGGTATAGTCGCCAGCTTTAAGATAAAAAGCATTTACCACCCCTTGAATTGGGGTACGAATAATAGTTTTTTGGTAAGCAGCCTGTGCTGCTTGCAGTGAGCCAAGCGCAATCTTAACTTGTGCATCAGAAGCCGACACTGTTCCACCACTCGCCGCGAGTTGTGCCCGTCTAATGGAATCATTAGCAGAGGCTATCGCTGACAGTGACGCGTCTAGGGATGCGCGAGTGTTAATTAGAGTAGTTCTAAGAGCAGTAAAGTCGGTGCTAAAATTTTGTAATTCCGCTTCAGTGAAACCTCCACTACCACCTGGCTGAGCAAATAAAGTAATGAACGCGTCCACCAGGGCAATCGTGCGTTCAGTTTGGTTTTTAGCATAAGCAATCTCGGTCTCCAGGTTACTATTAATGCTAATAGTACTAGAACGACCTTGCCAATCAGTGAGAATTGTTTGAAAAGCTACCCGCTCGTTATTGAGTTTTGTGGTCATTCCACCGCCATCAATTTTTAGACCAGGTATCGTGGCATTAGGACTACCGAAGAAAGGGTCAATACTATTTCGTACAATGCTGTTAGCAGTATTGTACGAAGCCCGACAGCTACTTACGGCTCCGTTTAGAGCACTGTTGAGTACTGTCTTTGATTCACTAAGTCCCACTCCGCTTTGGGCAGAGGCAGCCAGAGCCGCTTCGTAAGCACCTTGAGCCTGCACTACAGCAGCCCGTTCGGCATTGCCCTCAATTGTGGCCAAAACTGTTCCAGCTCCAATTGACTGTCCGACCTCAACTTGGACCGCTGTCACTCGTCCACTGGCCTCCGCTTGAAGGTTGGCTTCAGACACGGCCTCGACCCTACCAATGGTATCGAATTTTGCGTCGGTAGATAGTTCACCGATTGAAAGTACACTAACCTCAGTTGTGGTTGATACAATCGGTGTGTCGGTAGCGTCATTAGCACCAAAAAATTTAAAGCCCAGCACAATTACAAGCACCAGTAATGCAAAACCACCTAATCGCTTACGGCCAAATTGGGTTTTAGGATTGAAAAACACCCTGAAATCCTTAAGCACGTCCAATAATACGTTTGCGATATTCATATAAATAATAATTTAACAGCCAATAGTAACACTGAATCACTGAGTTGTCCATATCTTGGACGCTCTCTTTATAATACGCGGGGTATGTTACAATCTTGCGCATATGTTTGGCAGACTCAAAAATTTTGCAATTAAAAAAGCACTGGAGACACAAATGAAGAATGTTCCTCCCGATCAAAAGCAAATGATTATGGAGATGTTGGAAAAAGACCCAGCTCTGTTTGAAAAGATTGCGAAGGAAATTCAGGCGGAATTAAAAAAGAACGGTAACAATCAAATGGCCGCGGCAGCAAAAGTGCTACCCAAGTATCAAAAGGAAATTTTCACTATCATGAGTCCGGAAATGAGAGAAAAACTAATAAGGATGCAAGCTGGCGCAGGAGGACAGTTCAACCCAAACGGAAGTATTCGCCGCTGAGTAAATTTTAATCAACAGGGGCATGTCCTTTGCTAAGCCTTTGGCGGTTACAATAGCGTCATATGAAACAAAAGAAAATCGTGATCATTTGCGGACATCCTGATCACGAAACATTTACCGGAACATTACTTGACACCTACGAGCACAACGCTGTAGCGGCTGGTCATACCGTAACTAGATTTAATCTTGGACAGTTAAAGTTTGATCCGATATTGCACAAAGGTTACAAAGAAATCCAGCAACTGGAACCGGATCTCATTACCCTCCAGACTGCAATTTTGGAGTGTGAGCACCTTGTTATTGGCTACCCTAACTGGTGGACAACGATGCCCGCCTTACTTAAGGGTCTGTTCGACCGTTTCTGGCTACCCGGTTTTGCTTTTAACTTTAACAAACAAACGAAGAAAGTAGAGCAACATTTAGATGGTAAGACGGCACATGTCTTTGTACTGTCTGGTTCACATAGCCCGTTCAAAACATGGTGGAAGTTTGGTGATTACACCAACGAAATTCAATACGGTATTCTTGAATTCGCTGGCATCAAAACTCGCGTGACTACCTACGGGCCCTGTGAACGAGTCGACGGAGTTTGCCGTGAAAATTGGCTTAAGGAGGTCGCTTCCTTGGGCAAGCACGGTACTTAAGTTGGTGCTACTATAAGCTGATCATGCATCGAACATTTGTTAGAGAGGTTGCTCTCATTGTCACAAAAACAATGGCAGTAGTGGTAACTATGGTTGCGCTTATTTTTGCTGCAGTCACTCTTTTTGACGGCAGTCTTGGTATTAGTGACGGTACCTGCAATGTGGCGGTACTGCCAATTGAGGGTGAAATTTGGCCATTCTACAGTTATGCCCACCTTCCGACCATTGTTACCCCTGATATGGTAGAGGAATTTATGACTTCGGCTGAGGATGACACGGCAATTGAAGCGGTATTGATCGAAGTCAATTCGCCGGGCGGCTTCCCGGCTGCTTCTGAGCGCATGGCTGACAGAATCCGCTCCAGTGAACTACCAACTGTCGGTATGATTGGTGATATTGGAGCTTCTGGTGGCTACATGGTGGCAGCGGCAACCGACTATTTGATCGCTTCACCATTTTCGATTGTTGGTAGCATTGGTGTAAATGCTTCATACGTTGAAAACTCAGAACAAAACGAGGAAGACGGCCTTACTTACGTACAGCTCATAGCTGGTAAGTACAAGGACGCGGGTGACCCTAACAAGCCGCTAACAGAGGAAGAGCGTGCATTAGTGCAGCGTGACCTTGATGAAGTCCACCAGGGCTTTATAGAAATGATAGCTGAGTACCGAAGTTTATCAGTTGAGGATGTGACGACTCTGGCCGATGGATCAACCGTCACAGGTAGTCGGGCTAAGGAAGTGAAGTTGGTCGATGCTGTTGGCGCTAGAAGTGAAGCCAAGCGGGCTCTAGCTTCTATTCTCGGTAAATCTGAATCTGATATTGTTTTTTGTGAGTACACGATTCCGATTTTGCCAATTTAGTTGCTTATTGAGTAAAGTTTGCTAACCTAGCACCCATGTCATTATCTGTCGGAATAGTTGGATTGCCCAACGTTGGAAAATCAACCCTTTTTACAGCCCTCACTAAAAACGAGGTGCTGATTGCTAATTATCCCTTTGCTACTATCGATCCAACCGTTGGGGTGGTGGCTGTACCCGACGCTCGATTAAAAACCTTATCAGCAATTTCTGGCTCAAGGGAAATCATTCCTGCCATTATAGAGTTCGTGGACATAGCCGGCTTAGTAAAAGGGGCCAGTGAAGGTGAGGGTCTGGGAAATAAGTTTCTGGCCAACATTCGAGAAACCGACATGATTGCACAAGTGGTGCGTATTTTTGAAGACAGCGATATTCATCACGTTTCAGGCGGGATCGATCCACTTGGCGATATTGAAACTATCAATCTAGAGCTTATTTTGGCCGATGCTGAAACAGTGTCGAAGCGGATAGGAACCCTCGAACGCGACGTGCGCACAGGCAACAAAGACGCTGTTGTACTAAAGACCGTGTTAGAAAGACTTCTGCCACATCTAATTAGCGGTGCCTTGGCTAACTCTCTAGCTATGAATGAGGACGAGAGACTAGCCTTAAAGAGTGTTCACTTGCTTACTTTAAAACCTTTTCTATATGTATGTAATAAAAAGCAAGACGCCTTTAATTTAGATGAGCACAATGATGATCGTTGGCAAGAGCTGGTAGAATTTTTTGAGACTAGTAACTCAGAATACGTGATAGTTGATGCGGGTATGGAGCATGAACTGCGAGACATGGTCGAGGATGAAAAAATGGACTTTCGTCGTGAGTACGGTGCCCAAGATAGTGGGGTGGAAAGCCTAATTAGAGCTTGTTACCATCGGCTTGGCCTAATGAGTTATTTTACTACTGGCGAAATAGAAACTCGCGCCTGGACGGTTCCGATTGGCGCAACTGGACCGGAAGCTGGCGGTGCCATCCACTCGGATTTTCAAACAAAATACATTCGCGCTCAAGTCGTATCGTTTTCCGATTTAGTAGAGTGTGGTAGCAAAGCGGCCGCTCGTGAGCAGGGGAAACTTCGAACTGAAGGCAAGGAGTATGTAGTCAAAGACGGCGATGTAATCGAATTTCTACACTCATAAGCGAAGTGCCCGACACAGGGTCGGGCACAACGGCGGCCAGGGTAGTCAGGTTTCAGGATTTTTCACCAGCTTTCTTCAGCTGGTTTTCCTCATAGGTCGGGTACCAACTGAGGAAAGCGATAATTGCGACCCAAGTAACTGGAACAAACAGTACCGCTGCCGCCAGGCGAAGAACATCACTCATCGTTATCTCCTCTAATATGAGCGCTTAACTCAATATTGACATATCTAGCAAATAGCGTCAAATTCAACTTGTTGATTTAGGTTTTGGTTGAATGGGGCTAACAATCTTAGGATTCCAGTCAGCGGCAATCTTACCGTGGTTTGCTTCAAATTCAGTAATTTGATGAGTCAGATATTGCTGCAGTCGTTTCGTATGTTCAGGCGTAAGAGAGTAAATAGAGGCTTGCGCACCAGAGCTCAAGCCCATGACAAAATATTCTGGCGTATAAGCTATATGAATACTCTCACAAAACAGTTTAGGAGCTTTTTTAATATCTTCTGGTTTCATAATCACTAGTATACTTCATTCGCCACAAACTTGCCTTTACAGTAGTTATAACTAGGCGCATACTTAGTTTATATGGAAAATCACACAGCCAAGCACTTTGTCTTACAACTAGGTTCTCTTGCTAGCCTTTATTTATCACTGGCATTTTTACTGGTTTTAATTTTCGGAATTATTAACATTTTATTTCCCGATGCTGCTGAAAGTTACTGGCAAGTCGACAGCAATCACAGTAGCGTTAGGTTGGGGATCGCGATGGTTCTCGTCTTTTTCCCAACTTACCTTGTTCTTACACGCACAGTAAACAACTTACGTCGCGGCGAAGCGGGCGGTGCCTATTTGATCCTTACGAAGTGGCTGATCTACCTCTCGCTTCTGGTTGGAGGAGCTGTTTTACTTGGCGATTTGGTAGCTGTCGTCATGACGTTTTTGGAAGGAGAATTAACACAACGTTTTTTGCTTAAAGCGTTTGCCGTTCTTCTTGTTACGGGAGCAGCCTTTCATTACTATCTCCTTGACGCAAAAGGCTTTTGGCTCAAAAACGAGCAAAAATCAATTCTGTTTGCTATTGGAGCCATCATCTTAGTTTTGGCTGCACTAGGCTACGGCGTCAGTCTGATTGATGCTCCTACCAGTGTTCGTGAACAAAAGCTTGATGCAACCCAAGTTACTGATCTTCAACAAATTCAGTGGCGCGTCCAGGATTACGCTATGACTACAGGCGCACTACCTGAGAGCCTAACCGTCTTGGCTGAGCCAGCTGTGCCGCAAGCACCAGAAGGGCGCGCGGCTTATTCTTACCACCTTACAAAAGATGGCTTTGAGTTATGCGCAACTTTCAAACATGCTTCAACTGACGCTGATAACATCATGTATCCAGCCGTAACCAGCAGTGACAGCAAAATGATGATTCAAAACCCTGACAACTGGCAACATGGCAGTGGGGAAACGTGTTTTAAGAGAATAGTGAGTAGTCTTCCAAAAAACTAACTTTTCGGGCATACTACGCTCTGACTTGGTACAAAGGGGGATGAATAATGGTACAAGAAGCAATCGTGTGCGCCCATTGTGGCTTGGTTGAAGATATAAATATGCCTGGACAACCGTGCGCTCGGTGTAACTGCGAACTGACAAAAGCCGCCGTCTGCTTGTGTCACTCCTTCAGTTTCATTGAACCTGGAAGCAAGGTATTTATTGCTTATCACATTACTACAAACAATCCCAAATGTTTGATTCATAACTAATGATAGGGTTGCGCCAAGCGCAACCCTTTACGTTGCACAAATCAAAATTCATAGCATAATGAGGATTCGTTATTAGTCAGAAGGTACTTACAAGTTGATTATGCATAAGCGTTACAATCACCAGGAATTCGAAAAGAAGTGGCAAGAGAAATGGAAGCAAGACGGAACCTACAACATTGGTGCACGCGACACAAGTAAGGAGAAGGAGTATGTGCTTGTAGAGTTACCGTACCCCTCAGGAAACCTCCACATCGGTCACTGGTATGCTTTCGCCGTACCCGATATCTACGTGCGCTATAAGCGAATGATGGGAAAACAAGTACTTTACCCGATGGGCTTTGATGCATTTGGATTGCCAGCTGAAAATGCTGCCATTAAGCGTAATATAAACCCGCGGGTGTGGACCAAAAGCAATATCGAGTACATGAGAAATCAACTCGATAGTATGGGGGTAGCTTTCTCCTGGGATAAAACAACTTCAACTATAGACCCCGAATACTACAAATGGACGCAGTGGATGTTCACGCAGTTTTTTGAAAACAACATCGCTTATCGCGGCGAAGGTGTAGTGAACTGGTGTCCAGGTTGTCACACGGTGATAGCCAACGAACAAGTGCTTCTCGATGGTACTTGCGAGCGCTCAGGGGACATGATTGAAAAGAAGCGCATGCCGCAATGGATGCTTCGTATCACTGACTTTGCCGATGCACTGATTGACGATCTAGACACTCTAGGAGACTGGCCCGAACATATTAAAGAGGCCCAACGCCAATGGATCGGCCGTAGTGAAGGCGCCGAGATAGATTTCAAGCTAAATGTTAATGGTGCAAGTAGTACTGTTAACAGTACTATAACTGTCTTTACGACTCGGCCTGACACTTTGTTTGGGGCGACTTATCTGGTGTTGGCTCCCGAGCATCCGTTTCTTGAACAGAACAGAAACAGTATCGAAAACTGGAAGGAAGTAGCGACGTACGTGCAGACAGCCAAGCAAAAGAGTGAAATCGAACGCGGGGACAACACCAAAGAAAAAACTGGTGTGAAGCTAGAAGCCATTACAGCAACTAATCCAGCAAATGGCGAAGAAATTCCTGTCTACATTGCGGACTACGTACTTGCTGGATACGGAACTGGCGCCATCATGGCCGTCCCCGGCCATGATGAACGTGACAATGAGTTTGCAAAGAAATTTCGACTACCTATCAAACGAGTTGTTGAGCCTCTCTTTATTCAAACGGACGGTGGTAATGCTTTTCGAGAAACTGACCCTGTCGAGCCACGAGATGCTGTGTGTGTCGTTGTTAGGAACCCTGCAGACAACACTTACCTAGCGTTAGAATGGAAAAAGGACCAAATGCATGGGTTGGTTACTGGCGGTATAGATGATGGAGAGGACTTAATCGAAGCGGCTCGGCGTGAAGTTACTGAAGAAACTGGATATAAAAATCTCAAAGTGGTACGTGATCAGAACTTTTCAATTCATTGTAAATTCTGGCATCGAGTTAAAGAAGTGAATCGACATGCTCGCTTTACGTACGTATTTTTTGAACTGGAAAACAACGAACGCAAAGTCGTCTCTGAGTCTGAGCAGGCTTTACATGACTCACAGTGGATTTCAGAAAATGATCTCGATAGTTTCTTTACTGTATTCGAAGCTAAGTTTGCAGTTACTCTACTTAAAAATCCTGAGTACATACACACAGGCAATGGACTAATCAGTCACTCTGGTGAATTTGACGGCATGGATTCTGAAGCGGCGAAAATCGTTATTACGGAAAAAGTTGGTGGGCGAATGACGAATACTTATCGCTTGCGTGACTGGTCGATTGGGCGACAGCGGTATTGGGGGGTGCCGATTCCAATTGTGTATGACCCGCAAGGGAAGGCGCACATCGTGCCAAAAGAGCACTTACCTTGGACACTGCCAGAAGATGTAGACTTCACACCGACAGGGGAGCCGCCCCTAGCGAAATCACAAGAGCTCAAAGAGCGCACTGAACATATCTTTGGTGCGGGTTGGTTGCCGGAGGTAGAAACGATGGATACCTTCGTCGATTCTTCGTGGTACTTTTTGCGCTATCTTGATAACCATAACGATGAAGAGTTTGCGAGCAAAGTTCGCCAACAGGAATGGATGCAAGTGGACATGTACTTTGGTGGCGCCGAGCACACCACCATGCACCTCCTGTACTCTCGTTTCTGGCAAAAGGCGCTCCATAAGCTTGGACTGACTGTACACAGCGAACCGTACAAAATGCGTATCAACCGCGGCCTCATCCTCGGGCCAGACGGCAACAAGATGAGTAAGTCAAAAGGCAATGTAGTTGACCCAGATGAACAAGTAAAATTAGTCGGTGCCGACACAGTAAAGATGTACTTGGCCTTTATGGGCCCCTACCAAGGCGCCAACTATCCATTTGACCTAGGTGGTATCGCTGGCATTCGTCGTTTTTTGGAGCGTGTCTACGGTTTAGAAGAACATCTGGTAGAGGTGGAGTCGAAAGAAACAACCGTTCTTCTGCATAAGACCATCAAAAAAGTTGGCTCTGATATCACAGAATTTAAATTCAACACAGCTATTAGTGCGTTGATGATTTTGATGAATCAGTTCGAGAAAAATAATCTTAGTATGCAGAGCTATCAAAAATTTCTCCTTATATTGGCACCGTTTGCTCCACATATCTCAGAAGAGCTTTGGCACCTGACCGGGCAGTCTAGCAGTATTCATATTGAAAATTTCCCCAACTATGATCCTAGCCTTGTTAAAGATGAGGTAGTCACTATCGGTGTTCAAATCAACGGCAAACACCGCGGTGAAATTACCATTGCCGTCAACGCTACTGAAACCGAAGCCTTAAACAGCGCAAAAGGAAATGCCGAACTAGCAGCAAGGCTAGCAAGGATTGTAATTAAAAAAGTGGTCTATGTACCCAGTCGAATTCTTAATATTATTGGAGAATAGGAAAGTGTTGACCAATTTATACGCATATGTTATAAACTAGGTCACGCATTGGAGAAGGAAGCAAAGCAGCCTCTAAACGTTAAATATGATTACTTTTAAACCTAAACAAGTTACAAAAACCTTACTCGACGTCTTACCAGACCGAGCTCGTGACGTTCTTGAAAAACGCTATGGTCTTGGTGCCGAAGGCGAAACCTACACCCTAGAAGCAATTGGCAAATCCTATGGAATCACTCGCGAGCGAGTCCGCCAAATTGAAAACTACGGCCTCCAATCAATTCAAAAATCTGAGGTCTACAAAAAGAACTACGATCTTTTTCTAGAGATGCAAAAGCTCATTGATCAGCTGGGCGGTGGAATTATCGCGGAACATGTCCTTTTGGACGAACTGAGCACTGACGCCTCTGTGCGTAATCATATTTATTTCCTCCTAATTGTCGGCGATCCATTTTTTAAAGCTAAGGAAAACCCTCAATACTCGCACCGCTGGTACACCGAGCGAAAAATTGCCGATACCGTAGAGAAGGCTTTGAAAAATGTTCATAAAAGTCTTGATAAAGATGCTCTAGTGTCTGAATCTGAAATCCTTGAACGCTTTCGTAACGAACTGATAGAAATTGCTGACCGCCACGACGAAGAGACTCTCAAGCGCTGGTTGCTAATTTCCAAGCAGATCGGTCGCAACCCGCTAGGCGATTGGGGACCAGCCGATAGTCCAAATATCCGGGTTAAAGGGATTCGAGATTACGCTTACTTAGCTGTGAAGCGTCATGGCTCACCAATGCACTTTAAAGAAGTAGCTGAAGCTATTAATGAGCTTTTTGGACATGTCGCTCATGTGGCTACCACTCATAATGAACTTATTAAGGACGCTCGCTTTGTCTTGGTGGGTCGTGGCCTTTACGCTCTCTCAGAGTGGGGCTACACGGCTGGCGTGGTTAAGGAGGTTCTGCGCCAGATTCTTGAAGTTGATGGCCCACTTTCTCGTGAAGAGATCATTGATAAGGTTCGCAAGGAGCGATATGTTAAAGACAACACCATCATGGTGAACCTGCAAGACGCAAATCTTTTCAAACGTTTAACGAATGGTACTTATACCGTAGCCGACTAAGACTCATTCACAAAAACTCCCGGAAATCTCCGGGAGTTTTTGGATTTGATGATACAATAGACAAACTACATTATGGGTGATTTGTTTAAAGCAATCTTTGGGCAATACGCAGGGAAGCTATTTCTGTTACTTGGTCTCGGGCTGTTGGTGTATATGTTTACCGCTACAGGCGTTAACCCAGCACCCGTACTCACACTATTGGTTGCTTTGTCACCGATTTGGATTCCCTTAACACTTTTTCATATTTTCTTTGAACGCTGGCAAGACTATACTGGTCTTAAATTCCAGGACGACAACGGGCGCGTCACTCTGTGGGTCAAACCACCGCAGGAAGTTTTTAAATCACCTGAAGCAATGGAGGGTATCTTTGCCCAAATTTGGAACAGTTACTCAAGAGACAATCTTATACAGACTTATATTGACGGGAAGCGCCCGCTCACTTTCAGTTTTGAACTGGCCAGTGTGAATGGGGAAGTTCGAATTTATATAAATGTACCAAGAAAGAAAGTTAAAAACGCCATTGAGTCTCTACTGTACGCGAACTATCCAGGTATTGAAGTGATTGAACTACCTGTTGATTACACCGCCGAGGTTAAGAACGATTTAAACAAGCACGATTTCATGGGCTTTCACTTTGGAAAAAAAGACGATGAGATATTTCCTATCAAAACTTATATTGAGTTTGGTCTAGACCGGATGCCTAAGGAGGAAGAAAAATTTGAACCAATGGCCCCCATTATCGAGCACATCGGCAAGTGCAAACCGCACGAAAGGATTTGGGTTCAATGGCTTTGTACGCCTCATGTTAAGCATGATTTCAAAAATGGTTTTCTGGAGGTGAAACCTACCTGGGAGGCAGCCGGAAAAGCGAAAATTAAAGAAATAATGGAGGGAGAGCATTCTGGTGATACTGACAACCCCTTCACCCCGTCGAGATTAACCACTGGCGAGAGAGATAATATTGCAGCCATGGAGCGCAATATTAGTAAATACGCCTATGAGGTATCGATACGTGCTATGTACATTACCCTCGATAAAGATAAATTTGATGGTGATATGATCGGTCCGATTCTTCGGGGCATGTCACAATGGGATATGATTGGTCGAAATCAAATCGGTCTTCGCTGGCGAACCGACTTCGATTGGAACTGGATTTCGGATCCATCGGGAACCAAGAAAAAATATTACAAAAAACGTGAGTTGGATTTCTATAAAAGTCGCAACTGGATCGATGGTGACGCTAAAAAACATTCTGACTCACCAAAAGTAATGTCTTCCGAAGAATTGGCTAGCATGTTCCACATCCCAGGCAAGACGGTTATTACTCCTAGTCTGGCCAGGGTTGAAGCCATCCGTCGAAATGCTCCGAGCAATCTCCCAACTGGCGCACCAACTGACTTATGGCAATAAATCCAAACGAAAAAGCCACCTTAGTGATTCAAAACCGGGACAGAAACACTTCGTGGTTACTTGTTATAGCCACGTTTTGTTTGATTGCCGCTAGTCTCTTTTTTCTCTTGGTGGCTTTTCTAAATAAACCGGATAAAGAATTTAGCATCCCGACCTCTTTCACTATCGAGCCTGGCACTAGTGTAAAGCAGATCACTAAAAACTTAGCGAATCTTCATGTCGTCCAGTCAGAACATCTTTTGTATTTTATGATTAGTCTTTTTCATGATCCTAAAGATATAAAAGCCAGTACCTACCTTTTTGAGGAAGCCATTACAACTAGAGCGGTCGCCCAGAAATTAGTAACTGGTGATTTTGACAATGATCTTATCTCCTTTACTCATATCGAAGGAGAGCGAGCCACCCATATTGCAGATGAAGCTGAAAAGACTCTTACGAATTTTGATACCGCTCGTTTTATAGAGCTGGCCGTACCACAAGAGGGAACGCTTTACCCCGAGACATATAGAATTCCTAAGGACTTTACGGCCGATGAGCTAGTCGGTTTAATGACCAAAACTTTTAGTGAAAAAACAGCAAAGCTTACTGCTGAAATGACCAGCCACCCACTCGGGCATAAGGGTGTGATCAGCCTCGCTTCTATCGTTGAGCGCGAGGCTAACACAGTAGAATCTATGAAGATGGTGTCCGGCATTTTACAGAGTCGTATCGAGGCTGGTATGCCCTTGCAGGCCGATGCCTCAATTGAATATGTCCTTGATAAGCCGTTGAAGCAGCTAACGGCTGAGGATTTAAAAGTCGATTCACCTTACAATACCTATACCAATAAAGGACTGCCGCCCACCCCTATCGGCAACCCAGGTATTGACGCCATCATAGCGGTACTAGAGCCAACCCCATCGGATTTTGTTTATTACATCACCGACGAGGACGGTAATTTTCACTACGCAAGAAACTTTGACGAACACCGTTCAAATATCGCAAGATACCTACGTTAAAACCTCCATGTATCATCAATGATACATGGAGGTTTTAGAATTAATGAATTGCAATAGTATACAGTTTAATTTTATGTTAACGTCTTCCCATGAATAGGCACCAGACAGTATTTGTTGGAGTATCCGGTGGAGTTGATTCTTCCGTAGCAGCCCTTCGTCTTAAAAAGCAAGGCTACAACGTAGTTGGGGTTTTTATTAAAGTCTGGCATCCTGATTTTATGATGTGTAATTGGGAAGCAGAGCGACTCGACGCTATGCGAGTGGCGGCACACTTGGAAATACCCTTTTTGACTTGCGATGCTGTAGATGCTTATCGCGATGAGGTAGCTCACTATTTTATAGAGGAATACAAAGCTGGACGGACGCCGAACCCAGACGTGCTCTGTAATAAGGAAATCAAATTTGGTGCTTTTTTACGCTTTGCCAAGGAGCATGGCGCCGACTATATTGCGACTGGACACTACGCACAGAAACTTGAGGTAAGTTCCCAAATAGAATTACATCGAAGCGTAGATAATAATAAGGACCAATCATATTTTCTCTGGTCACTTACACCTGCGCAATTGGAGTATTCACTTTTCCCGATCGGCAGCAGTGAAAAATCTGTTATACGAAGCGAAGCCGAGAAGGCCGGTCTTCCCACCGCCACCAAAAAAGACAGTCAGGGTGTCTGTTTCTTGGGTCATATCGATATCAAGGAATTTTTGTCTCACTATACGAGCATTGAAACTGGCGACGTCCTTGACGAAACTGGTGCAGTCATAGGTACTCACGACGGAGCCCTAATCTACACGGTAGGGCAGCGTCACGGATTTTACCTTAGTAACAAGGATGTTGAACGCAGCGGTATGTACGTGGTTGCAAAGGATCTTACCGCCAACACTATAACGGTGGCAAAGCAAAGATTAGTAACAAACCGAAGTAGTATTATCACTCTAAAAAACGTTGTGCTTAGAAAGGCTCTGAGATCAGGAGATACGTTAGAAGCTCAATTCAGGTACCGCCAGTCACCTTTTAAAATATTAGTTACAGCTGTTGAGCCGGATTCACTTTCTCTAGAAACACTGGAAGCGGTGGAGGCTCCTGCTGCTGGACAATCATGTGTGATTTACTCGGGTTCTCACTGTCTTGGCGGTGGTATTCTTAGCTAAGCATGTCACATCCACTAGTCACTAAAGCCGATGGTACAACTGAATATTTTAAGGTTGAAAAACTTCGGCGATCTTTGCGCCGCGCTGGAGCAACCCCCGGTGAAGTTAATAATATTGTGTCACAAATTTCGGGAATTATCCGTGACAAAATGCTAACCCAAGAAATTTATCGAGAGGCGTTTACATTACTGCGGGAGCAGCAGGCACCAGCTGCTGCGCGCTACTCGCTTAGACGTGCTCTTTTTAGTCTAGGGCCGACTGGTTTTCCGTTTGAAGTTTTTTTGGGAAGATTGTTTGAACACGACGGTTATAAAACTCAAACTGGTATTATGATTTCAGGAAAGTGCGCGGAACATGAAATTGACGTTGCAGCCTATAAGGCAGACCACAGCTTCGTGGCTGAAGCTAAGTTTCACTCCAGACCTGGAGTAAAATCAGATCTACAAGTGGCCATGTACTCATATGCTCGGCTACTTGACCTGAAGTCAGCAAAAATATGCAATGACGACATTTGTGGCATTACGGAGTTCTGGCTTATTACTAACACCAAGTTCACCTCAGCCGCCGAGCACTACGCTGAGTGTATCGGGGTAAGACTGCTCTCTTGGGACTATCCCCGACATGACAACCTTCACGACCGCATACAAAGAGCTAAAATCTATCCGATTACAGTTCTTCAGAGTATCACAACTGCCCAAATTGAGGCTCTTATTGCCCGTGACATCGTTATTTGTAAGGATATTATCGACCGTCCCCAGGTCCTTAGACATTTGCACCTTTCAACCAAGAAACAAGAGTCACTTTTGGCTGAAGTGACAGCAGTTTGCGAAAACTAACCAAAATAGGGAAGTGGCGGCCATTATTGTCAATATTTACAGTCTTTTTTCGGTGATATAATTACAGTATTACTTAATTCAGCAAATCATAAATTAATTGTATGGCAGATGTAGAAACACAAGACAGTCAAAAGACTTTAGTCGCGTTTGTGGTCGGACTCCTTATTGGCGGTATGCTTGTTTGGGCTTTTTCTGGTCCAGGAAAGGACACTAACAAAGAAGAAGTTAAATCTGACGAGCAAGCAGATACAATGGAAAACGAAAATGGAGCACTAAGTTCTGACAAAATTGAAATGAAAGTCGGCACAGCCGATATCAAAGTTGGAGACCAAGCAGCCGGGAATACTGTAAAGGTTGATAGTGCTACCTATCCAGTTGAAGAGGGTTGGATTGCCGTGCGCGATTACCAAGACGATAAAGAGGGCTACGTGCTCGGTGCGGCTCGCTTCAGTAAAGCTGACGGACTTGTTCCAACTGAAATCGAGCTTACTCGCGGGACCGTGGCTGGCCAAAAGTACGCTATCTCGCTCTACAAAGAAGGCGGTGATAATGATTGGGGAGGTGACGAAAAGCTTGAAGGTATCTTCGGAACTTTCACAGCGAAATAATTTAGGCTTAGAAATCTAAGAACAACACAAAGACCGCTCAACCGAGCGGTCTTTGTGTTGTTCTTAGCGAAGAAAGGCACCTGAAAAACAATGCCTTTTCTTTATTTTTTTCTGTGCTATTGTTCAGCTCAGAAAGGAGCTTGGACATGCTCAGAAAACTTGGATTTATTTTAGTAGCCCCTAACCTGGCTATCATCGGAATGTTCATCTTTGCCGAAGGGCCGCTCTCGTACCTTGAATACTTTGACGGTAGACAGCAACTCTCGCTCTACTTGGGCTGGAGCTTCATAATGGTCGCTATGACAATAGTACAGATCGCAAATGCGGACAACGTGGGTCGTGGTCCGTTTGACTTTCTTTTTTTGAGCTTTTCCGGTCTGATCGGCCTGACGGTGGGAACCCTCCTGTATATGCTTTCTGCCAACCCTGAAGTAACCGGGGAGTTTGCGCTAGCAAACAATATCATCCTCGTAATTACAACCTTGAACATGCTCGGGCTCAGTTCTTACTGTTTGGATAAGAGGCCTGCTCCATCGTGAGCAGGTCCAAAACCGCATCAGCGCGGTTTTTTGTTACCTGCGCTTCCGCGGTGTTATACTATTTTCAACATGGCCGAATACATTAAAAAGTACAACCCGACTCGAAGCTCGGAGTGGAATTATGGAGGACCGAAGTGGAAGCTTTCTCGCTCAAAAATCGACTTTTTCTTTGAATGTCCACGTTGTTTTTACCTTGATAATAAACTTGGTACCAAACGCCCAGGTTTTCCGTCATTTAATCTCAACCTTGCGGTTGACGAGCTGTTTAAAAAGGAATTTGATATACACCGCAAGGCTGGCACACCGCACCCGATTATGTCTAAGTACCAGATTGAGGCAGTTCCTTTTACTCATAAGGAGATGAATGCCTGGCGCGATCCCTTTGTAGGTATTATGCACAAACACGTCCCGACAGGACTCGTCGTCAGTGGCGGGGTCGATGATATTTGGGTAAAGCCAGATGGTACCCTTATTATCATCGATTACAAGTCCACTTCCAAAGACGGAACCATAGAGAAACTAGGTGATAGCCCATGGGAACAGCAATACACCCGCCAGCTTGGCGTTTACCGCTGGTTACTTGAGCAAAATGGCTTTACCGTCGACGAGACTGGTTATCTGGTCTATGCCAATGCCGATAAAAGCCTTGACGCCTTTGACGACAAACTTATCTTTGAAACGACACTTGTTTCTGTAAAAACCGACGTGTCTTGGATAGAAAGCACGCTTAGCGATATAAAAACTAATCTAGACAGCGAACAACTTCCCTCAATCGGTGTTAGTTGCGAATTTTGCCCTTACCGCGAAGCGGCCGGTAAAAAGCTACAAGCTGTTCACGCCGCTAGCAAGAAATAGCTATGACACAATTCCAAGACAAAGTCAGAGCAGTGGTTCGCGAAATCCCAAAGGGTCAAGTTCTGACGTATAAACAAGTTGCCTACGCAGCCGGGAAACCAGGAGCTGCACGCGCTGTCGCGAACACAATGGCCAATAATTACGACGAAACCGTGCCTTGTCATCGTGTCATCCGCTCTGATGGAAAGTTAGGTGGGTACAACCGTGGGGGGCTTGCCAAGAAACGTAGTATGTTAATAGCTGAAGGCTATAAAGCCAAATAATATGTTTTCTGATCCAACCCTACAACGGGCCGAAGCGACCATCCAAAAACTTCGAGCTGACATTCAAAAACTCTCACGAGAAGAGAGTGAAGCCCGCGAGCGAGCCGACCGCGCAATTCGTAGAATTCAAGTAGATTTAGAGCGCGACTTGGCTATCAGTGAACGTAGACGGAAAGATTTAGAGCGTGAGATAGACAGGCACGAGCAAGATATAATTCACCGCCGGCAAGAGCTCGAGAGGGATTTTAACAAACAACGTACCCATTAATATTATGTACTCTTACAAGGTTGAGCAGGCCGTTAGAGCTGCAACTATTTTACACCAAGACCAACTACGCATGGGTACGCTGCCCTTACCTTATATTTCGCATTTGATGGCGGTGGTTCTTATTTTAAGTGACTACACTGATGACGAAGATACTATCGTGGCTGCTTTTTTACACGACACGCTCGAAGATACCGACTACACACTAGATGAGCTTCGAGAAGACTTCGGTGGGCCGGTAGCGGAAATAGTCCTAGCTTTAACAGAACCAAAAGTTATTGGAGAGAAAAAACTCAGCTGGCTAGAACGTAAGCGTGAATATAACAAGCAATTGAGACAAGCGGGGGATAAAGCACTCATCATTGCCGCCGCCGACAAATCACACAATTTCCGTACCGTGGTTGAAGAGTATAATACTGACCATAAGCGTTTTCTTCAGGATTTTGGTCCTCAGACGGCTGACCGAATGGAGATTTACCAAACAATGGCCAATACTCTCAACAGCCGCCTCAAAAGTGATATAGTACACGAGTTCAACCATACCTTTACTGAATATAAACAATTTCTCATCGATGTCGAAAAAACTGCCAACAGCTTCTAAACTTAGCTACACACCTGATACCCCTCTTCCAAAACTAAGAGTAATTAAGGAAGACTGGGATCTTAAGAAGCATTTTTATAAAAATGAAAAGGTCGTCGAGATAGAGCAGGATATCCAAACCGCTGAGGCAGCGATTGACAAATTCGCAAAAAAATACCAAAACGGTAATTGGACAAGTAATCTTGGGACTATTGTCACCGCTACGAAGGAATATCTTGATCTATTGCTTCTAAAGGGTGACAGACCACTCTACTATCTACATTATCGCAAAGAGTTAGATGCGGCTGACCATAAAGCAGAAAAAATGATGAACCAACTGGAAAGCAGACTAACAAAAATTAGCAACCAACTAGTATTTTTCGAACTACAGCTGGCAAGAATTAGTTTGACACAACAAACCGCCTTGTTAGCTGATAAAAAGGCTGCTTTATATAGACATTTTTTCACCAATGTATTTAGTAGCGCCAAGTACCAACTTTCAGAGGCTGAGGAAAAAATTCTGAACCTAAAATCAATTACTTCGCGTGGCATGTGGGTGTCTGGAACAGAGAAAATTCTTAATAAAAAGTCGATCAGTTGGAAGGGGAAAGAACTTCCTATCAATGGGGCACTGATGCAATGCGAAACGCTGCCCTGGAAAGAACGCCATGAAATGTGGAAAAAAATAATTCCCGTGCTAGAAGGCATGGGTGAAATTGCTGAAAATGAATTAGTGGCCCTGGCACATGACAAAAAAATTGGTGACGACTTGCGTGGGTATAAAAAGCCTTATTCAAAAACAACCAAAGGGTACGACAGCACGGACGAGACTCTAGAAACACTAGTTTCTGTTATTGATACCCGTGGTTATGCTCTTTCAAAAAAATACTTTGCGCTTAAAAAGAAAATTCTTGGAAAGGAACTGGCTTACATTGACCGCAATGAACCAGTGGCAAAGACTCCTGAAGTAGATTTTACGACTGCAGTCACGATTGTCCGCGACGTATTCTATGGGTTTAACAAAGAGTACGGAAAAATTTTCGATGAAATGCTCCAAAATGGACAACTTGATGTTTGGCCTAAAGCTGGTAAGGGAGGGGGAGCATTTTGTAGCTCTAGCATCGGCCAGCCAACCCTAGTATTTCTCAACCACAATAATTCAATCGATTCTTTGCGTACCCTAGCCCACGAAATGGGACACGCCATCCATGCGTACCGCAGTAAACAACAACCGGCCGTCTATGAAGGTCACTCCATTCTTACCGCTGAAACAGCTAGCACTTTCTTTGAGTCACTAGTAGCTGAACATCTTCTTTCCAAAAGTACAGGCAAGGCGCGTCTAGCTCTGCTTGATTCATTCATCGGAGATAAGATTGGGACTATGATTATGTGTATTGCTAGATTCAAGTTTGAGCTTGAAATGCACGAAACAATTAGACGCGAAGGGGGTATGAGTTTCAAGGACATGTCGGCCGGTTTGGCAAAACAGTTTAGTAAGTACTGCGGCCCCGCCATTACCATGAAAGATAGTGACGGACTCAGTGTTGCCTGGAAGACTCACTATCGCCTTAATTTCTATCAATACTCTTACTCCTTTGGAGAAATCGGAAGTAGTATTATGCGTAGTCGTTACAAAAAGGATTCAGCGTATGCAAAAGAGGTTGAGAAATTTCTTTCATTAGGTGAATCGATGTCGGTAGAAGATATCTTTAAACAGATTGGTATCGATATGTCGAAGGCCAGCACATTTAATGAGGGTCTCGATTTACTAGAAGAGGATATCGCGCAGTACACTAAACTTGCCCGGGAGCTTGGCATGTTAAGATAACCTGTACAATATGAACATTCTTTTCTGGGGATTAACAATAGGGACCGCTGGCAAGGTACTGCTTGGTATTGGAGTCATCATTGCCCATAGCAGTCTAGTCAAAGAAAGAAAGATAGACTTGGTTGTTTTGCGGGGTTATCGAATCGAGCACACTATCACTGTTATAGGTCTCTTATTGATTGTTCTTGGCTATTTTATGGAGGTTTATTTCTACGGCTTCACACCTTTTCTTACCTGTAGCGGGGCTGAATGTAGTGCCGCAATAATCAACGCGTTTCCAGAATAGCTAAGAAGCTGTTTTTTTGCTATCGTGCTTATTACTTATCAAGTATAGTGGTTTAATATGTCTATTTCAGGAAACGAAATTCGCCAGAAATATATTGATTTCATGGTTAAAAACGGTCACGTCGCGATCCCTTCAGCGGCGCTAGTTCCTGATAACGATCCTACGACACTCTTTACCTCAAGTGGCATGCAGCCACTTATCCCGTATTTGATGGGAGAGGAGCATCCTTCTGGGACACGTCTTGTAAACTCTCAAAAATGTTTCCGAGCTGACGACATTGACGAGGTAGGCGATAACCGTCACACAACCTTCTTCGAAATGCTTGGGAACTGGTCGTTGGGCGACTACTTTAAACAAGAACAGCTGACTTTCTTTTACACATTTCTGGTGGATGAAGTCGGACTCGATCCAGAAAAAATTTATGTAACTGTGTTTCAAGGCGACGAGGCCAACAACGTTCCCCGCGATACAGAAGCCGTGGAAATCTGGCAGCGCCTTTTTGCAAAAAGTGGTGTTTCGTCTGACGTTGGAGAGATGGGTTCAGAAGAAGCTGCTGGACGACGCGGAATGCACCAGAATGAACGTATCTTTTACTACGACGCGGCCAAAAATTGGTGGACACGAGCTGGTAAGATTGAAAAAATGCCTGTCGGAGAAATCGGCGGGCCAGACAGTGAGGTTTTTTACGACTTTGCTACTGCACATGACCAGAAATGGGGTGAGCACTGCCATCCAAACTGTGACTGTGGTCGCTTCCTAGAAATCGGCAACTCAGTCTTCATGCAGTACATTAAAACCGAAGCTGGTTTTGAAAAGCTACCTAAACGAAATGTCGACTTTGGTGGAGGTCTAGAGCGTATCGCCGCCGCCGCTAATCGCGATGGCGATGTCTTCAAAATCGACCTTCTCGATTGTGTCGTTGCGCAAATAGAACAGCTATCTGCTAAAAAGTACGAGGAGAATCTTGAAGCTTTTCGAATAATTACCGATCACATCCGTGGCGCCGTCTTTATGATTGGCGACGGGGTACTACCTGGCAACACCGAGCAAAGTTATTTTGTCCGTCGCCTTTTACGCCGCGCTGTACGATATGCCGATATAATTGGTATTCCTGCTGGTGAGCTAAAGAATCTGGCTGAAAGTATCATTACAATGTACGGCGACCACTACGTGAATTTGGAGACAAACAAGAAACAAATCAAGCATGCTATTGAACTCGAAGAAGAACAGTTCCGCAAGACTCTCGAAAACGGACTCAAGCAATTCAACAAAATATCTCTCCAAGTACACCTGACTTCCAAAGAAGTTGACGGTAAGAAAGTAATAGACACTTCAGCCCCGCCAGTTCAAAAACAAGCTATTAGTGCGCAAAACGCTTTTTATCTCTTCACCACTTACGGATTTCCAATCGAACTTACTTCTGAAATTGCAGCTGAAAAAGGACTGATTGTTGACCGTAAAGGCTTTGAAAAGCTTATGGAAGTACATCGCGAAAAGTCTCGCGCCGGTGCGGAGCATAAGTTCAAGGGCGGACTAGCTGATAGTTCTGAAAAAGTTGTACGCTTACACAGCGCCAACCATCTCATGCTCGCAGGATTACAGAAGGAGCTAGGTGGACACGTTCATCAGGCCGGTTCAAACATCACTGGCGAACGTCTTCGCTACGACTTTACTCACCCTGAAAAAGTAGAGCGTGACGTGCTTGATAGGGTAGAGGAGTACGTCAACAACGCTATTAAGGAAGGTGGTCTCGTCACTATGGAAATAGTACCAAAGACTGTGGCCGAAAAGGACCCGACCGTAGAGGCTAGCTTCTGGGATCGTTACCCCGACGATGTAAAAATCTACACCATGACAACTTATAGTGGTACCGTGGTATCAAGAGAACTCTGTGGCGGACCTCACGTAGAAAAACTAGAAGACATCGCAGGCACTTTTAAAATCATCAAAGAAGAATCTTCTTCCGCTGGTGTGCGTCGCGTAAAGGCAGTTTTGGAATAATCCTATCCCCGCAGGCTAAGCCAAGATTAAAACAACGACTGTATAATATTCATACATGTCGTTGTTTTCGTTAGCAAAAGCGCCCGAGCGAATTGGAGTAATTATTGATATTGGTTCAGGTAGTGTCCTAGTTGCAATTGTCATTTCAAATCCGAGCAAAGAAAAACCGACGATTATCTGGAGCCACCGTGAGCAAGCACCTTTGCGTAACATCGAGTCCTTAGATCAAAGCGCCAAGTCGGTTATGACTTCACTTATCAATGCTCTTTTAAGATTTGATGGGGAAGGCAGAAAAGCTCTTTATAATGAAAAAAAACGGTCAAACATTGATGAAGTCCAGTGTTGTATTTGTGCTCCCTGGGCATATACGGTAACAAAAACTATCAACTATAGTCAGGACAAACCGTTTGAAATTACCAAGGCACTTTTGCAAAGTTTGGTGGAATCGGCCGAAAAAAGCACTCAGACTGAACTAGCAGAAAACGAAGCCGCCAACGATCTTGGTCTAACTGTCATCACTAGAAGTACCCTTGATACTCTGGCTAATGGCTATCACGTTAGTCGCCCGATTGGTGCCGAGGCGGAGGAGCTTTCTATTTCGCAAGTTAGTGTTGTCACCCAGGAATATTTAGTGAAGCACTTGACAGAGCTTCGTCACAAAATTTTTAATGATAAAAATTTCCACAAACTTTCCTACATGCTTGCTCTCTACAGTGTGACTGATGAACTTTTTAAAGACAGTAGTGATTATTGTTTAATTGATGTTACTTATGAAGCTACCGAAATAGGTGTCGTGCGCGAAGGTATCTTGACTTACTCTACTCACGTCCCATTTGGTTCATTTTCCTTGGCCCGAGAAGTTTCACAGATTACCTCTTTACCTCTTTTGCAATCATTTCAAATACTGCACGCTGAAGACCCTTTTGCTTTTATTGAAACCCTTCCTTCGACTCAGAAAGCTGATGTTGAGTTAGCCTTCACTGCCTATACTAAACGACTGACCGAACTTTTTGCTGAAACCGGAGACGACCTGTCGATCCCAAGGCGTATGTATCTACACACTGACAAGGAAACTGAAATTTTGTTTATTAAGTTCCTTGAGCGAGCGACGGATACCGTCCTCAAAAATCCACCCCAAATAAAGCCTTTGTCTAGCTTGCTGCTTGATATGGTGGAAGTTACTAATAAAGAAAATAATACTGATACTGCCATGCTTGTGGCGGCCAAATTCTTTCATACCAAAAATGCTCGCCGACACTTTGATTATTTATAGGAAAGTGATTATTAGTTTTCTGGTCTGCGGCTTGAGCTTGAGATGAATCGGCTCACCAACTTGTTAACAAAACGAAGCTACCAAAATATTAGGGTAGGGGTATACTATATAGACATTTATGAATCAAAAATGGAATCTCCAAGACATCCGTCCCGCTGAGCCTAGGAAACGTCGAGTTCTCTCAGATCAGCGTTTGCCAACTTCACCAATTCGCACTATGGCCGAAGATACGCCAGAGGAACCGATGGTTGAACGTGAGCAGATTCCGAGTATTCGCATCGAGAATGGCACTAAAAGAGGCCAAAAGCGTCTTGTTTTCGCAGGCATTCTTGGCATAATCCTCATTGTTGGAGCTCTTGTCCTAAGTGCGCTTTTAGGAAAGACTGAGCTTACTATTTACCCCAAGATAAACCAGCCCAATATCAGTAGTGAATTCACGGCCTATCCAGACAAGCGTGATAATGCCCTTAGTTATGAAATTGTAACTTTAGAATCAACTAGCGAGAGCCAAGTGAAGGCCAGCGGTCAGATAGAAGTTAAAGAAAAAGCCACTGGCAAAATTGAAATCATTAAGACTACCGAGGGCGCCGAACGCATTATCGCCAATACTCGCTTTCGTTCTCCAGACGGTAAGGTCTTCCGCATCAAGGAGGCAATTATTGTGCCTGGAGCTATTAATGGTCTTCCTGGCACCATTCAGGCAGACGTTACGGCCGATGATGTCGGTGATTCCTACAATCTGGCCGCTGGCACACGCTTTGATGTGCCTGGCTTCCAAGAAGGCGGTCTCGATGATCTTTATAAAGCTATTTACGCTGAGAACCGGTCTGCTTTTACTGGCGGTATAAGTGGCCCACAGTACAAGATTGACGAGGCTGAGCTAAGTACTGCTAGACAAGCCCTTCAAATTAAATTGCGTGATGAGCTCCTTAAGCGGGTAGAATCAGAAAAGCCAAGTGGATTTATAGCTTTCACTGGAGCGGTCGCAATAACTTACAACCAGCTCCCAGCTGTTGAGTATGGCAAGGATCTTGTTACTATTAAGGAACAAGCTATTCTTCAAATTCCTACCTTTAAACAACAAGATCTGGGCTCCTTTTTAGCTAAAGAAGCGGTGGCTAGTTACAGTGGTGGCGCTGTTCGCATAGATGATCCTTCGGCTCTTACTTTTGCTTACACTTCAGCCACGAGTAGCAATTCTGTCATTGCCAACGAACCTTCACTAACCTTTAAACTGACAGGTAAGCCTCTTCTAGTTTGGGAGTACGACGCCAAGAAACTCACTAAGGATCTGGCTGGTCTTCCAAAGACATCTATAAATAACGCCATCTCTGCCTATCCAGGTATTGAGGGTGCCAAGGTTAGCATCACTCCGTTCTGGAAGCGTAGCTTCCCTGAAAGCGCCGACGATATTATCGTGGTGGAAGAAATCAAGCAAGACGAATAGCTTCAGCCGCCTGGGCAATTGACTACTATTTACAAAGAAGGAGATTTGTGGCATTCTAATGGACAGACGCACCAAAGCTGTCTGTTGGGAGAATTCAATGAATCAGACCACCGTTTCTTCAGGCGATCCTCGCGGAAGCTTACCGCAGATCATTGTCAACTGGGAAGGCCTTTACGAGGGTAACCTGGTGAAGTATTTCCAAGCTCTTTTTTATACGGCCGAAAACCTGAACCTGCCGTACCATAATTTCAGGCACTGCACGCACGTCTTCTACCTGTGCTATGAGGCTTCCAGGTTCTATAAGGATGAACTGTCGAAGCGGCGAATTCGCAATCTTCTGATTGCGGCAAAGTTCCACGACTTTAACCACACTGGTGTGGCTGGGGACGACGCATTGAACATTGAGCGGTCCGTCGCTGCCCTCAGGCAGCATCTGGACGAATGTGATCGCGACAGCCTTGAGGACATTGTGCTTCTTTTGCAAGGATCACAATACCCTTACATTCTCGGCGACGACAAGTTGCCACTGGAAGGGCTTATTTTGCGCGACGCTGATTTGATGCAGGCATTTTCCACCGCCTGGATTCAGCAGGTTGTCTTTGGGTTAGCTGCCGAGTGGGGCAAAACTCCAATCGAAGTACTCGCCCTGCAGCAGAAATTTCTTGGGAACATAGTTTTCAAGACAGAATGGGGACGTCTGCTGGTACCAAAAGCCGCTATTGCGCTGAAAATTAACGAAGCGCAAGCGCTGCTTGATATCCTAACCATGCCCACTAGTCCACTTGAGACTAGAGAGGCACTGGAAGTCTGACGCACATTTGAAGATTTTCTCGGCCGCTCCAGTAGGAGCGGCCGTTTTTTTGATTACGACCTAAAATCGTGTTGGTGTGCTAATAAGGTCAGTTGACGTTATGGCTTTTTTTTGCTAGACTCTGGCACGTTTGATGGATCAAGAAACAACAGATGTCAAGGATGATTTAGCATACGGTGTGGTTGAAGAAGCCTTACCGAATGCACTTTTTCGTGTAAAAACTGAAGAGTCTCCTGATTTGCTTCTAGCTTATCTCTCCGGTCGAATGCGAAAGTTTCGTATTCGAGTTTTGGTAGGTGATACAGTCGGAATGGTGGTTGATCCATACGGGGGTAAAGCCCGCATTACCAAACGCGTTTAAGTTATTTATTAGAAGTTATGAAAGTAAGATCTTCAGTAAAAAAAATGAGTCCGGATGACATCATCGTGAAGCGTCGCGGTGTGGTATTCGTAATCAATAAGAAGAAGCCCAGACATAAACAACGTCAGGGTTAAAGAACAATTATATGAGAATTTCAGGTATAACAATTCCAGATAATAAGCAACTGCCGTACGCGCTTTCAGCCGTATACGGAGTCGGTCTATCACGAGCTAAGTCAATCTTGGATGACCTTAAAATCGCGCACACAAAGAAGCCTACTGATCTCTCAACCGATGAGGAAAATTCTATCCGTGAAAAGGTGGAAAAATTTCGCATCGAAGGCGAACTTAAACGCGAAATTTCGGCCAACATTAAAAGGCTAAAAGACATTAATTCTTACCGTGGCTCACGTCATGCTAAGCGTCTTCCAGCTCGCGGCCAACGCACCAAGACCAATTCTCGTACTCTCAAAGGTGCTAAGAAAACAATGGGTAGTGGTCGTCGTAAGCTAGAAAAGACCTAGAGCTCACCGAGTTATTTTCGGATATGAATTTGGAAATGCTCTTGTGGTGGACTTAAAACTTAGAAATTATTAGTGAGTACGTATTAATGACATATGGGTAAGAAAAAAATCGTAAAAAAGAGTGGTGGTTCTGATGTGTCTGGCACATCGCGAGCCCTCAATCGTATCCCTAAGCGCAAGCTCGCTACAGGGAAACTAAACATACTTGCAACCTTCAACAACACACTGCTAACACTGTGTGATACCAAGGGAAATGCGGTGATGGCAGCATCATCGGGGGCTCTTGGTTTTAAGGGTTCTCGCAAGTCAACACCCTTTGCAGCCGCAAAAGTTGGTGAAATTATTGGTGAAAAGGCCCAACAAATGGGAATGAAGGACGCAGAGGTAATTGTTCGTGGTGTCGGCGCTGGTCGAGAATCAGCCCTTCGTGGCTTCTCGGGAAAGGGAATCGGCATTTCGAAAATTACTGACATGACTCCTGTACCGTTTAATGGTCCGCGTGCTAAAAAAGCGCGCCGCGTATAGTCAATAGCGTATGAAAATAGGTCCAAAATTCAAAATCGCCAAGCGTCTTGGCGCACCAATCTTCGAAAAGACCCAAGGTCCGAAGTTTGAACTCTCAGTCGCACGTACAAGTAATAAACGAACAAACAAGCGTCCTGGTCAAGCCAGCGATTACAAAAAGCAACTGATTGAGAAGCAGAAAATGCGCTTCTCATATGGCATTACCGAAAAGCAGCTTCGCCGTTATGTAGACGAAGCAATTGCTAAAGAAGGTCACCAACCAGTAACTCTTTTGATGGATCGCCTTGAGACTCGTCTTGATAATGTTGTATATCGTCTTGGCTTGGCCAAAACCCGTCGCTTTGCTCGTCAAATGGTCTCACACGGTCATGTGATAGTAAATGGTAAAAGACTCAACGTGCCCTCACACAAGGTAAGAGTGGGCGATATTATCACTGTCCGTGACGGTAGTCGACAGAGCGTAATGTACACTAACCTAGCTGAGACTCACGAAGCAGTCAGTGTGCCAAGTTGGCTTTCCTTTGATGCTAAAAAGCTCGAAGGTACGGTCAAAGGAGCCCCCCAGTACAATCCGGCGGAAATGCTTTTTGACGGAGAACAAGTGATGGAATTCTACAGTCGATAGTCACTTGAGGTTTATAAAATTAGTTCATCAAAATAACTATATGTTGGAAACAAACGTAACACTCCCATCAAAGCCTCGAGTAGTATCGGAAGCAGAAAATCGCGGTACTTTTGAGATCGACGGTCTTTACCCTGGCTACGGACACACCCTTGGTAACTCACTTCGACGTATCATCCTTTCTTCTCTTCCAGGAGCCGCCATCACTCAAGTCAAAATCGATGGTGTTGAGCATGAATTTTCAGCGCTCGATGGCGTAAAAGAAGATGTCATCATGATTCTTCTCAACCTTCGTCGTATCCGCCTGGCACTTCACGGCGACGAGCCAGTTACTATTACTCTCAAGAAAAGCGGTATCGGTGTAATAACCGCAGCCGATATCACTGTCCCGTCACAAGTAGAAATCCTAAACGGAGATCAGCCGATTTGTGAAATCACAAACAAGAGCACTAAGCTTGAAATGGAAATGCGCATCGAGAAAGGTCTCGGTTACATCCCTAGGGAAGTACACATGAAGGACAAAATGGAAATTGGTGCCATCGCTATGGATGCGGTATTCACTCCTATCCGCCGCGCCAACTATGAAGTAGAGAATATGCGGGTCGGAGACCGAACTGACTACAACCGCCTACGTATTACACTTGAAACCGATGGTACTTACTCAGCCCGCGAAGCATTAGAGAAGTCCATTGAAATCATGATTCACCAACTTAAGGCTGTTATAGGCTTCCAAGAGGAACATGCTCACACTCAAACTGCAGCGGAAGCAGTCCCAGTAGTAGAAGTGAAGAGAGAAGAACCAGATCAAGAGGTACTTAAGACCAGAATCGAAACACTCGATCTCACCAGTCGTACTCTACAAGCTCTAGAAGCAGCTTCAATCCGTACTGTTGGAGGACTTGTGCGAAAGAAAAAAGATGATATTCTTGCGCTCGACGGCATTGGTCCAAAGGGACTTGAGGAAATCATCGATATGCTTACTGGCTACAACCTCCGCCTCGAACAATAATCAGTATGAGACACGCAAATAAAAACCGAACCCTAAGCCGCCCTAGAAGTCAACGCACTGCTTTGATTCGTGGTTTAGCTGTGTCGTTAATACGTGATGGCCAGATTAAGACTACTTTTGCTAAAGCCAAAGAACTTCAACCTCGGATTGAACGTCTTGTCACTCATGCTAAAGCAGATACAGTAGCTAGCCGACGTCTAGTGGCTTCACGCCTTGGTGAACCGCAAGATATTACAATCAAAAAACTTTTTACCGATATCGCACCAAAAATGAAGGAACGAAACGGTGGATACACGAGGATTGTAAAACTTGGACGCACCTCACCTGGTAGAGAGGAAGCGATAATCTCATTCGTTGAGTAATATCACTATTTATGGAAACAACAACAAAAGTACACATAATTGACGCAACCGGTAAGCGTCTTGGAAAAGTCGCCACAGAGGCAGCGGCAGTTTTGCTTGGAAAAAACAATCCACTTTACGCTCGCCATATCATGGAAGACGTTCGGGTTGAAATCACGAACGCCAGCAAGTTGGACATCTCGGAGAAAAAGGGAACTGAGATTTACCAGTCATACTCAGGTTGGCCAGGCGGACGACGCACTGAAACTTTAGATCACCTAGGAAAGCGTCTTGGTTATGCTGAGGTTTTGAAGCGCACCATCGGCGGTATGCTTCCAACCAACAAGCACAAGAAGCCTCTTTTACTCAAATTAGTAATCACCGAATAAGCGTATGGCAGCCACAAAAACAGGAGTATACGTAGAAGGTATCGGACGTAGAAAGACCGCTACCGCTCGCGTGCGCCTTACTCCAGCCAAGGAGACGACTATTGTAGTAAACGATAAGCCTTTGAAGGAATACTTCACCGCTATTGCACTCCAGAATGACGTCACCTCAGTACTAGGAACACAAGATGCTGGTATAGAAGACTACACCATTACCGCTCATGTAAACGGTGGTGGTATCTCGTCTCAAGCTGAAGCTATCCGACTTGGTATCGCTCGAGCGCTCGTGAAAGAAAAGGCGGAACGCCGCTCTCCACTTAAGCTCCTTGGATTCCTCAAGCGTGATCCACGTTCAGTTGAGAGAAAGAAGTTTGGACTTAGGAAGGCCCGCAAACGACCGGCCTGGTCTAAACGATAGCTATTGGCGCTGCGCATCGCTGCGTTAACAAAAAGGCCGCTCTCTGGACAATTTGTCCGAGTCGCGGTTTTTTTGTTCTGCGCCTCGCGCAACATTCAATATCTAACGTTTTGATATCAAAGTGACTAAAGAAAAGAAATACTCTCAAGGTGGCTCTTTTTACATTTGTAAAACTTGACTTTTGCAGATATCCATCCTATTATTGCATAGCGATTCTTGTCCCATTCAGAAATTTTAGTGGAGATTCACATGAAGAAGTTCTTTAGAAGGCGGCGCTTCGAAACAGTGACATTTCGCCTGAAGCCGCCGATTGATTGGATGGAAATTTTCTTTTTCAAACTTCCAGCGATAGCTCTTGTTTTATTTACCATCGACATGGGATTCCTTATGGTAAGAGGCCAGAGCTAACCAAGGAAACCACCCCGCCACAGCGAAAAAAGGACTTGATCAATAAAACGGTCGAGTCCTTTCTCTTTTATATACTTACACTTCGTAAATGGGCAGAGATATTGACAGGAAAATACTTTTCTTAATTCTATGTCCTGATATTTTTGTCCAACACTCGGTGTTGGACAAATAGTCTTTTACTTTCTGATTTTAAATGCTTTACTAGGCACGGAAGGAAAATATTATGCGAGTTTTACTAATTGACGATATTCCCGACCAAGTCCGTAAGTACCAAAAGGTAATCAAGGACTTAGGACACCAGGTTGAGGCGGTTGATGATAGTCGATTAGCTGAGGACTTGCTTGGTGAGGAGAAATTCGACGCAGTTATTTCTGATGTGCAGATGCCCTATGTTTCGGGATATGAAATCGTGTATCGTATCTGGGCATTTAAGCTAGACCTACCCTGTCTTTTACACAGTAGTGAGTCTAGATATTCCACCGGACACGAATGGATAGATCTGGAAAGGGTTCATGAGAAATTTCCCTTCGTCACCTTTCATTTGAAAAGGCGAGACGTCGAACCTTACTACATCAAGGAATTTCTTGATTCGCTCAAGAACTAAACCTGGCGCGGCTTAGCCGCGCCAGTTTCATTACCAACCACAACAAAAGCCCGGTATTAACCGGGCTTTCATATTCAATAGCCTTATTTGTTGAATATTCGATATTCGACAAATAAAAAATGATATTACTAAATAGGTTGTGCAGTAAGAAGTTATATGCTCTTATGTACGCAGATAGAGGCTAAATCCCAGCGGGAGAAGTTCGATGAAATCAAAAGATCTCATGCCAGAAACTGTTTGGATCATGCAAAGAATATTGCATGATGAAAAGATTCAATCAATTACAGCCACGAACGCCGATCCTACCTCTTTAGCGAGAGATGGATTGGACTGGATCACTAATGCACTTGCTGGAGGCAAGAATCATCGCTGTTGGGGTTGTGCGTATGGAAAAGTTATGTGGGGTGTGATGATACCTTTTCTTGCGGATGTACTAGCTAAGCATGAAGGTAAACTTTCGGCATCGGCCGGTGGCAGGGCTGTGGTACTTGTCGGCAGTAACAATGTTGCATTCATTATCAAAAAGCTTGCGCTGTACTGTCACACCGGAACCTCACACAAGCTTCACGCGAACCTAACCATCGCTATGCACACTGTGGATGATGTACCAGTGGAGCATTCCTGGTCGTTCAAGATTTTGAAACCGTCATTTTCTCAACGGAATAAACCTGATTCTGTCTTTCCGCCTGATATAAGACGAATTCTTGATAACGACATCTACCCTGAAACAACTCGTGACATTTTATTTACCTTGATGTCACACCTACACGTTGGATCAAGCAAGATTCAACAGACTGCAATAAGTGTTATGAACAAATTGGAGTCTTACAATACTGGTCTCAGAAAGGAATTTGGTTTCTGAGACACAACTAACCGCCACAGAGGTCGCCACGACCCCCGTGGCGATTTCTTTTATATAATTTATACAACAAAAGCCCGGTATTAACCGGGCTTTTGTGTTCAGTGGTTGAAGCGATACACATTGTGCACAGAGCACTATTGCAGCTCTGATGCAGTTTGACTGGGGTAATCCAGAACAAACCGATGTGTACCTGAAGAACCGACTGACAATCTTCTTCGGTAGGCTAGGCCATACGCCTCAAGGAACTGACCCGTCGTCACTACTTGCGTATAGACTTCGCGGTCGTGCACAACTACAACGTAGAGGTTTTCATCGTGCTTAATTATTTTACTCCTTTGTAAATTCCTGCCACCTTTACAAAATTTAAAATTAATCTGTAGTTGCCAGATTTGCACAATTTTGACATCACCCTCTTTTAGATTTATAATGACTTAGTATGGTGAACGAAAATGATTTTGAAGACGAAATTGAAATGACACAGGATGACCACCATGAATCAGAAGATCTTGAATTATCAGACGAGGAGGCATTGGGAGCCAGTAAAATGAAGCGGCTCCGTGAAAAAATTGCTCGCATTACTGAAGAGAAACAACAAGTGATGGAGGAAGCAGCTCGCGAGCGAGCGGACTTCCTCAATGCCAAACGGCGTTTAGAAAACGAGCGAGCCCAAGATAAAATCCGCTCTACAAAAAAGCACGTCGAGGCCCTTCTACCTCTAGCCGACAGCTTCGAAATGGCCCGCTCTGATAAAGAGACGTGGGAAAAAGCTGACGATAATTGGCGCAAGGGAATTGAAGGAATCCATACCCAACTACAAAAATTAATAGAATCGTACAAGGTTGTAGCAATCAATCCCAACGGAGCAACCTTCGACCCACACAAGCACGAAGCAATCAGCTTGACCCCTGTCGACGAAAAAAAGTTGCACGATACGGTCACGGCAGTTTTGCAAAAAGGCTACGAGATGGATGTTGATGGAACAGTGGAAGTAATTCGTCCCGCACGCGTAATAGTAGGAGAATATACCGAATAATGACTTCCCACTTTTTACTTTAAATTTTAATTTTATAACCATGGCAAAAATTCTAGGAATCGATTTAGGAACCACTAACTCTGCAATGGCAGTTATCGAAGCAGGGGAACCAACTATTATTGAAAATACCGAAGGTAACCGCACAACGCCATCGATTGTGGCGATCTCAAAGACCAACGAGCGGCTGGTAGGACAAATCGCCAAACGACAAGCGGTAACCAACCCGACCAATACTATCTACGGTATAAAACGCTTCATGGGTCACACTTTTGATGAAGAAGTGGTACAGAAGGACAAAGCAATTGTGCCTTACGAAATTAAAAAAGGCCCTGATGGTGGTGTTTTGGTCACTATGGACGGCAAGGATTATCGTCCCGAGGAAGCATCAGCGATGATACTTTCAAAACTTAAAGCCGACGCAGAAGCTAAGTTAGGTGAGAAAATCACCGAAGCTGTTATTACTGTACCGGCGTACTTTAATGACGCACAGCGTAAGGCGACTCAAGATGCTGGTAAAATTGCCGGCTTAGAAGTAAAGCGCATTATCAATGAGCCGACTGCGGCCGCCTTGGCCTACGGCTTTAACAAGAAAAAGGACGAGAAGATAGTAGTCTTTGACTTTGGTGGAGGAACCTTTGACATATCTGTTCTTGAAGTCGGTGATGATGTGATTGAAGTGATGTCAACCGACGGCGATGCACACATGGGCGGTCGTGATATCGACCAAGGTATTGTACGTTTTTTGATCGAAGAATTTAAGAAAAGTAATGGTGTTGATCTTGGTAAGGATAAGTTGGCATTGCAACGTCTTGACGAGGCCGCCGAAAAAGCCAAGCACGAACTTTCCAGCACCCCAGAAACAGGTATCAACATTCCGTTTATTTCGCAAGGCTCTGACGGACCACTCCATATGGATGTAAAGCTCACAAGGGCTAAACTCGAGGAAATTTCTCACGAGTACGTCGATAAATCTATCGAAATTACCAAACGCGCCCTAGAAGCTTCTGGACTTAAAAAAGAAGAAATTGACGAGATCATTCTTGTCGGTGGCCAAACCCGCATGCCAGCTATTCAAAACGCGGTGAAAGCTCTCTTTGGTAAAGAACCCAATCGCACCATTAATCCTGACGAGGTGGTAGCTCTTGGTGCTGCTATCCAAGCTGGTATCTTTCAAGGCGACGTCAAGGACATCACTCTGGTTGATGTCATACCCCTTTCCCTCGGTATCGAAACTATGGGCGGTGTAAACACTAAACTAATTGAAAAAAACACCCACATTCCAACCAAAAAATCCCAAGTTTTTTCAACCGCGTCTGATAACCAAACCTCGACCATGATTCGTGTTGCTCAAGGTGAGCGGCCGATGTTTGGCGATAATAAAGTCCTGGGAGAATTTAACCTCGACGGCATACCCCCAGCCCCTCGCGGTGTTCCGCAAGTAGAAGTAACCTTCGATGTTGATAGTAACGGTGTGCTTAAAGTAACCGCTAAGGACAAAACTACCGGTAAAGAGCAATCGATCCGCATTGAGGCCAGTTCGGGTCTTTCTGAAAGCGACATTGAACGCATGAAAAAAGACGCCGAAGATCATGCGGGAGAAGATGCAAAGAAAAAAGAACTAATCGAAACACGTAACTTAGCAGAACAATTAGCCTACACGGCTGAGAAAGCTTTGAAAGAACACGAGGCGGCCATCCCAGCTGAGGTAAAAACTGAGATAGAAGAAAAAATCAAAGCCGTGCGTGAAGCTAAGGATGGGGAAGATAAGGCGGCGATTGAATCTGCTAGTGAGGCTCTCTCAACCGCAATGCAAAAAATTGGAGAAATTATGAGTCAGGCGGCAGCAGCTGAAGCTAAACCAGAAGAAGCCAAGTCAGACGACGAACCGACTGTCCACGAGGCCTAGTAGCAAGGTGGAAGCGATGCAAACCACATGTTTGCGCCACTTCTTACTTTATGCCATGATACGCACAAATAACTAAGCATGAATAAGGATTACTATCAAATTCTAGGCCTTCAGAAGGGCTCATCGAAAGATGAGGTCAAGAAAGCTTTTCGTAAAATGGCGGCTAAATACCATCCTGACAAACAAGGTGGTGATGAGGAGAAATACAAGGAAGTAACCGAGGCCTACGCTATTCTTAGTGATGATAAAAAGAAGGCCGAATACGATAGCTACGGACACGCCTTTAACAATAGTGGGGGAGGAGCTGGTGGTTTTGGCGGCTTTAATTGGGGCGACTTTGCGCAACAAGGTGGCGGCTTTAGTGCTGGCGGATTTGAGTTTGATCTCAATGATATCTTCGAGAACTTCGGCTTTGGTGGTGGTCGTAGGCAGGAGCGCGGTCGCGATGTTTCTATCGACATCAACCTGAGCTTCAGTGAATCTATCTTCGGTATTACCCGTAAAGTACTTCTTACCAAAAATAACACTTGTGCACAGTGCAACGGATCGGGAGCGAAAGCTGGCTCAGAAAAAATCTCTTGTAATACTTGTGGCGGTAATGGCAAAGTGCGCGAAACTCGTCAAAGCGTCATGGGCAGTTTTTCAACCGTACGTGAATGCTCCGACTGTAATGGTACCGGTAAGATTCCCAAAGAAAAATGTGAACACTGCCGTGGGGCAGGGGTTGCTCGCACTCAAGAAGAAATTTCCATCAAAGTGCCAGCTGGCATCCAAAATGGCGAAGTTATACGCATGACTGGACGCGGTGAGGCCCAAAGCGCTGGCCAGCCAGGTGATCTCTATATCAAAGTGCATGTCGAGGCACATAAGACTATCCGCCGTGAAGGCACTACTTTGTCTACAAATCTTCCGATTAAGCTCACTGATGCCATACTAGGCAGTGCATATCGGGTCGAGACATTAGACGGTAGCCTTGAAGTTAAAATTCCAGCTGGTATTGCTCACGGTGAACTCATCCGTATCAAGGAGAAGGGTGTCCCCAGTGAACGTGGCCGCGGCGATTTTATGGTCAAAGTCTCAATTGAAATCCCAAAAAAACTCTCCCGCAAAGCTCAGAAGCTCATAGAAGAACTTAAGGAAGAAGGCATTTAGGCGTTCAGAAAATCTGAAAGATTTTTAATCTAAATGAGGCGGAGCTATATGAGGAGCGCAATTCCTAGCGCGACGGACCTAGTTTTTAAGGAGGCCTGCCAACTATAAAAACGGAAATACCCTTGTGGTGGATTGCGAGCCCGCGGAGGAAGTTCTTACTAGAATTGAAGCGTAGCGAATAATTATAGTTAGAAACTTGACCCTATAATAGTTCAGTTCAATCACAGCTAGTATAGTATTATCAAATAATAGATATATAATGGAATAAATGGACACATCTTTTTTCCTCAACTTTATATCAGAAATTGCCTACCTCCTCATTGTACTTGGCTTTATTTTTTCTATTTCTATCTTTAAGGGCCGCCAAGCGGTTATAAATATCATTTTTGGTCTTTACCTTGCACTTCTTGTTTCTGTCGAATTTCCATTTTACGAAGCTGTCTTGGGCAGCCTCAGCGGCGCGGTGTCTGTCTCGATGGCAAAGCTGATTGTCTTCCTCGCCTTTACCGTCCTAGCCACAATTTTATGTTTCCGTATTATGCCCGATGAATTCCGTGAGATGAAACTAGAATCCTTTTCCAAGAAGTTCACCCTCTCACTTTGCGCCACTATTTTGGTGATGGTATTTAGCTTCCATGTCCTACCAGTGACTGAGTTCCTCACCCCCGGCACCCCCATCCAATCCCTCTTCGCCCCCGCTGAATACTTCTTCTGGTGGCTAATTTTGCCTCTTGTAGCACTGTTTATTCTTTGAGATCGATAGTCAGCTAAAAACTGTATACTGCGGGCAAGATTACAAATTAGTGATGCTATAATTGAAAACATGGTTGGTTTTTTGTATGGAATTGCGGCAGCTTTTTTCTGGTCATTGACTAATATAATAGATAAGTATCTTACTAATAAGCATGCTGAAGACGGTAATGTCTGGGGTCTGGTCATTGCATCGACTGTCTTTCCTTTGATACTGCTTCCAATTGCAGTGACCTTATCTCCTATAACCTTTGAACTACCCACAACTACTCTTCTAATGTTCACTGGTCTTCTTATGAGTGCCTGGGTTTTTCTCTATTTAAAAGCTCTTACTGAGGACGAAGCCTCAGTGGTAATGACCCTACTGGTGTTGGCGCCTCTCTTCTCTCTTCTTTTTAGTAATTTTATTTTAGGAGAATCACTCACCGCAGCACAACTATTAGCTGGTGCTTTTTTAATTCTAGGATCTTTGATAGTGAGTTATAGCGGTGGAACTGGCTTCAATTTTAAACTCATCTTCTACGCCATCTCAGCTAGCGCGATTACCGGATTACTTTACACAATTTTTAAGTTCTCTAGCCTAGAAAATGAGTTTTGGAACTCAATGTTCTGGAGATCAGTAGGAATGGCTCTTACTGGTTTGGCGCTTTGTGTCTTAATACCAAGTATTAGACATCGATTTTACCAATTTATAAAGGAACACTTTTTTAAAAGCACCACGCTAAACGCTACAAACGAAAGTCTGACCCTAATTGGTGATACTTTTTTTGGATTCGCTGTTCTTCTGGCACCGATTGCACTGGTCCAGACCACGGAAGCATATCAGCCTATCTTTATAATTATAATTGGCTTTGTCTTATCACAGATTGGGTTCGAAACTATCGAAGAGGACTATTCTAAATCAACTCTGGTGAGAAAAATTATGGGTATCACATGTGTCCTTATAGGTAGTGCAATTCTTGTTCTTTAGACCCCACTTGAAGCTGGAAAAATGACTCGATTCGTGGCACTATAGGTACTAATATGACTGAAATTACCGATAGCTCTCTTTCCAAAAATGCAGGTACAGGACTTTTTACACGTTTTATTATTATATCGATCTTCTTGATCACCCTTTCAGCATACACTCGTTTCATTTTTGCCAAGGACTATAGCTTTTATATTGAAGCTGCTTGCGATCCTTCTTCTGAGATTTGTTTTTTGAGGGATTGTGAAGAATATTGCCCCCCTAACGAACTTGAACACTACAAAGCTTTCACCATTCCGGCTGCCGCATTCGAGCAATGCAGCGATAATAGTTGTTCAAATATATGTGAGGAGGGGAGCGTTTGTGAAAGAATTGAATGTGGTGCGTCCGAAGAAGACGTCTGCACGGAATAAAAAATAAAATGAAGGACATTCTTTTCTCCTACGATCAAGAGTACGATGTCTGTTATTCTAGTATAGAGCGTGCCAAAAAAGAACTTCTGCAGCGTCGAGAAAATCAGGCTCTTCTTAGGCGTATACGTGAAAATATACTAGTGACTGAAGAATTGGAAAAGGTTTTTGAAAAACCGCGGCTTGTTCTTTTTCGTCAAATCGCTTCACCCCTTACAGAAACTGAGCGTTTTTTGAAGCTAGCTAAACAGCTCTCCTTCGAACCTTTGATTTTTGAATACCAGGCCGATAAATTTGTAAGTGCTAGTAACCTATTTAAGCGAGGACTGGGGAAGCTGCCGATTTTTAAATTTACATCCCCTACGGGAGTAGACGCTTACACCTACAAAACAGTTGTTAATTTTAATATGTACACTGGTAAGCCTCTAGCTGATGTGAGAACTACCAGTGGAGAACTTTTATTTTCTCTTCACCACGAACTATTTAAGAAATATTTTTTGTTTTCGGCAGATTCAATCACAATCGACTTATCTGACTGGTTCAAACATTACGAAGATAACGCTTCAAGATACTACGAAGCTTTGATGACTTTGTTTCTTCGTGACGCAGTACTATGCGAAAATTTTGTCACTTCCTCCACAGAAGAAGATTTCTTTACAAAAGTTGCAAGGCCTTCATTTAAAAAAGTATGTGAGACCTACGGCCTTGACCCTCTCGTGATTCGCATAATACCAAAGGAAGAAGAGAAGAGGATATACTGGGATTGTTATCCAAACGCCATAGGCGAAATACTTTTGGAAAAGGGCTATAATTAATCAGTATCCATGGATCTAAATACCTGTTTTGAAACCACAAACTCACTACGATCACTTGCTCTTTATTCGCACCTGCTTCCTGCACTTCTGATTCTTGTATTGGTTATATTTATTAAAAAAAATACCTACGTTCGCACTGCGACAGAGAACACTTTTTTTCTTTTTTCGGGACTACTTGCAGCCTGGCTTGTCTCCGACCTTATAGCTTGGCATTCAAATAATTATTACTTAGTAGCGGCCTCTTGGTCGATATTAGATTACATAAATATTCTTTTTTACCTGGCTCTTGTATGCTTTTTTATTACTAGAGCAACAAGAAACGCAACGTTGCCAAGTTATGCGGGTGTCTTATCCGTTATTGTGGCTATCATACCTTTTCTGATAACAGTTTCGGGGCTCTCTGTGGGAGAGTTTAACGAACCAAATTGCGAAATGGCTGGCAATGATTTTTTAGCAATTTACAAAGTCATTATCGAGACTATTTCGACAGCCATAATATTTGGAACCGGTATTCTTAGCACAATAAAGTACTGGGGCGACAAGCGGCACCGTAATCAGGTTTTAGTTTTAACAATCGCTACGATGGCCTTTCTCTTGATATTTTCCGGATCAGAGTACGTGGCAACTCAAACAGAAGTCTACGAGATAAATCTTTACGCTCTTTTCACCCTGCCTATTTTTCTTTTGATCCTAACCTTTAATATCGTTGAGCAAGGTACTTTCACTTTTAAGCAGAGTAGTTTCGTACTGGCGAAATTTTTGTTTCTGATTTTCGTCCTTGTTGCAATTTTTAACTTAGTACTTACCGACGATTTATATGAATTCGGTGTTACTTCTGCAAGCACAGTTGTGACTCTGGGTTTTGGTGTGCTTTTACTCCGCGGCGCAAAGCGAGAAGCAATGCAACGTGAAAAAATTGAGTTTTTGGCAAAAGATTTGGAAGCCGCAAACGTCCGGCTCAAGGAGCTCGACAAAGCCAAATCGGAGTTTGTATCGATTGCTTCCCATCAGCTCCGCAGTCCGCTTACAGCTATTCGCGGTTACTCTTCCATGCTAGCGGAAGGTAGTTTTGGTCAGTTACCAGCGAAAGCGCTTGACGCTGCAAAACGAGTACAAGAAGCAACCGCCCTCATGGCTATGTCGATTGAGGATTACCTGAATGTCTCACGGATTGAGAGCGGGAATATGAAGTACAACCTCAGTGATTTCAACCTTCTTGAAATGACCAGTAAGCTCTGTGACGACTTACGCCCCGAGGCACTGAAGCGTAGTCTCATCCTTCTTTTCCGTTCAGACCTGAAAGGAAAGGGAATTGTGAACGCCGACATTGGCAAGACCAACCAAATCATCCACAATCTCGTCAATAACTCGATTAAATACACGCAAAAAGGCTCAATCAGCGTCTTTATCCGCGATGACTTGAAAACCAAGCGAATCTACATCGATATCACCGACACTGGCATCGGCATGAGCCAAGAGACTATCTCTAAACTCTTCAGCAAATTCAGTCGAGCCGACAACGCCAACTCAGTAAACACATCGGGCACTGGCCTCGGCCTTTACGTCGCTCTAAAGATGGCCGAGCAAATGGGCGGCAGCATCACCTGCACCTCGCAAGGCGACGGCAAAGGCTCCACCTTCACCTTTGAACTACCGATGGTGATGTAAATGTATATCGGATGAAAAAAGTTGACACAATGCAATATTGTGTTAACTTTTAATTATGCACATGCATATACCGCAGCTGAATAGATGGTACGTGTCCACGACTTGTGGGCTATTTGCCGTTAAAGATATCGAGCGCAAGCGCTTGTTTATGTCCAGCTGTGGAGTTTGTCTATCTTCTTAATCTAACTTCTTACAACCCAACCAAAGGGAATTCCTCAGCTGAACAGAAGCTGAGGTTTTTGTTTGGCAGTTCTTTACAAAACAAAAGGAGTTGACAATGGAAAATGAAGTGATTTTTCGTCGTAGTAACCGGGTTGTACTTAGGCCGCTACAACTGAGCGACGCTCCGCATCTAACGAGATGGATAAACGATCCGCGTGTCACACAATATGTTAGTGCTTATCTACCGACCATCGAAAGCGAAGAGGTAGTGTGGATTAATGATCTGTCGACAAGAAAAGACAATAACATAGTAGTAATGTTAGTTGTTGATGGTACACCAATTGGGACCATGGGTATACACGGCATCAATATGCGACATCGTGTCGCCACAACTGGAGCATTGATCGGCGAGCCTGAATATTGGAATAAAGGCTATGGCAGTGAAGCAAAGATGCTTTTGCTTGAATATGCCTTTAACACGCTCAACCTGCGCAAAATCTGCTCTCAAGTAATCGCATTTAATGAACGTAGCACTAGCTACAGCTTAAAATGCGGCTACAAAATAGAAGGCAGGAAAAAACAAGAACATTTTGCCAAAGGAGATTACTGGGACGTTATTCAATTAGCCGTTTTTAAAGAGGACTGGCTTCCGATTTGGAAGATTTTCTGTGAACAGCACCAAGACAATCTTTTGTTTTAGGATCGAGGGCCTGCGCAATACACATTCCGCAGGCCCTTTTTTTGTGTAAGATTTAGTGAAAAAATAGTGATTTTTTGGTAGTATATGGCTATGTCTAACAGCAAAAAACGGCTCCTTACTGGTTTACAATCATCTGGCACTCTTCATATTGGTAATTACTTTGGGGCGTTGAAGCCATTTGTCGATACCTACGAAGAATACGACAGTTTCCTTATGGTAGCGGACTACCATGCTCTCACCTCGCTCCGTGACCCACAAGCACTTCACAACAACATCATTAGCGTGGTAAAGGACTATCTGGCTGTGGGCGTAGACCCAGCAAAAGCAGTCATCTTTCGTCAATCAGACAATCAGGACCATCTGGAGCTAGGTTGGGTGCTCAACTGTATGGTGACTGTACCGTTTTTGATGCAGGCTCACTCATACAAAGATAAAGTGGCCAAGGGACTTGATGCCAATGCGGGCTTGTTTACCTATCCGATTCTGCAGGCGGCTGATATTGCGCTCTACGACACAGACATCGTACCGGTTGGTGAAGACCAGCGGCAGCACATCGAGTATGCGCGTGAGGCTGTAAGCAAATTTAATCGTGCTTATGGCGACTATCTTAAGGAGCCAACTGAAATGATATTAAATGGTGTGGGTGTAGTCCCTGGCACTGACGGCCAAAAGATGAGTAAGAGTTATGGTAATACTATTCCACTCTTTGGTAGTAAAGAGGAAATTGAGAAGGCGGTAATGAGTATTGTGACCGACTCTTCAGGTGAACGACCAGAAAATGTGTACGCTATACACCGGCTGCTAAAGCCAACCGAAGAGCTTGACCCCATCTATGAGGCACATAAAGGTCGTTATGGTGACCTTAAAAAACTTCTCATTTCCGATCTTGAAGCTTTTATTGCCCCTTTGCGCAAAAAGAGAAATGAGATCACTGATACCGAAGTGAAGTCCGTTCTTGCTGACGGGGCAATTCGAGCCAAGACAGTTTCAGGCGCAACTCTTCTAAAAGTGCGTCAAGCCATTGGAATTGCGCTATAATTAAGATAGTGCAGTATAACCATTCTCCATTTGAAGTAGGGAAGCGACAAGATACTATTAAAAATGGTTTGGTTAGAAGTGCTTTAGATTACTTTTCACAAACCTGCGAGAAACTTGGTTCGAAGGCTAGAGTAGAGCGTGTCCCAAATTCTGATACTGATATCGCCATTTTTTTAATTAACGATGCAGGAGAGGACGCAGAAACTGAGACTGCCTACGAGAACTTTTTAAATAAATTTCAACTAGATAGAGCGCCGCACGACCCTTTTTCAAATAAGGATTTTGCTCTTGATTACTGGCGTGATGGGCGGCCGTATTTACGTATGACTGTAGTAGAGTAGTGCTTGACCAGACCAATAATCAATACTAATCTATATAGATACCGAAGAAACAGCTGACACTGTGGAGGTTAAATGAGTAAACCAAGCCGCACTGGCACACCAGTCGGGAAGTAGGGTGGCACCGCGAGCAATCACAAGATTGTAATCGCCCCTGCATTCGTATTATTAATCTAATATGTATGTAGGAACGATTTGAATGAGCAAACGAGCGCAAGCGACTATTGCTAATTTATGTCCCAGTTTCGGGCTTTAGCCCGCCCGAAATTGCTGGACGTTTCTACGATAAAAATATATGGAAAGAACACTAATAAAAGACTTAAAAAACTACGTCGGTACCGAGGTGCTGATTAATGGCGTAGTGAATGTCGCCCGCCACCAAGGCAAGATGGCCTTCTTTGATTTTCGCGACCGCAGCTCGCTCATTCAAGGTGTGGTTTTTGGTAAACCGGAAGTACTTGAAATAGCCAAGGATATTGGAGCTGAGTATTCCGTGGCAGTGAAGGGAATAATTAATCAACGTCCAGAGAAAATGATCAACGTAAACGTGCTAAATGGCGACATCGAACTAGAAATCACAAGTATCGAAGTACTTAATGCTTCAGCCCCAATGCCATTTGACCTAGACGGTGAACTTTCACTAGAAACCGTTTTGGATAACAGACCACTGACGCTAAAAATGCAAAGAGCACAAGACATCTTCAAAGTGTCAGCTACTATCGTGCAAGCCTACCGGGATGCATTAATTAAGCGGGACTTTGTAGAATTTCAGTCACCATCACTGGTTGGAAGTGATGCTGAAGGTGGTGCTGAAGTTTTCAAAGTTGAATACTTCAACGGTCGCACCGCTAATCTCGCTACCAGCCCCCAGCTTTACAAAGAAATTATGACCGGTGCCTTTGAGCGCGTTTTCACTATTGCTAAAATTTTCCGCGCTGAGAAATCAGCTACCACAAGGCACTTAGCAGAAATTACCCAAATGGACTTCGAAATGGGCTTCATCAAAGACCATAATGACGTGATGAATGAACTTGAGGCAGTGACTAGGGAGGTGGTTAATTCTGTTGTAGCTAAACACAGTGAAGTATTTAGTCGCTTTAACACCACAGCACCAGCATTGCCAGAAGGACCATACCCGCGACTGACTCTACTTGAGACACAAACAATTCTTAAAGAAGAATACGGAATCGACGCTATTGGAGAACTTGATATGGAACCGGAGCATGAACGAAAGATTTGTGAATGGGCCAAAGCAAAACATAATTCAGATTTTGTATTTATTACTGAGTTTCCAACCGACAAGAGAGCCTTCTACTCGCTTGAGATACCAGAAAAACCTGAACTATGTCGCAGTTTCGACCTTCTATTCCGCGGTCTTGAAATAAATAGTGGAGCTCAGCGCTATCACGAATATGACTCGATGGTAGCCAAGATGAAACGTCGCAACCTTGACCCTGATAAATTTGGCTTCTACTTAATGCACCACAAATACGGCGTAGCGCCACACGGCGGCTGTTCAACCGGCCTGGAGCGATTTACCTCTCGAATGCTTGAGCTTCCGAATGTCAAAGAAGCTGTGCCATTCCCACGGGATATCAATCGAATCGACACCCTGCTTTCACAACTAGACGAATAGCAGCAACCCATAACTTCCCTAGGTCTTGCCTAGGGAGATGAATGCCTGTCCTAGGCAAAACCTGCTGATTTTATAATCTGCTATAATTTCTACTATGCCAAATATCACCACTTCGCCAAAAAACTTGGCTGAAGCACCTAAAAAATACTGTCGAATTGTCCTAACTGAAGAGGCCCCAAATTGGCATAGACTAGTCGAGACTATTGACGGTGGTCTGGAATACCGTATGGGGGCAGGTAAATGGAACCAGGTCAATCGTCGCAGCTTTCGCACTTTGGTGCGATCAATAGTTCAAGCGGCTAAGTCACATCAACTTGAATATATCGCTCTTCAACTATCTAATTCACCGTTTCCGAAGCTTAGGGAATTTGGGGATGACTGGGTAGTTCGAACCATCGCCGAAAACCTTTCCCTCGCCAGCTACGAATACCGAAAATACAAAACTAAAGAAAAGAAAGAAAAAACTTTGAAGGAAATTTTAGTTTGCGGTAGCTTTTCAATATCGGAAAAGAAAGCTTTTAACGAGGGTCTTATAATCGCCGAAAGCGCCAACCTCACTCGTGATATCGCCAACGCCACTGGCGACGACATGACACCCGAAGGCTTAGCCGAGGCAACCAGAATCGCTTTTAAGGGTACAAAAGTGCTAGTGAAGGTACTTAATGAAAAGGAAATAATAAAACAAGGCCTGGGACTGCTCCACGCGGTTGGAAAGGGGGCCGACGATGCGCCGCGCTTTATCGTGATTGAGTATTGGGGAGCAGGTAAGCCAAAGAGTAAATCTGATAAGAAAAACAAGCCAATTATTTTGGTCGGTAAAGGCATCACGTATGATACAGGCGGACTCAATGTAAAGCCGAGCGGCTCGATGCACGACATGCACCTTGATATGTCAGGTGGAGCTTCTGTGATTGGTGCCATCAGTGCCAGCGCCGAACTTGGTCTAAAGAAAAATGTGATTGGTCTGATTCCGGCCGCCGAAAACTCAGTTTCTGCTACCAGCATGCGCGCTGGAGATATTGCCACCTCGCTTTCAGGCCAGACAGTGGAAATTCTTCACACTGATGCTGAAGGTCGCCTGGTGCTCGCCGATGCGCTCACCTACGCTCAAAAGCACTATCAGCCAGTGCTAATGGTCGATATCGCCACCCTCACTGGCGCCGCTCTGGTGGCGCTTGGTCAACAAGCCAGCGCCATCATGACCAAAGACGAGTCTCTACAAGCTAAATTGATGAAACTTAGCGAAGAAAGTGGAGATTTAGTGTGGCCGCTGCCGCTTTGGGACGAATACAAAAGCAGTTTAAAGAGTCACCGGGCTGATATCTCCAACATCGCGACCAACTTCAGTCGCTTTGGTGGCTGTATTGAGGGTGGTGCCTTTCTCTCACATTTTGTTGAGAAAAACATCCCCTGGGTACACATCGACATCGCTCCCCGCATGGATAGTATCGCGAGTGATAAACTAGCTAAAGGCGCCACCGGCGAACCAGTCCGCCTCTTAGTGCAACTGATTAAACAATCATGAGTTTAGAGGAGTTTACAAAAAAACATATTTTAGAAGACGTAAAAAAATTACAGTACTTTTTCAAACTGAAAAGCGTTACTCGTTATAATACGCCGCGGGAAATGGAGGACGATACAGAATCTGTCGCAGAACATCTTTATGGCATGCAATTGTTGGCACAGTATTTCTTACCTCTTGAAGACCCTGAAAATTTACTCAATCAGTCAAAGATATACCAAATAATAACAGTTCATGATTTTGATGAGATTGAGACAGGTGATTATCTAAGTTATATCAAGGACGAAACTCATAAAATGGAGTCTCAAGCGGCGTTGCCGAAAGTATTAGAGCAATTGCCAGAGCATATCAAAGCTACTGTGACTTCATTAATAGACGAATACGAACTTCAAGAAACACCTGAGGCCAGGTTTGTAAAAGCCATTGATAAGATTGAGCCACTCCTACAAGTCTACAATGAGAAAGGCCGGGTTATCTGTCACCGTAATAAATGCACAGCTGACGATTCCCTAAGAATTAAATCCAAGTACATTGAGCACTTTCCATACATTAAAAAATTTGCCCTCACTCTTCACCAAGTACTAACTGACGGTGGCTATTATTGGAAAGAGGGGGAGTAGGGCGTGCTAAAATTTGTTTGTGACGTCAACTGTATCGCCATTTTCAATAAAGACTGAGTACTTCGAGGGACCCTTGGAGCTTTTAATTGAACTGGTCGAGAAGCGTAAGCTCCTCATCAACAACATCAGCTTGGCTGAAGTGACCGATGAATACATTGCCAAAGTGAGCGAGATGCAAGAACAGTCACTCCCTAATACCGCTCAATTCATTACTCTGGCCGCGACGTTGCTTCTGATTAAGTCAAAATCACTGTTGCCAGTCCTCGAGCTTTCCGATGAAGAAGAAACCACGATTCATGATCTTGAAGACCGGTTACGCCTTTATCAGATTTATCGCGACTTTGCGCAGTCACTACAAGCTGAGTTCGGCAGCTGCATGATGTATGAACCGGTCTACACTCCACCGCGCGAGCCGCTTTTTTTACCGGATTCTCTTTGCACTATACCTACTTTAGTTGAGGGTATGGAGCGCATTATCACCAATCTGCCAAAACCAAACGTGAGACAGGTAGCGACAGTCAAGCAAGCCATCTCACTCGAAGAAATGATGGACTCTCTTCGGCAGCGGATTGAGCGGCAAATCAAAACTAGTTTTTTCAAAATGAAAGCTGAAGAACCAGAGCGTAAAAATGTCATAGTCGGCTTTCTGGCCATACTTGAACTTTTTAAGCAAGGTAACCTAATTATTACTCAAATAACTCGCTTTGAAGATATCCAAATCGAAGCTGACCGGGCAGCCACGCCTCGTTACTACTAAGAGGACTCGAGTATAAAAAAAACCTGAAGGGAGCCGTCGTCTGCTAAAAGCAGGACTCCCTTCAGGTTAAAAGTTTGGCAGCTGCCAAGCGAACCTAGCAGCTGACTTGGGTCGCTGGACGAGATTACCAGAAAAAAGATAAAGAGCAAGTAAAATATTTTTATAAAGTATTTTTCTTATTATGTCAACTTTAGGGTAAAAATAAAGGCCGGAACCGGCTGAAATGTACTCTTGAGTAAAGAGACAATATCTAGCGTTGGTTCCGGCCTTTGCCAGTTTGCGCGCGGCGTCGCGGCCCACACACACCATTTCCTCCGGAAGGAAATAGTTTCAGGGGACTACTACGGGAAGCAATTAGTATCTGCCTCGGTGGCCCGCCACCACTTTTACCGTAGGAAACTTCCTCTGCTATGAGCTTGGCACGAATTATGATGAAAGTCAAGCAGCCTAGATAAAAAAAGACCCCACTCACATATGTAGTCGGGGACTTGGAGGGGTCTGGCCGCTCTAGCTCAAAAGAGCAGAGCGGCACAGGGCTAGAGGGGATCCAGGCCGTAGGCGTGTCAGCCGGCGGCCGCGGCCGCGGATGCGCCGGCAGCAGTCGTCGAGATCAAAGAGCCGAATACATAAAGATCAGTTTTCCGATTACCCATAGGTTTCTCCTTTTCAGTTGGGTACCTAAAGGGTAGCATAGCCAATTCCGCCTGTCAACACTTTTCCACGGATTTGTCAAAATGGGTAAAAAGCACGAAAAACCTATGGTTTTTCGTGCTACAATCTCAAGAATGCCACTTGATGTCTTAATAGAAGCTATGCTGTTCTATCAGTCGACTCCGCTTAAAAAAGCCTCTTTGCGGAAACTTTTTGATGTGAGTGAAGCTGATTTTACTCACGCCATTGAGCAACTTCGCTCAAGATTGGAGTTTGGTGCCACTCGAGTGGTCGAAACCGACCTAGAAATCAGTCTCACCACCGCACCCGAACTTTCAGAATTTATCGAATCACTTCGCAAAGCTGAGCTTAAGGGTGATATTGGTAAGGCTGGTGCCGAAACACTAGCAATTATTCTTTATCGTGAGCCTATCTCGCGCGCAGAAATTGACCGGATTCGCGGTGTTAACTCTTCATTTATTCTTCGAAACTTACTGGTCAAAGGTTTGGTAGAGCGCGATTCCGTCGGAAATTCTTATCAGTTTAGAATTACTCCAGAGTTATTGCGACATCTAGGAGTCACGACCAAGCAAGAACTTCCGCGTTTCTCTGAATTTATGACGGCAGTTGATTCTTTTAATCCAGAGACAGCATGAATGACAACAATCACATCCTAGGCAACCGGCGAGTGGTAATTGTTTTTCAATTATTATTACTTTTGGTTATTTTGAGCGGTCTTTTCGGCACCTTTCTTCTTGATAAGAGGCAGTCGGCCAATGTTACGGAGGCAGTACCATTAAACGAAGCTCCTCTTAGTGAACTAAACAAGGAGACCCTGGCCGAATTAAGTGAGGTTGAAGTCAGAGCCAAGGCCGCTTATGTATTTGATGTTACCCGTAAAGAGGCTCTTTATTCCAAAAATGAAGAGTCGGTGCTTCCGCTAGCTTCTATCACGAAACTTATGACTTCACTTCTTGCGTATGAACTGGCTGCGGTTGACACTACAACTGAGCTATCGAGTCGTGCTGCCAGACAAGAGGGGAGTAATTTAGTGGCGGGTGAAAAATTTACCCTAGATGAATTAAACCGTCTAGCCCTTGTTTCATCTTCTAATAGTGCCGCCTATGAACTAAGCGCCAGTGTCGGCAGCTTGCTAGGCGACCGAGATCCAACCGCCCAATTTGTTGAAGGTATGAACATTAAGGCTGCCGAGTTAAAACTTGAAAGCTTAGCTTTTAAAAATCCAACTGGTCTTGATATTTCACCAACGGAGCCAGGAGCAGTTGGTTCGGCTAAGGACGTATCGCTTTTGATGGATTACATTCTAAAGGAGCATCCAGAACTTTTAGAAGCCACTACCCGCGGTGGAGCCCGCATCTATAACAGTCAGGGGGAATATCACGATGTTGAAAACACCAACGAAATACTTTATGCCGTTCCCAATTTAATTGGTTCTAAAACTGGCTACACGGACCTGGCTGGCGGTAATCTCACTATCGCTTTTGACGCTGGAATGAATCGAACAGTCATCATCACCGTTCTTGGTTCAACACGCGAGGAACGCTTTTCCGATGTTCTTAGACTGGTCCGAGCCACCCAAAGTCATATCAGCGATCTATAATTATCATGCACCCAAATCTTCTCACAATTTTTGCTCCTGCCCTTACGGCTTTCGTTATCGGTGTTCTCCTCACACCCATCGTTACTCATTTTTTATACAAACATAAAGTCTGGAAGAAGCAGGGCGGCAAAACCGCTCTTAATGGTCAGACCGCCGAAGTTTTTAACCAGCTAAAAGGAAATGATGAGACCAAGACTCCACGTATGGGAGGGATTGTGATTTGGGGAAGCGTTCTTCTTACTGTACTTCTTATGTATGTCCTAGCCAACGTCTATCCGAAGTCGTTCTTTGTTCAATTTGATTTTCTAAGTCGGTCACAAACACTTATTCCGTTTACAGCTTTACTGGTTGGTGCTGTTATTGGTTTTCTAAACGATTTCTACGACGTGACCCACGAAGGCGGGGGGCTTAATCTTCGGGTACGACTATTGCTTATTACTGCTCTTTCTGTAGTCGCTGGTTGGTGGTTTTATGACAAGCTGGATGTCGTTAGTATCAATATTCCATTCGATGGATCTTTTTACCTCGGTGTCTTAATTATTCCTTTCTTTGTACTACTTACTTGGTCACTCTACGCCAGTGGGGTAATAGACGGCATTGACGGTCTCTCAGGTGGAGTATTTGCTTCAGTTTTCACTGCTTATGTTGGCATTGCTTTTGTACAAGGACAATTTCACCTAGCCGCTTTTTCTGCCACTATTGCGGGAGCAATTTTGGCTTTCCTTTGGTACAACATTCCACCAGCTCGTTTCTGGATGACAGAAACCGGCTCAATGGCCCTCACTCTAGCCCTAGCCACGATTGCTTTCATGACCGATTCGCTCGGCGACGGCCATGGTGTTTCGCTGCTATTGGTAGCTGGATTACCACTAGTAATGACAGTTTTTTCAAACATTATCCAAATGACATACCGGAAGATAGCTGGCCGTAAATTTTTTAGGATTGCGCCGCTACATCATCACTTTGAAGCTATTGGCTGGCCGTCATACAAAGTCACAATGCGTTACTGGATTATAAGTATTGTCTGCGCACTACTTAGTGTCGCACTAGCAACTGTTGCATGAGGACAGCCAAACCAAAATCTGTTGATGCAATTCTTCTTACAATTGTCGTTATTTTAGTGGCAGCTGGTTTTCTAATTTTTTCTTCAGCCTCGTTGGGACTCTTGGCTCGCGATGGCGCCAGCTTCGGCTCGGTGGCCTTCAGTCAATTCGCTTTTGGTATTATCGGTGGAGCCATTGCTCTGTTCGTTACTAGCAATATCTACTACCGTCATTGGCGTCGGTTTGCTTTTTATATCTTTACGGCATCATTGCTTCTTACGGCGGCTGTTTTTATTCCTGGTCTTGGTATGAGTCACGGCGGCGCTACTCGTTGGCTTAATCTTGGTTTTACTTCTGTCCAGCCTTCCGAGTTTTTGAAAATTTGTTTTGTAATTTACTTGGCCACCTGGTTTTCTGGCTTACATCGAAAAATAGACGATTGGCGTTATGGACTCCTGCCTTTTTTGGGTAGTTTAGGTTTGGTGGGCAGCATCATGCTTGCCCAACCAGACACCGATACTTTTGTCATTATGGCGGCCGCTGGTATGGCAATGTTTATTGCAGCTGGGGCTAAGTGGCAACACATCTGCGGGATTATTGTTAGCGGACTACTGATGATTCTTATTATCGCGCTGTTTCGACCCTATGTAATGGATCGTCTTACTACCTTTCTTGATCCTGAAGCGGATCCACTGGGGAGTGGTTATCAGATTCAACAGTCATTGATTGCGATTGGTTCTGGTGGGGCAGTGGGGCGTGGTTTTGGTCAGAGTATCCAAAAGTTTGAATACTTGCCCGAGCCTATCGGTGACTCAATCTTTGCTGTTTACGCTGAAGAGTTTGGTTTCTTGGGTACCTCAATTTTGATTATTACCTTGGTGTCTCTGGCCTTGCGTGGTTACAAAACAGCGGCTCAGTCCGATGATATTTTTGGCACACTGCTGGTTACTGGTTTCATTACCGTGATTATTTCCCAAGCTTTTCTTAATATTGCCGCCATGACCGGCATGGCGCCTCTTTCAGGGTTGCCGCTGCCATTTATCAGCCATGGTGGTACGGCACTGATGTCGACTTTAGCTGCGCTAGGGATTGTCTTAAATGTATCCAAGTATCGAACCTTTAAGAAAATCGCGTGATACACTATTACTACGTATGAGAATTGCCTTTGTTGGAGGAGCTTCTGGCGGACATTTCTACCCACTGATTGCAGTGGGTGAAGTGTTGCATGCTTCGTCTCCTGAGACAAAGCTTTACTATTTTGGACCCTCACCGTACCAGAGACAACTATTGGAAGAATACGGCATTGAATACATCTACTGCCCAGCTGGTAAATTACGACGCTATTTTTCTATACAGAATTTATTTGATATCTTCCGTAGTTTCTTTGGTGTTTTTATAGCGATTTGGAAACTTTACGTTATTTACCCCGACGTGATTTTTAGTAAGGGAAGTTACACCGCCGTGCCGATTTTATTCGCCGCCCGCTTTTTGCGAATACCGGTTGTTATGCACGAGTCAGATTCAAGACCCGGACGAGCGAGCAAGTTGACGAAGGGTTTTGCTAAGTATATTGCAATTGCCTACGATGATGTCGCACCCTTTTTCCCAAAGGAAAAAACGGCGCTTATCGGTATTCCGCTCCGTAAAGAAATCCTCGTTACTCACAGCGATCCGTTTGGTGAACTTGGTATTCCAAACGATAAACCATTCATCTATGTTACTGGTGGTTCACAAGGGGCAGAACGTATCAACAATATTATTTTGCGGTCACTAGGACAACTTCTGACCCGTTACCGAATTTTTCATCAGGTAGGGGATGCGAATGTAACAGATCTAAGCCTAGCCGCTAAAGCGTTGTTGCAAGAATCTCCGTATTTAGCAAATTACTATATTGTTGGTTCAGTACCGAGCCATACGGTAGCAGCTTTACTTGATGCGGCAGCGGTAGTTATTACCAGAGCGGGCAGTACCACACTTTTTGAAATCGCTGCCCACGGCAAGCCAGCCATAATTATTCCCATCCCAGAAGAAATCAGTCACGACCAACGCACCAACGCTTTCGCCTACGCTCGAAATGGCGCAGCTTCTGTTATCGAAGAAAAAAACCTCACCACCAACTTGCTCATAGAGGAGATTGACACTATTATAGGCGACCCGGCCCGCTTCGCGACTATGAGTGCGGCCGCTAAAGCGGCCGCACTCCCAGGGGCAGCCGAAAAAATCGCTAACTTACTGCTTACTATTGCCAAAGACCATGCCTAATATCGTCACTCGTATTCCACCCAGCCCAACCGGACACTTACATATCGGCACAGCCAGGACAGCTCTTTTTAATTATTTATTTGCCAAACGCTATGGCGGCAAATTAGTTTTTCGCAGTGAGGACACCGACAAAACTAGAAGCACTAAGAAGTTTGAGGCTGAAATTATCGAAGGCTTAAACTGGCTTGGCCTAAGTTGGGACAACGACACTATAATCCGACAGTCGGAGCGAGCTCCACTTTACCGTACTTATTTAGAAAAAATGATTGCGGACGGGACAGCTTACCTTAGTGAGGAAGAAAGTAAAAATAATCCAGGAGAAACTGTGACCATAGTTCGACTGAAAAATCCTAATAAAGTTATAACTTTCAGTGACCTTATTCGTGGTGACATTACTTTTGACACCACTGAACTCGGCGATGTTGTAATTGCTCGTAGTATTGATGACGCACTCTATCACCTTACGGTTGTCGTAGACGACTTCGAAATGGGGGTTACCCACGTCTTACGTGGTGATGACCACATTTCAAACACACCAAGACAAATCTTAATTCAAGAAGCGATTGGTGTCCCTCGGCCCATTTATGCGCACCTGCCACTTATTCTCGCCACCGATCGTTCTAAGATGTCTAAACGGCACGGTGCCGTCTCATTAAATGAATACCGCGAAGCGGGTTATACCAAAGAGGCAATTATTAATTACCTAGCGTTACTAGGCTGGAACCCGGGCACTGACCAAGAGTTATTTACTTTAAACGAACTGGTTGAAGCTTTTGATGAGCGACATATACACAAAGCGGGTGCCGTTTTTGACATCAAAAAATTCAGTTGGTTCAATAAAGAATATCTGGACCGACTTTCGTTGAAAGATTTTACCGCCTACATTTCAGAAAATTTTCCTCCTCAACTGTCAGCATTACCACAATACAATGAAGATCGTCTGACGCGAGCTATCCCAACTATTCGCGAGAGAATAAGCACCCGTCAAGAATTTCACGAATTAGCCGTAGCAGGGGAGTACGACTACTTTTTTTCTAACCCAACTTACGAAACGCCTATTTTAAAGTGGAAAAACGATGACTCTTTGACTGCCGTGCTACCTAGACTGGAAAAAGCCCTAGAAATGCTTAAAACTGCCGATTTTACGGCTAAGGAGGGTCTTAAATCACTACTTTGGCCTTTGGCTGAAGAACTAGGGAAAGGGGAGTTATTGTGGCCCCTACGAGTTGCTCTTTCGGGTCAAGAACGTTCGCCTGATCCCTTCACCTTAGCTTTTATCCTCGGCTCAGAGGAAACTCTACTTCGCATTAAAATTGCTTGTGATAAAATAAAGGTGTAATGCCTAAAAGACCGTTCGTAGCCTTTTTGTGTGGATTAATACTGCCAACTCTTTTGGTAACGTCTTCTCCTGTGTCCGCTCAATCTTCCGAAATTGATCGTCTACAGAACGAGATTGATAATCGAAGTAACCGCATTGCTGAAATTGACGCTGAGATTGCAGCTTACGAAGCTGATCTAGCCGAAGTCGGTGGAGAGAAGAGAACTTTACAGTCGGCAATCGCTAAGCTCGAGTTGGAGCGCAAAAAGGTAAATTCCGAGATCTCCAAAACCGAAACCCTTATCTCCTCAACTGATCTTGAAATTAGCAAGTTGGCATTGGAAATTTCACGAACTGAAACCGATATCGACAATACTCAAGCCGCCGTATCTGCAATAATAAGACAGGAATACCAATCTGGTCAGAGCAACCTAGTTGAGCTTCTACTAGGGCAAGAGCACCTTTCACAATTTTGGTCTCGGCTTGATGCACACCAAAATGTACGCGAGACTCTGTCTGGAAAAGTTGAAGAACTAAACACTTATCAAGAAATCATAACTGGCAAGCGTGATAACAGTGAGGATAAACGCAATGAACTTTCAACCCTTAAAGATCAGTACACTGGTCAGACTGAAGTGCTAGCCAACAATAAAAGTGAACAAGCAAAACTACTTGAAGTAACCAAAAGCGAGGAAAAAAATTATCAACAGCTACTCGCTTCCAAGCAAGAAGTGCGAGAGCAAATTATCAAAGAGATGCGTGACTTTGAGTCAAAGTTACAATTTATTCTTGATCCAACCACAATACCAACTGCTGGTACGGCGGTTTTCAAGTGGCCTTTAGCTAATATTATTATTACTCAGTACTTTGGTGGTACCGAGTTTGCTGCCCGCAATGCTGCTGTCTACGGTGGCCGAGCCTACCACCCTGGCGTCGACTTCGGTACGCCACGCGGTAGTGCCATTTACGCACCCCTATCAGGTACTGTACGCGCTACTGGCAACACCGACATCGTGCCTGGTTGTTACTCCTGGGGCAAGTGGACCCTGATTGACCACGCCAACGGCCTCTCCACTCTCTACGCTCACCAAGACGTAGTTAGCGTTTCGCCAGGTCAAAGTGTCGGGACAGGGGAGATTATTGGCTACTCTGGTAGCACTGGCTACTCGACTGGCCCCCACCTACACTTCACAGTTTATGCCAAAGACGGCGTGAGTGTCCGTAAATTTAACGAAATCAAAACCTCTACCAGCTGCGGACCCGCCTCAACCCCCGTCGCCGCTACTGACGCTTATCTGGATCCAATGCTCTACCTACCCCAGTAGGAGATTCGCCTAGCGATCAACTCCTTCGTTGTCTGCGAACAAAATCTGTTCAATGTATGCCAGATACACCTCACAGATTTTGTTCTGGCCGCCTCGGATTTGATTCACTATCCAAATCCCCTAAAGCGCACAGAATTTACTAAGATATATTAAAAAGCTGGGGATAAACCCGCTTTTCTTGTGGAAAAAACTGGGGAAAAGGTGATATTATAAGGATGCGATGTAAAGCATCGTAGGAACTTACCCTCACAGAAGCCCGCCACAAGCGGGCTTCCAGGGCCCTACATGTATAATCTAAATATGACAATAGGAATTTGGGGAGATAGCATCACCTTTGGTTCATGTGACCAAGAGTGCCTTGGATGGGCAGGTAGGCTACGTAGTACGCTTCCTATTAATGACAACTTTCAACTATATAACTTTGGTATCTGTGGTGAAACAACACAAGATTTACTCAAACGTTTTGCAATCGAAGCCTCTGCAATAGAACCAAATAAGATTATTCTAGCAATCGGTATAAATGATTCAAAACTACCACATGGGTCGTCTGATAACTGTGTTGGGATCGATATTTTTGAAACAAATTTAAGGCTACTTATTGATATAGCTAAGACTCATACGTCCGATATAACCTTGGTTGGACTTACCCAAGTCGATTCTAATTGGGAATCGTCACGAGGTAGTCGACTTATTAATGAAGAGATAGATAAATATGATAGGCAAGTTAGAGTCATAGCGGAAAATTATGGTCTTCTATATATCAAAATGCGTGATGTGCTAAACACAACAAGTGACTTAGCGGATGGTCTGCATCCGAATTCAACTGGATACCAAAAAATGTTTAAGGCCATAGTTGAAAATATCGCGTTGTAGAAATGTTATCAAACCGAATATCGCACAATGTCCAAACTTTAGAGAGAAGCGGGGGAGAGGTGAGACCAAATTCAGATAAATGTACCTGTTAACAGGTACATTTATGAAATCTCCTTATCTTCAATTAATAGCTTTTACGCAGCCGCTACTTTTAGACAGAAACTAAATAGTAAAATTTAGTTTAGTTTATGTCGATTCTAAATTCGCAAAAAAATTTAACCTACGCAAATTCCCTGTTTAAAATTTTTTTATTTTTTACAAATTTACTTACACCAAAACCACTCGCCGTTGATTTGACCCTCAAGTCAAAATTCGATTGGCTCAAGGAGCAAAGTGAGACGTAGGTTAGATCCTCTTAAAAAGTCTCGGCGGGCTTAGAATTGATTGTGGGGGCTAGTCTTGAGTCGAGTGCATGTACTTAATGAGCCTAGAGGGCGTTTTAAGACGTAGGTTGAGTCAGCCTAAGACTTAGTCGGAACCAAACAGATAATCCGCAGAAATCTTGGCAAACTGAATAAAGATTTAAAAAGCTAGAATTAGAAACAAATAAGACCCCTTTGTACCTGGAACAGCGTTGACTAGTAGGATTAGAGCTAACGAAATTACTCAGTGTGGGGAAAACTAGGATAGCCTTATTTCTATATATTTAATACAATATAACTGAGTATTAGAGATATTATACTCAGTTCCGAATATATATGTTTTAGGCCTCAGATGGGAGTGCGGAGTGACGTACAATTAAGAAGCCCCTCTCCCACACTCTAACTGGCAGTAAAAATTTATGATTAAGAAACCCCCCTCTTCAACACCACTATCCAAACAGAAAATGTCCTTTGAGTGTCTGCCCCAGGTGGAGGACTTTCTATTGCATATTCAGGCTAACAACTACTCAGAAAAAACGCGCAAGAGTTACGAGAGGGACTTACTTACTTTTGACTCATTTTTAATCCATGAACTGAGTCGCCTCCCCTTCTCCCAGGTATCCAAGAAAACCATCGACCAGTTTAAAGCCTACTTAAATTCCCGTGACCGCAAGACGGCCCGCGACAACGCAACTTTTCAGTTCCTTCACAGTGGCTCCATTAACCGCATGCTTTCTTCCCTCAGGCGTTACTTGTCTTATCTTATCGATATGGACTATCCTTGTCCGATTGCTCCTGGCTCAGTTAAGCTCGTCCGCGCTGAAAAGAAACATGGCCAAGTCGCGGAGCTCGATGAACTTATAAAACTCATTGAGTCACCGATGAAGTTTGAAAAGAACAAGTTTGTGCAGCTACGCAACCGCGCTGCCCTGGAAACCCTATTCGCGAGCGGTATGCGTATCTCTGAGCTTATCACCCTGCGTCGCAATCAGCTCGATAAATCCGGCCGTATCTTTATTCAAGGTAAAGGCAGGAAGCAACGATTTATCTACCTGACTGAGCGGGCCCAGCAGCACCTCTACACCTACCTCGCCGCCCGCGACGATTCACTTCCCTATCTTTTTATTCCCAAGAGCGGACTTAACATGGGCAAAAAGGAAAAACATCTTTCACCCAATTATCTGCAAATGAAAATCAAATGGTATCGCGAGTTACTTGGTATTAATGTACCCACTAGCGCTCACTCCCTGCGTCACGGCTTTGCCACCTACCTAGCCGAACAAGGTGCCAACCCTGCCGCTATTCAAATCCTTCTTGGACACGAATCACTTGATACCACTACTCGCTACGTTCACGCTTCAGATAAATATGCCGAAGATACTCACAAGAAGTTCCACCCATTAAAGAAGTAGCTGGCTTTTAGTCAACAATGTATGCTCCGCCAAGGAATTCGGCAGTGAGACGATCGTAGTCAGGTCGGTGCTCGGTTAAATGTATCTGTCTCTTTCCAGTATTACTTAAACGAGAATTTATTTCAGGGTGTCGACTTAAGTAATCTTCTAGTTTTTTAGGTATCACTTCGTCTTGCGAAATTATTGTTAGTTCTGAGCCAAAATGCTCGCGTAGCTTATCTTTTAAAAGGATGTAATGTGTACAACCTAGTAGAACCACATCCCCTGCCTTTGCGACCCCCTCTATTACAGAAACCGCCAGCTTGGCTGCTGCTTCGACCTGGTGCGTCTCTATCAGGGGCACCAGCTCTGGAGTTGCAACAGAAATAAGTTCGAGAGCTGGATTTAACTTGGCTAGTTCACGGGCGTATTTTCCAGACTCGACGGTTCTTTTTGTCGCCAACAAAACTGCTCGCTTATAGTCCTTCTTTATCACCTCCTCTACTGTCGGCACAATCACACCGAGAATTCTTCGGTCTGGATGTTCTTCTTTAAGATAGGTGTCTTGCAAACGCCGAATTGTCTCCGCTGAAGCGGTATTACAAGCCACCACTACCAACAGACAATTTTGCTTAAAGAGTTCTTCAATCGCCCGTTTAGTGTATTCGTAGATTTCAGTTTCTGTTTTGTCACCGAAGGGGAGATTGGCTGTGTCGCCATAGTACAAATAATCATACTGTGGCAATGTTTTAGCAACCGCCTTAAGTATCAAAAGTCCTCCCAGACCAGAATCAAAAAAGCCAATATTCATACTATCTTTTGCTACGTAGTTTAAGCACTCGCTTAAAGTGCGGCTCTGACACTGGTTGCACCGATAATCTACTTCCCTGCTTTACGAGCTCCATACCAGTAAACACTTTATCGGCCTTTAGCTCGGCTAAAGTGAGCGGTTGCTCAAAAGCCTCCACCAAAGCGACATCGACAGCCGACCAACGTGGGTTATCTTTAGTTGCTTTAGAATCGAAACCTTCGTTATTCTTATCAAACTGAGTTGGGTCAGGATAAGCTTCCCTTACCACCTTAGCCACTCCCACAATTGCTGGCACAGCGCAGCTAGAATGATGAAATAGGAGCAAGTCCCCTACTTTCATTGCCCGCAAAAAATTCCGCGCCTGGTAATTCCGCACATCAGTCCAAGACCCGATTTTCTCCCGCTTCAAATCCTCAATCGAGTAACAACTAGGCTCACTTTTTACTAACCAATACTGCATATGGCCCTATTATACCCTAGTGGTATAATAGTATTGTTGCTTATCGTGTAATTTTATATTTGTTTATTATGATCAAAGAATCTCATCTTGAACTTGTCCGTACTCACGGCTCGAAATTTGGTCGAGTTTTGCTTGGACTACTCTTTCTAGTGTCAGGTCTCCTTATGTTGACCGTTCAGGGTCCTGCAGCAATTGGAGGTTATTTTGCCTCCTTGGGTATTCCTCTGGCTGGTGTTGTAGCTTGGGTAGTGATTATCTTTAAGATTGTCGCCGGTGGAGCGGTTGTTATCGGCAAGCGCACTACCGAAGCGGCCGCTGGGCTTATCGTCTTTACTCTGATCGCTACCCTACTTGGCCACCTGAGTGCCGAAGTAGACCCAACCTTCCCGATTGGACTCTTGAAGAATCTTGCGATTGTTGGTGGTCTTCTTTATCTTATGGCATTTGGTCCTCATGGAATGAATGTTATCGGAGATGACCCTTGGGAAAAGACTAATCAGGCTAGCTAATCAAGCTCTAGATTAATAAAAAGCGCGCCCTTACGGGCGCGCTTTTTATTAGATATTTGCAGCTAGAGTTCTATTCCAACATGAAGATGATGATCTCCATGGCTGTACCCCCTGCTCCTCGTAGAGGTGCCTGGCATAAGCCATATTGCCGCTAATAGTATCTAGATTCAAATCCATTGCGTTTGCTGTTGCTTGGTGGTAACGCCTATTGATTTGCATTACCCCAGTGTCAGCGGAGTCGACTCGCCCCGACAGGGTCGAGCCGTCACTTAACGTGTGACGGAAGCCCGATTCGCAGCGTGCGATCTCAATCATGACCGGAATGTCACTGAAGTATGATCGGACGATAGATTCGGTTTCGGCACTAGCTCCAGGTGTACTGTATGCTTTTGTGGTTGTGTAAGTCTTTCTCGCAGGTGCGGAAGTCTTTACAGCAACGGTTAGCTTAGCAGATTCCAAAGCGGCCATAGAGGTCTCCCCCTTCGTCATCGCAATGTGTCCGTACGCTGTCTCTGGTACTGCTGCGGTCGAAACGACACCAGCCGTGAACAACGCGAGAATCACAGTCGATAAAATAAGCCAATGGTCTTAACTGTCAAACATCGGTGTGGAGTACCGATGACCGCAAAATAGTATCATAATTTACGGATTTTTAATATTATATCATACTTTGGACTTACCGTCAATTTTTTAGTCTACTCCTTCATATTTATAGGCCTATTTCAAAGGTTTTTTGTTCTCAAGACGATTTTTTAAGATTGCCATTCCGCCGTAGAGACCAGCCTCGTCACCTAGCTTGGCGACAGTGATTAATGGAGCAACTTCGAAACTTTGAACCAATTCTACTGTGTATTTGCGGATGATGTCCACTTCGATTTTTGGATCGCCAGTAATCATAGAGCCGCCAAGAATAATCGCATCTGGCGACCAATACACTATGGTATTGCGTAAACCTTGAGCTAGATATTCGGCTAGCTCATCCCAAAGAACATCACTTTGGGGAATCTCATACGGCTTCATACCAAAGCGTTCTTCAATGGCAGTGCCTGAAACCAGATTTTCAAGCGTCGGTTCGATTTCACTACCAAGCACAGTCCGATCAACATCAATAATCTGCTTACCTGGTTCAAAACCAACGCTAGCGTGATCGATTTCACCATTTTCAATCTTCACTCCACCAACACCAGTACTAACCGTATGGTAAGCAATGATTTCCAGTCCCTTACCTGCCCCAAACATCGCCTCACCGAGACCAGCTACCGCGGCGTCATTTTCGAGAAAAACTGGTACAGGGTAGGCCTTTTTAATCTCACTAACAATCGACTTCCCCACCCATTTGCTGAGCGGTCCGTCATTTTGGATACCATCTCTTTGTTCGTTCAAGAGACCACGTACTCCACCCGCAAAAGCCTTCGGTTGTTGCGCAGCTAACCTGTCTACGGTCTCAAGGAATTTCTTCATACCGTCGGCAAAGGCTGTAGGGGTCTTAAAACTTTCGACCTTATCAAGCGTTTTTAAATCAGTTGTGACACCGACTCGAGTTTTTGTGCCGCCAATATCAAAAACTATATATGTCATATCATTTTTATCTTATCACACACGATGTGCCAAGCTTCCACAAAAGAGGCGGTAAACTCCTCAGGGTTGGTTTTAATTATTTTAGTAAAATCAGAAAATTTTATCCATTCAATTGAGTCTACTTCTTCTCGATTAAACTTAATTTCTAATTTGGAAGAAACATCGACCCGGTATACACCATTAAAAAAGTGTTTAGTTCTAAATGGCGGCATTACTAAGATTAGTGGGTGTCCCTTAATACCCAACTCTTCCTCAAGTTCTCGAGCGGCCGCAATTTCATAAGATTCTCCCTCATCGACATGACCAGCCGCCGATTGGTCAAATTTTAAGGGGGTGAGGACTTTAGAACCCCGCCGCTGTATCAAAATTTCGTCTTTATCATTAAAAACAAGTATTCTGACTACTCGACGGATAAGGCCTTTTTTGATAGCAGCAAACAAATCCAGTGCCCCGATAACGGTATCGTTTTCATCAACGACGATTATTTTGTTATGGGCAGGTTTCTTAGAGACTAAGAATCTTTTTAGTGTATGTTTTATAAAGTTCAACATTTGGTTGGTCAAAAGCATTTAAATTTAGAAGTTCGGCGACATACATGGTCTCACGCAAACGCATAGCCATAAAAAGGCCAAGCTCGTAGGCCAGTTCATCATCAAAAATAGTGGTGCGGTGTGGTAGTTGTTCTTTGTGGTAAGCACTAACCACTCCTCCATAAATTGCAGTGGTGACTTCTTGAGCGGTGAACTTTGAGAATTGCTTACCAAGACCCTGTTTAGGGATTTTGAAATCAACGGTTTCATCGTCGAAAGTTACAAAATCAGTATAGACACCAGGGAAACCCGCCAGATAGAGCTGGCCAATAGAGTGAAGTTCAACAGGTGTGGAAATAGTAGGTAGAAAGCCTTTGGTGACGGGTTTCTTGTTTCTATCGAGTTCTTTACCAATACTCTCGGCAAAGAGTTGGCGGTACCAAGCACCGAGTTTTGCTAAGCGTTTTTCAAAAGCAAAAAAGTTATAGTGGCTGAACTTCTTTTGCATAAGCAGGGATAAACGTGCCGCTGACTCAGCTACTACTTTTTCGATGTCTTCTTCATGAACCGCAAGAAAACCTTCAATAAAAGCCTCTGTATCATGCCGTAATAGTGTGAGTGGTATTAAGCCAACAGCAGTCCCGACCGAGTAACGTCCGCCAATAATTTCTGGTAGAGCAATAGTGTGGGCGCCTAGTTTCTTACCTAACTTTGCAAGTTCAGTTCCCTGGTTACCAATGAAGATAGTTTGTTTATAAATACTAACGCCAAACTTCTGCTTCAAAGCATCAAGCACAACGGCTGCGTTTACTTGTGTTTCGGTGGTGCTCCCAGACTTACTAATTACGCAAACTGCGATATCGGAGACTTTTTTATATTTAAGAAACTCAGTGAGAGTGGTGGCAATTTCATTAGCTGCGATGGTGTCGAGCACCGTGAGCTTCACTTTTCCTTCATCAAGTACACTATGCACAGCTTCGACACCAAGACTAGAACCTCCGATTCCGATAAGTAATAGGTGTTTAATCGATTTAAACTCCCGCTTAACAAAAGCTAGTGTGTCCTTCACTTCTGGATGAGCAATGTAGGCTAGCGAATACTCCGATACTGTATCGTCAAAATCGCTCACCCTTTGCAGGACAGCTTCTCGATATAGGCTTAGCTTTTTAACCTCTTTTTTAAGTGCAGTTGGAGCAATTTGGTTGTAATCAGCAAATGAAAGGCGCATGGTTAAAGTTGTCTAGTGTTATTTTTAGTATCAACGTGTTTTATGAGGTACTTATAGGCGTCATCGACTGAGTCCACTAGCTCAAACAAAGCCAAATCTTCGGGACCAATGGTGCCAAACTTCTTCATCATGTCTTTTTCAAAAAAGCGAATTAGTGGTTCCCAAAATTCCTTGCCGTAAAGAATGATTGGAATCTGTTCAATTTTTTTAGTCTGGATAAGAGTGATAATTTCAAAAAATTCATCCATTGTGCCGAAGCCTCCCGGGAAATAGATATACGCTTCAGAAGCAAAGGTAAGCATTACTTTACGAGAAAAGAAAAAGTCAAAACTAAGGGAATGGGTAGTGTACGGATTGAGTTTTTGCTCATAAGGTAGCTGAATATTGAGCCCGACAGATTTGCCACCGACTTTGAAAGCACCGACATTAGAAGCTTCCATGATACCCGGGCCGCCGCCAGAGACAATCGCAAACCCTTTCCTAGCCAGCTTTGAAGCTAGCTCTTCAGCCGCTTTGTAATATTTGTTGTCGGGACGAAGACGAGCACTTCCCCAAAATGTGACCGCCAGGCCAGTATCACGCAAAAGTTCAAAGCCTTGCACAAATTCCGACATAATGCGGAAGACACGCCAAGATTGCACTGCGTCACCGTCAGTACCTTTCGGGTTTAGTAATTCGTTTTCAAGCCGGCAAACATATGGTGTGACCGACTTGATGGTAACTTTCTTTTTCCTTGGAAACATGGCTACATTGTAGCATTGTCACTACCAGGGAATTTCGTATTGTGTGAACTCTGGTAGGAGTTTTTTGTTGTAGAGAAGCCGGGAGATGGTCTCGGCGTGGCACATGGCGCCAGTCAGAGCATTGTGCGGTTCTGGTTCGTCGGGAATGCCGCAGTAGTTGAGGACCAAGTCGAGATTAAGCGCACTGCGACGATGCTCCTCGTCAAGCGGTGGCACGACTCCCCTTTTAACCATATGCATCCAGCACAGTGAATGCACATCAATAGTGCGGTGAGCAAAGTTCCAATCAAGGTGAGCCCGCAAAGCGGCTTCGCGCGCCATGTCTCGGTCGAAGGAGACATTTTGTCCGCCCATGGTGCGATTATGGAGATCTTTCGACCAATCAATGAAATTGCGAATCAATTCGGCTTCAGTCATTTTGTTGGGATCGAGAATCTCTTCGCGGGTGAAGCCGTTAACCTCAAGGGCATCGTCTTCGATATGTGCCCCCTCCCACACCCGACACTCAGCGTAAAAACGGTTGGTGGGATTCTCCAAGTCCAACGCCCCCAAAGAAACAATCGAATGTTTCTCCCGATTAAGTCCAGAGGCTTCGATATCAAGAATTAGCATATGAAGAACATTCTAGCATCTCACTGAAGGCTTTACAAAGACACTATTTCGTGACATTGTAATCGACGGATGATCTTCCACATCCTTTGCCCAACACTAATGGCCCCTTTTGGGTCAGGAGGTACTGATGATTTGCATTGAAGAATTTCGCGCTATCGTTGATTGTGCTCTTGAAGATCAGCGTGCTTTTGAAGCCGTCGAGAATGTCGACGTTCTGAAGAAAGCAGTTAATGAGTTGTACCACCGAATTCCTCTCGAGGAACTCATCAAGCGTCTCACCAGCTCAGAGCATTGTGCTGAACTCTGTCTCCATCTCAATCGAAAAACCTTCAGAGGAGAAGAGGCTCGAACGGCTTTACGTCGCATGGGCAACAATCCAGGAGCGATAAGTCATCACGATAATACGGCTAGTGATGCACTATGCGAAGTTGTCAACGCGCTCTGGCGCCACAGTATCAATGAATACATCATCCGTGACGACTTTCGTCGTGCGTGGGATGAAATCAAAGCAGCGTTCCGCGGCTTCGACGCCCCGAAATACGAAGCTGGCCAGCCTCCTGAACAGGGAGAACTGTGTGCAGCGAGCGATACTATCGAGGACTCCGTGCGTTTGCTTTTTGATGGTATGCAGAAAGCAGGACTGGTCGAAGCATTAAAATCTCAAAGCCGAAGAGTTCCTTACAGTTGGAGTGATTTTCCAGTCGTGCCCCCTGTTGCTGGCTGGCCCTGGGCAGCTGCACTACAGGGTGGAGCCGACCGCTCTTATTACACGCCAATTTCGTATCTCGCTAGCACTGGGATAAAGGTACTGGCTATCGTTGCGGGACTGAATGCTGTGCGAGCCAAAAAGCCGTCGCGAAAAAAGTCGAAGGGATAAGAGACCAAGATTGGTCTATGGGTGCGCGGAGCTTCGGCTTCGCGCGCTTTTTTTATTAATCCACAACTTAATAAAGGCAGAAAAGTGCTTAGATGCTAGGCGTCGAGACTAAATAAGCTAAGGTGTACTTTATGTGCATTGAAGATTATTTGGTTGAAGACAACAACGCAGATGAGTGCTTTTCTGCCTTTATTGCAAACCCTTGCAGTTGGCGGCAGGCGTATAGCCAGCAGCTTTAGCTTCGGCGATGGTGGCGAAAGTTATTAGATTCTCTGGTTTGATACTTTTGGCGCCTGAGCAGGTCGGTAGATGATATTTGGTGCCGGATTTGGAGGCGACGACTTCCCCACTCACACTGGATGATTCCTTTGTCACAGTCGAATTGGTGGTGATGGGGGTGGGAGTAATACTGGTAGACTTCACTATTTGTGATGGGGTTACGAGGACTGCGGAGGCGTTGTTTTTAAGACTATTGCTAGCGGCTTTCTGCATGACTGATTGTCTGCCCAAACCAAACGAAGCGATAGCGATAAGTAAAAGCAACGCCGCAAAATAAAGGCTATCATCTCCTACTAAGGACTTGAGTTTTTCGCACAAATGTCGTATACTCGTCGGCACTAACTAATTATACAGTAATCGTATGGCACATAAGAAAGCTGGTGGGACCAGTAAAAACCTCCGCGATTCGCAACCAAAAATGCTTGGTGTGAAGCGTGGAGATGGACAAGCAGTCAAAGCTGGCGAAATTATCGTTCGCCAACGAGGTACAAAAATTGAAGGCGGTAAAGGGGTCCGTATCGGCAAAGATCACACTATCTACGCCGTTACCGAAGGAAAGGTCGCTTTTCGCGACATGCGTAAGATTCGTTTCAACGGTCAGCGCGTAACCAAGAAGGCAGTTGATGTAGTTGGAAAGTAAAGCTTAAAGAAACCGGCCAGTCCTAGGACTGGCCGGTTTCTTTGACTTATGTCAATGTTTTGTCTACTATTCTGCCAGACCGCACAATTGAAAGGATTAGCGATGTCTGAAGTAAATATTATGCATCATTCACCGAGCGAAGTATGCGAGCTCATGCTACTGCTGCGCGAAGAGTTTGATTGGGTCGCCACTAGGTGTAGCGGTGTGCTTCTCAAAAAAGAGGCCAACCGACCGGAGGAAATGCTGGCAATGCTTAGCAACACTAAAATACTCCTAACTACGCTTGATACACCAATACTGCAGCAACTTTATCGGCGTACGCTTGAACGGGCGGCCATTGACTTAGTCCAACATATTCGAGCAGATTTGAGCTTTCTTGAGACAGAGGCGGGCCAGCGCTTTTGGCAAAAGCTAACTTCCCATCTCATTAGGGCAAATACTGCTGGTTACTTCAGCAAGGAGTTCAGGCCCTATCTGGTGTGTATTACCGACTCTATTGCCGAAGCTGCCAACCTTCTTCGCAGTCCGGGCATGCTGAGCACAGCTGCTACGCTTCGTTGTTATGACGACATGCAACTCACCTCGGCCTACGTGCGAGAGCGGAAGCAGTGGCAGCTTGAGCCTATGGCAAATTGACTCTTAGCTGCTTAGGACAAAAAAGGCCTGGCGATATACTGCCGGGCCTTTTCTTTACTTACTCTTACTTCCTACTTTTCTCTAACTTCTACTTTCTCTACAATAATCGGCTCTAACGGCACATCACGAGGGTTGGTTTCTACTTGAGCAATCGCATCGATTACCTCCATACCACTGAGCACTCTTCCGAACACTGGATGTTTTGAAGTCAGGGGCTCTTTATCAAAGTCGAGATTTACATTGTCGACTAGATTGATAAAGAACTGACTGCCGCCGCTATTCGGACCACTGTTGGCCATAGAAATGGTACCTCGTACATTACTCAGATACTCTCCCTTAATATGCTCATCTTGAATACTGTAACCAGGATTACCAGTGCCGTAGCGCATTACTTCATCGGTCTTACTAATCGGATCGCCGCCTTGAATCATAAAACCTTCAATCACACGATGGAACTTAGTCCCGTCATAAAAACCCTCACTGACAAGCTTCTTAAAATTACCGGCGGTAATCGGCATTGTGTCTTCAAACAGCTCAATCTCGACGACTCCCATACTAGTAGTCAAAACGGCTACTGGATTATCATTATTTGTCATCTCTACATCATACGCAGTAAGTTGATCCGCCGTAAGTGGTGCAGGAAGGGTTTCTGTGGTTTTCTCTGAGACATCCACTTGCGCTTCATTTGGTGAATCAGGACCAAGCCACATCGCAATCGCGGTAATCAGCGCTCCACAGAGCACCAAAACAGCGATGGTTGGTAAAGCGCGTTTGAACATGTCGTTGTTTTGCATATAGGTTACTTCTTAACAATATTAATAATGTAAGGGATTTTGTGATCAAGATGAATCAACTCAATCTCATGGGCACCAAGTGACTTAATCTGCTCAGCTATCACTACCGAGGAAGCCTCTAATTGCACGCTTGCTGCCCTCGCCGCCAACACTACGTCGGTAGCATGGACAGCTTTAAATAAGTGTCCTTGCTCGTTGGCCTCGGTGGCGATATTGAGCTGAATTTTTTTCAGTGCCTCAGCCGCCTCGAGGAAGGCTTCGGCTTTAGCATCTTTGGAGGCAGCTGCCCCAGCGTTAAGCGACTCAATTCTTTTAAGATTTTGTGGCGTCGCTGGCAGCGCCCATTTCTTTGGAATGAGTTGGTTTTGGGCGTAGCCATCAGGTACCTCTACGATTTGATTTCTGCGGCCGATTTTGGCCACATCACGGACTAGAATTACTTTCATACAGAAATACATTTACTAAGCTAATACGTCTATTCTACAAAATTATGACCTAGCCACCAACTGGCTCTCCAAAATCAGCTGACAAACTCTGGCTTTCGATCGTCTCGCCTCTAAGAAAGCGTAGAGCGGCGTCTTTTTGAGGATCAATCCCTGCCTCCCGATCTTCTGGTGTACGCTTGATAACATAATCTGGACTCAAACCACCATCAGAAATTGAAACGCCATTTGGAGTAAACCATCTAGCTACTGTGACCTTAAGGGAAGAACCGTCTTCTAAGCGAACCAGCTCTTGCACTGAACCCTTACCGAAGGTGGGTAAACCAATTATGGTTGCCACGCCGTGGTCCTTGAGGGCACCAGCTAGAATCTCGGAAGCAGAAGCTGAGCCGTTATCAACCAACACCACTAGATTTTTAGAAGTAAAATCTTTTACCTGGCGGTTACGGGTACGGAAAACCTTGTCTTCACCAGTCAAACCGCCCTGCTCCTTTACGACCACCTTACCTGACGGCAAAACGAAGCTGGCAATATCAACCGCACTTTGCAAGAAGCCGCCCGGATTGCCACGTACGTCGATGATAAGTTTTTCTGATTTACTGGAGACAAATTCGTTCATCGCTGCTTGCATTTTTGATTCAGAAACAGCGTTAAAACTGTATAAAGAAATCACAAAAATGTCTCCTATCTTTTCGGTTTTCACGGTCGGAATGTCAATATTGTCTCTAGTCACAGATTTCTCGATGAATTCCGATTGGCCTTCACGGTAAATGGAAAACTTTACCACGGTTCCCTTTTCGCCTCGAATCAATTTAACCGCTTCATCAATACGCATACCTTCGGTGCTGTTATCGTCAATCTTAACCAAGATATCTCCAGAAAGAATGCCAGCACTCTCAGCTGGAGTGCCTCCGAGCGGAGAAATGACAGTAATGAGTCCGTCGCGTAGTCCGACTTCCATACCAACCCCACTGAAGTTACCTGAGATATCATCTTCAAATTGCTCCGCCTCAGATGGTGGCAAGAAGATTGTGTAGGGATCTCCATAGGAGTCTACTAGGCCTTTAATTGCTCCGTAGATTTTTGTCTCCTCGGCCACGCTGGCTGTACTGCTAGCTGAACTAAATTTTTCTTCCAATAGTGTCCAAACTTTCCAGAACTCATTTAAACTAACCCCTTCTTTAGGAGCGACTTTTTCAATACCAGGTAGGTAAGTTTTAAAGTTCAATGGTTGGCCCAAAATCGTGCCAGCCTGGCCGATATAAATACCCGAAATAAACAGACCGATCGCCAAAACCGCAAATAAAGTGTAACCGATAAGGTTTTTGTTGGGCTTTCCGCTCACAATCGAGCCATTATGTTCTTCATTCATGAAATGCATTATCGCATGTTCTGTCTAGCTACCAAAGCGATTAACGTGAATCACCCCTATTTTTTGGATATAAGTTACCAATTTGCTACACTAGATGGAATGTTTGGCAATATCTTTGGTAAAAAAACCCCAATTTCTCACCCTGAAATTAAGCTGTACAATTCGGAAAGCAACTCGTTAGAGACTTTTCAATCTTTAAACGACTCTCATGTCACCATGTACAGTTGTGGTCCAACCGTATACGACTATGTACATATTGGTAATTTACGCTCATATCTCTTCCCCGATATTTTAAAACGAGTTCTCATCAAAAATGGCTATTTGGTAAAGCACACAATTAACTTCACAGATTTCGGACACCTCTCAGACGACGCAGATGCTGGTGAAGACAAGATGATGAAAGGTCTCAAACGCGAAGACTTACCTATCACTCTCGAAGGTATGCGTAGACTCGGTGATATCTACATCAAAGCTTTTGTGGACGACACCGAAGAACTTCAAATCATGCCACCCACTACCTGGGCAAGGGCCAGTGATTATGTTGGTAAGCAAGTCAGTTTGATTAAAACTCTCGATGACAAAGGTTATGTTTATGAAACTTCTGATGGTGCTTACTTTGATATTAGCAAATTCCCTACCTATGGCCGCTTAGGCAAAATTAACATTAATAAATTGCAAGAAGGGGCTCGAGTAGAAGTTAATAGCGAAAAAAAACACCCAGCTGATTTTGCTGTTTGGAAAAAAAATGAATTAGGTTGGCCCAGTCGCTTTGGTGCCGGATTTCCTGGCTGGCATATCGAGTGTTCGGCGATGGCTTTTGCTACCCTGGGTAAACAAATTGATATCCACACTGGCGGTATCGACAATATGCCAACTCATCACAACGGTGAAATTGCTCAATCTGAAAGTATTACCGGTAAGAAATTTGTACAATACTGGATGCATGGACAACACTTGCGTATCGACAACCAGCGCATTGGCAAGTCATTGGGTAATTCAGTCACACTCCGACACCTGCGCGAGCGGGGCTTTACGGGCGATGACTATCGCTACTGGCTTCTCACCGCTCACTATCGCTCACCAGTAAACTTCTCCTGGGAGGCCCTTAAAGCTTCCAAGCAAGCTCTTTATCGTCTTAAACGCTATATGTACGAAGAGTTCAAGCAACGTTCCAATATCCCCGATGCAACTTACATGGAAAAATTTGATGCTTGTTTGCGCAACGACCTTGATACTCCAGGTGCCATCGCCGTCTTGTGGGACATGATAAAAGACCCTAGGCTCGAAGAAAAAACCAAGTGCGGTACTCTAATGGCGATGGACGATGTATTAGATATTGGCCTATCGGAAGATGTGGCTGAGGGTAAGCGGCTCTTAGGGGTGGTGGGTAGCACAGAACTGCCAGCGGAAATTCAAGAACTAATAGACAAACGTGAGGTAGCTCGCATCGCCCACAATTGGGCCGAGGCTGATTTCCTGCGCGATGCCATTGCTCGTAAAGGCTATCTAGTCGAAGACACTCCTCAAGGCCCCAAACTGACTAAACTATGACCTACGCCAAACTGAACTGTTCACGTTGAGAAGACAGTAAAATACGACGAAGTGCCCATTGGTACAGTGAGGAATATTTTGCGTAGAGTAACGAAGAATTGTGCCCTTTTTGTAGGTCATATCCACACAACTCACACTGTCCCCAACTATGCCGTCAAGAGTATATCCATCAGCAAAATGTTAGAATCAAATGACTATGGCTGACCCAACTCTCAATCGCTCACTCCGAAAACCACCACAAAACGTTGAAGCGGAAAAAGCTTTGCTCGGGGCAATTATCCTGAAGCCTGACGTTATGCACGATGTCTCAGTTACAGTTTTTCCTGAGAGTTTTTACGCCGACAAACACCGCAACATCTATCAAGCGATTTCTCATATTTTCTCTAAAGGTGACCCGATTGACCTCATTTCCGTAGTAACCAAACTCAAAGATATGAATGCGCTCGACCGCTCTGGTGGTGCCGCGTATATTACCGAACTCATCGAAACCGTTCCGGCGGCGGGCAATGCTTCATACTATGCCGAACAGGTTCTCAACAAATCTACTTTACGCAATCTCATCCACGCGGCAGATGACATCGCTGAAATCGGTTTCTCCGATCCTGAAAGTGTCGATGAAGCGCTTGACCAAGCCGAGAAAAAAATCTTCCAAGCTACCCAAGCTCCCTCTTCACAAAAGTTCCGTCCAATCGGTAGTGCTCTTAAGGAAGCCTGGGAACGTTTCGAGCACCTTAGTGCTAACCCAGAAATGAAACGGGGTGTACCGTCCGGCTTCACAGCTCTTGATAATGTTCTCTCGGGCTTTCAGAAATCCGACTTAGTAATTCTGGCCGCTCGGCCTTCAATGGGTAAAACCACTTTTGCCCTTGATATCGCCCGTAATGCCGCTTTGCAGTACGGTTCTTCAGTGGGAATTTTTTCGCTCGAAATGAGTGCCCAACAACTAGTAGATCGTATGTTGGCGGCGGAGTCAGGGGTCGACTCTTGGAAACTACGGACTGGTCGACTTACCAATGACCATGAGTATGAGGCCCTTCAAAGCGCCATGAACAAACTTCACAAAGCTCCGATACACATCATTGATGAGGCCGCGATGAACATCGTGAAGATGCGTTCAGCGGCTCGGCGGCTTAAGAATGAATACGGTCTTGATATGCTCATTGTCGATTACCTCCAGCTTATGTCCCCTACCCTTAGTAAAGGTAGTGACAGCATGGTGCAGCAGATTACTGAGATTTCTCGTTCACTCAAAATTCTCGCTAAGGAACTTGAGATTCCAGTTATTGCGCTCTCGCAGCTCTCTCGGGCTGTGGAGCAACGTGGTGGCAAGCCACGACTGTCTGACCTACGTGACTCCGGTTCTATCGAACAAGATGCCGACGTCGTGATGTTTATTCACCGTGAGGATAAGATGAATAAGGACAAAGAGTCAGAGCGACCAAACATCGCCGAGATACTAGTCGAAAAGCACCGTAACGGCCCGACCGGCCACGCCGAACTCTACTTCGACGGTAAGCATGTTCGTTTCCTTAATCTTGATACCCATCATAGTGCGGTTGGAGGTGACGATAATTTTTAAGCTCGCACTTTTTATGCAACAACAGCTTTGAGCGTTAGATATTACTTGATATGAACAATCTAGATAAATTAATAACCTTATTTGAATCCTTTCCTGGTGTGGGCGCACGACAAGCCAAGCGGTTTGCTTTTCATGTCCTTACTATGAACGCTGCCGACGTGACCGAGCTGTCCAAACTCATCGCTGAGATTAAAGGTAGTGTAGTCGAGTGTGATAGCTGTCATCGTTTCTTTTCTAAAAACGGCGGCACTTCGAATCTTTGTTCAATTTGCGGTTCACAAAATCGCGAGCACGACCGCCTGTTAGTGGTCGAACGTGATTCTGACATCCAAGCCATCGAGCGAGCTTCAGTATACAATGGCTTGTACTTCGTACTGGGAGGTACAGTGCCACTCCTGCGCTCCACTGACAATGAGAAACTCCGCGCTGGCGCGCTTAAGGCCACCGTACAAGCTCGCATTCCCGAAGGTCTTACTGAAGTCATTCTCGGCTTCTCAATTAATCCCGATGGTGAAAATACTGGTCGCTTTATAGAAACCGTACTTGAACCTATTTTAAAAGAAACTCCCATAAAGCTATCACACCTCGGTCGCGGCCTCTCCACCGGTAGTGAGCTTGAGTACGCCGACGCTGAAACTATTAAAAATGCATTGAAAAACCGATTTTGAGATTTTAGACTTACGTGATATCGTGCTAGCCGACTTAGTAGAACGGAGAATTTCAGTGCCAATACTGTCAGCCGAAAAATACGATCAAGCTCGAATCAAGATTGCCCAACAGCGCGGTATTCTCTGCCCTGAAGAAGCGCGTAGAGAAATTTCCGACGACATGATTCGTTCGTTTGGTCTGGTGTTACTGGAGCTACATCGTCACGATTCACGCGCAATAGTGGCCCCATGAATCAAACCGCCCGGCGTTATCACAAACGCCGGGCATTGTTTTTTATATATATTATGCTATAATATTCTTATACGTAGAGGAGACGTTATGAAAGAAATGCCAGTTCCTTGCTCCGACCCGAGCGTATACGAAATGATCAGAACTCATTTCGCTCGGGAAGAAAAACTCGATCCAAAAATGGCGAAGCTTCGCTATTCCGATCGAAAACTGCAGATTGCAGAAGAAGTAGATCCAACCCTGTTCAAACACTGGGCGAACACTGCCGCCACCCGTCTTGAACAAACACTGTAATAGCGAAAGGCCGGCCCATTCGGGACCGGCCTTTTTCATTCTTTAAACAATCTTTTCGATCTTGATAGAAGCGTAGTGTTGTCGGTGTCCAATTCGTCTATCGCGGTTACTCTTTGCTTTGTAACGCACGATGGTAAGCTTCGGGCCCTTAACTTCTCCTAGGTAAGTTGCCGTTACCTTAGTGCCAGTATGCGGAGTTCCTACCTTGGCTGATGTACCGTTGTCAGTCATAAGTACGGTGTCAAATTCAATCTTGTCACCTTCGCTATGATTACCAAGTAGCTCGACTTCTATAGTCTGTCCTTCGCGAACGACATATTGCTTACCGCCCGTAGCGATAACCGCAAATGCCTTTTTTACTGTATCTGTTGCCATGATGGGCAGTATAATACAAGAAATCAGCTTTTTTGCAAGCTCGCACTACTAATTTTCAGAATACTGGTCTTTAGACCAGTGGACGAAGTTCTTTCTGAAAAATAGTGTGCAAGCAAGGATTTCTCAAAGTTCTCAAATTTTTAAAAAATGCGGAGGGTTACCCTGGTATTTCTATGCCCAACATCAAATATTGGACGATCGGACGGAATAATAAAACATTGCCTTTTGCAAACATTTCTAATATACTAGCTCTGGACAAATTTAAGGTTCGTTGTATAGAGTAAAAATGCCAATTTGGTAACGAGGAGAAGATTTATGCCTGAAAAAACGACCATCCGTCAGCGCTCTGGCCGCCACTGCAAGGATGTCCTGGTGCAGCTGCAAAAGTCCGCTTCTGAGTACCGCCAAGGGGAACGGCTCGATATAGAAGTCGCTGGACGCAGTATCAAGGTCTATGTCGAAATTCCACTTTCGGAACACAATCCTATTCTCTACGTAGCATGACTGGAGTTAGCTATGAAAGACTTTAAAGTTCTTCTGGTTAGCCTCGGGCTAACTTTTCTTTCCCTGGCGACGGTAGCTGTTCAGGGTTTTATCACCAACGACCAAGGCCTCTTGATGGCCGCTGGTGCCTGTTTTTGGATAGGAATGGTAATGACATTCCTTAGTGTTTACGATTTGGTGGGGTCCGTCATGGACTACATCGTCCAGAAACTAAACACCCTGTTCCTGCCCTAACGGCGACGGCCGCGCACCCCTGGTGCCGCGGCCGTTTCTTAAATCCACCCTCACTTATTAAAGTGTCAAACATAGGGTGTTTGACACTTTAACTAACACTGGATGTCAGCCAAAAGTTTTATAAAAACTAGCGATTAATCGCTAGTTTTTGATCGCCTTTTTAGTTTAGTTTATTCATCTTTTTCTTTTGGTTTTTCTAGCGACATAACTTCTACTGCGGCGGATTCGCCAGTGATACGTAAAATATCCTTATCAATTTTCCCTAGCTCCTTATAGCCGGTGTTGTAGTGATTGACGGTTGTTTCAAGTGTCTTACCCAGCTTGTTGTAGTAATCCTCATAGCGTGCAATATGCCCTGATAGCTTCTCAACATTCTTGATGATGTCTTGCGCTTTTTCTTCAATTTCCATCGCCTTAAGCCCTTGCAAGACTGTCTGGAGATAAGCCAAAAATGAAGTTGGTGACACAATAATCACCTTGTACTTGCCAGCCGCTCGTTGGATTAAATTGTCTTCTCCCGCCCCCACTTTATTGGAAAGTAAGTCATAGTAGATTCCCTCGTGCGGAATAAACATAAAGGCGAAGTCGGTCGTCTTCTCGGTGGGGCGAATGTACTTAGCTGTTTCAGAGATACGCAACTTTAGGTCATTCACAAATACTTTTTCAAACTGCACTTTATCGGCGCCATCAGCTGCTTCAGCAAAACGGTTGTAGTTATCGAGTGAAAACTTGGAGTCAATCGGAATGATCTTTCCTTTTACAAACACTACCGCGTCGACAATCTCCCCATCATTAAAGGCGTATTGCATTTGGAAGCTGTCTGGTGGCAGGACATTTTGTAAGACTGTCTCTAGATAGTATTCGCCTAAGATACCCCGCTGCTTTGGGTTCTTCAAAATATTTTGCAGTTCTTTAAGTTGGTCGGCGACAGCAAACACTTGCTTAGAACTCTCCCCCACTTCGGTCGTGCGTTGCACTACGTCGCGTAGCTGTTCATTGACTTGACGATTTACCTCCTGAATCAGTTTCTGACTCTGACTACTTTGATCACGCATTGACTCATACATTTTGTCGGCGGTTTGTCCCATACGAGCGTCCATAGTACGGGTAAGATCTTGTAGCTGTTTTTGCAGCAAAACCATCCCTTCAGTATTTTCCTGTTTTTGCTCCTTTGGCTTCAGGAGTTGCCACACCACCAAGGCATTGACGGCAACTAGTAAAATAATGAGGATAATGAGTATCGGTTCCATGCCAAATATAATAACATTATGTGTTAAAATGGGCCCATTATGTTACAAGAAGAAATAAGGGCGTCGCTTAAGGACGCCATGAAAGCCCGCGAAGAAGTGCGCCTGCGGACTATCCGCAGCATGCTCACTGCTTTTACTAATGAAGCAGTTGCTTCAGGCGGTACGCCGCAAACTATATTGAACGATGAGCAAGTGCTCGCTGTCATTAAGCGACTAGCCAAACAGCGCAAAGAATCAATCGTGCAGTACGAGGCCGCCAATCGCCCTGAACTAGCTGCGCCAGAAAAAGACGAATTGGTGGTACTTGAGAGTTATCTCCCCCAGATGATGAGCCTAGACGAAATACGCCCGATTGCTGAAGCCAAAAAAGCCGAACTCGGAATTGAGGATAAGAGTAAAATGGGTATGCTGATGGGTGCCATTATTAAAGAGCTAGCCGGCCAGGCCGATGGCGCGGATGTGAAGTCTGTTGTCGAATCACTGTTTTAATTATGCAAAAATTTGAGTCTAACCAAAGCGACCTTTCAAGAGCGGACATCCTACGTTCTGATATTAAAGCCTTACAAAATAACAAAATAGCTAACACTTCCGATGCAAAGTTTGCTGCTGAGATACAAGAAGAAATCGAGCTGCGTGAGGCAGAGCTACGTGAATTGGAGACTAGACATTAATTTCGTTCCGTTGTATAAAATACTTAGAGCAGTTCCGCTCATGGTGAAAGGAAATTTGGCGTGGCTACACAGTATCGACACGACAGTGGTCCTCTCATTGTCGAGCCAATTTTGAGTAAGATCTGTTGGAAAGAATACGACCACGAGCGTCGCGATTTCGATTATTCTAATTTGTCACAAACAATAATATTTTTGAAATCGGGAGGCGCAAGAGCCCACAGACAGGACTACTCAGAGGCGGCTACCTTTGCCCTTAAACAGCTTAAGGTGCCCGAATCAGAGTGGACAGTCATTCGTGCCCTTGCTTCGGAGTATTTCAAGCAAGTGAAGGAGGCCTTGGTTACTAAACCTCTCCTCGACAAACACTGGCTGGTATCGGTGGAGGAAAATACCAGGGAGGTTACCCTTTTCCACCACCCGACCCAAACCAAGTCCGAATCATTTTTCAGTAGCCAGGGCTTTCAGCTTGGTTCGGTGACAGTGGAAGGTCGTCCCTGTCGAAACCAGCATCATATTGAAATGCACCAAAACAAGGGTACCGAGGTTGTCTACTCCATTCTTTCAGGAAGCTAAGCCTGAATTTGAGCAGAATCGGCAGCCTCAGACTTAAGTCGCACTTTAACCAGTGCGGCTTTTCTTTACATAATTGACTAAGTATGCTTTAATAATGCTTGTCATTTTGGACAAAGAGGGGTTAGGTATGTGCAAAATTTTTGAAACCACGAGAGCTTTTGTTCTCAAGCCTGAAATGCTTGGGCAACAGGGTGCTCGGCTCTCAATTATTGAGGAGTTCGAGCGTATCCAGAAGGGATACGACAACGAACTGGAGATCTTGTTTCGTAAAGACGGAGGCTTCATCATTTGCCTCCCCGACACCTTTACGAAGGAAGACCTCATTGAAGCGACCTTACATCTGGCGGATTTTCTCGAAACCTCCCCCAGGCTCATCGATCGAACTCGGCTTTGCTGAATATCGACGAACCCATTCACGGCGCGCGGCTTAACCGCGCGCCACTTTTTTATACAAAATCCAATGGGGTGGCATCTTTAATATCAAACCTCCCTACCTTAATGCGACGAAGGTCTTGAAGAGTGGCGGGATAGCCAAGGCGCCGACCGAGTTCTTCAGCCAGCGAGCGGATGTAAGTGCCCGAACCAACCGTAAAGCGCACTGTCGCTACCGCTAGCTCTTTGTGTATCATCAATGCTACACAAAGAGCCTCATCGACCCGCATCTGTCGCACGGGAACTGTAAGCACTACTTCCCCTGTCTCTTCCGCTTGACGTGCACGCTTATACATCGGGACACCATCGACTTTGATTGCACTGTAAGCCGAGACGGGTAATTCCAAAGTTCCCAGCATTTTAGCTAAAGCACTCTCCACTTCTTCCAACTTTAATCCTTCGACTTTTTTAGTTTTTACTATCTCACCTTCCATATCTCCAGTCGTGCGACTCTCACCAATTCTAATTTCGGCAATGTACTCCTTATCAAGTTTCACTAGATCAGCCAACTTTTTGGTACCTGGGCCAACGCCAATTATCATCAAGCCAGTTGCCAATGGATCCAATGTCCCAGCATGCCCCATCCGAGGAATTTTTTTAGCGCTTTGCTTTGTCGCGGCGGTCGCATCGTCAGGCACTGTACCTGACAGTACACTTTCTTCCGCTGACTCCCTTGCTCCTCGCATCTCATCTAAAGAAATCCCTCTGCCTTCTCTGTACTGTTTTCTCAAAACACGAATTACATCAAAGGATGTGATTCCTTTCGGTTTATCAATCAGCAATAATTCTGGAACTTCGGACATAGTTTAAAGAATAAGGAGTGTCGGGTTGAATACGAGGATGGCACCAAGAAGCAGCATTAGAACTCCACCGATTAGGAGTGATAGTTGGGCATATTTGCCACCGTGTGCTTGGAGCTTGGAGTAACCCCAGATAGCAAGACCAAACACAATAAAATCGTCCACCATATAGCCCGCTGTGTAAATAAGTATGTACCACTGTCGCTCAAGCGCACTCAGCATATTGATTTCAAGAATCTTGGTGTAGGCCTGAGGAATACCGACTGAACAAGCAAACTCAATTATATTGACCGAAAAAGCAATCACTAGAATGGCGAGGATTGATGCAATGGTAATAGGTTGATTGATCACAGCCTGCAATTTATTGATGGTTTTTGTTTGAGTATCAAGGTTAGTTATGTCGCACACTAAAGTCGCGTCTTTATTTTTATGCCAGCGCCATAAAAAGAACGCTCCACCGCCTAAGGCGAGTACACCGACCAGCGGTGTGACGTATTGGTCGAGCGCCACAAAGTCCCACGTTTTGTACCAAACATTCAAAATAAGGTTGTACATAACTGCTTCGGCAACGATAAAGACGCCAGCCAAGAAAATCATTTTACGCTTACTACCAGCTTGTGACAGTAAAGTGAGGAAGGTGATCAATACCCACATGGCACAAGGGTTGAAACCGTCAACCACACCAAGCACGGCCGAGAGTGTAAACAGCGAAAAGGTTTGCAAATCTACTACTCCCAAAAATGGTAAATCAAACACGTACTGACTACCGCCGGTTGTCTCACAGGAAAGACCGGTGCAGCCGCCTCCCAGTACCACCTCTTGCTTTGCTGCTCTAGCTAGATGATCCTCTAGCGTATTGATATCTGTATACTTAGCTCGCTCCAAAGCTTCTTTGATAGCAACACCAGTTGTCTGCGGTCCATTGAAACCAGCCAGCACAGTCTCGCCGATGACAGTGACAGGAGTGACTTTCGAGACTTCGTGTTTAGCGGTGATTTGGTCGTAGAGCTGCTTGGCCTTGTCATCTTTAGTAATATTTAGATATTCATATTTAATATCTTCATCAAATAGGTATTTGAATTGTGCCTTACAAAAGCCGCAGTCATCCCGACCAAACATGTAAACCGTCGGCTCTGCGGTTAAGATGGCTTCCTCCGCCAAAACTGGATTAAAAGGACTTAAAACTAGGCAAAAGACAGCTAAGACGATACTTATTTTCTTCATGTCTGACATGCTACCACAAAATGATGTAGTATTCTCATTAATTCAAAACTATGCCTCTTGATACGAAAGCCGCTTTAAAACATTTCAAACAGCACGACCCGGTGATGGCTCATTTGCTTGAAACTTCTCTTAAAGGTACCGAGCCACTTACCCTTCCTACCCCCAAACGAAAGACTGAATACTTCGGAAGTATAGTCACCTCAATTATCAGCCAACAAATCAGTACCGCCGCTGCCCGTTCGATTAAAGCTCGCGTGATTGTCCTCCTTGGAAAACTGACTCCAGAAACTGTCCTAGCGGCGGATTTCTTAGAGCTCAAAAATTGTGGGCTATCAGCTAAGAAAACGCAGTACTTGAAACATAATGCAAAAGTGTGGCCCGAAATTCCCTACAAAAATTTTACCCTGATGTCAGATGATCAAATTATTGCTGAACTAACCAAACTCTACGGCATTGGTCGTTGGACTGCTGAAATGTTTTTGATGTTTTCATTGGCTCGACCAGATGTATTTTCTTATGGCGATCTAGGTCTGATGCAAAGCCTGTACTCAAACTACAACTATCAGCCTCGCTTTAAACGTAAAATTGAAAACACTATAAATTCATGGTCGCCTCATAAGACAGTCGCTTCTCTTGCTTTGTGGCACACAAGAGACAACTGATTATTTTAATAGAGCTCCGTGTCCGCGCTTGTCGATTTCTCGAAGCTCTAAAAGAGATTTTCTATAATCAGGAATTTGTTCAGCAACTAAGTCCCAAAATACTTTTCCATGATGAAGATGAGTGAGATGACAGAGTTCGTGGACGATAATGTAGTCAGCTAGCTGGGCTGGAAGAAAGAGAATCTTGTAGTTGAAATTCAGATTCCCTTTGGCCGAGCAACTCCCCCAACACCGGCGTTGATTTCGGATTGCAACCCGATTCCAAGAGAGCTGATAGTGCTGATTGAAATGCAAAAGGCGCGCCAAGACGAAAGCGCGCGCCTCTTCTTTGTGTGATACGTAATGTTTAGTAACCGTCGCAGCCCGTTTTCTAACTATTCTTATTCGCTTCCGAAAAAACATTCCGATCATACTATCACAAAAAACCGGCGCTACGCGCCGGCTTTTTTGTAATGACATTATTTATTAGTCATCATCTTCTTCGTCATCGTCATCGTCGTCATCTTCATCATCGTCATCTTCATCTTCATCTTCATCATCATCATCTTCGTCATCACTATCATCGGAATCGTCTACTCCAGTCGCTTCTTCCAGTGAGTCATTGGCTTTTTCAACCGCATTGTCAAACTGTCCGCGATTGAGTTTACGTCGGGCTTCGATAAGTTTCTTCTGGGCAGATCGAAGAGCATCGCGAGCATCATCGATTTCATCTTGATCAACATCTTCATCTTCCATAGTTTCGATGTCAGCTCTGAGATCATCGATAGCCTTTTGCGCCTCAGCAATAGCTTCTACAGCGTCGCCCCGAGTAGCGTCAGTTGACGAAGCGTTATCGTCATCATCTTCATCTTCCTCGTCATCATTATCTTCGTCGTCATCATTATCGTCGTCGTCATTATCTTCGTCGTCATTATCTTCGTCGTCATCATCATCCATATCATCATCTTCGTCGTCGTGATCCCACTTAGCGTGAAGACGAGCCAAGATACGGTCTTTTACTTCGCCAGACTTAATAAGACCAAACGGTACACGACCTTCCTTACGCTCTTTGCGCAATTCTTTCATAACGTCGCGGGTAGCTTCGTCGAGTCTACCAGTTACTTCAAGTCCATATCGTTCTTGAAACTTTTTGATGGCTTCCTGGGTCATCGGACCGAAGTAGCCAGTTGGCTTCACACCAAAGAGAGTTGGATCAGAGGCAAGAATCTCTTGCGCCTTAAGTACGTCATCATTCTTAGCACCAAGATCAAGGTCGGTAGCTAATTCTTGAATCGCACCCTTAGCAGCATTGATTTGTTCTTGTAGACTAGCAATAAGTTTCATCAGCTCTTGAATCTTCGACAGCATGTCGGACTGACTGGTTGTGGTAGTAGTTGTAGTAACTTCTTCCGCCAACGCCATTTGAGTGGTACCTAAAGCGGCCACACCACACAATACTCCAGAAACTATTAATTTCTTCATATAAAGAATCTAAAAATTAATTATTAAGACTAAAAAATGCACCAGCACGTAACTGATCCTTTATATAATACGCTTTCGAAACAAAAACGTTACAAAAATTATCCCCTAAAAAGGCTCTTGGGTGTGTTCTAATTGATACTCAATTCGAGCTAGGCGAATCAGGTTATAATCGTATTTTTCGCCAGTTTCTTCATACAGAGCTTTGAGCCGTTCACTACCGTGTTTTTTTATGGCCATATCAATCTTTAAACGGGTTGCTTTCCACTCTGACTTTGGCTCAAGGTGTCTAATATTTTGAAGAACTAGGGAGCCCTCGGCCACCATTTTTTCGATATGACTCCAAATAGTTGATTCCACCATCCTGCGCTCCTTTACAATTTCAGCCAGCGATTTCTTCTCTAACAAGAGATTTTTGGTCTGAGTATATGTACTCTCTTTTTGTACACGGCAAAAAGAGGACACCTTGATCTGTCCAATCTCATCAGGCTTAGGGACCTTGCCACCGTTGGCAACCACAAAGCGCTCGTGCATTTGTGCCACTTCTTTTTCTTCCATTTCGACAAAAGCGTCCTCGGCTAAATCCGATTGCTCGTGGAAGCGTTTATTTTGCATCACAATCTTCGGGTCCACTTGCAGCGCATTGGGGTGCATCCCAAGAATCTTCATCCCCGCAAGCGAGCGTACGCGGGAAAGTGCCACATAACCCTGTCCGTACACAAAGGCTTTGGACAGATCAATTTCCGCTGCATCAAGCGACATCCCCTGACTCTTATGTACTGTAATCGCCCAGGCCAGGCGTAGTGGTAGTTGCTCAATCGAAGCCAACACTTTTTTATCTTCCACAATCTCCCAAGTGGTTGGCTTTATCGTAATGTGTTCGCCATCAGTTGTCTCAATAACGGGATAACCTTCTTCAAAGCGAATGACTCGTCCCAACGTACCGTTGACATAGCCTTCTTCAAAATTGTTTTTGGTACACATCACAAGCGCCTCTTCTTTAAGGTAAAGACATTCTGGTGAAAGACAATTTTTTATTAATCCTTCAAGTAGCGGTTTGCGGCCAGTGCCAGACATTTTAAAGGTTCGCGCTGGCGCTGGTAGTTCGGCCAATTTGGCAGTATTTACTGCGTCCACGTCAGCGTTGTGTGTATAGAGACGAGTTGGTTCTAGGTGCTCGTAAGCAATCGATGTTTGCTCTTGCAAAAGTGTATAGTGGTCATCCTCAATCTGATTACGTCTAATCGCCCCTAAAAGACCGAGTAACATCTCGTCCTCTTGACGATATTGTTCTGTGATGTAACAGATAAGCGGCTTGGCATTGTCCCAGGCCCGCGATTCAAAGGCATAGCGCATAATGTCACCGTTTCTGGTAACTGGTGGGAGTTGAAAGAAATCCCCGACAACTACTATCTGCAGTCCGCCAAATGCTTCTCCGGTTTGGCGAACAGTCCGCAACACTTGATCCACCATATCAAGCACTTTTCCATCAAGCATTGAAATCTCATCAATAATCAAAACGTGCGCGGACTTAGCTCGCTTCACCACCTTTTCATTACTCCCGATCTGATCCAAGTCATACGCCTGCAATTGATCGCGAATACCAAGGCCACTCCAAGAATGTATAGTGACTCCCCCAATATGCGTCGCTGCAATGCCCGTTGAGGCCGTCACAGCTACCTTTAGTCCTGCCGCCTCCAACCAGGCAATATACTGGTTAATCACATAGGTCTTCCCCGCTCCTGGTTCCCCCGTCAAAAATACATTCGCTCCTGTTTTCAAAATCTCCAAAGCCCTCTCTTGTGTCATAGGGGCAATCTTAACATATCCACTTTGTCTCAAGACTTGAAACCTCATTGTCTTGACAATTCTGATAAATATGTAATATTGAATTCCGTTCTAAACAAACAAGGGAGTAGAGGTAAATGAAAAATGGTGCAGGTTACCCTGAGTGGCGGCGCAAGGATCCTACTAAGGCGTGGTTGAGTCTCTATGCCGCTGGGATTCTCTTAAACGCAATTCTGTGGGGATTGATAATCTTCTCCGCTTCAAATTTTGGCTAAATACCCGATTCTGCAGACAAGCCACAGAGCCCGCGACTTCGGCCGCGGGTTCTTTATTTTTCATTTCATCCTCAATCGTTAGTTTATCTCGTCGTTATATCTTATAAGATATAGAGAGAGTGGTTCAGTTATTTCTTTCTCTTTTTTATACTTAATTGTGGAAAGTTTTTTTATTTGTTTTATCTGAATAGGAGTATACTTATTAAATGACTAAAAGTTCTTCGGGGGTTGTTATTGGTACCAAAATAAAGCCAGCGTCATTAAAAAAGACGCCGCGTAAAATTACGCTTAAGGATTCTAAAAAAGTGCCTTTGGCTATGGCTGCTAAAAAAATTCAAACTCACGGCACCAGCATAAAGCGTAATCCCTTGGGTCACTTGTTGATGGAAAAAATGCTGCGTGAGGCTGGCTTCCACGGTGAAGTCTCTACAGCAAAAGAACTCCTTGATAAGTACAGCACCGATGAAAGTATTTTTTCCATCCGTCCCCAAGTGGTCATCCAACCCCGACACAAGAGTGATGTTGAGGTGGTTGTAAAAACCATCGCTCGTGAAACTAAGCGCTTCTCTTCCCTTTCGCTTACCCCCCGGGCGGCGGGTACTGGTCTTAGTGGTGGTTCTCTTACCGATTCTATAGTGGTTGACATGCTTCACTTAGACAAAATGGGGCCTGTCACTGTAAAAAAAGACAAGGCAATTTTTACCTGTGAGCCAGGTTTGATGTGGCGTGACCTCGAAAAAGAACTTAAGAAATACGATCTTTATTTACCTCCGTACACTTCTTCTAAAGACATTTGTACCATTGGTGGTGCAGTGGCTAACAATGCGGCTGGTCCCGACTCCCTACGTTACGGTCATTGCGCCGACTGGATAGAAGCTCTTGATGTCGTCCTTAAAGACGGCAAAACCTACACTATCAAACCTCTTTCGCTCAAAGAATTTCAAAACTTAATCAAACAAAAGCACGAACACGCAAGAATTGCCCAGTCTGTGTATGAGCTAATTGTAAAAAACGAGGCAGAAATAAAGCGCAACAAACCAAGGACTAAGAAAAATTCTGCTGGCTATGCACTTTGGAATGTAATTCCAGAAGGAGTGGCGGCTTTTAAGAAAGGCAAAGGTGTGTTTGATCTCACCCGTTTGATATCAGGTAGTCAAGGCACGATCGGGATTGTGACAAACATCACCATGCGGGCCCTACCGATTCAGAAGAACACTACCCTTTTGATGGTGCCGATTTTTGACCTAGCCGAGGCAGCTGATATCGTGATGAAATCACTCAGATACAATCCCATCAACGTCGAGATTTTTGACGGCCTCACCTTCGACCTGGCGCTTTCCAATCCTGATTTTTTCAAGCAGCGTTTGTCTGGCCTTATGTACTACCGCGTTATGCTCTCTATGTACACGACCTACCATGTACGTTTGGCGCGCCGAATACCTGAATTCACAATGCTTGTTACTCTAGATGAAGAAGCAATTCAGAAAAATTCTGCGCCACAGATTGTAAAATCTCTAAACACCAAAACATCAAGAGCCCGCATTGTTTCTAATCCAATTGAAGCCGAAATGTATTGGCAGATTCGTCGAGCCAGTTATACCCTTTCCAAGTTCCAAGACAAAAACAAACGCCCAGCAGCCTTTCTTGAAGATATGACTGTTCCACCAGAAAACCTTTCGAAGTTCTTTATGCAGATAAAAAAACTCTTTAAAGAGTTTAACGTCACTGCTGCCGTACACGGACATGGTGGTAATGGTCACTTCCATTTCTATCCTCTGCTTGATTTCACTAATAAAACGACGGCGGTTCTGGTGGAAAAAATGGCAGACGCTTTCTACAACACAGCGATTAAGTTTAAGGGTGACATTTGTGGCGAACATAACGATGGGATTATTCGTACTCCTTACCTAGGCAAAATGTTTACGAAAAGAATGCTTGAACTTTTCAAGGACACCGAGCACATCTTTGACCCTGAAGATATCTTTAACCCTGGCAAGAAGGTCAATCCCCGCTTCGATATTCGACATAACATAAGACACACTAATTAGCACTTATGCACTTGGCACCCTTACCAGTGTCTTTTTACTGATAAAATTAAGCTAGATAGTACTAATACAATCCTTTACTTAATTTAAGAACAATTTTGCATTATGCAACAAAAACTTATTGCCGAGGCCTTCGGGACGTTTGCGCTGGCGCTAACCGTGCTCGCCACCTTAAATACTGGAATGTCAGCTGTATCAACACCAGTCGCGGCTGGATTGGTTCTCGGTTTGTTTGTGTACACTATTGGAGCTAAGTCTGGTTGTCACATTAATCCAGCTGTGACCCTCGGGCTTTGGTCGATTAATAAAATCAAGACCAACGACGCAATATCCTACATTATTGCGCAGGTGCTGGGAGGGCTGATTGCTTTTGGTCTGGCCTCAGCCATGTTGGGAGGCGGCTTTTCGCTCGGCATGGTACCCGAGTCAATGAATATCTTCTTGGCGGAATTAATCGGAGCAACTCTATTTACCTTCGGAATCGCTGCCGTGGTCAGTGGTCCAGTTCATGGCCACATGTCTGGTTTGGTGATTGGCGGTTCTCTACTTCTTGGTATCACTATTGCAGCCGCGCTTGGTTCAGCTGGCATTATCAACCCTGCAGTGGCCCTGGCGCTTGGCTCACTCAACTTGAGTTACGCGCTTGGTTCTATCGCTGGAGCCATGCTTGGTTTCAACTTCTATAAGTACATCAATTAACCTCAGGTCGATTGGCAAAGGGGTGGCTGCTTCGCAGCCACCCCTTTGAAATTTCCCTAAAAAATTGCTATAACTAGCGCACTCAAATTCTCAAAGATTTGAGTGCCAAGGCTCTATCGTCTAACGGCTAGGACACAAGATTCTCATTCTTGTAATCGGGGTTCGATTCCCCGTAGAGTCACAGCATATTTTCTTAACAAGAAGCACCCTTCTGGGTGCTTCTTGTTTTAGAAAATAGCTGTGACTCTAAGCAAACCAACTGCTTGGCTTGCGTCGGGGAATCCACCACAAGGGCACTTCCATTTTTATAGTCACCAGTTCCTTAAAAATTAGGTCGAAAGCCGGAGCGATGTGAGCCTGCGAACGAGTGAGGCAGGGTCGTGAGCGATATGTTTTTAATGAATGAAATGAATGTAAAAACAATCGACTCCTGACCGATTCCCCGTAGAGTCCGTGGGAATCGAAGCTGTTGCCAGCAAGATTGTGAGTGAAGCGAAGCAATCTAGCGACAACGGATACGGGTCATATAATGAGCTATATTACCCATACAGCTTCAAAGATGACTCGTGTCACAAACTACAAAAAATGAGGGTGTTTCATACTACTAAACTCGTGACGGCCCTCAAGCCCTTTGGGCTTAAGACGAAAGTTCAAAAAATACTTAAATAGCAAAATATCTAAGATGATTTCTCTATTAAGAGATCCTATTGTTGCTTTGTTGGGTCCTGAATACCGAGGTTTTCAGCATCCCAAGCATCTTCAGCCAACTGATCCTGTTCTCGCAATTGTTCTTCAACTTCAACAAAAATAGCCTTATCAATGCGCTCTATGGCTTCGTATGAGCTTCGATACTTCACCTCCTCTTCTTTTTTTCTAAAGTACTTGAACGATGTACTTTCTAATTTCCATATCGCAAACCTCTGTTTCTTTAGATATTTTAAATTGACTGTCTTTGTTTCGGCAAGAATCTTCTTTGCAATTTGCATTTGCCTAATGATATCTTTGACGAATGTAACAAAGCTCTCGTGGTTTTGTAAATATTGTTCCCTCTGCTCTTTTTTAGAGATACCAGTACTGATGAGATATTTGCTTGTTTCAAAGATGCTATTGTAATCCTCCCTCATGTCTACAAAGGTCCGATTGGATTGATCTAGATTTTTATGAATAACAAGAAGTTTATTACGAACGTAGTAACTTTTAAATCTAGAACATACGAGACTAGCATCAAGGTGGGTTTGTAGGGATGGAAAGTTTGTTTTTCCTATAAAATAAACATCTTCTTGTAACTGTTTCACGGGGTGAATAATTGCTCTATTGACCCGAACTAGAAAATCCTTGAGATGGGACTCATTATCGTAAATGTTGTGGAGAGTTAGAGCTAATGCTATTTCTGTCTTGCGAATATTATTTCTTACTTCACTATACGAATTCCATAAATGTCGTAAGTAAAAACCACAAATTGCAACTAGAAAGGTGCCAAAAACCCCGATTACCGCACCTAGTAAATCCTGCCATTTATATAGCAATGTCTGCTCGCTATTCAAATATTGAAATACACTTGTAGTTAATGCGTGCCAGTTAATCATATACAAATTATTGCATATTTTTGCTTGAACTGTGAACGTTCTAAAATCTGCCTGTTTTTTGAGTTCTATCACTATTTGGTTCCAATTCGCACCAGAGAGTCATGCTACGAAATTAGATTGCCTAGACAGCTTTCGGATGACGTGCCCAGACTCGTTGATAAGGTTTTCGAACATTTTTGTTCGATCTTTGCTTCGGGCTGGGTCACGAGCACAAAAAAACGCCCCTTTTGGGGTCTTTTTTGTTCGTGACTCTACGAGAAAGACGCCACCCCTCTTTCGTGGTAATTGGCCTACATTCTTACTCTTACGTATATAATACTTAGTATGAAAAATAACACCTACCGACTAGTGACGCTGGTAACGCTTATTATTGTATTGCTAGGCGGATACTTTTTTGTTCGAAGCGAAAGTTACAACTATTTGAAGGCCAGACTGAATTTTGCAAAAGACAGCGCAGAGTCCGTAAGCAAACTAGTCGATAATGCAACGACAAGCGACGATCACGATAAAGGTATGCCCATAGGAATCTCTGAGAGAGTATTCCTTGAGCAAATGATTCCCCATCACCAAGAGTCTGTTACTGCCGCTAAATCAGTCTTGGCTCAGAGTGAAAACATTGAGGTAAAAGCCCTGGCTAAAGATATTAGCCAAGCGGAGGAGAAAGAAGTTGTAGCCATGAAAATCTGGTATCAGTCGTGGTATGGGGTTGAGTATAGTGACGCTGGTACCTACAAGCCTACGATGAGTGAACTTCCGCAGCTCTCTGGCGTCACCCTAGATAAGGCATTCCTCGAAGCTATGATTCAACATCACATGACAACACTAACGACTATTCAGACTGTGGTACCCAATATTGAACATGATGAAATAAAGTTGCTAGCAACCGGCAGCGCAGAAAAACAATCAGCTGAGATTATTACTATGAGGATTCTGTTAAAAGGCTTATAGGACAAACCAGCTAGCCGGAGGGCCAGCTTTTATTTACACTTCCCTCTGACGGTTACCTCAAGTTCATCAACTTCAAAATCTTCCAGGCCAAGTAGTTTTACTATCTTCTTATCTGGAGCTTTAAAGTGAAGGACTTTATCGCAATCCAAACAAATTGCATGATGGTGTGGTTCACTTTGGAACTCAAAATGAGCTTCCGCCCCTGCAAAGTGAAACTTCTTCACAATTTTATCTTCTGCAAACATCTCAAGGTTGCGGTAAATAGTCACTAGGTCGATTGCTGGCAGTTTTTCATGGATGGCTGCCGCCGAAAGTGGTGCTTTTGATGTTTTAAGCACCTCCATAATCGCATCCCTTTTCTTACTTTGCCGCTTGATCATTATAAGAACTATAATACCACAGGCTCACTATTGCAAACTATTTGCATTTATATATAATGATTGTCTATGATTATTGACGCCATTATTGCTTCTCTTTTAGTCGCAGCTGTATCGCTTATCGGAGCTTTGATGTTTGGGCGTAATATTGATATTAACAGAAGTGAACGCTTTTTGGTTCCACTAGCAGTAGGTGTTTTTCTAAGTCTGGTTTTATTTGAACTTATTCCTGAAACACTCTCAGAGGCTCCTGCTCTTGGCGGTATCGCAATTATGTTAGGTTTTGTCGGCTTTTACGTTTTATCAAATATACTTCACAAACGATTTCACCACCTTGAAGCAGACGAATGTGACAAAAAAGGTGCCGCTTCTTTAATTCTAATTGGCGACGCCATACATAACCTAGCGGATGGTTTCATTCTTGGCGGCGCATTTTTGGTTGATCCCTCAGTTGGAGTTGTAGTAGCTTTTGGACTGGCGATTCACGAAATTCCGCAAGAGATTGTCGAGTTTGGTGTTCTACTAAGAGCTGGCTATAGCCGAGCGGAGGCGGCTTTACGTAACCTACTATCAGCTAGCAGTATTGTGCTCGGAACAATGATAATAGTTTTGATTGCCGACCGAGCTGAACAGTATGTCTGGATTTTGACTGGTTTTGCAGCTGGCAATCTCCTCTATCTAGCGGCGGCAGACCTCCTACCCCGTATTCATGGCACTCTAAGAGCACACGGTGGAATGAATCGAGCCGCTGGCCTGATTGTTGTAGGTTTTGCCGTTATGAGTGGCGTCATCAGCTGGACTCATCAGGAGTTTGGCCACGAACTAGAGAATAGTGTGCCGAGTCAGGAGAGACAGCTTGATCAATACTAGTATGGGCTGAAACTTGTCGTTTTAATAAGAACGCTCAATTTAGCGTTTTGCCCATTCTGTATCTTGTCTGACCAACAAAGTAGAAGCTTGCTCGGGCTGTGCCATTATTTCTTCGACAATTTTCTCCGCGCGGATTCCCTGTGAAGCCTTTACTAGGACCACATCACCGGCTTGTAACAAGTTTTGTAATTCCCTCCCCGCCCGAGCGGAATCTTCGTACTGGAGAATATTCTCCTCTGGTAGACCGTTATTAAGGGCGACTTCAGCAATTTTTCTGGAACGAACACCAACTGTTAGCAGTATGTCGGCCACTTTTGGCACCAGGGCACCGATTTTCTCATGCTCGTCAGATGAAAATCTACCCAGCTCCAGCATGTCACCAAGTACGGCAATTTTTCGTCCAGCATATTTTATTTCACCGAGTGTTAAAAGTGCTTGTTCACAGGCCGTTGGTGAAGAGTTGTAGGTGTCGTCGATGATCATCGTTGACTTAATTCCAGGAATCAAGCGCATGCGTCCAGTTGGAGTTTCGAGTTCTTGAAGGGCTGCCACAGACTCTATTAGTGGAATGCCAAGCACGTCAGCCACTGCCACCGCAGCGGTACAGGCATACACCTGTTGCGTACCAAGCGTCCCTTTAAGAGTTAAACTAGCTGACTGATTATCGTGTGAAATAGAAAAAGTTGTTCCCACTAAGCGGTCGTCATAATAGACTGAACGATCATCACTGCCAGTATAATCTGTCGGTACATAGCGACCAAAGCCAATACTTCTTGGTAGTATTTCGCCCAGCTTTGATTGGATGATTTCGTCATCATGGTTATAGATAAATGTACCCTCTGCCTTTAGAGCACCCGCCAGCTTCATTTTTTCTTCGACTACCGCCTGTGCGGTTCCAAAGTACTCTACGTGCACTGGGACAGATGGCAATCTAGTCAACACCACCAGATCAGGCGTAATCCACGAGGTTAGTCTCTCCATATCTCCTGGTCTATCGATACCCATTTCTAACACCAACACCGCCGGGTATTCTTTGGAAAAAAGCGCCACAAAAAATCCGTCGATGATGTTTTTAGCCCACAAGAGTGGATTGTTCCAACCATTTTTTAGACCAAGGACGGTGACTGGCACTCCAATCTCTGAGTTAAAACTCTTTTCGCTTTTGCGCGCGGCCAGCGAGTTTTTTATTGCCTGATAAATAGCGTCCTTGGTAGTAGTTTTACCGACACTACCAGTAACACCAATGATGATTGGTCTGTGGCGTTTGATAAGCTGTTTGGCTTCCCAAGTAAGTATTTTTACAACGACTTTTTTAAGAAAATTTTTCATGTTAACGGTCAGGCGGTATCGAATAGTAATTGATCAAGAAGCGAGCAATTTGCATGAACGGATCAGTTAAGGTTTCAGATGCATAACGAACTCCTTGAGGCTCTACAGTATACATGAAGACAATAAATTGTGGGTCATAGACAGGAAAATAGCCAAAAAATGAGTGTAAATACTTGTCTTCGTAATATCCCCCGTTCACCGGGTCAGCAATCTGAGCAGTACCGGTTTTGGCTCCAATTGAGTGGTGTGGAAGAGCTACCGATCCTCCCCGCAAGGCGTCATCCACCACATTTGAAAGCATGCGAGAAATTTCCTCGCTGGTCTCTGGCTTAAGGACCTGTTCTCCTACGGGATATGGCACATCCTTTATGGTTCCGTCTTCGTACTTAATTTGTTTTACCAAATGTGGAGTAATAAGCTTACCGCCGTTAGCCAGAGTTGCTAGTGCCCGTACTGTCGCCATCGGTGTCAGAGCCACTCCCTGCCCGAACGAAGCGGTAGCATACTCAACATCACGTGGAGACTTTAGGTTCTCAATTAGCGGTGAACCTTCGTTTGGTAAATCAATTCCAGTTACTTTGTTAAGTCCATAAGCGTAGAAGTAATCTCGAAAGTGCTCCTTACCCATTTGTTTTACTATATAGGCTACGCCAGTATTAAGTGACTGATTGAGAACCTGTTGCATATCAACTGTTCCCCGCCCCCTTAAGTCGTAATTGCAAATAGTGTAAGTGTTCAAATCAATACAACCAGGATCATAATAGGTTGTACTCCGACTGACGGCGCCCGAATCAATCCCAGCCGCCATAGTAAGTGGTTTAATAATTGAACCCATTTCATAGACGTCCTCTACTAGTGGATTTCTAAAATTATCAATGGTTGTTTCTGAGCGTGTATTTAAATCAAAACTTGGCACTACATTCATCGCGTAAATCGCCCCAGTCTTTGGGTCCATTACTATGGCTCCTGTCATTTTACTTTTATAAAAATCGTTGGTTTCTTGCAGGACAGAATCAAGTAGACGTGAGACAGCGGGCTCAAGAGTAGTGATTACATCGCCGTGTTTACTATCTTCGGGTTCACCCACCAATTCGTCAACATTACTAAAAAGTTCCGCAAAGAAATTCACTGACAACACTTCTCTTTTCTTAAACAGTACATCATCATAAGCCCGTTCCAAGCCAAATTTGCCACGCAGTTCACTGCCGTCTTTGTCGGTAAAGCCAACAAACCCTATCGAACGAGCGGCTACGGATCCACCAGGATAGTAGCGCCATTGGTTTTTATATAGTAGTGCACCTTCGATTTCCTTCGACTCCAGCTCCGCTGCTTGCTCATTTGTGAGCCTCTCAAAGAGCTCCACAAAAGTTCGATTAGGTAATGAGGCTCGCTCAATACAAAGCGACTGATCCAAAATAATGTATGGTTTTACTTGTTCGCAAAAGGTCTCCGGGTTTTTTATATGCGTTGGATTGGCCGCCAACAAGTAGCCGGCCTGCACTGCGGCGGCAGATAATTGTTCCCCATCGCGAGTAGTGAAATAAATGGAACCCCGTGAGTACAAATCAGATTTAGTATGAATATACTGACGTTCAGCCTTTTGCGCATAATAATCAGCATGAATTATTTGCAAGTAATATAACCTTACTAGTATTAGTAAACCCACAAGAGCCACTGCCACCGACAGTATCCGTATGCGAGTGGTAAGCTTTTTGCGCTGCATGGCTAACTAATTGTCACGTAACACGAGACTGTCTTGCCCGCGAGTAACAAAGATCTTCGCAGTATCGATACTATAACCATCTAAGTATGCGATTCGCCCGGCAATTTTATGTTGGGCTTCTATATATGATGTTTCAAGCTGAGCAATTTCTGTCCGGATTTGATTATGTTGTGCCAGTGTCTCCTTACGCATTACCACATGTACCACTGAGAGGTTGAGAAAATATAAATACACTCCCACAAACACCGCTAACAGTGTCAAAAGTATTAGGGTTTGCTCTTTGGTATTTAGTTGTAAACGTTGTACATGCTTCATGGCTAAATTTTTTCGATAACTCTTAATTTGGCACTACGGGCGCGAGGATTATTGGCTAACTCGACGCTTGAGGGCGTAATCGGTTTTTTGGTAATTGGCTTGGCTAAGTCTGCTTGTACCAATGTTTTAAAGTACTGTTTCACTACTCTGTCCTCCAGGCTATGGAAGGAAATGATGGACATCCTTCCACCTGGACGAAGTGAAATGAAACTATCTTTAAGAAAGATTTCTAATACTGATAGCTCATCATTGACCGCAATACGCAAGGCTTGGAAGGTTTTGGTGGCTGGATTGATCTTGCTCTTCTTATCACGACGCACGACCGACTCTATGCATTCAACTAACTCTTTAGTTGTCTTGATAGGGCCGTGTTTTCGACGCATGACAATCGCTTGTGCAATTTTGCGAGCCGCTCGCTCCTCACCGTAGCCGAAGATAATATCGGCAATGGAAGCCTCCGCCCAACTGTTTACAATGTCGTAAGCCGTGTAGTCGTACTTCGATGGTTCACCGAAGGTCATTTGGAGTGGTTCATCATTCATAAATGAGAAACCCTTGCCGCCATCGGTAAATTGGTCTTGCCGCCACCCGAGGTCGGCCAAGATGGCATCAGTATGTGTAATATGTAAAGAACGAAGGATCTCTGTAATGTTTTTAAAGTTGTCGGTAACCAAATGTGTGGTCGCCTGAGCAGCTTCTAGGTTGTGGTCTGTGAAAGCGGTAGCATCGGCATCAATACCGATGTACGTACCCTTACGACCGAGACGTTCAATGATTTCTTTGGCGTGTCCACCAGCACCGAAGGTTGCATCAACCACAATCGACTCTGATGTAAGAGCCAGTTTTTCAACTGCCTCTTTTAGAAGCACAGTGATGTGTTGCATAAGGTGTGTGAATTAGAGGACGCCAATCTCTCCAAGCTTTTCCGCTAATGCGTCAGCCTGCTCTTCGATTGAGCGTTTGTAAGTCTCCCATAGTTTCTCATCCCAAATTTCGATACGATTATGGATACCGGCCAAGACTACGCTTGACTCTAGTTTTCCAAATTCTTTCAAATAGTCTGGCACGAGAATACGTCCAACTGAATCCACCTCCACCTCTGTGGCTCCTGACAAGAAGAATCGATTGAAGCTTCTTGTATCCGCCTGCCCGAGCGGGAGTTCACCGATTTTGGCAGTGATTTTCTCCCACTCCGTGAGCGGATATACGAAGAGACAGTTATCAAGTCCCCGCGTCACGACGAGCACCTTCCCAAGTTCCTTGCGCCATTTAGACGGCAAGGACAGCCGTTTCTTAGGATCCAACGTGTGCTTATATTCGCCGATTAACATATAACTTGATAGCCGAGCTAGTTTGGTGACCAACCACAATTGATGTGGAGATCGTTGCGGCGGGTCACCAAACTAGCTCTGACATACTTCTCACGAAGTATACCACTATCTCCCACCACTCGTACATTCTATACCACTTTACCCCACCAGCAACCACAGTTATACACAAGCTGAGCTATTTATACAAAAAAAGCGCGCTACCTAGGGTATCGCATTTTTTATTTTATTTTATTCCTCCCCTCTTAATCGCTTTATGAGGAAGTCTTTGTTGAGCGTACTTAAGAACCAGCCGACTTTGGGGCCGCTGTCTTTACCGAGGGATACAGTGTAGATGGCGCCGAAGAATTCTTTTGGGGTAAGACCTGACTCCCCTTTTACTTCATGGATGAGTTCGTGGAGTATTTGGCCGTCCATAGTTGTAAGCAGTTCTATTTTATCGGAAAGAAGTTTGAGGGCGGATTGTTGTGGTTCTGTCAGTGACGCTGTGGCTGCAGGGATTGTTTGCTGGAGAGTAAAAATAAATTTATCGTCAGCGTATTCTTTGAGCCAGCGCTTGGCGTAGATGATTCGTTCGTCGAGTTCGGCAATATCGACGTCAGTCAGTTCAGACTCCTTCATCTTAGCTACTTCATCATAAATATCCATGTGTGGCATTTGCACCAAAAACGCGACTTGTGAAAAGCGCGGTAGGTAGCGTACTGGTAATTCGCCACGTTCATCAGGTAAGTGAATGAAGTTAAAGACTTGTGAGTCATCATCACGGACACCACTCCAATATTTTTCGGCTAACTTATCGTAAGTATCAAAAAGAACTGGAATAGCATCACCTTCTGGATCGAAGTCGAGTTGACGGTTGATGGGTGTCTTAAGGAGGAGAAGTCTAAGAATATGTGGCGGTAGAATCAGCGTCATCTCTTGGGCTGAAGCAGCATTCCCCTTTGAAGAAGACATTTTCTTGCCACCGATGAGAAAGAATTCGTTGAAGACTCCATAAGGTGGCTCATGATCAAAAATTTCTCGACAGATTGCTTCAGCTACTTGGCGGGAACCTCCCTTGGTGTAGTGATCTTTACCACCACCTTCAAAACAGACTCCTTGGGCAACAAACTTAGCCGCCCAGTCGAGCTTCCAGGGGAACTTCGCATTGCCATTATACGGCGACATCCGCCCAGTATGACCACAGCCCTTGGCCCAAGCAATAGTGTCCGAAGAGCAGGTGTAATCGACCAGCTCGCCATCAAAGCCAGTGATTTTGGTAGCGCTTAGATTGCCGCACTTTTCACAGATGACATTGAGAGGGTACCAGTCTTCTGGTTTCTCACTCTTAGAGATACGAAAATAGATATCGCGGACAATAGCACGACGCTCGAGTGCTTTTTGAATCATTTCGTTCATGGCACCACTGCGGTAGAGTTCGCTGGCTCGATAAACAGTTGCACCAAAACCAATTTTCTCTAACACTCTTACATATTCTTGTCCGTAGTACTCAGCGAAATTTAAAAACCCTGGAACTGGTGAGGGAATGTTACACAGCGGTACGCCCATGTACTGTTCATAGGTAGCAGCATCCAAATAACTTGGAATACCATCCATGGGATCAAAGTCGTTAATCTCAAACAGGAACTTCACATTGTGACCGCGACTACGCAAGACATCGGCCGTAAGGGCGTGCATGGAAGCACTACGCAGTGAGCCCACATGTACTTGGCCGGAAGCGGTTTTTTCATCACGCACTACGATTGGTCCGCCCGCTTTAATGAGCGCCGCGTAGCGGCGCTCCACTTCGTCTGCAATAGTATCGGCCCAAAACATAGACAAAAGTAATCCTAGCTTATGTATAACAAAAAGGAAAGACCTCGCTGCAGCTCGCTGCCGCCAGATTCAGGTCTAGGAAAGGACCTGAATCATGGCGAAGCGCCTGCATAAATTCGTAATAGTCGCGCTGCGCGTTCGTTTACTCATTCAAAAAGAAAAGGCCGGGTCACTGAGACCCGACCTTTGATGTTTATGATTTTATGCGCTTCGCATTTTTGCGTAAATTTTCAAAAACGGACATTTCCATGACGTTGAAACTACCACGATTGCGATAGACTGCCGCGATCTCACCCCCGTCCATGACTTCATTCGCTACCCATCGATAGATAGTAAGTGCGCTATTTAAAAGTTCGGTCCTTGATGATAGGCCGCTCAGAGAAACGAGCAAATCCAATTCTTCTAATCCCTCCTCCGATAAAGCAACTTGTATGGTGACAGTATTCATTCTGGCCTCCATTATGACTTACTGACAATTAAGTTAACACTTCTAACCTCAAAGTAAAGAGCGGCGCTATGTAAGCGCCGCTCTTTACTTCTGTTTACTCCACCTTCAAAACTTTGTACTTCTGCTTTCCTAGCGGTGTCTCAAATTCGAATTCATCACTCTTCTTCTTTCCCATTAGTGCTTCCCCTAGTGGAGATAGGTATGAAAGCTTATGCTCATGAATATTGGCTTCATCTGAACCAACTATAGTGTATTCGCGATTTTCCTTGTCTTTTTCTTTTTGGATAGAGACCACCGAGCCGAGCCCAACCACGTCACCGTGCTTGTCGTGCGCGACAATCTTGGCTTCTTTAATTGTCTTTTCTAAATAACCAATACGTTCTTCAATCGCAGCTTGCATGTCACGAGCTTCCTGGTATTCGGCATTTTCTGAAAGGTCACCGAGACTACGGGCATATTCAAGTGACTCAGCTACTTCCTTGCGACGGACGGTCTTTAAGTGGTCTAGTTCCTTTTTTAATTCTTCGAACTTCTCTGGGGTTAGAAACGCTTGTGTATCCATATTGCAAAAATTTCTCTAATTATACGCACTATGAGCACGGGGTCAAACTGTGAGTTATGGTGTAGTTTGTGATTTTTATTCTACCTCTAGATACTCAGGTCGATTGACACTCATCCATTCAACTATCTCGCCCATGATTCTACCAGCGCCAAGTGCGTTACTGCGCGGAGCATGATCCATCATAAGAATATAGGCAAATCTAGGCTTCTCGTATGGCCAAAATCCAGCCGACCAAGAATTTACGTAGGCATTGCCGGCGCCAACTTCAGCTGTCCCTGACTTTGATGCAAAGGCCACATCCTTTCGCTCTAAACCACGAGCCGTACCGCCATCAAGAATCACCGTCTTGCGCATACCTTCGTGAATAACCTGCAAGTGAGTTGGGTTGAGTCCAATGTCCTTTCCTTCGGCGGCCACTCCTTTTTCGACGTGCGGTGTAAGTAATGTGCCGCCGTTTGCAATGGCTGTATAGGCCCGCAACATTTGCACGGGTGTAGTCAAGAAACCAAACTGTCCGATGGCAGTGAAGTAAGTGTCACCCAGCCGCCAGTCATCATTAAACGTCTCCTGTTTCCAGGCCGGATCAGGTACGACGCCGACTTGTTCTTGCGCTAAATTAATTCCAGTCGGCTCTCCTAAACCAAATCGATGATAGCCGGCTGCCATTTTAGTAATTCCCAGCCCAGGCTGATCCCCATAACCACCACCAATGATATAGAAATAAACGTTGGAAGAAAAGGCAATCGCTTCTCGCATGGTCATAATGCCATGAGCGCGCCAGTCATTAAAGCGAGTTGGATTGGCTGGATTGTACGGGTTAGGAACTAGTAAATAGCCATTACTAATAATTGTCTTCGAGGGACTGATGATACCTTCTTCCAAAGCCGTATAAGCTACAAATGGTTTTACAATCGAACCAGGAGTGTAGGCTCCACCGATGATTTTGTTTAAAAACGGCAATCGATCATCGTTGTTGTATGAATCAATTGTAGCGATATCGTCACCATCAGCCATTATCTCTGGATCATACGAGGGAAAGCTAGTAAGGGCCAAGAGCTCACCCGTTTTAACATCCATAATCGCAGCTGCGCCGCTACGGAAACCAGCTCGTTCACTGGATGATGCAATAATCTGATACATCGCTTCGGACAACTCTGCATCAACCGAAAGGTGTACGGCCTGACCGCCGACAGGTAAGTTTATTTCGTGCTCACTAACGGTATGACTAAGAGCATCTACTTCAACCACCTTACTGCCGTTTTGGCCTTTAAGCTTATTGTCAAAAGCCAGCTCCACCCCACTTCGCCCCAAGTAGTCGGTTCTGAAAAAATAACCTCGGTGGTCCTTTTTAGGATAACTGACATAACCTAACACCTGACCTAGGCCGAGCCGATCAGTATAGGCTCGAATGGGAAAATCGTATTCGCCTGTTTCATCTGCTTCATTCCAAGCCATCATTTCACCATTACGGTCATACACTACACCGCGTTCGGCGATGATCAGTACTTCACTCTCACGATTACGTTCGGCTATTTCTTTAAATTCTTCGCCCCGGACTATTTGTAAATTAAAAACTTGATAAAGAAAGATAGCGGCGATACTTGTAAAGATAAGCCCCACAGTACGGACACTTTGCTTAGCGATAGGTAGTTCTCGCTTCCCCTCAAGACGACCCTGATTAAAATCTGGGATGTTCGATGCATCAAGAAGCACCTCCTCAACTTCAACCATTTTAGTGTATCTATCTCGTAGTCGACTCATAAACTGGTAGCTCGTAAATTAAGACGGGGTTTGGCAAATTCTGAGACGATGTACCATAAAATAGAGACAATCGTGAACATCGGGGTGGCTGTAAAAGATCCGAAGTAACCATCGATTAAAAATCCAAGTAAAATCAACCACGCAGCATTCGTGTAGTATGTAAACAAACACACTGCTAACATAGCTAAAAGCAATTGGTTTTGTAGAACTAAAAGTGCGATAAGGAGGTAGAGGCTGAGGTAAGTAAAAAATCTCATGGTGTAGTTGAGCGGTCGCTAGATGAAGCGATTATGGTAGTACTAGCGAGGTTTAAAGTTGCAACATCGATATTCATTGTTTCAGTGATAATGGCCCGAACTCGCTCCTCAATAGCCGGTGGCTCACTAGGATGTATAACTTCTTTCCCAATTGAGACATAGTGGAGACTAGAGACAGATTGCGAAAGGGCAATGTAGCCAAATTGCTCAGGTTGGGAAGGCTCATTTTCTAGAAAGGCAATTCGTCCAAAAACACCTGGATCAAGACTAGGTAAATGCACCAAATCCCCTACCGCCAAAGCTACCCCTTGTGGCACGCGCACACGAGCAATACCACCACCATAGCCGTCGATAGTAGCCATTACATTTGCTCCACTAATAAACGCTGTGGCTCTAAAACCGGGAGTGGTAAACAACTCTACAAATGAATAATCCTCGGTGGCGTAAGAAACCACACCGATCACGTTATCTTTCCCGACATACACTGGAGCGCCAGCTTGTATTCCATCCTCCTTTCCCTTATCTATTTGTAGATAGTCGTATGGTAGCTGTCCTGGACGTGCGATTACGGCCGCGCCGATTCGACTATCATTTTGCACTCCCAGTAGCTGGCGCAACCACTGATTCTCTTTGTAGAGACGCCGTTCTGTCAGGTCGGTACCAGCAGCGATTGCCACAGTTTGTTCCAATTCGGTAATGCGGCTGATCAGGTCGTTTCGGTCACGTAAATACATTGGTAGTCTGGCGTCTGAAGTTTGTATCCAGCTATGAACGTTGTGAACGGGAGCCATAATAATTTTACTAGTAAACGAAAAGAAGTCGGGCAGTGCAAGTCCGATCACCAGCATTAACAAAGCGGCTACTGTTACCCGGACAATCTTTTCAGTTTGTTCGTTTTTTTTAGAAGTATGCCTGGAATGAAGCTTCATGATCTAAAAGAATTTCACTATAAACATCAAGGTTTTCGACCACAATCCCAGCTCCCCGAATCACTGCTCTGAGCGGGTCCGGTACAACTATTACTGGTACTTGTAGAGCGTGTTCAAGTAGTGAGGCGAGTCCGGGGATGAGTGCACCGCCGCCAGAAAGGTGAATGCCACGCTGCATAATATCAGCTAATACTTCTGGTGGTGTAACCTCAAGCGCGGCGCGCACATTCTCGACAATTGTGTCGATATGTCCAGCGACAGCGTCACGGACATCACTATCAGTAATCACCACTTCACGCGGTAGACCAGTCACTACGTCACGACCTCGAACCACCAAGTCCTTCCCACCGGCACTGGCGCTGGTGATGGCAGTGAGAGCAATTTTGGCATCTTCGGCTGTCTTCTCGCCGACATGGACTTTGAATTGATCTTTTATATATGAAACAATTGCAGCGTTAAGATGATCGCCGGCAATGCGCAGGTTCTTAGAAACGACCAAACCGTTGAGAGAAATAATTGCTATGTCGGTAGTGCCGCCGCCAATGTCGACAATCATACTTCCGACCGATTTACCAATCGGCAGTTTGGCGCCAATAGCGGCGGCCATCGGCTCTTCGATTAAAAAAACATCACGCGCACCGGCGTTTTTGGCTGCGTCGTGCGCGGCTCGCATTTCCACATTTGTAATACCCGAAGGAACTCCAATCAACACTCTAGGTGCGATAAACGATTTCATCTCGCCACGCACTTTTCCAATTAAATACGCTAACATCTCTTCGGTCACTTCAAAGTCAGAAATCACACCATCAACCAAGGGACGCACGACTTCAATATGGGCTGGAGTGCGACCGAGCATTACCTTGGCGTCATTTCCAACTGCCACCATCTGTCCCGTTTTTTTATTAATCGCAACAATGGTTGGTTCATTCAAGACTATTCCCTTGCCTTTTACATACACTAAAGTATTAGCGGTACCTAGATCAATCGCCATGTCAGTCGACACGGCAGAAACCAGCGCGTTTAATTGTCGCGTAAAAACGTTCATTTGTAGGTATTGTACTACGTGCTGCCCCGTCGAGCAAAATTAGACACTACTGACAATCTTCCAGGTTCCATTTTCGTAATCTGCAAGATTGTGGCCACCAACGACATTGTTTTCTTTGTCGAAAAAAGTAGAGTGAATGACGGCTGTCCTGGCATCCAGATCAATATCAGGTGTTCTTACACCGTATTCGTAGATTATACGATCCCCTTCAGAATCAATAGACTCATACCGTAAACTCCACAACAGTCCGTCTTTCTCAATTCTTTCAATTTCTGTAAACTTAACTCCCTCCAAAAGGCGTTCCATCATGCGCACCACCTCACCCTCCGAAGGTAATTTTTCACCTGGTGACGGAGTTTTTTCATTCATATCAGAGTATAGTAACAGTTTCTACAGCTCGCTGCAGCCTATTTCGCCCCCGGGTAAGAGGGGTCGAAATACGCTAAGCGCCTGTATAAATTCGCAATAGTCACACACGAGTGTATTCGTTTGCTCATTCAAAATCTGCAAAAAGCTCTTCTTCAGTCAATTGTCGAACTTCGCCCGTAGCGCGGGTCACGACCTCAAACTGCCCGACTTCCTTCCCTTTTTTGCTCACTACCACGCGGTATGGCATACCGAGTAAATCACTGTCAGAAAATTTTTCACCAGCACGGGCTTCAATACGGTCATCGTAGAGCGTCTCGACACCAGCGTCAGTCAATGCAGTATAAATACCATCAGCCCAGTCTTTGACCTCGCCGTCTTCTAGATTGAGACCAACCAAGTGCACCTTAAAGGGTGCTACCGCCTCTGGCCAGACCAGACCCTTCTCGTCGCCAAGTACTTCAACCAAGGTTCCCATCAAACGGGTTGGGCCGATACCGTATGACCCCATATGAACAGGGACATCCTCGCCGGCTTCGTTCTTATACATCAGTCCAAGTGGTTCAGAGAACTTCGTACCAAGGTGGAAAATATTTCCTGATTCAATCGACTTCTTCTCCACCAAATTTTCTTTTACCAAACCGAGTTTGGCAATTACATCGTCAGTATAGACTTCCTTATTAAGTGCAATGCCACTCTTTTCGTCAACATAAATCAAATCTTCACCAGCTTCTGATACGGTTTGAAACTCTTCGGAAAATTCACTGAAGATACCGCCTGAAGCAAAAGTAACGTAGGTAAGATGTCCAATGCCAGCGCGCTCAAACACCCGCTTATAGGCTTCTCGCATGCGATTGTAGAATTCAATGTGTTCAGCTTCATCGCGAGAAAAGTCGTACAAGTCTTTCATCATAAATTCGCGCCCACGCATAATACCGCTCTTGGCACGAGTTTCGTTGCGGAACTTATTTTGAAACTGATACGCATAGCGAGGCAGGTCACGATAGGAAGAAATGTGGTCTTTCATAATACGGGTCAATGGCTCTTCATGAGTGATACTCAAACCAAGTAAGGTGCCATTCTTTAATTCTGTTTTGAACCAATTATCTACTTTTGTATCGTCCCAACGGTCGGTCTTTTCCCATAGCTCGCCGTCTTGCAACGCTGTCATCACAATCTCTTGACCTCCCTCACGGTTCATTTCTTCGCGAATAATCTGCACAATTTTATTCAGCACCCGCAAACCAAGTGGCAAGTAGCTATATACTCCCGCCATTTCTTTGTAAACATACCCAGCCCGGATTAAAAGCTGAGCATTCTTCGCCACCTCATCGGCTGGCGCTTCCTTCCGGGTCTTAGTAAAAAGTTGTGATTGTCGCATAAGAATTAAAGTAATCTGCTGATATCATTAAAAGTAACAGCGGCCATTAGTACCATCAAAAGTACAAACCCCACCAAATTTGCCCAACCTGTCCAGGTCGGCGGCACTTCCTTTCGAGTCACTGTCTCAATGACTACAAACAACAACCGGCCACCATCAAGAGCTGGGAAAGGCAGCAAGTTGATTACCGCGAGATTGAGGGAAATAATTGCCGTAAAGGTAAGGAGTGGTGTAAGTCCGTATGACGCAGCATCACCCACCATGCCGATGATTCCAACTGGCCCAGCCACTGAAGCGAAATCTGCAGTTCCGACAATTGACTCTTTAATTAAAGTATAAAGTCCTGTCATGATACTGACCGTACCCTGCCCGGTCATTTTAAGACCTTCGATTACAGCGCCGACAACACCCAGCCTTTTAATTTCAATCAAAGCGAGAGAGGTGCCGATAATAGCTTTTTCCGGATCTCCCTCGATTAGCCCCGCTTGTGGAAGTAAGGCAACTGTCTTTTCTACACCATCATGGCGATAAGTAATCATTACCAGATTCTTGTCGGCTCCAGCTACAAACTCACTAAAACTAGCTGGACCAGGATTGACAAGTGTCTTGTCTCCAACCGTCGCACCAATTATCTCCGCCCCTACTGGCAACACTCCGTCGGCTGGAGCGTCCTTTAGAGTGCCTGCTACAATTAGAGTCGCTTCCTCGCTAGCAGTCGACTCATTAACGGCCTGTGGTACTCCGATAAGGAGCGTAGCTGAAAAGAGAAACCAAGCGAAGAGGATGTTCATAGTAATACCCGCCAGCAGAACAATGGCTTGAGCCCACTTCGGGCGCGCATGAAAGGCGCGGCCGCTATCGGCTGTCGCCTCCTCACCTTCTTCACGGTTTTCACCATAAATTTTTACGTAACCGCCAATCGGTAAAAGGTTGAAATTATATTCGGTTTCCCCTTTTTTAAGGCCAAACATTTTAGGTGGAAAACCAATGGCAAATTCATCAACCCGCATACCAGTCTTCTTGGCAACAATGAAGTGTCCCCACTCATGCACGAGAACGAGCACAAAGAGAACAAGTAGGAAAAGTAGTATCGACATAAATTATTTTTGGAGTTCGGCTTCTTTTTTATCAAATAAGGCTTCTAGAGTTCGGTTGGTGGTATCTATCTGAATCTGCACTTTCTCTTTTAAAGTAAAGCGCTCGTCTTCACTAATGTCGCCGTCTTTTTGTTGTTTATCTAGTGATTTCATCACTTCATCTCGAACACTGCGCACGGAAATACGAGCGTCTTCCAGCTTGGCTTTGGCCAACTTCAGTAGCTGGGTACGCCTATCGGCGGTTAGTTCGGGGAAGATAACCCGTACACCGTCGGAGTCGGAAGCGGTCGAAATGCCAAGATCGGCCTCGCGGATTGCTTTTTCAATCGCTGATACTGCACTTTTATCCCACACACTAATACGCAGAGTACGGGCATCTTCGATATTAACACTCCCGACTTGGTTGAGGTTTACAAAAGAACCGTAGCTTTCAACTTTGACGTTATCAAGCAACATCGGACTAGCTTGTCCGGTTCGGATGCCAGCATATTCCTTTTGTAGCCAGTCATTAACTTCTTTTAATTTTTCAGAAATATTATCCATACAAACTACACTTTAGTTCCCGTCAGTGTACCATTTATACTCCCAGCTCTCAATTTACACTGGTAATGTCAGGGCTAGGTGTTCTAGGAGGAATTTATTGGAAGCGCCGCGGGTTAGGAGGGTGCGGGCAACGTACTCAAGCTCACTAAGAGCTTCGCTTGGTATAGTCGCATGGTGTGCGAATAGATGTCCTAGTAGGCCTCGTTTTAGGTTGGCTTGCCAAACAGTGTCTTTCTTCTTGGTAGATTCTTCAATCGTAAGGAGGCGCTCACTATACCCAGCCCGCAGAAAGTTTTGAAAAACTGACGAATCAACTTCACCATGCTCACTTCCTCTTCGTTCAAAACGAGACTCGAGAGTCGGCAACAGTGTGTAGCCTAAAGGTAGTACAAAGACGAATTTGGTGGAAAGCGGTGGTTCTTCAATAATTTTAAGTAGCGCCTGTTGAGCCTCCTCAGTGATAAATTCAGTTGCGACCATGATTATTTGCTCCAGCTCCCCCGCCTGGGGTCGTAAATAAGCCGCCGAAATAAGTGTTCGTACCAGATCAATACCAAATTGCGGTTGGCGGTATTCTAGCTGTGGCGAAAATTCCGCCGAGTGGAACTCTAAAGGAAATTCAGCGCTTAGCAAAACAGCATGATGAGAAATCATGTTGTCTATTATGCCGTGTTTTTTCTGAGTATCAAACAATAACTTAATGAGTGGCTTAAAAACGCTTTGAGACAAGGCGTGCAAGGAAAATAGGTTGAGGCGTACTCCATGTACGATGAAGACTATTTTGCCGTAGCAAAATAGTATCAAAGCGTTTTTAAGCCGCGAAGCTATCGCGTTTGTTGGTCAAGAATGTGGCGTATAACTCGTCGTAGATAATGTTCAAACACCTCACCCTTCTCGTAAATAAGACCTTGCTCGTAGCGCCAGCCGTTCATGTAATCTGTTAGACTCTGACGAACCTCCTCGGTGGCTCCTTCGAAACGTCCAGCGAGCAAGAGTGGAATTTGTAACTGCGCCATTTTTTTATAAAGTGGATGCTCACGACCTTTGGGACCAGTTCCGAAAATGCCGCTTTTCTTGAAGATAGACCATTCTGAAAGAAGTTGACTTAGTCCGTCTTCGACTTCAAGCGCAAGAAGAGGGTCGCCAGAAGCGATTGGCGCTGGTGTGTGTAAAGGAGTTTGTAAGCCAGACTGAGCGTTAGACTGCAATACCATATCTGCCAGCGAAGAAAAGGTGTGTGGAATCGGAGTATGAATTGTCGGGGTTGGTGTAGCTACTGGCTGAGCGTAATTTGGTGTTGGTACAACTGGCGGTACAGTTGCTTCGTGGTGTAAAACTGGCGGTGCTGGTTGGTATTGTGGCGTTGCAGCAACTGGTTCGTAGATTGGTGGCAAAACAGGCGCAACGTATGGAGCTGGTGTTGGTTCGGGCACTGGCGGTACATAAACTGCTTGCGGTTGAGGTATTGGTGTTGGTGAAACAATGCTTTCGACAACTGGAGTTGGTATCGGGATATTCCTAATAGTTTCCTCGACTGCAAGATAAGCCACCTCTAGACGTCGCATTGCACCTTCGGCCGACATACCACTATTGATACGCTTCATAGCATCAAGGAGCGCACCCATGTATTCTCTCCCAACTGCATTATTGATATCTACTAGATTAACTGGATTACCCACCTTTTCGTTAACTGACGATTTAATTTCACGAATTCGTTCTAGGTACTGCTGTTGGTCAGGTTTCGGCATTTGGACAGCGGGGATTACGACCGACTCGTTGGCTGGGGCTGGGTTTTGGGTCAGGGTGGGTGTTACTGGGACTGTTCGTGCTACTGAAGCAGGAACTGGTTCCACTACTGACACGCGAACTGGAACTACTGGCGCAGCAAAGGAAGGCGCGCTTCTAAAAGAACCAATGGTCGGCTGTTCGGGCTTTGAAACAGTTGGGGTTGGTGCCTTAGAGGCAACAGGAATAAGACCGTGGGTAGAGATTTTCTGCTCTAGAGATAAGCGAACACTTTGGTCTTTACCACCATTAGTATAAAGAAATATCAGATCTCGCAGCTCGTTTTTGTGACTGGGAGGAAGATCGCTGGCACGCACCGCCAAAAGCACCGCGGTAATACCCGCTTGTGTATCCAAATCAAAGAGCTTATTGTCCGCAACGGACAAAGAACCAACATTCACCATAACAAGAATATGATAGCATTCTTTTTAGGCTCGTGAATGTTACTTGTTGTGAACACCCTGTGCATTACGTCTAGCTTCCAACTCTTCACTCAACATTTTGATTTCACTTCTAATAAAAAGTTCGAGAAAAGTCATATCATCGTAAGTATCTACCACCGCCTCCATATAGGGTAGCGCCTGTATCCACGCCATATAGGTTTCGTAGGGAATGTTTTTTTCTTGCAGGGTCAACCTGATGTCTTCTCTCTTGGATTGACTCTCAAATTGGTCAATTTGCATCAGTGTCATATCCTTAAGAAAAACAAAGGCACTGGCATACTTAATTCCTAACAGAGCATCGAGTTTTGATGGGGCTTCGACTCGATAAACTTCCCGCTTCAAGCTCGCTTCAAATGCCGCCGGCGAGTTGTGACGTTCCTGCAAAATTACTCTATTCCGCTCTTCTTTTAAGAGTGACTTTAACGCGACGGTAAAAATAGATTGTTGATCAAAGAGTTTGGCTGCTCTTTCATCTTTTTTGATTTTCTCTTGGGCATTCTTACGCTCTGGTGTTTCTTCTGCGAAAGCCTCGGTCTCAAAATAACGCGCCAAGCTCTTGCGTAGCTGCTCTAGATTATTAGTGATAGTGTCTAGTTCACGATCGAGTCTGGCAGCAACAGGTAGTAATTCTTGCTGGCTGGTAGTAACGGTAAATTGTTCGATCTCACCAACTTTATCCAAGGCCTGTTTCGCTGTCAGCTTCAGCTGTTCATACAGTAGCTTTCCTAGTTTTAGTTCAGCCGTAGTGACTTGGACAGTCTCCAATTCAGAAAACTCATAGACTAGTTGATCAGCCTGAACAGCCAAGAGTTTGGCCCGATCCAATGTCGCGTCTAAACCGCTAGTATCCGCGATTACGGTCTGAGCTTCTTCCTTATTTGCTACTTGGTAAGTAGTTTTTACTAGTCTGTCGTAAACTGAGACAATACTATCGTAGAGTGCCTGCAATTGTGTTATATCCTCCTCATACAGCTCACCACCAAATTCTAAAATCTTGGTATGGTGTGCTACCAGTTCAACTGCTTTATTACGAGCTACTTCCACCTTGAGCAAATCACCGTCCACCAGTACCTCTGAGCCGGGTGTTTGCTGCATAACCACAATAAAATCTCGGTAGACATCTTCAATAAACCGCAAAAATTCCTGCAGTCCTTCAGGGGTATCAATAGAAAGTTCTTTTTCTTGTGCTTCGTACATAAAAAGTATCCGCCTTATCTTACATCATACCAGTCGGTATCGGAGGCGGGAAAACTGGCTTTTGGTAGCGGGCTTGGATTTCGGCCTCTATTTCGTAGCGAGAACGACCGTAGCGAGCAAAGCTCTGCTCTTTGAGTCTAAGTACTTTTGCTTCGTTTGGTTTAATTGGCGGTGGTGTCGCAACACTAAAGGGTATGGTCGGTACGCCGTTAGCGAGTACCCGCATATAGGCATTAAAGTTTGGAACATTCATTAGTTCGCTCGCTGTGAAGGTCGGGCCAAATTGTTGCTCCAGAAACTGTGCGTCTTCTGGACCAACTCGAAACGCAGCTAGTGAGCCGACGTTACCAAACACTGCATCGCGAATACTCTGGTCAAGTTGAGCGATGAATTGATGAGCGACCGTCAGCCCAAGTTTGTACTTGCGAGCTTCAGATAGAATCGACGCGATAGAATTAGTGGAAATATTTTGGAACTCATCGATGTGCAGGAAAAATGGTGCGAAGTTACCAGTTGGATCATCCACTCGCGACAAGGCCGCCATGAGAATCTTCCCGACAAAAATCATGCCGATGAGATTGGAGTTAATTTCTCCTAAACGACCTTTTGATAGATTCACTAGGAGAATCTTCCGCTCATCCATTACTTGACGAAAATTGAAAGCGCTTCTTTGCTGGCCGATAATCGGTCGAATGTAGTCGTTGGCGGTTAAAGGGTCGATCTTTGAAGTAATGTAAGGGACTATGTTTTCCAGCGAGGCTTCCCCACCAGCCTTAGTAGCAATCTCCCGCCAAAACTGCACGACGACTGGATTAGTGCATTTCTCTAACTTTTGTCGCCGATACCGCCCGTCTGCCATGACGCGGGAAATGTCCATGAGGGTGTTGCCGCTCTCAGGGTCTTCCATCACTAACATCGTGGCGTTGCGGAAATACTGTTCAAACATTGGTCCCATTGATTCTGGGTTGGCTCCGTAAAGTTTTTGAAAAATTGAAAACAACTCATTGACCACAAAAGTCTTCTGCTCGGGCTTGGTGTAGTCAAACTCCAACATATTAAGTCCAACCACTCTTTCCATACTAGAGGGGTCGAAGTAAATTACATCTTGCTCACGCTCGGGTGGAATAATTCCTAATACCTCGTCCAGGTCAGTGCCGTGTGGATCGATGAAACATACCCCAGCGCCAGAATTGATATCTTGAGCAATGAGATTCGTCAGGAATTTTGATTTACCAGTACCCGTTTGTCCGATAATATAAAAATGTCGCATGCGGTCTTTTTCGGTCACAAAAATTGGGCGCTCGGTACCACGATGAGAATTTATACCTAAATAAGTACCCTCGTTCGGCATTTCGGTTGGAGCTGGCGCTGTCTTGGCATATGATTGTCTAAATTGCGGTGTCGAATCAAGTCCGTCCTCTGGGAAGTGCATCAGGGCCGACAATTCTTTAAGCGAGAGTACCAGGGCAGACTTCGCACTAAATTCTCGAAAAGCAAAAGCCTTGGTCGCTTTTCTTAGTCCACCACTGCGCACCCGATTGAAGGTAAAAGTGTTACCGTCAACTTGCCCAAACTGATGGAAGGTTGATTCTAGTTCACGCAATACTTGATCGGCTCGTCTCTCCTCTTTGGCTGACACTACCATTCTTATATTGACTTCGACAAGTTCAGCCGAGATTTTTTGACGAAATAGTTCGGCGGCTCGGGTATCAATAGTTTTTGATTCAAACGCTTGTTCCTTTGATTTATTGGAAGTTGGAAAGATCAAACCTGAAACAGTGTTCTTAAGGTCACCCAGTACGGTACTTTTATCAATCGCCTCGGCTGGCTTAGTTCCTTTCTCCACTTCTTTGATTATGGACTCGTAGGTTTCGCGATATTTTTTATCTGGAAAGCGAATCGCAAATTGGAGAGCGGCGCCGCCGCCCTCTCGTTCAATTTTAGAGAAAGCATTGAGAACAGTTGCAAACGGATCCGAACTAAATTCCTCGACTGGCTTGATGGGATAGATTGGATGCTTCTTTAGAGCCACTTCAGCCACCATAGTTGTTCCGCCGTCGACGAAGATATTGTAATCGTGTGGTTGGATTGCAAGGATGGCGTGAGGAAAAAGCGAAAGGGTGTGCTTCTCGAAAAGTTGCGCATACTCATTTGGTACCGAAGCGTAATAAACTATGTCGTCACTTTGATCAGCCACCGCCACCTCAAGCACAAAGTGATTTCCCATTCGGGCGGCACCAAGTGTCCGGAGACCAGAAAAAAGTTGCTCCATCATGCCGATCAGTTTGGTGAAATCCCTAGTAGCGTCATCGGTATTTCTTCTCGCGGGAAGAGTGACCTCATACAGGGTCATATGCAGCAGATGCCATGCTGGTAAGCCTTCCTTTAAATCTGCCATCAGCGCTCCACCTTTAATATGTTCAATCAGTCTACGATGGACTTCATCTACGACAAAAGCGTTCTGGGTTGATTCAAGCACCGAAAGGGCGTTACGAATACCTTTATCGGCCACGAGCTGCATAATATCTTCAACCGGATCGTGCGAGATGGCGATTAGTTCGCTTGAGTGTCGAAGTTCTTCTTCGGAAAGCTGATAGTTTTTATCAAGCACCAGCTTAGGGGTAAAGCCTACATACTGATTGATTTCTTGCCGGCCAATGGTCTCGACATCAGCTTTGTCTATCTCTGGGGTACGCGCCAAAAGCTCACGTTCGCGTGTCGCGATTCTCTGGCGCAAATATTCAATCTCCTCATCGGGCGATGAAAACTGTTTAGGAACCCCCTCGTACATATATTCATATTGTACACGCAATCGGCGCGGCTTCGCCGCGCCTTAACCACAGCTATATACATAATGAAGATAAAATGAAAGTGATGACTTAATGGCTTGGCAAAGTGTCACACATTAGCAATACTAAAATTTAAGTTTATTAGCGAAGCGTTAAAATTAGGCAAGTTCGAGGCGCTCAAGGAAATTATTACGAGCCGTATTTAATATACGGTGAGTGATAATTTACCGCAGAGCAACAAAGAAATTGCCAATTTTAGCGCTTTGCCAGGACGGCGCGCTTATAGACATCTAAATGTTCCAGCGCAATCCCCGTTCCTTTCACAACACAAAACAGTGCTTGATCAGCCAGTTTAGCTTTCACACCAGTCCGCCTACGAATCAGCTCTGGAAAGTTACGAAGCTGTGAGGTGCCGCCGGTTAAAATTACCCCACCATCAATAATGTCAGCCGCTAGCTCTGGTGGCGTCTCTTGAAAGACATCGCGGATGGCTTTTATCATTTCTTTGAGTTCCTTCTGGGTGGCGCGGACAACTTCGTTACTTTTGATTTCGGTCGTGCGTGGTAGCCCCGAGAGCATATCCCGACCTTTAATCTCCATCGTCAACTCCTCCTCTAGCGGCAGCGCCGAACCAACGCCGATCTTAATATCCTCGGCGGTCTTTTCTCCAATCGCGAGATTGCGCGTCTTTTTCACATAATCAATTATCGCGGCATCGATACGATTGCCCGCACACTTTACGGAGTTGGCGGCCACAATACCACCGAGTGAAATCACCGCCACGTCGATAGTGCCTCCACCCATGTCGACAATCATGTGGCCTTGTGGTTCATAGATAGGTACCCCCGCCCCAATAGCGGCGAGAATTGGTTCCTTCACCACGAACGCGTTCTTAGCCCCAGCGCGCATGGCGGCCTCAACCACCGCCCGTCTTTCAGTTGAAGTCACTCCCGCCGGCACCGACACCATCACATCTGGCCGAAATAAACTGTATTTACTCATCGACTTCTTGAGGAAGTAGCGCAGCATGGCTTCGGTCACTTTATAATCAGCAATCACACCGTCACGCATCGGACGGTAAGCCCGGATACTTTCTGGTGTCCTTCCGATCATTGCTTTCGCTTCACTACCAACCGCCAGCACTTCGTTGTTTTCAGAAATCGCCACCACTGACGGTTCATTAAGTACAATCCCCTGTCCTGGCACAAAGACAAGAATATTAGTGGTACCAAGGTCGATACCGATTTTAGGAGTGAGACCACCAAACATACGTAGACCCATAGTAACGCTTTTCTCCCTAAACCACAAAATACCCAACCATAGGTTCCCTTGTATAGCATATCTGCTATACTCAATTTCGTATGCTAGATATCGGAACTCGTATTGCTGACGTACGCGAAACACTCGGCCTAACCCAAGCCGACTTAGCTAAGAAATTAAAAACTACTCAAAGCGCTATCGCCCGGATTGAAAGTGGTAAACAAAATGTCAGCGCTGACATGATTAAGCGAATTGGCAAAGCGCTCGGTAAAAACCTCATCACCCTTTCCCCTGGGACCGTTAATGTACAGATTACTGGCGGTAAAAAACTGACGGGTACTATTCAAACTAATACTTCTAAAAACGGTGCCGTTGGTCTCCTTTGCGCTTCCTTGTTAAACAAAGGTACTACTACCCTTCACGGTATGCCGCGCATTGAAGAAGTCCATCGCTTAATCGAAGTCTTGCAAAGTATTGGAGTGAAAGTAGAGTGGATTAAAAATTCTGTACGAATTACCCCACCGGCAAAGTTCGATCTCAAGAAAATCGACGTCGAGGCTGCTAAGCGCACGCGTAGTATTGTAATGTTTATCGGGCCACTGATTTATCGCCTAAATAAATTTTCTTTACCTCAATCGGGCGGTTGCAAGTTAGGTAGTCGCACCGTGCGACCTCACTTTTACGCTCTAGAGGAATTTGGCGTCGACATAAAAGCCACTAACGAAGCCTACGAAATATCCGTGGCACCTAAGTGTCCTTCCGAAATTATCCTTTACGAATCTGGTGACACTGTCACCGAAAACGTCTTAATGGCCGCGGCCCTGGCACCTTGCACTACAACAATCAAATACTGTTCGGCCAACTACATGGTTCAGGAACTGTGTGTATTCCTACAGGCCCTTGGCGTAAAGATTGAGGGCATTGGCACCACTACCCTCACCATCACTGGGTTAAAAGAAATTAAGCAAAACGTCGAATACAATCTCGCCGAAGATCCGACCGACAGCATGTTCTTTCTTGCGACTGCGATTGTCACTAATTCTGCTATCACTATCACTCGCTGTCCGATTGAATTTCTTGAATTAGAGTTGTTGACTCTTAAGAAGATGGGCTTCAAATACACACAAAGCAAACCGTACTTAGGAAAAAACAACCAAGTGAAATTGGTTGATATTACAACCAAACCATCCAAGCTAGTGGCGGTATCAGAGAAAATCCACTCCCGACCGTACCCAGGCATCAATGCTGATAATCTGCCTTTCTTTGCTGTGATTGCGACCCAGGCACAGGGACAGACTCTAATTCACGACTGGATGTACGAGAAGCGCGCCATTTACTTCACTGAGCTCGATAAACTCGGCGGTGACACTAGCCTAGCCGATCCACACCGTATTTACATTCATGGCCCTAGCAAACTACGAGCCAACGAATTAGTCTGTCCTCCTGCCCTTCGCCCCGCCACCATCCTCCTTATCGCCATGTTGGGGGCCGAAGGCCGTTCGGTCCTACGCAACATCTATAGCATCAATCGTGGCTACGAGAAGCTGGTCGAACGCCTAACCACCCTCGGCGCCAACGTCAGTTACCTTGACGAGTTTTAGATACTCACAACACGGCATCGGTTTATCTCCAGAAAATTCTTGATATCTTACAAGATATCAAGAATTTGAGTCTAAATATTTTTTGCCTATAACTATTGAAAATAGCTGTTTTTCGTTATTTTTTCTTAATTTGCTACAATGACCTCCATGTACGTCATTGAAGTGATTCCTCTCATCCGCGGAACGCAGCTAGAATCACTTTCATATTATTCTAGTATTTCTTACCCGATTGGAACCTTCCTTAAGGTTCCAATTCGTGGCTCACAGAAGAGCGCTATCGTGACTAGCATTACTTCTGTTGGCGCGGCCAAAACTGCCCTCAAAGCCGCCACCTTTTCTTTACGCAAATTGCCAAACCAACCAAACGCCAGCTGTGTACCGCACTCTATTAGAACCGCTGCTGAAAGATTAACCGAGTGTTATCCAGCTTCTATGGGGGCAATCCTTTACAACCTTTTACCAGCCGATATCCGTGAGGGGCAACGCACCTATAAAGACAGCGTCGTAGTGACACACGATGAAGAGACGACCCCACAGGTTCTAATGGCGAGACTCGACGAACGATACCGCAGCTACCAAAGTCACATCAGAAGCACTTTTGCCAAGCGCGGCTCGGTGCTCTTTGTGGTACCGACCAGCACGGATATTCTTTACGCCAAAAGAGAACTTGGTCATGGCATAGAAGACCGCTTAGTCACCATTACTACCGCTAGCAACAAGAAAAAATATGCTGAAATGGTGGCGGCCTTAGAGGACACCAAGTTTTCGAAACTCATTATAACTACTCCAGGTAACGCATATATTGGGAGAGGCGATATCACCAGCGTTATTATTGAGCAATCAGCCAGCGCTCACTATGTTGATCGCTCTAGACCTTACCTTGATCATCGCGAAGTGTTGATTGCTTACGCCAAAGCGCAAGGTGCCAGTATTATCCTCGGTGACACGGTAGTCCGCACCGAAGAAGAAGCTAAACGACGGGAGGATACTTATTTCACCTATGGCGAGGAAGTGAAACGGCTCGTGTTCTCTGCCCCCATCCATGTGGTAAAGCAAAATGATAAACCGCAGACTGAGGTTCCCTTTCAACTTTTTTCCCCAGCCTTGATTAAAAGTGTCACCACCGCACTTGAAGCTCGTGGTCATGTTTTCTTGTATGGTGCCAGACGCGGGTTAGCCCCAGTGGTGGCTTGTGTTGATTGCGGGTATATTTTTAGGTGTCCAGACTCTCACACACCGTACTCGTTGGTACGGACAATGAAAAATGATCTGGAGGAACGTTGGTTTGTCTCTAGCACTTCGGGTAAGCGGGTGCGAGCCGCCGATGTTTGTCCTCACTGCGGTTCGTGGCGATTAAAAGAACGTGGTATTGGTATTCAACAAGTGTACGACGAATGGAAGGAGAAATTTCCTGAAACCGATGTCATACTACTCGATCATAGTACCGCCCCAACCCCTCAAAAGGCTCAGCAGGTGGTAAAGGAATTTTTCACAAAAAAAGGCGGAGTCTTAGTCGGTACTCAGATTGCGCTACCGCACTTACATCCAGGAGTTGATATGAGCGCTATTATCTCACTCGACGCCGCCCGCAGTACTCCCACTTGGCGAGCGGATGAATCGCTTTTTAGGCTTATCATCAAGCTACGTGAATGTACCAAACGAGAAGTGTTGATTCAGACTAGAAGTGATACCGATCTGCTAGTCGAGTACTCCAGCAAGGGTGCTGTCGAACGTTTTTTTGATGATGAAATTTCACTTCGTAAACAACTCAAGTATCCTCCATTTAGTACCTTCATTCTCGTCACCTGGTCAGGCAGTGAAGCAGCGGTACGAGAGTCAGAAAAAGTGATTAAAACCATCCTAACTAACCCTTTAGCCGAGTTCTACACCAACCCACATTCAACCGCAGCCCACACCCATAGACATGCCCTCTTACGGATTCCTAGTGATGATAAAGTAACACTAGCTGAGGTTATAAATCAGGTACGAAAACTACCGCCGTATGTAAAGTTAGAGATAAATCCAGAGAGAATCGTCTAGCACCGGCTGGATTTGTAAAGCAAATCCAGCCGCCAATCAAAAGCCCCGAGACGTCCTTTATAGTACTGTTAACAGTACTATAAATTCATAATGTGAATTTTATGGCAGTCGCGATATAAGTCGCAATTCTTTGTGGGTTTTGTTATATTAGTCAAAATATGGCCAAGCTTGTAGCTCAAAATCACCCTGCCCTTCATACAATTTCCGAAGAGATTTCTCCGGAAGAATTTTCTGACGGAACAGTAGTGAAAATCCTTAAAGGTATGAGGAAAGCAATTAAGGAATATAGTGTCGATGGTTTTTCGGCGGTGGCGATTGCAGCCCCTCAGATTGGAGTCGCTAAACGGATGTTTTTGATTGAAGATCAAAGTGGTTCCCCGGAAGAACGCTTCCCTACTATTATCGCTATCAATCCTCGTCTTACCAAAGTCTCAAAAAAAACCCACGTTGTTGGCGAAGGTTGCCTATCAGTACCAAAACTCTACGGAGTAGTAAAGCGTCATACCAATGTCACCCTGGAAGCCCTTGATGAGCGCGGTCAGGCTTTCAAGCGTGGAGCTGGTGGTCTTCTGGCCCAAATTATTCAACACGAGTATGATCACCTAGACGGGACTCTGTTCATCGACCGAGCCGAGGATACTTGGCCAGTAGAAAAAGAACAATCCAAACGTGCACAGAAAACGTTGACTTAAATTTTATATTTTATATGACACATACTCCTAGAATTGCGTTTTTTGGTGGGGAGCCGTTGGGGCTGCCGGCACTTCAGGCGTTGGTGGCGGCAGGACTTAAGCCAGAATTAGTAATTTGTAATCCTGATAGACAAAGTGGGCGTGGACTAGAACTTAAAGCACCTCCTATTAAAGTTTGGGCTGAGCAAAACGGCATTGCCGTGTTACAACCAACTTCATACAAAACCAAAGAAGATCTGGTGCAGTTAGTTGAGCCAGATTGGGATTTATTCGTAGTAGTAGCCTACAATTTTATTTTGCCAAAGTGGTTTTTGGAATTACCTAAGCACGGAGTAGTGAATGTTCACCCTTCACTCTTGCCGAAGTTACGCGGAGCCAGTCCAATTCGCACGGCAATTTTGAAAAATCTTCCAACTGAAGTTGGAGTAAGTATTATGTTGATGGACGAAGAAATGGATCACGGGCCGCTTCTGGCACAAACTCTACTAACTTCAGATGTGTGGCCAATTAGCGGAACTTTGCTTGACGACAAGCTGGCACAGATGGGTGGCGAGTTGTTGGCGCAGACCATCCCCAAGTGGTTGGCTGGCGAGATCACACCTAGGGCACAAGCCCACGAGGAAGCTACCTACACCAAAAAATTTGAAAAAAGTGATGCCGAGTTAAAGCTCGACCCTACCAACCTTCCAAACGGCGAACAAGCTCTAGCGACGCTTTCTAAAATTCACGCCTTTGCCGAGATGTCCGACTGTTATTTTTTTGATAACGGTATCAGAGTGAAAATAAAAGCCGCTGGCCTGACACGAGACGGCCAGCTGGAATTACTCCGTGTTATCCCCGAAGGAAAACGAGAAATGGACTTCAGCCAATACCTAGCCTCTAGACAATAGACTCTTCAGTGCTCGTCCGGCTCGCTTACCAAGGGTGTCTCTTTTGTCCTTCGCTCGACTCAGCTCATAATCGAGTTGATCACGTACTTTGGCAATCGCTTCTTCAAAAGTATTCTCCGTTGCCTCGGCTCGATGCAAACGACCGTTGATGGTGAGATTTGTCTCAACCCGATAAATACGCCCATTATGATGTGCTGACACCTTTTCAAACTCAACTTCACACACCGACTCGGCTCCGTCTGGTATGAGTTTTTGTAGGGTTACCAGTCTTTGCTCAACCACACTTGTTAATGACTTTGCCTCTTCAATTCCGTTGTATTTGTAACTGATGGTTGAAAATGTCATATGTTTTTCTTATTCACCGTTTATAACTTCAAGAATCTTACTCGGGTGATGGTGCCCGCTCACAATCCTTACTGACTTTGGAAGAACACCGTACGCTTCAGCAATCAACTCTTTCACTCGATTATTGGCAGCATTAGCGCTAGCTGGGGCCTTAGTAATAATTTCAAAGTGATTATCTTTAGTTTTAGTGATGGAGTCTTTTTTCAGTCCAGCGTAGACTTTCACTTTGACGTACATACAGGATCAACCTTCGCACGACTCACACACTGAGCCACCAACATGTACCCGCGGCTTATTTGCAGTTATTGGAGAAGTGACTCCTTTCCCTTGTTCGCGTAGATAATCAATAATGTCCTCTGATTCATGCATCGATAAGCCAGTTTCTGTATCTACCAAAAAGGGAGTCTTGGTATCACCACTTTTTGCTGTAAGTTCTGTCAAGGCTTCATCATTTTCAGACACATCTATCAAGTCCAGTTCAATATTAAAATTCTCAGCCATCTGCAAGACTCGTTGACTGAAAGCACAAGTGGGTTTGTAGTACAGGGTGAACATAAATGTGTGATTATTTATAAGTTACTACATTATACTACGAATTCTATAATTGTTTATTTCATTAAAAATCGCCCCGATAAACAGCTACAATAGATTATGGATTGTCTTCAAAGAGGGACCATGGGTGGATTAATAGTTTTGGCGATTGTAGTCGGGCTTGGCGGTGCTGTCGGCGCCGCTCTATTCCACCTTATTATCTACGTATCTACCAATTTATTTTATGGCCCTGGTGCCGCTGGTAATTTTATCGGTACTATAAGTGCCCTTTCACTCCCACTTAGAATCCTTATACCAACACTCGGTGGTCTCTTGGTAGGAGTTATATATAAATATGCCAAGGTGACCGAAGCCGAGGGCGAAGGTGTGCCTGAAGTGATGGAAGCCCTGGCCCATCACCGCGGCAACATTAGACCAATAGTGGCTCCAGTGAAGATAATCACTGCCGCCATCACCCTTGGCTCTGGTGGTTCAGCCGGACGGGAGGGTCCAGTGATTCAAATTGGTTCGGCCATTGGCTCTAGTGTCGGCCAGTGGTTGAAACTTGATACAGAAAAACGCAGCCTCCTTTTGGCGGCCGGCGCGGCGGCTGGTATCGGGGGTACCTTCGGTGCCCCGATAGCCGGTCTTCTCTTCACTACCGAAATACTTGGTCATAAGCTTACCCTAACTAAAACTCTAGTTATAGCTATTGCTTCCCTAGTTGGTACTTTTGGAGCTCAAGCACTGACAGGAGGAGCTGGCCTGAGATTTTTGATTTCAAACAACACTTCAGTCACATTCACTTTAGTAATTACATTAGTTTGTATTGGTATGTTGTCAGCCTTTGTAGCAATTGGTTTTGGTAGTGTACTAACAAAAGCGCGCGCGGCTTTTCAATCACTTTCCTTTCCGCACCTGCTTAAACCAGCACTGGGAGGACTGATTATAGGAATGGTCGGTCTTTACCTCCCCTATATTCACGAACCAGCCGCTTACCCTCTAACCATTGATCTTATTCAGATTGTGAGTATTCCTTTATTTTTTCTAGTTGCCTTATTTATAGTAAAGATATTTGCTACCGCGATTACTCTTGGCTCAGGTGGTTCGGGCGGTATTTTTGCACCACTACTTCTTACTGGTGCGCTACTAGGTAGCCTGCTTAGTCAGATACTCTTATCCTTAGAAATGATTGATATTAGTACCGCTACTACTATTGTGGTGGTGGGTATGGCCGCTGTTTTTGCAGCGGCGGCCCATGCACCACTTACCGCCGCCTTCATTTTGGTTGAAATGACGGAAAATATCATGCTTCTACCGCTCTTGCTCGGAGTCTGCTACTTAGCAGTGTTTGTCGCCAAAAATATTAAGAAGGACAGTGTGTACCAGATACAAGAATAAAAAGTGCCCCGCCGCAATGTGCGACAGGGCCCCAGTTTTCTAACCAGCCTCTTAATCTGATCCAATCAAAATTCCAAGGATCAGTCTTTCTGTCACCTGAGATTTCTCCGTGCGCCACCAACTGGCAGATCTGGTGACGGCTACGGATGTCGAGCAGCAACTGCTCGAGTCCTTGGTATTGCGCCTCAGTGAAACGATCATCGTAACCACCGATCAATTCAATACCGATGGTAAAGCTGTTGGTCTTAGCGCGTCCGTCGGGTGCTGGCATACGACTTTTGCCAGCATGATAGCTGGTATTGCTTTCAGACACTAGTTTATACACCACCCCGTCCCGCGCAATTAGATAGTGCGCACTGACCTTCAAACGTTTAAAGACAGCCAAGACAGCATCGACCGAGTAAGGGTCTGGTGTCCCTTCTGCAAACACTGAATGAAAGACAATCGTGTCTACTTTGGCTGTCCGTCCCCGAGCAAAGCCGCTTGAGACTGGTCGGTCTACGACTAAAAACCCTCGGTCGGTAATCACTTCAGTGGAAGAACGGGTAGGAGCAGTAACCAGGAAGATTACTGCCAAAAACAGCAATAGTCTCATAGTTAATCTCCTTCAAGAACTTTTAATTGATTGTACGTAAGTGCTCATCCTTCGTCAAATACTTATCACCAGGCCAATTTTTTGTCCATGTTAAGATAGCGTTATGAACTACAAAACTAAATTTTTCCTCTTTCTAATCTTCTTCTTGGCAATCTTTCTCCTACTCAGACTAAAAGGGGCAGTCATATACCAAGCGGCGGCGACTGACCTAGGAGGAATCGGCTGGTTGTTTTCTACCATTGGGCTCATCTTCAGTATTCTTTCTGGTTTCTTGATTCAACACCTGTGGGATAAGTGGGAACGTATTCAAAAAATCGTCCTGGAGGAAATCCATACCCTCGACCACCTGATTATGTTTAGTACCGTCACCGCTGATATCCGTGATCGATCGAAAAAGGTGGCGGCTGATTACATCGATAACGTCATCAATAACGAATGGACAGAACAAGCAAAACTACTCACTACAAATGAGGCAATCGATGGATTACGATCACTTAACGCTACCTTTATTACTATTTCTGGCAGTCAGCAAGAGAAGGTGGCACACGCCAAGCTTATAAATTCCCTACTCTATACCAGAGAACGGCGTATCTTGCTCGCCACGAGACGAATGCCCAATATTATTAAAAACACTTTCCTGCTTTCGGCCGTGTTAGTTATTGGCCTTTCTCTACTGGTTGCCATTAATAACATATTCTTAGACCTTATTTTCACTCTCTCAATTGGGAGCCTGGTTTGTGCTATTTATCTTATCGTCGATGATATGGACAATATCTTAAGTCCTGGCGCCTGGCATGTTTCGTCCAAACTTTATAAAGAATTCTTACAGAAAATCCAATAGCTAGCGTGAGGGCGCGGCTTCGCCGCGCCCTTTTTAAATTCTATTTTCCCTCTGCTTCTGCCTCCATCTTTCCTAGTCTCGTGTAGTAATCAGGAATCTCCTTTAGGTGCGCCCAGGCGATTTTACCAGTCACTTGTAAGTCGTCCCCAGTAACGTTAGTCTCAATGTCGTGGAGACCATGTTCTAATTCTACTGCCAAACCCTTTCTGAATTCATCCAAAACAACCTCTTCAAAACTAATACCTAAACCTTCTCCAATAATTTTTGCTTCTTCTGAAGTAAATTCACGCTTTATCATATGGTCTAATTATACCCCACCTGGTTCAAGATGATATAATCTTCCTCTATGAAAAAAAATAACCTAGCCGTACTATTATTTCTTTTATGTTTCCTAATAATCTCATCTGATGATGCAAAAGCAGCAACCACGCCGACTGCAGTATCTCAAACGGAATCAGAAAAACGGGTGCGGGAATTTTTCAAAGACACTCCAGTAATGATTGAAATCGCTCGCTGCGAATCCGCATTCCGTCAGTTTACCGATGCCGGCAATGTGCTGCGTGGCGGCGACAGTGGCGGGATGGTCGGTGTGTTTCAATTTTTCGAAAGTATTCACGCCGCGCCAGCCAAGGCTCTCGGATACGATATTACGACCCTGGAAGGAAATCTTGGCTACGCCAAGCAGATGTACAAAAGCGAAGGAACAACGCCCTGGAATCCAGCGAAATCTTGTTGGAATGTGAAACCAGCAGCGGTAAAGTCTCCAGCCACCCGCGCCGAACTAGAAGCCAAGATTAAGCAATTAATGCAATTGATTAAGCTTCTCAAACAACTACAAGAACTAAGGGCTAAGTAGAAGACAAAATGAAAACCACCACCTCGCGCAATGCGAAGTGGTGATGCTGGCTTGTAGTGGTATTAGACCACTTCTAATTTAAAGAGTCTTACGGGTTTTGAATCATCAGTTGGCCATTCAATACGATAGCCTCGCTCTCCCCACCAAGCTTCCGCCAATGGAGTTATGTAGTCGCCCCACTGTCGGATACGACCTTGTACCTTACTACGCTCCCACGCCGGCATTATCTCGTAAACATCTCTTGAATCGTACCGGTTTTTGGCAAGCCATTTCCGTTTCAAGTTATCAATGTAAACTCGATACTCTTTACTAAGGTTAGGAAAATCCAATTCTTCGGGTGTGCTCATCTTCATTCCCCTCATCAGAACTATTTCCCTAAGACAATACTATTTTCAGTGTCACTGTCAAACTGATACGTCATAAAATCAAAAACGCACCCAAAGGTGCATTTAATCTTTTACAGGCTCCGCGAGTAGGAATTTCTGTCATTACATGACCAGTACACCTTGTCGCCATTTTGTTTCCTTACGTCACAAAATAGCTGGCAAGGTCTTCGAATCCTAACGGAACAGTCTCCCGGCCGTAAAACTGTCTCCCAGAAAGTTTTACCTCTCGCGGAGCTGTAAAATCAAAAGCCGCACCGAAGTGCGACTTAAGATTTTATTGGCTCCGCGAGTAGGATTCGGTCACGAGTCACTAACTATAATTGTTCGCTTCGCTCCAATTCTAGTAAGTGCTCTCGACCCCAGCTCGCTCGTCTGACGACATCACTGCGCTTTTCGAATCCTAACGAAAGCCCTCCCAGGGCTTTCTCTCGCGGAGCACTAAAAGTAAAAGCCACACTTGCGTGTGACTTAAACTTTTATGTGCTCCGCGAGTAGGATTCGAACCTACGACCAATCGCTTAACAGGCGACTGCTCTACCGCTGAGCTATCGCGGAATGTGCTTACTTTCGTAAGTCGCACTATTGTACAGCTTTTTGTCACGATTTCAATCTCCTGTCCTCAGGCTCAAAATTGGTATACTAAAGCTCATATGCCAGAACTTCCTGAGGTTGAAACGGTACGACTACAGCTCAAACATAGAGTGCTCAAAAAAACTATTAAGTCGGTGGAGATTTTTCATATGAGAACGGTCGAGCACAACCGATCTTTCAGTAAGAAACTAATAGGAAAAGAGATCATGGACATTGACCGAATTGGAAAGCTGATGATTTTTTCTTTTGCTGGAGAGGACAATATGTTTATACTGGCCCATCTTAAAATGACTGGACAATTTTTCTATGTTGATGCAAAAGGTGAAGTGGCTGGCGGCGGTCACTCCGTGACTGCCGCTGACACGAAGCTCCCAACCAAACATACTCGTGTAGCGTTTCATTTTATTGATGGAACCACCCTTTACTTCAACGATATGCGTTTATTTGGTTACGTGAAATTAGCGAATGCGAAAGTAGTGGCCGAAGCCCTGGAGGGTTTCGGGCCCGAACCAATCGACCCTAAATTTGATGTGAAATGGTTTACCGAACGCCTTTTAAAACGCAAGACTCCGATTAAAGCCGCTCTATTAGATCAATCGTTCGTGGCTGGCCTTGGTAACATTTATGTTGACGAAGCTTTGTGGCGGGCGAAAATCAAACCGACCCGAATTGCTAACACAGTTACTAAGAGAGAAGCGGCGGCAGTCGCCGCCGCGGCGCGCGATGTCATGCTCGAATCTATCAAGGTTGGTGGCACGACTTTTCAAAATTTTGCCGATATAAATGGGCATGCTGGTAACTTCACTAATTTTCTTAAAGTCTTTGGTAAGCAAGGAACACCCTGCCCCCGCTGCCAAACTACAATAATAAAAATCCGCTGCGCTGGTCGTGGTACCCACTATTGCCCGAAATGTCAGAAGTAACATGAAGTATTATTATAATGACATGAAAGCAAACCGTGGCTTTACTTTGATTGAGTTGTTGGTGGTAATCTCGATTATTGGTATTCTTGCCACCGTTGTTCTAGCAGCCCTAAACTCAGCCCGAGAAAGTGCTAAGGTCAAAACAACCGCTTCGCAAGTCCGTGAACTCGAGAAGGCAATAGCAAATTACTACGCTGACACTGGTACCCTACCCCCAGATTGCGACAACACCTGTACTTTTGATCCACTGAGGTCAAATCCTGGAGTCCCAAATTGGTCTGGTCCTTACTTTCGAGAGGACCTACAACGCTTTAAGCATCCTTGGGGTGGACACCTTTCAATCGGTTCTCGTTTTAATATATTTGGAGACGGGAAACAGAATTTTTATATTATGTGGAATGATGACGCTCCCCAAACACTGTGGAGTGATAATAGCGGACCGGTGCCACTTGGAGCAATGCAGCAAATTGACACCTTAATTGATGACGGCAATTTAAATTCAGGAAAAGTTGCTGGTAACGGCGCCTTCTTTACCGCCCCAAATGAGATTTTCTTTATTGCTTCATTCTAATAGTATGCAAATAAAGCTATCAGACAGTTGGAAAGGAGTGTTGAAAGACGAATTTGAAAGAGACTACTTTAAGACACTGGCCAAAACTATCCGAGAAAAATATTTGCACGACAAAGTTTTTCCTCCTCCGAAACTTGTTTTTAATGCATTGGAACTTTGTCCCTTTGAACAAGTCAAAGTAGTGATACTTGGGCAGGACCCTTACCATGGCCCTGGCCAAGCACATGGCCTCTCTTTCTCAGTTCCAGATGGTGTTCGTCCACCACCATCACTCCAAAATATCTATAAGGAAATCGCGAGCGACGTCGGGAAAGAAATTCCGGCTTCTGGCAATCTCGAGCGTTGGGCGAAGCAAGGTGTTCTTCTCCTCAATGCGACTCTAACGGTAGAAGCTAGTAAGCCAGGCTCACACCAAGGTTTAGGCTGGGAAACTTTTACCGATGCAATCATTAAAAAAATATCAGCTGAAAAGGAGCAGGTAGTGTTTCTACTCTGGGGTAATTATGCGCGAGCCAAGAAGTCACTCATTGATACTAGTAAACACTTGGTACTAGAAGCACCACACCCGTCACCATTCTCAGCCTATACTGGTTTTTTCGGCTGTAAACATTTCAGTAAAACCAATGAGTATCTGAAGGGTACTAATTTAATATCAATCGACTGGTAGCTTGCACTTTGGAGCAGATTGGGGTTTTATAGCCCAAGGAGGTACCTGACATGAAGATTGAGAAGCCAATGACGCCCGCTGACTACTTTGCGGCGGCGCGTGAGATTATTGCCAGCAGCAACTTCAAGATATTTACACCAAACCACCGTTACTTTCGGCAAGAGCACCAACTAATCGCAGTCACTTCGTTTATCCTGAAGAAGCTTTTTTTGCTTCAACTGAGAAGTGGTGAGCTTGTAGTTCGGCAGCTTCCGCCCAATTACGGTGACTCAACCGTAGTCAGCTCTCTTAAACGGGAATTGGACATACCAATACGGACGACAAGACCACTTCTGCGCCTTACTAGGGGAGATCCTTGGGAGGCCGCGGCTTGTTATGTCACTCCCCAGGAGCGAGGCGAGTTTGAGCTCTTAACGAAAAAGTAACCCCGACGCCCGGCTATTAAAGCCGGGCGTTATTCATATAATAGTGAGCTGAAAATAGCGATGGCAATGATGTTTAGTTAAACCGTGCCTGGGAAAAAGTCGGTCTTGATGTTACTTCCCTTCACTCCTATTTCTTTCAAAAGTTTTTTATAGGTATTGACCATACCAGGTGGACCAGAAATGTACCAAGTGCGCGCTAGAAAATCTGGTGTGCGTCGTGCCAACATGTCGGCCGTCACATAGCCTTTTTCAAATGGAAGCTCTACTTCTTCTTTTGCGACTACATTAATAATCTGTAAGCCAAAAGCTTGCTCACCTTCGGCAAAAATATCTTGGTAGGTAATTTCTTCTCTAGTATTATTGCAGTAATACATTACAACATCGGCTTGCTTGCCACTATCGATCATATATTTAATATGGCTACGAAACGGCGTAACACCAATACCACCAGCAATAAAACCAAATTTTCCTTCGTTTGACTGCGGTAAGGTGAAGTCTCCAGCCAGCTGACTAGCGGTTAATGAGTGTGATATATCTAAACCTTTGATTGCTTCTTTATAGCTACTGGCTGGGCTGACTATTTTCATAGCTACCCTTAATCCATCTTCAGTTGGAGAAGAAGCAATAGTGAAATACCGTCGCACTCCTTTGTGATCACTCTTACCATGTGGCAACATCCATTCTAAATACTGTCCCGCCTTAAAGTTGAAGCCGATGGGCTTTTTAAAAACAAATTCATAGGTATCTTTCGCAATTAGTCGTTTCGTCTCCAATTTGAGAAATAACTTCTGGCGCAAACGAGCTGGGATCATAATTAAGTTAGCGATCACCAAGGCTAGCTCTGGAGAAAAAGAAACCACTCCGACAAACATCGAAGTGTTAGAAAGAAATCCGACTAACCCACCATAGAGAAACTGTGGGCCTTTGGTAGCGGGCATAGTGAAAGGTTCAGTCAACATATAAAATGCCAAAAAGAGCGTTGGCCACGAGGTGAAGAAGGTGTAGACACTCTCAAAGCCGCCCGTACCGTAGCTAATAGACTCGGCCAGGTAAATGGCCAAGCCTACAATGATGAGTCCTAGTACTGGTACCCACCTGCGAACCTTCATCACTACTAACCCACCACAAATTAGCAATGGTACAAACAAGACAGGGTTGGCAACCCACCAACTAAACGAATAGATTCCAGTGAGACTGAGAGCGGCAGCACCAAACGCTGCTGGGTTGAGGAAGTGCTGCTTCTTGTACGTGAGTATATATTTTGACGCTATCGCGATAGTCACTGCGACGACTAATGGCCAAGTATCAAAAATATTTTCTTCCGGAAGAGTCAGGAAAAATAGAATGAGAGCAGTAATCAAAGCCGACTCATGGTTGGCTGAAATACGCAGCAGCAATGAAAAAGCGACATTCACCACCAGCGCCACCAATACCGCTAGAGCTAAAGAAAAAATCTGACTCAATCCACTATAAGGTACTAAACCTATGAATCCTAAAATTATTGAAATAGTCGCCAAAGCTACCAGTGAACCAGAAACTATCCGATACATACCGATACTATCGACAAATTTTTGAACAGTATGAAAAGGTCTTGAAATAAAATAAGGCATAAATGCGTATATTGCTTTTAGTAGTGACAATACTGGTACTACGTCATTTTATCTAAATAATTTCAGCTATTTTACCATGCCTTACATTTTTGCCGTGATTGCTCTGGTTATTGTTGGAGTCGGCTTTACCCTTTTCCAAAACCAAGCTACTAGCCTTGTGGTAATGAAGGAAACTGAAGTAAATAGTGAAAATGTCATTGACGTTGCGAAGGCGACATCCTCATCACTTTTTGATTTCATCGAGGATAAAGTCGGTGGTGACGACGAGGCAAGTGACAATCCAAAAGACATACCTGAACCGCCAGAAATAGTGGCTGTCCCAGCTACACCGACTCCCACTACACCAAATCCAGCACCGAGCGCACCAACCCCTCCTGCTCCAATTGATAACAATACCTACAATAATGGAACCTACTACACCCAAAAATCCTACCGCACACCAGATGGTACTTATCAAATGGACGTAGCTCTTACTATCTCTAATGACATTGTCACTTCTGCTAGTCTTTCATTTGACACTAGAGGTTCCAGAAGCAAATACTCCAAGCGGTTTGCTAGTTCGTATCAAGCCCAAGTTATCGGAAAAAATTTAAGTGCTGTTAGTCTCTCTCGTGTCTCCGGGGCTTCACTCACCACCAACGCCTTTAATAACGCCGTCAATACTATAGCCGCTCAAGCTTCGTAGCATCCGAACGACGAAATACGCTGAATTATTACAATAATAAAATGTCCAAGCAATTTACTTTTGAAGCAATTGGCACTCATTGGTGGATTGAGATTTTTGATGATATCTCAAGCGCAGAGCTTGAGGCGACTAAGGGTCGCCTCGAGCTTATTTGTTCCAACTTCAACCTGGCCTATTCTCGCTTCCGTCCTGATTCACAAATCTCGATTTTAAATCGCGAGCGAGAGTTAAGGAATCCAAGCGAAGAGTGCCGAGTGCTTTTAAATTACGGGAAGCAGCTATACTTGCGTAGCCAAAGTACTTTTAATCTGCTAGTCGGACATATCCTAGAAGCGCGCGGCTACGACGCTAACTATTCCTTCACTCTAAATCAGACAATCAAACAAACTGTCTGTAATCCTCTTACTGATCTTGAGATTACTGAAGAAGAAATTATATTGCACTGTGGCAACGTCGACTTGGGCGGCTACGGCAAAGGCTGGCTAATTGATAAGTTAAAGAACGACTTACTGGCACACAATATCAAACACTTTTTAATCAATGGCGGTGGTGATATGTATGCTACGAGCGACGTCAGTGGCGAAGCCATCACCATTTACTTAGAACATCCGACTGAAACGAATCAGTACATTATGGAAACCACCCTACTGAACCAGGGTTTCGCCGCCTCTTCACCTTTCAAACGCCAGTGGAAACATGGTGACACCACCTACAATCACCTAGTAGCCGAAGGTGAAGTGCCTAGTGTGGCCGCCTTCGTCAAAGCTCCCACCGCCACCGAGGCTGACGCCTTCACCAAGCCCTGCCTGCTCCTCACCGAAGCAGAATTAGTCGACGTAACCGCGCCCCAACGC
>ERZ1292625.25-Hain-H41-01um-R1-25-length-251938-cov-11_pt1 | contig 251938 bp, 270 predicted proteins | sample MGYA00564400_ERZ1292625 | MGnify/ENA primary metagenome ERZ1292625 (study PRJEB36523, sample SAMEA6512639) | groundwater metagenome | collected 2019-01-08 | study: AquaDiva: Metagenomics assemblies of 32 groundwater samples | reverse complement strand
TCTGTCTTTCGACAAACTTCACCCTGCTCATGGCAAGCTCACCTGGCTTCGGGTCTAATGTAGACTACTAAAAATTTAGAAGCCAAGCTTCAGCTCCTAAATAAAATTCGCGCTATTCACACTCGGTTTCCCTACAACTCCACCCCAGAGGGGCTTAGTTTGTGCAGTCTACATTAACTCGTTGGCTCATTCTTCAATAGGCACGCGGTCACGGACCGCACTCTATGTACTATATTTAGTCTAAACTTTTGTACTGAGTAGTGGGGCCGAGCACTTCATTGGTATTGAAGCACTCGGCCATGGAAATGAGGTGGGACGGACATGTTGGAGCACTACACTTCGCTATTTCTGAGGGAAATCTCACGAAATGCGCCCAACACTGAATGAGATCGCTCTCACTCACCATGTGGAGATTACTCCCCAGCTGTTCATGCCCTCAGCACCTAGTCCAGACATTTTTGATCAAAGGGACCAAACAACATCTTCCTTGTATCCTCATCTTTCCACTACTCAATACAAAAGCAATACTACACAGGGTGCGATCCGCTCCCACTCCTTGTAAGCAAATGGTTTCAGGTCTATTTCAACGCCCTTCCGGGCTGCTTTTCACCTTTCCCTCGCGGTACTAGTTCACTATCGATCTCTAAGAGTATTTAGCCTTGCCGGTTAGTTCCGGCGGATTCCTCCAAGCTATTCGTGTCTTGAAGTACTCAAGAGCAGTAGCTAGAGAGATATCTCGTTGTCGCTTACGGGACCATTACCCTCTGTGGTCTGGCTTCCCAGCCAGTTCAGCTAACGAAATATTTTGTCACTCTCTCAATATAAATTGCGCTACCGTCTTACAACCCTCACGACTTATTGCTAAATCGCAAGTTTGGGCTTCTTCCTTTTCGCTCGCCGCTACTAAGGAAATGACTATTGTTTTCTTTTCCTCCGGGTACTGAGATGTTTCACTTCCCCGGGTTAGCTTCTCGCAAATAAATCACGAGATTATCAGTTCTTCACTGACAGAGTTTCCTCATTCGGACATCTTGGGATATAACGGTTGCTAGGCACCTCCCCCAAGCGTATCGCCGCCACGCCGCGTCCTTCATCGCCTCTTAGAGTCTAGGCATCCACCATTTGCTCTTAATTTCCCATTAGGAAATCTGTTAACCATTTTATTTCTTCTTCTTTTTTTTCTTAACTTTACTTACTTTTCTTTTTAACTTTAACGAACTTTTTGATTGCTTTTGTTTTACCTGCCCACCTCCAACCAAAGTAAAAGACCCTCATGCTATCTCTCCGATAGCAACTTTCTGGTTGTGGTGGAATTAAGTTGTCAAAAAGCTGGCAATTCTGTCGTTTTAGCAAGAAAAAACGCCCTGTCTGGGCGGTTAAATAGCGAGTTAAAAGCTGGCTATTAGATCCGCCTCAAAAGTTGGTTATTTCTGCTGTTCATACTGATAGAGGCTAGTATATACGAAAGAAAAAAGCCGTCAAGTGTCCCGATTATGGGGAAACAAGACGGCTTGTGGGGATAAGGTGGGGAAAACCCGCAGGGCAAGAATTAAGTTCTTTGCCCACAGAGAAACCTCAAACCGAGAAGCAGCAGAATTGAAACGACACCAGCAGAAAAGAGGTAATACTCCATGACGATTCTACTCCTTGAAAAAAGTTTAGTTTAGACAACAGAAGCTAGTCTCCTCCATCCAAGAACGAATCCCCGCCTGGGTCAAGCATTCCATACAGATAGCCCAACCCAGCGAGTAAAAACAAGGCAACAACGGAAACGAGAACAATGATACGGAATGAGGACATGGCCAACATGGTACGATCTCCTTCTCAATGAACAGTTTGAACCAGAACAACGCCAAAATTAAACTACCACAAACAAAACTTTTGTTCAAGAGAAAGCGTGACCAAATTTTATTTGGCCACTTTAATTACAGAAAATAGATTTCTGAAAAAGCCTAAAACGAAAACGAGTAATGAAAAGAGGAACGGGGGCATAAGGGTCATGCCGAAAGCCAGCCCAGCGGTTTCATCCCACCTGCCCTGAAAAAATACCGAAGTAGCAATCAAAATCAAAGTTGGAGAAATCGCAAGAATAACGAGACTCAGAAAAAATCTTTGAAGATACGGTTTCTCTTTTACATATTTGAGATTTTGGCCAGCACTCATCCAACTTGTGACGACAAGAACGAGTGTGAGAAACAAAAAAGCAATAATTCCAAAAGACTCAAGGGATTCGCTTGACGTGGACGACACAAAGATAAATTGACACAAAATCCAGAAAAGAAGTAAAGGGACACCATTCATAAGCAAGACTTTTGTAAAAAGTTTTGGGAAAGACATGGTTCAATAATAACACAAAACCTCCCGACAAGCGGGAGGTTTTGAAGAAAATTTTCGGGGAAAACTAACTAAGAACTAGCTGTGATGGCCACCGATGTCGTGGCGGAGTTTGTCGAGATAACGAGCGGCGGCATCGCGACCACCAAGACCGAAGGCCAAACCACCAGCCAGAGCGAGCATCGCTACGAGGCCAGTGAAGAGTGTCTGAAGCAAAACAACAGCCACTTGTAACTGTAACAGTGCGGCAATGAAACCGAAGAGCCAAACTGCCCAACGAGCAATACCACCAGCTAGAGCAGCGCTAGGCATGCTAGCGGCCTTGGCTGAACCGGTTACAAACTTCTGCATTGCCTCGCCAATAATCGCGGCCAAGATCAGGATAAGAGCGGCAATTACCACGTTAGGCAAGTAGCCAAGCACAATGCCCCGGAGGAACTCGGTAACTTGATGTAAACCAAGCACTTCGGCAGACGCCACCAAGAAGGCGACGACCACAAACCACTTGACCAATTCGCCCAAGAAGCGGCCCGTGTCGAGACGGAAGCCGGCGCGAGAAACGAGATCGCCCGTGCCGATGCTCTCGAGCGCATTGTCGATCTTAAGCGCGCGAATAATCTGGGCCACCCAACGGCTAAGCACGGAACCGATCAACCAGCCGAAGATGAAGATAATAACAGCTACCAAAACGTTAGGGATAAACGAAATCACGCCCCACCAGAGGTTCTGGAAAGAGGCACTAAGCACATTGCTCCAAGTATCTAAAAACATATGGAATAAGGTTAAACTAATAATATCTGGTAATGTCTAGATTATAGCAATTTCTCGGCTCAAGTTCAACGCACTGTGGATAACCCCGAGAAGAAGCTCGGCGTAGCCGCCAGACCCAATTTATCTATTATCACACTGTGTGGGTAATCAATGATATCGCGAATAAACTTGTCCCAAGCATTGAGGCGATATTGGAAATCCGGTGTTTCCATCACGGCATAGCTTAATTCTTTGCCAATCTCGGCCTCTAGCTCTTTGATCACTTTCGCAATACTATTTTTCTTAAGATTACTGCCAACGACTAATAAATCCGCGCGACTATCACCATCTTCCAAGAAAACGCTGGAGATAATCAGCAAGCTGATCTTGCCACAGCGGCCGAACTGCTGGATCAACTGCTTCTTGCGGCCAATCAAGTCGCTCTTGAGGATCGCCTTGAGCGGCAAGATAAACGGAAAAGCTTGATCCAAGAGCCAAGTACGGCTGGCACCCTTCTTCTTAGCCACCAGCAGTCCGACAGTCTCCAGCGTTTTGAGCTCGCGGAGCGCGGCTGGTTGCCGGAGACGACTACGTTCGGCTACTTCCTTAGTGCTCAAAGCCAGCTCCGGATTGAGCAAAAAGAGCCGCATAATCCGGACTTTGTTATCGTTACCAAATAGTTTCCCAAGCGTTTGCACGGCTAGGATTATAGCACAAAAAATCCCCTCTTTATTCCAGAGGGGATTTTTTAGGAAAACTAAACTGGATTATTTCAATTCCACCTGACCGCCGGCTTCTTCGATATCTTTCTTAATCTTTTCGGCGTCTTCTTTCTTCATTCCTTCTTTAAGCATCGAGGGCGCGGCATCCACGAGATCTTTAGCCTCTTTGAGACCCAAACCAAGCGCCTCTTTGACTACTTTGATCACTTGGATTTTCTTCTCACCGCCAGACTTGAGATGGACATTAAAGCTGTCTTTCTCTTCTGCCGCGGCGGCACCAGCACCCGCGCCACCACTCATCACCATCGCTTGAGCGGAAACGCCGAATTTCTCCTCCAGCAATTTCACCAGCTCATTAAGCTCAAGCACGCTCATCTTCTCCACTTGTTCCACCAAGTCCTTGAACTTAGCTGGAATCGTCACTTCGGTCTTTTTTGTTTCTGTGTTTTCTTCCATAGTTTTATAATTATTAAGCTACTTTTTTATCTAAGCTACTGTCTCCTGCTTCTTGCTCACTGCATCAAGCGCCAACACAAATCTCTGGATTGGCGAATTGAGCAGATTCAAGAACTTACTCAACAAGACCTCGCGCGACGGAATCGTCGCTAGTTCGGTCATCAAGCCGGCGCTAGCGTATTTACCTTCGAAGACGCCGCCAAGAATCTTTAAGTGTTCTGGATGCGCTTTGGCAAAGTTGTACACTTCGCGCGGTGCAGCGATTGTGTCGCTACCTGACGAAAACGCCATCGCCACCTCGCCGTCCAAGGCTGGTAACTCGCCCTCAATCTTTTGTTCAGAGAAAGCGCGCTTGATTAGCGTCTTCTTGGCCACCTTCAAGCCAATCCCCTGGCCACTTAGCGCCTTGCGCAAGGTGGTGGTATCGCCAACCGACAAACCGTGAAAGTTGACGAAAACTACCGAGCCGGCCGGAGCTACCTTTTCTGCTAATTCTTTCGCAATTTCTTGCTTCTTTGCTTTATTGATTGCCATAAAAACAAAATAAAAAAACGACTAAAAGCCGCTAGATCGATCCTCGGCAGGGCTTATGGATGCCTGCTGTCTATGGCTTACTCCCCTAGCCTAACTCATCCGACTCCACCAGTCAAGCAAGAAGATGCACAGCAAGCCAACCACAATAATCAGCAAGAAGCGCGCCGTCATCTGCCAGAATTTTTTATCAAAATAGTTCATAATCTACAGCGAGAATAATTTTTGCCACCATTTCTTACTTGTCTGATTATTTTGCTCGCCGATTTTGACTGTTTGCAAGTCTGATTCTGATTTTATAGCTTGAGTAACTTGGGCCGTTTGGTTTACTGCGCGGACTGGCACTGGCGTTTGTGTGAGAATTTGTTGAGCGTGATTATTTGGCTTTTTTTGCAGAGCTAATTTGACTTGATTAAGCACTTGCGCTAATTCCTGATTATTTTTCGTTCCCGACTGATCGGCGACAGGAATAACTTTTGGCATAATAGCCAGTTGTCCGTCTGGATAAGCCAGCGTGAGCATATCAGCCGAATCTGGGCGCAAATAGCTAATACCAGCTGGTAACTTAATGCTATTATTAGCCGCAATTATAGTATCGATTGGGAAGATAAATTCTTGGCCGTGATGCTTGAGCTTCCAAAACGATAAGTTAACTTCTTGTTTGCTGTTATTTTTTAATTCAATAAACTCTGGCGTGGCTTGATTAATTTTGATTTCCGGCTTGATCACTTCCACACTCGTGCGCGAGACTGCTTGATTTGTGTCAGCCTGATTGGCGTTGAGCACGACCTGATAAGTGCCGGGCAAAGCATAAATATGCCGCACCACCTTGCCATAAGCATGCGCGCCATCGCCAAAGCTCCAGAGCAGTTCCAGCGAGCCATCAGTTTCTCGGAAGCCGCTAGTCACTGCGCGGAACTCTACCGGCGCACCCACGCTCGCGAGGCGTTTGCGGCCGGCATTCACGCTTACCTTGCGCGTGCCCAAACCCGCGCTATTGGCCGTAGAAACTGCCTCATGCGCGGACAAACTACTACCACTCTCGCTATTATTTTCAGCATCAGAATCGTTAGAATCGCCGGAATTATTGTTGTTATCCGTGTTGCTTAGCTGACTTTGATTATCACCACCCGCGCCAACCGTGATACTCTGCGTGGCGCTCCAAGCGGGATTTTCCACGCCCGTGGCCGTGAGTGTGTAAGAGCCGGAGCTACTATCGCGATAATAAAAACTTCGTCTAGAGTCGCCTTTTGCAATATAAAAGTTAGTAATAGCGTTGCCAGAACTATTTACAAATGCGCCACTGGGCGAACTGGAACGGAGATTGAAGTGTTGCGTCTCGCTCACGCTCGCTGCGGTGCCGGAGCCATCTTGCGTCTGGATGTAAATCGTCTCGGATAATGCGCCCTCGCCAACGGTTTGCGGAGCGGTAGAAAAAACCAGTTGCGCCACATCGCTTGTGGCCGCTTGCGCAAAGTTAAAGCTAAAAAAGCTGACTAGCAAAATTAAAAATACTTTTTTCATCACGTTCTTCATTTTATTTTTTCTGAATTTATTTAATACTTTTCTTGCGCGACTATTTTGTTATTTTTATCATACAGGGTGATCGTCTCGCGCTCATTGGCCCACAGCTCCCACGACCGGTTCAAGAAAATCCGCCACTCGTTCTGGTAAAAGTCCGGTCTAGAAGCGAAAGTAGCCACGCAACCATTGTAAGTAAAATTATTCTGCACAAAATTCTGACAACTCGAGCTTAACTTGTTCACTTGATTATCCACATAATCCACGCTGTCGACTTTCCGCTCAAACTTGGGCGTGTGGCAAGAGCGGAGATAGCTCACAAACTGATAGCACGCATTATCGATATTACTCGCGCCCGGCCAGTCGCGCGGCTGCGGGCAAGAGCTCCACAAACTGGGCGAGAAATCCACATTTTCCAGATCATCGAGATAACCAGAACAGAGATTAGTCTGGAAGTTGGCATTGAGTGGGAATGGACTGGAGGTGGGCGGTCCACCGGTCGTGATTACCACTTGCGCATTATCAGACAAGATTAAATCAGAATTAGCCGCGTTATTGCCATTCGCGCGGAAGAGCTTGGTGACGCGCGGGATTAGCACCGCATCGCTCGGCAAACGCGCTAGGTTGCCGCCACCAGTATCGTAGACGCGATCGGCTTTGCCGTTCATGAGGTACCAACCGGTAATATCCACCGGCGCGGGGCCACGATAATTGAGCGTAATATATTCGCGATTGGGCTGAAATTCGTAACGCGCATTGCCAGTATTAATCGTAAACTGCCCAGCATAAACCGACTGACTAGCAGCCGGAATATTGCTACTGTTGAGATTATTGTAAGCGCCGTAATTACCGCCAGCTGTGCCTTGGCTAGTGGGAACATTATTGCTGGTGGGAACGTAATTATTATTATCCAGTTGCGCTGGCGGCTTGAGAAAAACGCCACTATTGGCCTCGGGATTATTCGGTCCACCGGTCACAAACCAAGCTAAGCCAAGCCCGAGCAAGATCAGGACTAGCCACCACAGATCAGATTTTATTGTCATTTTATTAAATCAAATTGTAACACAAAACTTTTCCAGGCACACAAAAACCCCGTCCGCGATGCAGAGCATCGGGACGGGGTTTTTGCTAACTTAGCCGATCAGCCAAACGCTGATGTCGGAATTAAGTAAGACTACTAGAACTAGAAGTTGGCAGCGGCCTTAAGAGCGCCGAGACCAGTACTCAAGTTGCTTGTAGCGTTCGAGCTAGCTAGACCTTGGGTACCAGCAGTAGCTGAAGCGCCAAAGTAGATAGCGGTAATAGACAACTGGTGCGGACCTGTCGTGCCGGCCGTCTGTTTGATCGCGCCGATAGCTGCGAAGGTTCTGGAAGCACCAGACTGGATAGCCCAGGAAGCTGAAGTGTCAGCAGAATCCTCAGTCGGATTGCTTGCGTTCAAGATCGTAATCGTGGACGAAGCGGACGTAGGACTGCTGCTGGTTGAGAAGGTTATGCCAGGAGTCTTGCTCACATACACTACGTTGTTACCAGTGTTGGTAAGAGTGAAGGTGTAGGTGACGCCACAGCTGACATTAGGACCGTTCGTTACCAATGGAGCACAGGTACCAATCGCGGCAGAACCGCTAGAAATACCAACGCCAGATTGCAAGAAGGTACGATCAGCAGCTGTAACGTTGCTGGCATTGGAGACCGTCAACGAATTGAAGTTCGTGTCGATACCCGAGATGCTAGCAGCTACCAAAGTAGAAGAAGCGGCGACACCACTAGAGCTGTCGGCACCGGCTACATTGGCAGTCAATTTCAATTCAACCCACTGGTCAACCGGCAGAGGAACCTGCATGTTGGTGAAGGTGGTACCACCAGCCACAAGGCTATTTGCCCCATAGCTTAGGCTACCAGCCATCAAGCGAACATTGCTGAACAAGGTGGTAGTAGCCACGCTTGTGCTGCGGTTGAGGTTGAAGCTTAAGTTGTTAAGTGTTGAAGCAGTGTTCTGTGACTTTAAGCGGAAGATACCGAGAACGACATTTTCCGTTTGAGTCGTACCAGCGGCCACTGTCTGGAAACCAGCCAGAGGACTGCTAGGACTGATACTGCTGTAGATGTCACCGTTAGAACCAGTCGTTGGGAGGGTGTAGGTGAAATCAGCGGTATCGCCGATAGTGTCACTGAAACCTTGACCGTTTACTGTCCGGATACCGCCAGATGGGATATCGAGAGTAACAGTCTGGGCAGCGATCTTGTCGGACGAAGCCAAGACGGTAACGGCCACCACTAAGTGGAGGTCGGTACCTGGGCGAACGACTACGTTCACGCCCTCAAAGCGGACACGGTAGTCAGAACCAACGGTCACTTCCGTTGCGTCACTGGCGCCAGTCAAGTTCTTGGTGGCAAGCACATTGCCGCTACCATCCTTGATCGTAACTTTGGCGAGAGTGAGCCATGGGCGCTCGCTGAATTTGACTTCCACGCGGTTGATCGCTACTGGACCACCAGTGGCTTGCAATTTAGTAGACAAAACATCTCGTGTCTCGCCTTTCTTAACTGCTGTACCACTGCTTACCAGAGCTGAAGCGCCGATGGTGATAGAACCATCAGTACCATCAGCTGTTAGACCACCAGTCGTGGTGGAACCAGAACAAGCCTGACCAGTCGTTGAGCTGAAGCCAGCGGTGCTGGTGCAGCCAGGAACGGTAGACATTGCGCCAGCGCAAGGCTGACCACTAGTCGTGCTGTAGCCAAAGGAGCTAGCACAACCAGCTGGCAAAGTGTTAGTCGTAGTCGTGGTGGTAGTAGTGGTCGTCATCGTGCTGTTTAGAGCAGCGCGGGAGATAGGACCAAAGTAGCCAGAAGCTGGGCTAACACCAGCACTCTTCTGCCAAGCCATCAAAGCAGCCTTGGTTGCAGAACCAAAGTAGCCAGTTGGAGCAGAAACAGCAGTCAAGTGACCACCGTTGATCAAGATTTGCTGAAGCGCAGATACCTCATCACCGCGAGAACCTACAGTGAGGTCCATGGTGAAGGTGTGACCCGAGCTCATGCTTGTCGTGTTCGATGTGGTACCGCCGAGGCTGGCCTGGAGTTGCGCCAACAAGGCTGGATTTGCCGTCAAAGCGGCAAGGATTTGGTCAGCAGTGAGAGCCTGAGCATTCACGGCAGAAACTGCAGTGAGAGTCATGGCCAACACGGCGAGACCGATAACTAATTTCTTGAACATAATAATCTTTTTATAATTTAATTAACTTAATAACCTTTTAATAATCACTAATAATTTTAACTTTTATTATTCCTCAAATCGCCGGGTTTGATCTTTATATCGACAGTGACCCCGCCCTGGCAAAGTGAGGACTAATAAACAAGGGTGTTTAAGTCCTGGCCGTAACCGAAATATTCAGTTGTCAAAGACCAAGCTGTATAATTATAGTCGTCTAGGCAGGCGACTGCAAAACAGTCTTTGTGGATAACTACCTGCCTCAAGCAGACTATACAAGTGCCAGCTTACACCAATTAGCTTAGCAAGTCAATTATCCAGCCAGGCTATAGCGACTCCAGCGCTTTTCCCCCTCTTTCCTTAAAGCGCCAGTGCGGACCAGCTCGGCCAGCTCTCTCTGCACCGTTTTGCTACTCACCCCTCGCACATTGCTAGCAATGTCTTTAATAGAAGACGGCCCTTTTTGCTTAATTAAGCCTAAGATTAGGCCTGAACGCGGACTGATTACTGGCGATTTTGCTCTAATACTACTCACAAATAGCCTCTCAGGTTTCTCATTAATCTCATTCTTTTTAAAAGTAGGAACGGCCAATTCCGGAATCTGTTCCAGCGTGGCTTGCGTGTTCAAGTGCTTGTCCAAGAGTACTTGTTTAAGGGACAAATATTCTATCTTGAGAATGCTCAAGTTCATCTTAGAGACATCCGGGCAGAGCAGAGCTAGCTCGATTGGTGGCAAAATCTGCTCAATTTCACTGATTATTTGCCCAAAAAGTGGTTGTGACAAATCTTGTGCGATCAAGCCGAGAGCCTTTTGACGCAGTAGCCACTTCACCGGCTCCTGATCTGGCAGAAAATTGGTGACTAAATACACCACCGAGCTCAATTTGCTCAGTTTTAATCGGACATACTCGCTAAAACTGTCCTTTTCACTAGTTTTTTCTATGTCTTTTAGTTTGTCCATGCTTGTCCGTTAATATGTCCCTTATTGTATATAAGACAAAACTGGCAGTCAAGCGTGGCGCGAGCTATAATTGTATTTAATTCGTAACTGCAATGGCTAAAAATAATAAAAATAGAAAGAAGGCCGAAAAACCAGACTGGAACCCCACACTCAAGCCCGAGACCAAACACGCGGTGATCGCTGTGGGTTGCTTGGCATTGATGATGTTCTTCCTCCTCGCTAGCGCCAGCCGCGCGGGCGCGGCTGGCGACTCAATTTTCGCTGCGCTATCCAAGCTCTTTGGCACTGGCTATTTTGTGATTCCTCTCGTTCTGCTCTTCTTGGCTATCTCTTTCTTCCGCTCAATCCGACCTAATTTTATTTTATATAGACTGCTTTCGGCTCTCGCTTTTTTTATCGCTTTTCTCGCCTTAATTAGCGTCGTCTCACCCGGCCAGGAACACTGGCTCAATGGCGGCTGGTTGGGCGCATTGCTGGCCCAACCAATCCAGCACTTGCTCGGCCTGTACGGCATCGTTTTCTTACTCGCAATTATGCTCGCTTGTTTGTTTATTATTTTCGACAGCCGACCATCACTCACACAACTCTCTTCCCTCTTCCGCTGGCGCAAAAGTAATGACGAAGAAAGCGAAGACGCTGAAACAGAAAGTGAGAATGCCAAAACAACAGCATTAGCCACACCGGCCGTTGTGGCCATGTCTAACACGAACAATAACGAGAAACTAGAAAAAAGTTTAGAGAAAAATAAAAAAAGTAATGCTGACGAGAACGAGTTCTCAGCGTTTGGCGCTAATCAGAAGCGCTTCGCGCCGCGGGCTTTTACTCCACCACCACTCTCCCTCTTAGAAGCCGACAGCGGCAAGCCTGGCGCTGGTGACATCAAAGGCAATGCCAATATTATCAAACGCACGCTCCAGAACTTTGGCATTGTGGTGGAGATGGATGAGGTTTCCGTTGGCCCGTCGATTACCCGTTACGCGTTCAAGCCAGCCGAGGGCGTAAAACTATCCCGGATCGTAGCGCTCCAGAACGATCTCTCGCTCGCGCTGGCCGCGCATCCACTACGGATCGAAGCGCCAATCCCCGGCAAGTCGCTCGTGGGTATCGAGATCCCAAATAGTCAGAAGTCGACCGTTGGCCTAGCCTCGCTCTTGGGCAGCGCGGAATTTGCCAGCTCGCCACATCCTTTGCTCGCTAGCTTGGGTCGGGGCATCACTGGCACGGCACACTTTGCTAATCTCGCGCGAGCACCACATGCGCTGGTGGCTGGTGCCACTGGTTCTGGTAAATCAGTCGTGATTCACACTTTTGTGACTTCCCTGCTCTACCGCAATCCACCGGATCTCTTGCGCTTTATTATGATTGATCCAAAACGCGTGGAATTAACTCTGTACAACAAAATCCCGCACTTGCTCACGCCGGTCATTACCGAAGCCAAAAAGGCCATTTTTGCCCTCAAGTGGGCGATCAAAGAAATGGAACGTCGCTACAATGTGCTGGAGAGTCATGCTGTGCGCGATATTGCCTCTTATCACAAGCATTTAGCATCTGGTGCTAGTTCAGAAAAAGATAAAGAAGAAGAGAAGATGCCGTATATTGTGATTATCATTGATGAACTGGCTGATATTATGTCTACTTATCCTAGAGAATTAGAGGGCGCGATTGTGCGCTTGGCGCAAATGAGCCGGGCGGTCGGTATTCATCTTGTTTTGTCTACACAAAGACCGAGCGTGGACGTGATCACGGGCTTGATTAAAGCGAATATCCCCACGCGCGTAGCCTTGCAGGTTTCGTCGCAGATCGACTCGCGAACAATCTTGGACGGATCTGGTGCCGAGAAACTGCTGGGTGCGGGCGATATGCTCTACCTCGCCGGCGACATGGGCAAACCGGTGCGTTTGCAATCGGCTTTTGTTTCCGAAACAGAAGTCAAAGCCGTGGTGGACTGGCTGGCCAAACATTATGCCGACGCGGAAACGAGCGAGATTAATCTCACTGCGCCGGAGCCAAATGCGCTATTCTCGATTGATGTGAGTGACAGTGCTGACGAAGATGGTGATGAACTATACGAAGAAGCTAAGTCTGAAGTGATTCGCGCCGGCAAGGCTTCGGCTTCTTACTTGCAGAGAAAGCTGAAGGTTGGCTATGCTCGCGCCGCACGCTTATTAGACATTCTCGAAGAGCGCGGCGTAATCGGCCCCGGCGACGGCGCCAAACAGCGCGAGGTTTACCACACGGCGGATAATGCAACAAGTGGCGAAGCAGAATCACGAGAAGTAGAAAATGACGTTGATGAATTACCGCCAGAAAATCAAAGCTAAGCTCACGCTGGGCGTGGTTACTGGCCTCTCGCTAGCGGTAATCGTGCTCGGTTATGCCGGCTATAAGATGAAGGACGTCTTCCGTGGGCCCAAACTCACACTTAGTTCACCCAATCTCGCGGCTCTGCCACTCCCGAGCGAGCTAGTGACGATCAGCGGCCAAGCCACGCGGGTGGCGCATTTGCGCTTAAATGACGGACAAATCTTTGCCGACAGTGAGGGCAAATTTGCCGAGAAATTGCTGCTCGCCCCCGGTTACAATATAATAAAGCTCGAAGCGCGCGACCGCTTTGGGCGCGTGCGAACCGAATTGCTGGAACTAACTTATCAGGCTAAATAATTTTAAAAAAACAAAATCATGGTGAAGAAAAAAGACGGAAAAGAAAAAGAATCCAAAGCTCATCACTCGCCTACTAGCGCCGGTGGTTTGAGAATCGAGGACACAATCAAATCGATTGAGGCGAAGTTTGGCGAAGGTTCGATTATGAAGCTCAATACCCAGACGCGTGTAGGCGTGGGCGCGATCTCGACTGGCTCGATTGGCCTCGACATGGCGCTCGGCATTGGCGGCTTGCCACGCGGCAGAATTATTGAGATTTTTGGTCCGGAATCCTCTGGCAAAACAACTCTGGCGCTCCACGTGATCGCCGAAGCGCAGAAGGCCGGCGGCGTTTGCGCGTTTATTGACGCCGAACATGCGCTGGATCCAGATTATTCCAAAAAAATCGGCGTGAAAACTGATGAACTATTAATCTCCCAGCCAGATTATGGCGAACAAGCTTTAGAAATTGCGGACAGTTTGATTCGCTCCGGCAAAATTGATGTGATAGTTATAGATTCCGTGGCGGCACTAACGCCAAAAGACGAAATCGAGGGCGATGTGGGCGCTTATCACGTGGGCAAACAAGCGCGCTTGATGAGCCAAGCGCTAAGAAAGATGACAGCGATCGTGGCTAAATCTAAAACAGTGGTTATTTTTATCAATCAAATCCGGATGCAGATCGGCGTGATGTTTGGTAATCCAGAGACAACGCCGGGTGGCAAGGCGCTCAAGTTTTATTCTAGTGTCAGACTAGATATTCGCCGAATCGCGCAGATCAAAAAAGGCGAAGAAGTCGTTGGCGGCCGAGTGCGCGTGAAGGTGGTGAAGAACAAAGTCGCTGCACCGTTTAAGGCCGCGGAATTTGACGTGCTCTACAACGAGGGCATTAGCCCCGAAGGCGAGATTATCGCGCTGGGCGAGAAGCTGGGTGTGGTGCAGAAATCTGGCGCTTCTTATGCTTATGGGGAGGAAAAGCTCGGCCGTGGCTACGACGCTACCCGGCAGTTCTTGAAAGAAAACTCAAAAATCAGAAACAGCATCATGAGCGCGATTACCAAGAAGCTTGCGGAAGTAGAATAAAGCTGATAGTTTAGCAAGACAGATATATGGCTACTATCGAATATAACGAAGTTAAAGAGCGCAAATTTATTGTCCTCGACGGCGAGCCGTACGAAGTTTTATCGTCTCACGTCTTTCGCAAACAACAGCGCAAACCAGTAAATGCGACTAAGCTAAAAAACTTGCTGACTAATGGCGTGCGCGAACACTCGTTTGGCAGTAGCGACAAAGTGGACGAAGCGGAAATTGATGAACGAGAAATTACTTATCTGTACAATAACAAAGGCGAATTTTGGTTCTGCGAAGTCAAAGATAAGAGTAAACGCTTCCAGCTCGAGGCGAGCAAAATTCAAGACAAAATTATTTTTATCAAACCCAACCAGAATATTAAATTTCTCACTTTCAATGACAAGTTTGTAGGCATCAAGATTCCAGTTAAAGTAGAACTAAAAGTGACCGAAGCCGCTCCAGCCGTGCGTGGCAATACCGTCCAAGGCGGTAACAAAAAAGTGATTGTGGAAACTGGTGCGGAAGTAACCGTGCCGATGTTTGTGAACGAAGGCGACGTGCTAGTGATCAATACTGATAGTGGCGAGTATGTAGAACGTTTGGGGAAGAAATAAAGCTACCGCGCAATAAACGGCAACAAGGCCAAGAATCTGGCACGTTTGACGGCGGTGGAGAGCTCGCGCTGGTGCTTGGCGCAAACGCCAGAACGCCGACGATTCAAGATCCGCGCATGCGGGTCAAGAAACTTGTGCAATTGATCCGTATCTTTGTAATCCAAGTACTTAAAGCTGGCGGTGCAGAAGTGGCAATTTTTGGTATGTAACATGTTGGTAAATTAAAAAAATAGTTTAAATTTAGAACGGAATATCGTCAGGATTAATCTCCTCCTCCGGATACTGGATCGTCTTGAGCTGATCGGTGCTCACGGCTTGATCTTGGCTGGCTTCGGCCGGATGAGCCGAGCTAGCGCCGGCATAACTGCTACTACCGCCAGAGCCACCCATGCTCTTGGGGCCAAACTGCACGCGATCGGCCACAATCTCGGTGCGATACTGCTTCTTGCCATCTTGGGCCTCCCACGAGCGCGTCTGCATCCGGCCTTCGATCAAGACCGAGCTGCCCTTGCGCAAATACTGCGCCACGTTCTCGGCTTGAGTGCCAAAGACCACGATATTGTGGAACTGGGCGTCTTCTTGCTTCTGGCCATTTTTATCGCGCCACACACGGTTCGTTGCGACCGAGAAAGTGCAAACTTTGGAGCCGGAAGGTAGAGCGCGCAGTTCTGGATCGCGAGTGAGGTTACCAATGACGATTGCTTTGTTGAGATACATGTTTAAAAATTTAGACTGATTATTTAAATTAAACTAGCAACTGATCAATTTCTTGATCAATCGCGGCTGTGCTCATGGGAGTAGCGTGCGCTGGTTGAGCAGATTCGTCTGCGCCAGTCGCTACTTCTGGACGCACCGGCGCTGGCCGCGTGCGCGTGAGTAGAGTGTAAATCACCGGTGAGAGTTTGATGATCAACGAGCGGATCACCACTGGCGACTTTTTGAGGCCGTTCTCCAACTTTTCCAGCAATTCCGGCCGACAAGAGAAGTAGATCGCGCCAAAGTACGCTTCGCGAAAAGTGCTACCCTTATGCTCCACCACCTTCTTAATCGCATAAGCGAGCGAACCCGGCCGAGGCGCCATCTCGCCACCAATCTCGGCTTTGGCCTCCGCCAGCCACTGCTTTACCTCCGCTTCCACCGTTTCGGCCAGTTTATCGGCCGCCACGAGCGGCGAGAGCAAATAGCCCAACTCGTAGTGGGTAATTTCGTCATTCTTGGGAGGGCGCTTGACCGCCTTCTCCCCCGTTTCCTTTTTCTTCTCAACCATTGGCGCTCATAGTAGCAGAAGGGCGATTTTTAGGCAACCGGTCTAAGTTCTGGGCAAAGAAAAAAGCCGCCACCCCATCCAGGGACAAACGGCTTTAAGAAATTCGATCATTCCGATCAGCGCACCAGCGGCCCTAATGGATACCGCAGACATCCGTGTTCCACCGCAACGGATCGATACCTACCGGCTTCCTCTATCGTTAACTCACGAGCATAAGAAGCCGGAAATCTCACATCCATGATGTTCCCACCCAATAGACATCCAAAAAATGAATCGCAACTGGGGTCATAAAGATGAACAATGCAGGGATGCGGCTCGGACATTTTCATCTGTCCAAGATGATGTAAACCAAGAGTGGTCATCATCAAACGAGGAAAATTGCTTGCTTCTGCCATATACATCGCTCCTTTTGCAAAAGATCTTTTAATTTCAGCAACTGTCCTTAACCGTAGCAAACAAAATAATTCTGTCAAGAGAAAAGGCCGAAAACCCTCTTCGCATTCTCCAGCGTCACTTCCCCTATTTTCTCCTCAGTCTCGCCCTTAATTTCAGCAATCTTTTTTACAATTTCTGGTAAATAACTCGGCTCGTTTCTCTGGCCACGATACGGAACCGGCGCGACGAACGGACAATCAGTTTCTGTCAAAATCATGTCTAACGGCGTGTTTCTAATCACTTCGTCATAATCGCGAACAAATGTGGTGACGCCGCCAAATGATAAAGTGAAACCGAGATTGAGAAATAACTTAGCCTCGTCCCAAGTCCCAGCGAAGAAGTGCGCATTCCCTTTCACTCTTGCCTCACTCTTCAAGATTTCATAAGCATCTTTGTATGCATTCCGGATATGCAACATCAGTGGCTTGCCGACTTCATTTGCCAACTTAATCTGCTGAATAAATATCTCTTTTTGTTTCTCTTGCTCTTCGGCACTTTTCTGATGAAAATAATCCAAGCCACATTCGCCTATCGCCACGGTTTTCTCGTGTTTTGCTAAATTAAGATAAACCTCGTAATCAAAGCCCTCAACAAAATCCGTGGGATGAAGACCGACCGTAGCCCAAGTATTTGAGTATTTTTGGGCCAAATCAACCGCAAATTCTGAAGTTTTCTGATCTGTGCCCACATTTATCATCCCAATCCCCGCCTCGCTCGCGCGAGCGAAGACAGCTTCTCGGTCTTCGTCATAATTAGCGAAGTTGAGATGAGCGTGAACGTCGATTAGTTTGAGCATTTTAGTCAATCAGATTTTTAGCCTTCAGGTCCGGGATAATGTGGCTAGCAATGACCGAACCAAGCCGCTCTCGCGGATAAGTGGAATCAATCCACTTAATCTCGATTATCTCGTTGCTCGCTTTCAGTTCACCTCGCCAATTATTAACAAAAAATATTTCCATCTTGAGAATTTTACTCGGATCATTCGCGGCTGGTTCCTCGATCGTGCTCGTGTAATAAAAATCAGACTCAGTCACATCAATATTTAATTCCTCTTTCAGTTCCCTGATCAGCGACTGAGCTGGCGTCTCGCCAAGCTCAATCTTGCCGCCCGGCGAGAGATAAAAATCATACTTGGCTGATTTATTGACCAACAACTTCCGGTCTCTGATAATCACTCCCGCCGCTTTCCAAATATCAGGTTTAGGCATTATCTTTTTATTCTTTTCTTGGAAAGAGCGCCTCCGGCATTTTATTTCCTTGAACTGCTTGTTTTATTTTTGCCGAAGTTGAGGGCATGATTGGTTCTAAGCAAACGGCCAAATCTGCCAAACCTTGCACCAGTTTAGCAATAATTTCTCGCGCTTGATCTGGATCAGTTTTGATCAAACTAAACGGCTTCGTTTCTTGAATATATTCGTCATGCTTGGCGATGTGCTTCCAGATCTCATCTAGCGCCTGACTATATTCGTAATTATTTAAATATTTTGTGAGATCAGCAAAGTCAGAAATATTTCGCCAGTTAATTTCTACCGGTTTTTCTAAATTATCCGTCGCCATCTTCATCACACGGCTCACTAAATTTCCCAAGCCATTCGCGAGATTAGCATTGTAAGCTTCTTTGAACTTTTCTAGCGTGAAATCACTATCTTCAAACGGCTGCACATGCCGCGCGAGATAATAGCGCAGAGCATCCGTGCCATATTCTGCTACTAATTTCACCGGATCGATAACATTCCCCAAACTTTTGCTCATCTTCTGGCCAGCTGAGGTGATGAAGCCGTGGATGATAATCTGTTTCGAGTTTGGCAATCCGGCCGCGAGCAACATCGCCTGCCACATCGCCGCTTGCTGGCGCAGATTATCTTTGCCAGCAAATTGAACGCCCGGCCAGAACTTTACAAAATTATCCGGCTTGTCCTGAGCGGAGTCGAAGGGCCAGCCGAGACAAGAAATGTAGTTCACCAGCGCGTCGAACCACACATACATCACGTGTTCGGGATCGCCCGGCACGGCCACGCCCCAAGGCATTTTATTTTTCAGTCTTGAGATAGAGAAATCTTCTAAGCCCCGCGCCACAAAACTTTTTATTTCGTTTAGACGCGAATTTGGAATAACAAAGTCCGGATTTTTATTATATAAATCTAGTAATTTCTCCTGAAAACTAGAAAATTTAAAAAAGTAATTCTCTTCAGAAATTAATTCTATTTCTAAGTTTGGATGAATCGCGCATTTATTATTTTCTAGTTCAGAATCAGTTTTCTCCAGTTCGCAACCCACGCAATACTTGACTTGATAATCTTTTTTGTAAATAAAACCATTAGTCTGACAAATTTCCCAGAATTTCTGCGCTGATTTTTTGTGTTCAGGATTGGTTGTCCGGATAAAATTTAACTTCTCACTCAGACCCAAAATATTTTGCAAATTCTTGAACTTGCTTGCAAACTCATCCACATATTCTTGCGGGCCGCGATTTAATTCTTGCGCCTTCCTGTAAATTTTCAAACCGTGCTCATCAGTGCCGGTGTTGAAGAAAACTTCTTCGCCCAGTAGCTCGCGATAACGCGCAATGATATCCGCCTGGATAATTTCTAAAGCAAAGCCGATGTGAGGATCGGCGTTAACATAAGGCAACGTGGTAGTGAGATAGAACCGTTTAGGCATTCGCTTGTTCCACTTTTTCTTCCACTTTCTCAAAGAGATATTTGCTCTTCTCAAAATCTGACAACATTTCCATCAAGATCGTCGCTACCGGCACAGCGAGAATGAGGCCCATAAAGCCGGCCAATTGCGCGCCGATAATCAACGACAAAATCACGAGTAGTGGCGGCACGCCCACAATCTTGCGCACGACGAGTGGATAAATCAAGTGATTCTCAAATTGCTGCATGATGATATAGAGACCGATAACCATAAAGCCGAGCGTGGGGCTGGAGCTAAAGGCGAGCAAAACCGCCGGCACTGCCGCAAGTACCGGCCCGAAGAACGGAATAATCTCGAAAAGCGCAGCCAAGAGCGCGAGCAAGAGCGCATGCTCTACTTGCAAAATGCTCAAGCCCAAGAAGACGAGCACGCCCATGATGAGGCCGAGCAAGAGCTGACCTTGCATCCACATGCCGATCTTCTGCTGGACACGTTGCCACAGATCCAACACATAACGCTCTCGCGGGATTGGCGTGACGAGGCGCAAGAAACTCTCAATACCTTTGGGCTGTACAGCCAGATAAAACGAAATGACGATTACCAGAATTAATTTAAACAAACTATTGAAAACCACACTGGCTGTCTCGGTAATGCCATGGGGAATTGCCGCAAGGCCGGTACTCAAGCCGGAGACGATGTCAGACACAGAAAGCTTGCCAGTAAAGGCCACCAAGAGTGGTGGCGCTTGCGAGAAGAACGGCAAGCTCGTAATCCTGGCCGGCAAAGTGGCTGTTAAGTCAGACAAATCGCTGAAGATTGGGAAGACGAAAACGGGAATCAAAACGGCAAAGATAAAGAAAGCAAAAACATACACAAACAACACCGACAAAACTCTTGGTACGCGATAGCGCGCCAGCGAGCGCGTAGCTGGCTCAACGGAAGACGCAATGACGATTGAAAGCAGAATGACGAGGACCAGATCAAATAAATAATACAAGAGAAAAACGCCGGCTAGCACCAAGATAATCTTGAGCACTGTGCCTACGGTCACCTCAATATTGAGAGTTTTGCCATTGTCGGCCATTAGCTTGATTCTACTATTAAAAAAATCTTTTGCCAAGAAACAGAAATCCCGTCATGCGCTTGGCACGACGGGATTGTTACTTCTTTCTCACTTCTCTCGCTTCCTCTCCGGAAAGCACTTACCACGCACAGACTTCTTGCCGATCTCGCAACTCATCCAGCGTGAGAGAGTCCGTGAGCCAACAAATGATTCTTCCCATGACACGATCCTTCCACTTTTGGGGTCCACTTCGGCCAGATGTCCACATCCAGCCTTCCGTTATAAGCCTATCACAAGCTTGTTTATTTGTCAAGTATTCTGTCTAGTTTTTAGCGTGTTTTTGCCAAGATATGGCTAATTAAGGCCGTTTTTAGCAAATAAAAATACCCCCTAGGCGGGGGCGCCGGCCAGAGCCGGCTTTTCTTTTTTCGTCAGAGCTTCAGGTTCAGGTTCCAGAGAGATGATAACATCACTATCTCCCTTCTTTGCCTTCGCCTTTGCCTTCTTGGGCGGCTCAGCGTGAGCCGGATCCACGTTGGCGACTGGGTTAACGACTTGCGCTGGCGCGGAAACCGGTGGTTCTGTGAAGGCCCTGTCCGCAAAAATCTCGAGATAATCAATCTTGCGCCAGTGCGTCCCGTCGTGCCATAACCCGAGAATTGTGAATCCACCATGTCCATCCGCGATTAACTCTCGAGAAATGTAGACGGTGTCTGGAGAACCAGGTTTCCGCGGTTCTCCCCAATCCTTGGGCACGCGACTGGGATCTGCCCTCAGCTTTGTCATCAGAGTGGGATCAACTAACTTAAAGTTACGACCGAGAGCAATAGCCATAGAGACTCCTCCGTTGCCGATGTGTGTAAGGTACTCTTGCGTCACGGAACGTCCGGACGCGACTAGCGAATTTTTAGCAAACTAGAGTTTACTTGTCAATTCAGAGATTTTCACCCTCTCCTGCTCGCCGGTATCTCGATCGCGCACCGTGACAGTATCTTTTTTATCTTCACCGCCTTCACCGAGCGTGTCAAAATCAATAGTAATGCAGTGTGGCGTGCCAATCTCATCTTGCCGGCGATAACGCTTGCCGATATTGCCATTGTCATCGAAAACGACAGTCTGATGTGGCATTTGCACTTTAAGATTCTGATAAACTTCGCGCGCTTTATTAACTAAATCCGGTTTATTCTTGAGCAGTGGAAAAATAGCTAATCTCACTGGCGCAATATTTTTATTTAACTTCAGATAAGTCCGCGCTTCCCCACCCAGTTCATCTTCGGTATAAGCATCTGTTAAAACAGCTAACAAGATGCGATCTAAGCCAAGCGAAGGCTCAATTACGTGTGGCAAGAATCTGGTTTTACTTTCTTCATCAAAATAAGTTAAATCTTGTTTGCTAAATTCCTGATGTTGCTTGAGATCGTAATCAGATCTGTAAGCCAAGCCTGATAATTCTTTTTTGCCAAACGAAAAGTCAAATTCGAAATCAATAGTTCGCGCCGAATAATGCGCGCGATCGCCGTCTGGGACTTCTAACTCATGCACGTGACTAGAATCTAAACCAATTTCTGCAAAATAATTCTGAATTAGAACGCGCCATTCTTCGAAATATTTCTGCCAATCTTCTGCTTTCACAAAATATTCCACTTCCATTTGTTCAAACTCTCTTGTGCGAAATAAAAAGTCTCTGGGAGCAATTTCATTTCTAAAAGCTTTACCAATTTGCGCCAAACCAAATGGCAGTTTAGGGTGGAACGAATCGATAATATTTTTGAAATTAACGAACATGCCCTGAGCAGTTTCTGGACGTAAGTAAGTGGTTGAGGATAAATCATCAACCACACCAACATTTGTTTTCAACATCATGTTGAATTGTGAAGGAACATTCCATTCGATGGAACCACAGTTGGGACATTTAATTTTATTCTCCGCAAGAAAGAGCTGAGTAAGATGACCAGAAAAGTTTTTAGTCTCACTAAATCCTTCAGGAGCAGCGCTTGGTTTTATTTCTGCAACCAGATCTTTTAGATTTTTCCTAGCCTTACTTACAGAAGCGAGCATATGGGCTTTCAATGCACTGGCCATTATTTCTTCAATATCTTTGGGTAAATTATTTTGCTCCAAAACTTTAATGGCAGACTCAACTTTGGAAAGATATTCTTTATTACCCTCGGTTTCTGTTACCATTTTTTCTGATACATCCATTATTTCTCTCCAATGTTCTCTGACCAAATTGAGTCGATATTCATTGAATGCCTTAGTATCAATCAGATGATCCGTTCTAAATTTTTCTGAACATGTTAAACAACCAATAAGCGGATCAGCAAAGCCAGCCACGTGACCGCTTGCTTCCCAAGTTTTGGGATTCATAATAATCGCGGCATCCAAGCCATACATATCTTCTCTGTTGCTTACAAAGTTTTTCCACCAGAGATTTTTTAAATTATTCTTGAGCGCCACACCAAGTGGACCATAATCGTAAGTGCCGGCCAAGCCACCATAAATCTCCGAACCGGGATAAATAAAACCACGCCGCTTGCACAGCGACACGATTTTCTCTAATAAATTTGCATCTCGTTTTTCTTTTTCTGACATAAATTTTCTAACCTACTTAACCACGCGGTCTTCGCCAAGCTGGAAGCCGGCTTCGTTCACCAGCACCGTATCCAGCGCCCGCTTGAGCTTAGCAGTCAGAGTGGCTTTGGTAAAGGTATCAAAGGCCGAGAGCGTGGCCTCGCTCACCAGCACCGGCGCCGAGCCAACCTGGCTCACGCTCGGCGTGAGCGCGACTTGGAAGGAAACCTCACGCGCCGGCCCCGCCGTGCCGGTGCCCGGTGCCACTTGGCCCAATTGCCAGACCACTTCCCCACCACTGGATTCTGCGCCACTAAACTTGACCGTCTCACTGCTTGGCTTAGTGGCGCCCAGCCAACGCACATATGGCGGCAGAGTGGCGCTGACTTGCGCCGCGTCAAGCGAATTAGCGGAGTTGAGAACTGACCACACAATAGTGTAACTAGTTTCGGCGCCAACTTTTGGCGGCAATGGTCCGTGATTGGTGAAAGCGCCAGTGCGTTGCAACGTTTTTGCCGCCAGTTGCACGGCTGAGCTAAATTTGATTTTGCGTTTTACTTCGGAATAAACTGGGACGGCTTTACCATTGTCGTCTAAGTGTTTGCCTTTAAATTTAACAACTAAATCCAAGACCGGCTGACGCAAAGCCGCACCCTCCGCACTCACGAGTGAGAGTGATGCAAAAGTAAAAGAAATTTGCCCCGCATCACCAGCGCTAATCTGCGCTAGCTTGCTATCACTGGTCTGATTCCAGAGAATCGTGTTCTGCGTGGAATTATAGAAACCTTTTGGTGCTGAAACTGAGGTGGGATCCAGCGGCCGGCCAGCCAGCGTAGCTTGGATCTCGCCAGCGGTGATCTCACCAGGCAAGTTGTTGACCCAGCCGATATCCACGCGCACCGGCTCGCGGCTATCGGCAATATATTCGCTGGCCGTGCTCTGATTAAGTGCCACGTCTAGGCCCACAAACGGTCGCTTGATGGTGACAGTCTCGAAAGCCGAACCATAAGTGGCGGCTAACTCCAGCGCCGTGTCAGTTTCGATTGTACCAGCCGCAGCGCGGAAGGATTCTTGTTCGTCATCTTGGCCCTCCAGCGTCCCGCGGATCTGGACTCGCGCACGAGCACCGGGCTTGAGCGACGGCAGCGACCAAATATTCTGGCCGCGCGTGGGCACCGGCGTGGCTTGGATAAACCGGAAGCCAGCCGGATAGCTCATGATCAACACTGGATTAGTGATCACGCTCTCGGCATTGGACTGCGCTTCCACTTCCAACAAAATCTCTTGATTGCTATTTACCTCCGCCGGAACGTTGAGCGAAAGCAAGAGTGGTGTGGAGCCAATCGTCACTTCGTAATTTTCCGTTTTATCAAAAATCGCACTTGATTGCGCCAGGCGATACTCCACCGTCAACTTGATTGGCACGCGAGCCCCCTTCTCGCCAAAGAGCACGGCGCGTACCAGCTTGCGCGCACTCTGGCCAGGCGCGATCGTGCCGAGCGGCAGGCGCTCCCGCGCCAGGGCTTTGTCCACCGCGCCAGCTTGGCGCGTGCCGCTCGGATATTCCACAATCAAGTCGGCCAGCTCCAGCGCGGCGTTGTTCTTATTTTCCACCTCCACCTGCAAACTCAATTCCTGCCCAGCGGCAATTTCTAATGGCCCAGTCACTTTTAGCACCACATTGCTCGCTAAAATTAAATTATTACCACGATAAAAAACAAACAGCGCCACCGCGGCCGCCAACAAGAAGAATCCTGCCGTCCACCAGAGAATTCTCTTGAGCAACTTTGTTGAAGGCAAACTCGAGGCGAGCTTGAGCGGCTCCACGTGGCGCCAAGCGGTGGGAGTTTCGTTGGTTCTCGATTCCAAACCCGAGCGCCGCAGTGGCTTGAGCCCGCGCTGGCGCGCATACAGCAAGCGCTTGAGACGCTCTAAGCGATTCTCTTTCTCGTTTCCAATTTCGCCTTCCATCATCTTGCGCTAATTATAACATGCTAGAGCTGACTGTGTTCCAAACCGTAATTAATCACGCTAATCACCCGTTCGCGTTCTGGTGCCGGCAAAGCAAGCGCCAAACCAGCACCACTTGGCCACAGATCGGCCTGCAACCACGGCGCTAGCGCCACTGACTCTTGCACATAACCCAAACTGTTTAGCAAACGCAAAACTATGACAGCCTCAAAGTCCACCACTTGCGCTGATTCGATCTGGTTCAAAACTGTCAGGCCAGCGAGTAGATCTTCGTACAGCCTCGCATCAGCCGCCTCGCCGCGGATCAAGCGGCGTGCCAACAAGGCCACTCGCGCCCAAGCGCGGTGCTTGCTGGCTTCACTCAAAACTGACGCGAGCAGGCCACTCGCCTCCGCGCCCACTAGCCGCCACACTTGGCGGCCACGCACCAGCGTGAGCTTGGCATGACTCAAACTGCCAAGCTGGGGGCGCAGTTTAGACTTAAGGTGTCGCACGCCTTGCGCACTCGCGCCGATCAAGCCCAGATCCGGCGTTAGCAACTGATAAAAACCGTTCGCCTCGCCGTAGTCGTGCGCGGCGAGAATTAAACCTTCAGTCTGATAGAGTTGGTGGGACATTGATCGTCAAATTTAATCAGAGAAACAGAACAAGTTTTCTGTAATTCTAATTTATTATCAGTTTTTTCTAGCAAAGCTTGTTTGTCTGGATTAAGAGTTAATTCGGCCATTTGGCCGGGTACTAATTTTAGTTTTTTTCTTTCATCTTGCACCGCGCGGATTAAATCACGAAACTCGCCTTCGGCTTTTAACTCCGCTGTAATTTCCAGATCAAGATAAATAACAATTGGAGGATCATCCTGTGTCAATTCAGCAGATAATTCGACCTTCTTAACGTTCACTTCTTCTTTAATAATCTCTGATATTTCATCCCAGAAAGGTAGCTCTAAATCAGATGAATGCTTAATCAGCAAAAGCGAAAGAGGTTGCCGCACTTTTATACCTTTCTCAGCCCGTTGCATCAACGCCATTGTGACAAAGCTACGCGCAAAAGACATCGCTGCTAAAACATGATCAGATTCTGTGTTAGATTTTTCCGTTTTAGGCCAATTTTCCAGATGCACGCTTTTTGGGTCAGAACTTTCTCTAAACTTCTGATAAATTTCTTCCGCGATAAACGGCATAAATGGTGCGAGCAGTTTTGCTAATTCTAGTAGAACTTTTTTTAGCACTACCAGCGCTTCCGGGCGTTTTCTAGAACGCCGCAAGTACCAAGTTGATAAATCGTCAACGAATAAACTAAACGGCCGGGACGCTTGATCTAATTCGTAATTTTCTAGACTTTCAGTCACTTCTGTATTCAACTGAGCCAAGCGCGCGAGAATCCACTGGTCTAAAATATTTTCGCTATTTTTTTCTGATTTTTTTATTTCTGAATTATTTTTATTTTCTGGATTCTCTTGTTGATACAACTCATAGAAAGCCACCACATTCTCCAACCGCAAAATTATCTTCTTCACCACTTCATCTAAGCCTTTCTCGGAGAAAGCCACGTCCTCCGCGCGCACCGCCGGGCTGGCCATCAAGTAATATCTCAGTGCATCCGCGCCATATTTGTCCAGCACGTCTGTTAGTTCCGGATAATTATTCAAGCGCTTGCTCATCTTCTTACCATCTTCGGCGAGTATTAAACCGTTTACCACTACCTGTTTGTAAGGCGATTTATTAAACAGCGCAGTAGATAAAACTAGCAAAGTGTAGAACCAACCTCTAGTTTGATCTAAGCCTTCGGCGATAAAATCCGCCGGCACTAATTGACGCAAATTTTGCGACGCAAATGGCACCGAGCCAGAATCGTACCAAGTGTCAAAGACTTCCGGCACTCTGGTCATTCCTCCCGCACACTTCTCACACTTCAGTTTTACTTCATCAATATACGGCCGGTGAAGATCTAATTCATAGTCAGAATTGTGGGGCAGTGCTGTAAAATTTAGCTCTTTGATTTCGCCATTTTGTAAATAAGTGGCATCAGATTTTTCCTGCATCAACCAAGTTGGATCGCCGTGAGAAATCAGCAAAATATTCTGATTCTGATATTTATTTTCCAATTCATACAATAAATTCATCACCCGCTTCTTGAGATCAGTGAGATTCTCACCCTTTGGCGGACGGACTGTGAACCGCGCATCTTCGCTAATAAAATGCTGATGATAAGTCGCGATTTCTTCGCCACTGTAATCGCCGAAATTCAGTTCGCGCAATCGTTCGTCATAAATAACTTTTGTTGAATCAAAACCCAGACCATTAGCAACAATTTCTGCCGTTTCTTTCACTCGCAATAAATCAGAAGCCAAAATTAACTCAATCTTTTTTTCTTTAAAAAATCCTAACTTTTCTAAAACTTGCTCCCGACCTTTCTCCGTCAAACCATTTCCCGTCATTTCGGAAGTCACAATTCCGCGCACATTACTCTCCGCCTCGCCATGACGTATCAAGAAATAGTTATTGCCCGACTTCGGCAACAAGTTTTTTAGTTCTTCAACACTTCCCACCACTTTCTGCGCTTCACACTTCTCACAAACCCAGACCGGCAGAGTCGCGCCCCAGTAACGCGAGCGCGAGATCGCCCAATCGCGGGCGCCTTCCAGCCATTTCCCAAACCGCCCATCTCTGATTTCCGCCGGCGTCCACGCCACCTTCTGATTCTCCGCAATTATTTTATTCTTCAGTTCCGGATCAGTCACTTTCAAGAACCACGAACTAGAAGCGTAGTTCAAGAGTGGCGTATCGCAACGCCAACAGTGCGGATAACTGTGCACGATTTTCTCTTTCGCAAAAAGTAAATTTTTCCCCGCCAGATATTTGATAATCTTGATATCTGTTTCTTGATGCGCTTCTTTTGGCTTTACCAATTCTCCCGCAAAGTCCGTGACTTCTGGCTTGAATCTCCCGTCGGTTCCCACATGTTGCACAAAAGCCAATTTTTCTTGCAGCGAAAGCTGATAATCTTCTTCACCAAAAGCTGGCGCAATGTGCACAATCCCCGTTCCTTCTTCTGTACTCACAAATTCGGCACCGTAGACTTTCCCAGTTTTCGCATAATAATCAAACAAAGTTTTATATTCTTTGCCAATTAATTTTTCACCAGCAAATTCTTCTAGAATTTCAAAATCTGTTTTTAACACTTTCTCCACTAAACTTTTCAGCAAAATATAATTTTCTTCGCTATTTTTTAATTTTGCTTTCACATAAATTCCATCACTTTTTACAGCCAGCGCCACATTGCCCGGCAGAGTCCACGGCGTTGTAGTCCAGGCTAATAAATAAGTATTTTCTTCATCTAATAATTTAAATTTCGCGTAAACCGAAATATCCGTGATATCTTTGTAGCCTTGCGACACTTCGAAGTTAGATAGCGTTGTCTCACATCTCGGACACAAGTGCATACTCTTAAAGCCCTGATAAATCAGTTTTTTCTCAAATAAAGTTTTGAACGACCACCACACAGATTCTGTGTAGTTCGCGTCCATCGTCTTGTACGGATGATCCATGTCCACCCAGCGTCCCGTGCGCGGGATTATCTCTTTCCACACTTCTTCGTAACGCAAGACACTCGCCCGCGCTTTTTCATTAAATTTATCGATGCCAAATTTCTCTATTTCTTTCTTGGTCGCGAGATTTAATTCTTTCTCCACCAAGTTTTCCACTGGCAAACCGTGACAATCCCAGCCCCAGCGCCGGGGCACGCGATAACCGCGCATCGTTTTGTATCTCAGAGTCACATCTTTAATCGTTCCCGTCATAATGTGTCCGAAGTGGGGTCGACCAGTCGCAAACGGTGGACCGTCATAAAAGACAAAATCCCCCCTTGGAGCTGTTTTTTCTACAGATTTCTCAAAAATCTTCTGCTCACGCCAAAAAGCGAGCGTTTTCTCCTCCCGCTCAGCGACTTTACTTTTAGACTTTTTATTCTCGGGATCAGACATTTTGTTTAACCATCCTAGCATTTTTCGCGTTTTTTGGCACAAAAAAAGCCCCGCCTCTCGAAATTAATCGAGACTTGGGGCTGTCGGACCAGCGGAGAACGAACTACTTGAGCGGCCCGTTGCAAGACTCAACATCCGCCGGCATTGCAGGAACCCACAGGAACCTCTCCGACCCAGCTGAACAAAGAGGCCAATCCATCTGGGCATGGAATTGAGCTTCTGGCTCGAGAGAACCCAACTGGCAAAGCTTTTTCCCGGCAAAAATGTTGGTTGCCAGTAAAGTCTGTGCCATAGTAATTTCGGTCTCCGTGGCCAACCTCAATCCACGACTCGCCAACATGTTGACGATACACTCCTTTGCCTGATAGGCGTTGACAATAGGATGCTGGTCACGAGGAAACGCTTTCCAGACCGCTTCTCTCGGATCTACCAGCTGAAACTTAGAGACGATCGCCAAGCTAGGCCAACTCTCTGGTGTAAGTCGTAACCGGGCACACCAGACATTCGGCAAATGGATATCAGCTTCCAGGATAACCCCAAAAACATGGATCAACGACTCCAAACCCTGCGGAGCAAACGAGAGGAGAGAGGTTTCTGCTTGCTGACAGATCTTGCGAAGGGTGGTCGCTAACGGTCTTTGATCTTCCACCCCCATCCCAGACAGAATCTGGCAAATAGTTCCCAATTCCTCCAGTGGAGGCACAACTTTTTCAACTGACATACACAATTCCTTTCCTGTTTCAAAATTTACGAGGATCAAAATTCAACAAAACGCCGCCCTTAAGCTAGCATAATGTATAACTCCTGTCAAGTCAGCTCACATCTTCTCCGGCGCTTGGATACCCAGCAACCACAGGCCATTTTTCATAACCTGTGCTACGGCTTGGGTGAGCGCGAGGCGAGATTTTTCTTCCGGACCGCCAATAATTTTGTTCTGCGCGTAGAAGCTGTTGAAACTGCTCGCCAAATTAATGAGATAATTAAGCAAGAGTTGCGGCGCATAAGCCGCACTCGCACGAGCGACAATCTCTGGGAAACGGGCTAGCAGTCTAACTGTGTCACTAAGCTCTAAATTTTCTAAGTTCACTTTCTCTGACCCAGAATTTGCTTTGGCTAGAACAGACTTGGCCCGCGCGTAAGTGTATTGAAGATACGGACCGGAGTCACCTTCGAAAGAAAGTGATTTGGCAAAGTCGAAGATCACATCCCGTCCAGGCGCCTGCTTGAGAATCGCGTACTTGATCGCCCCCACGGCGACTTGCTCGGCAACCTGCTCATCTTTCTCTTCCCCACCTGCGCGGGCAGGCATTTTCTCTAAAACTTTCTCTTTCACTTCAGCAATCAAACTTTCGGCCGTAATCACATCGCCAGTTCTGGAACTCATTTTGCCCGTCGGCAAGCGCAACATGCCGTGCGAGAGATGTTGAGTTTTATCGGCCAATTCCGGATCAAGTTGCCGGAGCGCGGCCAAGCCAACACGAAAGACGCCATCCTGCTCGTTGGCGGTGATAATCAGCGAGCGGTCGAAAGGGAAAACTTGCGACTTTTTGAGATGCAAACCCAGCTCTTTGGCCTCATAAGTCGGCAAACCTTGCGCTGTAATGTAGACGCGCGTATGCAATTTAGCGTCAAACTTTTCGGCATGGAAAACAACAGCGTTCTCGCTCTTTTCAAAAATCCCCCCCACATTTTCTTCCACAATTTTCTTGCCCAGCTCCCCTGTTTCGCTCTCAAAGAAAAAGAAATCAAAGTCTGTATCAAGCTTCTCATAGATCAAAAGAAAGTTCTCAAGGCTTTTTCCTCTACCAAGATCATAAATTTCATTTATTTCTGGATCAGAACGATCGTATATCTTTTGGTTAATGTTCTGGATTTCCTCTTTTGCCTTCTCCTCATTTTCATAAGCAGAAGAACCAAGGGCATAAGCTTTGCCAAATTCAAAACCACCTTTTCCTCCTTTCTTGTAACCCCAAATAGCTTTCGCCACGTGCAAGCCCACATCGCCTTGATAACAAGCGCGCTTCACTTCGGCATTATTTGCTTCAATTAAACGCGAAATGCTCTCGCCGATAGCGTTGCTCATCAAGTGCCCGATGTGGAATTCTTTGAACGGATTGGGATCAGTATACTCAACAATTATTTTTTTCTGTTCCAGATTATTATTCCAGCCAAATTTATCTTGCTGTTCAGTAATATTCTGCAAATTTTGCGCAAAATACTCTGGTTTAAGAAAAAAGTTCAAGAAACCGCCAGCCACTTCTATTTTTTCTATCTCTGGCAATAAATTCTGTTCTAATCTGGCTTTCAGAACACTCGCATCTTGCTTGGTGACTAGCGCCAAGTTGCTGGCATAATCGCCATTCGCCAAGTTTTCCGTTGGCATCACCTGCGCTCGCTCATCACCCAGCCAAGTTTTGATCTTTTCGCTAAGCATTATTTAGGATAAATTAGTGTTCTGTTATTTATTTAAATGCTCTTGCGCAATGGCAAAGACGCGCTCATGCACCGCCTCTACCGGCAGACAAGTCATCCCCTGGCAACACTCAATCTTGCGCCAATTTTTATTCTCTTCCACCAGCATCAGCGCGCTCTGGCGGGAATTCTTGAGGTAAGTTAAGTTCTCTTCCGCCACATCCTGCCGACCTTTGAGATATTTCTTCTTTATTTTAGCAATCTTCTGCTTCAGCCATTCTTTGCTCACCTCAAACGGCACGTCCAGATAAATCACCAGACTCGGCTTGGGAATCTGGAAAATCTGATACTCCATCTTGGCGAGCCAAGCCATAAACTCTTTCCGCTCTTTTGAGTCAGCGATTTTCCCACCTTGATGAATCTGGTTGGCGCTCACATAACGATCGGCGACCACGTTGTAGCCAGCGTCCAGCCAGCTCTTGATCTGCTGACTAGATTCAAATCTGTCTGCCGCGTATAAAACAGAAGCAACTCTAGGATCCACTTGCGTAAAATCGCCATATTCCCCGGCCAAGTATTCACCCAAGAGTTCACCAAAAAAGTTTTTGTAATACTGGGGAAAATCAATCGTCTTCACGGGCACGCCCAGTTTCTTTAATTTCTTCACCAGCAAGGTGGTCTGCGTTCCTTTGCCCGAGCCGTCAATGCCGTCGATCACAATAAACTTGCCAGTTTTCTGATTTTTAGCCATGTTTTGCTTTAGTCAGTATCTTAGCAATTTTCTGGGCAATTTGCTTCATCTCTTTGGCTCCTGCCCCGCGCGTCGTCTCCGCCGCCGTGCCCAGTCTAATCCCCGATGGATCAATTGGACTGCGCGTGTCATTTGGGATTGTGTTCTTGTTCACAATAATTCCGGCTTTCTCCAGCGCATCACTCGCCACCTTCCCACTCACGCCAGCCCCACCCAGCCAAGTGTCTACGAGAATCAAATGCGAGTCTGTGCCACCAGAAACTATTCTCCAGCCAAGCTTTTTCAGCTCTTGTGCGAGAATTTTCGCATTGGCCACCACTTGCTTGGCATACTTCTTAAACTCCGGCTTCATTGCTTCTTGCAGAGCCACGGCCACACCAGCAATCTGATTCGCATGCGGTCCGCCTTGCAAACCGGGGAAAACCGCTTTGTCGATTTTTTTACCCAATTCGCGCTTATCAATTTTAGAGAAAATCAGCGCCGCGCGTGGTCCGCGCAGAGTCTTGTGCGTCGTGGTTGTGACCACATCGGCAAACTTGAAAGGCGAAGGATAAGCCCCGCCAGCGACCAGCCCAGCCGTGTGCGACATATCCACCATCAGAATACTTCCCACTTCATCAGAAATTTCGCGCCACTTTTTAAAATCTATCTTTCTCGGATAAGCCGTATAACCAGCCACAATAATATCCGGTTTCTCGCGCTTCGCGATTTTCATGAGTTCAGCGTAATTAAGTTGCTCTGTTTTCTGATCAACACCATAAGCAATTTGTTGCCAGATTTTGCCAGTCGCCGACACTCTATGCCCGTGCGTCAGATGTCCGCCGTGATCCAGGCTCATACCCATGATTTTCCCCGGCTTGCCCTGAGCGAAGTCGAAGGGCACGAGCGCGAGATAAACGGCGAGATTAGCCGGCGATCCAGACAAAGCCTGCACATTTACATTCCACTTCTTATCACTTAATTTAAAAAGTTTTAAAGCGCGTTCTTTACAGAGATTCTCTACTTCATCCACCACTTCATTCCCACCGTAATATCTCAACTTAGAATAACCCTCGGCGTATTTATTATTCAATTCCGAACCCAGCGCATCTAGCACGTCACGCGAGACATAATTCTCCGAGGCGATCAAATTAGTGACACTTTTCTGCCGTTTTTGTTCGCGTTTTATCAGTTTCTCGATCTGTTTATCTTTCATCCCGTTAGAAGTTAAATATTTACTTACTGTTTGTAATATCCCGCCAGACTTCGCCTCCTGTGACTTCTAACGGGACTCATCTTTTCGCCAGTCTAGCATAGATTTTTGAGCATAAGAAAAGCCCACACCCGATTGTGTGAGCTTCCAGTTTGACGCGTATCTGGTAAGCGTTATCTTGCTTTGAGCAAGTCAAGTAAGTGGGTGGTCTGAGGTCTGTTACCATCAGCCCGCATGATGCTGGTCTTGATGGAAGAAAATGCGCTCCGCAGGGCCTGACGAGGTTCTCGTTCCTCGCCAAAACAGCAAGAAGGGCCTCGACCACGCGACCTCTGCCAAACAGCATGAGCAACTACGTACTGAGCCGAACCGACCGGAAAAGCTCTAAAAGACTTCTTCATAACAAAACTCCTTAAATTGCCTTGTTTATCGTTTTGCCTTTGACTGCTACACCGCAAGTCAAAGAACTACTTACCAACCCTAAGTATAGCATAAGTGGCATATACTTGTCAAGTGTTTTTGCAAGATCAAGCTTTTGGAAGTCAGAAAAGCTATATTCTTAGCCTTATTTGGGAAAGAGGGTGAAATTGGCCTTATTCTTAGGGCTGGTTCCAGGCCTAGGTTGAGCGGTATTTTGGGCAAACAAAAAAGCCCCGGCGTGTAGAACGCGCGGGGCACTGGTAGACAATCACTACTCCACTATTCTCTGGTCACTCGAGTCGCCAGTCCGGAATCAATCGTGACCTTTTTCGTTGGAACGGGAAAAACCCAGAACTTGAGTACCCGATCATCCTTCTCGATCCGGATGCTATCCCCCTCTGTGGCGAGAGCAACGGCTGCCAAAAAAGCTTTGGCGATTTCTCCTGGTTCGCCAGGTAGCTCGATGGTAGGCACAAAAGTTCGGACATCAAGTTCGTAGGAGTCGCCATCAAACTCCCCTCTAGCTGGTCCAAAGGTGATCGAATTGTTTTTGTCATCAGTAATCAGAACGAAGGGGATGACTTTCTCTCCACTCTTGGTCTTGCCCGGTCTCGCCGGAGTCGGGCCGAACTTGACCACGCACTCTGGCATATTTTGAGCATGACAAGAATCGAGAATTCTGGCAAAGCTTTCGACCACCGACACGTCGCATTCGAAAACAATCATGATTTTCCCTTTCAGAAAGTAAGTTAAAGGCCTTCTCCGTTTATAGAACTAGCACGAGTAAGCTGTAACTGTCAAGATGAAAAGAAAATACCTCTGGACTAGAGAGACGTTATGATTCTGTTATAATTCTCTTAACATGCGCCAGTATCAAGAAGCTCTGAAAGAGATTATGAAGAACGGCATTGACCGCGAAGGCCGGAATGGCGCCACGCGCGCGCTGTTTACTCTTCAAATGAGATTTAAATTAGACGAAGGCTTCCCGGCGATGACAACGAAAAAGCTGGCGTGGAAAAGTGTGGTGAGCGAACTCTTGTGGTTTATCGAAGGCTCGGGCGATGACAATAGACTGCAAGAAATTCTGGGAAAAGAGCGAACAATTTGGACGGATAATGCGAATGCTGATTACTGGAAGGCTAAAGCGAAATTCCCCGGCGATCTTGGGCGAGTCTATGGCGTGCAGTGGCGACACTGGAAGCGTCCGGACGGTTCTGAACTAGATCAGTTGGCAGATTTAGTCGCGAGAATTAAGAAAGATCCGAGTGATAGGCGCTTGATTGTAAGCGCCTGGAACCCAGGCGAACTGGAGCAGATGGCGCTCCCGCCTTGCCATATGATGTTCCAATGTTTTGTGGCCAAAGGTCGGCTCTCGCTCCACATGTTCCAGCGCTCTTGCGACATGTTCCTCGGCGTGCCGTTTAATATTGCTTCTTATGCTTTATTATTAAAAATGCTGGCGCAAGTTACAGATTTATCCGCTCACGAATTAATCATCACGCTTGGCGATGCGCATATTTATCACAATCACTTCGACGCTGTGAACGAGCAATTAAAGCGCGAGCCACTCCCTCTGCCAAAATTAAAATTAAATCAAGAAGTGAAAAATCTGTTTGATTTTAAAATGGAAGATATAGAATTAGTAGATTACCAGCATCATCCGGCGATCTCTGCACCGATGGCGGTTTAATTTAAAAATCATGAGTAAAATCGCGATTATCACAGCGCTGGACGAGAATGGCTTGATCGGCCGAGGCAATGGCCTGCCCTGGCCTAGAATTAAGGCTGATATGCAGCACTTCCGGCGCACAACACTTGGCTCGCCAATTGTGATGGGCCGGAAAACTTTCGAATCTATCGGCGCGCGGCCGTTACCAATGAGAGCAAATATTATTCTCACGCGTGATCCAGACTTCTCTCACCCAGATTGTGAGATTATCAATAATCTCGAGCAAATTCTCGCTAGACCAGAAGAAAAGATTTTCGTGATTGGCGGCGCCAGTATTTATCAACAATTCTTGCCTCACGCCAGCGAGCTTTATCTCACCCAGATCGGCGCGAGCTTTACTGGCGACACTTATTTTCCGGAAATCTTGTGGCACCAATGGCTCTTGCGTGAAGAAAAACTCCAATCAACCAATTCAGAAAATCGCTACGCCCTGCGCTTTACGGTGTGGGAACGGCTGTGATACACTCGGGCAACTAAATCACAAAAAACATGGCGCTATCAGATAAGCGAATCTTAGAAGAAATGGGGAAAGGCGATATTGTGATTTCGCCTTTTAAGCGCGCTAATCTCGCGACTTCTAGTTATGACTTAACGCTGGGCGAATGGTTCTATCGCGAACAGCATCACTCTAAGTATCATCACAAAATCTACAATATTTATAGCAAAGCGGATACAGATTACGTGTGGGGCGAGAAACCTTATCGGGCCGAGAAGGCCAAGGACGTCTTCCAACGCTTCAACTTTGATTACGATAATATCAGTCCGGATGACCGGATTATTCTGCTTGAGCCGGGCGAGACAATCCTTGGCCACACCAATGAATTTATCGGTGGCAAGAAGCACATCACCACCATGATGAAGGCGCGCTCATCCTTCGGCCGAGTCTTCATCTCTGTCTGCAAGTGTGCTGGCTGGGGCGATGTGGGCTACACCAATCGCTGGACGATGGAAATTACCAATAATTCTACACGATACAGTATTCCCCTAGTTGTCGGCCGCAGAATCGCGCAGATGATCTTCTTTGAAACTGGCGAAATTATGGGTGACGATTACACTAAAACCGGCAAATACAACAAAACGACGGATATTAAAAAGTTAGAAAAAACCTGGAAACCAGAAATGATGCTGCCGACCCTGTGGCGCGATCGCGAATTGCGAAAGAAATAATTTAAAAACTAACCAACCACCTCAATCCCCGCCGAGCGAGCCGAGCCTAAAACTGTTTTTACAGCTGATTCGATAGTTGTAGCATTCAAGTCAGGCAGTTTCTTCTCCGCAATCTCGCGGATTTGCTTCATTGTCACTTTGCCGGCTTTCTTCTGATTATTCTTGCCCGAACCACCTTCTACACCTGCTGCTTTGAAAAGTAATGACGAAACTGGCGGCGTTTTGAGAATAAAATCAAATGATCTGTCAGCATAAACAGTAATTTCGGCCGGGATCAGATCGCCTTTCATATTCGCTGTAGCGTCGTTGAAGCGCTTAACGAAGTCGCCGATCGGGATACCGGCCTGACCGAGAGCTGGACCCAACTTCTGCCCCGGCACGGCCGCGCCGCCTGGGATCACGAGTTTGAGCTTTTTAGTAATTTGTTTAGCCATAATCTAGTTGAGACTTTAAACTACCTTAAATCTTCTTGATTTGCAAGAAGTCGATCTCCACCGGTGTCTCGCGGCCGAAGAGGGAGACCAGCACCTTCACTTTGCCCCGCTCATCGTCCAGCTCGCTCACTTTACCTTCGAAATCTTTAAACGGTCCGTCCGTAATCTGGATCGCCTCACCGATGGAAAAGTCGATCTTGTGCTTCACGTTATCTGTGTCCATGCGCGCAAACAAGCCAGCAATCTCGCTAGCGTCCAGCGGCACTGGCACCACACCCGAGCCGACGAAGCCCGTCACGCGTGGCGTATTGCGCACCACGTACCAAGAATCTTCCGTCACCATCATCTCCACCAACACATAGCCGGGGTAAATCTTTTCTTCCACCGTCACGCGCTTACCGCCTTTGACTTTCACCTTTTTCTCCGTGGGCACGATAACTTGAAAGATTTTATTGCCCATGTCGAGCGATTCAATTCTCTGCCGCAAGTTACGCGCCACGGCGTTCTCGTAGCCGGCATAAGTGTGGATGGCATACCATTGTCGCTCTGGTGGCAGTTCTTGTTTGCTCATGTTTAGCTAAAAATTAATTTTAACAACCAGCTAAAGATCACATCAAACAGACCCAAGAATAGCGCCACGCCAAGCGACAAGACGACAACAACGATAGTGTAGACAAGAGTTTGGCGCCGCGTGGGCCAAGTGACCTGTCGCAGTTCCACTCTCGTCTCGCGAAAATAATTAGCTAATCCCATTTTGTTTATTTTATAGTATTTTAACTGATTTATTTAGTTTAAAAAACGCCCCGGGGGCTTAGGGCTAGTATGGGCTAAGCGCCAGCGAAAGTCAAGTCAAAAAAAACGCCCAGGCCGGATAAACCAGACTAGGCGCTTGGAATCGAACATTGAGGAATCAGTTGGGGTATGGTGGCCACTCATCTGGAAAAATAAACTTTGTCCCCAGTTCTGTGGCCACACCGGTCCGGCCAATGAAGACGGTTGATCTCCCGTCCATAGGCATAACCTTAAAAACTTGCGAAGCGGCCATCCTGATCCTGCCATCCCTGGGTATGGCCACGGGGGTAAGCTTTCCATCGTGTCCGATGGAAAAGACCTTGGCCTTCCTCTGGCGTAGAGTCGGAGACGGCTCGATGAAAGCGTTGGATCTAACATCAATCATCGCCAACTTACCAAACACCAGATCATCACGACCGCCAATAATGAGTTGCCCAATATGGACATGGACACTTTTTTCCACTACCGCTGGAGCGTTCATTACAGAAATCCTTTTCTAATTTTTAACCCCCCAAGACATGAAAGAAAACTATCGGGTTGACTGTGGATGTGGGGCAAAGGGTTTTTCGGGTTTAGGCGGCCCGGGACCCTTGGGGAGAGATCCCCCTTCAGACTTAGACGATCCGTGGGTAAAAAAGCCAACGATCTCTCCCCGCGGAGTCTGGATCTGTGGAACTGAATCACCGGAATAAGGTTCAGTTCGATGGGGACCATCTTTAGAGCCATCAAAAATAACCATGACACTTTCCTCCTTCTACAAACTCAACTTCTTCCCCTCAATGTTGTTCGATTGGGAAAGAACAATTTGTTTTTTGATCATCTTGGGACGCCGCGCGGCGCCAGAAACAAGACAATCACAGCAGACTTTAGTCTAGTCTAAAAGGTAGCGGGCTGTCAAGCGTTCGGACAGTGGATTATCTGGATTAAGAAAAAGAAAGCCCCAAGCGCAGTAACGCGCCCGGGGCTTGGGATTTCTGTGGTTTTAAGGCCACAGCAGAAGCAGACTCAACAGGAAGCGGCGACAGACGGATTAGAATGGATCAAGTGAACCAGCCCGTCCAGATCTCTGATCACATGGTGAGCACCGGCGTGCCGAAGCGCATGCATCGTGGGATTGCCACGGGTACAACCAACCACCTTCACACCGGCATCACGGCCATCGCGTGCATCCGAGATCAGATCTCCAACCAAGCAAGTCGATTCTGGATCCACACCAGCACTGGCACAGAGACGTCTGATCGCCTCAACCTTGTTAGAAGCATTGCCAACAATAGCATCGAAGTAGTCGGCCAAACCCCGCTCGGTAAAGCGCTTCTCCAAGCTCGCCTGATGATGCCCGCTCACGATTGCCAAGCGCACATTAGCATCGGCAAGCGCCTGAAGCGTGTTGATCACGTCAGGGAAGAGTGGCGCCTCATCATGTCTTGCCGCCGAGAAATAGGCCCGGGTAATTTCCTCGTCAGTACCCTTAACACCAAGCTCTCGATAGTAAACCGAGAAAGGTGTCTGGACTGTCTTCAGAAAGTCGTCGTAGCTAGGCACTCTCAAACCCTGACCCAGCTGAGCAAAGACCGCCCGACAACCTCGATACATCTCTGGCGCGCTATCCACCAAGACACCGTCAACATCAAAAATAACTTTCTTAAACACGTAACTCTCCTTCTGAAATATTTTCTGGTTTTACTGTTTTGGTCCTAGTTTATTTGAGCCGAGACTCCACCTGCTCCACGAGAGCAAGGAAGTCGTGATTGTTCGCAAAGTCCAGCGACTCGCGCTCGACTGTTAGCACCTTCATTCCTGTTTTATCTGCTGTAAAGAACTTGGCATGCAAGTCGTTGACTGGCAAAACGGTATTCTGCAGATAAGCCTCTGATTGATCAAAGGCTCGCCCGCCGGATGCCAAGAAACGCCTGATACCCGCCTCTGATATCTTAAGCCAGATCACCAGGTCAGGCAAGCTGAGCCAATTACGATCTAGATCTATCACTTCTCGCATCAAGTCGCGCTCCCAGCCAGATAAAGTCGTCTCGACATAAAGGCTAGTGCTCATCCAAAAAGTGTCCATAATCACCACACGGCCCAGTTCTCGCTCTTGTTGAGCGACTAATTGGCTCTTGGCCAGTTGCGAACGGAACCACAATTGCCGCCCGAGATGCCACTTATCCTCGGCAATACTTTCCGCTAGCCAATCGGGAAATTTTTCCGCGCCGGAACCGTTATCACCCTCGAGAAATAATTTAGCATCATAATGCGCTGCCAACTTTTTTGCCAAAAAAGATTTCCCGCTCCGTGGCGCCCCCACAATTGCAATGATTTTGCCAGATTTGTTCATGTTGATTAAAACATTATCACAATTTCATTATTAAAAGTACAAATAAACAGAAGGGCCCCGCGCGTAAAACGCGCGGGGCCAAAACTTCCAACTTACTCAACTCGTCGCGCTACCAAGATATTCGCGAATCTGTTCCCCGGTCACACCTTGGTGGAACAAGGCCGAAGCGCGACAGTAGTCTGCGACCAAGAACTCGGCCTGAGCGACAAGGGCAGAAACAAGACTTTCGTGCTTCTCCGCCGATCCTACCGTGGCACTGACCCTGAGGTAATTCAAGATGCCCGAGATCTGATTCGGGTTGCAAAGCACAAGCCGACGACCCTTAGCCGCCGCCCGCAAGAGAGTTGGCCCGCCGATGTCAGTCTTATCGATCACCGACCGGAGCGTGCGATCTGCTTTGCTGATCTCGTCTTGGAGTGGGTAGAGATCAACGAAGACCAAATCAATGAACGGAGCGTCGATTCGTTTCAACTCTGCCAGATCGTCCAGATTATTCCTAGCCAAGAGACCAGCGTGGATCTTGCGAGAAAGCGTCACCACCCGATGGTCCAAGATTGGCTCACCAACGAGGTCAGCCACGTCTCTGGACTCAACGCCTTTCTCCACCAGATACTTCCGCGTACCTGACGAAGCTAAAATGTTCCAGCCAAGATCGGTCAGACCTTGAGCCAAATCTTCCACGCCAGTCTTGTCATAAGCCGACAACAAAGCGCTTCTTGTTCTAGCTACAGTAATCATTTTTGTACCTTCCTTTTCTTGTAGAAGTTCTGTATATCTATATCGTATGTCCAAGTGCCAACCAAGATACTACTCAGAGAACAACAAAAAGCAAGACTCTTTTCCCCCAATAGAGCTAATGCCACTTTTCTGCTAGAGTGGCAGAAATGATTGAAAATGCTCTAGGCGCAACAGAAAAGATCTGGGACGTAATCGTTGTTGGTGGCGGACCAGCCGGGATGATGGCCGCCGGCACGGCGGCGGAGCGTGGCGCGCGCGTAATCTTATTAGAAAAAAATAATAAATTAGGCGAGAAATTGCTGATCACTGGCGGTGGGCGTTGTAACGTCACCAATTCAGAATTTGATACGCGAAAATTATTAGAAAAATTTAAAGGCGGCGGAAAATTCCTCTTTTCGGCTTTCGCGCAATGGTCTGTGGCCGAAACTCTAGACTTTTTCCACACCAGAAACATGCCCACAAAAGTGGAAAACGAATTGCGCACTTTTCCGGTTTCTAACTCAGCGCAGTCTGTCTGGGATGTTTTAGTTGAGAATTTACAGAAAAATAAAGTGACTGTTTTATCTAATTCTAGCGTCACAGAAATAATTTGTGAGAATAAAGTAATTACCGGCGTGAAATTGAAAAATAAAAAAATAATTCTGGGTAGAAATATTATTATTGCGACTGGTGGCACTTCCCGACCAGAAACTGGCTCGACTGGTGACGGTTATAAGTGGCTCAGAGCGCTGGGCCACACGGTGATCGAGCCAGAACCATCGCTGGTGCCAGTAATGTTGAAAGATAAGTGGATCAAGAATCTCGCCGGCGTAAGCTTGGCTGATACGAAAATTACAGTTCTGCAAAACAATCAGAAACAGCAAATCGCAAAAGGCAAAATTCTCTTTACGCATGTGGGCCTGACCGGGCCAATGATTCTCAACTTAAGCAAAGATATTGGCGAACTATTGAAGTATGGCGAAGTCACACTCGTGCTCGATTTATTACCAAAACAAGATTATGGCGAGTTAAATAAATCGCTGCAAGAATTATTTAAAAGTCATGATAAGAAAAAGCTCCGCAATGCTCTAGCCGAGATTATCCCCACCGCGCTAGTGCCAGTGATTCTCGAGCTCGCCGAGATTGCGCCAGAAACGCCGTGCCACAGTGTGACGCGCGAAGCGCGAATAAAGCTCGTGCAAACACTAAAAAGTGTTCCACTGGCTGTAAAAAAATTATTGGGCGTCGAGAAAGCGGTAATCACCAGTGGCGGCGTGGCGATCCACGAAGTTGATTTCAAACATATGCGCTCCCGACTTTACCCCAATCTCTACTTGATCGGCGACATTCTCAACATCGATCGCCCAAGCGGTGGCTACAGCCTGCAACTCTGCTGGACTTCCGGCTTTGTAGCTGGCTCAGCGGCGAGTGCTAGTTAATCTCCTGTTCGATGACAAATTCATTGCCATCCATATCGGCAATTACCGCATCGTACCAACCCCACTCCTGTTTGATCGGCTTTTCTACTACTTTTGCTCCCGCCTTTTCAGCGTCTTCTAAAAACTTGAAAATGTCACCCACTTGAAACGTAAACGATTTTCTATTTCCAATGTTCTTAATCCCCCAATCAGAACTTCGATATGGGGCATTTTCTTCAATATTAAACTCGATATTACCCAATTCCCCTTGCATAAATGGCGGTCTGAAATCTGTGACTTTTATCCCAAAAACATTCTCGTAGAACGGTCTCGCCTTATTCAAGTCCGAAACACCGACAAGCAGCACTCCGAGTTTCACTTTTTGCATTCCAAAATTCTAGCAGTTTAAGCTTTAAAAGTCCCGAGCTTACTTCTCCAAATCTAACGTCTCGTCAATCCGAATTTTCGCTACAAATTCTGGCACGTGGCTCACGAGGACCATGGCGCCTTCGTATTTATTGAGCGCCTCGGCGATTATAGGAAGGTGCCGGAAGTTGATGTGATTCGTCGGCTCATCGAGAATTAATAATCCCGGCTTTTGTAAAACCAATCGCGCAAAAGCGACTAAACCTTTTTGCCCTTCCGACAAACTGCCAATTTTGCTTCTAATCAAGTCCGAAGTGATTAAAAAACCCGCCGCGGTGACTCTCATATTTTCTTCTACTTTCTCTCGCATTACAGACAAGAGCGACTGATGAACTGTGTCTTCGAAATTTAAAGTCGAGAAATCCTGACGATAATAGCCAACGACTGTGCCGGGCAGAATTACCGAGCCACTCGCTTTATTCTCCGCAATTGCTTCGAGCAATGTGCTCTTGCCAATACCATTCGGCCCACTCAAGAGCAAATGCTGTTTCTGACGCAAGATCACATTCGCTTTGCGCTTGACCGGTTTATGCGTTTTGAAATTTAGCGTGGTGAAGTCTGTAATCGTGAGAATGTTGCCAGTCAGATTAGCCTGAGTGGGAATCGTAAACGGTCGAATCGTTTTATCCTCACGTCTCGTATCCACTTTCGCTTCTTCCAGTTCTTCGGCTTTGTCGCGCATCCGGCGCGCCACCAGGCGCATTTGCCCGCCTTTGTTCGCAAAAAAGTTCGCTTTATCTTTATTAGCCTGAATCTCTTTCGCTAACTGCGCATTTTTGCGATTCTCTTTCTCCACTCTCGCCGCAATTTGCTTTACCACGTCGAAATAATTGCCCTGATATTGCTCAATTTTTCTCGTAAAAATATCGAGATATAAAACGCCGTCAGTAAAAGCGTTGAGAAAGTCTGAGTCATGAGAAATTACCAGAACCGTTTTCTCGTAATTTTTGAGAAAATCTGTGAGATGCGCGATGCCCGCTTTATCTAAGTTGTTAGTCGGCTCATCAAGAAGTAATAAATCCGGATTTTGGATTAGTGCCGAAGCGAGCAAGAGTCGCGCTTGTTGACCGCCCGAGAACGAGCGCATGATTCGCTCATGCATTTTGACATGACCACGCAAGTTCACGACTTCCAACACTTCGTCAATCTTGGGATCAATGTCGTAAACTTTATTTTTAAAACCTTTCGCAAAGAACTCGCGCACGGTTAGATCTAATTCGTCTCTGGGAATCACCTGCCGCGAGAGCGCCACAGTCTGACCTTGCCCGACAATCACGCTCCCCGACTCTGGCTTGAGATCGCGATTAATTAGTTTAAAAATTGTGCTCTTGCCGCCACCGTTCTGCCCCATGATAGTGATTTTAGAATTCCGACGCACAGAGAAACTCACCTCTTCCAAGATAGGTTTATTCTGCTCGTAAGCAAAGCTAACTTCGTCAAAACGCAAAATAACTTCGTCGCGCGACATAGCTGTGAGCCTAGCACAAATCTCGCACTCGCGATATCACCGACCCTCGCTTATTTCTTAACTTTCTTCGGCTTTTTCTTGTTTCTCTGTTGTCTATTATTCCCTTTCGCCATAATTTTTTGCTTAGCTGTTAATTAAGTTTAATTATAGCAGACCAAGAGCTCTCAATAAAACTAGAACTATTTTTCCGTCACTAGAATAAAATGCTGGAAAGGAAAAGCGAAACCATCATCTGTTTTGTAATTTTCCAGAAAAGCGACGATTTCTTCTCGGTGCGTCATAAACTTTTGCTTACGCTCCGGCACGCCGTTGCTAGCGACGAAAGATAATGCCGCGATCATGTCCTCTATGTTATCTGCTTTTACGGTCGTGACCACTTTTCTGACTGTTGTTTTCCCTAACGAAGATAAGAGATTAACCATATTCTCAAAGATTGCCGGATAATCTCCCGGGTTAAGTAAGCCAAGCTGCTTGATGAGCCTAGTCCAATCGTCTTCTTCGCCTCGATAAGTAACGATGACCAGAACGCCATTTTGGTTAAGAAACTGCCACGCGGCGTTGATAAATTCTTCGTGATCAGGATGAAGATAAGAAAAAACGTGAGAAAACAGGACTGCGTCATATTTTTGGCTAAGCTCTATTGGGAAAGCGCTGTTTATTACTTCCAAACCAGCTTCTCTTAACGCCAGAGCATATTCTTTCTTTGTCTCAACAGCAGTATATTTCGAAACTTGTCGTGACAATGGTATGGCCATCAGGCCATTGCCGGCGCCCACATCGAGCAGAGAACGGCACTGATGCCGCCTCAATTCTTCCGTGATTTCTGCCAGCAAAACTTCTTTCTCATTTGTATAATCAAGAAACTTTTGGAAATCACCAATGTAGCCAGTTTCCATACTCAAAACTCTAACAGTTTAAACTCAAAAAGTCATCGATTATTCCAACGTCCTCTATTTGGGGTGCCTACTGGGAATCGAACCCAGATTGAGAGATCCACAATCTCTAGTGTTAACCGTTACACCATAGGCACCATGCTTGTCAGCCTCGGGCTGGCGTGTCTCCCTTCGCCTACTCGTAAGTAGGTTTCTCCTCCTTTATACCAGACTTATGGTTCTCTAGTCGAGCCAGCGCATAGAGGAGCGAAGATAGCCTGTTCAAATAAGCCAGCGAGAATTCGCCAAGTTTCTCGCCAATCACCGACCGCTCTGCCCGGCGAGCCACCGTGCGCGCATAGTCCAAGTGCGCGGCCAGTTCGCTCCCGCCGGGGAGGAAAAAAGTGTGAATCGCTGGCAAGAGCTTTTCTATCTGTTCTACTCTCTCGCCTAAATTTTTTACTTTACTTTCTTCAATATTTTTTGGCACGCCAGCCAGCTCAGCTTGAATAATAAACAAATTCTGTTGCACTTCGGCTAATTCTGACTGAACTTCAGCGCCAGCTTTCGCCTTGCACACGCCGAGCCAAGAATTTAACTCATCTAAACTTCCCAACGCTTGTATTCTACTCGAATTTTTGGAGATTCTAGCGCTAGAGCCAAATAAGCTCGTCTCACCACTGTCGCCTTTGCCAGTAAACAACATGTGCTCTCGGTAGGAATCGAACCTACATCGCAGGTTCCGCAAACCTGCGTTCTATCCATTGAACTACGAGAGCTTATTTTTACCTTAACACAAAAGCTTAGAAGCCGAAATAGTCAGATAAAATGTCAGCCAAACTTTCTTCTTGTCTCACTTCCGGCAAGTTGCGGTTTCTTAAGTATTCGCGCACGGTCTCGGCATTCACGCTCTCCACCAGCGGCACCACAATGTGTGGCAGGACTAATCTATCAGACTCCAGAATAATTTTCCGCCTGTTGTGATCCTCGATAATCCAGAAAGATTTGAGTTGGTCGTAAGGATAGAGCCGAGTGTGGAAGCGCACGCCCCTGCGCGTGAGCGCGAACTTGATCACCTCTGGCGGCCGCGCGCCGTACATCATCACCGCAAAGGCGGCAATCACGATCATAATCGCCAGCAAGAGATTAACAGTAAAGAGCGCAACGAGCACCAGCACGCCAGCCACCGTGGCCACGCCCCAGTACCAGTTCTGGGTCTTGGGATAATAAGTATATTCTGGCGCTGACCACTCGATTACTTCAATCGTCGACATCAATTAATTATAACACGAACTAAAAAACAATTTTGGCGACATCTTATGTTTATAATCACAGACTGAGAAACTCTAGCGCTTCTTTGCTTTAAGAATAAAGAAACCTGGATATTTTTTGCCCTCAATAAACTCGGCCGCTGGATCCCAGCGTTCGTCGTAGGCCTGAACATCAAAATTTTGGAACAAAAAATCGTTTAAAAACTCCGTCATCACGTGAGTTGGCTCTTTGACTAAAATCGAATTATTTAAAATATTTGAATCAACTATCTTTTGTTCAAAATAGTCGGCATTATTTTGTTTTTTCTCGAAAAATTGCCGAAAGGGGTGTACCACCAAATACATCATCACACCTCCCGCCTTCAAAACCCGATGAATTTCTGAAAAAACAGGTCTCATATCAGTAGAAGTCTGGATAGCATATTTACTAAGCACAATATCGAAAAAATTATCTGCAAAGGGTATACTTTCGAAAAGGCCAACTCTGATATCCGCCTCAGGATTTCTCTCTTTTGCAATCTTGACCAACTCCTCTGAAGCGTCTAGCCCGAATGTCTCTGCGCCCAAATTTTTGTAATAAACCAGATCAAGTCCGTCACCGCAAGCAAGATCAAGGAGCCGCATTCCTGGCTTTACAAAATCAAGATGACCATAAAAGATCTCTCGATTTAATCGATTGCTTTTTACCCCAAGATCCTGATTCTTCGAAAAATCACCCGCAAAATTATTGTATTGTTTCGATAAATCCATAGTGGAATGCTAACTTGAATGACGCGTTAACTAATTAAGAATAAACACCAAGTAAAACCAAACTTTTCTTCTGAAATCACCTGATAATAGTACCCCAATTTATTTATAATCTCTTTTATTCTAGCAGGGTCAGAAATTGAAAACCAGGTTAAATAAATCTGACCATTTTTATTAAGATACTCTCTCGATTGCTGTAGAAACCGCTCGACCAAGCTCGTGGTTTGTTCTTTCATGTCCCAGATCTCATCATCAATCGGTAAATTAGCGAAGATATAATCAAAACTGCCAGTCACATTCTGATACAAATCAGATTTTATTAAATCGATATTTTTTAATTTAGATGCAGAAATGTTTTCTCGAGCGTTAGCAAGCGCAACTTCGCTGTTATCCACCGCTACGACATGGCGAGCCAGGTTCCTAGCACACTCAATAGCTATTACACCAGTACCGGTTCCCATATCCAAGACATCGCAATTTTTTACAACAGGCAAATGCCGTAGAATAATCGAGGTTGAATTGGTAACCACCGAATCGGGTGTAAAAACCCCATCTTTAACCAAAATCTTTTGACCAGAGATCACTATCTCGTAATCATCGTGGCTAATCAGATCCTTAAAATTATTCATGATTATCTGGCGGATGGGGTGAGATTCGAACTCACGATACGGTTTCCCGTATGACAGTTTTCAAGACTGTTGCCTTAAACCACTCGGCCACCCATCCTGGCTTATTCCATCCTGCTTACCCACCAAGTTTCTCGCTTGATGAACCATCCTGAATCCTAGCGACTAAGAAGAGATAAATCAACGGCAAGATCGCAAAAGAGTTGACTACCAGAATGGCGATGAACCAAGTCTTCTGCCCTCGCTTGGCCGCGTACCAGAGACCAAAACCCTTGGCGACGAGGTCCACCAAGATCAGTGGCCCAAGCCACCAGAACTGCACTAATTGTTGTACTGTCTCGGTTGTGAACATTGTCATATTTATCTATGTTAACATAAGTAATAATTATGCGTTATCTTGGCATTGATTACGGCGCGCAAAGAGTTGGACTCGCCTTGTCTGATGAATCGGGGAAAATCGCCTTCCCCGAAAGTATTTTAAATAACCGCAAAGACTTGGTGGAGAAAATCGCCAACTTGTGTGGGCAGAAAAAAGTGGGGAAAATTGTGCTTGGTGAATCGCTAAATTATCAACGCCAAGATAATCAGATTATGAAAGAGATTCGGGAATTTAAGAAAGATCTAGAAACTAAGACTAATTTAGAAATAATTCTGGAACCGGAGTGGCTAACCTCGATGCTCGCCAAGCGTGCACTAGATGGTCAGGCTAATTCTGGCAAAAAAATGGCGCGAATGGATGACTCGGCCGCCGCGCTGATTCTCCAAACTTATCTTGATAGGTTATAATATAAGTGATGAAAGTGGGACTCTTTGCCAAGCTCTTCCCGCCGCCAAGATACTTGGCGTTACCAGCTGATGGTTTAGATTTGTCTGACCGGTCACTCAAGTTTGTGCGCTTGCGAACGGGCAAAAGCAGTTTAGAACTTAGCGCTTACGGTGAGAAAGTTCTGCCGCTCGATATTGTCCAAGCGGGCGAGATCAAAAATAAACCGGCCTTAATTGAGATTCTTAAGCAGGCTAAACTAGAATGGAAACTAGAGAATGTGGTGGCCGCCTTGCCGGAAGAAAAAGCCTACATTGCCCGGATGCCAATCGTGGGCGCAGCGGCCAATGGCGACTGGCGTGAATTGATTGAGCTGCAGCTGGAAGAATACGTGCCCTTGCCGCCGGGCGAGACAGTCTTTGATTACGAGCCGGTACAGATCCGGCCCAACACCACCTCGCTAGCGCCGGCGGCTTTAGTCTCCGCCCTGCCGGCGCAACTAGTTCAAGATTATGAGGAAGTCCTGCAAGCGGCTGGTCTGCGGCCGCGCGCTTTTGAAATTGAAGCGCAAGCGGTGGCGCGAGCGCTAGTGCCAGTGACGAGTCGCGAAACGGCGATGATCATCGACTTTGGCAAAACGCGCACGAGCTTCTTTATTGTCCGCGGCCAGCAAGTCTTATTCACTTTCACTTCGGCGCAACTCGGCGGAGATATTATCACTCGCGCGCTGGAGAAAAGTCTGAACTTAAAAACGCCCGAAGCCGAACAAGTTAAGTTCACGCGTGGCTTGCTGGCTGGTGAGGATAGCGCAGCCCGCCTCACGGCCATTGTGCCGGCACTCTCCGTGCTCCGCGACGAAGTGCTTAAGCTCCAGAGCTTCTGGCATGATCATTGGCAAGTGGTGGAGGAACGCGTGGCGCTCCAGCGCGCCGTGCTCTGCGGCGGCGAGGCGGCCCTGCCCGGCTTGGTGGAGTATCTCAATGCTCACTTGCCGCTCCAGGTCGAGCTGGGCCAAGTTTGGAACAATGTGCTGGAGCTCAATCAAACTGTGCCTGATTTATCCCAAACCGCCTCGCTCCGCTATGCCACAGCCATCGGCCTCGCCCTCAAGACTTTTATCCCCAACTAAACTCATGATTAACCTCCTCACACCAGCGACCAAACTGCAGTTAAGACAAGAAATCCGTCACCGGAGACTGGTGGTGGCTGGTTTTATCATTTTAGCGCTCTTGATTGTGGCGCTAATCCTGGGCAGTTTGATTTTGTGGCAACTGCATCGCGAAACTAATGCGCTAGCGACGACCAGTAGCGAGCCAGACGCCGCCGCACTGGCCCGCCAAGCCACCAAGCAAGAGTTACAAGCCGCGAGTGCTGACTTGCAAGCGATCAAGAGTCTACCACCGCGCGCGGCTCTCACCGCGCTCTGGCGAGCCACGCTCGCCAGCCAACCGGCTAGTGTGGCACTAGCCGGTTGGCGGTGGCAGGCTGGCGCCGGCACCGAGAGCGCCACGCTCGAGATCGCCGGCCAAGCCGCGACGCGAGCAGGATTGCTCCAGTTTATCGAGACACTTAAGCGCGACGAGAGATTTGCAAATGTTGAGTCGCCAGTTTCCAACCTGATCCGGAGCAAGGATATCGACTTTACACTCAAACTAACACTCGCGCGAGCCAAAAATTAGCCAATCAACATGCCAGAAAATAATAACCAGCAAAACAAGAATAGCCTGTCGCTCGGCTGGCTAGTGATTGCTATCGACCTAATCGCCTTGCTAGCGCTAGCTGGTGGCATTTGGTATGGCCTACACGCTCAAGAAAGATATCGAGAATTACTGCTAGAGAAAAATGTGGCTAATCTGGAAGCCTCGCAAGAAACTGACTGGCAGGCAATGCTGGCCGAGACCGTCACGGCACGCCAAGCTCTGCACGATTCGCTCATTAGCGCCGACGCTTTGCCGGAATTTATTGATCAACTAGAGACGCTCGCTACCAGCACCGGCACGGAACTAACACTCAATAGCGTTACTCCAGCTGATAAAACGAGCAAGCTCAAGATTGCGCTCACGGCCAAGGGCTCGTTTAGCCAGCTCTGGCACTACGCGGCCTTGCTGGAGCAATTACCCACGCAGTTTACTTTTACTCAAGTCACACTGAGTCGCCAAGGTGTAGAAGAAAATAAAAAAGCGCCAGAGTGGCAACTGCAAGCTAGTCTGGATTTATAATTAATCATTTAAAATAAAATCATGTTTAGTTTATTTAAAAAAAATCCCAAACCACCACCCTTCCAACCCGAGCGCGATTGGCGTTGGTTGCTGGCCGGGGCTCTCGCTTGCGTGATTATCTTGCTTGCCGTTTACGCTTGGCTAAACTATCAGCTCAATAATTATCCTGCTTATTTAAATAATCTGAGCAATGATCCAGAAAACCCGGCTATCATTTCTGCCAGTTCTACTCTACCCAAGCTCAACCGTGCTGAATTGCAAAAATACAGTGACGAATTATCTGCCCGCCAGGCTAAGCTTGACACACTCTTGATTGCGCCAGAAAAAGTGACTGATCCGTCGATCTAGTTGTGCCCCCGCGAGGAATCGAACCTCGAATAGCGGCTTAGAAGTCCGCAGTTATATCCATTTAACTACAGGGGCTTGCTTCTTCCGAAACACTTCAACTGTACATAAGTTTTCCGCCTATGGCAATTCGCACATCTTATTTCGCACTTGGCAATTTCCCGCCGAACCGACGCCCAAGAATAGTGGCCAGAAAGCATTTTGGATATTTGCTTAAACTTTTTGCTTGGACGAACGTGGTCAAACTCAAGTACCACCGGATCATCCTCTCCACAATCAACACACCTCTTCGACGACAGGTACTCGAATAGTTGTTCCCTGACTCGCAGGCGATGTCTTTTCTGTGCTTCGTATAAGTCCTTTTTGAGTTTGTACGGCACATAGGGATTATAGCATGAGACTCTAACCCCAATCAAGCCAAGTCAAATGTGGGCGATAAGGGATTTGAACCCCTGACCTTCGCTGTGTAAAAGCGCTGCTCTACCACTGAGCTAATCGCCCAAAACATTTCCTTACTTCCCCCTCCAGCATAAGTGAGAAAGTGAGTTCTGACAAACTTTCTAGATTTAGAGAATAAAAAAGAGTGAGGCTGGATTGCCCCACTCGTGCCCTATTTTTTCTCCCTTGCGAGAGCGCGGACTCGGGGACACCTCGATCCGACCTTTGGAACAATGCCAGTCTAGTTGTCGCCCTCACGAAAGTCAGTGAGATACTTATGAGCCAAACTTGCCCATCTCACCTGATCGGAAGAAGAAACGACTTCGCTAACATAGACATACATTACGTCCACATGGCGAGAAAATTCATGGCCACCACAAGATCGGAGAAAAACTCTGCCACCGTTGATCTTTGTAACACAGACAATGTCATCTGGTTCAACACTGTCTCGCTTATCTCCTACCTCCTTTCCGTAAACAATGAAATCACCTCTCTTGCTCTTAGGCAATTCGGCCCTGATTTCGTCTTTGGCCTCTCGAGTTTCTTTCGGAAGAGAGGCATAAAAAGCTGCCGTCCTTTTCTTTTGTCTTTCCACAAGGAAGGCATCGCCCGAAAACAAAACCCAGATGACACCGCCAAACACCACAATTACCGCCAGTACAAAGGCCATTATTGGCTTCACGGGAATATCCTCCAAAAATGTTATCTCAACTTAACCAACGACCATCGTCAGTCAAAGAACTTGTACCGACTCCCACCCTATCACACTAGAGTTAAGAAGTCAAGTATGCTAGGATGAGCAGATGAGAATCCCCGTAATCTATCAGGACGAAAACATCTTGGTGGTAAATAAGCCTGTTGGTGAGGACGTGTACGCTGTGGAAGCGCAATTGGCGAAGAAAGACAAGAATATCAAGCTCGCGCACAGACTGGACCGCGATACGAGTGGCCTGTTATTGCTCGCGAAAAATGAAAAGATGAGCGAGTGGCTCAAAGCGCAATTTAAAGAGCGAAAAATTAAGAAAGTCTATCGCGCGATTGTGGCTGGAAACTTGAAAGCGGAAGCCGGTCGGCCGACGGGGACAATCACCGCCGCGATTGGCCGGCATCCAAGCGATGCGCGCCGGCGGATTGCTGGCGGTCACGCCGTGGGTGAGAAGCGCGAAGCGGTGACACATTATCAGATTCTCCAGAACTTCCCCGCGCGTGGTGGTAGCGGCAAAGGCTACACTTATCTCGAAGCGAGACCGGTCACGGGCCGCACGCATCAGCTCCGTGTGCACTTTAAGTATCTCGGCTTCCCGATTGCTAGTGACCGGCTCTATGCGCCGCACACTAAGTCTCTGCCCGGGCTGGAGCGTCAGGCACTACACGCGTACCAGCTCACCGTGCCAATGCCAGATAAGACAGAAAGATTTTTTGAAGCCCCAATTCCAGCGGATTTTGCCAAAGCCCTAGCAGACTTGAAGACTTAACCAGCTTGTGCTAGATTGTGACTCTTATGGCATTTAAGATTTCCCCCGTAGATGTGACCAAGCGCGCTAAACTAGATTTGCGCGCTGGCTACACCGTGCGTGTGTGGCAGAAAATTCAAGAAAAAGGCAAAACTCGCCTGCAAGCGTTTGAAGGCTTGGTTATCGCGCGTAAGCATGGCAAAGAAGCTGGTGGCACTTTTACCGTCCGCCGGATCGTGGGCGGCATTGGCGTGGAGAAAATCCTGCCTATTTATTCCCCAAATATCGATAAAATTGAAGTCTTGAAAAAGGCTCGAGTCAGACGTTCTAAACTCTATTACGTACGCGAGAAAGCGGCCAAAGAAGTCCGCCGCCAGATGCGCAACCTCTTTACCACTAAAGCCGAGGCTGACGAAGTCCTCGGTGAAGAGACAGAAAAAGTAGAAACAAAACCAGAGGCTGAAGTGACCGAAACAGCGACGGCTTAGTTTTTGTTATAATCTCCCAAGTAAACAAGCGCGGGCTTGTCCGCCTGTGGCGGATGGCGAAATCTGCCGTAGGCAGACGAGCTGGCAGACACAAAATGATTTTTGTTTACGTCATACAAAGTTTGAAAAAGAATTTTAAATATGTCGGCATCACCAGAGATCTGGCCGACAGACTGAAGCGACACAATGGTGGAAGAAATCGAAGCACAAAGTTGTCTGCTCCTTTAATAATCATCTACACTGAAAAATTCGAAAGCTATAGTGAAGCTAGAATCAGAGAAAAATTCCTAAAAAGTGGTGCTGGACGAGAATACCTTAATACTTTAAGCTCTTAATACCGCGCGGAGGCAGACTTGCCCGCCGCAGGCGGGCGCACTACACTAAGAAACAAGCGCGGGTGGCGAAACTGGCAGACGCACTACCTTGAGGTGGTAACGCCCGCAAGGGCATGGAGGTTCAAATCCTCTCCCGCGCACCAAAACAAAAACCGTCCAGTTGGACGGTTTTTGTTTTTACTTTGTTTTAATCATCTTCGCCAATCTGGCTTTCTTCCTGGCGGCGTTGTTTTTCTTGATAATCCCCCGCTTCATGGCCTTATCGATCGCTTGATATACGTCTGGCAAGAGCTTGGCGTTAGGCGCTTTTACAAAAGCTTTCATCGCTTCGCGCATCGTCCGCTGGCGACGGAGATTAAAGGTCCGCTTGCGGGCGGAACTCCGGATAGCTTTCTTTGCTGACTTGATAATTGCCATAAATTTAATTAAGTACAGCTAGTATACTTAGATTAGAGAAAAAGGCAAACTTTTGCTATAGTCAGAGCCATGATTGGGCAACTGACCGGCACTATCGCCAAGCGTGGCGAGAAGCACGTTATCCTAGACGTCAACGGCGTCGGCTACCGCGTTAATCTCTCGCTGGAGGCACTCAAGCGACTAAAAAGTGAGAACGGGAACGAGATAGTAAAGTTCTGGACGCACTTGATTGTGCGAGAAAATGCACTAGACTTGTACGGCTTCTTGGAGCAACGCGAGCTAGACTTTTTTGAATTATTGATTGGCGTTTCGGGGATTGGACCGAAAAGCGCGATTGCAATTTTATCGCTCGCGCCGCCAGAAGTGCTAGAGAAAGCGATCACGGCAAGCGATGCTGGCTATCTCACGAAAGTTTCCGGCATTGGCCGGAAAAGTGCGGAAAAAATAGTTTTAGAACTGAAAGATAAACTGGGCAGTATCGCGCTGGCAGATACTAAGTCTACCGAACGACAAAGTGAGGCCGAGGCGATTGAGGCGCTGCAAGCGCTGGGTTACAGCTTGCGCGAAGCCCGCGAGGCGCTCCAGCGCGTGCCGGAAAGCGTAACAGAAACGAGTGAGAAGATAAAATTTGCGCTCAAGCAGTTGAGCAAATAAATATGCTAGAAAAGATTCTAGATTTTGGTCGCACACTGATTCCCGCAAGTTTGTTCCAAACTTTACAGCCGGTTTATCATTATTTGTTGGCCATGTTTGGTGCAGTTTTTTATCTTTTTCCCTCGCGAGAATTAACTGTGATTGCCGTTACGGGCACAAAAGGCAAAACCAGCACCGTGGAACTGATTAACGCGATCCTCGAAGCCGATGGCAAAATTACCGCTCTGGCCGGCACACTAAGAATTAAAGTCGCCGGCGACTCGCAACCAAACTTGTTCAAGATGACGATCAAGGGGCGATTTTTCTTGCAGAGATTCTTGCGTCGAGCGGTTAGGGCCGGTTGTACGCATGCAATAATAGAACTAACGAGCGAAGGCGCTAAACAATTTCGGCACAAGTTTATTGATCTAGATGCTTTAGTTTTTACCAATCTGGCGCCAGAACACATCGAGAGCCACGGTTCTTATCAGAAATATCTAGAAGCCAAATTAGAAATTGCCAAACAGCTAGCTAAATCTAAAAAATTAAATAAATTTATTGTCGTCAATGGCGATGATCAAGAACATGAGAAATTTTTGCAAGCAGTTGATGGTGAGAGCCAAGTGGAGAAAATTATTTATAAACTAACTGATGCCGAACCACACTATGCTGATGACAAAAGCACAGAACTAACGATCGAAAACAGCAGAATCAAAACGCGTTTGCCCGGGCGGTTTAATCTCTACAATCTACTCGGCGCCATCTCTCTTGCTCGCGCTTATCAAGTACCAGTCGCAACGATCAAAACGGCACTAGAAAGCTTTGCGGGAATCAGAGGAAGAATGGAACCGGTCGGCTGGCAAGAGTTCGATGTGCTAGTCGACTACGCGCACACACCAGATTCTCTCAAAGCCGTTTACGAAACGCTAAACCAGCGCCGGAAAATCTGTGTGCTCGGCGGCACGGGCGGCGGGCGCGACCACTGGAAGCGGCCACTGATGGGCCAGATTGCTGATGATTACTGTTACAGAATAATTCTGACAGACGAAGATCCGTATGACGAAGATCCAGAAAAAATTGTGCAAGAAGTGGCGAGCGGGATTAAATCGGGGAATTACGAAATAGTGCTAGACCGCCGTGAAGCGATCCGGAAGGCCGTGCAAATGGCCAAGAAAGATGATGTGGTGATCATCACTGGCAAAGGCACAGATCCGTACATTATGGGACCAAAAAATACCAAAACGCCCTGGAGCGATGCCAGCGTGGCTCACGAAGAACTGGAGAAATTGAAAAATGCCCGAACTGCCTGAAGTCGAAACACTTAAGCGCGAGCTGGTGGTAATTATTGGCAAGAAATTCCAAACTGCTAGTATCTTCTCGCGTGAACTGAAAAATAAGAAAATAATCAGCGTAGAAAGGCGCGCGAAAATCTTGATTATTAGCTTAGACAATAGCGAGAAATTACTCGTTCACCTCAAGATGACGGGGCAACTGATTTATCAGCCAAAAAAGGGCAAAATGATTATTGGCGGTCATCCAGAAAAGAATCCATTCAAGTACACGCGCGCGGAATTTCTTTTCACTGATAATTCTAAATTATATTTCAACGACTTGCGCAAATTTGGCTGGATTAAATTGCTTAACAAAACAGAATCAGAAAAGTTATTAAACAAACACGGTGTCGAGCCATTATCTAAATTATTCACTTTCCAGACTTTTCAAAATTTATTACAAAAATATCCCAATAGAAAGCTGAAACAGTTCTTACTCGATCAGAGCTTGATCGCTGGTTTGGGAAATATCTATGTGGACGAGAGCTGTTTCCTCGCCAAAATCTTGCCAACCAGAATCGTGAAGAGTTTAACAAAACCAGAACAGAAACTTCTGCACACCAGCATTATCAAAATATTAAAACTTTCTATTTCTAAAAAAGGCACTTCGGCCAAGAATTACGTGCGCAGTGACGGCACCAAAGGCGGTTTCGTCCCCTATCTCAATGTCTACGGCCGAAAAAATGAAAAGTGTAAGCGTTGCAAAACTGGCGTAATCACCAAGATAAAGTTTGGAGGTCGTGGAACGCATTTTTGTAATAAGTGTCAGAAATAATTATCATGAAAAAACTATTTATTTTCGAAGGCATTGCGTCGAGTGGTAAAACTACTCTCGAAAAAATGCTTCTAGATCGTCTACCAAACTCAACCCTGATTGACGAAACAGAAACTCTGATGCCGCTCATTGATAATCGCGACGTGACACAATCGATTTCTTATCTAAATAAAATCCTAGAAAGAATCGAGACACTGGAACAAACAAACATCATTCTTGATCGTTTTCATTTCACCCATGCGTTTCGCACACACTCAACACTCACCTCATTCCAAGAAATAGAGCGACGATTGAAAAAACACTCAACTCTAGTTGTTCTCTTAACAATCTCTGAGAAACAAATTTCTGAACGAATTAAGGAAACAATCGAACGCCGTGGTGACAGTTGGACTAAAGCTAAGCCGGGAACATTGGAAGAGCGCGTGGAATATTATCAAAATCAACAAATCTATCTTGATAATCTTTGCCAACAAACGATTCTGCGTCACATCAAGATTGATACTAGCGACAAGGACTGGGAAAGATATTTCGACAAAAGAAAAACGCCTTGGGATTGAAATCCCAAGGCGGAGCCATAAGCTCTATACATCAAGTCTAGCGGGTCCAGCGCCAAAGCCAGAAAAGCTGAAGAGCTTAGAAACACATACGCCCAGTATTCTGGAGCCTGAGCACGCACCTTGGCTTTTTTTGACCAACTGCTTGAATGTACTGACCCCAGTATAGCAAATCCACAGAATTTGTCAAGTGTTTTAACCTCATTTTTACCAAAAACGGCTAACTAGAGCGGTATTTAGCCTATTTTCTAAAGCTCCAAAAGTCGGAAAATCGCAATTCCAACCGCCACGCTCACATTGAGCGATTCCTTCTCGCCTCTCATGGGAATCTCGATAATTTGATCGCAAAGCGCGAGGATTTCTGCCTCAATCCCGCCCACTTCGTTGCCGAGAATTAGCGCTAGCTTCTCGTTCTTATTTTCTCGGGCAAAATTTTTGTAATCTAAACTCTTCTCACTCTGTTCGAGCGCAATAATCTGAAAACCCTCTTTTTTGAGTTTTGTAATTTGAGTTTTGATATTCTCTTCTTTTTCCCACTGCACAATTTTCTCCGCGCCGAGTGCCGTTTTGCTAATTTCTTTATTTTCTCTATCAAATTTATCTGTTGGAGACGGCGTGTAACCGGTTAGAAATATCTTTTTGACTCCCGCGCATTCTGCAGTCCGGAAAATAGAACCAACATTGTGAGCGCTCCGGATATTGTGTAAGATTAAGGTGATGTTAAGCATTTTCCCTAGTTTACTGGTTTATCACTGGCTCGCGCCGGTAATCCTGCGCCTCGTAGCCGGCGGCCTGCTGGCCTGGCACGGCTATCAGTCTACCAGAATGGCAGAGCCCAAACGCCGCTTGGCCGGCTGGGTTGAACTAGCCCTGGCCGTCTTGCTCATCATTGGCTTGTGCACTCAACCAGCGGCACTCGTCATGGCCATTCTAATCTTAATCCGCCCCGATCGGCAAATTGGCTGGCCCGCCCGCGCGCTAATGCTCGCGATTCTCCTCTCCCTCGCCCTCACCGGCCCGGGGCTATTCGCTTTCGATTTGCCACTCTAACTTAAAATAAAATCTGTGCTCCGTGCAGGAATCGAACCTGCGACCGTTTGCTTAAAAGGCAACTGCTCTACCAACTGAGCTAACGGAGCCCGAGTAGTGCCATCATAAGTAAAAACTGCCTCTTTGTCGAGGAGTAAGAAATCTAACTCAAAAATCTAAAATTTTGCAGTAAAGAAACAGGCTTGAAGTAGCGAAAAGTGTCGCGGGCAAGCAAGAGAGCGAATAAGAGCGTGATCACAGCAATTATTTGAACCGGGTAAGCGGTGTGGAGGAACGAGCGCCAGAGATAGGCGAAACTGTCGAAAAAGCTCGACGTTTGGCGAGCATTGGCGATAATCGCCGGAACAGAGACGACAAAAAAGGCGAGGACAGAAAAACCGAGCAGGAGGCCCGCTCGGGTTAGAGGTGAGAACAAGACGCGCTTGAGGCGATAGAGAAAGAGCACACGTGTCATCACGTCGGCTTGCGCCTGGCTATAGAGATAAAAATCAGACATGACTCAAGTTGTTGCTCGCAAGAGACAAATTAAAATTTGGGTCAGAGAGAACCAGCTTCTGTAGCGCTCGCCGCGCGCGGTGCAGGCGCGTGCGGATCGTGCCCACCGGCACGCCCTCGAGCTGGGCAACTTCTTCCTGACTTCTGCCCTCGACTAAGTGCAAGAGCGCCACGCGGCGGAGCAAGAGCGGTAGACGCGAGACCAGCACGAGCAGATCGTCCCAAGCCCAGCGCGACTCAGCGCTCAAGCTCTTCTCATCCGGCGCGAGCGCGATCAGCTCTGGATCCAACACTGAGAAAAATTCGCGCTCGCGCTTCTCTTTTTTATAAGCGCTAAAGCAGGTGTTTAAGAAAATTTTATAAGCCCACGGACGAAAGCTGGCGGCGTTCTCTTGCTCTCTAAACTTAGCCGCATTAAGATAAATCTTTACAAAAGTCTCTTGTACCACGTCGGTCAGCTTTTCCGGGTCATGAATAATTCCTCGTCCTTTGCGATAGAACGCCGCTTGGTAACGCTCCACTAATTCCGCAAAACAGCCCGGCTCGGTCACCGACCGAGCCAAGATTGCTTCATCACTTTCTTGTTTATACAGACTGTCCATAGCTCTTAAATACCGACCTGACCTCACTATATATTACTCTGCTAATCTCTAAATATTACACCCAAATCAGATCTTTAGCATCAAGTGTTCCAGTTCTAAGCCGAAATCACGACCAGAATGCCGCTTAGTCTCATGCCACAAGCGCACCAGTTCGCCAGATAAATGGGAAAGCTCCGGAATAGAGTAATTTTTGCTCGCTTTTTTAGACTTTTCCAACACAAACGTCTTCAAGCTAGTTACTTTCGCATCAACCGCACTCATCTGCACTACCAAGAGCATATTCTTCACCTGCCAGACTAGTTTCCAGAATATTTCCTCACTAGCGATGCCGGCCTTGTGCGCTTGTTGTGACGCCAACCACAATTCGCCCCGATCGCGCTCGCCGAGTGCGTCAGTCAGTGCAAAAATATTGAAGCCTGATTTATTAAAATCTGGTTTCTTCGCTTCCCGCTCAAACCACAAAACTTTCGTCGCGCTATTTTTTAGCTTTTCTGTCAGTTCTTCTCTCTCCTCTTTTTTCAAATCACCAATCTCGTTGAGAATAATCAGATTCTGCTCGCCAAATAAACCATTATTGCTCGCCAATAATTCTTCTAATTTTTCTTGTTGCGCTAGAAAGTTCTCACTATCAAACTTGTGCACAGAACCAGCCGGATTTTTCGCCTTAAACTTCGCCACCTGCGCTTGCAGTTTTTCGAGATTATTAAATAAATACAGCATGATTTTTCTAAAATCTTACAGATCAACTTTCAAACCCACCGGACAATGATCTGAGCCAAGCACATCAGCTAGAATAAAAGCATCTGTAATTTTATTTTTCAGATTAGAACTGACATAGAAATAATCTATTCTCCAGCCCACATCGCGCTCGCGCGCGGCTGTCTTCTGATCCCACCAAGTGTATTGCTGAGCTTTGTCCGGATAAAAATGTCTGAAAGTGTCTATCAGATTATTTTCTGCAAATTTATCCAGCCAATCACGTTCTATTCTCATAAATCCCGAATGGTTCGCATTCTCTTTCGGTCTGGCTAGATCAATTTCTTGATGCGCCGTGTTCACATCACCACAGAAAATTACTTGCTTATTATTTTTCACCAACTTTTTTATATAATCCAAAAATTCCGCATAAAATTCTAGTTTAAACTTCAATCTCTCCTCACTTGCGCCGCCGTTGGGAAAGTAAATGTTTAAGAAAGTAAAATCGTCATATTCTAATTCTATTACTCTGCCTTCTTTATTGAGCAAACTATTTTTACCGAAATCTGTTTTTACTTTCTTCGGCAAGAAATCTTTCTTCACAAAACACGCCACGCCACTGTAACCTTTTTTCTCCGTCGCGCCGTGCCAGAAGCTCACATAACCGTCCGGCGCTAATAAATCAGCACTCAGCACACCATGATCACTGACTTTCGTCTCCTGCACGGCCACAATCTGCGCCCCACAGCCAGCCAGCCAAGCCACGAAACCTTTCCGTTCCGCAGCCCTAATTCCGTTCACGTTCCAAGAGAGAAAAGTTTTCACCTCCCGAGTTTAGCATTTTTTAGGCAAGAAAAAAGCCCTTCCTCGCTTGCGCGATTCGGGGCTTGGGTTGGCTAGGAAGTTCAAGTGGCCAGTTTGTGCATCACATAGTTAAACAGAGTTTTAACTGTATAGAGGTTGGGAAGTTTCTCAAGACGTGGATCTTTCTCAAATTCCGAAATGTCCACACCTGGGAGCATCTCCCTCACAAACCTCACTCCGCTCGCAGAAAACGCTCCGTCGTCTAGAACGCTGTCTCCCAAACCATCGAGCGGGAAAAGTTCGCCTTTCGGAATCTTAATCCCAAACGCCCGCTCTAAGCGAAAAGCGATGTCCAAAAAATCAATCGACTCCGCCCCAAGATCGCCAGTGAGTGTTGCCTCCTCTGTGATCTCATCTTCGTCCACGCCAAGAGCGACGACCAAGATCTCCTTCACGCCAGCAAGAACCTCCTCACGAGTCCATACTTTCATTTTTGTCCAGCCCATTTTCGGACCTCCTTTTTACAAAGAAACACAAAACATTTGTTCAATATCCACTTATACAACTATCACAATTCTCGCAATTTGGCAAAATCTAATTTGAGCGTATCCAGCAGTGCGCGATTGTAGATCGCCGCGGCGGGATGATAAAGTGGCAGGATTTTTACTTTGCCATAAGTCGTTTCTGTTTCAAAAAGTTGCCCGTGCATCTGGCTAATTGGGAGCAGAATATCCGCTAAACCAAATCTCGTCATAATGTATTGCATTGAGAAGCGCCCAAGCGTGGCAATTATCTCTGGCTGGATAATCTCAATCTGTTTATCGAGAAATGGTCCATAAATTTTGATTTCTTCTGGACTGGGATCTCTGTTTTCTGGCGGTCTGTCTTTCACAATATTTGTAATATAAACAGACTCGCGAGAAATTTTTACTGAAGCTAATAGTTCATCTAGCAATTTGCCCGACGCACCACAGAAGGGCCGACCAGTCGCCGCTTCGTTCTTGCCCGGTGCCTCGCCTACAAACATAATTTTGGCGTCGTGAGCGCCTTCGCCGATCACCGGCAAGTTTTTATTCGCAATTCTAAACTCATACAGTGGCGAGCTTTCTAGCGCTAGAACTTCTTGTTTTATTTTCTTCAGCGCTTCAGTTCGCCCACTTAGATCCAAACTAAGCTTCGTCACCATACTTGGCTTACTCTTTTTCTCGGCCCGCCCCGCCACCAGCGCGATTGCCCGCCACTTTTTCTTCCAAAGTCCAGAAAACGGTAAAAATCAACAGCGTGAGAATAGAAACAAATAATCCCAGAGTATACAAACCATAACCCACGGCCATGCCAATGCCGGAGGAGACCCACACACCCGCCGCGGTGGTGAGGCCACTGACCTTGTGATCTTTGAAAATAATCAAACCCGCGCCCAAGAAGCCGATGCCCACCACAATCTGCGAGGCCACGCGGAGCGGGTCAAAACTGCGGATCCCCAGCGCCAAGTACTGCCGCGTCACCAGGTCAGCGATAATCACAAAGAGCGCCGAGCCCATGCTCACCAGCGCATAGGTGCGCATGCCCGCCGTCTTGCCCGCCAGCGAGCGCTCAATGCCCACCGCGCCGCCGAGGACAACAGCGAAAATCAGTTTGGCGATAATCTCCCAGTTATTGACGGCAATATCTAGCATATTTTGCTCTTTTTACTTAAGCAGATTATAGCATGAAAGTTTTGGGAAAAGAAAAACCGCCCTTAGACAGTATGTCTGGGCGATAAATGATGGGGGCAGCTGGTGTGATCTCCTCGATTAATTACCGGATGCATCCAGTGGTATTGTGTTGTAGTCGATGCCCCAATGGGACATGGTTAGGTCGAGTCTCATTTTGAATCAAGGCACCAGCCGCCAACCATCAGCCACACATTAGCAACATAACACTTTTTTGTAAATATTACCTCACCTCCGCCCAGTTCGGCCCACTCCCCGCTGTGGCGACCAGCGGCACGCTCAAGCCTTTCACATTCTCCATTGCTTGCTTGATTTGCGGTAGAATCTCGTCTACTTTCTCACTCTTGATCTCATAGATCAGCTCGTCGTGGACTTGGAGTAGTAAGTGCACCGAATCTTGCCACTTGTTCTTCTGAATTAACTCATCCACTTCGCGCATCGCAATCTTCACAATATCCGCCGCTGTGCCTTGGAGCGGCGCATTCACCGCCATGCGCTCGTTCATCGCGCGCACAAATGGCAAGCTAGACTTGAGTCCGGAGAAATATCTGCGTCGGCCAAAGAAAGTTTCGGTATAACCCAGTTTCCGTGCATTAGTCTTAACTTCTTCGAAATAGTTCTGGATGCTGGGAAAGTTTGCGAAATAATCGTCATAGAATTTCTGCGCTTCGTCTCGGCTCGTTCCCAAATTCGCCTTCAACGCATTAACGCCCATGCCATACACAATGCCAAAGTTAATCACCTTCGCGCGGCGTCGCATTTCTTTTGTGACATTTTCTGGCTTAACTTTGAAAACGCGCACGGCTACACTCGTGTGCACATCCTCGCCAGCGTTGAAAATCCGGATCAATTCTTGATCTCCCGAGAGAGCTGCCAGCACACGCATCTCGATCTGCGAATAATCACAAGCGCACCAAGCGTAGCCCGGACTGGCCAGAAAAGCGCGCCTAATTTCCGTTGCGCGCTCACCACTCGCTGGGATATTCTGGAGATTAGGATCAGACGAAGACATCCGCCCAGTCGCAGCGCCGAGTTGATGCAGTTTAGAGTGCAGTCGGCCGTTTTTATCTACCAAGTTTGGCAAACTATCGATGTAAGTGGAGAGCAATTTCTGTAATTCGCGATAAGCGAGAATATCAGCAATTACCGGATGAGAATCTTGCAGTTTAATTAGCTCAGATTCTTTCGTACTGCGTGCGCCACCGGCGGTTTTTTTACCCGTTTTCAGCATCAATTTATCAAACAAGATTTCAGCAAGCTGTTTCGGCGAATTAAGATTAAACTCCTGACCAACGGTTTTATAAATTCTCTGCTCTATTTCTGTCTGTTCGGCATGATATTGCTCTGATAATTTTTTCAAATATTTTACATCAACCAGAATCCCGTGCTCTTGCGCTTTCTCCAGAATAGCAACAAGTGGCAATTCGATATTTTCATAAACTTTTTGTAAATTAGTCTTTTTTAGTTCAGCTAAGACTTTCTCTTCTCCGCCCAAGCGCTCCAGATCTTCTCTTGTCGGCGCACTGCCCACTTCCGAATCCAGCAAGCCAACCGCAATCGCCAGCTCTGATTCTAATATTTCTGGCTCTGGCTTAGCTGGAGTTTTCGCGCTAATCACCGCTTCGCCACTTAGCGCTGATCTCACACGCGTGCCAAGTGTTCGGAATTCCAGTTTCTTAAACAACTCATCCACTTTTTCGAGATCCACACTCTCCCGCCAGACTTTCTCCGGCCACACAAACTTAATTCCGGCGTCTCTTCGAATCGTGGCGAGCGTTTTCGAAAAAATCGCTTCTTCTTCGCCATCTTTTAGTAATTTAATAATTCTGTCAGTTAAGCCCGCTTCTCTGAAAATCTTAAAATTTTCTTTCTCTACTTTCTTATCTTTCAGTTTTTTATAAATCTCTTCCAGTTTGCCAAATTTAGTAATCAAAATAGTCGCCGTTTTCTCACCAATGCCCGCAATGCCGATGATGTTGTCACTCGGATCACCACGCAAACCTTTCCAATCCGGCAAGAGTTCTGGCTTGAAGCCAAAGCGTTCAACCACTTTCTGCTCGTCATACAGAATAGTGTCATTAATTCCCTTCTTGAGCGTATAAACCACCACTTTCTCATCATCAACCAGCTGAAGTGTGTCCATATCGCCACTCGCGATAATCACTTGCGTGTTCTTCTGCGTTTTATCTTGCTTAATCTGCTCTACAATCGTGCCAATCATGTCATCAGCTTCGAAGCCGGCGAGATCATAGATGGGAATATTGAAGCTCGTGAATAATTCACGTGAACTCTCAAGTTGCGCAACCAGATTATCTTCCGTCTTCGCCCGACCAGCTTTGTAATCATCATAAATCTGCTTCCGGAAAGTGGCCTCCGCACGGTCGTAACAAGCCACCAGATAATCCGGCTTGAGTTCGTTAATAATTTTCACCAGCATCGCGGCGATACCGTACAGCGCGCCCGTGGGCACACCAGCGCTATTCTGGAAGTCTGGTAGCGCGTGATAAGCGCGATGGATAATCGCATGCGCGTCGAGCAAGATTAGCTTCTTGCTGTTTTTATTTTTAGTTTTAACTTTAGTATTTGATTTCACGAGTTTGTTCATCAATAAATTTAAAATCTATTTCTCTAAACTCACCCAAAATTTCTCGCACTCTCTCGACCCACTCAATAATTATCAAATTACTTTTATCTTGCAATAATTCTGCAAAACCGAGTTTCAATAATTCTGCGCCACCCTCTAATCTATACGCATCAACGTGAATTAACTTCCCGAATTTCTGATTCTCTAGTTTATATATTTTTTCAAGCACAAAAGTCGGGCTGGTGATTGGTTCAGAGATGCCTAGCTCGCGCGCCAAGGCTTGCGTGAAGGCGGTTTTACCAGAACCAAGATCTCCAGACAAACCAACAACAGTTGCGCTGGTATTATTCGCGTTCAAACTAGCCAAGAAATCTCTGGCTAATTCTCTCGTCTCCTCTAGACTTTTGCTCAACTTTTCTACCATTTACTACCCGATTTTAGCATAAAAAACAGCCCCGGCGTTTCCGCTGGGGCTGGGTTGTCCGGCAATTTGGAAGATGCTTAATCGTCCAGATTCCCAAACTTGTCGAACTCAAGTTCGACTTTCTTGTCTTTCATCGTGGTCTTCTCCACGCCATCTCGAGATTTCTCAGTGAAATTCCAGATAACGAGGTACTTGACCTCTTCCATGGCGCCGCTCTTGTGATACTCCTCACTGCCGGCCACACGCTGGATCGTGATGTCGCTGATCTGGCTCAGCTCGCTGCGATATTTCATCTCAAAGCGTTGCTTCACCACTGAGATCAGTTCCGCTTCAGTCCAAATCTTGACCGGAACCACATTCACCACCACCGGCGCTGGTTGTGTATAAACAACTGCCGGCTGGCTGTAGTAGATCGGCTGAGGCCGATAGATCACCGGCGGCGGAGCGTAGATAATCGGCGCAGGATTGTAGTAGTAAGAGCTGTAGCGGTAACTCTGATAGTAACCAGAATTACAACCCCGGCCAGAACTCAAGAAACTTGGCCGCACACCACCACCGAAGCCATAGTATCCACCGCCATAAGAATGGCGTCCGGCAGAATAGTTCTGTGCCGAAGCGACTTGCGCGACGAAGAGAAGAACGATAACAGCAATCCAAATCAAAGACCTTTTCATGGCTAATTTCTCTTTCTAGGCTATATCTCAAGCCAAAAAGCCAATGTTTTTACTTAACTCTAGACTAGCCTAAGTATAGCAAATGGGTAGATTTTGTCAAGGGGTAAAAAATGGCCCAAAATAAGGCTAATTTGGCGGTTGTGGGAGAAAGTGAAAAGCGTTAAGCTTAAGCAAAGATGCTTAAATTTAGTGACGAAACGGAGGTTAAGAAGCTCGCCGAGCTCCACGGCCATGAGGCCGAGGCGCTGGCCGATATGCTCTCGGCGAAATATCAGATCCCCTACATCGATCTCTCTAAGTTCCCTATCAATACTGATGCGTTGAGACTGATTAGCGAAACTGATGCGCGCAAGAGTAGTCTCGCGGCTTTTAAACTTAGTGGCCGGAATTTGTTTCTCGTCACTATCTCGCCAGAGAAGCAGGAAACGAAAAATGCTTTAGCAGAGTTGCGTGAGAAAAATTATAATCTCAATCTCTATCTCGGCTCACAGGCTAGTCTGGACCGCGCTTGGAGTCGTTACAAAGAAATTTCGCGCTCTACTAGAACAGAGGCGGGCGTAATTGATATTTCTAATGAGGCCATTGCCGAGTTTACTAAGAAAATTAATGACCTGGCTAGCCTCAACCAACTCTTCTCGGCCGAAGGCGTAACAGCGCTGGCGGCTGGTGGCATTTCTAATCTTCTGGAAGTCTTGCTGGCTGGCGGGATTGTGACGAAAGCGTCTGACATCCACATTGAGCCGCAGGCAGAAAGAGTGAGAGTCAGATTTAGACTAGACGGCGTCTTGCATGATGTTACTTTTCTCGAGCACAAGTTATACAATCAGATTTTGTCTAGAGTAAAGTTGCTATCAGGCTTGAAGTTGAATATCAAAAAGTCCGCGCAAGATGGCCGGTTAAGTATTAGATTAAACGAAACAGACATTGAAATCAGAACTTCGATCTTGCCCGGCGCTTATGGCGAGTCAATCGTGCTGCGCTTGCTCAATCCCGAGGCAATTGCCGTTACTTTCGAAACATTAGGAATCGAACCGCAACTCTTTGAAATTGTAAAAAAAGAGATTACCAAACCGAATGGGGCCGTCTTCCTCACCGGCCCCACCGGTTCGGGTAAAACAACTACTTTGTATGCTTTTCTGCGTTATGTCAGCAACTCAGAAAATAAAATTATCACGATCGAAGATCCAATCGAATATCACTTGCAAGGCATTAACCAGACACAAGTGAATCCAGACAAGAATTACACTTTCTTAACCGGTTTGCGCAGCGCTCTTCGCCAAGATCCGGACATCATTATGGTCGGCGAAATTCGGGATAAAGAAACAGCCAAGATTGCAATTAACGCCTCACTCACTGGTCACCTTGTTTTTTCTACACTCCACACCAATAACGCCGCTGGTACGGTGCCAAGATTGATTGATCTGGACGTGAATCCCAAAATTATCGACTCGGCACTAAACTTAGCGATGGCGCAACGGCTTGTGCGCAATTTGTGCCCAGTTTGCAAAGAAAAGCGCACGCCAACAAGTGAAGAAAAAAAATTACTGGACGCTGTGCTAGAATCTATCAAGGTCAAGCGGCCGACCCTAGTGCTGCCAAGCACGGACCAAGTCTTGCAGCCAAAAGTCGGCGGCTGTGACGAATGTAATCACACCGGTTACCGCGGCCGGCAAGGATTATTTGAGGCAATTATGATTGATAATGCGGTGGCGGCGCTCTTGGTAGAGAATCCGAGCGAGCGGGAGATCAAAATCGCCGCTCGGCCGCAAGGGATCCTAGATATGCGGCAAGACGGCGTGCTAAAAGTGCTAAAAGGCGAGACGGATCTGGGTGAACTAAGCCGAGTGGTGGATATCCACGAAGAAATTCTGTAGTAGAGTAAATCCCGAACGGTTGGCACCTTACATCGAGAGCATAAACCTCTAAGCAAGCCCCTCCGCCAAAGCGGAGAGTGAGGTAAAGCCGCAAGGATAAAGGAAGCAAACTGGCCCGAAAGCTAGTAACTGCCTTGTCCTTTTGGCTAAACCCGTTTAAACCCGGAAGAGCTTAGTTGCTTAGAGGTTTATGACCTTGATGACCAACCAAAGGGCATCCTAGCATAACCAAGATTAAATGTCAAGTAGCAAGAACAACCAGCCAAATACCGCCTCGCCCGAGTGGTTCCTCGATAGTGCGCTCCGACCAAGCGCCTGGGCCGATTATATTGGCCAAAAAAATATCAAAGACAACCTCCAAATCTTGCTCCGCGCCGCCAAAGAGCGTGGTCAGCCGCCGGAACATCTACTTTTCTACGGTCCACCCGGCCTCGGCAAGACCACACTCGCCCACTTGATTGCCAAAGAGATTGGTGCGCAGTTAAAAATTACTTCCGGCCCAGCCATTGAGCGCGTCGGCGATCTCGCGAGCATTCTCACCAATTTAGCATCAGGCGATATGCTCTTTATAGACGAAGTGCATCGCTTGAACAAAATGATCGAAGAAATTCTCTATCCCGCGATGGAAAGTGGCAAATTAAATATCATTATTGGCAAAGGTCCCGGCGCGCGCGTGATCCAACTCGATCTCCCACCCTTCACGCTCGTAGCCGCGACCACTCGACCGGCATTACTCTCTGCGCCACTGCGCTCGCGCTTCTCCGGTGGCACTTTTCGGCTTGAATTTTACTCCAGTGAGGAAATAAAAAGTATCATCCAGCGCTCGGCGCAGATCTTGGGTGTAGATCTGGAAGAAAAAGCAGCGCTGGAGATTGCCCAGCGCAGTCGGTTTACACCCCGGATTGCCAATCAGTTCTTGAAGCGATGTCGCGATCTCGCGCAACTGCGAAACGAGAAAATCAATCACCAAATCTCGCGGGAAGCGCTAAGCCTAATGGGCGTGGACGAGCTGGGACTGACCGAAGGCGACCGCAAAATGCTGGCCGTGATGATTGAGAAGTTCAACGGCGGGCCAGTCGGCGTGAGCACGATTGCCACGGCGACGCACGAAGAAGAAGCGACGATTGAAGAAGTCCATGAACCATATTTAATTCAATTGGGAATGCTGGAGCGCACGCCGCGCGGCCGCCAAGCAACGAAAAAAGCTTATGATCACCTCGGCTACGATTATCCACAAGATAAGCAGGGAAAACTAATTTAGATTTTTGGCAATAAAAAAATCCCGCCAGAATCAACAACATTTTGTTGTGACTCTAGCGGGACGGTTTCGACTGAACTTACTGAGAATCAGACATCCGTTTTCGGCTTTTCTGCTGGCGGTGGGTAAGGGTCGAGAACAAAGCCGCCATTTGTGGAACCTGCCGTCACCCTCCTTACCTTCACCGAAGTACTACAAACTGGCGGAACACCTTGCCAGCTATAGACAAGCTGGTCACCGTTCTGATGACGGAGAACTAACCACCAAACAGAACCCTTGTCATCCTGGCGCGAGCCTTCTGCTTGATAAACATTCAAGACTTCGTAAATGGCGTGATTCACCAAAAATTGATAGTCCGCCGGAAAGCCACGAGCGTGGATGGTGCCGAAAACGGCACAACACGCGCAAGCTGCCGCAATGATAGCAAACAGAAATGTTCCAAGCCCCGAAGTGATTCTCAGCTCACTGCCTCCTGCAAAACCCACGGCAAGAAGCACCGCAAACGGCCAACCGAGCAACAAGTAACGCTTCATGAATTTACCCTTTCAGTAGATTTACAAAGTGCAACACAGCACTCCCAACCACGAACATAGCACAGGCAAAATCTTTGTCAAGAGCTAAATTTTTAAACATAAAAAATCCCGCTCAGTCGATTGACCAAGCGGGACTCCCCCTAGAAGCTAGTAGTCTAGCTGGTGAGGTTTTTCAGAACAAGCAACGGAGGTTCAGCGCCATCGGCCGACGCCAGAGGAGCAGAAGAGCGGCGAGGCCCATCTGACCAAGCGAGCCGGGTTCCGGCGTGAGGCCAAAGTACGAACGACCGAGCATTCTCCCCTCCTCGTCAGCGCCGAAGCTTCCGTAGAAGTTCACGTTGATCGAGAAGTGAGTTAGGCCGTCGTATTCTTCCCAATACTCGTTGTACCAGAGATAGGCGCCACTGACCTGCGATGGGCCGACATTCAGACTGGCGGAAGCGTTATTGAAGCCACCATTCCAATCAGAATAACCGACCGCGGCGCCCTGACTGAAGCTCACGCCGGCGATACTGAGATTCGTCCAAGTGCTATTCGACTGTTGATTGAGCGAATTGTTCTTGATACCGCGCACGCCAACAGACCAAATCCAGACATCGTCAGAGGACCCTTGCGGGTGATCGAACGACGCGTAAACTCCTTCTATCCGATGGACTGGGGACTCGGCCCACACGTGACCCCAAGCGCCGAACTCGTCCGTGCCACCGCCGTAATTGGCCTGGAAACCGCCCACATTCCAACTCTGATGGAACGAGGAAACCTGGCTGGCCTCCACCGCGAACGGCGAAGCGAGCACCGCCAGAACCAACGCCAAAACCAAACAACAAGCTTTCTTCATCACTTTCTCCTTCACACAGAAATGTCCCCCAAAGTTAAGAACACGTCCCCCAAACAGCGGAACTATCACTCTCCTCTCTTGTAAAAGACCAAAATCAGCCCAAAACTGGGCCTTAATGCAAGCATAGCATATGCACAGAACTTGTCAAGGGCTAAGACTTTGCATTAAATAACTAAACTATATAAGCTGTGGCAATGGCTGGACATAACAAATGGTCGCAGATTAAGCGGCAAAAAGGCGCAGAGGACGGTAAGAAAAGCAAACTCTTTGGCATCTTGGCCAAAACTATCTCGGTAGAAGCAAAAAAAGCAAACGGCGATCGGAATTTGCCCGGCCTGCGCACGGCGATTGAGAAGGCGCGCACGGCAAATATGCCGAATGAGAATATAGACAGGGCGATTAAAAATGCGACAGATAAAGGCGGTGCAGAACTGCAGGAAGTCTTGTACGAGGTTTATGGCCCGGGCGGTGTGGCGATTCTGATTGAAGGCATTACGGATAACAACAACAGAACTAATCAGGAAATTAAGCACTTGCTGGCCGAACATGGCGGGAATCTGGCCACGCCTGGCTCGGTGACTTGGGCTTTCAAAAAAATAAATAATACTGACTGGACAGCAGAAATGACAACAGAAGTGGGCACTGAAGATCGTGAGAAAATAAATATTTTACTAGAAGAATTAGAAAGCCACGAGGATATTAAAAAAATAGTGACCAATCTGGCATGAAGATTTTAGGCATTGATCCGGGTTATGAGCGATTGGGTGTCGCTATTGTAGAAAAAAGTAAAAACACTAATAATCAAGAAATTCTAATTTACTCTGACTGTTTAATTACATCTAAGAATCTTACTTTTTCTAAAAGATTGTTGAAGCTGGGTACAGAATTAGAAAAAATTATTAAGAAATATCAGCCAGACTGCTTGGCACTAGAGGATTTATTTTTCGCCAAGAATCAGAAGACGGCGATGGCGGTAGCGAGCGTGCGCGGAATGATTATCTATCTGGCCGAGAAAAATAACTTAGAAATTTCCGAACACTCGCCGAACACTGTGAAACTGACAATCACCGGCTACGGCCGAGCAGATAAAGCGCAAATGATGCAAATGTTGCCCAAGCTGATCAAAATAAACAAAGCGATCAAACATGATGACGAATACGATGCGATTGGGCTGGCTCTAACGGCGCTGGCGCGGGCCTAAACAGTTATCCACAAGTCGCCAGAAATCTTCTTGCCAAACTAGCTTGATGGTGCTAAAAATGAGGGCGTTACAAATTAAGTAGCAAAATTAAGTTAAATATTTTATGGACGATATCGAAAATGAAGCTGGTATGGGCCTAGGCGATGACGAATTAGAGAGCGACCTCGAAAAAGTCCCGGGCGAAGAAGATGATGACGAGCTTGATGACGAGTTGGAGATGTAGTTAAGCCGGCCGGATGCGCACAAAGCGCTTCTTGCCAATCCTTAGCTTGATTTCCGCAGTAAAAATCTGATCGGCAACGATCGGATTTTTATTTGGCCACTCCTCTACCGCTCCGGCTTCCACCAAATTTCTAAAATCAGTTTTAGACTTTACTACACTATTACTCACTAAAATTTCTGAAATCTTCTCTCCCGCTTTCCCCGTCAGCTCTTGCCACTCAGTTGGTTCTGCTTCTTTCTGAAAAGTCTGCACAAAAGATTCTTCTGCTTGGCCAGCTAATTTAGAGTCATGAATTAGTGTGACAATCTCGTGCGCGAGTTTCATCTTGGCCTCTTTGGGATGACCAGCCAAAATATTTTTTACTTCTTCATCACTTAATCTCGTGCAGAGCTCAAAAGCTAGTGGCAAAAGAGAATCCGGCCAGCTCATCACTTTGCCATAAGCATCGGTGGGAGTGTCAGCGAAAGCGACCATGTTGCCCGTGGTCTTGCCCATCTTCTCGCCACCTGAATCTGTCAGTAACTTAGTCGCGAGCACAAACTTTTCTTTGCTTTTTAATTTTTTCAAGAGGTCACGACCGACAAGCATGTTGAAAGTCTGATCATTGCCGCCGATTTCCATATCTACTTCTAACACAACAGAATCGTAACCTTGCAAAAGCGGATAGAGAAATTCGTGAAGATAAATCGGTGACTCTTTCTTGATTCTTTCTTGAAACATGTCGCGTTCAAGCATTTGCGACACCGTAAATTCTGATGCCAGTGGCAATAATTTTTCCAAACCAAGCTTCGCTAACCACTCGCTGTTATTTCTAAACTCCGTTTTTTCTAAATCTAGAATTTTGCCAATCTGTTCGCGATAATTTTTTAGATTTTCCGAAATAGTTTCTGGCGTCAACATTTTCCGCACAGCACTCTTATCCGTTGGATCACCAATCTGCGCCGTAAAGTCGCCAAACAAGATCACAATCTTGATCTGCTCACCCAAGTTCTGCAAATCACGCAGTTTTAGCAAAACAGACAAATGCCCAACGTGCAAAGTTGGCCCCGTTGGGTCAATGCCAAAGTAAATACGCAATTTCTGACCACTTTCCAGCGCGCTTTTCAGCTTTTCTGATGCTGGATAGATATTAGAAACAGCCCGGGTGAGCAAATCACTATTCATTTCAATATCTTATCACAAAAATTAACACCAAAACCAGCTATATTTAGAGCCACGTTTTACCTCTTGACAAGTTCTGTGGACTTGCTATAATAGGAGTTGGAGGCTTGGATTGTCCTTGCTTCGAATGAACCTACAAAACTGGAGTGTTCCGATGTCCAATGTAGTATTGCTTACAATCGGGGTATCTTTCATGGTCACTTTTGCGGCGGGGATGTTTATTGAGCATGCAAAAAGACCATTGAGTATTCTTACTTGCTTCGCTATTGCCTTCATCTCTCTTTACGTCACGGTGAAGGTTGTCGAACAACACACCACCAAGACAGCCGTTCAAGATACAGTCGTCACCAAGAGACTAATCTTGAGAGACTAGCAGGCCAGCAGATCTTGCTACCAAACGCCACGTCCCAGAAATGGGATCTGGCGTTTTTTCTTTTCGCCAAAAAACGGGAAAAATGTTATAGTGAGAATATTAAGCATCTGGCTGTAAAAATCGTGCTGATAGTGCTAATTGCCTGCTTCCTCGGTGGAGGCTTGCTCGCTTTGTGGTTCGCCAATCTCAAGATCCCCTCTTTTGATAACTTTACCGAACGCGTAGTGACCAAATCGACTAAGATTTACGATAAAACCGGCAAGATTTTGCTCTACGACATCCACAACAATATCAAGCGTCAGGTTGTACCACTTACAGAAATCTCTAAGAATATCCAGAGTGCCACAATTGCGATCGAAGATGATCGGTTTTACCAGCACAATGGCGTGATGATTAGCTCGATCTTGCGCGCTTTCATCGCCAACCTCGGCGCTGGTGGCGTGCGGCAAGGTGGCTCGACTATTACTCAGCAATTAGTGAAAAACTCGCTCCTAACGCAAGACCGGAGTTGGGCGAGAAAAATCAAAGAGTTGATTCTCTCACTCAAGCTAGAGCAAGTGATGGGCAAAGACGAAATCTTGGCGCATTACCTGAACGAAATCCCTTACGGCGGCAGTATCTACGGTGTGGAAGAAGCCTCGGAAACTTTCTTTGGCAAACCAGCTAGCGAAGCGACTCTCGCCGAAGCGGCTTACCTGGCGGCGATCCCGAAAGCGCCAACTTATTACTCACCATATGGCAGTCACCGGGCTGATCTGGATAAACGCAAAAATGTGGTAATAAACCGCATGGCAGAATTGAGCTTGATTACTAAAGTAGAACAAGAGCAAGCGCTGGCAGAAAAAGTGACTTTCTTGACGACCAATGAGCAAGGTATTAAGGCGCCCCACTTTGTGCTCTGGGTCCGTGATTATCTGGAAGAAAAGTATGGCAAAGAGGCGCTGGATTCTCGCGGCTTAAAAGTGACAACAACACTGGATTTCCCGCTCCAACAAAAGGCCGAAGAAATTGTGAAGCAATATGCGGAGGAAAATCTGGCGAAATTTAATGCGAAAAACGCCAGCCTCGTAGCGATTGATCCCAAGACTGGCCAAGTGCTAGTGATGGTTGGTTCGAAAGATTACTTTAATACTAAAGATGAGGGAAACTTTAATATCGCGCTCGCCCATCGCCAGCCGGGTTCGGCGTTTAAACCTTTTGCTTATGCGGAGGCTTTCAACAAAGGCTATACGCCGGAGACTATGCTCTTCGATCTCGAAACGCAGTTTGATACCACATGTAATCAGACCGGTGGCGATTGTTATAAGCCAAAAAATTATGACGACAAATTCCGCGGCCCAATGAGTATGCGCGAGGCGCTAGGACAATCCATCAACATTCCGTCGCTAAAAGTGCTTTATCTCGCGGGTCTAAAAGATACGCTTAATCTCGCAAAAAACATGGGCATTGAGAGTCTGACGACAGCGAGCCAATACGGCCTCACGCTGGTGCTCGGCGGTGGCGAAGTCTCGCCACTCGACATGACCAGTGCCTACGGCGTCTTTGCCAACGATGGCATCAGGAATCCATACACGGCGATCTTAAAAGTAGAAGATGACGCCGGCAATATTCTGGAAGAATTTACACCCAAGCCGCGCGAAGTCTTGCCAGCCAATACGGCGCGTTTAATTTCTGACATTTTGTCAGACAACGTGGCGCGCGTGCCGGCTTATGGCGCTAATTCGCCGCTGTATTTCTCTGACCGGCCAGTCGCCGCCAAGACTGGTACAACAAATGACTCGAAAGACGCCTGGATTGTGGGTTACACGCCAAATATTGCGGTGGGCGCCTGGGCTGGCAATAACGACAATAGTCCGATGGAGAAGAAGGTGGCTGGCTTGATTGTGGCGCCACTCTGGCACGCCTTTATGGCCGAAGCTTTCAAGGTTATCCCAGTTGAAACTTTTACTAAACCAGAGCCACTCAATACCGAACTGCCGCCGGTGATGCGCGGCTTCTGGCAAGGCGGCAAGAGCTACTTGGTAGATAAAGTGTCGGGTAAATTAGCGACCGAATACACACCACCGGAGACGCAAGAAGAGCGCGTGCTCACCCAAGTCCACTCGATTCTCTACTGGCTCGACCGCCAAGATGATCCGCAGTTTGATCTGTGGGAAGGGCCAGTGCGCCGCTGGCTAGCAACGCAAAATATCCGCGAACAAACGGATACTGACCTACCGCAAGCCACAGACGACGTGCACCTCGCTGATTACAAACCTAATTTAGTCTTACTCGCGCCGGATTTGAAGAAAAGTTACCCGGCCAATAGTTTAATCAAGATTAGTGCCAGCTACAGCGGGCGCTTCCCGCTTGGCCAAGTGGATTATTTCCTCAATAGCGCTTATCTCGGCTCGGTAAAGCAGCCACCAGTAGAATTCTCGTTTGTGCCGGCCGACGTTGATAATTTAAAAACTGACAATCTCTTGCGCTTGATCGTCCGCGACAGCGTAGGTAACAAAAACGAAATCGAAACGCACTTGCTATTGAACAATATTGAGTAATCTAGAAAACTAGGAGCTAAATCACGTTCGGCGGCTGAAGATAATTAGTTTGTTGCAACACATCTGCTTCGATTTTCTCACGGTTGATAAAAATCACACTCTTAAAGCTAGAAGAAATCTGAAGATAAACACCGTGACGCGTGACGCTAATATCTTCCGGCAAAATTTCTAGTCCCGTGTGTTTCTTGATGCTAGAAGTTAGCACTGCTTTGAGATCAAAATCGAGTGTCTTGAGTAACTTAAATTTATCGAGAAATAAAGCTAATTTTTCCACTCTATTCTATTTTTATTATTATTTTAAAATTAAAAATTACCGGTTCAGTGGCATGATGAGATAAGTAAAAGCTTGCTCGCCCGCACCGGTCACCACAATCGCTTTAGTTTTGCCATTAAACTGTAGAAATACTTTATCTGACATCACAGACTGTAAACCTTCGATCAAGTAACGTGAATTAAAGCTGATTATGAGTTCTTCACCACTGATTGTTGCTGGCAACAAACTAGTATCCTCACCAACCTCGCCGCTACGGCTCTCCATTTCCACCAATTGCTCTTCTGGGCGCACTTTGAGCGTTACGTGGTTGAGTCTATCGGTAAAGATATTGGCGACGCGCAGCGTGGATAATAGCTCGGTTTTATCGAGTGTCACTTGCGTGGCTGATTTGGTGGGAATTAATTGTTGATAATCAGGGAAGATGCCATCAATCAAGCGCGAAGTGAGTGTGACTTGCTCGGCCTTGAGTGATAACTGATGCTGATCATAAATTAACTCCACTTGCGCCGGCAAACGCTCTAGCACACGCATAATTTCCGTAATATTCCGAATCGGGATAATTAACCTAAGCTTGTTCTCCAGACTGTGGCTCAAGCTAATCTTGCTCTCGGCTAAGCGAAACGAATCCGTGGCGACGAGTAATAAACAGCCCGGCTGCGTGTGCAGGTAAACACTGGCAATCTCCGGTTTAATATCGTTCAGTGCCGCAGCATAAGCTACCGAACGTAAACCAGCGAGCAGATCACTGGCCGGGAGAGCTAACTTACCCGTACCAGCAATCTCTGGCAAAGTGGGAAAGTCTTCGGCCGGATAAACTTTCAAGACAGTCTTGTGTCTGGTACTAGTTAAGCTTAAGTTTTCACCAGCCAGCTCCAGTTTAATTTTATCTTCCACCACGCCAATATTTGCCAAGAAATTCGCCAGCACGGCACCATTTACCAGCACCTGACCAGTTTTCTCCACCTTCGCCGGCAATTGCCATTCCAAGCCCAAATCTAAATTAGTCGCTCTGATTATTAAATGCCTTTCTTCGGCGATCAAGAGCACGCGCGCCAAGACTGGCAGTGAGAGATTCTTGCCCGTCATCCGCTCGGCTAGCGCGATCACTTCTTTTAGTTTTTCTTTCTGGCATTCTAGTTTCATAACTTTTTATTTTCTGTTTTAGTTATTAATTAATTTATTTAGCTAAATAAAATATTTTATTATTAAACTTGTTAATAAGTGGATAAGTCCGAGAAACTGTTACTAGATAAAGCTTTTCTGACATTTTATTTTTTCTAAACTTGGGGACGACACTTGATAATAATTTTTTAAACTTTTTTTCTGGGCAATTTATTCATGACTTATCCCAAACTTTTCCCTAAGTTATCCCGAGTTTATCCCTGATAAATTAGGTTTCTAATTTGCTCGATCTCGCGCTTGAGATTATCATCAGTTAGCACTTCTTTTTTTACCTTCTCATAAGCGTGGATCACGGTGGTGTGATCGCGTCCGCCCAACTTCTGGCCAATATACGGATAAGAAGTGTTGAAGTCTTCACGCAACAAGTACATCATCACCTGTCGGGGCTTAACTACTTCTTTCTTTCTTGTTTTCTCGTATAAGTTCTTCTCAGTGATGTTGTAGAAACTAGAAATAATATTTGCCACGTCTTGGATCGAAGCCATTTTCTTCGGCTTGATATTGTTCTTGATCAGCGTTTTGACTTCTGATAGCGTCAAGTGTCTATTCTTGAGCTGACTCTGGCAGATAATCGTGTTCAAGCAGCCCTCTAGCTCTCTGATGTTATCCTGAATTACTTCTGCAATATACTCGAGCGTCTCTGGCGGTAGATTAAACTGTAATTGACCACTCTTGGTGCGCAAAATAGCGAGACGCGACTCGTATTCTGGCTTACTGATATCGACCATCATTCCGCCCTCAAAGCGTGATCGCAAGCGCTCCTCGATATCGGGGATCTGCTTGGGCGCTTTATCAGACGAGAAGATAATCTGCTTGCCATTATCGTGAAAATGATTGAAGAGATGAAAAAGCTCTTCTTGCGTGCGCTCTTTGTTTGAGAAGAACTGGACATCGTCAATGATTAGGAGATCATAGCGTCGGTATTTTTCTTTAAACAAATTGCCTTTGTTGTTCTGCATGGCGTTAACATAGTCAACCGTAAACTGTTCGGAAGTAATGTAGAATGCTTTTTTGCCCGGATAGTTTTTCTTAATGTAATTGCCGACAGATTGGATCAAGTGCGTCTTGCCCAGGCCGGTGCCACCGTAGATAAAGAGCGGATTGTAGCTCTGGCCAGGTTGTTTGATCACCGCTTGCGTGGCTGCGTGCGCCAGTTCATTAAATGGCCCAACAATAAATGACTCGAAGATGTATTTGGGATTGAGGTTGTCCTCGCGATTAGTGTAGAGCTCGGTTAAATTTAACTGCGGACTAACGAGGGTTGGCTGGAGATTGGCTTTGGCATTTTCTGTCTCGACTTCAGCTTTGATAATTAAATATTCAACTGCGCGAATTTCTGGGAAGAGATTACGCAGTGAGCGGAGAATAGATTTGTGATATTTCTTAAACAACCAGTCTTTGACAAAAGCATTGGGCACGCCGAGATGGATGATGCCGTCATCTTCTTTGACAATTTTCGTGTTCTTAAACCAAGTGCCAAAGTTGGCGCGCGAGACTTCTAGCTCAATTTCCACCAACGCATTGCTCCAAAGTGTTTTGTGGTCTTGCATCGCAGACCAAGTATATGCTCTTCGGCGGCTCTGTCCAACTAGTCTAAACTGTTAATAATCAGTGGATTACTGTGGACAACTATGTTAGACTCTTCCACATGTCTATAACCTATCAACCGAAGAAGCGCAAACGCGCTAAGACGCACGGCTTCTTGGTCCGCCAGGCCACCAAGAACGGCCGCCGCGTGGTCCAGGCGCGCCGTCGCAAAGGGCGCAAGAAGCTGACGGTCTAATGCTCCCCCGCCGTCAGCGATTAACCCGTACCGAGGTGGCCGAAGTGCTGACTGGCGGCCGGCGCTATGGCGATCAGGCTCTAACTTTGAGAGCCTTGCTCGACGATCAGGCTCTCCCGTCGCGCTTTGCCATCGTGGTGCCAGCCAAGCAAGTGCCGCTGGCTGTGACGCGGCACCAGATCAAGCGCCGGGTTAGAGCCATTTTGGTTAAATTAACGCCAGAACTCTTGCCCGGCTTGATGTTGGTAGTTTTCTGTAATAAAGAAGTCAAAAACTGGTCTTTTGCGGAGCTAAAGCTTAAACTAACAGAGTTACTCACTAAATCTAAGTTAGTTAAAGTGCTGTAAATAATATGTTTCACACTATTTTCTTTTTGCCACTCTACAATGCCCTAATCTGGCTTAGTTCTGTGGTGCCTGGCGCCGATGTGGGCTTGGCGATCGTCATTCTCACGCTGTTAGTCAAATTTCTCCTCTTCCCGCTCCAGCACAAGATGAGCAAAACCCAGTTGGCGCTCAAGAAACTCGAACCCCAACTCACGAACCTTAAAGAAAAATATAAAGATAATAAAAACGAGCATGCCAAGCAGATGATGGCGCTGTACCGCGAGCATGGCGTTAATCCTTTCGCCGGTTTTCTTGTCTTAATCATCCAGTTACCCATCCTAATAGCCTTGTTTTGGGTCTTCAAAGACAGCTTCGTACTCAATCGCGAGTTTCTCTACAGTTTTGTGACGCATCCCGAGACGCTCAATACGCAATTTCTCGGCTTTTTAGACATCACCGCTCACAATTATTACTTGGCTATTTTAGTTGGTGTCACGCAGTTCTTCCAGATGCGCTTGGCTCTGCCACCCACACCGCCAGCTAACAAGAGCGAGACCGCCACACCGTCCTTCCAAGCCGACTTTAGCCGCAGTCTCAACCTCCAGATGCGCTACTTTATGCCTGCAATGGTCATCTTCATCTCCGCCACGCTCCCGGCCGCCGTGCCGCTCTACTGGCTCACCAGCAATCTCTTCGCTATCGTCCACGAAATGTTCGTCCGCCGTCAGGCCGAGAAAATTTTGGGGTAAGAAAAAAGGCCACCTCCGAAGAAGTGGCCCGGATTGGACTTGGTTGCGTAGCAGCAACTAGCGCTTGACCTAGGATCAAGTGGCTGTGTTGAGGTTTCGTTTTTTCTCACAAGGAGACTCTGGTATGCCAATTGCAAATAGGCACAAGAGACGATCACACGAACCAGCGCTTCGAAGTACAGTCCGTTACCAGTATAGCAAGCCCACAGAGTTTGTCAAGCTTTTGATGCTCGAAGCAAGTATAAAAAGCCAGAATATGGCCATAAATAAGGCTATTTTGGGATATTTAAAAACTCCCAGTTAGGCTTAGCGCCCACAGGTTGCCGTCTTGGCGGTTGGTGAGATAGAGCGTGCTCTCGTCGCTAGCTAAGGTGAGCTTTTCGGCATCAATTTGCAAGCCAGTTTGGCCAAGCGTGGGATTGTAGATCAGCTCACTTTTGCCGGTGGCCGGGTCTATTTTCCAGAGATTATCGCTCACGCTCGCCTCGCCGCGGTACCACGTGTCGGGATAATCGCCCGGTGGCAAGCTGCTTGGCGCGGCGCAGTAGAGAGTTTTGCCGTCTCGTGTCCACACACATTTATCTGCCCAAGTTTGGAGATTGAGGCGGCTAAAGAATTTCTGTGATGGACTATAGAAGCCGGCGACGAGTTTATTATCCACTTGGCCACTGTAGAAGATTTTATCTACTTTTGGACTAGTGAGCGTGGTTAGGCCAGGCACGGAAGTGATGACTAGTTCTAGTTTTTTGGTTTTGAGATTATACCAGTACAGCGAGCCAAGATGATTGCTGGCGGCACTGGTCTGAAGTGTGAGGATGCTCGAAGTGGCCCAAGCGGCGCGCCACTCGGCTAGTGGTAGTGTGGTGAGTGTTTCGCGCTTATTGCTCTTGAGATCGAGCAGGATCGCATTTGTCGCGAGATTATTAGGAGCGGTCTCGAGCAAAAGTAATTTATCTTGCGTGGGCGCAACAGCTAAACTAGAAATATTATTAGCCAAGAGGGCGCCAGCAATTGGTTCGGCGTCGGGATTACTGCTGTCGCTATTACTGGTGTTTAAGAAAGCTTCGCCAGTGACGGTAGTTGGCAAGCTGAGGTGTCCGAGGAAAGTCTGGACTTGATTATTCTTGAGATACTGGAAAATAATGTGCGTGGTGGTGCCAGTTTGGCCAGCCGCGAGATTATAAATTTTCGGAATGGTGGTGTTGGAGATTCTCTCAGGCGTTACGGCCGTGCCGGCGAGACGGAAGAGGTGGCCCGTGCTTTTTTCCACGTAAATTAAATTGCCAACAGAAGAAGTTGCGACATTCTGGCTAAGTTGCACCGCGCCGCCAATCGGGCGATTGCTGATGCGATAAAATCTCCCCGTGCGCTCGGCGGGTGGCAGTTCGTCGGTGCTGAGGTTGGGATTGCTGGCCGTACTGGTCGCTAAATTATCAAACAAACTTCCCTGCCCCACGCCATCCGGCCGCACTTCGCCAGTTGGGAAGAGGGAAACCGTGCTGGTCGCGGTTCCAACGGTATCTCCCGGATTATTTTTTAACATTCTCACGCCAAGCCAGAGCAAGAGCACAACCAGAAGGAAGATGGCGACAGTAATGATAATGTTTCGACGATCCATGTTTATTTTCTAAATTTATTGAGGGAGTAAGGGCGTGTTCAGGATTTGCGGATTGATGGTATAGAGAATCAGCCAAGCCGCGAGCGCGAGAAGCAAGCCCCAGATCGCGTTGCTAATCTTTTCTTTGCCATCTTGTTTACTACCCGGCACCTTGCTCAACATGTGTTGCAGGCCGCCCCAAGCGATCATCACCACGGCCAGCGCCACCGCTACAGCGAGGAAAAGGGGAAAAGCCGTGGCGATGTAATTTTCCGTACTCGCCATGGTTGTGACTGGTGCGCCAGTGGGCGGACCAAGCGGCGCCAGCAGGCGCACCACGTTATCGGCCAAAGCCTGGGGTGTAAATAATTTGAGAAAATTAAAGAGAAAAGTGAGCATGATTGTGGTAATTAAATTTTAAAAATTAAAGCTAGAGCCACCAAATTTGATAATAAAAGTGCGTTTGGCGGCTTGTAGAAGATTGCTAAGACTTTCGGCGCTTAGTGTGACCGTATTCTCCCCCGCTCCGCCCTCGCTGGGCAGGCCAAAGGTCACAGCTCGGCCGTCATCGGCGCTGGTGGTGAGCTTCTGGCTGTTTAACTGCCAAGCATAGTTTAGCTTTTTATTAGCCACATCAGCGCGGGAGAAATAATAAGGCTCAGCGAGCAGGGCCAGTTCTGGCTTGGCCAGCGTGAGGCCAGTGCCAATGGCCTGGCTGTAGCTAATACCCGTGAGTGGATTATTCTCATAAATCACCAAACGCGGCTGGCTGGCGGGAATGGTGAGTGTTTTCTCGGCCAGCAATTCGCCGCTGGTGTTATTTAGTCGGAGCGTAATCGTGCTTTCGCCGTTGTCGTCAGCTGTGAAGGTGAGCACATCGCGGCCAGTGCCAGAGGCTTGAGTCAAGAACTGGCCATTGCGCCACCAGCGGAACTGGAGCTGGCTGGTGGCGCCGGCGCCCGGCGCCAGCGCGGCCACGCGCACGCTACTGCCGGGCGTGGCCGCGCTATGGCCCAGGAAGAATGGTGGAGTGTAAGTCTCCGCGTTCCAGATCAGGTTAATTTCAGCACCAGTGGCCTGAGTAGTAAGCGCGAAACTGGCAAAAATTAGAGCGAGTAAATATTTCATGTTTTAGGTTTTTAACGGCAACTTCAGACCTATTTTATCTTCTAATTTTACCATGACGATGATCGCAATGACACCAACCGTGATGCTGGGGAGGATACTGACTAATGGGATTAGTTCTATTACCACGCTAGAGAGCATGGTGGCTAGTCGCTTGAGATTGAGCGGACTGATTCCCAAAATAAAGAACCAAATCGCGAATACGATCCAAAAAATTGAGCCAACGATTGGGATGAAACTGCTAAACAGATCGAAGAGTAAAGCCAGCATGGGCGCAAAGATCATTGTGGCCAAGCCGATTCTGTCTGGTCTCTTCTGGGCTTCTTGTTCTTCTTCAACCATCGAGGTTTTCTAAATCTTTTTTGGCTTGTTTGATCGCGAGAATCTGCGACGGATCGGAAGTGATGATTTGATCCTCGGTATAAGACGCAATAATCTTGATCGCCACGTGCTTGAGGCCGGCAAAGAAGATCCCCTCGCCCACACTGCTCTCTAGTAATAAATATTTCTCACCGTCGGTGAGTTGGAAAGTTTTCTGCACCAAGTCAATCGCCGCTGGCGACTGCTTCATCAAGATCTGAATTGACGAGTTAGTAATAATTGGTGTGCCGTATTCTGATTTTAAGAAATCGCCGACGTCTTGCGTAATCGTGGCCACGCCCAGATAATACTTTCTACCGCGCTTCACTAACGAAAAGAGAAACGAAGCTGTGTCTTTGCTTTTCATCATCCACCACGCTTCGTCGATTACTAATAATCTCTTCTTCAATTGTCTCCGGATAGAGTTCCAAATATTGTGCATGATAATGTACATCGCGATCGGCTTGAGCTCATCTTCCATATCACGCACCGAGAACACCACAAACTTTTTGTTGATGTCCACATTCGTTGGCTTATTGATGAAACCGGCCCAAGTGCCGCGTGTGTACTTAAGCAATCTCTGCGCCAGCGACTCCCCGCCCTCCATGCCCACCAGCACTAGCTCTAGATCAGAGAGTAATGGCGCTGGTTTATTGGAGAAATCGGCGTCAGCTGTAATATCTTTAAGCGCGTAAGTCTCGGTGATCGCATTATCAATAATTGCGTCTTCTTCTGGCGTTAAGCCGCCGAGCATTAGTCGAAACAAGCCAACTAAGTTAATAATATTGGAGCGTAGAACATCCGCCGGCGATTCATCTTCTTGTAGGGCCGGCAAATCAAATGGATTGATGTGATGTTCAGAAGTCAGTGAGATGTTGAAGTAGCGTCCGCCCACCGCCTCGGCGAGAAATTCATATTCGCGCTCGGGGTCAATGACCAAAACATCAGCGTCGAACATCAAACTACGCAGAATCTCTAATTTAGTCGCATAACTTTTACCCGCGCCGGACTTAGCGAAAGTGACGGAGTTATAATTTTCCAAACTAAATCTGTCGAACAAAATTAGCGAAGAATTATGCCTGTTTATACCGTACAAGATTCCCTTGTTAGAAGTTAAGTCGAATGAGACAAATGGGAATAAGCTAGATAGTGGCGAAGAATTGAGTTTGTAATTAACACCCAGCAAATCTTCCGCCGTGGGGATTACGCTCTTAAAGCCCTCGGCTTGCTGGAAGAGCGCCGGCTTGAGATAAACGAGCTTCGCATCCAGAATCCCCTTCACCTCTGTCTCGGTCTTGTTCAGCTCATCCTCCGTATCGCCATAAACGGTCACGTACACACCAACGTCAAAAATTTTCTCGCGCGCTTGTTGGAGCGAATCTCTAAGTGTCTCAATGTCCGAGTAAGCCGTGTCGAGCACCGGATCGCGCACTAAGCCTTTTTCTTCTTTGATGCTGATCTGGCTCTGCACTTCGGCCACTTTTTTCTCTAACTGTCTAAGTGCAATAGAAGTATCTATGGGGTGGATGAGAATAGAAATATCAAAAACTTTGTCTAAGTTGATGAGTGGCGAGAACCAGTCGCCCGATAAAAATCTCGGATAAGAAATCACATAAAATGTTCTGGCCACTTTGTCGCCCAAGTTGAGCAATCGTGGCGTGACGCGCAAAGCTGACGGCGCCAAGATGTCGCGCAAGCCCAGCACGCCCATCTGGTAAATATCTTGAGGGAAGACCGGCGCCACCATTGGGTTGGTTGGCTCTTCTTTTTTGTTGAAATTAAATAGCGACATGATTTTTTATAAAAATATTTTTTTACTGCGTGATATTAGGAATATCGTTCTCGCCGGGATTGAAAATTTTGAAGTATAGCTCGACCAATTCTTCCGTCCCCAACTGCACCACGCGCAAACCAATGCGGGCAAAGCCTTGCTCGACCACCGCCGCGCGTTGCTCGAGTTGAGTGCGATGCTCAGCAAATTGCGTTGATTCGTCTTGTGGTGTATTGGTCTTGCCAAAGCCGGGTAGCTTGCCGAGCAAGCTATTATTGCCCGAGCCAGTGAGCGTGACTGGTGGGGAGTACGGAATGACGACAAAAAAGCTCTTAGACATAATATCTGTCGACTCTGTAAACTTCCGGATAAAATCAATATATTCGCGTGTCTGGATTTTTAGCAAATCATTGCTTTGCGCTATTAATCTCTCCTCCAGCGTGCGCAAGTAAGGCTTGATGTCTAGCCGTCGCGACTGGATGAAAAGTTGAATGTGAAAATCTAGTGAATTGAGAAAGTTTTGGAACTGCAGGAGAATCGCGGTTTGCTCGTCCTCGCCCTTGAGGGCAAAGTTGATGGAAGAAACCATTAGCACTAGCCGCAATGCGCCGTCTTTGAGAATCACCACGCCGTCGCGCACCTCCTTGATGGGCAAGAAGTCTTGCGAGGCGCGGCCGTCAGCTTTGTTCTTGATTGCTTCCGCCATAGTTGCTCTAAGTTTAACAGATTCAGCGCACTTTTTCTCGGATATCCAAGCTCCAGGCCAGATCTTTTAGTTTACTGTTCGATAATTTCGGCACTACTAAACCACGGGGCATCGCGGCGGCTGGCAGGTTGCCATTTTCTCCACCGTTTTTATCACCAGCGCCAGGCAGGCTGTGCTTCCAGATATACAGCTTGTGGGTGAGGGCGTAACGGAAGGCCGCCTCTAGAGACAAGATAAACGGACGGTTATTAACTTTATAAAAAGCGAGCGCGAGCGCTAGACCCAAAACTGGTAGAATCAGCAAAATCGCCAAGAACTTAAACGGCATATAGACCCAGATCATAAAGCACAAGCCTGCGCCGCCAGTGACATACACAAATTGCTTGAAAGTTAATGGCCCGAAGATCTTGTCTTCGATCTCAATAAATTGCGGAACCTGAAAATTTAACATAATTTAGATAGCTTAGAGCTTTTAGCTACTAGCTGTTAGGTTTGGGGCACGTAATTTGGTGATGATACTGTTTAACATTCGGCTAATTTCACTCAAGATGCCTGCCAGTTTATTATAATCTGTTTGTGAGACAAAAGATAATTCTCGGGCGATCTCTAGTTGGGTTTGCAGTTCGGCGGTCGAGCCATGAGCAATGCGTAGAAATTGGGTAAAATCTTTGCGTGTATTGCGTGAACGACCTTCGGCGATGTTTGAGGGAATAGAGACCGCCGCCCGGCGCATTTGTGAGGTCAAGCCAAACATTTCTGATTTGGGAAAAGTGCTGGTAATTTGGTACACGCCCAAACTAGCTTTCACCGCCTTCTGCCACACAATCAAGTCGCGATAAGATTTAATCATAAAGCTAAAAGCTCACAGCTCTTCGCTAACAGCTACTCAATTGGCTCGTGATACGGATCCACTTTCTTGATTGGGATTTCTGGCGCGGGAGTTGGTGGTGTTGGCGCGGGTGTTTCCGGCTTAAGATTGACCGGCTCGCTTAGCTTGCGCTCAAAGATGCTGGGCTTCTCCGCCAAGCTTGCTGGCGAGGTGTGTTGTTCCAGCTCATGCAAGAGCTCCTCCGGCTTGGGTGTATTTTTGTTCTCCTCCATCTGCTTGAGCGATTCGCGAATCTTGAGGAAGATTTTTTCATTCGCTTCTCGAGCAATGTTTTCAGCAGTTTGTCCGTCGACTTTCAGCCGCTCCATAATACTGACAACAAAATTGGCAGAGGTCTTTACTCCCAGCATTACTTGCCAAACTTCGTTATCTAGCTCGCCTACTTGGTCAATGTGCAGGCCATACTTCTTGCCAATTTCTTGGACAATTCGCTCGCTATCGTTAGAGCTAATTGCTTGTTGCAATTCTGGTGGTAATTTTTTGATTCTTTCGTTCACCATTTGATCTTCTTGGTCAAGCTTAGAGTTAAGTTCTGTCAGTTGCTCTTTTACATTTTTAAAAATTTCTTCTTGCACATTTGCTATGACGCCACTCGTTTCGATATTTGGTAATGTTCCTTGCACATTTGCGGCGAAATCCGTGGGAGCTTCCAGTCCAAATAGGACCAAGCTCGTTTCAACTTTTAGTGCGTAACTTTGTTCTTCACTAAGCTGATGGCGCTTGCAGATTGTATCCAGGTTGTCTTCCCAGTCGCCATCCAGAATAAAATCCTGCAGCATTTTTGGCAGCTTGTGCCAGTTCTTACTTAATTCTTGAGAGATAGTTTCCATTTTTATATTTTATTCTTTTGGTTTTTCTTCTTTATCGTCTTTCTTGTCTTCTTCTTTATCGTCTTTCTTCTCAATTGCCTTTACCAGTCCCTTTACCCACCGTTCCTCATCTTTTTCTCTCTTAGTCTTCTTAGCTTCGGCTCTAATCGCTCGTGCTTGTTTCTGGCGGTTACTCTTGGTACTGCCAGTAAAGATTGTGCTCCATTTACCACCAGCTTCTCGATTTTCGGCGTATGTTCTCTGGCGTTCTTTGCCAGTCGTTTCGATATCATCTTTCTGCTTCTTGAGCGTCGCTAGTTTAATATTTTCTTTTTCTAATTTAGCCTTTAGTGCTTCGACGTTGGCTTTCTGTGCTCCAGCCAGTTGTGGGTTAAGTGGATCAATAGTGCCCGTTTCGATCTTGGCGATTTCTGCCTTAGTGTCGGCCACGACCCTTTCTTGCTTGTCGATGTCGGCCACTTTTTCTTTCGCTGGGTCGCCCGGCACCAGTAATTCGGCCACTTTCTTTTGATTTTCGATCTTGTCTTTCACGTTCTTATCATAACCACCCTTGCCGCCAGCTTTGCCTAAGCCAAGACCCTTAGCAACGCCAGTTGACCGAGCGTCAAAGCTCGAGCTGGCCACGCCACTCCCGGCCCGAAGCGTTGTTCGAGCCAAGAAGCCGGTAACACCGCTCCGCGTGCCCGCTTCCTTGAGTCTTTCAGAATCTGCTACCGCTCTGCTCATGCGGCCGAGTGTGTTCCGAGCGGCAAATCCTGCCATGCCAAAGGTTGCTCCGCCAGCCACGCTTCCTCCCAGTTTCTTGAGCGCCTTCAGTGATCCGCTGGCCGCCCCCGCTCCCGCTACGCCCAGATTTTTAGCCGCCAGTAAAGAACCAATCATCAAGCCGTTGACGATGGCAAAGACGACGAGCGAGCTAATTAGGCCAGCCTCCGTGCCCACTAGACCCACCAAGCCATCAGGGCCGCCAGAAGTGACAACTTGGATAGTGAGATAGATCAGAAGCAAGTAAACCGGTGCGAAGATTAGTTGATTGATTAGTTTTTTGCGCCAGTCGCTGGCCATCTTGCCGAGTTCGCCACCAATGGCAAAGCCCAAGAAAGCGAGTGGCGAGAGCACGATGATAAAGATTAAGACAACTGTTCTGGCCAGGAACATTAGAGCGCCGGCGAGCAAGACGGTAGTGGTGACGAGCATCAGCACAATCTGGCCAAAGTAGGAACCAAGCAAAGCGCCCATCTGATCCCAGAGACCGCCAAACTCACTACCCGTGGTGTGGAAAGCGGTTTTCAGGCTAAAGAAAGCGTTGGTGTCGGCGGCGGTGAGAGCGCTACTGATATCTGGGGCACCAAAGGAGAGCGGCCTGTCCCCCGCTGCCGCGGTGTAGAACTGGTTGGCCACCACATTGCTGGCGTCAATGCCAATTTTGGTAAAAAAAGCGCTAAAGTTGACGAGCAAGGCGGCGATAATAATCTTACTCAACAATTTTTTGCCATTCACCGAGTCTAAACGCAGAATTGTGCCAATGGCCACATAGAGCAGAACGAAAATGAAGGAAATATTTACTAGATTGCGACAAATCTTCCAAGCCCCAACAACGCCCGGTAAATTAGCATATTGCGTAAATTCTCGGACGGAAATGTTGATAGAAATATTAAAGATAATATTGGCCGCCCAGACTAGCCAAGAAAAGAGCCAGACCAGTATTTGCCCAAGCCAGGCCATGGTACGCAAGATGCAGTTGCCTAACTGGGTTAACGAACACTCTGGTATACCACCGCCGGTTGGATCGTAGACATTTCCTTCCGTTCCCTTTGTAATCCGTTCTTTAGCAGATTGTATGGCGGCAATATCTCTCTGGGTTTCGTTGTATTTGGTTGTAGACGGGTCTAGAGTGGCAAGATAAGTCTTGAGATCGTCTAAGTTTTTCTGCAAGACTTCTGGTGTTAGGAACTTGTCTCCACCATTGGTTCGCAATGCCAAGATCGCTTCTGGTGTTGGGTCGATATTTTGTATCACACTGCCGTCTGGAAAAGTAAGATCTAGTGCCCACACTCTTCCCGCTCCAGTGAGCAGTAGGGCGATGATTAAGATTTGAGCAAACTTCTTCATTTATTTTTTAACTTTCAAATTTTGTTTTAATTTTTACAGATTAAGGATTCTCTGGAGCAAAAGTTGCAACAGTTTGGCAATAATCGCCGGGTAATCGGCTTGCGCGATACCGCCGGTCTGGTCGAGAGCATGTGTGATCACATTCGTCATAGTCTGACTCTGCTGGAAAGTGTCATTGCGACTAAACTGCGCCGAGTTAATGCCGTTCGTGAGATTGTAAGTAAAGTTGCTTAGCTGGGTATCGGCGGTGAAAAAAGCACCATTCAAACCGTTCTCGACGGCAATATCCAAACCTTGAGCAAAGTTCTCGCTAATCTTGAGATAATCTAAATCATTAGCACTGTTGTAACTAATGCTCGAGGCGCGGGCGTAAGCACCAGAGTCATAACCAGTCTTGGGATCACAGGGCTCAATCCCTGGGCAAGGTGAGACGAGCGTTTTGCTTAATTCTTCTGGCTGCAGGCCGTAGTTGCCGAGCAGTTGCATCATGTAGGAGACGGATGGACCGAGTTCGGCTTCTTTAAAGCTATTTGCCTGCACTAGTTTATCCAGCACAAAGGTCGCGAGTTTGGCATCCAGCTCGGCGTTCACCGCACCTGGCGTCTTCACCTTCCACGTTTTGCACCAAGGTTGGAGTGGTGGCGAGACCACATATTCCGCACACTCTCTACTGTCTTGGTAACCTTTCGCGGCCACAATCTGCGTGACCGCTTCCGTCATTTTGCGGGCAATGGCGGTGCTGGTTTTGTCCATCTCGGTTAGATAAGCGGCGCGGCTATCGTTCTGCGGGCTATAGACTTGCGGCAAGCTATCCACCTTCTCTCTGGCGGTGGCGGTGGTGCCCAGTCTCTGTTGCTCGGCTTGGGTGAGAGTTTGCGCTCCCCAGCCGGTGGTGCGGCTAGTGCGGTCAATCAGCTTGGCCGCGGCTTTGGTATTTTCGCTACCACCCAGGGCCGATTCGCCCAAGCTCTGGCGTCGGCCCTCCTCGGCTGCCGTGGCGAGCACTTTGCTGGCGGGGATAAAGAGCGCTTCTTTCTCGGCTTCCGGCCCACCCAGGACGGAGTCCGTGGCGGCGTCTTTGATCTTCTGCCAATCGCTCGAGAGCGCGCCGTAGATCGCGAGTGAGCCATAGAAGGCCGCCGGATTCTTGACTCTGGCTAGTTCGTCTAGATTCTCCATCGCGTCTTTACCTTTCTTATTTACTGCGCACTGCAGTTCAATCCGCTTCCGCTCCTCTTCTAGTTGTTTGATCTGAGTTTTATTCTGCTCGATCTGGTATTTTTCGAACCCTTCTATTTTTAGCAGTGGCTTGGTGATCGCTTTAATTTCTGCTTGTGATGTTTTAGAAACGGTTCTTGTCAGGCCGGAGTCACTAACCGCAAGTTTTCCGTCGAGAGTAATTGGTCCGATGGCAGCGTTTAGGGCTGTTTGTACTACCTGCTCGGCGATTGGCGCCAGCAAGCCACCGACATATGGGATACCATCTACCAGGCCACCGACGCCGCTTGAGATGCCGTTTACCAGACCAGCCTGCAATTGGCCACCAATCTGTGTACCCAGACCACTTAAGCTGTTGCTAAAGTCATTACCAACACCGTTTGCAATGTTCCCGCCGTCTACGTTCGCGGCCGCGTCGGCACCAATTATTTGTTCGGGAGTTGGCGGACCAATAAGATCGGGATTGTTGGCCTCAAACGTGGCAATGGCGTCTGGATTAACCAGTTCGTTTGCGGTTGGCAATGGCAGGACTGGACTGGGGAGAACAGAGTTAATATCGCCATTGTTTAGCGCGGTCGCGGTCGCGCTATCAAATGGTCCGTGGTAAACATTGCCGATGGCGCCAAGATAATTAGCGCCGGTATCATTGAGTTGACCGGCAAATTGTAAATCGGCGATTGTGGGTGTGCCTTGGAAGCCGGCCACAGCTAGGTTGCTCACCGCTCGGTCGTAACCAGAGACACCAAGGCCAGAAACCACGGCAATGGAGAGAGGTTGAGCGATCGCTTCGGATACTGGGCGGAGATCAAAGCCGATGGCCGCGGTGATATTGTTCCCGGCAAAGTCGTTGAAGTTAAAGTTATTATAGCTATCACTAGCGCCACTAACGGCTGACTCGAAACGAGCATCATTGAACTGACTGGAGAGGCCGTTACTGCCGGAGACATTAGGATTGCCATTGAGTAGCACCTGCATAATCACTGGCATCATTTTGTCTACCAGCAAGGCCATGCCGTCGCCCTTGGCAATGCCGTTGGAGGCATCGTTGGCCATGCCGCGCTGGATATCGTTTGCCAAGTTGGCTAGCATTGTGTCCATTGCACCCTTAACCTGTTTTAAAATAGTTGTGACGACCGTTGTGGGCAACTTTTGGAGTTGCTTGATTTCGGCTTGAGCCGATTCGAAGTCGCCATTAATCACAGCGTCGCCTAATTCACCCACTTGTTCATCCACCATCTGTTGTACTAGCGCGGTTATCCGTTCTGGGCCTAGCACTTGCCCAATTATTCCTAATGAGCCAAAGATGGCCTGCAGTAAACTTTGGAATTCCGGAGCGTTGAGGAATGTTGGGCTGGTACTAGTCCCAGAAGTAATCTGATTTTGGTAATCAGTCGTGAGGTGTTGCGTCAGCGAGCCGGCAACGCCAGTTTGCAGAGCGCCAGGGAAATCATTGCGGATAATCCCTGGTAATAAGCGGCGAACTTCTTCTTGCATAATGGCGGGGCCGCGCTGATTACGCTCACTGTCACTCATCCCGCGGAAGCGCTGACGCAGAGCATTGGGCAATTGCTGGGAGAGTCCTTGCTGGATCACTTGCGGCAACACTTGGCCCACTTGCCGCTGGATAATATTGCGCATGTTCTGGGCAATCACGCGGTTCACTGTTTGCGAGAGCGTTTGCTGGATACCCCGGCTAATGACATTGGCAAAGCTGGTGGCTAGCCCGGCGCCCGGCTTCTGCGGGATGCACTCGCTCTGGTCTTTCGCGGCTTGTTGTCTCTCTTCTTTCAGTGCCCTATCGGCTTCTTGTTGGAGTTGAGTAACCTCGTTAAAGAATTGTTGGTTTATGCTTGGACCAGCCACTCCGTCGATTGGTTGGGTGTTGAGTTGCGCACTGGCTAGAGTTGGCGCCAGTAAAGCAATTAGCAAAAAGCTTGCCAGTAACTTTTTATAAAATTTTAAAAATAAATTAAGTGGGGTCATGGCGTGGGCGTAATTGGATTCTGCAAGTAACGATCCAGCGCGCCGATAGCATTAACGACGGCCAAGTATCTCTTGGCGCGTTGGTCGGCGCTCTCGCTAGCCAAGAGTGGCTCGCTGGCGACTTGACTCATATTATAAATGATTTGGCGCAAACTGGCTAAGCTATTCTGCAGTTGGAGGTGGAGAAACGAGGCGGAGGCGGGCACGGTGAGCCGCGCCAGCGCGGCAATGGCTGTATCGAGGTTCTGCCAGCTCTTTTCTAGTTCTGTTAGCTGGGCTGTGTCGCGCGTTTCTAGATATTCCAGCATAATCGCCAGCTCATCGCCGACCAAGTTCTGGCTGTAACTCGTCAAGATTTTCTTGAGGCTGGCTTGATAAGCTTGCCGGGCGCTAGCTGTGTCTTGTTTCGCGAGCGTGAGATCAGTAAAAGTGTATTGATTTTGGTTAAGCTTGACCAGATCGAGGCGCGCCAGTGGTGCTTGCTTCTGGACAATCGCTTCGCTGGCGACTTCTAGCGTGGTGGTGGAAACAGCGCGGAGACTGGCATCCAGTTGTTGTTGGAATTTTTCAGTCGCGATCTGCGCTTGCTTCTGTTCTTCTTGTTTGGCCAGTTCTTGCTGTTTGAGCTCGCGCGCGCCGAGCCACCAGAGCGCGGTCGTGATAATTAGGATTAGCAAAACAGCACCGAGAATTATTTTCTTGATCACGCTCTAATTATAGAACTTCTGGCGCGCGCTAGAAAGCCGCTTTATCCCCTATTTTGATTTGCCACTGATCAGCCAATCCGGAATTTATTTCTAAAACGTATTTTATTTCACTTTGTGGTGAGAAGGTTTGGGGGAAAGTATTAGGTAAAACATTTTTTTCGATACCCACTACCATTTTATTTTCATTCAACCAAATAATATCTAGCGCAAAGTTCATATCTTTCATCCAGAACATGGGAATATTATTTTTCTCATAAACAAACAACATGCCGGAATTTTGTGATAAATTTTTTCTGCCCGACAAGCCGCGACTCATTTCTGCTTCTGTCTGCGCTATTTCTAGATTTATTCTAGTCTGATTTATTGTGAGAATTTTGTTTGTAGAATTTTGTGTTTCTGCAATTTTCCCAGCATTAAATTGCAAAAATAAAGTGAGCACGAGGCTGATCACGCCAAAGATTATTAGAACTATTTGGAAAAAGTTTCTTAATTTCTTGCTAAGCATAACCAGTTTTCGAGAGTCAGATTCTCCGCGCGACTTTTGTCGCTCACGCCACATTTTGCAAAAGTTTCTGGCGCTAGCTCTAGATGATTTCGCAACATTTTGCGTTTACTAGAGAAGCCACTTTTTACAATCTCAAAAAACTTTTGTTCAGAAATATTTTCGAAATTATTTTTACTAATCTGATCAATCAGCAAAATTGCTGAATGCACTTTGGGAATCGGCAAGAATAATTTCGCTGGCACTTTCTGGATATATTTTGGATTGCCGTAAGCTTTCACTGATACAGACAGCAAACTTTCTTTTTTATCTTGCGCCACAATCCGGCGTGCAACTTCATCTTGAACTAATAGAACCATTTTCTCTGGTTGTTGTTTAGTTTCACTCAAGAACTTCCGAATAATCTGCCCGGTGATGTAATACGGAATATTGGCAACCACTTTATAGCTTTTAGCTTTTAGCTTTTGGCGAAGAGCTTCAATATCAAAATCCAGAATATCAGTGTGGATTATTTCTAGCTTCCCATTTTTAATCTCTTCAGAAAATTTTTCTTGAAGTAATAAAATAGCTCGGTCATCTTTCTCGATCGCAATCACGCTCCCCTCTTTTTCTAATAAAAACTTTGTCAGAAATCCTGTTCCCGGGCCAATTTCTAGAACAGTTTCGCCACTTTTTATCTCTGCCGTTTGCACAATCAACTTGGCCACACGCTCCGAGCGCAACCAATGCTGACCAAGGGATTTTTTCGCAAGCATATTTTATGCTAACACAATATTTGCCAGAACTGTGAAACCAGCTTGACTCGCGGATTTCTCATGATAAGGTGAGAGTGGCGTACGTTGGGATACAGAATTTGTTCTTACAGAAAGTGAGGATAGTACCTTGAGTAGTTACTTACTAACCAAAGAAGTGGCAGAAACGGCCGTCCGGATTGTCAAACCGTCGATTCTGAATGCAATGGAGATCGGACTCTTGAAGCGCCGGGATCTTCACATCGTTGTGTTAGATCCGGTCGTGGACTATGTGGACGGTAGCCTGCTGCCGGCCATTTATGAGTTTTCCTTTGGTAATCCGATTAAGTGGGAACATCGTTTTGATACGATCGCCCGGGCCAAGGCTCTAGTGACTTGGCGCACGGGTTTGCCCACTCATCTTGTTCAGCAAAGTTTCCCCTATCTGCTCCAAGGTCGGGACACACCACTGTGGGGCAGTGTCAATCTGGAAGGAATCATTGTCGCGGCCAGCGGTGTTCAGCCCTGGTTTGACGAGATGATTTCTTATCAGGTTGCCGCAGCCTGTCGCGCCCTCTGCATCAGCAAAATGCAAACGGAGACTCTGCCGGACGATCAGATTTTTCTGAAGTGAGAAAAGATCTTTGTGGCGAAAAACCAAGCCCTCGCGCGTCCAACGCGCGAGGGCTTCTTGTTTGTGTGAAACACCGTTTCCCTTTTCCTAAAAATCAATGAAACTCACGGGATCGTTCTCGGCTTCTAGCAGGTGAGCGGGGATGTCGCCGATGAATTCTGATGGCAAGGTCATCTGGCGTGCGCCGTAGATGGTGCGCATCTGCGCGTAAGTGAGAAACAATTTTTCTCGCGCGCGAGTAACAGCCACATAGAATAATCTCCGCTCTTCTTCGGTATCGCGCGTTTCACTATCACTCTCGCGCATGCGGTGAGGAAATAAATCTTGTTCCAGACCGACGATGAAGACGTGATCGAATTCCAAGCCTTTCGCCGCGTGCACGGTCATCAGTTTCACACCACTTTTCTGCTTTTTATTTTGCCCATCACTCTTGTCTGGCAAACTATCTTGATCGCTCACCAGCGCCGCGTCTGTTAATAATCTAGCAATACCACTTGTTCCGTCAGCATCAGCATCGCGCACTTGTCCTGAGCTTGACGAAGGATCGTATTTCAGCGCCAGCGTTGCTAACTCTTTTGCGTTCTCTAATCGCTCCAAGTCATCCGGTCCGCCGGTGCGCCACATGTTTCCCAAGCCACTTTGTTCGATCACTGTTCTAATCAGTTCTGACGGTTTCTGACTTTCTGCTGATATTTTAATCTGCGCTAAGATTTTTCTAAACTCTCTAATTTTTTCTTGCGTTTTCTCTGGCAGTTCATGTTCCTGATTAGAGAAGATTTTCGCGAGCGTCACTTTGCCGAGACCTCTTGGTGGTAGATTAATAATTCTTCTCACACTAATAATGTCGTCCGGATTAAGCGCCGCGCGGATGAAGCCGAGCACATCTTTGATTTCTTGCCGTTCGAAAAATCTCGTGCCCAACACTTGATACGGCACATTCTCGCGCAAGAACGCGTCTTCTAAGACTCGTGATTGAAAGTTGGCGCGGTAGAGCACGGCAATTTCTTCGGGCTTCGTCCCCTGCTTGATCAGCTCGCGCGAGCGTGTGGCCACCAGTTGCGCTTCTTCTTTTTCATCCAGACCAATTAGCAAGCCAATCAGTTCGCCGTCGGGTTTATTGGTGAATAACTTTTTATCATGTCGCTCTACATTTTTCTTAATAATCTCATTCGCGGCCAGTAAAATATTTTTGCTAGACCGATAATTTTCTTCTAGCAAAACCACTTTCGCATTCGGATAATCTTCTTCAAACTTTAATAAATTCCGGAAGTCTGCGCCCCGCCAAGAATAAATAGACTGATCCACGTCGCCCACCACGCAGATATTATTTCTGTCACCGGTTAATAATTTGGCTAATCTATATTGAATCGGATTCGTGTCTTGGTATTCATCTATATGTAGATAATGCCAACGGTCTTGATATTTTTTTAATAATTCTGCTTCGCGTTCTAGCAGTTCAACTGTGGTTAATAATAAATCATCAAAGTCTAGCGCTTTTTGCTCACGCAGTTTCTGCGCATAAATCGGCCAGACGCGCGCGACTGTATCTGTAAAAAAGCTAGCGACCGAACTCTGCCGATAAGTTTGCAAGTTCACGCCATTACCTTTCGCTTTCGAGATCGCGCTCAGGATCTTTCTGGGCTCTAAACTTTTTGGCTCAAAGCCGAGCTCGAGCAAAATATTTTTCACTTCTCGCTGTGAGTCGTCTTTATCAAAGATCGTAAAGTGCTGATTTAGTCCCAATTTCTGCGCATTTTCTCTAATTATTTGCACGCCGAGGCCGTGGAAGGTGCTCACGAACACGCGATTATTGTTCACGCGCTCGCGCATCTCCCGCGCAGCTTTGTTGGTAAAAGTGATGGCGAGAATTTGCTCTGGTTTCACCCCAGACTGGATCAAGTTCTGAATCCGGTGCGCGATTGTCTTGGTTTTCCCCGCGCCAGCACCGGCCACGACTAATAATGGCCCGTTTAAGTGTTCAGCGGCCGACTGTTGCGCGGGATTTAGTTCTATTTTCGTCTCCATTCTGCCAGTTTAACACACGCTTTTTGGCGATAAAGTTATCCACAGGCAAATTTTGTCAATATTGCAAGTCTGGTTCCGCTTGTTAAACTTACAGGCAAGGGTGGATGATAGAAAATGGCTAAGAATAAGGCTTTTTACCGCAAACCCCATTATTTTGGCTTAAACTAGGCTTATTTTAACTAAACGCAAAAAACGTCCCGCTAAGCGGCTGTTCAGTCGACTTCTGGGACAAAAACTCGTTTTCACTGCTTCCACCATGGCAATTCTGGTTGGCGCCTTCTTTGCCAACTCGGATCATGTGACTTATGCTGGCCTCTTTGGTGGTGCTAATTCCCAGAATGTCGGTCTCTCTAGTTCTCTGACGGCCAATCCGAACAGTAATTACAGCATCGGTGGTGGCGATATCACCATCAGCGGCGGCGCGCTCCTCCCCGACTCCGGCATGAGTGGCACAGTGGCTGATTTATCTGCCGGCGCCGAGAGTGATCAGATTAGTATCTATGTCGTCCGCCCGGGCGACTCGCTCTCTGGCATCGCCAACATGTTTAATGTTTCGGTCAACACGATCCGCTGGGCCAACGATCTCTCGAAGAATTCGGTTTTGCAAACTGGTCAGACGCTTTTGATTTTACCAGTTGATGGTATCCGCCATACGGTTCTAAAAGGCGAAACAGTGGCCAGCTTGGCCAAGAAGTATAACGGCGACACGCGCGAAATTGTGCAGTTTAATGGCCTCGAAAATGAAAGTGACTTGAAAGTCGGTCAGATTGTGATGATCCCGGGCGGTGAGGAACCAGCTGCGGCCGTCACTCCCGGCACCAAGCCGACCGCTCCGGTCAAAGGCGCGAGTGGCCCAAGCTATGCTGGTTATTATCTCCGGCCAATCAGTGGTGGCACACGCACTCAAGGCTTGCACGGCTACAATGGCATCGACTTGGCCGACCGCGCGGGCACCGAGATCTTTGCCGCGGCCAGCGGCCGCGTGATTGTGGCCAAGAGCAGTGGTTGGAACGGTGGTTACGGCAACTATGTGGTTATCTCGCACCCCAATGGCACGCAGACGCTCTATTCTCACTTGCGTAGTCTTACTGTCGCGCAGGGAGCTACGGTAGAACGCGGCCAAGTGATCGGCTATATGGGCATGACCGGCAAAGCCACCGGCGTCCACGTCCACTTCGAAGTCCGTGGCGCCAAGAATCCGTTTTAGATAAGTTTGCTTTATTTCTCCACCCGATAAACACAGCGCTTTCTGCCGTCAGCAAAATTTTCTTCGGTAATTAAAGACAGTTTTGGTTGAGTAGTGAAAGCTCTGATACCAGCACCGATTTTTGTTGCTAGAACATTTAAGATTACTTGATCAACGAGATTATTTTCTAAAAAAGCTTGGTTGAGAATCGCGCCGCTGGAGAGCAGAAGATTTTGTCCGGCTGTCATTGCCTCGGCTGGCGAATGAGCAATCAAGTATTTGGGACTTAAAACCAGATCAGATTTTTCGGTTACGACCACGCGTTTAGTCGCCAAATTTTCAAAAGATTCGATTAGATTTCTGGGATATTCTTGGATTGCCTCGTAAGTCTTGCGACTGATGATTACGGCATCGTTTTTCTGGCAAAGATCAAGAAAGTCAGTCCAGAGTGCGTCTGGAATAAAATCTTCATCACCATTTTCTCGCGCGATGAAACCGTCTTGCGAGATTACATTGTAGAGCGTGAGCATGTAAAAATAATTATTTTAACTCACCTGCCGTGGCCGATATTGCAACGCTTCCAGCAAGTGATTCTCGCTCACATCTTCATCGCCAGCGAGATCAGCAATCGTGCGGGCGAGTTTGATCACACGGTGATAAGCGCGCGCTGATAAATCTAAACGCTTCGCGGAATTATTCAATAATTCTGTTGCTGATGAAGTGAGAGGCGCAAACTGGCGTAGCTCGCGTGTCCCCATCTCGCTGTTTAATTTTAATTTACTCTCACTTTTTTTAAATCTCGCAATTTGCCTATTTCTCGCCTCACTCACGCGCTCGCGGACTAGTTTAGAACTTTCTTCTGGTCTGGTTTCATCTGATAATTTGAGATGATCTACTTGGCCGACCTCCAGCCACAGGTCTATTCTATCCGCAATCGGTCCGGAAATTTTGCGTTGATAATTTATTACAGAAATCTGCGAGCAGATGCAGGCTTTATTTTTCAAACCTCGGTTGCCACACGGGCAAGGATTCATGGCGGCGATGAGAATAAAATGCGCGGGGAAGGTCATTGAGCCTCGCGCGCGGGAAATGTGGATGATGTGATCTTCCAGTGGTTGTCGCAAAGCTTCTAGCACACGCTTCTCAAATTCTGGGAACTCATCGAGGAATAAAACACCGCGGTGAGCGAGCGTAATCTCGCCCGGGCGTGGATAATTACCACCACCAACAAGCGAGACGTAACTAGAAGTGTGATGCGGCGCACGGAAGGGCGGATGCGTCAGCAAAGTCTCGCCGAGTAGGCCGGCCGCGGAATGTATTCCTGTCGCCTCGAGCATGGTCTCAAAGTCGAGCGGCGGCAGGATGCTGGCAAAAGCCTTGGCCAGCATGGTCTTGCCCGTCCCGGGCGGGCCAGACATGGCCAGGTTGTGGCCACCAGCTGCGGCAATCTCCAGTCCCCGCTTGGCCGTTGGCTGGCCTTTGATTTCTGCCAAGTCATTCAAGTAATCTGGTTCCGAATATTTCAGTTTAGTGGCTGGGCTGGGCGAGAGTGGGACAGTAATTGCCGCAGGATTATTTTTGTCAGTTTTTTCTATTTTTGTTTCCGGCGAGAGATGCGCAACCAATTCTGCGAGATTATTGACGCCATAAACTTGCAGATCATGCACCAGTGCGGCTTCTAAAACGTTGCCCGCGGGCAAATATAATTCTTTGAAGCCTTTTTTCGCCGCGTGCCTGGCCATGCCCAAGCTCCCTTTGATTCTTCGGAGTGTGCCGTCTAAGCCAAGCTCGCCCAAGAAAATTTTGTCACTCGCGTCAAATTTAATTTCCCCACTCGCCTGCAAGTAAGCCAGCGCAATGGCGAGATCGAAGATTGGTCCCTCTTTCTTAATATCCGCCGGCGCCAGCGAGACAATCACTTTTTTATTACTCTTCTGCGGTGAGGCAAAGCCGCTATTCTTGATCGCCGCGCTTAATCTATCGCGCGCTTCTTCCACCGCCTTATCCGGCAGGCCAACGATGGTAAACGAGTGTAGACCTTTCGCAATATCCACCTCAATATCAATAATCTCCGGCTTGAGGCCAACCAATTGCGCGGAGTGAACTTTTCCCAACATGAGTAATTTAAAAAGTAGTTAGTGCGGCAGATTTTTCTCTTCTGGCACATGCGCCTTGCAAGTCCGCGCGGCGGGGTTCACTTTCAGCCTTTCTTCTTCAATCATCTCGCCGCTCACTTCGCACAAGCCAAACTTTCCCGTTTTGATTCTTTCTAGCGCTAAATTTACATCTCTCAAGCGTTTTTCTAATTCACTTTCAATCTCCACACGTTCGTCCATTTCTTCCAGTTCATCCGCCACGTCATCGCGAGACGCTGGCTCAGTATCGCCGGTCGGCTTCACTTCCCAATCACCTTTATTTTCCGGATTAACTCGCGCCAGTGGTGTGAGTTGCGCTTCTATTTCGCCCTTTTCTTTCAGTAATACTTCTTGCCAATAGTTCAAATCTAACATATTTTGTTTTTATTTTAATTAAATTAGTTAACCTAGCTTAACAGCCTAGCTCTGATCAATCAACCGCTCAAAGACTTTGATGAAAGTTTCGTTATTTCTGGTGATCAAGATAGTTTGTTCGTCCAAGAAGCCGTAGAGCATCACGGTGTTACCAGCGCTATCGCGCGCCACGCGCACATCTTTGTTCCGCACCACCCGGTCGCTCCACTCGGCTTGTTTGGTTGAGGTCGTCTCTAGCATCGCGGCCAAGTCGCTCGGCATGTAGCGTTCCCAGTCTAGCATCGCCGACCAAGCTTGATCGAAGAAGCTAGTTTGTAAAATCAAGAAACGGTTTTTGATCTCGCCATTGTCATAGATTCCCAACATAAACGTATCGCGCAAGTGCCGCGTGAGATTGTCTGGCAAAGTCAGCCCAAGCGTGGCAACGGTCTGCGCGAAAGTGAGCGGTTCGGCGGCTTTATAAAAATAGAGATTAACTAAACCCGGTTGAGCATTAACCGTGCTAGCGAGTGTCTGGAGCGCCGTGCGAGCTTGGTTGGGCGAGCCGAGCGTGGCGGCATCAATGCCGCGGTCCACGTCGGCGGGGAAAAGCGCTTTCACGATTGGTTGCGGCGCGGTCACGGCTGGAGCAATCGCTTGCTGACTCTGCCACCAACGGTAGAAGAGTCCGCCACTCGCGAGCAGTACCACCAGCACCGAGAGCGTGACCCACAGCCGCGAGCGATCATCTGCGCCCACAATCTCGCCGGTATTGCGCGCGCGTGTGGCTTGCAAGGTGGCGATCTTGGAGAGCGAGAGACCTTCGTCCTTAACCGCCCGGGCCATATCGGTCTTGATTGTCCGGAGTGAGCTAAGTTTGGTGGTGCTGGTCTTGAGGGCGTCGGTGCGGGCGCCGGCCTGGGCGATCTTGCCGCGCCGTTCGCTCTCGGCATTAAGCGCCGCTTCTTCCAACCGCGCGCGCTCCGCCGCGTTGCGCGCTGTTTGCGCCTGCGCCTCGGCTGTTGCCTTAGCTCCAGCCTCGGCGCTGGCCTTCTCGCTCGCCACGGCCGCTTGCATGCTCGCTTCGCGGCTCTCGCGCCGGGCGCGATGCGCCTCGCCCTCCATCGAGAGGATCGCTTCGCGGCGGCGTTTATCTTCCAGTTTCTCTTTCTCAGCCAGTTTCTCGCCGCCCAGGGCTAGCTTGGCCTCGCGTCTTCTGTTTGTCGCATCATTTTCTTCGGCCATTTAATATTTATTTTTTTTATTTTACTTCCAGATTACTCAATTCCAGCTTCGCTTGCTCCAGTCGTTTCTCAATTTTTTCTTCCTCGTCTAGCAGAGTGCGATATTTGGTAGTGTTAGTTTGGATTGTCGCCTCAATTTTCGCGAGTTTTTCTTCCTCGTTCCACTTTTTTTGTTCGATTTCTTTGCGCTTATCTTGTGTGGCCCAGCGCTTTTTCTCCACCACTTGCTTATCATTCGCTAGGCCGATTTTTGCTTCTTCTGATTCTAAATTATTTTCTTCAGCCTCAATTTTTTTCTCCTCGTCCAGAAGTGGATTTAAGATAGTTCGGATTGCGCGGCGCTGATTATCCAGCTCGATCCAGTCAAATTCTAATGCCTCTTTTTCTTTGCTGATCCCGGCTAATTTTTGCACCAACCCGTCGCTTTCAGTTTTGAGTGTTTTGGTTTTGTTCTCGCGCTCATGTTTTTCCGTCCACTCTTGGCCAGCCAGCGCCGCTTGCGCCTCGCTCCTTTTCGCGCTTAAGTCAGCATTCAGCTCGGCCTCAAGCTTATTTTTTTCTGTTTCTTTTTCTTGTGGAATTGGTGGGATTGGAAGTTCAGTCATGTTTGTAATTATAACAAACACTGGCGAAATAAAAAACTAAATTAAACAGTATTAGGCCGTGTTTGTGGTTGCTGAAGAAGTAGACGGTCGTTCTGGCCGGGCATTTCGTCGGCGAGCATTAGAGACCATCAAGTATTTCCGAGGATTCGCGCCGAGATCAATAAAGTCGTCCGCAATTTCTTTAAGTTTGCCCGAGGTTGACCGGCCAAAGGCCATTACTTCTACTTGATTGCCGCTGTGATTTTTCAAATATTCTACCAATGGCACAAAGTCGCCATCGCCGGTCGCTAGTACCACGGCGTCCAATCTCGGCGCCATCTTCACCGCATCCACGGCCATACCCACGTCCCAGTCAGCTTTCTTGGCACCGCCAGAGAAAATCTGTAAATCTTTCGTCTTGATCTCAATGCCCATCTTTTCCATTGCTTCAAAAAAGTTTTTCTCTTCGCCAGATTCTGTAGTAACAACATACGCAACCGCGCGAACTAAATTTCTTTCCGCCACCGCTTCTTTTAGAATCGCGCCAAAGTTAACTCGCGCGCCATAGAGATTCTTAGCACAGTGATACAAGTTCTGCGTGTCGATGAAAACGCCCACGCGCTGGCCTTTATGTTTAATGATTCCCATTTATTTAATTTTTAAACTAGTAAAAATATACCGAAAAACTGAAGAGAAAAAGAAAAATATAGACTTACTTCGCTTTCAAAACCTTTTTCTTGGCCACAAACTTCTCATGTCCGCGGCGCTTGGCCACTAGCTTGAGCAAACCACGACGAGAGTGCTCGTCTTTCTGATTCTTTTTCAAATGCTTGGTCAGCTCGGCAATGCGCTCGTTCAAGATCGCAATTTGCACCTCCGAGGAACCAGTGTCTTTATCGTGCACCTGGCTCTTTTTTATTAAAACCTGCTTTTTCTTCAATTTCAGCATATTTGCCTAGACTATCACATAACTCTAAAATTTGCAAGTCAAGGGCGTTGATAAATAAGAAAGCCCCCATCCGTCGGTTGACGGGTGGGGGCTTGGTTTAGGCTGTTTTTAGCCGAGGTGGTTTGTCAGCACCATACCCATCTGGTACTTCCACCATTGGGCAAAAATTAGCGAAACAGCGATGAAAGTCGTGACAAGTACAAAAATCGCGACCTTGGCTCTGTTCCACCACTTCTTGATTGCATAACTCGCTCTTGCCATCACACTCTCACTTTCTAGTCCTGCTTTGCTCTTGTTATTTATGAGGCAGTCTTTCGTCCAGAGTACGGCGGATTACGCCGCAGTTTGCGCAGATATCCAAGTACACTGGATCTGGGCCGTCGCGTTTCTCGGCGGGGACGAAGTCGGTTCCGTTACAGCGCAAACAGCGCTTCTGGGGCCAGAAGGTCCAGATCATGACCGGCAAAATCAAAATTACAGCAACGATTTGCCAAATGTTCTTCGTTAAAGCCAAGATCAACATAGTTTAATCCTCCCTGAATCTAGAAGTGTTTGTTTTGTTCTAGTAAGATCAACGCCAATGTCTACTCTATTATTTTCCTGATTTTTGTCAAATAAAAAAGCCCCGCGAGTACGTAACTCGCGGGGCTGTGAGGGAAAATCGGGGGCAAGCTACTCGGGCCAGTCATACTCATGGCCGCAGTATTGGCACCGTCTAAACTCAATGGCCCCACAGTTGGAAGCAAAGATCACACCAGGGAGAAGTACTATGTCCCCGCATTTGGGACACTTGGGTACGCTCATTCCAGCTAGTGCGGCCAAGGGACCGAGTACGGACACGGGCGACATCATAATGAAGAAGGCGGTAAACATTGTTTCTCCTGTTGTTCGACTGCTTTTTCTTTCTCGAAGATCTCATCGAGCTTGGGTTTCATGTGGATTATGGCCCAGTTCCAGAAGCGCTTGCTTCCGCGAATTTTACCGGTCACTGGGTCGTAATCAGTGCGCCAGCCTAAGTGCCAAGAAAGTCGGGTGTGGAGCCATGTCAACAAATGCGCTCCGTACCAGAGGCAAGCGAGATAGAGCGCATAGCCCAGCAGTGGGAAGACAAAAAACCAGAAAACCAAGAAAATCATACTTATCCTCCAATCAGGTTGAGAGTGGTGAAAGTTTGTGAAAAGAACGCCATTTCTACATTAGCAATGCTAACTTGCTTAGTCAATCTAAGCTGTTTCACGCGTGTCGCACAATATTTTGTATAAAAAGTGGTAGAATATTGAGATGAGTGAGAAGACAGAAGTTGGTAAATTACAGCGCGAGTTTCTCGAATATCTGGAAATTGAGAAAGGGCGAAGTCTTAAGACCGTGGCAAATTATGAGCGCTATCTCAGTGAGTTTTTTAAGTTATCTGAAATAAAAAATGTAAAACAGATTACGGACGAAACGGTTCGACACTTTCGGTTGCTAATAAATAGACGAGGTCTGAAGAAGAATACGCAGAATTATTACTTGATTGCGCTCCGGACTTTTCTAAAATATCTCGCTTGGCGGAATATTGATGCATTACAAGCAAATAGAATAGAACTGGCGAAAGTGGGCGCGCGAGAATTAGATTTAATTAGTAGCGCAGAGTTAATTAGATTATTAGAAGCGCCGCTTTTGCTGGGGAAAGGAAAAAGTGAAATCGCCGAAAGAGCCTTGCGGGATAAGGCGATTCTGGAACTCTTCTTCTCAACCGGCTTGCGCGTCTCGGAACTGTGTAACTTAGATACAGATAGTTTTGACTTGAAAGCTGATGAATTTAGTGTGCGTGGCAAGGGTGAGAAAGTGCGCTTAGTTTTTCTCTCCCCTGCTGCCAAATTAGCGTTGAAAAATTATTTAAACAAGAGGGAAAATATTGATGAAGCGGCGTTATTTGTTAGTGAGAAAAATACTAGATTAACTTCGCGCAGTGTGGAGAGGATAATTAAATCTTATGCGCTCAAGGCCGGAATCTCGAAAAAAGTGACACCCCATGTGATTCGTCACAGCTTCGCGACTGATTTATTAAAAAACGGCGCTGACTTGCGCGCTGTGCAGATGCTCCTCGGCCACGCCAATATCGCCACCACACAAGTTTATACTCATCTTACCGATAAACATCTCAAGGAAGTGCATCAGAAGTTTCATAATAAGAAAGCTTGACAAAATCAGTTTAGTTTGCTAGGGTGTTGGACGGAAGGTCTGGAATGTTCTGGACTGAACTTGTACCTCGTAATTTGGGAGATCGTTTATGAAGAAGGTCTTGAGTCTGCTCCTGCTTGTTTTTCTTGGAGTGGTCGGCTGTAGTTCTCATCAGGCGTTGCGCTGTGAAGTCAAAGCCGTTCCGCCCACAACGCAGAAGTCGGATCGTGAGCTCACGTTGATGGACTATGGCTTCGACGAAGAGGCGCCTGTGCGCAATCCAGAATTGAAGTTGGGTCTTAGTAGTGGTAGCTACTCACTCTTGATTGTATCACCCACGGTGGTCAGGGTCGTTGCTCGACCCTGTGGGGACATGGTAAGTCTTCCTAAGGCCGAAGAGTTTGCCCAAGCGCTCGCTCGTATTGGCCGTAAGCGACAGATCAAGCACGTTGTTCCGATTACCAGCACTACTCGTGACGAATGGGAACGATATGCTGATAGGATAGACCTGAAGCAGCAGTATTATGATGGTTGGTCTCGAACTCATGAATTAATTGTCATCACCGACGATCCACGCAATCCCGAGAAACGATGATCTCTTTCCTTTCCCAGTCTCCGGACTGTGAGAGATCGGACCAGGGAGGAGTGAGCTCTTGTCGAGCTCACTCGGCACCCGTGCTGTAATCGAGCAGCGCGGGTGTTTTTATTTGCAAAAAATTCTCGCCAGAGAACAAACTAGAGTTATCCACAGTTTTCTGTTTGTCCTTTAATGTCCTTTAGTTTAATATTAAGGACGGCGGATGATTTGGTCTTATAGACGAGGATCCTAATCTTCACATTAATTATAGTTGTTTTCTCGCTTCCCCCACTTGCTATAATTTATATTTTTCTCCACCCGTGGAGATTCGCGATATAGTCGGCGCCGCCAAAATTCTGGCTGGCGTTTTGTTTTTTCTAAAAATCTATTTCACGAAGTGCTTTCTGTTAATCTCATCCAGTGCTTCTTGTTCTAGTTCTTCTATCCTCTCTTTCCCTTTTTCTGATAGCTTTTTCAGTTCACTTTCGTCCATTTCAGCCATATTCTTAGCCTGTTTCACTAGATATTCGCGCTCGTTCAGCTCTGGCTTTTCTAATACTTCTTCTAATAAAGCGTGCAGAATATAGCCGATTTTTGGTCCCGGTTTGATGCCTGTTTCACGAATAACCTCATCCCCTCTCAACTTGAGCATCCCCACGCTCGTCGGTTGTCTTAGCGCTTCGTCAATCATCGCTTGGAACTTTCTCAACCGGTAAGGATTCTCTTTCGGCCGGCCCATACCAATGCGATCGCACCAGCGGACTTCTAGTAAGTTCGTGATATTCTCTCGGCCAACACGAGTGATAATTCGTCTAACAGCAGAAAGCGTGATCTGCTCTGTGTCTGAGAAGAACATATGATTGCGCACTAGATTTACCACTTTCTCGACTGTTTCACGTGAAAATTTGAGTCTAATCATTATATTCTTAGCCATTTTTGCGCCCAGCATCTCGTGGCCGTAGAAAGTGTAATCTTGCTTCTCCTGACTAAAATCTCTAGTTCTCGGCTTGGCAATATCGTGAAACAGGCAGGCTAGCCTGACTTCTAGAGAGTAATTCTTGTCTGCGCTGTGCTGTAGCACTCTAAGTGTGTGTTCCCAAACGTCATAAATGTGATCACCATTCTGTTTCACGTGAACCCCCTCCTCCACTTCGGGCAAGAAATGCTGGAGAATTCCCAACTTGTGGCACAGAACTAAGCCGATCATGGGATTAGCCGACATAATAATCTTCACTAGTTCTTCTCTGACTCTTTCTACTGAAATACCGCTAATTAGGGCGCTATTCTGGAGCATGCTGTCCATCGTTTCGCTAGAAATAGTGAAGCCAAGTTGTACAGAAAACCTGATTCCACGCAGAATTCGCAGTGGATCTTCCGTAAAACGCTCATCTGGGACACCGACGGCTCTAATTACTTTGTCTTTGATGTCTTTTACGCCATCATATAGGTCAGTTAGTTTCTCTTTAGAGACATGGTAAGCCAGAGCATTGATCGTGAAGTCGCGCCTAAGTAGATCGTCTTCTAGCTTCTCGCTGAATTTCACGCTATCCGGATGGCGTTTGTCGGAATACTTGCCTTCGAGCCGAAAGGGCGTAATTTCGACATTTTTGAGCGTTTCTGGGGTATTCTCGGCTTCGTTCACGACCGTCACCGTGCCGAAAGTGTTCTCATAGAAAGTCTTGGGGAAGAGCTTGATGATCTCTTCTGGCTTCGCATTGGTCGTGATATCCCAATCTTGAGGCGTTTTATCAAGCAATAAGTCGCGCACACAGCCACCCACGAGATAAGCCGAAAAGCCGGCTTGCTCGAGAGCGCTGGTTATTTGAGAAATCTCGTCAGGGATCTTGAATTTTTGAGACATAGAGACATTCTGTGCGGGTAGGGAGAATCGAACTCCCGCCTCGTCCTTGGCAAGGACGTGTTTTACCACTAAACTACACCCGCCTTCGGCGGGCAAGCCCGCTTCAGCTTAGTTATGTTATCATAAGTTGTGGTGTTCGCTCAAGGCTTCCCCTGCGAATGCGAAGCTTTAGCGAAGTAGGGCTCTCGTGGTGAAATGGATATCACAACGGTCTTCGGAACCGTCGTTGGGGGTTCGAATCCCTCCGAGAGCACTGTCTGATTAATCTTGACCAATAAGTCTGTTATAGAGCTAGATTCTAAGCCATGAAATCAAAAACTGTGGATAACTCTGGGGACAATGTGCATAAAGGACAGTCTCAAAAGGCCAGAATAGGCCAAATTGGCGAAAATCTAGCTGTTTTGTTTCTGGTGAAACATGGTTACACGGTAATTAGCCGTAATTACTGGAAAAAGTGGGGCGAAATCGACATTGTGGCCCAGAAAGTGGCTAAGAACCTGCCCGACGGCGAGGCGGGTAAGGTTGATTTGCGCTTTGTAGAGGTAAAAACTGTTTCACGTGAAAGGTTCACGGCTAGTGATTATGAGCCGGAAGACAATATGCATCCGTGGAAGCGCCAGAGATTGAGGAGGGTAATAGAGACTTATATTCTGGAAAAAGAAGAAAAAGGCGAACTAGATGAGGAGAAAACTGACTGGCAAGTGGATGCGATTGCGGTTTATCTGGACCGAGAGGGGAATGAGCTCAAAATTGAGTGGTTGGAAGATATTGTCTTATAGAAAAAAGCCCCGGCGTGATGCCGGGGCAGCGTGATTCACCCGAATTCCTGGTACCGCGGAAGCCTCACTCTTTGAACCAATTGGGTGGGTTTGATTTTTTCAGGTTGGTTCTCTTTCTTGGTGAAAAAACAACTGAAGGGGTCTCGGTACACCGGGCGGGCACCTCTCGAGAACTTTAAGTAGACGCTTTGGGGTTTTGTGCTTTTCAACAACACAAAATAGGATCCTACGGGGATTTCATCGAACGTCACATTAGCCTCCTGGCCCATGGCCGGTTTGAGTTCAGATCACAACAAAGAACACTAGAACTACTAGCTTAATAACTAAACTAAACAGTTTGCTTTGTCAAACTCCAAACTTTGCCAGCGTGGAAGTTGATGATGACGAGCAAGGCTAGAATAATGATGATGTGTTCGTCTACAACGAGAGAGTGTGCGTCTGGATAAGGGAAGGGGAGAGCAAGATAGTACAGCGCCATCAGGACAATGCCCAGAATCGCGCTTAGGCGAGTGAATAAGCCGGTAATGAGCGATAAACCAAGCAGAGTTAAGCCCCAAGCATTGAGGATATTGATGGTTGGCAGAATATTTGGCGATAGAAGAGACTGATAGAAACTGGTGAAGTGCTTGGCTGCTCCAATGTAGCCGGCAGCGGACCAGCTAGGATCAATTATTTTAGTAAAACCAGCGTAAAAAAAGAAGAAACCAAGACCAATGCGTAATAAAAACAGCGAAACTTTTTGCGCTTTATTCATGATGAGTTTAATTATAGCTAAACTCTCAGAAACAAAATAGGGGAATGTGGTCGGAGCGCCGGCCCGCCTTCGCTAAAGCTACGGACGGGTAAAGATTTGAACCGGAGTCTGAATCGTAAATGTTGCCGTGGAATTTATCCGCCTCTTGGTGGGCCACGCTCCGTTTCGGGCCAAGTATGGAAAATTTCCGGGGTTTTAGCAAATAAAATGCCCCGCGCTAGAGTGTAGCGCGGGGCAGAATTCCCCAGATCCAGGTTTTCGTTACGGGGTGATTCGCCTCATCCGAGGCTTGGGCCCCATATTCATTACATGCTTGCGGAATACCAAGACCCAACCGAGAAAGGCGGTGCTGGTCACAATTGCCAGGTTACCTTTCGCTTCGGGCATGTGGTTCAATATCACTCGGGTCTGATAGGCATGACCCAAGGATTGATTGAAGCCAGTGACAAAATTATGCGCCTCCGAGACGGGATCATCGACGATAATTGACATCCCGTTTGGTGGCAAGGGCTCGTCACCCTTCAATAGCGGTTCGTGCCAGATTATAACTCTCTGAGAATCAGCGAGAACCGTTTGGTGGGTGGGCACGGGATCAAAGGTGAATTTCTCGCCTAGTCCGGCGCGCTGTTGCAAGAAGTACACCAACTTCTTGGCAACTTCTTCATTAGGCACGGCGAAGCAGTCATGACCACGGTCGCAAAAAGGGAAAACTGTTTTCTTGACGTAGAGCCCCGTGAGTACGACCGCGTAAGCCAAAAGTAGCCAGTGATACCAAGACATTTCGCACCTCTTTCGTGGTTAGAAAAGAACTTTTTCTGCGCTATTCACATTGAATAGACTAGCTTAATAACTACTATTTTCTATCAGAGAAGTCAAGTATGAAAAACGAAACGAGTGGACCTAGCGAGAATCGAACTCGCGCCTCGTCAATGCGAATGACGCGTCGTACCACTAGACTATAGGCCCGCGGTGGGCAATACAGGGATCGAACCTGTGACCTTACGAATGTGAATCGTACGCTCTAACCAACTGAGCTAATTGCCCTGATTATCCCCCCTTTTTCAAATAAACTGTCGGAGCGCCGGGATTCGAACCCGGAGTCGCCTGTTCCCAAAACAGGAATGTTAGCCGTTACACCACGCTCCGAAATACGGGAACATCGTAGCACGATTGGGTGAGATTGTCAGTTATTGTTTAGTTATAAATCCGCTTAATCAGGGGGTTGAGTCTGGTCACAATTTCGTAATTAACCGTGCCAGAAAGTAAAGCCAAGTCGTCTGCACTAGCGCCGTTCTCGCCGATTAGCGTGACTGTGTCACCGACTTCCACTTTTTCTCCGTCAGCTGACGGATTGCTCACATCCACAATCAGCATATCCATCGAAACACGACCCAAAACTTTTGCTTTTTGCTGATTAATCAAAACCGAACCGATACTAGATAAACTGCGCGAGTAGCCGTGCCAATAACCAATTGGAATGATGGCAATTTTTCCAGCTTGCGCTAGTTTCTCCGTAAAGTCGTAACCAATTCCCTCACCAGCTGGAATATTTTTCACTTCACCTACGATACTCTTCCAGCTTAGAGCTGGCTGTAAGTTTAATTTCTCAGCAAATCCAGCTTGCACTTCTCGTGACGGATAAAGTCCGTAAGCGCCAATGCCAATGCGCACTAAATCTAAATGCGCTTCTGGAAAAACGATAGTTCCAGATGTCGCCGCGGCGTGGCGAATTGGCGAAAATCCAGCATCCGCCACCTTTTTTATGACTTCTAGAAATAAATTAAGTTGCGCGCGTGTCTCACTTGGGAAAGCCGGATTTTTCGCCGCTGCGAAGTGCGTATAAATGCCTTCAAAAGTAGCTTTTAGCGAAGAGCTGTTAGCTGTTAGAATTTCTAAAACTTGCTCAATTTGTTTAGGCAAGAAGCCCTGTCGGTGCATTCCGGAGTCTATCTTGATGTGAAATTTTAAATTCTGGAAGTTTTTTAATAATTCTAGATTTTCAAAAGTAGAGATAGTTAAACTTAGATTATATTTCTCTGCTTCAGCAAATTTTTCCGGAAGGGTGTAGCCGAGAACCAAGATGGGAATTTTGATTCCCGCCTCACGCAACGCTTCGCCTTCCACAATCGAATCCACGCCCAGCCAATCGGCGCCCAGTTTTTCTTGCAGTTTCGCAAACTGATAAATATCGTGCCCGTAAGCATTACTCTTGACCACGCTCATCAGTTTCGTCTGCTTGCTCAACAAGCTCCGAAAAGCGCGATAATTATGCGCCACTTTCTGCTCGTCAATCTCGATCCAAGTTCTCAATCCATCTGTTTTCAAATTTTCTTGCGTCATTTGTGAGTCCACTCTAGCAAAATTGTCCAGACTTGACAAGTTATCATTAACTTGCTAGGGTGAAGTTTGGCGTTCGTGTTAACAAAAAACAGTTCTTAAACAATATAGAAAGGAGCCAGAAAATGGCTAAAAGATTACGCAAATCGCTGGGGTTGGCTAGCAAAGTGTTCCCCCGTCGTTTGCCATGTGTCTACATAGACCGTAGTTTTTTCCAGGAGTTTGGTGAGCTCCAGGTGTTTGGTCGCGAGACGAAACTCTACCCCAGGAGATTAGGGGGCGCGGAAACATTTGAGGTTGTCGCAGGACGATTACAGCTAAGAGGAGCGGATATCAGCAGCGTGTATTATACTCTGCGCTCTAACAAGCTCTTGCGCGACGGCGAAGAGCACATCTTTTTCTTTAGGTTCGTCGGGCTTATGCTGTGGAAGAATATTGTCTTGCGTGCTAAATGGGAACGAGGGGTGAGTGACGGTTTTTCGATAAGAGCTAGTCATGCAGACAAATATCTTATCGAGGGCGATGGGGCGATGGTTTGGTCTTCTGAGTTTGGCAAACCTTCGGCCGGTAAGAAGAAAAACAAGTAATCCTCTTGTATTGTTTGATCAAGCCCTCGGCGCTTCGCCCGGGGCTTTTTTCTTGTTTAAAAAACTTTCTGTGCGGGATGGGGGAATCGAACTCCCGATTACAGTTTGGAAAACTGTCGTTATACCATTTAACTAATCCCGCCTTCGCTCACGCTGCGGCGGGCAAGCCCGCCTGTGCTAAGATTAACAAAATCATGAGCAACTTGCCCGAGCTTAGCACAAATCTTTTTGCCGAGACAGTCATCGCTTTCGCCGCGTTCTTGATTATCTCGGGCTTATTTACTTTACAAATTTTATTGAAAATTCAGGAGGTTTACGCTTTTGCTTCATAACTCCCTCAGTCCCTCTTATCTCAAGAGGGAAGAAATAAAACAGAAAACCACAAACCCCTCTCTTAGAGTAAGAGAGGGGAAGGGGGTGAGTTAGAATTTTACTCTCTACTTATCTCAACGCATCTTTCAGCCCTTTTGCTGGACGGAACTTGGGCACGCGCATAGCTGGCACTTGGATGCTCTCGCCGGTGCGCGGATTGCGCGCGGTGCGAGCGGCGCGCTGACGAGCCGAGAAGATCCCGAGGCCGGCAATGGCCACTTCGCCATCTTGCTTAAGCGTGGTGATAATCGAGTCCACGATCACATCCACGGCTTCTTCGGCGGCTACCTTGGTCCCGCCAATCTTGGCGTGGATTGCTTCGATCAAGGCTTGTTTGTTCATGATTAATTATTTTTGCTTAATTTTAAAAATTTTGGCTGCTTTTCGACCTCTTAATTTAACTGATTTATTATACTCTGCCTGGCTAGTCGGGCAAGCTTGACAGATTCTGGGCGCTTGTTATACTCCTCCCAGTCAATTTTTCGCCAGAAAGGGGGTTATTGAGATGGATAACTGGCCGAAAGTATTGATCTTAACGTTCTGGGCTCTAGTCGCGCTTTGTTGAGACGGTCTTCCTGCCAAGCGAGATGACTCAACGAGCTCGACCCGTTTGGCCTCGGTGTGCTGATGTGGGAGAACCATCAGCCGCCGGGGCCTTTTTTATTGTCCTGAGCGAAAGCGAAGGATTATCGCGCAATTTCGATCACTCTACTTTCTCTAATTACTGTCACTTTTATTTCACCCGGATATTTCAATTCTTGCTCCACCCGCACGGCCAGCTCGCGCGCTAATTTTTGCGCTTCTAGGTCGCTCACTTCATTTGGCTTCACAAACACTCTGATCTCGCGCCCGGCTTGGATCGCATAAGCGCGCTCAATGCCCGGGAAAGTGTTGGCCAAGTCTTCTAATTCTTTTAGTCTCTTGATGTAATTCTCAACGTTATCACGTCGCGCACCGGGGCGGCCGCCGCTAATGCCGTCCGCCGCCTGCACAATGCGGGATTCTAAGGTTTCGTACGGATATTCCTCATGGTGCGCTTGCATCGCCTTCACCACCGCTTGGTCAGCGCCAAATTTCTCCAAGATTCTTTTGCCAATCTCCACGTGCGTGCCGGTGACTTCGTGATCTACCGCTTTGCCAATATCATGCAAGAGCGCACCGGCGCGAGCGACGACCGGATCGGCGCCCAGCTCTTCCGCCAGCATCCCAGCAATATGCGCCATTTCTACAGAATGCTGTAAAACATTCTGACCGTAACTTGATCTAAAGTGTAGTCTGCCAAGAATTAGCAAAATTCGGGGATCGAGATTAAACACGCCGGCCTCATAAGCAGCTTCTTCGCCTTTTTGTTTAATTATTTCGGCAATGCTCTCTTTGGCTTTCTCTACCATTTCTTCAATTTTCGCTGGTTGGATGCGACCGTCGGTAATCAAATTTGTCAGTGCCACGCGGGCAATCTGTCTCCTGACTGGATCAAAAGAGGAGAGCGTGACCGTGCCCGGTGTATCGTCAATAATCACTTCCACGCCAGTGGCTTTCTCAAACGCGCGAATATTCCGGCCTTCTTTGCCGATAATTTTGCCTTTGATGTCGTCAGATGGAATCGCCACGCTGGTGGCTAGCACTTCTGGGATGCTCGTGTTGGCCAAGCGCTGGACCACAGAAGTCAGAATCTCGCGCGCTTTGCGTTCTAATTTCTCGTTATTTTCTTGACCCAACTTGCGCATCCGCGCGAGTAAATCAGTTTCATGCGCTTGTTCCACGGTTTTGATAATTTCACTTTTTGCCTCGGCGGGTGATAACTGCGCCACGCGTTGCAGTTCTGTCGCCCGCTGTTGCTCTAGTAAAATAGTTTTCTCCCGCACTTGCTTTAACTCTTCATTTTTCTGCTTAATCTGCTCCAGTTCGCGATCAATATCGCTCTGACGCTTGTCTAGCAACTCGTCTTTTTTTAGCAATCTATCTTCGCGTTGCTTCAATTCTTGCTCTTTTTCGCGCTCGAGCTTTTTCACTTCTTCCAGTCTTTCTCCGGCTTCTTGCTCCGCGCGTTCTAGTACCTTCTGCGATTGATCCTTCGCCTCCAGCATCATCTGCTTGATAGTTAATTCGATAGAACCTTTCTGGCCTAAAGTAATCAACCAGCGCAAGAAATAACCCAAGACCAAGCCACCCAAGGCAGCTGTCCCGGTGATCAAAACTAAAGTGAATAAAGACATAAAAACAGTGTTAAATAATAGGGAAAAAATCAGCCATATCCGACTTGTCCACTCTAACAGATTGCGCGATTTCTGTCTAACTCTTATAATTAGTGCATGCTTAAATCTTTTTTCGCAATTCTTTTAGTTTTTTTCAGCGTTTTTAGTTTCGCTACTGCTTGGCAAGTACCGAGTGTACCGCAAGGTGAAGATGATCCCAATGTTTTTGTGCCCTTGAATACTGGTTCAGTAGCGCAAACCAAAACTGGCAATCTCACGCTCTCAAACTGGCTGGCGCTCGGTTCTGGTAGCACGGCTGGCTTGCAAGCCGGCGATCTATCGGCCGGTGGTGCTGGGCTCTTCAACGGCTTCGGCCTCCTTTCCGGCGGTTTCCAACTTGGGATTACCAAAGTTGCCGGTGTCAACGGCGGCACGCCAGCAGCCGGCAGCGTTTTGCAATCAGCCGACACGCTGGGCAATGCCAAGTGGGTTGCCACTTCCACACTTGGTTTGAGCGGTTCCGGCGGCTCGGGTAGTAGCGATTACTGGACGCGCGCTGGCGGTAATATTTACCCAACTACCACAACTGATAACGTGGGCATTGGTGGCACGCCAGCCAGTGGTGCTCGATTTTCTGTAAAGCAGAGTGCTAAGGAGTTTAATTTCACCGGTTCCGGCGCTAGTGGTTATGCAGCTAATTTTACTCTCGACGACACGGGGCTGAAAATTGGCAACAATGGCTCTGCTAAAGATCTTCGTCTCCAGACTGGCAATAGTTCTAGTGTCGCCACCGATCGAGTAACTATTAAAACAGATGCTTTTGGCACCGGAGCAGTTGGTATTGGCACGACCAATCCAGTTGCAGAGTTGCAGGTGATGGCTGGCACCAATCCAGGGTTTACTCCCGCAGCTGGTGATTGGGCGATTTTGGCCTCTGGAGCTAGTAATCAGAATCGTATCGGAACTGTCGATAGTTCCAGCGGCACCTACATCCAGACTATCGGTGGCTCAAGGGGAGAGATTTCCACCTGGCAGTGGCCCTCTGGCCCAGGTATGCCGCTTTATCTTAATGCGAATGGCGGGAACGTGGTAACTAGTGGCTATTTGTTGGTCCAGGCCGCTGAGCCAAATGGGAAGTTTGCAGTGGATAATACGTCAAATTCTGGCACAGAGTTTGCGGTAGATGCTTCCGCCGGTGCTGATACCGTCTTGATTAGGCAACCAGGTACTCTTAATTCTGCTGCAAATGCGGTAGATATCGTTGGCAATAACCACAGCACTCCAGCCTGGGCAGCTGGTGCAGCCTTGAATGTGGTGCAACAAGGAGCCGCTGGGTTGGCGATCGAAGCCACTGGACGTTCTATTTTCCACGGTAATATCGTGGGAGATGGCCTCTCTATTTCTGGCACCAAAAATTTCCAAATTAAACATCCTCTCAAGCCCGGCAAAGATTTGGTTCACGCTTCGCTAGAAGGCCCGGAAGCCGGTGTGTATTATCGTGGTACGGCGGAATTAAAAAATGGTCAGGTTACGATTTCTCTGCCGGATTATTTTGAGGCTTTAACCAGCAAACAAGATCGTACCGTGCAACTCACCAATCTGGACGGCGGTGATGTGATTTTTGTAAAAAGTCAGAACGGCGCGCAAGTCAAAAATGGCAAATTTATCGTGCAATCAAGCAACAAAAATTCTCAACAAAAGTTTAATTGGGAAGTGAAGGCGATCCGTGACGATATCCCAGCCCTGGAGGTGGAGCCAGAATCATTGGAAAATTAATTCTTCACTTTCACCATCTCGTCGATGAGGCCGTAAGTTTTGGCTTCATCAGCGCTCATGTAGTAGTCACGATCGGAATCTTTCTCCACTTGCGTGACTGGTTTACCGGTGTTCTTGGCCAGGATCTTGTTTAGCTTTTCTTTGATTTTAAGAATTTGCTTGGCGGTGATGGCAATGTCGCTGGCTTGGCCCTCCATGCCGGCCATTGGTTGGTGGATCATAATTTCGGCATTTGGTAGCGCTAAGCGTTTGCCTTTTTTCCCAGCAGACAAAATTACTGCCGCAGCGCTGGCGGCCAGACCCACGCAGATGGTGGAGACATCAGACTTTACATAATTCATTGTGTCTAAGATTGCCAAACCAGCGCTCACGCTACCGCCGGGAGAGTTGATGTACATCGTGATATCTTTCTTCGGACCTTCACTTTCCAGAAACAAGAGTTGCGCGATGATGATATTGGCCACATGATCGTCAATTGGCCCGCCGAGGAAGATTATTCGATCTCTTAACAAGCGCGAATAAATATCGTAAGCACGCTCGCCGAAAGGGGACTTCTCAATGACAGTTGGGATTAACATGTGGCGAATCTTAACGAATTTCCCCTAATTTTGCAAATGTGACCCTAGTTGAACCTTTTTAGCCTAGCCCTTGACAAGCTCTGTGTATTTGCTATAATTGGGGTTGAGAGTGGTATTGGGCAGTTTTTGCCTAAGCTCTCTAAATCTCGATCTTCGTCAATCAAACAAGAGGAGTTTCTCGTGGCAAAACCATTTACGGTTAACAGGATTGTGACTCACTGTTGGCCTCATCTCGATGAGATTGTGGCCATTTGGCTGTTGTGGGTTTTCGGGCAGAAGCTTTTCCCAGGAGTTCCAGAAGCTCCGGTGGAGTTCTGGGGCGATGGGAATCAGCCGCCGGACGGGAAGTCGTGGCAGGAGCATGAGGCCGAGGGAACATTGTTCATCGGTATCGGCGGTGGCCGCTTCGATGAACATCCGGCAGACGGAAGCAGCCGCAAGGTGGGTGAGTGCACCGCCACGCTGGTTGCTCGGCATCTGGGTTTGCTGGAACGGCGAGAGCTGGACATGATCCTTGAACATGTGAGAAAAGAGGATCTTGAGGCCGGTTTTGGGGCGTTCAGCTTGGGCTCGATCGTTAAGTCGATGCACAAGTCTGGGATGGATCCAAAATGGGTAATGAATTGGGTCTTCGACGCTCTCGATGCCAAACTGAAGGAGCAGGAGACTTTCTTGGCGGCGCTCAATTTTCTGGACGGGTTCGTTCTTCCAGAACGACTGGCCCAGATTGGTGGCAAGTCACACACATTGGTTGTGGTCACCACCGCTAACCCAGAGACCAATCGGGCGGCCGGCTATCGCCATTTCGTTAAGGGCGGCAGTGTCACCGTAGTACAGAGCAATCCCGATACTGGCCACCACTACATTTTCGTCCGTGGTCCGGCACAGCAGAGATTGCCAGAGATCGCCCGGCAAATTCGTTTGGCCGAACGAAGCCTGCACGGCTGTGAGTCTGTTGATTTTCAAGCCTTGTTGGCCGAGGGTCGAGTGGCGGGCGCCGAATGTTGGTGGTTGGCCGCGATTGGCCTGTTCAATGGCAGTCTCACGGCCACAGATGTCCCACCGAGCAAGCTCTCTCTCGATGAGATCGTGGCTTGCGTCAAGCGAGCTTTTGCCGAAGGTTCTACTTCGGTACCGAACTCGTCACCAGTTCCGGTTGCAGTCGAGGCATAAATTCCCCGACTCCAACCACAGAAAGACCGCATGGTACGCCCAGCGGTCTTTATTTATTTTCCAATAATTTCCAAACCATCTCTACCAAGAGCATCTCGCTCACATAATGCCGCAAATTCTCGGCCGGGACATCCTTGTAGTGTTCTTGCAAATGTTTCACCTCTTTCTCGATTTCTTCAGGTTTTGGTTCTAGTTTCGCTTGCTTAGCAATTTCGGCAATCAGCAAACCGGTCTTTAAACGCTTTTCCGCTTCGCTCTGCCAATCCGCGCGCAAATCTTTTTCTTCTTTCTTGATGTGCTTGAGATAATCCTCAAACTTGAGACCCATTTGCTCGATCTGGTGCTTCATCTCATGCGCCATTTTATCTAATTCACTTTCTACCAGCACATTTGGCAAAGTAATTTTTGCTTGTTCTAGCAAATTATCCATAATCTTCAGTCGCGTTTTTTCTCTGTTTCTCCGCTCGCGTTCTAGCTTCAAGTTCTGCTTAATTATTTCGCGCTGTTCGGCTGTGATTTCTGTAATTTTTTCTGGTTCTATTTTTTGCGTTTCCTGATTCTTCTTAATATTTTCCACCACTTCGTCTACTTCTTTTTCTGTAATTTCCGGAATTATTTCTGTCTCTGGTTTCTCTAATTTTGTGTAATCCGGCAGAGTAAATTCTGGTCTAACTGCCGTCTTGATCACGAAACCGAGCGGATTGCCTTTTGCAATTTTCGTGAGGGTAATCGCTGGTCGGCCAAGTGCGTCGATTTTGTTTGCTTGCAAAATTTCGGGATAAATATTTTGTAGCGCTAGTTCCGCCATCTCGAGTAAAATCTTTTCTTCGCCAATTTTGCTCGCCAAGATATCCGCCGGAATGTGTCCGGTTCGGAAGCCGTCTATCTTCACTTCTTGGTTGAGCTTAGCTAGCGCTCTGGTTCTAAAGCTTTCAAATTTTTCCGCGGCAATTTCGCCTGTCAGTTCCACTTCGCTATTCTCTAATTTAGTGATTTTTAGTTCCATATTTTTAACAAATTAAAAGCCAGCTTAAAGCCGGCCTCTAATTAAAGCATTTCTGGCGAGTTTTACAAACCCGCTTCTTGGTTGAGCGTGTTAATGCTAGTTTCCAATTCTGCCGCTTCTTGCGCGCTCATATCGGCGTCCGCACTTAGCGTTTCTTCCGTTACAATTTCTGTCGTGACTGTTTCCGTAGTGCCCGGCATATTTTGCTCACTACTCAAGCCAGTTTCGCTGGCCGGCATTACCGGCGCATTAGTTTTAGAACTAAACAAATAAATCGCGCCGATGATCAAGATAATCACGACGATGATCGAGCCCACCAGCGAGCCGCTGGAGTTGTTGTTCTGATCCATAGTGTTGTCTCCGTTCATGTTTTATGTTTATTATTTTTCTAATTTCTACTGCATTTCCACCGCCGCTGGGGAAGCGGTTCTAGCTTCCGTCGCGCTTGGCTTAAGTGTGTTGGCCGGCTTAGGCATGGCGGCACGGATCTCCTGCACCAGTTTGTGCAAGTCTTGGCCAATGGTCTTGACGATTTTCAAGACGCTAGCCACCGCCTCGCGCACAGTCTTGGCTTCCGTTACCGTCAGTTTTTCCGTTGCGGTTAGTGTGGCTAGTTTGCTTGGTAAGTCAGCCAGCGCCGCCTTGGCCGCCGCAATATCAGCAGCTAGTTTTGCCTCGCTCGCTTTCCAGCTCGTTACATCCGTTCCCTGGCTGGCGAGCTTATCCAGATGAGTCTTGAGCTTGTTATCCAGATTCTCCAGATTTTTCAACACCAAGCTCACGCGCTCTGTGATTTTCTCAACATAATTACCAATCTGACCGGCGCGCTTCTCTTGTCTATCCTCCTGACGATCTTCTTGCCGCACATCACGCGCTTCTTTGTTCGCGTCGCGTTTTTCCAGCAGATCTTTCTTTTTTAGTTCTATTTCTTGCCGGCTCGCCTCTAGTTTCGCTTTCATCTCTTTCAGCTTTGCCTCGCGCTCGGCGGGGATTGGCTTGAGCGTCTTGAGATAACCCTCTTCGGCGCTAGCTAGAACTGGCAAACAAAACAAACTTACAAGCAACAACACTAATAACTTGCGCATATTTATTTCTTTTTTATTAAAAAACCTAATAATCTAAACTATTTTCCCATTATAACCTATTTTTTCTCAACACTAAATTTCTGGGCATATAGCTCACAGCCGCGAGCAAAGGCTTGCTCGGCTTCTGTTTTGCCCTTAAAGCCGTTAATCTTCACTTCTTTGCCTTGCAGCTGCTTGTAAGTCTCATAGAAGTGTTGCAACTCTTTCAGCGTATGCGGGTTCAGATCAGCGAGATCTTGCACTTTCTGCCATCTTGGATCGTCCACTGGCACGGCGATGAGCTTGTCATCCGCATCGCCAGAGTCAATCATATTCATAATAGCGACCGGCCGCGCTCGCACTAGCAAGCCCGGCACGAGGGGATTAGTCGTGAGCAGAATCACATCTACCGGATCATTGTCGTCCCAGAGTGTTTGGGGCACGAAGCCGTAATCGCAAGGGAAATCTTGGGCACTGTGCAAGACTCGATCTAGCGCAATCAGGCCTGTTTCTTTATCCACCTCATACTTATTTTTACTGCCTTTATTAATCTCCACGATCACATTAATCGCGTCTTTCGTCCCCGGTTCAATATCGTGCCATAAGTTCATCTCACTATTTTAGCGCGTGAGTAATATCTGTCAAATATATTGAAAAAGCTATATTTTAGGCCATTTTTTGATAACCACTTGACTTTCAAACCTGTTTGTGATAGAATGGGAGTTGGAGCAGTATTTCACTGCAACTGAATTCCGGCAGTTTTTACCGGGGTATGTCCGTTAGTAGCGGACAGATGGTTCTTTTACAGGAGAAAGTGTCATGAGTAGTGACTCCGAAATCGTACGTTTGTGGAAAGTGCAAGCTAGTGTTAATAAGCTTGTGCTCGACGGCAAGAGAGATCCCAGAAAGATCAGTGACTTCTTGCAGAAGGTCATCGATGAATCCATCCCTCTGGCGGATAGGTTCGCGCTTGTGGCTGATCTTAATCTCGGCATTGTTACGCACCCCGACGGACGTAAGTTTAGTGTGAGTGGCTACTGCCACTCTAGAAATGGTCTGACTAGTACTTGCCAAGAGCACCTCGCGTTCATTAACCTCAAAGGAGGTGTCTTGCTGGGTCAACTTGGTTTGGACTTGCTCAAAGAGCAGGGAAACTTTGAGGAGTGTTCAAGCTGTTACCACGGCTATCACGCCCTTTCTTATGATTCAAATGATCATAACAACCTGCCCAGTACGAAGATTCAAAGCAATCCAGTTTTTCAGTCGATGGTTATTGACGGAGAAACCGAGTGGGTTGGGGGTATTCTGCTCTGCTTCGTTGAAGTGAAGTAGAAATAGAGTCATTTTGTGAACAAAAGCCCGCGACTGAAAAGTCGCGGGCTTTCTTAATTTTCTAAAAACTAAAATTATTCTGACTTCTCTGTTTCGGTCTTCTCACTTTCAATTTCAGAACTTTCAGTTTTTACTTCTGCAACATTTTCTGGAGTTACTTCTGGAGTTTCAGCTTTTTTCGTCTCCGTCATCGAAGCTGGGGGAATAATGTCGATTTTCCAGCCGGTGAGACGCGCGGCGAGGCGAGCATTCTGCCCACCGCGACCGACGGCTAGTGAGAACTGATCCGCGTCCACCTCAATCTGCGCGCGGTTATCTTCTTTAAATAGTGTGACTTTGTTAATTTTCGCCGGTGAGAGCGCGCTGGAGATAAAAGTTTCGGGATCCTCGCTCCACTCAATAATATCAATTTTCTCGCCGCCGAGTTCGGAGATTACTGTATTCACGCGTACGCCGCGCTGGCCCACACAGGATCCAACTGGATCCACATTTGGGTCGCTAGAGTGGACGGCAATCTTGGTCCGCGCGCCCGGCTCGCGAGCAATGGCCCGGATGCTCACCACGCCGCTGGCGATCTCTGGCGCTTCCACGGCAAACAATTTTTCCACAAATTTAGGATGCGCGCGCGAGAGACGCAAGTTGATTCCTCTTGGCGTTTCTTCCACATCATAGAGATAGGTCTTGATGCGTTCGCCTTGGCGATAATATTCGCCCGGGATTTGCTCTTCACGAGCGAGTAGACCGGTAGTGCGTCCGAGATCTACAAACACATTGCCGCGTTCCATCTTCTGCACTTTGCCATTCATAATCTCACCCTCACGGCCAGAATATTCGGTGAGTACCGACTGCTTCTCGGCCTCGCGCAAGCGCTGGATAATCACTTGCTTGGCCGTTTGCGCCGCGATGCGACCGTAATCATCTTTGGCCTCGAGTGGGAAAATTAGTTCATCGCCCAGCTTAGCGTCAGCTTTTATTTTCTTCGCATCCGCGAGCATGATGTGTTGCTCTTCGTTAAATTTTACTTTCTCATCAGGCTTTAACTCTGTTTGTTCTGTCTTGCCAGCTTCCACCTCATCCAGATTTTCACTTTTGCTTAATTCGTCTTCGCTCAAGAGCATACTCTCATCCACCACAATCTTGACCTGATAAAAGTCTACTTTGCCGGTAGCGTAATCAAACTTGGTGCGCACTATTTGGTCCTTCTGACCGTAATCTTTTTTATACGCGGCAATTAGCGCGTCTTCAATCGCGCTTAGGATTTTCTCTTTAGGGATACCACGCTCTTCTTCCAGTTGTTCCAGAGCCGAGCGCATTGTTTTGAGATCCATCATAATAATTTATTAGTTTTTTAGAAAATTTTTGAGTAAAAACGCCCGTTCCGAGGTCGGGACAGGTCTGCTACCACTATATACTTAGAGTTATCAACAGTCAACTGGCTAGTAAATCTAAACAAGTTAAACCAGCCTGTGTTACAATTTGAGCATGTCTGCCGAAAAATTTTACAAAGTGATCGCTATATTAGCCGCCATTACGGCAATCGTGTGGATCGGTGTTTATTATGTTTCCAATTACCGCGACGGCGCGCCTGCGCCTGCGCCAGCTGCTTCCGAGGAAGATGCCGAAGAGGCTCGCCGCGCGCAATTACTCCAGTCACTCCGCGCTACCGAGCCAACCTCGTTGACCGAAGCCGAACGCGCGGCGTTGCTAAAAGGCCTGAAGTCCAGCAAACCCACCAAGCTAACCGACGCTGACCGCGAGAAATTATTAGAATCTTTAAAAGCGCAATAAAAATTATTATTTAAAAAAATATGAAATATTTAAAAATTATTTTGCCAATTTTTGCTTTAGTTCTCGCCGGGAGCGTGATGGCGGCTTGGAACGATGCTCCAGCTGATTGTTCTGGGCCAGGAGCGGGTTGTCCTAATACCGCCGAACCGATTAATGTAAGCAGTAGCCAACAAAGTAAATCTGGGCGCTTGGAGCTTGGCGGGCTGAATCTCTTGGGAGAGTTGCTCGTTAATGGATTTAAGCCGCTTGCCGGGCAGTTTCTGACTGCTGATCCGGTGACTGGTTTTGCGCAGTGGGCCACGCCTAGTTCTGGTGGGGGCTCTGGCGATCCAAGCACAAACTTCTGGTCTCGGACTGGCTCCAGTCTTTTTCCTCTTAATATTGGCGATAACGTTGGCATCGGCACCAATACTCCGAATTCCAAACTAACCGTGGCTGGCGGTAATGTTGGTATTGTTGGTGAGAATAAGGGGCTTCTTTCCGGCGTCGCTGGTGACGCTAATCATGCGAGTTTGATCCTACGCGCGAGCGGTAGCGGCAATATGGTGCTTACTCCGGCCGCGGTTGGTGGCCAACGTGATGTAATTATCAACGGTGGTGCCCTTGGTATTGGCACTGGAGTCAGTGCCGGGGCAATTTCTGGCGTCAAACTCGATGTGGCTGGTGCCGCGCGAGTGGGTGGGAATCTTAATGTTTCTGGTGGGAGTGTGACTGTTTCGAACAATGTCAGTTCTGGTGGGACGGTTAGCGGCGCAGCTGTTAGAGGTGGCTCTATTTGCACAACTGATAGCAATGGGAATACAGTAAATTGCTTGGGCGGCGGCTCTGGCACCCCAACTCCTCCGACGGGTGGTGGTAGTGACGCGTTTCCGGCTGGTTCAGTGGTGATGACCAAAGCTGGCACTTGCCCGGCTGGTTGGAGTCTCGATCCCTCTTTCAACGCGCGGTTTGTGATTGGTTCCGATTCCGCACATGCCCCTGGCACTACCAATTGGACCGCCAAAACCGGACCTGATTATTCCAAGAGTCACGAAGCGGAGGGCATTTTTGCTATTGGTCCAGAACTTGGTACTAGTTTGTTGAGTCGGCCAATCCACAGTCACCCAATACCGTCTATCTCTGTTGCTTTCTGCGTCAAAAATTAGATAAGTTTATTTCTTTCCACAAAAATCCCTGTCTAGATTTTCTAGCACAGGGATTTTTGTTTTGTTTTTGCTATAATTAATAGAACATGTGGATTGATCCGGAACAATTACAAACTTTTCTACTCGACTCTGGTTTAGCGAGCAAGAAAGATTTGGTGAATATCGCCGAACAGGTTGAGAGTGAGAAAAAAAGTTTCGAAGAACTACTGCTCGCCAGCGGCAAGATTACGGAAGACGATCTTCGTCGTGCCAAGGCTTACATCTTGGGCATTCCGTTTGTGGATTTAAAGAAAGATAAAATAGATAAAGATGTGCTGTACACGATTCCCGAGCCAATTGCACGGCGGCATAATATTGTGGCTTTTAAGAAAAAAGATAATGACTCGCTGGAGGTGGCGATGCTCGACCCGGATGACTTGACCGCGATTGATTTTATCAAAAAAGGTTCTGGTCTCAAGATTTTGCCGAGATTAACCGACGCCGCTTCGCTCAAGAGTGCGCTCTTGCAGTATCAAAAAAGCTTAAAAGCCGAGTTTGGTGACTTAGTGGGCCAAGAAGCGGCTAAACTAAAAAAGCTGGACGACACTGATGGCGGAAAAGAAATTGGCGAAGGTGAGCTCAAGAAGCTGGCCGAAGATTTGCCAGTGGTGCGCATTGTCGATACATTGCTCTCGCATGCGATTACCCAGCAAGCTTCCGACATTCATATCGAGAACTTTGAGAGAGAGGTGATTATTAGATATCGGATAGACGGCTTGCTCCACGACGCGATGGTCTTGCCCAAGAATGCTGGACCGGCCTTGGTGGCGAGGATCAAAGTTTTAGCAAACTTGAGATTAGACGAAAAGCGCTTGCCGCAAGATGGGCGGTTTAAGATTGAACTGGACGGTCAGGGCGTCTCGTTTCGCGTTTCTATTTTACCAACCTATTTTGGCGAGAAGATCGTGATGCGCTTATTGCCCGACACGGCGCGTGGTTTATCGCTAGAGCAAGGCGGGTTCCACGGCGAGGGTTTGGAGCGCGTGCAAGCGGCCACGCAACAGGCAACTGGCATGATCTTGGTGACTGGCCCGACTGGTTCGGGTAAATCTACTACTTTGTATACTGTTCTGGAAATCTTGAATCAGCCGGATGTAAACATCTCAACCATCGAAGATCCGATTGAGTATCAGATGCCGCGCGTGAACCAGACGCAAGTGAAGCCCGAGATTGGTCTCACTTTTGGTAATGGCTTAAGAGCGCTTGTGCGCCAAGATCCGGATATTATTATGGTCGGCGAGATTCGAGATAAAGAAACAGCTGGCTTGGCGATTAATGCGGCGCTGACTGGTCACTTGGTTCTTTCCACTCTGCACACAAATTCCGCCGCTGGTGCGATCCCAAGATTCTTGGACATGGGCGCGGAGCCGTTCTTGCTCGTTTCTACTATTAATGTGATCATCGCGCAGAGATTGGTGCGGAGATTAGAAGGCGCGAAAGAAAAATATTTATTATCTAGTGCAGAATTGAAAAAGTTGGGTGAGAAAGTGGATTTGGAGCGAGTGTTGGAAATCTTGAAAACAGAAAAAGTAGTAGCGCCAGCCGCGAAGTGGGAAAATATTTCTTTTTATAAACCAAAAGCTGGAGCAAATAGTGAGGACTCTTATCGTGGTCGAGTGGGCATCCACGAAGTTCTCAAAATGTCAGCAACGATTAAAGATCTAGTAATGAAAAGTGCCACCACTTCGCAAATTGAGGAACAAGCCAAGAAAGAGGGAATGCTCACGATGTTGGAAGATGGCATTTTTCAAGCCGCACAAGGCGTGACGAGCATTGAGGAAGTGTTGCGCGTGGTGAGTGAGTAATTCTTTCATGAAATATTCTTTCAAAGCTTCTCGATCTGATGGCACCACAATGAGCGGCGAGCGTGAGGCGCCGGATCGTTACGCGCTGGCGCGCGAACTGCATGCGGAAGGTTTGACAGTCACTCAAGCCAGACTAGTCGCCGAGCTGGGCAAGAAGCATCGCTTCCACTTTGCCAGTCCCTTTGGTCGGATCAAGATTAAAGACAAGATTGTTTTCGCTTCCTCGCTCTCGGCCATGATCGGCGCGGGCTTATCACTCTCTCGCGCTCTGGCGATTCTGGAGCGGCAAGTGGCTAATGAGAAGTTCAAGAGCGTGATCGCGCAACTTAGCGCAAAAGTAAATTCTGGCGAGCCATTCTCGGCCTCGCTCGCTAGTTTCCCCGATGTTTTCCCACCCGTTTTTATCGCTATGGTTGGCGCGGGCGAGGAATCGGGGAATCTCACGCAAGCGCTCGAAGTAGTACATCAACAGTTAGCCAAGAGCTATGATCTCCAGCGCAAAGTAAAAGGCGCCATGCTCTACCCGGCGATTATTGTGGTGGTGATTATCGCGATTGCGATCTTGATGATGATCTTTCTCGTGCCGCAACTCACGGCGCTGTTTCGTGATCTCAACGTTGATTTGCCGCTCTCAACGAGAATCGTGATTGGTGTTAGTGATTTTTTGTCTAACTACACCATCTCTTTTTTGCTTAGTTTAGCCGCGATTATCGTGATTTTTCTCAAATTAGCCAGGACCAAATCTGGCCACAAATCCCTGACCAGAATCTGGCTACATACACCGGCGATCGGCACGATCGTGAAAAATCTAAACGCGGCCGTTACGATGCGCACGATTTCTTCACTCATCTCATCTGGCGTTAGCATGCTAGAGGCGCTGGCGATCACTGGCAAAGTTTTGCAAAACCCGTTTTATCAGAGCGTTTTACTAGAAGCGGCTGTGGTGGTCGAGAAAGGCGGGACATTATCAGCGGTGTTCAAAAGTCACGAAGATATTTTCCCTATTCTGGTTGGCGAGATGGCCGAAGTGGGCGAAGAAACTGGTAATTTGCCAGCAATGCTCTTGAAAGGCGCCACGTTCTTTGAAGACGAAGTGGAACAAGCGACTAAGAATCTCTCCACGATTATCGAACCAGCGCTAATGGTGGTGATTGGTATTTTTGTCGGCTTCTTCGCCATCTCCATGCTCGGACCAATGTACTCGCTAAGCGAAACTATTTAAGATGCCAAATAAATTTTTAGAAAAAAATAATTTAAAAAATAGAAAAACTGGCTTTACGTTGGTAGAGACACTTGTTGGCGTGTTTGTATTTTCTGTCATCGCGCTGGCGATTTATCAGGGCTTCTTTGCGGTTACTGATCTGGTCAAAGCGTCGCGTGCTCGGACAGCGGCCACTCTACTGGCCAATCAACAATTAGAGATTATCCGCAATATGCCTTATGCCCAAGTGGGCGAGGTGGGCGGCATCCCGAACGGCTTGATCCAGAGCGTGCAGAACGTCACGGACGCTGGCATCACTTTCACTTCCACCACGACTGTGCGTAACGTGGACGACATTTTCGACGGCACCATCGGCGGTGCGCCAAACGATTTGAGTCCAGCGGATTATAAGCTCGTGCAATTGGACATGAATTGTTCAGCCTGCAAACTAGCGCAACCGCTCGCTTTTGTCGCTACGGTAGCACCGAAGAGTTTAGAAACTTCCAGTGGCAACGGCGCGCTCTTTGTGCGTGTGCTAGACGCCAATGGTCAGCCAGTGGCTAATGCAAACGTGCACATTGCGAACAACTTAGTTAATCCGGCGATTAGTATTGATGATGTGACGAACAATGCCGGCATGCTCCAACTAGTTGATGTGCCACCCGGGAACTTTGCTTACGAGATCACGGTTAGCAAAAGCGGTTATTCCACAGATAGAACTTATCCAGCCGGCGCGGTGGGCAATCCCAATCCGGTCAATCCGCACTCCACCGTTTCTGTTGGTCAGGTTACACAAGTGACGCTCTCGATTGATCGCACCAGTCAGATCAATTTCTCTGGTATCAATAGTGCTTGCGTGAGCACGCCGAGTGCCGGCTTTAATCTACAGGGGAATAAATTACTTGGCACGAGTCCCAATGTTTTGAAATATAATCAGAATCACACGCTGGATGGCGCTGGGCACAAAACTATCGCTAATCTAGAATGGGACACTTACAGCTTGAGTGTGAGTGACGCCGGCACGGATCTCGCTGGTTCGGTGCCACTCTTGCCTTTCTCACTTGCGCCCAATACGGATCAGAATGTCTTGCTGGTTACTGCGCCAGCCAATCCCAATGCCTTGCTGGTGACGGTGAAAGATGCCGCCAGTCTCTTGCCCATCGACGACGCTAGCGTCACGCTCTCGCGGGGCGGCTTTAGTCAGAATCTCGTGACCAATCGTGGCTTCTTCCGCCAGACAGATTGGTCGGGCGGCGCGGGGCAAGTGGACTTTGTGAGCGCTAATCAATACTTCAGTGATGACGGCAATGTGGACACGGCTGGCGTGCTCGGTCAGGCGCAGTTGCGCTCCGTTTTCGGCAATTATTCGGCCAGCGGTGTGCTTACTTCCTCAATTTTCGACACCGGCTCTAGCACGGCCAGCGCGTTCTATAATATCAACTGGACACCGGCCTCCCAGAGCGCTTCCACAACTCTCCGATTCCAAATCGCGACGGGCAATGATAATGCCACCAGCACGTGGAATTATCTCGGCCCGGATGGAACGAGCAACACGTTCTACACTGTCTCTGGCGATCCAATCAATGCGATTCACAATAGCGACGAGTTTATCCGTTATCGCGCCTATTTCTCCACGATTGATCCGAATTTCACGCCCGTCTTGTCTGATGTTAGCTTGGTCTACGGCTCGGGTTGCCTACCGTCCGGACAAGTTTTCTTTAATAATCTCACCAGCGCGAGTGATTATAATCTCAACGTGACGGCGACCGGTTATCAGAATTACCAAAATAATTCTGTTTCTGCCACACAGCCATGGCAAACTTTCGAAGTTCTAATGTCGCCATAATATGTCTAAAATATTTTTATTAAAAAATAAGCAAAAAGGTTTTAGTTTGGTTGAGATTCTGATTGTGGTGGCGATTCTGGGCTTGATCAGCGTGGTGCTGGCGACTTTCCAAGTTGATATTTGGCGGCAGAATAGTTTTCTCACTAACTCTATCCAAGCCGAACAAGATGCCAGAATTGCTCTGAAGAGATTGGTGGCCGAGTTGAGGCAAGCTGCGCCTTCCGACACTGGCGCCTTTGCGATTGCACTCGCTGATAAAGATAAATTAACTTTTTACAGCGACATTGATGGCGATGGCCTGCACGAGCGTTTGCGCTATTTCTTGAGTGGTAATATTTTGCGGCGAGGAATTATCAAACCAACTGGCAGTCCGCTGACTTATCTAGACGCGAACGAGCAGGTCAGCAACTTCGTGCCAAACTTGGTAAACAGTAATAGCATAATTTTCACTTATTTCGATAAGAATTATGCTGGCACGAGCACGGCACTCACGCTACCAATTAATTTACCAAATGTCAGATTAGTCAAAGTTCAGTTTAGTATCGAAGCTGATCCCAACCGTGCGCCAGTGACCACGACTTATGAGAGTCAGGTGGCAATCAGAAGTCTCAAAGATAATCTGTGAGATAATTTAAAAAAACTGTGAAAATAAAAAATAAAAAAAATAAAAAGTCTGGCTACCTCTTGATTCAAGCGCTCGTCTTTGGCTCTGTTGGTGTAGTTATTCTCGGCGGCTTGATCTCTTGGGGCGCGAGCAATTATCGCGCAGCCCGGCAGACTACGGCGCGCGAGCAAGCCTTCCAGATCGCGGAGGCGGGGATTGAGTATTATCGCTGGCACTTGGCGCATGCGGCCCAGGATTATCAGGACGGCACCGGCGCGGCGGGCCCCTATGTCCATAATTATACCGATAAGAACGGCACGGTTCTCGGCACTTACACACTCACCATCACGCCACCCATCGTGGGTTCAACGATTGTTACGGTTGTTTCCGAAGGCAAAGTAGCTAGTGACGCCAGTTTGAGCAGAAAGATCGAGGCCAAGTTCGCCATTCCCTCGCTGGCCAAGTACGCTTTCGTTGCTAATTCCAATATGCGCTTTGGCGCCGGAACGGAAGTTTTCGGACCCATCCACTCCAATGCCGGTATCCGCTTCGACGGTCTCGTCCACAATATTGTCACTAGCGCGGTAGCGAGCTACGATGATCCTGACCACAGTGGTGCTGTCGAATTTGGCGTGCACACTCACGTGAATGCACCACCCGGTAGCGGTATTACTGACACTTTCCGGGCCTTAGAAGCGCCGCCAAGCGCGGTGCCCAACCGCGCCGACATCTTCGAGGCTGGTCGGCAGTTTCCCGTCCCGGCTGTCGACTTCAATGGCTTTACCGCTGATCTCTCGAATATCAAGACGCAAGCGCAGACTAGCGGTCGCTACTTCGCCTCCTCCGGCGCGCAAGGTTATCAAGTTATTCTCAAAACTAATGACACTTTTGACTTATACAGGGTGAACACACTTTCCAGCGCCGGCTCCGGTTGCAGTAACAGCCAGAACCAGACCGGCTGGGGCACGTGGAGTATCAGTACGCGCACCTTCCTCCAGAATTACGCTTTCCCCGCTAATGGTTTAATCTTTCTCGAAGATCATGTGTGGGTGGAGGGCACGATTAACAGCGCGCGTTTAACGATCGCCTCCGGCAAATTCCCCGAGAATTCCTCAACTAATACGAACATCATAGTAAATAACGATTTGAGTTACACCAATTACAATGGCACGGACGTCCTATCACTTATCGCGCAGAATAATATCTTGGTCGGCAAGAATAGTGCTGATGATCTAGAGCTCGACGCCGCGCTGGTGGCCAAGAACGGCTTTGTTGGCCGTTATTATTACGGCTCATCTTGTACGAATAATTCGCGCACTTCGCTCCGCTTGGTGGGCATGATCGCTACCAATCAGCGTTACGGCTTTGCCTACACCGACGGCACCGGCTACGCCACGCGCACAATCATCTACGATGCCAATCTACTCTACGGCCCGCCACCCTCTTTTCCCCTTACTTCCGATCAGTATCAGACAATCTCTTGGCGCGAGTTGTGAGGGCTTGACAGTTTCTGTTTTTCTTACTAGGGTGTGGGTTGCGTTCGAAACAAGGTCTTCAAAATATAAAATATATAGAAAGGGGCCAGAAAATGGCTAAGAAATCACAGGGGTCGCTTGGTTTGGCGCGAGAGGTTTTTGCTCCCGACCCAAATCCGATTACTAGAGTTAGCCGCGACTTTCTCGAGTATTTCGGCTCAATGGAGGTGGTCGAGGAGAAAATTCTGCTCCACTCGCGCGAGCTGGGACAGCCGATGAATGATCAGGCAATCGCCAAGCACTGTCAGCCAGAGCCGACAACTCTTGGAGTAGTGCTCTACAATATTCGCTACAACAAGAAGCTGGTTCGCAACGGTGCTGCCAACATTTTCTACGTTGAGGACAAAGATGGCGTGCTCCGTGCCTTGGGCGTTTATCAGTTCGACGACGGTTGGGGCGTTCGTACCGACTCCGTCGAGGATCCGTGCTCATGGGCTGCCGGGGGCCGTGTCTTCTCCCGCAAGTTCAAGCGCTCTGGCTCTAAACCCAAATGACGCTCTAGCGCTCAATCACTTTGACCCTTGGTTTGCTCCGGCAGACTAAGGGTCATTTTTTTATCTTAAAATTCTAAATCTGCTATAATTCTGGTTAAATTAACAGAATGAAAAACAAGCTAATTGTCGGAAACTGGAAAGCTAATCCCAGCTCGCCGCGCGAGGCGCAGGAGTTGTGGGGCAAAGTGAAGCGCGTGGCGCAAGGCTTGAAGCGCGTGGAAACGGTAGTTTGTCCGCCGGTGATCTTTTTAGAAAATCTCGCTAATAGGGCTAAGCTTGGCGCTAGATTGGCGCTGGGCGCGCAAGACACTTTCTGGGCTCTAGAAGGCCCTTGGACGGGCCAGATTGGCCCCGGGATGGTGCGGAAATCAGGCGGGCAGTATTTATTGCTCGGACATTCGGAAAAGCGCGCCTTGGGCGATTCTGACTCGGTTATAAATCAGAAGCTCAAGCTCGCGCTAGCGCAGGATTTGCGAGTGATCTTGTGCGTGGGCGAACGAGAGCGGGATAGTCACGGTGAGTATTTAAAAATTATTCGCGAGCAGATTACTAGCGCGCTGGAGAAAGTTTCTAAAAAATTTGCTAAGCAGATTGTTATTGCCTATGAGCCGGTGTGGGCGATTGGCGAGCAAGCAAAATCTAGTGACACGCCGCACAGTTTCTTGGAAACCGCGATTTTTATTCGCAAAATCTTGAGCCACTGGTGCGGTCATGCTAGCGCGCTGGCTGTGCCGGTGCTCTATGGTGGCTCGGTGGATATCAAAAATGCTGGCAGTTTCTTGAGTGAAGGCGCGGCTGACGGTTTACTCGTTGGCCGGGCATCTCTAAGAGCCGATCACTTTACGCAAATTCTAAAAATCGCTGATGAACTTGCTCGCTGATCTCACGGATGTAGAATTAGTCGGCAAACGTGTGCTCTTGCGCGTGGACTTGAATGTGCCGATTGAGAATGGCACAGTGCGCGATGACTTTCGGATCAAGCGCGCGATCCCGACGATAAAAAAATTATTAAACGCGGGCGCACGGGTGACACTCTTGAGCCACTCGAGCGAGCCGGGCGCGAGTTTGGCGCTAATCGCTGATTATTTACAACAGTTTTTCCCCGTAATTTTTGTCAAAAATGTAAACGATGTGCCGGATTCTGCGCACTGGGCTGAAGGATCAGTAGTTTTGCTAGAGAATTTGCGTTTAGATCCGAGAGAAGAAAATAATTCTAGCGAATTCGCGCAAGAGTTGGCCAAGCTTGGCGATATTTATATTAACGAAGATTTTCCGGTCTCACACCGCGCGCATGCCTCGATTGTTTCTTTGCCCAGATTATTGCCGAGTTATGCTGGTTTGCAGTTTGCGGAAGAAGTAAAACAGTTGAGTGAATTATTTAAGCCAGAGCAACCACTGGTGGTGATCATTGCCGGCGCGAAATTTGGCACTAAGTTGTCACTGGTGCAGAAATTTTTGCCACTAGCTGAGAAGATTTTTATCGGCGGTGCGCTGGCGCACCCAATTTTTAAACTTTTGGGTTACGAAATTGGGCAATCACTTTGCGATGACAGTCTCAAAGATCTGGAAAGCCTAGCAACTGATCCAAAAATTGTTTTGCCAAGCGAAGTTTTAGTAAAAAGGGGAGATGAGGTTGGTAGCACAACACCAGATCAAGTGCCGAGAGACGGGATTATTGTCGATGCCGGTCCAGCGGCGCTGGGTCAGTTGAGTGAGTTGATTAGTGAGGCTAAGACGGTGCTCTGGAACGGCCCGCTGGGTAATTACGAGCAAGGCTTTGTGTCGCCCACGCATGACCTGGCGCAAGTGCTGGCCGCGAGTGGCGCGCACAGTGTGGTGGGCGGCGGCGATACGATTGCCGCGCTTGAGAAATTAAACTTGTTTGATAAGTTCGGCTTTGTCTCCACCGGCGGTGGCGCGATGTTGGACTTCTTGGCGACTGGCACTTTGCCGGGGATCGAAGCGCTAGAAGCAAGTGAGCAGAAATTTTTTAATAAATAAAAAAACGCACCCCCTCAAGTTTTTAGGCTCGAGAGGGTGGTTGGCGCTGGCGGAGCTGGATCTATCCGCCAAAGAAGGCGCGGGTGATGCTCTCCTGCAGTTCGGCCGTCATGAGCTGCTGCTCACAACCGGCGCCAAAGCCCAGGACACACACCGTAAGGAACATATAGCACAGCTTTTTCATAGTTAACCTCGCTTTCTGTGCTTTTGCTGACTGCACTGACCCTAGCGCAAGTTGGATTTTTTGTCAACATCTGTTAGATCACATTATCTTTTTCTGACAACTTTCGGGGAATCAGGTGGACGTGGACATGCGGCACGTCGGTGCCCACAATTCCCAGTTTTACATAATCAGCCCCGGCTTTTTCTTTAAGAATCGGCACAAGTGTTTTCACTTTTCTGAACATTTCGTCATAAAGTTCATCCGGCAATTCGTAGAACCAGTGATAGTGAGCTTTGGGAATCAAGAGTGTGTGGTGAGACCCTTTGGGATTGATGTCTAAGAAAGCGAGAAAATTCTCATCTTCATGGACAATTTCGGCGGGAATCTGTTTACTGGCGATTTTACAAAAAATGCAGTTTTCCATGTTCTATTTAGCGATTTGCTATAATGCTAACTCATGTCTGACGATTTGTTAAATCAGCTCTTGCTCGCGCGTGGGATTGAGACGCCAGAACAGCGCGAGAAATTTCTCACGCCAAGCTATTTGCGCGATATTTATGATGCTTTTTTGTTAAAAGATATGGAGAAAGTTGTTGCGAGAATTTTGTTGGCGATAAAAAATAGCGAGAAGATAATAATTTTCTCTGATTACGATGCTGACGGCGTGCCAGGCGCGGTAATCTTGAGTGAGTTTTTCAAAAAAATAAATTATACAAATCTAGAGGTTTATATTCCCAATAGACATACGGAAAGTTACGGCTTATCAGAAAAGAGTATTCAAGAGTTTGCGGATAACGGCGCGAAGTTGGTAATCACGATCGATTGTGGAATTACTGATTTTACAGAAGTAAAACTGGCGAATAAGTTAAATCTGGATGTGATAATTACTGATCATCATCTTCCTCCCGAGACCTTGCCAGAAGCGTACGCGATTATTAATCCGAAACAGCTGGGAGATACTTATCCCGATAAAATGTTGTGTGGCTCGGGCGTAATCTTCAAAGTCGTGCAGGCGCTAATCCGGCGTGGCGAGTTTAATCTTGATAAAAATTGGGAGAAAACACTGTTAGATTTAGTCGCAATTGCGACGATCTCTGATCGTGTGCCGTTGACCGACGAAAATCGCGCGCTGGCGAAGTTTGGCTTGCTGATGTTGCAGAGAAGTAGACGGCCGGGCTTGCGGGCTTTATTCTCAGCGGCAAAGTTGAAGCAAGAGAACTTGAACGAAGATGATGTCGGCTTTACGATCGGGCCGAGAATTAACTCTGCCGGGCGGATGAGTCACGCCTCTGAAGCTTTTTTTCTCCTCACTACAAGCAATATTGCCGAAGCGCAAGAAATGGCGAAACATTTGGAAAAGAAAAATGGCGAGCGTAAGAAGAGTGTGGAGAAGATTATGGAGACTTGCGAAGCCAGATTGAGTGCGATTGCTGAAGCTGATTTGCCGGCGGTAATTGTGATCGGCGATGAGAGTTGGTCGCCGGGCGTGCTCGGTCTCGGTGCGAGCAGGCTGGTAGAGAATAAATATCAGCGACCGGTCTTTGTGTGGGGTGCAAATGGGAATGAAATAAAAGGCTCTTGCCGATCTGACGGCTCGGTGAATCTGGTTGATTTAATGAGAGAAGCTGGCGGTGAGCAATTTTTCACCGCTTTCGGTGGTCATGCGATGGCTGGTGGTTTCTCAATCTCGCCAGAGAAAGTTGGTGAGTTAGAAGAAAGATTGCTAAAAGCTTATGAAAAAATAGAGAAAATAAAAAAGCCAGAGCAAGTTGAACCAGATGCCGTTATCTCGATAGATGACGTGAGCGAATATGCTTGGCACTTGCTCGAGCAACTCGCGCCATTTGGGACGGGCAATCCTAAACCGGTTTTCTCGCTGCCAAATCTAGAAATCGCGCAGGCTAAGACTTTCGGCAACGGTGGTATTCATCTCGAGCTTGGATTCCAGAAAAGTAGTGGCGCAATAATCTGCGCGATTGGTTTCTTCACAGCTTTAGATAAATTTAAAAATGTAAAATTAGAAGTGGGAAACAGAATTAATCTCACGGCGACACTAGAAAAATCTTACTTCAAGCGCCAGCCGGAGTTGCGGTTGCGGATTGTGGATATTACGGCTTGACAAAGTTTCTCCTCGCGCTATTATCTTGAGCGGCGATCTTTTGTTCCACGCGGTAGGTTTGCCCAGGGTTTATGCTTGAAGCGCATGCACGTGCCCCTCTTGGCCACTGATGATGGGTGATTCGGCCGAGAAGTGCCGCTCGCATAGTGGGTAACCTGACCTTCAATCGCACTGCTCCTCAGCCCGGGAGCAGTGTTTTTTTTGTCTAAAATATCTTTCTCGCTTACAATACAGTTTAAGTAATCTAAACTCATGAAAATTATTCTACACACGGATGGTGGCGCGCGCGGTAATCCCGGACCAGCGGGTGCGGGCGTCGCGATTTTTGATGCCACTGATGAAGTGATCCAAACTGCGAAGAAGTTTCTCGGGAAAGATTTGACGAATAACGAGGCCGAATATCAGGCGCTGATTTTTGGTCTGCAAACGGTTTGGGAATTATTCAAAGATAAAGAAGAGCTGAAAGATTTAGATTTAGAAATAAAACTTGATAGCGAATTAGTCGTGAAGCAATTGCGAGGTGAGTATAAAGTGAAAGAAGCAAGATTGAAAGTTCTGGCGACAGAAGTGAAAGATATTGTTAGTTACTTGAAATTGGCGAGTGCCACTTTTACGCACATTAGACGCGAAGAAAATGAACTGGCTGATAAATTAGCGAATGAGGCGATGGACGAAATGAATGGCGGGAATGAACTGGCGTAGTTTATTTTTTGCGAGCTTTTTTGTAGGCATTGGCGCGGGCACGCTCGTGCGTTTTGATTTCACAGTTTTATTTTTGCTAGTAATAATTTCTAGCATTTTATTTTTAGTTTTTTGGTTGTATAGAAAATCTGGGAAAAATAATAATTTAATTAAGTTAGTCAGTTTTGTTTTGCTAATTTTTGCGCTCAGTGCTATGTGGGGCACGCGGGCGTTGGGTCCAACAGAGAAATATCTAGATCAGTTTATTGGTGAAAAAATAGAATTGACTGGCACGGTGGTGGGCGAGCCGGACGAGCGCGAGAGCAGCTTGCGGCTAATTTTCTCACCAGATTTGCCAGATGAAATAAACAAGAAATCCGGCGGCAAAATTATTTTGTCAGCCGGGAAATATCCGAGCCATGCTTATGGCGAGCGCTTGCGCGTGAGTGGCAAGCTGGAAGCACCAGAAAACTTTGAGACCGACGCGGGCCGAACCTTTGATTATCAGAATTATCTGGCCAAAGACGATATTTATTATCTCATCAGTAACCCCAAGATAGAAAAAATTGGCATGGATGAAAGCTGGGTGGTGAGCGCGCGCGCCAAACTTTTTGGCTTCAAAAAGTTATTTTTGCGGCGGCTCGGGTCCAGTTTGCCCGAGCCGCAGAGCGCGCTCCTCGCTGGCATTGCGATTGGGGCGAAAGGCTTGAGCGAGGACTGGGGCGAACGCTTCCGCACTGTTGGCTTGTCGCACTTGATTGTGTTATCCGGCTACAACATTACCATTGCCGCCGAGGCGACGGCCAAAGCCTTGAGCTTTTTGCCGCCGCTCGCCGGCATCCTAGCCGGCGGGGCGAGCGTGATCCTCTTCACGCTCGCCACGGGCGCGAGTAGCACGGCCGTGCGGGCGGCGATCATGGCCCTGGTGGCCTTGCTCGCGCGAGCGACTGGTCGCGTTTATCAGTCACTCGATGCGCTCTTCCTTGCCGCCTTTGTGATGATCCTCTTCCAGCCGAAAATTTTAATTTCCGACATCAGCTTCCAACTTTCCTTCCTCGCCACTCTTGGTGTGATCGCCGGACCGCCGCTAATCAAAAAATATTTAGCATTTTTACCCGAGAGATTTGGTTTGCGCGAGACGACAACTACAACCCTTTCTGCGCAGTTAGCTGTTCTACCGTGGATCTTGTACAAGATGGGCAATCTCTCGCTCATCGCTTTGCCGGTTAATTTATTAGTTTTGGGTTTTGTGCCACTCACCATGCTACTCGGCTTTGTGGTTTTCTTGCTCCCGTTCCCGCCATTCACTTATCTCGCTTATTTACTACTTAGTTATGATTTGCTAATAGCGAAATTTGCCGCTCAGATTCCGTTTGCTTCTGTTAATATTGCTTACTTTCCACTTTGGTTAACTGTTCTGGTTTATATATTTTATTACTATTTCCATCGTCAGAAGAAGTAAGAACAAAATTATTTTATAAAAAAATGAGCTTGTTACGATTGTCCGGAGACAACTTTCGCAAGCTCACCGACTGGCTGTTTGGACCTCACCTATCCTCGCCGACGGGGGGCGAGAACCGAAGTGAGAAACCAAGGGCTGAAAGGAGGTTAAACTTACTTGATTTCTCCCAGCCAGTCGGACCCAGCTTATTACTGATGCTATAATTTGTCAAATGTTTTTTAGTAAAACAAAAATTACCAAAATCAAATGGGCGATAGTCTTGATTTTATTTCTGGCTAATATTTTTGTTTGGCGTGCAGTTTTTTTGGCCGAGCATGGCGGAAAATTGACGCTCGCGATGCTCGACATCGGCCAGGGCGATGCAATTTTTATTCAGGATTCGGTTGGTCATCAGATCTTGATTGACGGCGGACCAGATCAGAAAATCTTAGCCAGATTACCAGCGTTGATGCCCGTCTCTGATCGGTCACTTGATTTGCTAATCGTCTCGCATCCGCACGCGGATCATATCGCGGGCTTGGTGGAAATTCTAAACCGGTACGAAGTGGGCGCGGTGATGGAAGCCGGTGCCGTCTACAGCAGTGCGATTTATGCCGAATGGCATCGCTTGCTGGCAGAAAAGAAAATTCCAATTATCCCGGCGTTCCGTGGTGAGAAAATTAGTCTGGCGCGTGGGGCAGCTTTAGAAATTCTGGCGCCGTTCGAGGATTGGCGTGGGCGCAGTGCCAAAGAGATTCACGACTCCATGGTCGTGGCTAGGCTGACTGTGAACGGCCGCGGGTTGGCGATGCTCACGGGCGATATGGAAACTGATCTGGAAGACAAATTAATCGCCAGCGCAAATGAAAGTGAAAATAAGCAATCACTAGAAGCTATAATTCTCAAAGTTGGCCACCATGGTTCCAAAACTTCTTCGGGCAGAAACTTTGTGCAAAAAGTCTCACCAAGTTACGCTGTAATTTCCGTCGGCACGGATAATCGCTACGGCCATCCTTATCCAGCCACTCTCGCCACTTTCGAGAATTTAAATATCAAAACTTTGCAGACTAATCAAACTGGCACAATCGTTTTTGAAATTAGTGACAAAAATAAAAACCAGCCACTACAGCCGGTTTTTCTGGAGTCTTGATTTTACTTTTTAAACTTTCAGCGTGAGATGTTTGCCCGCTTTAATGCACTTGGTGCAGAGCTTGATGCGGCCACCGGTGGGGAGGCCAGCCCACTGCATGTTGGGATATTTGCGGACTTTGCCGGTAGGCGTAAACTTAGTGGCACGCGTGCGGTTAGAGTAGCCGCCGGCCATGTGGGAACTCCGCTCGCAACTTGGACAACTTTTCATAAGTGCTAGAATGTTAGCACAAAACGATAATTATGCAACCATTTGCTCTTGATCCGGTTTTCTTAATCCTGATTTTAGTCATTTCTGTTGTTCTGCACGAGGTGGCTCACGGCTACGTGGCAGATTTGCTCGGCGACCCCACGGCGCGCCTGGCTGGCCGGCTCACGCTCAATCCGCTCAAGCACATCGATCCGATTGGCTCATTGCTCGTGCCCTTTGTGCTCTGGCTCTTGCCGGGCGGATTCATCTTCGGCTGGGCCAAGCCGGTGCCGTATAATCCGTACAATCTGCGGGCGGGCAAGTGGGGGCCGGCGCTCGTGGCTCTCGCTGGCCCAGGTGTCAACTTGTTGATCGCCATCATCTTTGGCCTCCTCGCGCGCGCGGCGCTCTTGCCGGCTAGTGCTGTTTCACTCGTCGCTTCGCTCATCTTGCTCAATATTATGCTCGCGGTTTTCAATCTCTTGCCCATCGCGCCGCTAGATGGCTCAAAAGTACTTTTTGCCATTTTGCCGGCTTCGTTCCACTGGTTTGAGGCGTTCTGGCAACGCTATCAGCTGATTATTCTGATCATTTTCTTGTTTCTGATTTCTTCTACAACGGTTCTCGAATCTCTTGTTTTTGGACTGTTTAAGCTAATCGTGGGAAGTGCGTAAAGTGGCTGTAGTTGGCCATATTTTGGCTGTTTTGGGTTAAAAATACGTAAAAAGACTTGACAAATTCTGTGAGACTGCTATAGTGGGCGCTGGCGAATGCAGCTCTTTGACTTGCGGTGTAGCAAGCAGAGTCTAACAGAAAATGCTCAAGAGGAGACAAAATGTTCGCTATTGTTGTTGTTTCAGGACCAGCGGGAGCTAAGAAAAGGGTGATGTATGGGCCATATGACGATAGTAGTCAGGCAGCCCTGGAATTGGTCTCAAGTGGTTGGAAGCCCTTTGGTGATCATATTAATTCCGACGTTTGTCAGTTCCAGGCCAGGGTTAATGTCTCGAATGACATCGACCCAAAGCTTGAAGCTGTGGTCGCCTACATTGTTCCTATTCCAGAGCCAAAGTTGCTTCCGCCGACACAGCTACCGAAGACTCTCTGAAATCAAAGAGTGTCGGTAAGAAATTCACAGCGTGCTCGGGGAAACCCGACCACGCTGTTTTTTTATTTCTAAAACTCCAGTTCGCTAACTGTAACCTTTTCTCGTCTTGCTCGTCAGTAATAAAGATGATAGAAAACAAACAAATTACTAAACCAACTTACAATATTGATATGAGAAACAATAAAATGAATCGACGAATTTTCGTCTTAGGTTTGCTAAGCGTGATGCTCTTTAGTTTTCTCATTACACCAGCGCTGGCAGAAAATAACGATAATAACGACGATAAGTCTTCACCACGCTTCCAAGTGTTGCGGGATCTCTTGTCGCGCTGGGGTTGGTGGCGCAGTTCTTCGATGATGATCGATAAGAGTGATGTTAAGAATAGCGACAAGAATGATGATAAAGATAAAAAATCTTGCTCGCGCTTTGAGCGCAATCTGGGCGTTGGCGCACGCGGCCAGGACGTAGTTGATCTGCACGCGGCGCTCACCGCTTCTGGCTTTGAGTTTGCTGGTGATGATAAAAATGTTTTCGGTGAGGCTACCGCTTCGGCCGTGATCCACTTTCAGATCAAGTCGGGGATTATCCAGACTGGCTACGTGGGCCCACTCACTCGCGCCAAGTTGCAAGCGCTCTACCCTTGCGTGACAAATAGCAACAACCGCACACCGGTCATCCAGAGTGTTTCTGGTCCCAATAATCTCAATCCGGGCGTGACTGGCACTTGGACAATCCGCGCGACCGCGCCAGCTAAGAGTTCGCTCACTTACCGTGTGGACTGGGGCGACACCATTTCTGCCGCTAATGTGCTGAAGAGTAATAATGAGAATGATCGCGTGAGTCAGACCGCGACTTTCACTCACACCTACAATAATCCCGGCACTTATACTGCTATTTTTACCGTCACGGATCAGACTGGGAAAAGCGATAGCTCAAGATTAAACATTAGAGTTGGCACCAGCTTGCCTAATCCCACGATGCAGGTGCTCGCGCCAACCGGTGGCAATTCTTGGGCAGCTGGTTCTAGTCAGACGATTACTTGGCAGATTGCTGGCGAGATCCCAACTGGCGCTGTATTACAACTTAACTTGCTCGGCTCGACTAATGTTAATCTCAAGCGCTTTGCCGCTGGCGAGTTTACGCGCAATGGTAGCTGGACGATCACTGTGCCAAGCACCGGCTGCTGGGGCGACATGTGTGACACCGTTAGACCAGGCGAGTATCTCATAGAAGTTGCGCTCTTTGACCGCACGCCATGCTATGGCGGTTGTCTCTTGCCTAATCCCATGCCCCAGGTCTTGGCCAAGGCGAGCTCCGGAGCGATCCGCTTGACGACGGCTAATCAGACCAATCAGCCACCGGTAATCTCGGCTGTCTCTGGGCCAACGATTCTTGGGCTTGGCGCCACTGGCACTTGGACGGTTAGTGCTACTGATCTGGAAAATAGCGCGCTTACTTACACGGTAGACTGGGGCGATAGCTCCAGCGTTAGCTCGGCCTCGGTGGCGCGGAGTGCCATGTTTACTCAAAGTGCGACCTTTACTCACAACTACACTCGCGCTGGCACGTTCTCACCAGTTTTCACTGTTACCGATAGCGCCGGCCTTACTGCACGGACGAGCTTGAGTGTGAATGTACGTTAGTAAAGTTAAACTAGAAAATATTTCGGTTGTTCTGTTATAATAGGCAGATATGACTAAAAAATTAAAAATATTCTTACTGACGCTAGTGATGGCGTCAGTAATCGTGCCAGTTCTTACCAGTGCCGCCAGCACGCCACGCGAGCAGATCTTAGCGATTCTCCAGCTCATCGTCGCCCGGCAGAGTCAGAAGCCGGCTGTTACGGCTAGTGCGCTAATTCTTGGCCCCATTGTTAGTTCTATTACTGGTCCGGAGACAATTGCAGTGGGTGAGAATGGCCAGTGGACGCTGGTAGCCACCGAGCAACAAGACGCGCCGATGACTTATCGCCTGGACTGGGGCGATGGCTTGGCCAACTTCACTCTTACGCCGTCACATTTATCCGGCCAGCACGAGCAATTGGTGACTTTTAATCACACTTATAAAACTGCCGGCAAATACTTGATAAAAGCTTCGGCGACTAATCTGACTAAGCAAACTGGGGCAGCCACTTTCTTGATAGAAGTGAAGTAGAGAAATTAACTAACTAAACTCTAAATTAGTATGAAAAAATTCTTTATCCTGGCTTTAGTTTTTGGTGTTTTGTTTTCTCAGACTGTTTTTGCTCTAACGCCACTTCCGCCGAGCTGTGCGCCTGTCTTAACCAGAAATCTAACCATTGGTAGCCTAGGAGCAGAAGTTAGCGCGCTGCAGCAATTTCTGATTCAGGGCGGCTACCTCCACATCACCACACCAACAGGTTACTTTGGCGCGCTAACCAAGGTGGCGGTGATCGCTTGGCAGGAAGAGAATAACGTGATCCATCCCGGCACCGGTTATGTTGGGCCAATTACTCGGGCGAAGTTGGATAGTTTGTATGGGTGTCAGCAAAGATTCTTCATCACTCCAACAATTTTACCTGACGCAGAGGTTAGGGTACTAGTACCTAATGTTGCCAATGTTGATGATTTCTACCGACAGCAGTTAATGGCTGTTGGGTTTAAGAGCACGGATGATCTGAAGTGGTCTATCTCTGGGGGTGCTCTGCCAAGGGGATTGGAGCTTGGTGATCCGCACATCGTCACTTGTCCCGGTATCGTTATGCCACCGTGTGACGCACCAAACTTAACCAGAACGGCGATTTTTGGTTTCGCTTCGCTCGCGGGCTCCTACAACTTTACCGTTCAGGTTACCAATGGTACACAAACAGTCAGCCAAGCTTACTCGATTAGAGTTTCGCCAGCCGATTCTAATCAATCTGGTATCACTGTCACTTCGCCAAATGGGGGAGAAACTTGGGTGGCTAATTCGGTTCAGGATATCAAGTGGGCAAATAATATCGCTCTTTGCTCCACCTGTCTTCCGTCGGCTGATTGGGGTAAAGTTGATTTATATTTAGACCACTATGTGCCGAGTTGTATCCTCGTCGGACCCAATGCTGGACTTTGTCCTCTGCCCGTTTTCCTTCCCCCTTATGTACTAGATAAAAATATTGCTGGTGGTCTCGGTGGTATTTATCACTGGATTGTCGCGACTGATATTGCCGATAAACCAATCCCTGCTGGTCAGTATTTGATGAGAATTTGTCCCGCTGGCGCAACTACTAATTGCGATTCTAGCAATAATCCCTTCACCATCACTTCGGGCGTCACTCAGTCGCCAGCTATCTCCGCTCTCTCGCCAGCCAGCGCCGCAGTCGGCGCGCAAGTAACCATCACTGGTTCCGGTTTCACTTCAAGTGGTAACAAGATCAAGTTTGGTGATTTGAACACCGAGCTTAATCCAAGCTACAGTCTCAATTCAACTAATAACGGCACCACGCTCACCTTCACTGTTCCAACAAGTCGGTATTACGCTTGTTCGGCTGGTAATCCGCCTTGTCTGGTAGCACAATATCTCACGCCACCCGGCGTTTATCCGGTTTCAGTTACCAACGCGAACGGCACGAGCAATACCGTCAATTTCACTGTTTTTGCCATCACGACTAATTAGCCGTTTGACACCCAGTTGCAATCTGCTAAGATAGAAACACTCGCTTCGGCGGGTGTTTTTCTCGCAAATGTCTACCATCAATCAATTAGTAAAGCGCAAGCGCCAGATTATCCGGCGCAAGACCAAGAGCGTGGCGATGGCCCGAGGCTTTAATAACCTCAAGAATAAGCCGATCTTCTATCCGGCGCCCTTTAAGCGTGGAGTTTGCACGCAGGTCAAGACGACTACGCCTAAGAAGCCAAACTCGGCTATCCGGAAGATCGCGCGCGTGAGATTGACGAACGGCATGGAGGTAACAGCTTATATCCCAGGCATTGGCCACAATTTGCAAGAGCACTCTGTTGTCGTGATCCGAGGTGGACGGGTGAAAGACTTGCCCGGCGTGCGTTATCACATTGTGCGTGGCGTGCTAGATGCCTCTGGCGTGGATAAGCGCATGAAGGGGCGCAGTTTATATGGTGTTAAGAAGCCAAAGTAATCTAAATTTTTTCAAAAATAAAATAAATGCGTCGTAAATTAAAATCAAAGAGAATTCTCGCTCCCGATCATCGTTATGATTCGGTAAAAGTGGCTAAGTTGATTAATTATGTGATGGAAAAAGGTCACAAGAGTATTGCTCGGGCGATTGTGTATGGTGCGCTGGATGAGGTCAAGAAAGTGACGAAGAAAGAGCCGTTGGAAGTGTTGGAAACCGCGATTAATAACGCCGCGCCGCTGATGGAAATCAAAACCCGGCGCGTGGGCGGTGCCAACTATCAGATCCCGCACGAGGTCAGCGAAGAGCGGCGCTTAACGCTGGCTTATCGCTGGATGCTGGAGTTTACGCGTGGCCGGCAAGGTAAGCCAATGAAGAATAAGCTGGCCGATGAGATTATGGCTGCCGCCAAGGGCGAGGGCGAGACAATCAAGCGCCGCGAGAACGTGCACCGCATGGCCGAGGCTAACCGCGCTTTCGCCCACTTTGCACGCAAGCCGCAGAGCTAATTATTTTTATTTTTTAGAGAAAAATGGCCGACTATCCAATTGATAAAATCCGTAATCTTGGCGTTATCGCGCACATCGACGCTGGTAAAACGACTGTTTCTGAACGTATTTTATTTTACACTGGTATCTCGCACAAAATTGGCGAGGTGCATGAGGGCGACACGGTAATGGACTGGATGGAGCAAGAGCGCGAGCGTGGCATCACCATTACCGCGGCGGCTACTACGGCCTACTGGCTGCCAACAGAGCTAAAAGATCAGGAGAGCGAGAAAGTGCGGTTAAATATTATCGATACACCCGGGCACATCGACTTTACAATCGAGGTGAAGCGGAGTTTGCGCGTGCTGGATGGCGCGATTGTCGTCTTTGACGGTGTGGCCGGAGTGGAGCCGCAGAGCGAGACCAACTGGCGTTACGCGGATGATTACAAAGTGCCACGAATTTGTTTTATCAATAAGCTTGACCGGACTGGCGCCTCTTTTGAGAACTCTTTTAATTCTATTCTTAACCGACTCTCGCCCAAAGCGGTAAAGTTGCAGATTCCGGACGGTCTCGAGGCAGACTTTAAGGGCATTGTGGACTTGCTCACCCTAGAATACATTACTTTTAGCGGCGATAAGGGCGAGATTGTAACGAAGACCAAAGACATCCCAGCGCACTTGCTGGAGCAGGCCAAGAAAGAGCGCGCCGCGACAATCGAGAAGATTGTGGAGCAGGACGACGCCGCGATGACGGATTATCTGGAGGGCAAAGAGATTGATCTCGCGCGTTTGCGCCAACTCTTGCGCCAAGCCACGATCACGAACAAAATTTTCCCAGTCTTCTGCGGTTCGGCGCTCAAGAATAAAGGCGTGCAATTGGCGCTCGACGCGATTGCTTATTATTTACCAAGCCCACTCGACATTCCGCCGGCCAGAGCGATTGATGAGAAAACCGGTGAGAATATCCTCGTGCCAGCGGCGGACGAAGCGCCTTTTGCTGCGCTCGCCTTCAAAACCGCCACGGATCCATTTGTGGGCTCGCTCACATTCTTCCGCGTCTACGCGGGCAAGCTCGCTGCTGGTTCTTATGTGCTCAATGCCCGCACCGGCCAGCAAGAGCGCATCAGCCGCATTGTGCGCTTGCATGCCAATGACCGCCAAGAAATCAAAGAAATTTTCGCTGGTAATATCGCCGCCGCGGTGGGCTTGAAAGATACCAAAACTGGCGACACGCTGACTGATCCGGATAAGCCGGTCTTGCTCGAAGGCATTGATATCCCCGAGCCAGTTATTTCATTAAGAATTGAGCCAAAGACCAAAGTTGATCAGGAGAAAATGGGTATTGCCCTAAGAAAGCTTTCTGACGAAGATCCCACTTTCCGCATCAAGAGTGACGAAGAAACTGGCGAAATGATCATCTCCGGCATGGGCGAGTTGCATCTCGAGATTATCGTGGACCGGATGAAGCGCGAGTTTGGCGTGGAGGCCAATGTGGGCCGGCCGCAAGTGGCTTATCGCGAGACCATCACCGTGGCCGCCGAGGCCGAAGGCAAATATATCAAGCAGTCTGGCGGCCGCGGTCAGTATGGCCACGTCAGAATCAGATTTAAACCACTTGAGCCGGTTAATCCAGATAAAAAGATTGCAAAAAATGTAACACGCGAGGCGCACTTTGAGTTTATCAACGCTATCAAGGGTGGTGTGGTGCCGCAAGAGTTTATTACGCCGGTGGAGAAGGGCTTGCGCGAGGCAATGGAGCGCGGCGTGGTGGCGGGCTTCCCCATGGTGGATGTTTCTTGCGAGCTTTATGATGGTTCTTATCACGAAGTGGACTCGTCCGAAATGGCGTTTAAAATTGCTGCTTCCATGGCCTTCCAAGAAGGTGCTAAGCGTTGCAATCCCGTCTTGCTTGAGCCAGTGATGAAAGTGGAGATCACCGTGCCGGAAAAGTTTATGGGTGATATCACTGGTTCGCTCGCTGGCCGTCGCGGGCAGATTGAGGGGACGGAAGACAGAGGTTTGATCAAAGCCGTGCGCGCCACTGTGCCACTCTCCGAGATGTTCGGCTACATGACCACGCTCCGCTCGATGACGGAAGGTCGTGGCAACTTTACTATGGAATTTGATAAATACGAAATCGTGCCAGCTAGTGTGGCGGCCAAGATTGTGGAAGCTAGGAAATAATTTTTTAAATAAAAAAAGAAACTCCGTCACGGCACATGGATCACATGTCGTGTCGGAGTTTTTGAATTTCGAACTAGAAAGAGTAGGATCACCCCCTTTAGTTTCCGTTGAGTGCGACGAGTCGTCCCTTGTTCACCACCAGCTTGTCTTGAGGCGACTGTGGCTGGGGAGTGGGAGCAAGAGAGGGCTGTCTTTTTCTCGCGTGATTGATATCTCGCTCGAAATTGACGACCAGTTGTCCCACAATCGGACTCTGGCGGGTCCCGTCGCTCCAGCCGCGCTCGAAGTTCTTGTCGAAGAACGCGGCTTGCGAACCTTCCACCAAGATACTGGCTCTCACTCGCGCTTTACTCAAGCCGTAGACCACACCCAATGGCGCTTTCGTCTCGGCATCTCGGCCGGTAAGCGTGTACTTGATCTGGTAAGGAATGCCGATCGTCAATTGCGCTGCTTCAGACGGCTCGTAGATGTCGGTGATTTCCAGCGTCAGCTCGGCTCGCGGTTTCGCCGTCTTGGACCAGGTCAGGTTGCTGGCAATGACATCGTCTATACCCCTTTGCGCCAGCTCGGTCAGCTTGTCGGAAGCGTAAGGCAGGTTCTCCTGCACCTTCACCACGACGGTAACGGACTTGAAGCCCGACAGAGAGAGGGTGTCTCTCTCCGAAGAAGCGCAACCACTGAGCAGCATAACCCAAGCCACAGCCAAAGCGGCCACAATACGCGGTTTCATCTGCTTTTCCTCCAAGAAAAAAGTAGTGTTCCTAATTTATTTCTAGCTCACAATGACCTAGAAAACAGCAACTTTCACTTTATCAAAATCGCCCTAATTTTGTCAAATCTAAATTTAGTTGCTAAGATTAGTGGCATGAAAAATACAATCATCATCTTGCTTGTGCTCGTGGTTCTTGGTTTTGCTGGTTACACTTTCTACAATCAAGTGCAACCAGATTATTCTTATCAGCCCAGTGCCACGGCGCCAATCTTAAACACTCCCGATAATTCTTTCACCACGAAGCCAGCGCCAGTTGTAGATGAAACAAAAGATTGGAAAACTTACAAAAACGAGAAATATGGGTTTGAGTTTAAGTATCCGACAAGTTGGAAATTATCTGAAAACATCGTTGAGGTTTATCCTGGGGCAAGTTTCTTTGGGGTGCGGATCGAAGACCTTTCGGTTTCTGGTGACGTGACAATGTCTTTCACGATTAATGGTGTGCCCAGTTATACTGGCGGTAACTATTACAAACTTACCAAAGGTCAGAATGGTATGATTTCGATCGCTAGCGAGGGATTTGACACATTCGAGCCAGAAGCCGAAGATGCGGAAATTATTGAAGCCTATCTTGATCTTGGTAATACAGTGTATCGATGGTTTTTTAGTTCTAAGCGAAATGCTTATAACCCCGAACCGGTATTTAAACAAATCCTCTCCACCTTCCGCTTCACGAAATAGCTATATTTGACTGTTATTTCGCCTTCTGCTAGTATAGAGCAACGCATTTTGCGCTAGTTTTCTTTCGCTTATAAATTAGTAAGTTTAATAAATAATAAAAAATTATGGCAGATAAATTTGATCGCAGTAAGCCGCACGTAAACGTCGGCACAATTGGTCACGTTGACCACGGCAAGACCACCCTCACGGCGAGTATTTTACACGTGCTTGATCTTAACAAAGACAAAGGTTATGGCGCGCGGGTGGAAGGCATTGACGGTATTGACAATGCTCCAGAAGAGAAGGCGCGTGGTATTACTATCGCTCTCCATCACTCAGAATATTGGACTTCAAAGCGCCACTATGCGCACATCGATGCTCCTGGTCACGCGGATTACATCAAGAACATGATTACCGGTGCCGCTCAGATGGACGGCGCAGTGATCGTCGTTGCTGCTACGGATGGCGTGATGCCCCAGACTCGGGAACACATTCTCTTGGCTCGTCAGGTGGGTGTGCCGAAGATTGTTGTTTTCTTGAACAAGTGCGACATGGTGGATGATCCAGAATTGATTGATTTGGTGGAGGAGGAAGTGCGCGAGCTTTTGACGAAAAACGGCTACGATGGCGCTGGTGTGCCAGTAATCCGTGGTTCGGGCTTGAAGGCGCTTGAAGCTAAGACGGCTGATGACGAGTGGGCGCTGAAAGTGCTCGCTCTCATTGAGGCGCTCGACACTTATCTCCCAGATCCAGTGCGCGAGGTTGATAAGCCATTCTTGATGCCAGTGGAGGATATCTTCTCGATCGAAGGCCGTGGCACTGTTGTCACAGGCCGTATTGAGCGTGGAAGAGTGAAGGTGGGTGAGGAAATTGAGATCGTGGGTATCAATCCAACGGCTAAGACGACGATTACGGGTATCGAAATGTTCAATAAGCAACTCGACGAGGGTATGGCTGGCGATAATGCTGGTATTCTCCTCCGCGGGACGAAGAAAGAAGACGTGACTCGCGGTCAGGTGCTCGCCAAATCTGGCTCAGTAACGCCACACACAGAGTTTGAGGCAGAAGTTTATATCTTAAAGAAAGAGGAAGGTGGTCGCCACACGCCATTCCTCTCCGGCTACAAGCCCCAGTTCTATATCCGGACAACGGACGTGACTGGTGAAGTGACTCTCGCCGATGCGAGCAAGATGGTGATGCCGGGCGATACAATTACCTTCAAAGTTAAGCTCGTAGCGCCAGTCGCTTTGGAAGAGAAACAACGCTTTGCTATCCGTGAGGGCGGCAAGACTGTTGGAGCAGGCGTGGCGACTAAGATTATCGCCTAAATAAAATAAAAAACATGCCCGCCGAGATTAGCAAAATGAAGACGAAGAAAGTAGCAAGCAAGGCCGGCGGGGCGCTGGATATCCAGCGGATTCGGATCAGAATCTCGGCTTATGAGAGTAAGATCTTGGATGCGAGTGTGAAGCAGATCATGGACACGGCGATGCGTTATGACGGCAAGATTGAGGGGCCGATCCCATTGCCAACGGAGATCAAAAAGTATACGGTGAATCGTGGCGCTTTCGTCCACAAGAATGCGCGAGAGCAGTTCGAGATGCGCATTCACAAGCGCTTGCTGGATATCTCCAATCCAAGTGCAAAAATAATTGAGAGCATGAGCAACTTGACTCTGCCCTCGGGTGTGAACATTGATCTGAAGATGATGTAGAGCGGAAGCAAGATTCTGTAATTATTACAGTACAGTTATGAAATTTATTATTGGCCAAAAACTGAAGATGACGCAAATCTTTAACGACGCTGGTCGGGTGGTTCCAGCGACGCTTATTGCCACGGGCGCTCTCTCTGTGTCGCAGAAGAAGACGGTTTCTCGTGATGGTTACGAAGCGAGCCAGGTCACGCTAACTGAGACCAAAGGCAAGAAGGTGAAGACGGTGAAGCGGGAAGTGCGCGGTGCGGAAGAGCCGAATTTTGAGTTTGTGGCCGGTGATACTGTGTCGGTTTCTGGCATCTCTAAAGGCAAAGGCTTCCAGGGTGTGGTTAAGCGACACGGCTTCCACGGTGGACCACGGACGCACGGTCAGAAGCATAGCGAGCGCGAGCCGGGCGCGATTGGCGGCGGCGGTGGCCGTGCTGGTGGCAGGGTAGCGAAAGGTATCCGCATGGCTGGCCGTATGGGCGGTGAGCGCGTGACGGTCCAGAAGTTGAAAATAGTGGCAGTTGATTCAGAGAATAATCAACTCTTAGTTAGCGGCGCAGTGCCGGGTCGTCGTGGTACGCTACTCGAAATTTATGGCCAGTAAAAAAACCAAAACTGAAGAAGCTGTGAAAGTTGAAAAAACAGCTAAAGCTAAGACTAAAACAGCCAAGCTAAAGCTGGAAGGTAAAATCTACAGCCAGGCTGGCAAAGAGTCTGGGCAAATTGATTTGCCAGAAGCGATTTTTGGCTTGCCATGGAATGGCGATCTAGTCCACCAAGTTCTAGTCTCGATGCAGTCTAATCAGCGCGCGGGCACGGCTAGCACCCAGACACGGGGCGAAGTGCGTGGCGGCGGCCGGAAGCCTTGGCGGCAGAAGGGTACCGGCCGCGCGCGTCACGGTTCTAGCCGTTCGCCAATCTGGCGCGGTGGCGGCGTGACTCACGGACCAAGAGTGGAGAAAAATTACGACAAGAAAATTAATAAAAAGATGAAGACGAAAGCGCTCTTTACGGTAATTTCCCAGAAGCAGCGCGAGGGCGAAGTGATCTTGCTAGAAGCGTTAAAATTTGCTAAACCAAAGGCGCAAGACGCGCAGAAGGTGGTTAATAATCTGGCCAAGGTGAAGGGTCTGGAAAAAATTAGTTATAAAAAAGGTAATAGAACACTACTCGCTTTGCCTAGCGCGGATGAGAAGACTTGGAAGAGCTTCCGTAATTTGCCGGGTGTAGCGGTGGAAGAAGCGCGGAACTTGAATCCAGAATTAGTTTTGAATTATCAGTATCTGGTGCTAGCTAATCCGGAACTGCTCTTGCCAATCTTAGAAGCTCGCGCAAAAGCCAAATAAATAATCATGTCCAAACTCGGCAAACAACTTAGTCAAGAAACACTCGTCCTCCGCCGGCCACTGGCGACGGAAAAGTCGGCACTCCAGGGTGTCTATAACTTCGAAGTCGCTCGTGATGCGAACAAGCCACTCATCCGCGCGGCAATCAAGCAACTCTATAATGTGACACCCAGAAAGATTAATATCATGAACTTGACTGGCAAAAAAGTGTTGGTGAGAGGTAAAATTGGCCAACGGCCAGGTATGAAAAAAGCCGTAATTTATCTCAAGGCTGGTGAAAAACTAAAATAACATGAAAGCTTATAATCCATACACGCCATCTCGTCGCCAAGCCTCTACAGTGACTTATCGTGGCACAATTACTCGCAATGAACCGGCGAAGGCGCTCACCTACGGTCGCAAGCGCGCGGTGGGTCGTAACAATGTGGGCCGGATCACCGTGCGCCACAAGGGCAGTGGCCACAAGCGACTCTTCCGCGAGATTGACTTTAAATACAACAAAATCAACATTCCCGCCAAGATTGAGAGTGTAGAATACGACCCAAATCGTAGTGGCTTAATCGGTCTTGCGCTGTATGCCGATGGTGAGCGGCGCTATGTGCTCTTGCCAGCGAGTATGCGCGTGGGCGATAAATTTGCTATTTCTGCCGAAGCGGAAGTAAAGACAGGCAATCGCTTGCCGCTCAAGAAGATCCCGGTCGGCACTTTCGTCTACAATATTGAGTTGCAACCCGGCGGCGGGGCCAAGCTGGTGCGCTCGGCGGGCTCTTTTGCGCAGGTTCTCTCCAACGACGCTGGTTATACTTCGCTCAAGTTGCCATCAACAGAAGTGCGACAAGTGCGAGAAACGGCTTGGGCCTCGATCGGTGCGGTCTCGAACGAAGAGCAGAAGCTCATGAACCTGGGCAAAGCTGGACGTTCACGCTGGTTGGGTATCCGGCCCACTGTCCGTGGCTCGGCGATGAATCCGGTGGACCACCCATACGGTGGTGGTGAGGGCCGCCAAGGTCGCGGTACGCGCCGGCCCAAGACTGCTCACGGCAAGATTACTGGTGGTCGCAAAACGCGCCGCGTTAAAAAGTATTCTGATGTCTTCCGTGTTACGCGCCGGCAGAAGAAAGGGAGAAAGTAAAACAGTAAAACTAAATTTTTCACGAGAATTAACAAACCCCGAGCAACGTGCTCGGGGTTTTGGGTTCACTGATCATCTCGTTCTTGCTTAGCGACATGGCCCGGAGAAGCCGATAGTGTGGCTTACTTCTTTGTAGACCTGCCAGGTTCCAAGACCGATCGTCGCCAAACCAAAGATGGTGATAAGAGCAATTAGGGCTGTAGTTAGGCGTATTTTCATGTTTACACCCCTTTCTACCCCCATTATAGCAAATACACAGAACTTGTCAAGGGCTTGGAAAAAACGGTCTTGCGCTATACTAATTGAGATAATAAATAAAAAACTAAATAAACATGAACAAGTTAAGAAAATATTTCTACACAGTTTTAGTAATTATTCTGTTTTTAGTTTCTAGTCAGGCGCTAGCTGCTAATTGTCCAAGTGGTTATACAAAAAGTGGCGATTATTGTTGTAATAATCTCTACGAGCAGCCAGCTGGTTTCTGGGTCGGTTATTGTCAGACGATCAAAGCCAAGTGCGAGGCGGCTCCGAGCAATGGCAAATTTTGCCCAGCTGGGACTAAGTCAACTTGTTGCTACAAGCAGGACTCTTGTGGCGTCTCTGATAGTTCGGTGGCCAATGTGGCTGTGTGCGTGCCGCCCAAGCCCACCAGCACCAATTGCCCGGGTGGCTCCAGCTTGGCTGGTACGACTACCGACGGCAAACAAGTTTGGTGTTGCAATGCGACCGAAGATCGGGGAGCGATGGTTGCCGAATATCCCTCTTATCCATATTGCCAGCCTAAGGGTTTGGAAGGCGCCGCTTGCAAATTTATGGGTCAAACTGGAAAAGTGGCCAAAGGTCTAGATGGCACCAAGTATGCTAATGACAAGCGTTGCTGTATTGATGGCTCGGTCCCCAATCGTCATGAGAATGGCATGCCTTATTGTCAATACAATGCCAAAACGGCGGCCAATTCTTACCATTTGCCGGGCGCACCGTGGGCGCAACTCTCGCAGGCGATTAATGCTAACTTGAACATTGCTCCCAATAATCCCACGCCAACGCCACCAACTAATCCCGTGCCACCAGTCACTGGCAGTAATTCCACGCCCGCGGCTAACCCGGTTCGTGCAGATTTAGTCGTGAACTTGCCGCGCGGTGGTGAAGTCTGGACGATTGGCGCGACGAAAGAAATAAATTGGTCCGAAACTAATTATAAATATTCGCCAGGGCTCTATAAAATTTACGCTTCTACCTGGGACGGCTCTTATTATGGTTTGATCAACCAGACGGGCGAACCAAGCTTAAACTGGCAAGTGGGGAGAGTGACGGTAAATGGCGTGCCCAGAACCCTCTCACCCGGTAATTATTGGATTGCCGTGGTGAAAGATACTGGCGTGAGTTCGCTGAAAGTCTTGAGCGCTGGCAGTGTGGAGCTGGTGCGGAGTACTTCTGGTTTTTCTCAATTTAACTGGCTAGCAAATGTGTGGCAGGCGTTCTTGAATCTATAATCTATAAAATTTTAGTTTCTCACAAATTCTGTTTCTAATTCTCTAGAATAATAAAACTCGTAAGCTAATCTGCCAAAGCTGTACTTCTGGCCAGCAATTTCGATCTCACTACCACCAGCCTGAGGGTTAGCCTTTGGCACAGAATTCTGGAAGCCGATATTAAATAAAGTAGCGAGGATTTCTGGTTTCTGGGAAATATCAAAGCCGGCTTTTTCCCACTGGCTCATCACTTGGCGCAAATAAAGCGCCGTGTAGAGATAAGAAAAATAGCGATCTTGCTCGTCCGTAATTCTCGCAAATCTAGCACTATTTTGGTCAGTGTCTGTGGTTTGCAAGTTCAATAAATCACGATATTTAGCACCCGGGTAAAAAACCGAAGTCTGATCTAATAAATTCTGCTCAATTTTTTCTGCCGTTTCCGGCTTCAATCCCGCCACGCCCCAAGAAAACTGCGTCTGATTGCCCAGAATCTTGAGTGGTAAGAAAACTTGTTTGAAAATCTCGCGTTCGTCGTGGAATAAGCGCAATTGCTCTGGCACAATCGCGGCAACAATTAGTCTGGCTGGCAAGTCAGTCTCGCTCGCGACTTTTTCTAAGACAGCTTTGTCTTTTAGAATCGCTAATTTTAAAGTTTGCCATTCTTCGCTCTCTGCCCAAGCTGGCGTGACGAGCTCAAGCGCGCTTACTTGCGCTAGTTGCTTGTCTACTACGCCTCTTACATTTGTCCAACCAAATTTGACGGCAAAAAAGACGAAAATATATAGCGCCAAAATCGCGCTTAGAATTTTTATCCCCAGTTTCATTACTATAAAATAGCATAATTAAGCTTTCTGGGTGATAATAATTGAGTATTAATATTTTTAATTTCTAAATTATCATGATCAAGAAACTACTTTTGGTTCTAGTGCTCGTTACTCTGGTTGTAACTGGCACGGTTTACGCCCAGACGACGGAAACTAGACCGTCTTTTTTCCATAATTTATTTCGCGGGCTGGGGCGGGCTACGCCGGCCGCCACACAAGTGGCAGCGGTCTCGGCCGCTAAGCCAGCTGTGCCTAATCCGCTTGTTGCCCAGCTCACAGCCGCTCGGGACAAAGCCAAAGGCCCAGCCAAAGTTGATCCAACTAAGGCGCCAACCAATCCCAACAAGTTAACGATCAAAGCCGGCAGTAAAAAAACCACCAACAAAGCCGGCACGGTGATCAGTGGCAAAGCCAATAGCTCTGGCGTGGCACCGGCTACTCCAGTGCTCGAGATTACGCAAATTTCCGGCCCATCGCTCGTTTTTACTAATCAAAATAATTTCTGGTACTCGTGGACCAATATCAATACGGTCACCAGCGCCTCGGTGGAATGGGGCGATGGCACCCAGACTTCCGGCCAAGTTAATCAGTGGGGCGTAAGCTTCCAGCACACTTATACGCACTCTGGCACTTACACGGCCACTTTCTACAGTTCCGACGTGAATGGCAATCAAGCGCAGGTGAGCGTGGCCGTGTCTGTGACAGGCGCGCCAACCGTTACCGCTCAACCTAATCCTACACTTGCGCTCACTTACGATAGCAATCAGCAAGAATCAGCGCTAACAGCCACTTACAATGTGGATATCACGGCTGGCGCAGAAGGTGTGGTGTTGCCTCCAGGTTTTATTATACAGGTGTATCCTTATGTAGAAAGTAATAATTGCACTGTACCGGGTTTGCCAGATTACCATTTCTGCAGTAGCTGGCCGCGATCGGGTACGACCACGCCGGATATTAGCCAGGGTCTAAGTATCCCAGCCGGCACTACTCAGACTTTTCGCATTGTTGCGAACTTCAATCCACAAGTAATGTTTGGTGGCAGTTACTCTAGTGTACTTTGGTCAATGGCTTTCTGCCCCTCTAATGGTTGGTGTCAGTGGATTACTCTCACCAATTCTCCAGCAATTAGTAATTCCCTCGCTGTTTTCGGTGAGCGCGCGCCTTACATCACTTCGGCTGCGGTTTTGGGCTGTCTCCCACCAGCTGAAAAGTGCTACCTACAAATTATCGGCACGCGTTTTCCCGCGTCAGGGAATACAATTAAGGTCTACAACAGACAAACTGGTGCTCTCGTTAGTCAGACTAATGAAAATCCAGTAGTCGGTGGAGATGGTACGACTATTTATCACTCAATGATCGAACCCGTTTCCGGTCGGCCTTACCCTGCTGGGTTCTATTCTGTCCAAGTGGTTTCTCCTACAACTGGAGCGAGCAATATGGTCGGGTTTGAGATGAAAGGAGTGACCGGAGCGCAAATCTACACTGCAATCAGTCCAAGTTCTCCAGCCGCGAGAACGGTTACAACTTCAGCTACTACTGTGACTGAAAATGTAGTTTTGGGGGTGTTTCGCCTACTGTCAAATAATGGTGCGTCTACAGTTACTGGCTTAGGTCTTGCTCTTGATCCTACGGTTGCCGGTAAAAAATTGACCAATATTCGCTTAGTTGATGGGACTAATATTTATGGTGCCTCGTCGGTTGGTTGTCCTTGTGATCCAGTTTCTGGCGCGATAGTCGCTGACTTCACGAATTTGAAAATTTTTCTTGAACCCGGAAGAGACATCACATTCAAGGCTGATATTGTCGCTGGTGCCGACAATGTTTCGCTCTCTCCGACTCTCTTAGCTTCTCGTATTGTGGGGATTGATTCAAACTTCAATAATCTTGATATTTCCAATGCCAGCAACGTGACAGCAAACGGTGTCACTTTCTCTCTTAACAATGTTCCAATTCCCGTTCTTCCAATCCTCTCCGTCAATCTCCCTCGTGGTGGCGAAGTCTGGCCGATTGGTAGCGTGCGCGAGATCAACTGGTCACATCTTGGCCAGAGCTATTCTCCTGGTCGGTACAAAGTTTATGCTTCCACCCAGAGTGGTTCTTGGTACGGCTTGATCAATGACACTGGCGAAAAAAGCCTCAACTGGACTGTTGGTCGAGTGACCGTCAACGGCGTCGTCAAGACGCTCGCGCCGGGCAATTACTGGGTCCAGGTCATTGATAGTCTGGCTCCAGTTAGCGCGGCTGGTCGGTCTTCCGTCCAGGCTTTCAGTCTCGGTAGCGTGAGCTTAACCGCCGGTGTAATTACAACAACACCGCCGGTAGTCAATCCAACTCCGCCTATTCCTACCGTTCCTGCTCCAACTGTTCCACCCGTCGTAACTCCGACGCCGACACCACCGGCTCCTGCGCCAGTCCCAGCTCCAGTGCCGGTTTCCACCATTTCTATTGATCGACCACGCGCCGGTGATTCTTGGAGATTGGGCGAACAACGAAATATTGAGTGGCAGGATAGTCGGTCGGGGAACTACAGCTATACGGTCTATATTGCCACTCCGTCTGATGGTGCCAATCGAGTTAATTTGCGACAAATCGCTGTTGTAAACGAGAAAAAACTTCGCTGGACAGTTGGGCAAAATCTGACGGCCAATCCTGTGACGCCCGGTAGCTATGTCATTGTCGTGGTTTCATCGACTAACCCAGAGTACAACTCTGCTGTAAGTGTTCCATTCAACATCGTCGCGAGCAATCACGCTTATCTCTCTGGCGGCAATCAAACTGCCAGCGCTAGTGATAGTCTGGGCAGTTGGCTCTACGGCATGTTTCCGAATTTGTTTAGCTACTAAACTTTCTGCGACAAAAAAACTCCTCGGTGCAAACTGGGGAGTTTTTAGTTATACTAAATAGAGATGGCTGAAAGCGAAATTATCAAAGATAAAACTTACTTTGCCGAGACGGACTTCCGGGGCAAGCGCACGCGCTTTGGCATCAAGTTTGAGGATCGCGCGCGGCACGTGTATGTGATCGGCAAGACGGGCATGGGCAAGAGTACCATGCTCGAGAACATGGTGGTGCAAGATATCGCCGATGGCCATGGCGTGGCGGTGATTGATCCGCACGGCAGTATGGCAGAAAAGCTTCTGGAATATGTGCCAGAGAATCGGATCAAAGACGTGGTCTACTTTGCACCATTTGATCTCGAGAATCCAATCTCGTTTAACGTGATGGAAGACGTGGGGCCGGAACAGAGACATTTAGTCGTTAACGGTTTGATGAGCGCTTTCAAAAAACTTTTCGGCGAGGAGAGCTTCTCTGATCGGATGCAGTACATTCTCCAGAATACTTTATTAGCACTACTCGAGTATCCGGACTCAACTTTGCTCGGCGTTAACCGCATGCTGACGGAAAAAGCTTATCGGAACAAGGTGGTGGCCAATGTCACGGATGCTTCGGTCAAGGCTTACTGGACGCAAGAGTTTGCGAATTATACCGAGCGTTTTGCCGCCGAGGCGACGCCGGCGATCCAGAACAAAATCGGTCAGTTTACCTCTAATCCGTTGATTAGAAACATCATTGGCCAGCCCAAGTCTTCTTTTGACTTTCGCAAAGTGATGGACGAGAAGAAAATTTTAATTATTAACTTGTCGAAAGGTCAGATCGGTGAAGGTAATGCTAATCTTCTCGGCTCGATGATTATCACGAAAATTTATCTCGCCGCCATGAGCCGCGCTAATCTTAACTCCGCGCAGATGAGGCTAGTGCCACCATTTTATTTGTTTGTGGACGAATTCCAATCTTTCGCTAATGAGTCTTTTGCGAATATTCTCTCCGAAGCGCGGAAATACAAACTTTCGCTTACCATCGCGCATCAGTACATTGAGCAGATGAGTGAGGAGGTGCGTGCGGCGGTCTTCGGCAACGTTGGTACGATTGTGTCGTTCCGAGTTGGTCCGTTTGACGCCGAAGTGTTTGAGAAGATTTTTGCGCCGACATTTACGCAAGAAGACATGGTGAATCTTGGCTTTGCCCAGGTTTATCTCACCATGATGATCAACGGCGTTGGTTCGCAACCGTTCTCGGCCGTTACTCTGCCGCCGATCAAACCACTTACGCACTCGTTTCGGGAAGAGATTATCCAAAACTCGCGTCAAGCTTATGCCAAGCCGCGCTCGGTGGTCGAGCAGGAGATTGGCGAGTGGATGGCGGTTAAGCCGGCCACCGCTGGTGAGAAAGGCTCGCCAGAAGCGCGAGAACCGAAGCGTGAGCCGCGCCGCGAGTCAGCGCTAGAGAGAAGGCCTCAAACGCAAAGTGTGTCGCCAGAAAAGGTGGTTAGACCAGTGCGCGAAACAGCCAGAGAGCCAGAGAAAGTAGTTTCCCTCAAGTCTTTGGCTGAGAAGTCAACTGATCGCGAGAAGAGCACCGGTCGCCACAGCGCTGATCTCAAGCAAGTGATTGCCTCGGTCCAGCAAGAAGTCCAGTCAGCTTTGCCTAAATCTAATACTACTCCCATTGCTCCTAATCCTGTTTCTCAACCTAATCAAAACTCCGCGCCAGTCAGTAAACCAAGCGAAATTCCCGAGCAAGAACTCAAGAAAATGTTGGAAGTATGAAGGGTATTTTTACTATCAGCATTGACCATGAGTTGGCCTGGGGTTATGTGGACCGAAAAATTGATAGCAAACAACGGTCACTCATTAAACAGGAATATTTGATTGTTGAGCGGTTAGTGAAATTATTCGAACAGTACCAAGTATCGGCAACCTGGGCTATTGTTGGGCGGTTGCTGGAGCCTGTTGCGGAAGAGGGTCATCTCGATCTCTGGTTTGATTCTAGGAGAACAATAGAACTGATTAATAATTCTAAAGTCTCACAGGAGATTGGCAGTCATTCTTATGGGCACATTATTTATAACGAAGTAGATCAAAGAATAGTTGAGTTAGATTTACAAAATGCCAAACGCGTGCACGATAAGCATGGACTACCTTTCCATTCCTTTGTTTTTCCGCGCAATCAGGTCAGGTGGCTCGGTTCATTGCGTTCTAGCGGCTTGGTGTGCTATCGCGGGAATTCTCGCAAGTGGTTTGACGCCGTTCCCTTGAGGTTGGTGAAAAGATTTTGTCGTTGGTTAGATTATTTTTTGCCTAGTGTCTATACTGTTCGGCCACATATCGCCGATAATGGTCTGGTGAATATCCCCGATAGTCTTTTGTTACTTGGACGAGATGGCTTAAGAAGACTTGTCTCACCAGGCTTAATGATTGCTAAGATGAATGCTGGTTTGGATCGAGCTGTTGCTCGCAGGGAGGTTTTTCACCTTTGGTTTCATCCCAGTAATTTCTCTTATGATGTCGAAAATCAGTTCAAAATTTTGGAAGCCCTTCTCGAGCGCGCGCGGAACTTACGAGATCAAGGCAAGATAGAAATTTTGACGATGAAGGAAATCGCTGATAAAGTATTGGTCAATGTCCACTGAATCGGTTGCGGTACACAATCAGAACGCACCACTTTTCGCCGAGCGTTATCGGCTTTTTTCCTCCAACCCCCATTACAACGCCTTCTTGTATGGACGCAAGTGCTTGTTCAACTGGCTCTGGCCTTTCTTGGGGAAGCGTCTGCCACGTGGGGCCAAGATCTTAGAAGTGGGTTCTGGGACGGGCTTCTTGCTGGCTTTGTTACAAGAAAAAGGTTACCAAGTTGTTGGTCTTGAACCGGCCGAGCGGATGCGTGAGATTGCACAACTAAACTCTAATGGTCAGATACCAATTGTGGCTGGTACGGTGACAGCGATTCCGTTTGAAGCTAATAGTTTTGATGCAGTGATTGCCATGGAGGTTTTTAGATATTTGCCGGACGAAGAGATCATTGCTGGTTATAGAGAATGTTGGCGAGCGCTGCGCCCTGGCGGCCACCTCATCGTTACTCTTGTAAATTTCTGGGCGCTTGACGGCTTTTACCTATACCAAAAAGTGTCGCAGTTGTCGGCTTATTTATTGCGCAGACCGGCGCCGGTTTATTGCAACTTTGTTACGCCAGGTAGCATCACCACTTTATTTGAGAAGCAATTTGGTACTCAGAATGTGACATGCTATGGCACAATGTTGCCCTTTCTTCGTCCGGTCTATATGTTGTCGCGCCAGTTAGGAGAGTTCTTGGCACGTAGGACAGAGAGATTAGACCAGCTCTTTTCTGGACGGCAGTGGTTTAATCCTGTTGCCAGTCATCTCGTGGTAGTGATTAAGAAATGACCAAAAGAATCTTAGTTTTTTCGTTAGTGGCACCTCCTTTGAGGGTGGGAGGGGCTGAGCTAGCAATGCAAGAAGTGATCGACAGATCCATTGAGAGTCAGGGGTCTAATTTTGAGTTTGACCTGGTTACCATCAGATTTGACAGCCAACTTCCTCCTTATGAGCGAAAGGGCAAGTTAACAATCTATCGGGTTGGTTGGGGGAAAAATCAACCAGATATTGCTGATTTGTGGCGTTTTCCCCTTTCTGGGAATAAATATCTTTTCCCATGGCTTGCTGCCAGTTTGGCTAAGAAATTAGCGCGCGAAAGAAAATATGATCTAGTTTGGTCGATCATGGCCAACCAAGCGGGGATAGCTGGTGCTTGGTTCAAGAAGTCTCATCCAGAGATTCCGTTTTTACTCACACTTCAAGAAGGCGATGACTTGGACAGCCTCGCCTATCGCGCGCGCTTGCTCCTGCCAAAAATATTTGGCGTTTTTACTCGCGCGAATCACATCCAAGCCATTTCTAATTATCTAGCTAATTGGGCCAGAACTAAAATGCGCGCAACCTGTCCAGTCACAGTCATTCCCAACGGCGTGGATGTGAATAGCTTTAAGCTGTTAGCTGTTAGCGAAGAGCAAAAACTTGAAAAAATAGTGATTACGACGTCGAGACTAGTTTACAAAAACGGCGTGGATGTTTTGATTAAAGCACTGGCATTATTGCCCGGTGATGTTAAGCTCTGGATTGTTGGCGAAGGGCCAGAAAAGGCGAGTCTGGTGAGCCTAGCGGAGAGCCTGGGATTGGCCGCCAGAGTGTCATTTTTGGGCCAGGTGGCGAGTTCGGTGGTGGGGCAGTACTTGGCCAAGGCGACGATTTTCGCTCGGCCAGCGCGCTCGGAGGGCCTGGGGAACTCGTTCTTGGAGGCCATGGCGGCTGGTTTGCCGGTAATTGGCACACCAGTCGGCGGTATCCCGGATTTCTTAAAACAGCACGAAACTGGCTGGCTCTGTGAGGTTGATAATCCAACTTCGGTTGCCACACAAGTTAAGTTTATTCTGGAGCCAGAAAATCAGCGAGAAGTGGAGAAAATAATTAGTAATGCGAAAAAGTTGGTGATCGAAAATTATGACTGGGGCAAACTGGTTGTTAAATTTAATGAGCTTTTCTATAAACTAACAACATGAAGATAATTATCGCGACCGGTATTTATCCGCCACAGATCGGCGGACCAGCGCAATATGCTAAGAATCTAGAACAGGAGTTTGTTAGCCTAAATCACTCTGTGAGAGTTCTAACTTACAAACTAGAAAATTATTTGCCAACGGGCATCAGGCACTTTTATTTTTTCTGGAAAGTATTTTTTGCGAGTTTGTTTTTTAGACCAGATTTTATTTTAGCTTTAGATACTTTCTCGGTGGCTTGGCCGAGTGTGCTTGCGGCAAAGATCTTGAATCAGAAAATAATAATCAGAACTGGTGGCGACTTTCTCTGGGAAGGTTACGTGGAGCGGACGGGAAATCTGGTTTTGTTGCGCGAGTTTTACGGAAAGATTAAATCTGGAGAGATTAAGTTAAATCTAAAAGAGAAAATTATTTTTAAACTAAGCAAGTGGACGGTCTGGAATTGTGATATTTTAGTTTTTAGCACCAGCTGGCAGAGAGAAATTTGGCGCGGGGCTTATCTGTTAGATGATGCCAAAGTTAACTGTGAAGTAAAGATTATAGAGAATTATTTTGGCGAGAAAGCTGAATCAGAAGTAGCGAAACAGAAAAATTTTATTGCCGGGACGAGAAAGTTGAAGTGGAAGAATTTAGATAAATTAGAGCAAGCTTTTACTCTAGCCAGAAATAATTTAGCAAGTTTAGATCTCAAACTTGATTTGGAAAATGCGAGTTATCAGCAATTTTTGGAGAAAATAAAAAGTTGTTATGCGGTGATTCTTGTGTCGCTTGGCGATATCAGCCCTAATCTGGTTCTAGATGCGCTCAGATTCAGCAAGCCGGTGATCTTGACGCAAGAAACTGGTTTGCGGGAGCGCTTGGGTGAGGCGGTGATCTGGGTTGATCCGGAGAATCAGCAAGATATTGCTGAGAAAATTACTTGGCTGGCTGATGCTAAAAATTACAGAACAGCTTGTGGGCGAGCGCAGAGTTTTACTTTTACGCATACTTGGCGAGAAATTGCGACAGAATTTCTATCATGATCAAGCTACTTTCTATCAGCACAGACAGAAATTTATTTAAAGCAGACAGCGCCGTTCGTGCGCGGCAGATTGATTATGCGCGCGAGCGTGACGAAACTCACATTATTGTCTTTGCCACCAGAGATTTTAATTTTAAGCCAGAGAAGATCGCAGAGAACTGTTTCGTTTATTCAACGAATTCTAGTAGCAAATGGTTCTATATTTTCGATGCTATCGCGCTGGGTGGAAAAATAATTAGCGAACAGGTGATTACTAATCTGACGTGCCAAGACCCGTTCTTGACCGGTCTCACCGGCTGGTGGCTCAAGCGTTGCGCGCGCAAGATTAATTTTCTTAATTTAGAAATTCAAGTGCACACGGATATTGGCAGTCAGTATTTTGCTTATACTTTTGGTAATAAAATCAGAAAAAAAATTGCTAAATTTGTGCTGCCGCGCGCGGATCAGATTCGCGTAGTTTCTGAGAGGATTAAAAATTTTCTAGTGCGGGAGTGGGGAATTGTAGAAAGTAAAATTACGGTTAAACCAATTTTTGTTGATACTGATAAGATCAAAAAAGCAGAAATTACGGTTGATCTACATCAGAAATATCCAGAGTTTAGCAAAATAGCTCTGATCGCTTCCCGATTAGAACCGGAAAAAAATATCTACTTGCCGCTGAAGGCTTGGCAGCAGGTGATTAAAGTAAAACCGCAAGCTGGCTTGGTTATCGTTGGTGCTGGCGCAGAAGAAGATAATCTCAAGTTTGTAGTTAAAAAATTAAAGCTCGAGAATAATGTAATTTTTGAACCGTGGCAAACTAATTTAGCGACTTATTACAAAACGGCTGATCTGTTTCTGCTCACCTCGTTCTTTGAGGGCTATGGCTTGACGTTGATGGAGGCGCAAGCCGCTGGTTGTAAAATTATCTCTACCGATGTGGGTGTAGCAAGGGAAGTGGGAACGAGAATCGTCGGCTATCAGGTGGGAGAAATCACGCAGGCGATTATCGAAAATTTATGAGATTACTGATTATTACTCAAGCGGTTGATCGGGATAACCCGGTGCTGGGATTTTTCCATCGTTGGATTGAGGAATTTGCTAAGCATTGCGAATTTATCACAGTAATTTGTCTGGAGCGGGGAAGATATAATCTGCCAGCGAATGTGAAAGTGCTCTCACTGGGGAAAGAAAATGGCGAGTCTAAGCTAAAATATCTCAAGAATTTTTATAAATATATCTGGCAAGAGCGGAAGAATTACGACAGAGTTTTCGTGCACATGAATCAGGAGTATGTTTTGCTGGGAAGTTTGTTCTGGAAATTGTGGGGTAAGAAAGTGGCAATGTGGCGGAATCATGCAACAGGAAATTTTTTCACGCGGTTGGCCGTTTATTTGTCAGATAAAGTCTTCTGTACCTCGCCACAGTCTTACACGGCCCAATTTAGCAAAACAGAAATTATGCCAGTTGGGATTAATACTGACTTTTTCACACCGGACTCGTCGGTGATTAAAAAAACAAGTTCTATCTTATTTCTCGGCCGGATTGCGCCGGTCAAGAAAGTAGAAATATTTATTGACGCACTCAATGAATTGCAAAAGCTTAATGTCCAGTTTTTTGCCACGATTGCCGGCGAGGCTTTGCCTCGAGATACTGAATACGAGAGAAAAATTAAAAATAAAGTGTCGGAATACGAACTAACTGATAGAGTTAAATTTATCGGCTCGGTAACGCAAGAGCAAGCGCGTCAACTCTATCGCGAGCACGAGCTTTATGTTAATCTAACCGCTGCCGGGAGTATGGATAAGACGATCTTTGAGGCGATGGCTTGTGGTAGTATTCCGCTGGTGGTCAATCCTTTTTTCCACAATCAATTGCCAGAGAGCTTTGTTTTGCCGGGAGATTTTACCTCCATTGAGCTTGCTGATTATTTAGAAAAGATTTTCAAAAAAACTGAAGATAAATCAGAAGATCTTTCCAGCGTTATACTACAATTAGTAAATAAACACGATTTGGGTAGCTTGATTAAATTGCTTCTAACCGCATGAAGATACTTTATTTATTCAATCGTGTTCGTGTTGGGCTAGAAGATAAAATTGTCCAGAAGCGAGATCATGATGGTCACTTCTTTGGCCTATTTCGTCTCGCTTCTCACGGTGTTAAGGCTGAATACTTAGAAATAGAGCAGTTTGTCCCCGTTTGGTTTGCGCGCTTTCTCCGTACTCGGGTCCTCAATGTGCATTATATTCATTTGCCGCTCTTCTTAAAGATGAGAAAGTACGATTTTGTTTTTACTTCTACCGCTCTTGGATCCCTTTTTGTCAAAGCGTTTCTCGGACTGAAGCGCCCTCGCTGGGTCATCTTCGATTACGGTCTCAAGGGTATGATGGGGACTGGCGTGAGACTGAAGCAGAGGGCACTCAAATTTATGGTTGGGCGATCAGACGGAATCATTACCATTTCTCCGGGAGAAGCAAGGGACATGAGGGACATGTTTCCCAAGCTTGCGGATAAGATAGAATTTTTGCATTTGGGTGTGGATACTCGATTTTTTACACCAGATTTTGAGCTAAAAGAAGAGGAGTTTGCTCTAAGTCCTGGTCGTGATCCTGGTCGTGATCTGCGGACTTTGGCAGGAGCCACCCACGGGCTGGTTCCAGAGATCAAGATTACTGCTCGGGAGTGGGATCCAAACAAGTTTGGTGCAGCAGGACGGCACATTAAGCGCTATGACTTTTCGCCAGTTGAACTGCGTGAGCAATACAAACGCGCGAGATTAGTCATCTTGCCACTAAACATGCAAGGCGGGCTAAATGATGCGATGGGTTGCTCTACTTTGGTCGAATCTCTGGCAATGGGTAAAGCGATCATTGCGACTAGAACTGAAACAGTTTCTGCTTATATTACACATGGTGAGAACGGTTGGTTGGTGCCGGAAGGGAGTGAGGGAGCTTTGCGAGAGGCAGTTAATTTGTTGTGGAACGATGAAGCTTTGCGTCGTCGTCTGGGGCGAGCGGCCAGAGAGTTTGCTGAGGAATTTTGCTCGGCCGATATTTTTGCCCATGACTTAGCCAATTATTTTAAGAAAAATATTAATCATGAATAATAAAGCTCCAGTAAAAGTCATCGAGGGCATACCTTTTTTTTCTGACGATCGCTACTGGGGCAAGGCACCCAAAGAAGAATTAGAAAAAGCATTGGCGATTATAGAAGAAAAGGGTTGGGACGAATTTAAGGCGCGCTATCGAGACAGGTTCGATTCCACGTTCGAGGAAAACCGGGCAGATTGGCGTTTTGTTGTTCCCTTGTCTGGCGAGTCTTTTGTCCTCGACATTGGCGCAGGTATGGGGCGGATTAGTGTTCCCTTGGCAAGAGCAGTTAAAAAAATAATTGCCGTGGATAATTCTTTTTTGCGGATGAAGTTTCTTAAGCTTAGAGCAGAAAAAGAAAATCTGAACAATATCGAGGTTTGCGTTGGCGATATTTTTGATTTACCGTTTGAGAGAGAAAGTTTCGATCTGATTGTGATGAATGGTGTCTTGGAGTGGGTGGGTGTTACAGATCGTTTTAGCAATCCTTCCGAAGCCCAGATCGCTAGCCTCAAGATTTGCCACGAATTATTGAAACCCGGTGGGCACCTCTATATTGGCATCGAGAACCGATTCGCTTTTGCCTACCTGCGTGCCATTGATCATAGTGGTTTGCGCTTCACTAGTTACTTGCCACGTTGGTTGGCTAATATTTATACTTTGTTCCGGAGAGGTAAACGTTATCAAGCTTTTACTTATACCAAAAGTGGCTATGATAAATTGTTGCAGAAGGGTGGATTTGCTGATACCACCTTCTATCTCACTTATCCGGGCTATAATCTCCCAAGACTAATGATTCCATATGATAATATCAATGCATTCGCTTATGCTGTTAGAACTTTCTTGCCTTCTATCGGCTGGAAGAGAAAAGTGGCTAGATTCTTGGCGCGCTGGCCGCTCTTGCTTCGTGTTTACCGGTATTTTTTCTTCAGCTTTGGCATGGTGGTTAAAAAATGATTTCCTGGCTTAAACAAGTGATGGGGGAAAATCCTAACTGGTTGCGAAAACCAGGCTCTAGTTTGTCGTTTATGAAGATGAGTACGCCGGAGCCGGAGTATGGAGCGGAAGAAAGCAAGGTGCTCGTGTTCGTGTTTGAAGAGGGAGAAAGAAGACCAACGATTTGTGCTAAAACTACACGTACTTATTCCGCGGGCGAGGTGATCAGGAATAATTATTCAAATCTTCAGTCATTGGCTGAGGGGGTGCGTGGCAGTGTCTATGCCGACATGTTTGCCAAGCCGCTCTACCTGCACGATAAGGATAATTTGGTTTTTTCTCTCGAATCCGTTTGCCCAGGGGTGAAGTTCTCGTTGTTGGAGCGAGACACTGCTCTTGTGATTGAGAAATATATTGGCTGGCAATCACATCTAGCAACTAGCACAGAGAAGACTTGGGGCTCTGGAGATATCACTGATCTGGCTAATAAGACAATCAAAACGTTAGGATTATCGGGAGACTCAGCGCTTGTGTTGAGCAATTATTACAAGCATCTAGCTTTCGATTCTAATGTCAAATTACCTGTATTGGTCCAGCATGGAGACTTTACTCTTGATAATGTGCTGATTTACGGAGAGCAGATTAATTTGATTGATTATGACCACGTAGGTATAAGCAAATTGCCTGGTTTCGATCTTTTTAATTTGTTTCTCAAGTCCGAAGGCCGTATCGGTTTATTGCGGACTAATTGCGAGAGGTATTTGCCGCAATATTTTGGTAAAATCGGGGCTCGCATTGCACCAGAGTCTTATGATAGTATCTTGTTTGTTCATTATCTCCAGGAGAGACAACGCAAGATGCACCTTGAGGCGTACCAAGAGAAGAGCGGTGAGGAGATCGTAAACAGTTTCCGCTCTCTTGTGGCTAAGTAGACGAGCGGGTGCTTAATAAATAAATGACTGATATCATCCATATTTCACGAGCTAATCTTTTGTCTGGTAGAACTAATGTTTATAATCTGGCTAAAACTTGTGAGGCCCTCAATGCTGAGCAGGATTTGAGAGTCAGGCTTGTGACTACTAATAAAAAAGTAGTAAGCGATGCAGCCTTCTTTGAGAGAATGGCGGTTCTCCGACCATTTTTAGTAACGTGTTTGGGGGCAACGGATACAACTTCTCCTTGTTCTGGCAAAAAATGGTATGAGCTGATAGCATTTTTCTCAGCCAACGTTAGCTTGATGTTTTTTTTGTCAGCTCAAGCCAGAAAATTTAATGCTCTGTATTTTCGGGATTCCACACTAGTTTTTGCAGCTTTGTGGGTCAAACTTGTTTTGCGAAAAAAAGTTTTTTTTGAGATTCACTCAGTTTTGGAACGACGATCGAAGCAGTGGTTTAATAAGCTGGCGGTGCAGTGGGCCGATGGCGTAGTGGCAATTAGTTCGGGACTTAAAAATTATTACCAGAAGGCCAATAATAATATTCTCGTCTCACTTTGCAGCGCTGCTGAAGACTCTTGGTTTGATTATTCTAAAAACAGAGAGACGCTACGGCAACAGTTGTCGTTACCACAGAATGCTTTTTTGGTAGGTTATACTGGCGTGATAGGGGCTAACCCTAATAATGATTATTATGAGGTGGACGATATTGTGAGAAGTCTTGCTGATTTGCCAGTTGATGTTTCTGCGGTGATTGTAGGAGAGATTAGCGGCAATGCGGAGTGGCTGCGGCAGATTGCTAGAGAATTTGATGTGTCTAGTCGTGTTATCATTGTGCCTTGGCAGGAGAGAAGCGTAATTCCAAACTACCTTCAGGCCTTTGATGTGGTCCTCATTCCGAAGCGAAAAAAAGATTTAATTGGTGATTCTCCGGCCAAGATGTTCCCGGCGCTGGCCGCTCGTCGGCCGATTATTGCTGGTCGGGCAGAGTGTATTGAGGAAGTTTTAACTAATAATCTAGACGCACTGATTGTTGGCGAAAATAATGCAAGTGGCTGGGCTAAGGCGATTCTGGAGATTTACGATGACGGTGAACTGGGGAATAGGCTAGCGGCTCAAGCAATGGTTACTAAAAACAAATATACTTGGGAGAGTCGCGGTGCCAATATCGCGAGTTTCATTAAGCGATCAACATGAGGCGCTCGAGCAGAACTTACCGGTTTTTGCTTTTGCTCGGCTGTCTGCTTCGGGCTTTGATTTCTGGTAAGGCTAACAGGCCTCCCATTCAAGTCTCCAGAATTATCGTAGTGCCGACAGGAAAACTAGGCGATGTAGTCTGCGTTACGCCAGTCTTGCGTGCTGTCCGGGCGCACTTGCCAGGGGCGCGGCTAATTGTGGCGGGCACAAGCAAGCTTCATCGGCCGCTCTTTGCGGACAGTGGCCTGGTGGACGAGTATCTTGATCTGGAAGAGCCGCGAGCGGTAGCGCGTACCGGAGAGTCTCATGCTGATGCGGCATTAGTTACTGGACCATCGTTTGTTTCTGCCGCTTTATTATACTTGGCCGGCATTCCTCTCGTAGTGGTGCCGGTGGTGCAAGGCGGTTTTTCCCCAGCCGAGACGTGGCCATACAGAATTCTTCGGCATCTCATGTGCACTTTTCCCTATCAGATCGGAGAGTACGCTCCTCGAGAAAGGCTCAGAGCCCTTGAGTCCCTGGGCGTTTTTTCCGAAGATACCAAGAAACAACTTGGATTTTCTGAGTGGGCTAATAAAAAAACAGAACAGTTTTTTGTTGACGAAAATATTAACTTTAAAAGAGATTTTGTAGTGGCAATATCACCATCGGCGGGGAATAAAATAAAGGAGTGGCCGACGGAACGTTTTGCCACGGTGGCTGATTATCTGGTTGAGAAATATAATGCAAAAATAATCATCACCGGTGGTAAGGGAGACAACGAAAAAGCAAAAGAATTAATCGGGCACTCTAAGAAAAAAGTGGCGATAATAAATACAGTTGGTCGATTTGATCTTGATGAGTTGAAGGCCTTTATCTCGAAAGTTAATCTGTTTATCAGTGTCGATACCGGGCCGATTTATATTGCGGAAGCATTTGATATCCCAACCATAAATATTGTTGGCCCGGTGGACGAACGCGTGCAACCACCGCGCGGGTTTATTCATCGCAATGTTTTGCCTCCCGGTAGGGTTAGAGCAGAACTTTCGATTTTAAATGCTAGATCATATAATCAAGAAGAAGCTCTCCGGCAAGTGTTGTCTATCTCCGTCTTGTCGGTGCAGGAGTCAATCGACAGGCTGATTAGTGACTTGCGCGGATCTCGCGGCCAGAGTTGATAGCAACATTCTTTTGTGATTTAATATGACTCATGAATAATGACTCGAGTCTGGAATTATCACTGGTTATTCCGGTCTATAACGAAGCGGAATCTGTTCCCCAACTTCATGCTGAGCTGCTTAGTGTGCTGACGAAGTTAGACAAAAGTTTTGAAATTATTTTTGTTGACGATGGTTCTAGTGATAACACATTTGAAGTCTTAACTCAGTTCAAGCCAGCCACGATTATTCGTTTTGCCAGGAACTTTGGTAAATCGCAAGCGTTGCAGGCGGGTTTCGATCAGGCACGTGGCAGGTATATCATTACAATGGACGGCGATTTACAAGATGATCCGGCAGAAATTCCCAATTTTCTCGACGAGGTGAAACGAGGTGGTGACTTGGTTGTTGGTTGGAAGCAAAACCGTCTAGATGGGATGAGTAAGGGCTTAGTGTCGAAAATTGCGAATTGGATAACTGGCTTGGTGACAGGAGCTTATGTCCACGACATGAACTGCGGTTATAAATTGTATAAGAGTGAAGTCGCAAAAAGTTTGGTTCTCACCGGCGATCATCATCGGTATATTCCGGCGATTGTAGCCAGCAAGGGTTATAAAGTAAGTGAGCAGAAGGTGCATCACCGCAAGCGAGAGTTTGGTGAGAGTAAATACGGCAATTTTGGCCGGTTCTTCAAGAGTTTTTTTGATTTTATATCTATTGTTCTTTTGGGGCGTTTTAGTAATCGACCGATGCACTTGTTCGGCTTCTTTGGTTTTGTAGTAGGGTTTATCGGGTTTGTCATCCTTGCTTACATGAGTTGGCTGATCATCGTTGTAGATGAATTTGTTGGCGACAGGCCATTGTTACTTCTTGGTGTGCTCTTGGTGGTGGTTGGTTTCCAGTCTTTTGTTTCTGGCTTTTTGGGCGAACTGGTTGTGCGCCAGTCGGGGAAAGAGCCAGGCTACATCATAAGCGAGCATATAACTAGCTAGTAATGAATGTTTCAAGTACTGTATTGAAATATATTGTTTCAGGCTCCGTTGCTTCTGGAGTAATGTTTCTGTCTCTGGTTTTTTTTCGAGAGGTTTTAGATATTTGGTATCTATATTCATCAACCTTGGCGTTTGTCTTAGCGTTTATCACTAGTTTCTTACTGCAAAAGTTTTGGACCTTCCAGAGTCGCGCCGGAGCCGATGCTCCCAGACAGTTAATGCTGTTTCTAATCGTTAGTCTGGCTAGTTTGGGTGTAAACGACTTGGGAATGTTTGTTTTGGTAGATAAGGTCGGCGTCTGGTACTTTATAGCACAAGTTATCATGACCACGCTTATTGCTGCATTTAGTTTTTTCACCTACCGGGCGATTTTTTTAGTAAAAAATGAAATATAAATTATGTGTGGAATAGCTGGCTTTATTGGCAAAGGAAGTTTAGATGACCTTGAGTCTATGCGTGCCGCAATTGAGCACCGTGGCCCGGACGACAAAGGGCTGTATTATCGAGACGGAGTTGGATTAGCTCACACCAGGTTGAGTATTCTTGATGTTAGCGAGAAAGGTAAGCAACCAATGTGGAACCAAGCTATGACGGTGGCGATTGTTTTTAATGGCGAAGTATATAACTTCCGTGAGCTAAGAGAGGAGCTTTCTTTAAGTAAATCACGCCAGTTCACCACAGGCACTGATACAGAAGTTATACTTGCGCTGTATGAAGAATATGGTGAAGAGTGCTTTGAAAAACTTAACGGCATGTTTGCAATTGCTCTATACGATTTCCGGGTAAATAAGTTATTGCTAGCACGAGACAGATTTGGTAAGAAGCCACTTTATTGGGGAATATTTGACGGCACGTTTATGTTTGGTTCGGAACTAAAGGCGCTACTAAAGCATCCGTCTTTTAGAAAAGAAATTAGTCTAGAATCACTAAATAAATACTTAGCGTATGAATATGTTCCTACGCCAAACAGTATTTTTAAAGATGTTTACAAATTAGAACCAGCGTCTTGTTTGTCTTTCCAGAATGGAGAGATAAAAAAGAAAATCTTTTGGCGCATGAGCTTTGTCCAACAAGACGTCTCTCTCGGTGAAGCTTTAAAAGTTTTAGATCACAAACTAGAAGAAAGCGTAAAAAGAAGATTAATATCTGATGTGCCTCTTGGCGTTTTTCTAAGTGGGGGGATCGATAGTTCGACTGTGGCTTACTATGCTCAGAAAAATAGTAAAGAGAAGATTAAAACCTTTTCGATCGGATTTGAAGACGAGAACTTTGATGAATCAGATTATGCTAAACAGGTTAGTGATTTTCTTGGGACAGACCACTATTCTAAAATTTTAAGTGCGCAAGATCTACTGGAAATGATTCCGCACATTGGAGCAGTGATTGATGAGCCGCTCGCCGATGCTTCAATTATCCCAACCCTATTTCTATCAGAATTTGCTAAGAAGCATGTTTCGGTTGCTCTTGGTGGCGACGGTGGCGATGAACTCTTTGCTGGCTATCCCACATTTAAGGCAGAAAAGGTCGCCGGTCTGTATAGCCTGATACCGTCTTTTATTCGGAATAAGATAATCAGCAAAATAGTTTCTAAACTGCCAGTAAGCTACGGCTATTTTGGTCTTAGGTTTAAGGCTAAAAAATTTATCGACGGTTTCGGCTCGGCTACAGAATATCGCCACCAGAGATGGTTGGGCAGTTTCGTGAGAGAAGATAGAGAGAAGTTGTTTAAAAAAGAAGTTTGGGAAAAGCTAAAAGATCGTAACGAGTATGAAGAGATTGATCATTATTTGGGAGAAGTGAAGAATGTGAGTTGGTCTAATAAGCTCATTTATCTATATTTACGGACTTACCTAATGGACGAGGTGTTGGTAAAAGTTGATCGAGCAAGCATGTTCCACGCTCTTGAGGTGAGGGCGCCATTTCTAGATTTCACTTTCGCTAACTACGTTAATTCTTTGGCTTATAAGTATAAAAGTAGAATGTTTACGACAAAATATATCTTGAAAAAGCTAATGAAAGATAAATTGCCTGAGAATATTATTTATCGTCGTAAGCAAGGATTTAGTATCCCTTTGGCCGGCTGGTTAAGGAATGAGCTTAAAGATTTCTGCAATGAAATACTAAGCGAACAGGCTATAAAAAAAGCTGGTTTGTTTGACTTCGATTATATTCAGAAGCTAAAAGAAGAACATTTTTCGGGACAAGAAGATAATAGAAAATTACTCTGGACCCTGTTAATATTTCAGCTGTGGTACAATCAATGGTCATAGAACTGATGATGAAACTGGGTTTAATATTGCAAAAACATCGTTGGGCGCTTGTTCTAGCCTTACTTACCTCAATCATTGTTGCCTTTCCACAGGTCTATTTTCGCATTGATCATAAAGATGACGGTATTTACCAGGGAATAGAGCTCTTGCCAGACTCGCCGCGCTCTGCGCTTGCACGAGAGGTATTGGATGGGCATCCAGGCATGGGTAATGTCTACTACAAAGACGGCAAAGATGGACCGTATCTCTGGCAGCCACTGCAACCGATGGTTGTGGGCTACATGGGGGAATTGTTTGGTTTGGATATCAATAATACCTTGCTCTTGTCGCGCGTTGTTCTCTCTTTTGTTGTCTCTCTACTGCTCTACGCTTTTGTTTTTTTATTATCGGCAGATAAACTTCTCGCTCTATCGAGTGCGGCAGTAATCTTGTTGGGTGACTCAGTCATCTCTTTTTCCGGACTCTCACGGATATTTTCGGGCCTGGGTCCGGTCAATTTTTTGCAACTTTCCCGGCCGGTTAATCCGGTGATGACCTACATTCCCTTTTTCGCCTTTTTAATAGCTTTTTGGTTATTTTATCAGAAGCGCAATTGGCGTTATGGCATAGCTAGCGCTGTCCTGCTTGGCTTAAACTTCTATAATTATTTCTACACTTGGACTTTTTTGTATGCTTTTGGCGGTGTTCTGGTTCTGTCTTTTCTTATACAGAGAAAGTGGCGAGAGAGTGTTAAGCTCGCGGGTGTTTTTGTTGGTGGTTTGTTGGTCGCCATTCCGTACTTTATCAATCTCTACCGAGCTTCCATGTACCCTACTTTTACAGAAGCCAGCGCTCGGTTTGGTCTAGTTTTATCTCACGCACCCATCTTTGTTGGTTTCACGACGATTGCAGCTCTGATGATCTTTTTAATTGGATTCCCCAGGGAAGATAAAGAGAGATATTTCTTTGGTTTGGCTTTGTTGCTCACAGCTTTTGTCACGCACAATCAACAGATTCTGACCGGGAGAATTATGCAGGTAGATCACTACCATTGGTTTTTCAATAAACCGCTGGCTCTCATAATGATTCTTTTTGTGATTTTTCATTTTTTAACTTCTCGCGGACTCATCTTTTACAAGAAATCATTGGCCGTTGTCATTATTTTAGCGAGTATTTTTACGGGGATGTTTACTCAGGTCATCTCCTATTTTTCTGACTGGCGAGATGGTGGCGAGATTGCGATTGAAAGACAAAAATATGGTCCGGTTATGCGTTGGCTAAGCGAGCATGCTCAAAAAGAGGCGGTTGTTCTGGCCAATAACGAAGTATCGCATTTGACCGTCATCTATACTCCTCTCAATGTTTTTTATCATCGAGTGGCCGGTAATTCTCTCGCGGCGACAAAGGAACGTTTGTTAGAAGTGGTGGCCACTCTTTATCGTCTGGAGAAAGTTGAAGAAGATACTGCTCGGGACAGGTTTTTTGCAGATAGGGCGTACCTCTCTTCAAATATTTACGGGATATATTACCGAGAGGCACTTGGTTCATATGAGGCGATACCAGACGAAAAGATAGAAGAATTTGTTAGATTTTACACCAAAACTCTTGAGACTCCAGACTCTCGGTGGTTACAGGAAGTGTTTGATAAGTATGAAATTGAGTACATTATTTGGGACAAAAAAACTGATCCAACTTGGGATTTAGATCGGTATAATTTTCTAGAAAAATCTGTAGAATTTGGTGAAGTGGCTATTTACCACAAGGCATGAAAACTGCGGCTTCTTCTAGGAATTTCTCAAGCCAAGATCAAATCAAATCTGTTGCAGAGCTCAACTCTCTGCAACTTATCTTCAATACAAACCTTCGCATTTTCATGAAATCTCCAGACGGAGATGCACCAACCTTAATCAAACAATATCGCCAGTTGAGGGGAGCGAGACTCAAACTTTCGCCGGAACTGTCCGTTAAGACGGTCTCTATTTCCGATATTTTTGACTCTGGATTGGCTAAGAAAGACTTTGCTTATCGGATAGTCAGACTAATGCGTGATCAGGCGGCTTCTGTCCATGAGTTTATCCACTCTTTTGTCGTCCACGGTAGTTATGCCACGCGGGACTTTATCCCCATGTGGAGTGATCTGGACACGATGATTGTTCTAAAGGATTCCGTGTTTGATTCTGTAACTAATTTACAGAGAGTAAAAAAAGTTTTTTTGAAACTGGGGTTGTTGTGTTATTGGATTGATCCGCTGGCTCATCATCAACTATCTTTCATCACAGAATTTGATCTAAGTTATTATCCTCAGTCTTTTTTGCCATTACCCTCTTATGAACAGGCTCTGCTTTTGTTGGGAACAGGACAAATCCATTTTGACGTCCGAGATGATACCAGCGAACAAGCGGCAGTCTTCGAGAAATTTACGGAACACTTTCGTCGTAAAGTTAAAAACGGAAATTGGAGTCGAAATCAGTATGATTGGAAAAATGATTTAGCGCACACATTTTTATTGCCGTCGCTTCTTCTGCAGACGAGAGGTGTATATGTATATAAAAGAGAATCGTTTCTTAAGGTCAAGCAGGTATTAAATGATTTTGATGCACGGTCACTTGATCAAGCGACTGATATTATGAGAAAGTGGGAAGTGTCTAATTTTGTAAAATACCTCCCAGCTAGACTAATTGTAAGTTTGCCATATTGGTTGTCTAGAATTATAGTGGCCATTGCCAGAAAACCAGCTTTGCTAAAACGTCCAGCACAAAGTCTTATCGAAATAGAACGGCTAACAAGAGAATTTCTTCATCTTTATGAATATAAAAAATAGTTATAATTTACCGATACGCCTAGAGCGAGCCGACTATGAAAAGTGCGTTGATTTGATTAGAAAAGAGGCTTTAAGCAATCCAACGGTAAGTGCTGCTTACCTGATGGGAGGAGAATGGTGTCCAGGCATCTCGGACTTAGACATAGTTCTCATCTACAAGGACGAACTGACGCCCAAACCACTAAGTAATCCATGGTCTTTATCAGAAAAAGCTAATTTTATCTTTACTCATCGGTACTTAAGCTTTAGCCAGAGTTCTGCTGAATATTTTTATTTTCTCTATCCTCAAGAAACTACAAATCTTCGTCTTATTGCGGGAATAGAGCATAATTTTTTGGCGATACCGGAGAATAATCGCCAGTGGACACTCGCTTTTATCCTGTTTGATGTTTTAGTCAATAAGTTATTACTTTTCAGTAAATTTAAGAAAGCACCGCAAAACGTTCGTCAGTTGATCGGATCTTTATATTCGCTCGTGTATACGTCGTGGATGGTGCGGGAAATATCTGGAGTAGATATTGATCACGGTTTTGGGCAGAGAATACAAAGTTTGCGCGAGAATTGGTTTGCTCTAGACGAAAGTTTGGCTATCCAAGAACTCTCGGTTCTTCTTGAAGAAGGGATAGTGCTTGTCTCCAGAGCGGTGATGGAGCTCGACGGTTTTGTTTCCAAAGAGACTCTTGTAAATAGAAATGCCCAGAACGTTAAGTTCTCTAATGATAAATTTGCTGTAAAGTTTACTACCGGCTGGTCACACCAGCAATTTATCGAGGAATTTGATAAATCATTAATCTGGGACTCAAAAGTGTTTGGCAAAAAAGTCGAATCATTTCGATTATTATTACCGACGTCTTTTTCAGTCTTTTTCCAAGCCTATGATCAAGGCGAGGGAGAGTTTTCGGACATCGTCCGTCAACATCTGTCTGCTTCGAGAGAGTGGAACAATCTTAGATCTCCAGATAATTTAAATAATCATGTAAGGGCGGTGAACATGGCCTATGGATCTTCCGTCGCGAGCGGAGGATGGTTTAAAATACCATATTCTTATGGTTTCTCTGCCGGTAAGCAAGGCCTCAACAGTAAGTTGTTTTGGAAATTTTGTTTGCTACTAAGAGACATCCGATGAATAAAATATTATTTACTACCAGTTGGGACGACGGCTCGGTGCTTGATCTAAAAGTGGCGGATTTACTAGCCCGTTACGGCATTAAGGGTACATTTTATGTACCAGAAAAATTTGCTGGAAGAACTGGTAAGTATTCTGCTTATAATCGTCGGCTGACGGAAGAAGAGATTCGTTCTCTTGCTGTTTCTCATGAGGTCGGAGGACATTCGCTCACGCACTCTAGATTGACAGAGATATCGCCAGAAGAGGCAAAAAGTGAAATAACAGGTAGCCAAGAGTTTTTGCAGAAAATTACCGGTTCACCAGCCAAGATTTTTGCCTTCCCGGGCGGGAAATCCAATGAATTTCTTACGAAAGTTGTCAGAGAGTCGGGTTTCATGGGTGTTCGTACGACCAAAAAACTTTCTATTCAGAAAGCAAAAGAGAAAAAATTTCTGATGGACGTGACTATCATCTGCCAGCCGTTTCCCTTGCGGTGGCTAGATTCTAATAATTTGTACTGGCGAAGGATTCTTGATCCCATGCGGGCTTATACCCCAAAGCAATGGAGTTTATCTTGGCAGTCGTTGGCTCGAAAATGGTTTAAAAAAGCTCTCGCCGAAGGCAACTATTTCCACCTCTACGGTCACTCTTGGGAACTGGAAAAATATGAAATGTGGTCAGAGCTCGAATCGTTCCTTAAGTTTGTCAGAGAACATCAAAACATTGTTTGTTTATCTAATAGTGAGGTGTTAGAGTGGGAATGATATGGGTTCCAGTATGAAAATAGTTCTGCTTCACGATAATGCTCCCTCGCAAGGTTTTGCGGGGGCGACTGTTTCTACTCATGAGCTAGCCCTTGGTCTTAAAGAAGCCGGGCAGAGTGTTTATCTGGTGACCACTTGTCGGCTCAAAAAAGACGCCGGAGAATTTGAACAAGACGGGATTAAAATTTACCGGATCCTGAGTAATTATCCAAGTTTTTGGCGAGCTTATTTGAGTTTGTACAATCCACCGGTGGTGCGAGAAGTGAAGAGAATATTAAGCACAATCCGGCCAGACGTGGTGCATGCAAATAATGTTCACTTTCATCTGTCTTATCACTGCCTTAAGATTGCTAAAAAGTATGCTAAGACAGTAGTCTTTACCGCGCGTGACGTGATGACTTTTAATTACGGTAAATTGGTCACTAGAAAATATCTGGAGAATCTCGATGCCCATACCACTTGGCTTGATCACCTGCAACAAGCAGGCAAGCGCTGGAATCCATTACGTAACTTTTTAATTAAGAAGTATCTGCGCTACGTTGATCAAATGTTTGCGGTTAGTGGAGCGCTCAAGAAAGCCCTGGCGCAGAACGGTATCAAAAATGCATCAGTGATGCACACGGGTATCAATCTAGCAGACTGGCAGATTGACGAGATTATCACTAGTAAGCTAATAAAAAAATATAATTTGACTGACAAGAAAGTGATTTTATTTAGTGGGAGATTAAGTGGAGCAAAGGGCGGAGGACAGGCGCTAGAAGCATTAGTAGAAATTTCTCCTGTTATGTCTAATGCCGTGCTGTTAGTGGCTGGCAAAATTGATCATTCTGCTGACCAAATTAGAGCGCGCGCGGAGCAATTGGGGTTGGCCGATAAATTAATTTTTACGGGTTGGCTCGAGCAGGAAGAATCTAAGAAGATTTATGCTGTTGCTGACGTGGTTCTGGTGCCATCAATCTGTTTTGATTCTTTGCCACGCGTGGTCTTGGAAGCTATGGCCATGAGCAAGCCGGTGGTCGGCACAGTCTACGGTGGTGCGGCGGAAGCGATTGTAGATGGCGTCACCGGTTATGTGGTTAATCCGTTTGATACTAAAAAAATGGCAGAAAAAATTATTAATCTTCTACAAAATCCCCAGCAAGCACAACAAATGGGCGAAGCTGGCTGCGAGCGGATACGCAATGAGTTTAATCTAAAAACGAAAGTTGCAGAATATATCACTGGTTATGGATTAAAGCCGGCTGACGAACACAAAGACGGTTCGGTACTGGCTGTTGATCAGCAGAAGTGGTTAGCCGCGCAAGAATTTGAACGAAGTTGTTGGGTAAAAGCTAATCAGAATAATTCTCGCTCACAGATACTACTTAAGTTTTTGAGAGCTCTAAAGAGAAGTCCAAAGAATTTTTTCGAACTACTGTGGTATCGCGATTTTTATGCTGGTGATGATTGGAACTTCTGGTGGAAAAAGCAATTTGATAATTATCGCACTTTGCCAGCGCAAATCGGGAAAGCGCTGGAGGTTGGTTGTGGGCCACACACCAATATCCGCCTGATCTCAAGGCTAAAGAAAATTAACGAGATATATTGTATAGATCCATTGATGGATTTGTATTTGAGCTTTAAACTAAATTGGCTGGCCGAAATGGCCAAGAAGGGGAAGATTTTCACTTCTGTTGGCAAGGGGGAGAGTTTAGAATTTCCAGATGACTCTTTTGATCTAGTGATCTGTAACAATGTATTGGATCATGTCCAGGACACCAGCGCTTGTTTGTCAGAGATTCATAGGGTTCTCAAGCCTGGTGGTTATTTTGTTTTTGGTCAGGATTTGAGTGACGAAGCAGATATTGCCAAACAACGTCAGGAAGACAGGGGATTCGTTGGCCATCCGATTAAGCTCCACGATCAAACGCTAGACGGTTTGCTAGATGGTTTATATGAAATCAAAATGAAGAAAGTCTTACCCAGAGCAGTAAGCCGTAATCCGCGGCATCATTACGGAACATATATTTTTGTGGGAATAAAGAGATTATGATATAGTGTTCCCTCTATGAAAATATATGCCATTATCCCGGCTCGAAGTGGTTCTAAAGGAGTGCCGAATAAGAATATCCGCAAGGTCGGTGGGAAGGAGCTCATTGGTCACTCGATAGAATTTGCTAAGAAACTGGGAGTAGACAAGGTGATTTGTTCAACTGATTCAGCGGAATACGCCGAAATTGCTAAAAAATTTGGGGCAGAGGTTCCCTTTCTTAGGTCGGAATTTGCTGCTTCTGATACAGCAATGGAGGAACATATTCTTGAGGACTTATATCAAAAATTTGATGAGCATGGGATAGAATATCCAGATATTTTTGTTTGGCTCAGGCCAACGTTCATTTTCCGCAATCTCGCCTCAGTTAAAGAATGCATAGACAGATTGATCAAAGATGAGAGTCTAACTGCCTGTAGGACTGTGGTGGAAACTGAGTGCCGGCTCTACAGGGTTGAAGATGGTATTCTCAGACCAGATTTTGATGATCGTGGCAGGTCTATGATTAGACGTCAGGAAGTGGGTAAGAGGTACAAGGTATTTAGCACTGATGTTTTCCGTGGTAAACCTAAAAATTCTGGAACCGCTTTTCTTGGAAATAATGTTGGTGCTGTTATTGTCGATAAGTTATACGGCGTCGATATAGATGATGAAGACGATCTTGCTATTGCAGAAAAGATTTTGGTCACCATTTCTGATGAGTAATTGCCGGGATATCTACAAACTAGTTTCAGAGAATCTAAATGAGATTCTTAATCTGCGGCAGAAAAGAACAATGAAAGGAGATAATAGCCCAGTCACTGAAGGCGATATGCTCTGTCAGCAACTCATTATGGATTATGTAAAATCAATCGGGGGTGATTACGAAGTTGTCTCTGAAGAGATGGATCTGGGCAACTTTGTATTTGATGAAAACAAAAATTATATCGTTTTAGACCCAATCGATGGTACTGAAAATTTCACATCTGGTCTCAAAGAATGGGGCGTTTCCGTCTCAATTTACAAAAAGGGTAAACACGAAGAATCAATGCTTATGCTTCCCGAGCTCGATCTATGCCTCTCAACGGGGGACACGCTTCCGGGCAAAAACCAGTCAAGGATCCGGGGTCTTTCTTCCTCATCTCTTTACAAGCCGTATCGAGAAAGCTTGGAAGAGGGTGTAGAATACCGCTTGCCCAGTTGTGCTGTTTATGGTATGTACAACGTTGTAATTGGTTCTTACCACAGCTTTGAGAAACCAAAGTCAGCAAGGTCATGGGACATTCTTGCTGGACTGAATTTGGCCTTAGAGCACGGGTTGAGTGTTTATGTGAATGGGGAAGCTTACAAGGGAGAATTCTTGATCCCAAATCAGACGTATTCTTTTAAAGTCGAAAATAATCACCATGCTTGATAATAAAAACAAAGTTTTAATTGTCGCCGAGATAACCACCAACCACCTAGGTGACATTGAGCGGCTCAAGAAAATGGTTCGTTTGGCCAAAGAGTCTGGAGCTGATCTGGTAAAGATTCAGAAGAGAAATATCGAGACTTTTTATGCGCCCGGACAATTGAGCAAAGAATACTCGTCTCCTTTTGGTCATACTTGGAAGGATTTTAGATACGGTATCGAGCTATCGGCCGAAGATATCCAGGAGTTAGATGATGAATGTAAGAAAGTCGGCATTGACTGGTTCGCATCGGTACTTGATCTTGAGTCTTTTGAACTTCTTAAACCTTTTAACAAAAAACTACTCAAGTTACCTTCTACAATTTCCGAACACAAGGATTTCCATGCCAAAATAGCCGAGCAGCATGATGGACATGTGGTTATATCAACCGGCTACACTTCTCATGAGTATGAGGAACATATCCAGAAAACATTTAAAAATAGTGAAAAGTTATATCTTCTGCAGTGCACATCAGCATATCCCACACCCCCTGAGGATTGCGGCATTTCTGTTATCAGGCGATATGTTGATTTGAGTAAGAAAAATCCCAAAATTGTGCCAGGCTACTCAAGTCACGATCATGGCTCCTTGGGTTGTATGCTCGCTGTCGCTGCCGGTGCTCGGATGATTGAGAAACATGTCAAAATAGGAGACACACCATGGATGCATTTCCAAGATGTCGCTTTGGATTTAGAAAACGGTGAGTTTGCGAAGTTTGTGCAGGATGTGAGAAAGGCAGAAATAATGTGTGGTGACGAGGTTAAGACTATTAAACCAAGTGAGTGGCACAAGTATACTTATGTTCCCAAAATGCCCTAGAAGTCTCTGATTTTTGTGGTACTTGACAAATCCTGTGAGTTTGCTATACTGAGGGTAGAGGCTAATTTTAGCCACTGGCTCGGCATTTTTCCGAGATTTGAACATCGTAAAGAGAGAGGAGAGCTATAATGCTCAATCGTGCCTCGAAGTATGGGGAACCCGCGTTTTGGGTCCGCTCTGTCCACATGGAGGGATTCCAGGCACATGCCATTAAGGCGGTTGTGCGGCCTGGTAATCGGATGAAGGATCCGACCCAGCCCACCTTCTTGCCCGTTGGCGTGGATCTCCCGGTTCGTTTTATCCGTAAGTCGGGTAACCAAGGGCAGGGCATTGCTCCCGAGTTCTTCGCCGACGATGGGACGACTATTCGGATCACGGAGGGTCTGGTGCGGCGGATCAGTGAGTTGACCGCTGATGACTTGCACGGCATGGCGCCGGATACGGCCACCGCAGAGCTGGTTCGTTACCACCTCGCGACCATCTACGACACGCCGTTGCCCTCACCCGATAGCGAGGTGACGATCTGGCGGTTCGAGTATCGTCCAAACGTTACCGAGTGAGCGATCAATTCACAGCCAAATGGCCGTTTTGCGACAACATTGTTGCAAAACGGCCATTTTCTTTTTCTTTACCAACCTATTTTTTGATGATAGTATTTACTTTCAAACAAATGAAAGAGTCTGTCTTGGTCATCTTTGGTGACGTTGTACCCAAACAAGAAGAAAAGTGGTGGCAACAGTTTGGTACAGTAGTCGCTTCCACTAAGCTTCAACCAGAGATTAGGTCGCTTAATCTCAACTTTGTTGATCTTGAGGAATTAATTGGTCCGGGTAGCGTGCGTGACGCCAGTATTTTTACCGAGGAACTCTCTCGCGTGGTTTTACCTCACGGTTCTCGCGTTGCAAAATCTGTTGTTTATAAGGGGTATGAACTGTGGTGGATGCACTGCCACGGCCTTTTCTTGTACTTTTGCCTGCCATACACGCAATATAGTAAACTTCTTGACTATTTACGAAGCTTTCGGCGGGTGTATCTTTATAAGTTGCCATACAAAAATTTGTTTTTGCACTATCTCCACGCCCACGGCTGCGAGGTAAAACTCCTGAGCGAACCAGGGCTCAAAAGCCCTTCTTTTTTCCATTTCGGCGTGTTCCTTCAAGTGATGATTACTACTCTATCTCTGCCTGTCCTTGTGGCCAAGAGGCATCGCCTCTTGTTCTTTATCGGTGACAAATTTGAGAAGAATCATGATTATGATTTTCGGGTAAGGTTTATTTACGAAGAATTACGACGGAAGCACGTTCCTTTCGTCGAATTTATCAGAAGTTTGGAGCCTTGGGGTAATGTCTTACGTCATGCGTTGATAAGAAAAAGACCCGTCGTTTATTATGAGGCAATCGCTTCTCTTGGGCGGTTTTGCAGTATTATCTCGGGTGGTCGTCGTCGTGCTATGCAACAATTTGGCCTGAGACGATTTGATTTGGTAACTAATCCGGAAGTTCGATTCAAGTTTCTGCTTGCCACTCACTATCTCCGCACCGTTTATGACGACATCTGGGCAATCCGCATTACACAGTGGATCCTGCGCGTGATAGGTAATCGGGTGGGATTGATAGAAATCGCCTCGGAACGTAGTTTCCACACCGTGTTGGGCTGTAAATTAAATCTCGTACCGACCGTCGGCATTCTCCATGGTGTCACTTCTCGTTATTTCGTCACACACGACTTCATGCCCGGATTCGATGGGGAGAAGACTTTGTCTGTCGACGCCTATGGTGTCTGGAGTCAGTGGTGGAAGGAGTACTATCTAAAAAACGGTAAGGCGTATCGTCCTGATCAGCTGTTTGTTTCTGGTCCAATGAGACCATTGGAAGTGAGTAAGAGCAAGGCAAACTTGCCAGTCTCAGAAGGGGGAGAAGGGGGCGCTCTCAAGGTATTGTTTATCAGTGAACAATTGGGTTATCCTGTGGAAGTTTTACCTTATCTATCGGCGCTTGTTGAAACAGAAGGAATTGATCTGTATGTAAAATTTCGTCCCTATCGCGACGGCTTTGAGGAGTGGCTCAAGGAACATCGGCCCGAACTTTTGAACCGAGTAAAGATTTTAAGAGGGAGTGTCCAAGAAGCAGTTTCTACTTGTGATGTAGTCGTTGGTTCTCATAGTACGGCGGCACTTGAGGCATTATTTCAGCTCAAGCCTCCAATTTTTTACAGAACAGGGAGGTGGGGCGACTACTTTGACTTGAAGGAGTATGATCCGGAGTACAAGTTATTTGCGGAAACACCAACAGAACTAATCGATTACGTTTTTCGAGGTAAAAAGATTCCCACCGAGGTCCTAGGAAAGCTTCAGGAGCGTTTTTTTGGAGACCCATACAAGAACGGAAGTAAGTGGGTTGTCGATCGTTGCCTTAAGCATCTTTCCGAGCAATCAGAAGGTAGCCGTGAGTAAAAGTTTTATTGGCGTGGCTGTGGTCGAGACGATCAAGCCAACGTGCCAGGGTGCCGTGAATCTTGAGTAACAAGCTAAGCGGGCGAGCGAACCATTTTTTGTGAGCGTTAAGAAGGTCGATCCAGTAACGAGCTTTCAGTTGTGCCATAATGCTCCAGTAGCCACCACGGCGTTCGAGCCTCTCAACTGTAAAGCCGGCATTTTCGGCTAGTTGGCGCAAACTGTGCTGGGTAAAACGCCACAGATCATGAGGTTCGCCATGTAGTGGGTCAAAGAGATTCTCGGTGATAAGCGCTGCTCCAGCTGGTCGTAAAACGCGATAAAATTCGGCAAAAGCTTTTTGTAAGTCGTAAACATCTCCCAGAACCTGTGTGCAAACCAGAGAATCAAAAGTATTATCCGGGAAGGGGATTGCTTCTGCTTTTCCTACAACGTCAATATTTTTCCCAGACTTAACATCCATTTTGAGGTATTGATCATAGCTGAATAAATCTTGATAGCGAGAGAAATTTCCCGCACCAACGTCCAACACTCGGCCTTTGATTAAACCAGCATGACGCTTAATTTGCTCATAAAGCTCGACTCGGCCTGTTTTGTAAATGTAAGACATGGAAAGAAAAAAATAAGTTTAATTTTTGACTGACCGCCACATCGCAATATTAATGAGCATACTAATGAAAGAATTTAGCACCTGTGCTGTCACGAGACCCAGTATTCCTCCCCAGATGCCGAGAATTACATACAATAATAATCTTACTGTGTTTTGGATTAAACTGTTAGCAAAGATTAACTTGGATAGTTTTTGAGAAGTTAGCAGGAGACTGATATAACGATTTGGCATACCAAAGATAAAACCGATAGAGAGCAATTGTGAATAGAATAATGCGTCAAGATATTTCGGTAGTAGATAGGTGAAGACGTAGGGCGCGAGGATTACATAAGAAATTGTGCAGACCGTGCCAACTAGAAGACCTTGAGAAATTCTTAGATAAAATACACGATTTAACTCTGTTGGGCTTTTATTTGAGAACTTAGGCATGCCAATACTAACCAAGTTCTTAATAGCGATAGAAGCTCTGTCTGGTATCGCGAGAGCTAGAGAATAAACAGCCAACTGAGTGGCTCCCCAGAAGTGGGTGAGAATAATTTTATCAATTTGGGACACAATGGGGCCAATAAATCCGATAAAGGTCAGCTCGCGGCCGTACTTTAGAGTATCTTTGGCTTCTGTGGTCGGTGGCTTAAATTTACGTAACGTCACCAAGTAGAAAGCAAAAGTTGTTCCTAAGGTAGAGAGTGAGTATATAGCAATCAGCCAGATTACTTCACCACTAAGGATGATTATTACCATCATGCTAAGGGCGTACACAACAATTGAGATAATGCCGAAGATTCCGTTAAGGCGAAATTGTCTCTTCCCATCAAGATAAGCGCCGAAAGTGTTGAAAGAGGCTGTTAGTGGCGAACAAATGCTCATTATTAGGAGCGAGATTGCCACAGTTACGTTGTTATTATAAAAGTAATATCCACTCAAAGCACAAAATGCCAAGAATGTGACACTGTTCCACTTCAATTGATATCTGACTGATGCTCGCAAGGAGCCCTCGTCTCCCCGCGCAGCAGCTTGAGCCACGGCTTGGTTCATGCCCGTGAGTGAGAAGGTTCCAAGTACGCTCGCCAGCGAGAGAATATAGCGATAAAGACCGTAAGTTTCTTTCGGTAGATAATTGGCAAAAACCGTCAAGAGGGCGAAGGACAGGAGGGTGGTCACAATTTGTCCCAGGATTTGCCAAGAGTTACCTTTAGCCACATATACCATGTCGGCTTTCGCATATTTTTCACTCCAACGGAGCCAACTATAAGCCTTTTGACGCCAGTAGTTCATTTCGGTAAATACTAGCATTGTTGCTTTGTTTAAGGTAGAGTAGGCCAGAAGTTAATGTCTAAGCCGATAATCCATTTTGCTTACACTGTCCCAGGTAGTTCCCATTTCTGGCGTCGCGCACTCGATCGATTTATTCGTTTGGTCCACCTACAACCGCTTCATCGCGGTGGTCACGAGCTGTTGATTCCCTGGCAAAGGCCAATCCGCGCGCCACACTCTATCTCTTATAATCTGCTTCATGCTCTGAAAGAGAGGGGCGCGGTTAGATTTTACAGTCTCTTCGAGCGAACTGTCGCTAGACTGGGCGCGGGCGATATTTTTATTGGTCAACCGGCACCGCTGGGCGGTTTTTCTTCTAGTGGTTCCAGTACAGACGATCCGTTATCTGTGACTTCTCGTACAATCCGCAAATATTCGGGCCGGCGGACTTTTTTAATCATGCCTTACAATCACGATCCACTCTACGTATCTTGGGCGCGGGGATTATTGAGTCAGCCTATTGAAGGCTTGATTCTGGTTGGTGGCGATATCTGGCAACGGGACTGGGATGAGAAGTCTCCGTTCCGTGATTTGCCCATCAAGCGGCGGATTAATGTGAACATGGGTATTGAGCCAGATGATTATCCTTTGGTAAAAAAATCTTTTAATCCTGTTGGACAAAGAAAGTATTTATACATTGGTCATACTTCTTGGTCTAAAAATACAAGAGAGTTGGAAAATATTGCTAGAGCCATTCCCAATTTCCAAGGCGGTCACATTGGTGGAGGCACGATTAAGGGCTGGAAGAAGCTTGCCGACTTTGTGGCGCTCACGCCGCAGTTTATGTCTAAGATTGCTGAGGAATATGATATTTTTGTTAATGTGAGTACGGCCGATGCTCAGGCGACAACCATTTTAGAACAAATGTGCTTTGGTCTGGTGGTGGCTTGTACGCCAGAGTCGGGCTATGATCATCCTTCGCTCATCAAGCTCTCTACGACAGACACCAACTATAATGTGTCTGCATTACAAAAACTTCAGCAAGCTCCAGAGGTTGAGCTTCTTTCTCTATCACGCCAGAATCGATTGATTGCTGAAACTGAGCACTCGTGGGAAAAGTTTTGTACTACAGTGATTAACTTTGTTGGCTTAGGTTAGGATCACTGTGGTAATTTTCAAAAGTCTCTGGCCGGTAATTTTTTCTGTCAAAGTTTGTTGGTACAGAGCAAAACCCCTTTCAGCAATTATGTTTAATAACTCTGGTTGTTTGCTTAAATCTAAAATTTTCTGAGCCAAGTCAGCAGGATCACCTGGATTGTTACAAAAACAAGTTGAGTTTTCTTCAAGCAGTTCGAGAATTGCCGGCTGACGACCAGTTAGGTAAGGGAGTTTCATGGCTAGTACTTCAAACGCTTTGTTTGGTATTGTGCGGCTTAGTCGGGGATGATTGGCCATTTGACCAAGCGCTAGGTGGCATTCCTGCATTTTTTGTCGTAACGTTTCAAAAGGTAAAATCTCTGTAATCAGCTCTAGATTTTCTGGCTGCAATTTCTTTATGATTTCTTGTACCTCCAGCTCTAATAAACCACGACCGATGATTCTGAACTTAATCCCATACTTTTCTAAAATTTTAGCGGCTTTTACTACTACCTCTGCCCCTGCCTCAGGCAGAAAGTTTCCTCTGAAAACGACAGTAAAATTAACCAGTTTTTTTATTTGTGAGTCAAAGAAGAAATCATTTTGATTAACACTAGTGTATGTCACAGATACGCGATTTGGCGCGAGTAGAAAAGTTTTGGTTACAAATTTTTTCTGTAACTCACTCTCAACTAACACATGATGAGCGGTGTGGAAGGCGAGCCAATCAATCAGCCAATATTTTATTGCTGTCAGAGAAATCTTTTGATTATTTCCACGAGAGGTTACCATGCCGTCATAGAGCGGTGCGAGGGCATTGTAGATAATTCTTTTTCTTGAGATTAGACGAAGTAGGGGGACGAAAATAGCACTGGCATAACCCACGATGAGTAGATCGGGCTGTTCTTTTAGTGCAAAGTACTTTTGAGCTAGTTTGCCAAACTTAATCCAGCTACGGGTATTTTCAATCAATACGGTTACTTCTGTGCCGGTTGCCCGCAAGGCTCTAATTGTCGCTTGATCGCGAGCATTACTGGTTCCCAGACTGGCATAACATATTGTCATGCTTTGCTTTTTTCTTCTTGCCAATCAGCTTCTGTCATAATTTTTGCTAGTTTCTGGAAAGTGGTTTTCGGTTTCCAGCCCAATTCTTTCTTAGCCTTAGAGTAATCGCCGAGCAAGAGATCAACCTCAGCCGGACGGAAATAACGCTTATCGATTTCGATAATAGTTTTACCACTTTTCTTATCAATTCCTTTTTCTTTCAGACCCTTGTCTTGCCAAGCTAGATTAATATCCAGATTTTTTGCCACTTCTTCTGCAAATTCCCGCACACTGTGAGTCTCACCAGTAGCCAGGATAAAGTCGTCAGGTTTAGAGTGTTGCAACATCCGCCACATGCCCTCCACATAATCTTTGGCATAACCCCAGTCGCGTTTGGCATCCAGATTGCCGAGATAAAGTTTTTTATCTTTTCCCAATTTAATTCGCGCTAAGCCTCGCGTAATTTTTCTGGTGACGAAAGTCTCACCGCGACGCGGTGACTCGTGATTAAATAGAATGCCGTTGCTGGCAAAAAGGCCGTAGCTCTCGCGATAATTTTTGGTAATCCAATAAGCATAAACTTTCGCACAGCCATATGGCGAGCGGGGATAGAAAGGGGTAGTTTCTCTTTGTGGATTTTCTTGCACTAGACCAAACATTTCTGAAGACGAAGCCTGATACAATCTCGTTTTGATTCTCGTCTCGCGAATAGCGTCAAGCAGTCTGAGTGTGCCTAGGGCCACAGTGTCGCTAGTATACTCTGGCATGTCAAAGCTGACTTTTACATGGCTTTGTGCTCCTAAATTGTAGATTTCTTCTGGTGCCACTTTCTCGATTAGTCTCGATAGATTACTACTGTCTGATAAGTCGCCGTAGTGTAAGAATAATTTGACCCCGTGGAGATGGGGATCGCGGTAGAGGTGGTCAATTCGGTCTGTATTAATAGAACTAGAGCGTCGGATGATACCGTGAACCTCGTAACCTTTTTTGAGGAGTAGCTCGGTCAGGTAAGAGCCGTCTTGGCCGGTGATGCCGGTAATCAGCGCTTTTTTCAGCATGCTCTATCCTAGCATTTTTGGCCGATTATGCTAGAGTTATCCGCAATATGCAGTTAAACAAAGTCCTGCGCTACGTTATCAATACCGGCCTGTTTCTCGTTTTACTCACGCCGTTGATAGTCTCGAAAAGCCTGTTTTTCCCGTTTATTAGCGGTAAGGCGTTCTTTTTTAGGATCATCGTTGAGATCGTCCTGGCCGCGTGGCTGTGGCTCTGCTGGCGCGAGCCGGCCGCTCGGCCGAAAAGGTCTTGGTTGTTGTTTTCCGTCTTGGGTTTAGCTTTAGTTGTCGCGCTGGCCACGATCTTTGGCGAGCATCCTTTCCGCAGCTTTTGGTCCAACTTTGAGCGCATGGGTGGCCTAATCAGTTATCTCCATCTCTCGGCTTATTTCGTTATTTTGTCGGCAATGTTCCGGACAGAAAAACTCTGGAACTGGTTTCTCAATTCTTCTCTCGTTGTTAGTCTGATCATTTGTGGTCATGCGCTGGCGCAACTCGCTGGCATTGCGGCGATTAGTCAGGGGCGCATCGATGCTTCTTTTGGCAATTCCACTTACTTGGCTGGTTATGCTTTATTCCACTTTTTTCTCGCGCTCTATCTCTGCTCGCGAGTTTGGAAAAATGTTTGGTTGCGCTACGTCTATATTCTGCTAGCTTTGCTAGAAGTTTTTGTAATCTACAAAACAACCACTCGTGGCACATTGCTTGGCGTGCTAGCTGGCTTGGGTGTCACCGCTCTCGTTTTGCTGGTTAAAAACTGGAGAAATTCTCAAGTTAGACGTTGGGGGCTTAGTTCGCTGGCAGTTTTAATCGTTCTAGTTGGCGGTTTCTGGTTCGTGCGGGATTCTCAGTTTGTGAAGAATAGTCCCACGCTGGCGCGTTTTGCTTCCATTTCTGCCACCGAGGCCACGACCGAAGCGCGTCTGACGATCTGGCAGATGAGCTTGCGCGGCTACACCGAGCATCCAGTGCTTGGCTGGGGGCCGGAGAGCTATAATCTTGTGTTCAACAAATATTATGAGTCCAAACTCTGGCGGCAAGAGCCATGGTTCGATCGCTCACACAATATTTTCTTAGACTGGCTAATCGAGGCCGGCGCGCTTGGTTTGCTGGTTTATCTCACGCTTTTCATCTTCGCGCTTGTTGCCATCTGGCGCTCGCGGCGTTTGTCACTCACGGCCCAGGCGCTCTTTATCGGTTTGCTTGCGGCGTATTTAGTCCACAACTTTTTCGTTTTCGACAACCTCACGAGTTATTTAATTTTTCTCACCGTGCTCGCTTATCTCAACTTCAATCTTAATTTTTCTGATCAAGAAAGAGAAGAAAAACAAAATAATTATGCTCGCGACTTAGCTAGCAAGAATTCCGCTCTCGCGATTATCACGCCAGCTGTTTTGGTAGTGTTGCTTGGCGCTTCACTTTATTATTTCAATTTTAGACCAATGTCGGTGAGTGCTAGATTAATTATCGGCATCAGTCCAGTCGCCCAGAATGTTGACGCCAATCAAGTGGCGCAGAGCCGAGTCAAGATTTTCCAAGATATTTTCGCCAGTCACACTTTTATTTCTCGCGAGGCGGTTGAGCAATTTTTCAATCAAGTCTTACAACTTAGTCGCGATCCCAATGTTTCGCCAGAGATCAAACAAACAGCCACAGAATTACTGTTAGCTCAATTCCAAGCCCAAATCGCGCAAGTGCCGGATGATGCGCGCGTTCACTTGCTCTACGGTTCGGCGCTTAGCGCTCTGGGTAAGCAGGCAGAAGCCATTACCGAGCTCACCACAGCCAGCGCGCTCTCGCCGAACAAACAGACTATTCTGTTCCAGCTCGCTGCGGCGCATTTAGAAGCAGGCGATAAACCAGCCGCACTGGCTACGGCCAAGCGCGCCTTCGAACTTGACGAACGCTTCCCAGAAGCCAGACTCTTCTACGCGCTTGTGCTCGTCTACACTGGCGATCTCCAGACCTCTGATCAAGTGCTCGCTGGCGATAAAGACAAACAAATTGACGCTGTGCCGGCCGACGAACGCTTTATCAATGCTTACGTTTCTGCTCGTCGTTATGATCTAGTACTCAAACTGTGGCAAGATAAAGTGAAAGCTAATCCCACCGACGCGCAAGCGCATTTCTCCCTCGCTGCGGCATATCTCGCCAATGGCAATCGTAATCAAGCTATTATAGAATTGCAAAGCATCGCCGAAATTGATCCAGCGAACAAAGCGCAAGCCGAAGGTTTGATTAACGAAATCCGCGCTGGACGGAATCCCATTGCGCAGTAACTGCCAAAATCTGGCTCAACCCAGGCCTGTTTCCAGCCCTAAGGTTAGCCACGTTTTGACCCTATTTCCAAAATAAGCCTAGAAATAAGGCTTTTCTGGCACCAAAAAGCACCAGTTTGCAAAAACACTTGACAGGTATACACTACTTATGCTATACTTGGGGAGGTAAACAGTTCTTTGACTTGCTTGTTGCAGTCAGAGGAAAAACGGAAAATTCTGAATGGGAGAATGAGATGAACAGCTTGAAAAATGTTTTGGTTTGCTTTTTGGTTCTGGGTTTTGCTGGCGCGATCTTCGGTGGGGGCTTTTTCTTTCTGAATCCACCCACGGGCCAACCCGAAGCTCTTGCTGGCGCCTCTGAGGCCACGCTCGCAGAGCAGACGAAGCAGCTCGTGCCAGGCGACTTCATCTACTGGAAGGCTGGTGGGGTCAGCGTGGTCACCGAGCTCAAGGGTGAGCACATAATCACTCGAGAGTTCAACGGCGGTCCGCGTTATCTCAGCGCTGATCGGATTGCGGACTTGGCTCACCACATCGCTCAGTACGAGCGAGTGACCCATGGTTCTTACGCTCTGACTACTCGCGACTTTCTCGGAGTGAAGTCTGGCAACGGCAAGTGATAAAAACGGTAAGTGAGACGAATACCAAAACTTCGTCCAAAAGGGCCTCGGATATAGTAATCCGGGCCTTTTTTCTTGCCTAAATCTTTTTATTTTGCTAGTATGATCACGTGGGTGCGATGTTGGCGCAAGCTAGCACTGCTCCGCTAAATGTAAATGTCTTGCGCAAGTCCCGCCTCACGGCGGGATTTGCGTATCTAAAAAATTAAGAATAAGATATAAACAGTTTTGTGCTTAGTCGTGGCTAGCGGTCGCACTCACATTAAGACATTTAGTTTTTTAGGAGACAGCACCCGCTAGCCATGTCTGTGCAGAAAATTTTTTGCAAAAAATAATTTAGAAATATTTTAGAACTAAAAAGTTATCCACACTTTTGCGAAAAAGTTATTGTTTCTAAATTGTTTTTGTCGGATAATTAAGTGAAGTGCAACAACCAGTCGTCGAGGTGTTGCGGAACTTTAAAAAAATAATTTTTAATTAACATGGCAGCAAAGAAAAGAAAGAAGGCCGCTCCAAAGAAGCGCAAGGCCACTAAGAAGAAGGCGACTAAGCGCAAGCGCAGTCGATAGTTAGTTGGTTAGTCCATCAGATTGTTTTTTGGACGTAAAAAAGGCATAATGCACAGCATTATGCCTTTTTTCTTGTCCCAACTCTTTGGCGGCGCTGGTAATGAGCGTTACGTGCGCTCGCTCCAGCCAACAATAGAAAAAATAAATAGTTTAGAGCCAGAACTAGAAAAGCTGGCTGATGCTGACTTGCCAGCCAGAACTGAAGCTTTAAAACAGCGTTTAATTGCTGGTGAGAGTCTGGACGACTTGTTGCCAGAAGCCTTTGCGCTGGTGCGCGAGGCGGGCAAGCGCACGCTGGGGCAGAGACATTATGATGTGCAGCTTTTGGGTGGCATAATTATGCATCAGGGAAAAATTGCAGAGATGAAAACTGGTGAGGGAAAAACTCTGGTCGCCACGCTACCCACTTATCTCAATGCACTCGCGGGCCGGGGCGTGCATCTGGTAACAGTTAACGATTATCTTGCGCGACGCGACGCGGTGTGGATGGGGCAAATCTACGCGGCGCTGGGCCTCCGTGTGGGCGTGATTAATCACGAAACTTCTTATCTTTACGATGCTCGTCATCAGAGTGATCCAGCGAGCGATGCTAATCGTGACGCTGTTGGCGGGTATAAGATTGTCTATGATTTTCTCAAACCCTGTTCGCGCCGCGAGGCTTACCAGGCCGATATTACTTACGGCACTAACCACGAGTTCGGCTTTGATTACTTGCGCGACAACTTAGCTTACGTGCCGGAGCAAGTCTCGCAGATCACGCTACCAGCGCGGCCGGAACATTTTTACGCGATCATCGACGAAGTGGACTCTATTCTCATCGACGAAGCACGTACGCCACTGATTATCTCCGCGCCAGTCGCTGAGGCTGATAGTTTGTATCAGAAGTTTGCGAAAATTGCGCTCACTCTTAAGCGCGATGAAGATTTTACGGTGGATGAAAAATCGCGGAGCATTGCGCTACTCGATGCGGGCATTAACAAAGCCGAACAGGCGCTAGATGTGGGCAATATCTACACCGATGGGGGAATAAAATATGTGCATCACTTGGAGACAGCCACGCGGGCGCAAGCACTGTATGAGCGTGATCGGCACTATGTGGTGCGCGAGGGCGAGGTGATTATCGTGGATGAATTTACTGGACGCTTACAACCCGGCCGGCGCTGGAGCGAAGGCTTGCATCAGGCGATTGAGGCCAAAGAAGGTGTGAGTGTGAAGCAAGAATCGCGCACACTCGCGAGTGTGACGTTCCAGAATTATTTTAAGCTGTATAAAAAGGTGGCCGGCATGACGGGTACGGCGCTGACCTCGGCCGAAGAGTTTACGCGCGTTTATGGCTTGGAGACGGTCGCCGTGCCCACGCATCGTGAGAATAAGCGTACTGATCGCGAGGATCTAATTTTCCAAACAGAACAAGGCAAAATTAAAGCAATTGTGAGACAGGTGAAAGAGTTGAACGAGCGTGGTCAGCCGGTGCTAGTCGGCACAGTTTCGATCGAAAAGAACGAATTACTAGCCGCGCACTTGCGGCGCGAGGGTGTGGCGCATCAGGTGCTAAATGCCAAGAATAACGAACAAGAAGGGGCGATTATTGCCGAAGCGGGCAAGCGCGGGAGCGTGGTGATCGCCACCAACATGGCCGGCCGCGGCGTGGACATCAAGCTTGGTGGCGCGGCAGCGAGCGAAGCAGAGCGCCAGGCAATCCGCGACTTGGGTGGTTTATTTGTACTCGGCACCGAGCGGCACGAGGCCAGGAGAATTGATAATCAGTTGCGCGGCCGATCCGGTCGGCAAGGCGATCCGGGGACCACGCAATTTTTCATCTCACTTGAGGACGATCTAGCGCGGGTCTTTGCGGCGGAGCGGGTGAAGGGTTTGATGGGACGATTTGGGATCCCAGAAGATGAACCGATCCAAGCCAAGATGGTCTCGCGGGCGATCGAGAGTGCGCAAGGCAAGATCGAAGGCTTGAACTTTGATGTGCGCAAGCACTTGCTGGATTACGACAATGTGCTCAATCATCAGCGCACAACGATTTATCAGCGTCGGGCTAATCTGCTTTTCGGCAATGCAGAATCAGTAGATGAATGGCTAGCGCAGTTAGCTGACCAAAATCTGGATTTAAGTGTCGAAGAAAAAGATCAGCTTCGCCGCGGCACTCTCCAGATTATTGACTTGAACTGGCTAGAGCATCTGGAAGCGATGGAAGCAATGCGCTCGAGTGTCAGTCTCCGCGCTTATGGGCAGAGAGATCCGCTGGTGGAATATAAACGCGAAGGTCTTGGGATGTTTAAACTAATGGAAGCGAATATTCTGGAAGAGATTAGACGACTATTGCCGAGTCTCAAAACAGGCTTTAAGGACATCTCGCCTTTGCCCACTTTCTCAATCAATCTCACGCCTAATCAAGCGACCAGTTTAAGTGCCAAAAGTGAGCTAAATCGCAACGATCCTTGTCCTTGTGGCAGTGGCAAAAAGTACAAGAAATGCGGCTTATTAAACACCTTAGAGCATCAGGAACTTTCTAAAGGACATTAGCTCTTGTCTCTTAGGTTTTTACGGCTTAATTTGGTGTTAATTTTGATAAAAATCTCTAGTTTAGAGTGTGCTAGTTAGGCCAGAAGCTTGCTTATTTAGTAGCGTTGTGATAGTTCTGAGGATAGCTCTAGTACATTGACTGGCTCTTTTGGGTGTCGGAATTAAGTCTTTTTATCAATTCTATGTCCAAAAAGAGTCGTCTCGTAACGACAATGCGCACTTGTGTGCTTGCCCTTGCCTTGCTTGGGCTCTTTACTGTGTCTGGAATTAGTAACTTCGTGGCGGCGCAAGAAACAGCGCCGGTTATCACGGTAGATGAGACAACAAAGGTCGAGTCAGTAGCGGCGCCTGATGCTCCGACGATTGCGCCAGCAGAAGTAGAAATGGCCAGTGAAACCGAAACAGAAGTCGTTACACCCGAAGTTACTCCAGAAGTTGTTGAGGTGATAGTAACTGTGCCCGAAGTGATTGAGACAGAAGTAGCAGCTGAAGTTGATGTTCAAACTGTGACTCCAGTTGCGCCGGTCTCCCTCTTGGCTATTAGTGCCGAGCAGGGTGGGGCTAGCACGGCTAGCGAGAATCAAGTTGTGGTTCCCATTACACCAACCACGCCAACTCCGGCCGTGATCTCTGGCACTTTGGCGATCAGTGATGAACAAGGCGGCAATACGGCGGCTAATGCCACGGGCGAGAACAACTTTACTACCGGCAACACGACGGCTGGTGAGAATAGCTTTACCACATCAACTAGTACAACGCCCAGTACAACGCCTGGCGAAAATAGCTTTACCACCACTTCGAACACAGTGGGCGAGAATAGCTTCACGACTCTGGCTCCGGAAACTGGTTGTACCACCAACTGCGGTGGTGGCTGTACGCAGAATTGTGGTGGCGGCGGAGGCGGTGGCAGTTCTGGCTACGTGGGACAAGTGCTAGGCGTCAGCACGGCTGTGCCTTTTGCCTGTCCACTGTATTTGCGTGAGTACATCCGCTTGGGGCGCAACAATAATCCAGTGGAAGTGCGCAAGTTACAGGCGTTCTTAAACGTCTTTGAGGGCGAGCACTTAGCGATTACTGGCGTGTACACCCAAGCGGATTTTGAAGCCGTCGAACGCTTCCAGAGTCAGTACCTCCGCGACGTGCTTAATCCGTGGGGTATCAGTGAGACAACTGGTTACGTCTTTATCACCACGCGCCTGGCGATCAATAATGTGTATTGCTACCGCAGTACCCAGAACGATTTGGACTTGCGCAATTACTACGGACAGATTTACGGTTCAACCGGCGCTAGCGTGGAGAGTGCCGATTTGAGTTCCAGCGTTGATTTTAATAATGATTTGTTTGCCGAGCTGACCGCTACCAGCACGGCCACCACGACCAACGAGACAGCCACACGGCCTAACTTTTTCCAAGCCGCGGCGATTGGTTTGCTTAATTTGTTTAATCTTAATGCCGGCACGGTGCTTATTTCACTCTTAATTTTAGCAATCCTGTTTATGCTGTTCTTGGTCTGGCGCTTGAGCCGTTATCCCGATACGCCTGCCCCGGAATCTGGTGATGATAAATTTTATTTAACTTCTACTACTGATGACGAAACAGAAGCTGATGAAATTGTGGTAGATGAGAGCGAAGTTCTGGCAACTGACCTCGACGATCGCGATCCAGTCCAGCCGCCACTCGTGGCGGACGAAACGCTTGACAAGCTAGAGTAGTTTTGATAGTTATGTAGATAGTAAACATTGTTCTTTGACGTGTGCTCAAAGACTTTCAGTCCAGATTCGTAATCCCTAAACGGCCAATGACTTGGCCAAAAGGAGAGTGAGCGATGTTTTGGTTTAAGAAATCGGTGTTATTGCTGTGTTGTGTGGTGGGCGTTTCGCCCTTGATGGGAGTGAGCTGCACTCAACCGGGGCAAAATCCAGATGTTGAAGTTTGCGCAGCGGTGGGAGGCGTCTCGCCATTCTTGTGGCTCATTTGTCCAGGTGATGGAGGTCAACCCAATCCTCCTCCCAACGCCAGCCCAATGCCCATGCCAATCGAGACTGGCGGCTATACCATCAACGGCGTCTTGTTTCCCGGTGGAGTGTTCAGTTGGTCGGGCGGTAGTCTGACCCCTGATTTCACTGGCTTGTTCCAGTGCCGGCCTTCTGCGACTTCGGCCATAGCCCAAGTCTATGGCCCCGGTGTGCAGACTGGCAACGAGTGGCGACCGGGTCCAATGGTGGCGCAAATGAATCTCTTGTGCAGTAGCTTGCGCTTTACTTGGTTCCCGCCAGGCTCCGGTCGGTACATCGTTATCATCCAAGATAACACCGGCTATGCTCAAGTTTGGGTGTTGGTGATTGTTCTCGCGAATAATCCCAATCCGCCAGAGCCGAATAATCCTGCGACGCTGGAGATCAATCTCACTAGCCCGACTGATATGCAGACTCTGCATGTGGGAGGAGCAATGACCTTCAGTGGCAACATCGTCGGCGGAAGTCCACCGTTTATTCTGCAGGTAGACACTTACGACAATCGTCGTTTGATCGAACCACTGGGTAACTTGCGCACCTTTTCTCTTGTTGTCGATCCTCTCGATCTTGCGACAACGGGCTTCAGGGAGAATTTGGTGCAGGTGACCTCTGCTGATGGTCAGATCGAGCATCGGATCGTTAAGACTCAGACCAATCCTTAGTCTTTATCGACTAACCGATTGGTTTTAGCAACAACCGTCTGCATTCCCCCAGGGTGCAAACGGTTTTTTTATTGCCGGAACATTTTACAGTAAACACTTGCATTTTTTTGAGCGATATGGTAGCTATATAGGTATGAAAAACATTTTTGCCCAATTAGTCATTATTAGCCTTATTTTTGGCGGTTTTGCCGTTGCTCCGGCTATAGCCCAGCAAGCTCTCACTGCTAATATCGTTAGCCCGGTTGCCGGCGCTAATTTAACAGTTGGTCAACCGTTTAACTTTGTCGGCTCTGCTTCTGGCGGTAATGCCGTTTTTTATTCTTATGTTTGGAACTTTGGAGATGGTTCTTTTGGTGCTGGCGATACTTTTAGTAAAACTTATACCGAAGCTGGTTCTAAGACAGTGACACTCACAGTTGCTGACCATGATGGGGCTCAGGCTAGTGTTTCTCGTACGATCAATGTTAATGCCGTAACAACTCCCACTGCGCCAACGGTTAATTTATTGGTAAACGGTGGCAATGGTCCTCTTACAGTAGCTACTGGCACCAGCGCGACCTTGAGCTGGACGAGCACGAACGCTACTAGCTGTGCTGCTTCGGGTTCTTGGTCTGGTTCTAAACCAGTCAATAGTTCGGAATCTACTGGCACGCTTAATACCGTTGGCGCTCTCACTTACACGCTCACTTGCACGGGCGCGGGCGGTTCTAGTTTTGATTCTGTGACGCTCAATGTCACCGCCGGCACAACTGGTGTTGCTCCTGTCATCAGTAATATCCACGTGGACGGCATTACTCAGACTAGCGCGGTAGTGCACTGGACGACCAATATCCCAGCCGATAGCCGCGTGATCTACGACACCGTTTCTCATCCGACGATTGATCTCACTCATGTGCCAAATTATGATTATGCTCACTCGACTGTCACGAGCAATACCGAGCCAAAAGTCACCGAACACTCTGTGACGCTCACTGGCCTCACGCCCAATACGCAATATTTCTTCCGCGTTCTCTCTCAAGCTTAAAAACTAAATAATTTATGTTAAAATAACGCTGATGCTTGCTCTGCAAATCAGCGTTATTTTAATTTCCGGACTGATCTTTCTCGGCTTGTTCTACTGTTATGACAAGCGCTTCTAAATCTGGCTCACCGTTTTTGTTTAAACGTGATGTTTCACTGGCTAGTTTAACTACTTTCCAAGTTGGTAGAGGTCGAGCTGATTATTATGTGCAGATTAGCGAGGCTGAAGAGTTAATAAAAATAGTAAAGCTTGCGCGAGCTCTGGAGATTCCATTTCGCGTTATCGCCGGCGGGAGTAATCTCGTCTTTGCTGATACTGATTATCACGGTTTGCTGATCCAGTTTCTCGCTAAAAGTAAAAATAGCAAAAAGGCTAAGATTAGCCTCAGAAACAGTGGCTCTAGAGTGAGCCTGATAGTGCCTGCAAGCCTCACCCTGATGAGCTTGGTCGAGAGTAGTCTTGGGCACGGCTTGGCTGGTCTGGAGGCCTTGTCGGGCATCCCAGGCACCGTGGGTGGCGCGCTGGTGGGCAATGCCGGCGCTTACGGACAAGCTATTTCTGACAAGCTAATTTCTGTGCAGATTTTTGACCCTTCGACTGCGCTCAGGACAGGTGGCGGAATTAGAAAAATTAGCAAGCAAGCTTGTAAATTTGCATACAGAAATAGCATTTTCAAAACTAAACTGGCAAAAGATTATTTAATCTTGAGCGCAGAATTTTTGTTAGAGAAGGGAAATAAAATAGAATTGCAGAAAAAATCACGCGAGATTATACAGACTAGACTGAAGAGATATCCGAAAAATTTAAAGTGCCCGGGCAGTTTTTTTAAAAATGTTTTAGTGCGAGATGTGAGCAAAAAAAGTTTGCAGAAAGTTGATGCTAGTAAAATTAGAGATGGGAAAATAAACACCGGCTGGTTACTGGAAAAATCCGGCGCGCTCAACATGAGAGCCGGCGCGATTCATGTTTCTGACTGGCATGGCAATTTGATCATCAATGACGGCGGTGGCACAGCGAAAGATGTAAAAAAACTGGCTAATTTGTTAAAAAATAAAGTCTGGAAAAAATTTGGGATAAAACTGGAGGAGGAGGTGAGGTATATGTTATAATGAATCTGGATGACAGGCTGTGCCTCGCGCTGTACGTTCCCCCGCGTTGGCTCTAGCCGGCCACCCCGAGCTTTGGTTGGGGTGGCTTTTTTTATTTGCAAAGATTTGACATAAAAATAGCCTTGGTGATAGGCTGGGAGTAGTCGGTAGTGTGCATGGAGGAGTCAGGTGGACACCCCGCGATGTTTCAGTTCATCTGACTCCTCCGCAATTAATTTGCTCTTTCTGGCTTGCATTGCAAGCTAACGATACATGCTCCTGGGTACCAGTTAGGCTGGCTCCAGGTCCGGTCGCCCACTAGTGCGAGAGTGTGGCGGCCGGTTTTTTTATGTCTAAAATTGTGATAAAGTTGACGGATAATTATGGCAGAAAATTCTGAATTAGTGTTGACGATTGGCTTGGAAGTGCATGCGGAGCTCAAGACGGCGACGAAGATGTTCTGCCGGAGCAAGAACGATCCGGACGCGCCTAAACCAAATATCAACATCTGCCCGGTTTGCCTCGCGCATCCTGGCACTTTGCCGACGATTAATAAAAAAGCCGTCGAACATGTCTTGCGCGTCGGTCTCGCTCTGGGCGGAAAGCTGGCTGATTATACAGAATTTGATCGGAAAAATTACTTCTATCCGGATATTCCGAAAGGTTATCAGATTAGTCAGTATCAGTTTCCGCTTGTTTCGGGCGGGAAATTAAATGGCGTGGAGCTGACGAGAATCCATCTTGAAGAAGACACAGCGCGGAATCAGCACTCTGATGAGAAAGACGGCGAGAGTTTAGTCGACTTCAATCGTGCTGGTGTGCCGCTGATGGAGCTGGTGACCGAGCCGGTGATTACGAGTGCCAAGCAAGCGGGCGACTTTGCCAGAGAATTTCAGTTGCTCTTGCGATATTTAGATGTTTCAGAAGCGAATATGGAGAAGGGTGAGATGCGCGTGGAAGCGAATATTTCTATTGCTAAACCTGGAGAAAGGGGGACAAAAGTAGAAGTGAAAAATCTCAACTCTTTTAGGTCGGTAGAACGCGCGATTGAATATGAATTGGTGAGACAGAAAGAAGTTCTAGAAAGTGGCGAGAAGGTAGTGCAAGAGACGCGCGGTTGGGATGATGCCAAGCAAGTTACTTTCTCACAACGGAAGAAAGAATCTTCGCATGATTACCGGTATTTTCCTGATCCGGATTTGCCAAAATTGAAGTTGTCAGAAATTGCTGAATTTAGTGTGGAAAATTTAACTAAAACTCTGCCGGAGTTACCAACGCAGAAAAGAGAAAGATATGCGCGAGATTATGGCATCAAGAGCGAAGATATCGAAGTCTTCGTGAGTGATCTAGAGTTAGATGAATTTTTCGAGAAACTAATTCCAGAATTAGAAAATAAAGACTTTGTGGTACTCGCTTCTAATTTTATTACCAACGATGTGCTGGGATTATTGAAAAAAGATTCTAAACTCAAACTGCCTGATTCTGGTAACTTCGCAAAGATTGTGAACTTATTTGGCGCTAAAAAAATTAATTCTAGACAAGCGAAAGACCAGATTAAATTATTGGTAGAAGAAGGAAAAACCGCTGAAGTAACTGTTGCTGTTGATCTGACAGAGATTATTGAGAAAATTATTACTGATAATGCAAAAGTGGTGGCTGATTATAAAGCGGGGAAAGCGAGTGCGCTCCAGTTCTTGGTTGGTCAGGGGATGAAAGCGAGTAAAGGCAGTGCGAATCCGGAAGTGTTGCAGAAAATGTTGGTGGAAAAGTTGTAAGATTCTAGCTTCTCAAACGTTATTATTAGTAGAGGCGGAGGATGTTCCTAGCAATATCATTAACTTTGGATCCCAAATTGCCACGTTGTCGCGTTCTTAATTAGCTCTGACGACGCGGTTGCGGGAACCACTATATGCACAATGAGGAACTTTCCCTCAGTCTCTATTTATCAGGCGGGGATCTGGCTCGGCAACGGGCTGGGTCCTTTGCGCTGGTAGTTTTGTCTAGATTTCCCCACTTTATCCACAGCAGACTGGGTACTTGACAAAATCTGACCATTTGCTATACTTGACGATGTAAGTGTTTTCTCGCGATGTATTCTTTCGCACTAGTGGCGTAAGGAAGAACCAGGAGAAAGGGTCGCCTTACAAAATTGGTAAAAAATACACAATAAATGGCTAAGAAATTATATGTCGGCGGTTTGCCCTACAGCACCACGGACGAAGCGTTGAAAAGCGCTTTCGCTCAGGCTGGTAATGTAGAGTCTGCTAACATCATCATGGATCGGATGACTGGTCGCTCAAAAGGCTTCGGGTTCGTCCAAATGGTCACTGATGAAGAGGCCGACAAAGCTATCGAAATGTGGAACGGGAAAGATTTTGAAGGTCGCAAGTTGACCGTCAATGAAGCCCGCCCACTGGAGGCTCGTCCTCCTCGCCGCAATGGCGGTTTCGATCGCGGTGGTAATGGTGGTGGCGGCAGCAACTGGTAATTACCGGTTAGTTGTTCTACTACACAAAAAATACTCTGGTTAAACCAGAGTATTTTTTTTGTGTCTAATTTACCTAATTTGTGTTAAAATCAGCTTAGTTTTTGCTCTTGTGTTGCGTGTTCTCTGTCAACTAAAACTTTTTCTTCCTCTACTAGAAAGGAGGCGATACGATGGCTACTCTGCCAAAGATTGAGAGTGAGCTGGGAAATCCGTACGAGATTGACTGGCTCCGTTCGATTCCGTTTTTTGCAATGCACTTGGCGTGTTTTGCTGTGATCTGGGTCGGCTGGAGTTGGGTGGCTGTGAGTGTGGCCTTCGGGCTGTATTGGTTCCGGATGTTTGCCGTAACCGGGATCTATCACCGGTACTTCTCTCATCGCACATACAAAACCTCACGCGTGGCGCAATTCTTCATGGCGTTGTGGGGCGGAACTTGCACACAGAAAGGTCCATTGTGGTGGGCGGCGCATCATCGCCATCATCATCGCCACTCTGACGATCCTGACGATCCACACTCGCCTCATGAGCACAGCTTTCCCTGGGCGCATATGGGCTGGATTAATTCTCGCCGTAATGCGGCCACCAATTACCAAGCTGTGCCGGATCTAGCCAAGTTCCCCGAACTGGTTTTTCTCAACCGGTTCGACACTCTGGTGCCGGTTCTCTTGGCGGTGAGCTTGTTCTGTCTTGGTAAGGCTTTGTCTGTGTGGCGACCGGAGTGGGAAACAAGTGGCTGGCAGATGCTGATCTGGGGGTTCTTCATCTCCACGGTTGTGCTCTTCCACGCTACGTCCACCATCAATTCGCTGGCGCACCTAATGGGTCGCAAGCGATACGATACTCGTGATGAGAGTCGGAACAGCTTTTTCCTCGCCATCATCACGATGGGCGAGGGTTGGCACAATAACCACCATCATTACCCGGCCACTGTGCGGCAGGGCTTCTACTGGTGGGAGATTGATCTGACTTACTACATTCTGCGCTTGTTCGAGAAGCTCGGCATCATTTGGGATATGAATCCCTTGCCGGATGCTCATCGCGAAAATGGCAAGATTGCGCAGACCCGCGCCCCGGCAACCTAGCCGGGGCGTATTTTTTTGTCTAAAAAATCTCTAAAAACCCTTATTCTTAGCCATTTCTTGCTAAAAACACGATAAAATGCCTGCCCGACACATCGGCGGGCTTGACAAATAAAGCTGTCTGTGATAGGCTTAGGTTTGGACAGGTCAGATTGTTCTGGCCTAAGTGGACCTTGTCAGAGCTGACTTTTGGTACCGACTGGGGCAGAAACCTCTACGGCAAACCGAGCAGCAAGGAGCAAGTGATATGTCTTGTAACGTTTATGTTAGGAGGTCAATTCTTACCAGTGCCGGTTTTCGAAAACCGGAGCCTGGATCTGGAGGGCGGGGGTCTTTTTTGGCATTCCGATCAGGGAAGATGTTCACGACAGGTACTATCTTTCTTGGTCAAACATTGATACGGTCGACTTGCCGCTCGGTGTTTTGGGATTTGTGGAAGAGGTTTCCTGGCATACAACTTTCCCACTTGTTCCACGCCGAGCGATGGGAATATACGAATTTGGTTCTGTTCGTGCTCAGCTGGATGTTGGCGCCACGGGTGCTCCGGAGATGATGCACCGTCTCGGGATTGTGGGGCCAAATAGAATCACCGTCTGTGATCTCTATCACCGGATTCGCATGGGGACAATTAAACCCAAAGAAAGTTGGGAAGGGATTCAGACTGGTGTTTTCATTGCTACGGACCTTTAGTCCGAAGTTGGTCAGACCAACTAATCAAAAGCGCATCCACTCGGATGCGCTTTCTTATTTGCCAAAAATTATTTTTTCTGCTATATTTTCTTGCCCGCCATAGCTCTCGCGAAGGCGGGTCGCTTATTTTTTAAATTATTATGGAAATCCGAAACGTAGCTATAATTGCGCACGTCGATCATGGAAAAACCACCTTAGTGGATGCTTTGTTGCGTCAGAGTAAAACGAAAATTGATAAAGAAACGCAGGAGAAAGGCGATTTGATTATGGATAGCAATGATCTGGAGCGGGAGCGGGGCATTACAATTTTCTCCAAGAACGCGAGTGTGCAGTGGGAAGGTGTGAAAGTGAATATTATTGATACGCCCGGGCACGCGGACTTCGGTGGCGAAGTGGAGCGAGTTCTAAAAATGGCGGACGGCGCGCTCTTGCTGGTAGATGCCAAAGAAGGTCCGATGCCGCAGACCAGATTTGTTTTGAAAAAAGCGCTGGCACTGGGTTTGAAAGTTATTGTGGTCGTGAATAAAATTGATAAGCCGGATGCGCGAATTGATTATGTTTTAGACAAGACTCTAGAATTATTTCTCGAACTCGGCGCGAATGATGAACAGGCGGATTTCCCGGTGATCTATGCTTCCGGCCGCGCGGGCGTGGCGGGGCTCAAGCCAGATCTCGCGAGCATGACGGACATTACGCCCGTTTTCACAATTATTTTAGAAAAAATCGCGCCGCCGGCGATCAACTCTGATGGTTCGCTGCAGATTCTCATTACCACCGTCTTCGGCGATGAATGGAAAGGCCGGATTGCGGTGGGACGCGTGTATCGAGGCAAGATTAAAGCTGGACAGGAAATTGCGCATATCAATCGGCTCGGCGTGGTGGAGAAAGCGCGTTTGACCTCGCTCATGACTTTCGATGGTCTTACACGCGTGGAAGCGAGCGAAGTCTCAGCCGGTGACATTGTGGCGCTGGCTGGTATCTCTGATATTACCATCGGCGAGACAGTCGCTGATCCGGCGAATCCGGAAGCTTTGCCTTTGCTCACTATCGAAGAACCAACGGTGAAAATTACGATTCTACCGAACGATTCGCCAGTGGCTGGGAAAGAGGGGGAATACACCACTTCGCGGCAGTTGCGTGAGCGTTTGCATAAAGAATTAGAGAATGACATGGCGCTAAGAGTGGAGGACGTGGCGGATGGCAAAGGCTGGATTGTCTGCGGTCGGGGCGAGCTACACTTGGCGATTTTAATTGAGAGATTGCGGCGCGAAGGTTATGAGCTGCAAGTGTCGCGGCCGCAGGTGATTAGTAAAGAAGTGGAAGGCAAAACACTTTATCCGTTTGAGGAAGTGTTTATCGAAGTGCCAGAGATTTATTCCGGCGCGGTAATTGAGAAATTAGGCAAGCGTCATGGCACGATGCAAGACTTTCGCTTAGAAGGTGGCACGGCTTTCTTGCAGTTCCTCTTGCCCACGCGCGGCTTATTTGGTTACCGGAATGAGTTTCTGACAGACACCAAAGGTTTGGGAATTATGAACACGAGCTTCTCCGGCTATCGTGAGGATAACAAAGAATGGGGCGACAAAGAACGCGGTTCGCTGGTGGCTTCTGATCCTGGTCAGGCACTGCTGTATTCTCTAGTGAGTTTGCAAGAACGCGGGACATTATTTTTCGGCCCTGGAGCGATTGTGTACAAGGGTCAGGTGGTGGGCGAACATTCTCGGCCCGGTGACTTAACAGTGAATGTGTGCAAAGCCAAACAGCTCTCAAATATGCGCAGCAAAGGTGATGGTGGCACCGAACACTTCGATAAACCCCGGACGATGAATCTGGAAGATGCGCTGGAATATATCGGCGATGATGAACTGGTAGAAGTGACGCCGCAGAATGTGCGAATCAGAAAAATGATTCTTGACGAAGCCGAAGCCCGGCGTTTGAGTCGGGGGATTAAGAAAGATTAAAAAAACCGGACGAGCATGCTCGTCCGGTCGTGGTCTGTGTTTCTTTTTTCTGAATCTTCGGTTGGTCAGCACGAACACGGAACGAGCGTGGAAACAGGAACCGTAAACTCGCGTCCCGCCACCCGAACAGCGACTTTCTCCTTTTCCGGAATGACTTTTGTGACCCGGAGATTTTTTAAGTCTCCTTTACCCCCGACAAGTTTCTTGATGTGGCTCAATTCGACTCCGCGCAACGCCTTTTTGTTGAGGCTAACGTGATCGCCAATCCTGACCGGCAACATACTCGATCCTCCTTGCAAAAAAGAAGTGAAAAAAGAAAATAGAAATGTGCTACGCCCCCACTGGGGGTACAGTTTACTCTTTTGTTAAATCTTGTCAACTGTGACTAACTCGTAAATAGTTTATAATTAAATTAAATATGCAAGAACAAATCAGAAATTTTGCCAAGCAACTTGATTGGCCGCCGGTGGTGGAAAATAGTGGCGAGTTATTTAAAACTAATAAATTTATTGTTTGTGGTTTGGGCGGCTCGGCGCTGGCGGCGGGTTTGCTCAAGGTGGCCGAACCAAATCTGGATTTACTGATTCACCGAGATTATGGCTTGCCCAGAGTGCCGGAATATTTCTTGCGTGAGAGTTTAATTATCTTGAGTTCTTATTCGGGCAATACGGCGGAAGTGCTGGATGCTGGTCGCGAAGCGCTAGCGCGGGGTTTGAATCTGGCAGTGATTGCGACTGGTGGAGAACTTCTAGACTGGGCGAAGAGTAATAATCTCGCGCACGTGGTTTTGTCAGCTGGCTTGCAGCCGCGGATGGCGCTGGGCTATGCCTGCAAGGCTCTGGGGGCGCTGATGAGTGACGAAAAAATGCTAGCAACCTTGAGTACTACTGTGCTAGCCGCCGCCTCGCTGGAGGCCATGGGTGAGGCGCTGGGTGCCAAATTGCGGGAGCGAATTCCGGTGATTTACAGTTCTAATAAAAATTATAATTTAGCTTATCACTGGAAGATTGCTTGTAACGAAACTGGCAAAACTCCAGCTTACGCTAATGCTTGTCCGGAACTTGATCACAATGAGCTAGAAAGCGACTTTAGTGGTCAGAATTTTTATTTTATCTTTTTGCGCGACGAAACCGGCGACGATGCTAGAATCACAAAAAGTTTAGATAAAATAGTGGAACTGTATAAAAGTAAAAATTTAAATACAGAGGTTATAGAATTAGCTGGCGCCACAGTCTGGAGCAAAATATTTCACTCGATGATTTTGGCTAATTGGACGGCATTGCAGCTTGCCAAACTAAATGGCCGCGAACCAGAGCCAGTGCTAGTAGTCGAAGAGTTTAAAAAACTGATTAGTTAGCTGCTCGGCGAGTTCTGGGCGGAATAATACAAGAAAAGTCGCGGCAGCAATAATGATCAAAATTAGTAAAAGCAAAATTGTGAGCCAGATTAGATTGTGATTTGACTGTGGTCGCGCTACCGGTATGGGCAAGTTTTGGTTTTTCTGCCACTCCGCGGCATTGAAGGCGATTGCCACTTCTTTATCACTGGCGCGATTGAGGCGCAGGGTCCACTCAATTTCTTCGCGCGTTTTGCCTTGCACCAGTTGTCGCCGTACAAAGTCGATAAGTTGCTGTGGGTCCATATTTACTCTATTCTATTATAAACTAAAACTAAAATCATGTATCTAATTTTCGACATCGGCGGGACTAAAATGAGATTAGCAGTTTCGCGTGACTTAAAAACTTTTTCTGAGCCGAAAGTTTTGGCTAGCCCGGTGGATGATGCTGAATTGCTAACTGTTTTTTCTCAAGCTGTCACAGAATTATTAAATAGTGAAGCACCAGAGGCAGTTGCTGGCGGCGTAACGGGCAAACACGAAAAAGTAAAACTAGAAATCGCGAAATTATTTGCTTGTCCAGTTTATCTCGATAACGATGCGGCACTGGCGGCCCTTGGCGAGGCGCATGCTGGCGCCGGACGAGGAGCGAATATCGTGGCTTATCTCACTGTTAGCACGGGCGTGGGCGGCGCGCGCGTAACGGCTGGGAAATTGGACGAAAAAGTGAACAGTTTTGAGCCTGGTCAGGAAATAATTAGTTTAGATAGCGAAATTAGAACTCTAGAAGAGCTAGTGTCTGGCCGGAGTTTGGAGCAGAAATTTGGCAAACCAGCCAAAGAGGTGACTGATCTGGCGATCTGGGACCAACTGGCACGGCATTTGGCGCTGGGTTTGCATAATCTGACGGCTTATTGGTCGCCAGAGCGGATTGTGCTGGGCGGGAGCATGATTACCGGCCAACCAGCGATTGATCTCGAGCTCACAGAGCAGTATTTCCGGGCTATTCCCAGTCACCTGTCGCAAAAACCGGAGATTAAGAAAGCCGAACTGGGCGATTTTGGTGGTTTGCACGGCGCTATTCACTTTTTGCAACAAAAGTTGGGAAATAGTTAAGTTATCCACTGTTTTTATTTTGCGGGTTTTTAGTCTAAAATGAGGAAGAAATAATCGAGAATTTTATTAATTTATTTTTACTGTTTAAACATGCCTAAAGCCACCACCGTTGCCAAAAAGTCGTCAAAGTCTGTGAAGTTTTTCAAGCAAATCAAGAAACGTGACGGTTCGGTTGTGCTGTTTGAGGAAAAGCGGATCGCGGTGGCGGTGAGCAAGGCAATGAAGGCCTCTGGCGAAGGTGATGAGAAGTCTGCCGCGCAAGTAGCGCGCGGCGTGGCGCGTGATTTGCAAGCCGAAGCGAAAAAAGTCGGCAAAACTTATTTGCCCACGGTAGAAGGCGTGCAGGACTTGGTGGAGAAGCAATTAATTGCCCACAACTTTGCCAAAGTCGCCAAAGCGTACATTCTGTACCGCGAACGTCGGGCCGAAGTGCGCCGCGAGAAAGGCGAAGTGCCCAAAGAAGTGCGCGATCTGGCCACCGAGAGCAAACAATACTTTCGCAATCAGTTATCCGAATATGTTTATTACACGACTTACTCGCGTTGGTTGGAGGATAAAAACCGCCGCGAGACTTGGGTCGAGACGGTGCAGCGTTACATCGACTTTATGCAGACCAATCTGGGCGATAAGTTGAAGGCTAAAGAATACGAAGAAGTGCGCGAGTACATGTTGGGGATGAAGGCGCTTGGCTCGATGCGCTTATTACAGTTCGCGGGTAAGGCGGCATCGAGCTCTAATGTGGCGGCTTATAACTGCGCTTACATCGCGCCTTCGGCATGGCAAGACTTTGGCGAAATTATTTACATCTTGATGCGTGGCACGGGGATTGGCTACTCGGTCGAAGAGCAGACAGTCGGCCAGTTGCCGATTATCAAACGCCAAACTGGTGCTAAGCCAAGCACCTACGTGGTGCCGGATAGCGCCGAGGGCTGGGCCGATGCGCTGGTGCACGGTCTCAAGGTTTGGTCATCCGGCAATGACGTGATTTTTGATTATTCGCAATTACGGCCCCGCGGTGCCCGGCTCAAGACGATGGGCGGACGCTCTTCCGGCCCGGATCCATTGCGTAGTTTGCTCAACTTTGCCCGCGAGCGAGTGTTGGCGCGCCAAGGTCGGCGACTCAAGACGATCGATGCCCACGATATTATTTGTAAAATTGGTGAGGTGGTGGTGGCTGGCGGGGTCCGCCGCTCGGCTTTAATTTCCCTTTCAGATCTGGATGATGCCGAAATGCGCTCGGCCAAGAATGGGCAGTTTTATCTCAACCAGCCGCAACGGAGCATGGCTAATAATTCCGTGGCTTATAACGAAAAGCCGACAATGGATCAGTTCTTAGACGAATGGATCAACTTGGCCAAAAGTGGCTCGGGCGAGAGAGGAATTTTTAACCGTGGTGGATTGAAAGCGCAGTTGCCTACGAGACGCTGGAAGATTTTTGAGAAAGATAAAGATACCTCCGGCACCAATCCTTGTGGCGAAATCGTGCTCAAGAGCAAGCAGTTTTGTAATCTTACCGAAGTCGTGGCCCGACCGGAGGACACAGAAGAGAGCTTGATGGAAAAAGTCCGGATTGCCACGATTCTCGGCACTTATCAGGCCACGCTTACTAAGTTTCCTTATTTATCCAAAGAGTGGAAGCAGAATTGTGAGGAAGAAGCGCTCTTGGGCGTCTCCATCACTGGCCAGTGGGATGCACCGGCGCTCCGCAATCCGATCGTCTTCCGCAAATTGCGCGAAGTGGCGCTGGAGACTAATCGCCGTTATGCCGAGCGCTTTGGTATCAATCGCTCCACTTGCATCACGACCGTTAAGCCGTCCGGTAATGGCTCGCAACTCTTTGATTCTTCTTCCGGCATGCATCCTCGGCACTCGCCTTATTACATCCGTCGCGTGCGCATCGAGAGCCACAATCCGATCTTCCGCATGCTCAAGGACATGGGCGTGCCGTACAATCCGGAGGTTGGTCACGATCCAGCCACGGCCACCACTTTTGTCTTAGAATTTCCGATCAAGGCGCCCAAGAGCAAAGTTTACAAAGATGATCTCACTGCACTCGAGCAATTGGAGTATTGGAAGATGGTGAAAGAGAATTATACTGACCACAATCCGTCTACTACTATCTCGGTGGGCGAGGACGAATGGTTGCGCGTGGGTAATTGGGTCTATGAGAACTGGGACATGATCGGTGGACTCTCGTTCTTGCCGCGATCTAATCACGTTTATCGTCTGGCACCGTATGAGGCGATTACGGAAGAGCAATATAATGAGTTAAGTAAAAAATTCCCACCAATTGATTTTTCTAAATTAGTTTTGTACGAGGGCGAAGATAATACGGAAGTGAAGAAAGAGCTAGCCTGCGCTTCTGGTACTTGTGAGATCGACATTGTGCCGGCCGATGGCGCTAGTTCCCAAGTTGTGGTATAGTAGGAGTGGCCCGGTGCCGGATAGTTGCTCTAGTTATTTCTCACGAGATAATTGGAGAGGAAAGTCCGAACACGCAGTTTGCTTTTATTAGCAGATTAAACGTAGTGGGTAATTCCCATCGCTCGCAAGAGTTGTGGTGCGAACAGAGACGAGTCTTCGGCCAAGTTTGGGGCTTGCCCTGAGCGAAGTCGAAGGGTGAAACGGCTAAATCCATACGCGCGTGCAAGGTCGTGCTCCGATTCGCAAGAGTCGCGAGAGTGCCGCTAGAGGCTCGATGGTAACATCGGCCCCAGATAAATAACTATTTAAACAGAATTCGGCTTATGAGCGCCGGGCCAGCAAAGTCAAAAATCCTCGCTTAAGGCGGGGATTTTTGCTACCATTTAACCACCAAACTAAAATCAAATGGTCAAGAAAGTCTGGAACTTATTGAGTCGGGAGTGGAGTGGTTTGCACGAGGCAGCCTATCTCTTGGGTTTTTTTGCTTTTCTCTCGCAAGTGCTGGCGCTTGGCCGCGACCGCTTGCTGGCGCATACCTTTGGCGCTTCGCACGCGCTGGATCTCTACTACGCGGCCTTCCGGATCCCCGATTTCATCTTTGTTTCACTTGGCTCGATTGTTTCACTTTCTGTTTTAATCCCGTTCTTACTAGAAAAAATAAATAAATCAGAGGGCGAAGCGCGAGAATTTCTCTCGCAACTTTTTTCTTTCTTTTTCTTGATGATCAGTGCTGTTTGTTTACTCGCGTTTTTCTTGATGCCGGTCCTAGTGGCTAAACTTTTTCCGCATTATCTCGCCGATCCAGCCTTTGCTGATTTGATCAGTATGTCGCGTATCATTTTACTCTCGCCAATCCTACTTGGCTTGTCCAATTTTCTCGCCAGTGTCACGCAAGTTTATCAGCGTTTCTTGATCTATGCGCTCTCGCCACTCTTGTATAATTTAGGCATAATCTTAGGCATTATTTTGCTCTATCCACGCTTTGGTTTGCCGGGTCTCGCTTGGGGTGTGGCTGGTGGCGCGCTCTTGCATTGCCTGGTGCAGGTACCATTTGTGGTTAAGAGCGGCTTCTGGCCACGATTTGAGTTTAATTTTTCTTGGAGTTCGATCAGGCGCGTTGTCTTAATCTCACTACCACGTACACTCACTCTATCTGCCAATGAACTAGCCAAACTCTTTCTCATCTCGCTGGCCGCCGCGCTCTCGGCTGGCTCCATTTCTGTTTTTAGCTTTGCCTTCAATCTCCAGAGCGTGCCGCTCTCCATCATCGGTGTTTCTTATTCGCTCGCGGCTTTCCCCACTTTAACCAGATTATTTTCTAGTGGCGATCACGCTAAATTTGCTAAACAGATGATCACCAGCGCGCAACACATCATCTTCTGGACTCTGCCCGTTGCCGTGCTCTTTATCGTCCTCCGCGCGCAGATCGTGCGCACTTTGCTTGGTTCTGGTAACTTTGATTGGTCTGATACCCGTCTCACGGCCGCCGCGCTGGCACTGTTTGTTTTATCACTCGTGCCGCAATCACTCTCCCTCTTATTTGTGCGTGCTTATTACTCGCGCAGTCAGACGTGGAAGCCTTTTTTATTAAATTTAATTTCTGCTGTAATTATAATTAGCGCTAGTTACTTGTTAGTTCACCTCTTCCGCACGGTTTCCCTTTTCCGTTACTTTATCACCGATCTCTTGAAAGTTGATGATGTGGCTGGTGCGGAAGTCTTGATGTTGCCGCTCGCCTTTGCTCTTGGATTATTTATCAACCTGCTCACGCATTGGCGTGCCTTCCACCACGATTGCCCGGAATTCTCTAAGCCAGTTTTGCGGACTTTCTGGCACAGTTTCTCGGCCAGTATTATGGCCGGTGGCGTGGCATATCTCGGCTTAAACTTTTTCAGCACAGTTCTTGACCTCAATACGTTCTGGGGGATCTTCCTGCAAGGCTTCTTGGCTGGCATCGGTGGCATTGTGGCTGGAGTACTTGTGCTCTATCTCATGAAGAGCGCCGAATTACGCGAAATCTGGCGGACTTTCCACCACAAGATTTGGGGCTCGCAGATTGTAGGACCGGATCCGGAATTATCTTAACCCCCGACCCCCTTACTCTAAGGGGGAGCAAGAAAAAATGTGTTTAGTAGTTTCCCCCTTAAAATAAGGGGGATTAAGGGGGTTATGTGGCTCTGTTGAGCCATTTTCTCTAAAAATCACATAAAAACACTTGACAAATAGACTTGATAGGTATATAATGGGGGTTGGAGTGCTAATGTGGCACTTTGACAATCAATTAAGTATTTCTCGTGAAAGGAGAAAACATGGCCAAGAAAACAAGGAAGTCAAAATTGGCTCCCCTGGAATTCCAAGATTTGCGTTCTGGGCAGAAGTTTATTTTTACACCTCCTCCAAAATCTGCACTTGGTTTTCGTGGTGGCTCTAACATCTACACCAAATTAGATGAAACTCGCCCCGCGGACAACAGCATGAACGCCGTGGAGAATATAACGGGGAGGCTTGCTCGGATCGCTGAATTTGCTCCCGTGATTCTTCTGTTCTGATGAATCTACCCATCTAACGTCGTTTGTCTCTCACGAGGCAAGCGGCGTTCTTTTTTTGTCTAAATTTTTGCTTTTTTCTGGTTTTACTGTAGAGTTTGATAACAATTTAACATATGGAACTAAAGAATATCAGGAATTTTTCTATCATCGCGCACATCGATCACGGCAAGAGCACGCTCGCTGATCGGCTCTTAGAAGTGACGCATACGATCGAGAAGCGCAAGATGCGCGCGCAAGTGCTGGATATGATGGACTTGGAACGCGAGCGGGGAATCACGATTAAGATGCAACCAGTGCGAATGAAGTATGTACAAAATAGCGAAGAATATTTATTAAATCTGATAGACACGCCCGGACACATCGATTTCTCTTACGAAGTTTCGCGCGCACTACAAGCCGTGGAAGGAGTTTTGCTCTTGGTGGACGCCACGCAAGGTGTGCAAGCGCAGACTTTTACGGTGCTAAATCTGGCGCGTGATTTAGGTTTAAAAATCATACCGGTGATCAACAAAATTGATTCTGATGCGGCGCGAGTGACTGAGACTGAGCAGGAAATTATGGATTTGTTGAAATGTGAATCAGCAGAGATTATGAAAGTCTCGGGCAAGACTGGCGCCGGTGTGGCGGAATTGCTGACGGAAATTGTGGCGAAAATTCCGGCGCCAACGCTAGAATTCCCTGGTACTAATCCCAGAGCTTTAATTTTTGATTTTTCTTACTCAACACATCAGGGCGTGATTATTTACGCTAGATTATTTGATGGCGAAATCAAGAAGGGCGAGCAATTGATGTTCCGCGCCACGGGTGAGAAGTTTACGGTGCTGGAAGTCGGCTCGTTTATGCCGGAGAAGAAGCCATTAGCTAAGTTATCAGCCGGCGAGATCGGTTACATTGTGACGGGTGTGAAGCGCGCGGGCACGGCGCGGGTGGGCGATACGGTTACCAGCGTGGCGCATTCTCTGCCAGCGGTGGCTGGCTACAGCGAGCCTAAACCAGTTGTGTGGGCATCGCTCTATCCGGAGAATGCTGATGATTTTGTGCTACTTCGGCAGTCTTTAGAAAGACTAAGATTATCCGACGCGGCGCTATCCTTCAACGAAGAATCTTCGGGAACTTTGGGGCGAGGATTTAGAGCCGGCTTTCTTGGTTTATTGCACTTAGAAATAATAGTAGAACGCTTGAAGCGCGAATTTGATCTGAGTTTGGTCGTGACCACGCCGAGCATTGGTTATGAAGTAAAAAATACACAAACTGATGAAACTAAAATGATTTATTCGCCATCACTCTTCCCCAGCGACACGCACGAGTATGAGATTCGCGAGCCGTGGTTGCGTGCTTCCATTATTTTGCCGCCAAGCTATTTGGGAAATGTGATTAGGCTCTTTAACGATCACGAAGTAAATTTAATCACGACAGAGAATTTTAGCGATGACAGATCAAAACTAGAAATAGAGCTACCGTTGCGCGAATTGATGCGTCATTTTTTTGATGAATTAAAAAGCGTCTCATCCGGCTTCGCTTCTTTTTCTTATCAGTTGATCGGCCTGCGGCCGGCGGAAGTGGTGCGCTTAGATGTTTTAGTAAATGGCGAGATTGTGGCGCCGTTCTGTAAAGTTGTTTCGCGGGCGAAGGTGGAACACGAAGCGCAAGCGGTGGTGGAGAAGTTGGAAGAGCTGATGCCGCGCCAGTTGATTACGATCAAACTGCAAGCGCAAGCGCTTGGGCGAATCATCGCCGCGCGGAGCTTATCAGCGTTAAGGAAAGACGTCACAGATTACTTGTATGGCGGTGATATTACCCGCAAGATGAAGCTCCGCGAGAAGCAGAAAAAGGGGAAGAAAAAGATGCAGGCCCGCGGCTCGGTTAATATCCCGCCGGAGGTTTTCCTCAAGATGATCAGCTCGCAGAATTAAGCTTGATTGAATTAGAGAAAGAGCTGGCCGCCGTAGAGCAGGAGCATGCCCAGGATCACCACCACGCCCACCACGGTCCAGAGGATTTGCAGGCCTTTCTGATGTCTTTTGTTCAGAATCATAATTTTGTTGTAGTATAAAGCAAAATGAGTAAATGGCAAAATCAGAGTCTCTTCCGTCGGTTTATGCACTCGCGTACGGGCGTGGTCTTCTTAGTGCTGCTCGCGCTGTGGCTGGGGCGTTCGGTGTGGGTGACGTGGCAGAAGAGTCGCGTGGTGGTGACCGATCGCGAGCAAGTGGAGCAAGAATTGAGTGAGATCAAAGCGCGGGAAGAAAAGCTCGCTAGCGAAATTGGTTTGCTCAAGACAGAATCAGGTCTAGAACAGAAAATCAGAGAGAAGTTTGCGGTGGTGAAAGTGGGTGAGAAAGTCATCGCCGTGGTAGCAAGTAATGCTACCACGGCAGTGGCAACGACAAGCAAGAGCTGGTGGCAATCGCTCTGGAGTGGGAATTGAGAAAAAAGCGGGATTAGTTAAGTGGCAGAACAAGTGCTTCCCAAGCATTAGACGCGAGTTCGATTCTCGCATCCCGCACTAGCTTATTAACGCTTGATTTTAGCAATTATTCTGTTATAATCGGCTTTCTAGATAATCATTAATTACATGCCACCAACACCAACTTCCAAGCGCGGTCCTGGGCAAGTCTTGAGCCAATTTGGCGGACAGATTTTTCTGTCTCTCTTGGTGCTGGGTTTGCTCGTTGGTTTGTATTCTTACTTTGTGGAGAATCAGACGATCAAGCGGGAAGTGGCGATCTCGGAAGTGGCTCGGGCCGTGACGGCTGGCGAAGTGGAGAAAATTGTAGTGCAAGATAATAGTTTGCAAGTCACGCTCAAGACGGGCGAAGAGGTGACGGCCAAGAAAGAGGCCGAGACGGCGCTCTCCGAAGCCTTAAGGAATTACGGCGTCACAGCCGAGCAACTCGCGACGGCCAATGTGAGTGTGCAAGAGCCGGGTGGTTGGACCTTCTGGCTCGCCAATCTCTTGCCATTCTTGGCGCCTCTACTCTTTGTGCTATTCTTGTTCTGGCTAATTTCTAAGCAGCTCCATGGCGCCTCGATGCAGGCCTTCACTTTTGGCCAGTCTAAGGCCAAAATTATTGACCCCACAGATTCGAGTCAGCGGATTACGTTCAAGGATGTCGCTGGCGTGCGTGAGGCCAAAGAAGAATTGCTGGAAATTGTAGACTTTCTCAAAAATCCCAAAAAGTTTCTGGATATCGGCGCCAGAATTCCGAAAGGCGTGATCTTGATGGGCGCGCCCGGCACGGGAAAAACTCTCTTGGCTAGAGCGGTGGCGGGCGAGGCCCAAGTGCCGTTTCTCTATCTCTCTGGTTCGGACTTTGTGGAAATGTTTGTGGGCGTGGGGGCCTCGCGCGTGAGAGATTTATTCAGATTAGCAAAGAAATTAGCGCCGTCTATTATTTTTATTGACGAAATTGACGCCATTGGCCGGCACAGAGGATCAGGCATGGGCGGCGGCAATGACGAACGTGAGCAAACTCTGAATCAAATTCTCGTCGAGATGGACGGCTTTGAGCCAAATGAAAAGTTAATCGTGATTGCGGCCACAAATAGACCAGATGTTTTAGATCCAGCTTTATTGCGCCCGGGCAGATTTGATCGGCGAGTAATTTTAGATAATCCGGATATCAGAGACAGAGAAGAAATTTTGCAAATTTATACGCGCAAAAAGCCGCTTGGCCCGGATGTAAATTTGAGAGCCATTGCCGAGCGCACGCCAGGCTTCTCGGGCGCTGACTTGGCGAACTTGATGAACGAAGGCGCGATCCTCGCCGCGCGCGAGAGCCGAACCGAGATTACGCAGTATGACTTGATTAGAAGTGTGGAAAAAGTGATGCTTGGCCCCGAGCGTAAGAGTCACATTCTCTCGGTGAAAGAGAAGAAAATCACGGCTTATCACGAGATGGGCCACGCGCTTGTGGCTTCTGTTCTCCCACACGCCGATCCGGTGCACAAAGTTTCCATCATTTCTCGCGGACACGCCGCTGGTTATACTCTAAAACTGCCATTTGAAGATAAAAAGTTACAGTCGCGGCAAGAATTTCTGGACGACATTGCTGTTTCGCTGGCCGGTTATGCGGCAGAAAATTTAATTTTCGGTGACATCACCACTGGCGCTTCTAATGATATTTCGGTTTCCACCGCGCTCGCCCGCAACATGGTGACGAAGTATGGCATGAGCGACAAACTTGGGCCAATCGCTTTCGACAACGGCGGAACCAAATTATACTTTGGCCAGAACGTGGGCAATGAGAGCGCTTCGTCGCAGACCGTCCAGACCGCCGTGGATGCCGAAGTGGCCAAGATTATGACGGAAGCGCTAGCGCGAGCTAAGGAAGTGCTGACCACCAAGCGCGAAATTCTCGATGATATGTCGCAAGAGCTGATTAAAGTCGAAACGATTGATCGCGAAGACTTTGATAAACTACTCGTCTTGAACGGCATTAAGCCGAAAACCGCCGACGCCGGACAGGAGATAATATCCTAGTTTGGCGATATAATAAAAGCGCGCGTGTAGCTCAGCTGGTTAGAGCACCGAGCTTATACCTCGGCGGTCCTTGGTTCGAATCCAAGCACGCGCACTAAAATATGAAGAAAAAAGAACACAAATATCTACTTTATTTGCATGGTCGCGTAAACGATTATTTGACTGGCAATCCAGATGATAAAGAAAATCTCCCGGACATAATTGTGTCTTTTTGTACCGTGGTTGAAAAAATATTGAAAATAAAACTGCATAGAAAAAATCCAGTCTTGATTTTTGATGCAGGTAAGCTTCAAGACGATAATGCATTGGCAACAGTAGTCAAGAAAAAAGAGAAAGATATTAAAACAGCAAAAATCGCCGGTATTTTGGCAAGAGTTAAAATAATATTCAGCCGGATTTTTTCTGAAGAAGAGCTGCAGATATTAACGGATGTTTATAATATTCGAAATGAATTTAATCATAGTTACAAATCAGATGATGAAATTTTGCTCGACCCCGAAGACGTGGTGAAAAAAATGGGAACTTTGTGGGGAAAGATTTCTAAACAGGCTGTGAGTTTGTTTGGGAAAGATAACGTCAAAACAGGCATCCCTAAGAGAAAATATTCTGAAGAAGAACTAGAGCAAGTTTTGATTGAAGAAGTGAGAACTAAAATTAAAGCGATGGGCGAGACTGGGAATTTTATTTATCCAAGAAAGTGGCTGACTTACAATGTTGATACCGCATCTTACTATCCAAGGGGAAATAAATGTCCGCGTTGTGGTTCGTATGGTTTTTCTTCCGATGAGTCAGATTCTTATGCGACAAATGTTTTTTCTCCAACGGTCCATTTTGGAGGCGTGTCTTTTCCAGATTTATATAAGTGCAAAGATTGCCATCTTGAACTTACTAGTAAGGAGTATGAAATTGCTAAAAAGCTGAAAAGCAATCTGTAAAACTAAATCTTTATTCAAAATGAATCTCCGCTTTTTGTTCCGCTAGTTTTTCTTTAATTAATTTAGAATTTTTTAAGTCCGGATCGGTTTTTAGTAAATTCTGCGCTTCCAGGCGCGCCGCTTCCACCATTTTGAGATTCTTGATCGCTTCCATACCGAGGTCTGATAAACCCCATTGCTTGCCACTCGAGAGCGAACCGGAGCCGCGGAGTTTAAGGTCGAGCTCGGCGAGCTCAAAGCCGTTTTTCGCCTTCTCTAAGGCTTTCAGTCGCGCATTCTCTTGACCGCTGGCTTTGCTGGTAAATAAGTAACAATGCGCTTGATGGCTAGAGCGTAGCACGCGACCGCGGAGTTGGTGCAGTTGCGCCAAGCCAAAGCGCTCCGCGCCCTCAATAATAATGATCGTCGCATTTGGCACATTCACGCCCACTTCCACCACAGATGTGGAAACCAGAATATCAATTTTCCCAGACGCAAAGTCGCTCATCACTTCTTCTTTATCTTTTGGTTTGAGTTTGCTATGCACCAAGCCAATCGTGAAATCCGGAAAAATTTTGTCTTGCAATCTTCTAGCTTCCGCTTTGGCCGACTTGGTTTGCATCGCCAGCGCTTTTGTTGGGTCTGGCTCGTCAATTCTGGGGCAGATCACGAAAGCTTGCCGGCCGGATTCTAGTTCTTGCTTAATATGCGCATAAGCTTTATTTCTATTTACTTCGCTCACAATTTCGGTTTTCACTTGTTTGCGACCGGCTGGCAGTTCATCTAATAAAGTTAAATCCAAGTCGCCATAGATTGTGAGCGCGAGCGTGCGCGGGATCGGCGTGGCGGTCATGGAGAGCAAGTGTGGCGCTTTATTTTCATCTTTTCTCACTAATTTGGCACGTTGCATCACGCCAAATCGGTGTTGTTCATCAATGATTACATAAGCCAGATTTTTAAATTTCACGGCTTTCTGGATCAGCGCGTGTGTGCCAATCAAGATGGGAATTTCGCCGTTCGCCACCCATTTCAAGAGTTGCGGGCGCGAAATATTAGTGTAGCTATTTAAATTAATTTTTGACGGAAACTTGTAGCAACCAGCTCCTGTAATCAAACCAATCTGCACGCGTGGCAAATGGCGAAAGTAAGAAATAAAAGACTCAAAATGTTGCTTGGCGAGGATTTCCGTCGGCGCCATATAAGCCACTTCGCCGCCAGCTTGGACCACAGCAAGAGCAGTAACAGTTGCGACGGCTGTTTTGCCTGATCCGACGTCGCCCTCTAGTAATCTGGTCATTGGCGCTGATTTGGTAAAGTCTGTGGTAATTTGCTGAATCGCCCGATCTTGCGCGCTGGTGAGCGGGAAGGGGAAGCGGGAAATAAACTCGTCTAGCCCCTTCTGCTCTGGCTTAATCACAAAGGCTTGCTGTTCTTGATAATTCAATTTCGCCCGCAAGCGCGTGAGCTGGATAAAAAATATCTCCTCAAATGCAAATCTCTTTCTCGCGGCTAAACTATCTGACTCGGTTCTAGGACTGTGAATCCAGACGAGAGCCGTTGCTAGTTTTGGCAAATTATATTTTTTAATTATTTCTGTTGGCAAATAATCTGTCAGACTCTCTTGCAAATTATTTTTTAAGATTTTCTTAACTGCGTGATGTAACCACAGTGACGAAATCCCGCGTGTTTCTGGATAAACCGGCAGGAGATAATTTATTTCGGCATTATTTTCATCAGCAAAGAGAGTTTCGCTAGTGCCCAAGCCGGAAACAGCCTCGATTTCTGGATTAGCAAGATAGAGTTCACCTTTTCTTTCTGCCACTTTTCCCTGCAGGCGCGCGAAGTGCGCGGGCGCTACTTTTTTTGCCAAGTACGGCTGATGGAACCAGATCGCTTTGATTCTGCCCGTTTGATCTTCTAGCGTCACTTCGCCCATTGGAATTTTCTTTTTCCACGCTTTGCTCACTTTGGCGCGTACCACTTGCGCGTAAATCGTCACATTATCGCCGACAAGTAATTCCGCAATTTTCTTCTCTGGCAAAACTTGGCCGTAACGGGCAGGGAAGTAATACAGCAAATCGCGCACTGTTTCCAGTCTCAATTTTTCCAACGCTTTGGCCTGACTTGGCGCTAGTCTAAAGTGTTGCGTAATTAAATCTTCTGTTTGCATTTTATCCAGTTATCATAAACTGATTTGACTTGCCAACCTAATTCGTGTATAAATAGTTTGGCCGGGTTCTTTTTACATGAAAGGGGGAACAACATGGCCAAGGAAAACGAGACTTCTGATCGTGAGATGGATCCAGCTGTGTTCGAAGTACTCTTGGGTCAATCTATTCGAGAGCTTGTTGGTGAAGTAAATGATGTAAAGCCGCTCTCGTCGCAAGATAGAGAAAAGTTGCAAAACATTGCCGCCGAGGCAAAAGCGAGACATGACAAATTGAAAGCGACCGTTTCTAGCTTGCAAGACTCTATGGATTATCTTCGTCTCGCCATCAAGTATCTGATTTTTGATCTTGAAGCCACGCGGCGGGAGAACAATTATCTCCGCGCGATGCTGGAAAAGCAAAGCGATGACGACATACCGTGGTAGTGAGTTTTCCACAGGTCGCTTGACCGCCAAGTGGGGGGGGTGCTACGATGAATTTGTTCCAATCTTTGTCCCGGAGCTGTCGCCATCAAGGCGATCCCTCCACTTCTAACAAAGGAGAAACGCGATGATTCGGAACACGACCAACTGCGCGGACGGAAACTGTTCCACGGGTTAGCCCACGAAGGGCGTACCTGATGTCAACATTTTCCATTCATGCGCGAGGCCGGAGAGAATTGGTTCCAAACCAAAACTCCCCGGCCTCTTTTTTTGCTTAAAATTCTAACTTTCCTGCCAAGCATTTTTTATAACGAAAGCAAGAGGTGAGATGATCATTAATCAAGCCCGCGCCTTGCATAAACGCATAACAAACCGTAGAGCCACAAAATTTGAAGCCGCGCGCCTTCATATCTCTGGCCATTTTATCTGACTCCGGACTAGTTGCGGCTAGATTCTCTAATTTCTTATTTTTATGCGCGATTTGTTTGTGATCCACAAAGCTCCAGATATAGTCAGCAAAATTTTTAAACTCAGAATTATTTTTTATTTCTAAATAAGCTCGCGCATTACTGATAGTGCCGCGAATTTTTAAATTATTGCGAATTATTCCGGCATTTTTTAATAAACTCTGCGCTCTCTTTTCACTAAACTTCGCTATTTTCTTAGCATCAAAATTGGCAAATGCTTTTCTAAAATTTTCGCGCTTATTGATGATAATCTGCCAGCTCAAGCCAGCCTGGAAAGTGTCTAAAACTACATACTCAAATAATTTCTGATCAGATAAACACGACACGCCCCATTCAGCGTCGTGATACTGATTCATCAAGAGATTATTTCTCGTCCAGTCGCAACGTTTTACTTCTCGTGCCATAAGTGGCCAAAGAGGGTGGCGCTTTGCGGCAAGAGATTGAAGAGGATAGCAAAAGTGTAGAGCGCGAGCGAGAGCGTGGTATTGATGAAACTGATGAAAATTGCGAGCACGGAACAAATTATTGGCACGGCGAGACGCAGTGTGCTGTGGCGCAGATCTCTTTCTGAAATCTCACTATTCTCAATATACTTTGACTTAATCACATAATCGCGCATCCACCACAGCGTGGCGCCGAGCAGGATCACATGTAGACCGTACACGGAAATCGCGATCTGGGTGTGACTGTAAGCGCCAAGCAACTGCGACGAGAACGGGACGAGCGCTACTAGGGCGAGAAAAAGTGCATTAATATTCGTCAATCTAATATCAATATTCTTGGCAAAGACGGAAGTAAAGTAGTGATGCGCGCGCCAGTAAGTAAAGAGTAGCGAGAACGAGAGCAAATAACTCAAGAAGAGGGGCTTGATCTCGAGCAAGGCGTTCCAGACATCAGTATTGCTCGTTAAGCCGGCGACGAGCGGTACGCGGATATCGAGCACGAGCAAGGTCAGGACGATGGCGAAGATGCCATCAGCCAGGTTATCGAGACGGCTCGCTTTCATGTTTTTAGTTAGTGTTCGGAACGAGGTTTCTTAACTACGAGATATTTGCCTGGTGGCATCATGGCCAGAGCAGCGGCAACTAGTAAGAGCACGAGATCAAACTCATAACCACCCAAGAAGCCTTTGCTCCCTTTGACGGTAATAATCGCGCCGGCCATGACCGCGGCCAGCAACCAGCCCGCGAGCCGGTGCCAGATACCAAGCAAGACCGCCAAACCACCGAGTAGCTCAATCGTCGCCACGAGATAAGCCCACATGGCCGATAAACCAATACTGCTAAAGAACTGGATTGTGCCATCCATATTTTGCCACTTCATCCAACCGTGCGTAATAAACACCGCTCCCAGCGCAATGCGCAGGAGTAACAAAGCTAAATCTTGATTATTTTTCATACTCAATATTATAAACTAACCAAATCGTTCTGTCTTGATCAGGTGTGGATTAGTCCCGAGTGTGACGAGATAATTGCTCATCGCTTCCACGAATTTAGTGGGTCCGCAGATATAAATCATCGGCATTTTTGCTAGCACTTCGCCTAAAACATTTTTTAACTTTTCACTATCTATTCTTGCTTCATGATTTGTTAGAACTTTAGTAAATTTAAAATTCTGATTCTCTGATTCTAGTTTTTCTAATTCTGCTCTGTATAAAACATGCTCTAAACTTCTAAAACTCGCGAGCAAGATCACTTTTCTATCATCCAGATTTTTCTGCCAATGTCTGATCATTGAGATTAAGGGAACCACGCCCGAACCGCCACCAATCAGCACGAGCGGCCCGGGCATGGTGTGGCACCAAGTAAAGTGTCCGCCGATTGGTCCTCTAATCTCCACCTGATCGCCGGACTTGCCCGCCGTGGCGGGTTTCATCTGCCACAAGTAAGGCGAAACCTCACCATTCTCGAACAGTTGCACGCCAAATTCTATTTCATCGGTTTGCTCTGGCGGGGAAGCGACAGAGTAACTGCGCTCTGCCACGTAGCCATTTGGCGCGGTTAATTTAATATCATAATGTTGACCGGCCTTACTTGCCCCGAGCACAGTCGAGGGGTTGATCTTGAAAACCAGCTTTTTCACATTTACCGAAGCTAATTCTGACTTAACTAGAGTCGCAATTTGCCAGTTTTTATTTTCACTCATGATTTTCTAATCAAAACTATATCTCTCTTCTTGCCACGGATCGCCGTAATTGTGATAACCGCGCGTCTCCCAGAATCCCGGTTTGTCACCCGTCACAAATTCCAACGCCTTCAGCCACTTCGCGCTTTTCCAGAAGTAGAGATGGGGGACGAGTAATCGCACCGGTCCGCCATGTTCGGCTTCAATCTCAGCGCCGTCATAACTCACCGCGATCATTGCTTTACCGTCTCTAATATCCTCAATTGGCAGATTAGTAGTGTAGCCATCATGCGAATAAGCAATCAAGTGCGTGGCCGTGTCACTGACTTTTACTCCGCCAGCTGGCGGATTCATAATCTCGTCTAGCATTACTCCAGACCATCTTGTATCAAATTTCGACCATTTAGTGACACAGTGAATGTCCTTCTGCCAATCAATTTTTGGCAATTTATTAAAATCTTCCCAGTTCCAAGTTTTCTCACTTTCCACCAAACCAAAAACGCGCAAATTCCAGCTTTCTTTTTTAACATCCGGCGTGGGGCCGAGTGATAAAACAGGGAAGTCGCGTGTCTCATATTGCCCGGGTGGCAGTCTGTCGTTTTTCTCCCGTTTCGGCTGGAAATTAGAGTTAATTAACATCAGCTTAGTTTAGCATTTTTAGGTAACTTGTTTGCCTTGGGCGGAAGAAAAAAGTCCCAATGCGCGAACGCATCGGGGCCTCGGTATTTTAGTCAGCAACGCATCTATCAAGAATGCTCTTGAGTAAGCCGTTTGCCTGCGGGTATGGCAAAAAGGACAGCGGCGAGGAAGCACATTACGGCAAGGCCCAAGTTGAACGGTGCAATTTTGGTACTTGGGTCCAGAGCGTAGCAATAGGCATTAAATCCCGATCCAAAAGCTGACGCGGCGAAGAGTAAAAAATAAGTCATGGCTGATTCTCCTGTAAAACGAAACATTGTTGTCAAAGTGCCACATAGCACCATCCAACCCCCATTATACTCCTATCAAATCTATTTGTCAAGTGTTTTTACACTGTTTTAGTGAAAAAAGCCAAAATATGGCTCTAGTTAGGCTTATTTTAAACCGTGATCTGTCCGTCCGTGAGATGGATCACTCTGTTCGCTAGTTTGGCATATTCTGGCTCATGGGTGACCATAATGATCGTCTGGCCGTCGCGGTGGAGCTCGAGGAAGGCGTCCAGGACCATCTGCGAGGTGGCGCTATCGAGGTTGGCGGTTGGTTCGTCGGCAAAGAGGATGGCCGGATCGTGGCCAATCGCGCGTGCGATGGAGACGCGCTGTTGCTCGCCGCCGGAGAGCTGGCTGGGTAGATTGTGGAGCCGCGGACCCAGGCCCACACTTTCTAGCGCTTTGGTGGCGAGCTTGGTAGCTTGGGCTTTATCTTCACCCAGCATCAGGAGTGGCAACATTACATTTTCTAGAGCAGTCAGAGCGGGCAGCGTGGCATAGTCTTGGAAGACGTAACCCAATTCTCTTAATCTAATTCTGGTCCTGGCATCATCATCAATATTGGTGACATTTTTGTTGTTCAAGAAAATCTCGCCACTCGTGGGTTTATCTAGCAAGCCGAGCTGATAAAGCAGAGTGGATTTGCCGGAGCCGCTCTTGCCAGTAATCGCCACAAATTCGCCTTCTTGGACGCTAATGCTCACATTATTAAGCGCGATCAGTTCGCTCGTGCCACTCTCAAACTTTTTGGTTAAATTTTTTGCAGTTAGCATGATGTTTTATCTGCCAAGAATGGCATCAAGAGTATTTTGCTTTACGACTATTCTGGCCGGAATGAAACCGGCGATCATGGTGGCGATAAAGAGTACACCACCGCGGATCGCGGTGCCACTCACCGTTGCGACGAGAATGCCGTCAGAAAAGGGAAAGTTGATGGGATAAGACGTAAAATATGGCTTGAGCACAAAGAAGACCACAACCGAGCCGAGCAACATACCGGAGACAGCATAAAAAAGTGACTGGAGAATATACGAGAACTCAATGGCTGTGCCGGTAACGCCAATCCCTTTCATAATCCCAATTTGCCGCCGGCGGGTGATCGCGTTGACGAAAATGACGATGAAAATGGTGATCGAAGCCACAACCAGTCCGATAGAGCCGATGGCATTACCCAATAAAGCAAAAGTTTGTTTGAGGTCTTTGATAAACTTTGGCTCGCCCTCTTCGGCGGTCTGCACTTTGGCATATTTATCCACGCCGCGAGCGAGCATCGCGCGTTTTACTTCAAGTGGATCAAAGCCGTCTTGCAACTTCACCGCGATTTCATCCGCATTATAATCATACCGGCCGATAATCCCACGCAGTTGTGCGGCGTTGAAGAATACGCGTCTATCTATCTCATCAACTTTACTGCGCAAAATGCCTTTGACGCGTACTTCGTGCGCCGTCTCGCCGATAGTGACGCGAATCTTGTCGCCAATTTGCACATTTTTTAGTGATGGAAAAGAGACACTGTCAAAGCCGAGATATCTGTCTAGCAACATCGCTCCCAACATCACTTCGTTATAATCATCAGCGGTGAGATATTCGCCTTCGATAATCCGCTCGGATAAGCCACCCACTTGATCTTCCGCAATTGGGTCAATGCCGGCGATCGTGGTGCCAACTTCTTCCGGCAAATTGCTTGGTGGCCGTGAGACTTTCCAGTTGGCTTCTAATTTGCCACTAGTAGTATAACGCGTCGAAATGGCCGCAATGCCTGGCAAGTTCTCGATACTCTTGAGCAAAGTCGGCGTTTGATCAATGTATGGGCGTTGAGGAAGGGTGGAAATAAAAATATCGCCTAAATATCTTTCTTGCACTGCCTCTGTTGCGCCTTCAATTAAACCAACCAAAATTCCCGAGACAACAACAAGATTGAGAAAAGTGAGCGTCATCACCACGATAATCAAGCCCGTGGTCCAGAAGCTGGCCCGGCGGATATCGCGCAGAGCGAGAAAAAGTCCCACCTTGAGCGAGGTGGCAAATTCTTGCGGATGACGGAGATACTTAAAGATTGGCACGATGCGGAGACGACAGGATTCGAACCTGTGAGGGTGTGACCCCTACCTCGTTAGCAGTGAGGCGCTTTCGACCACTCAGCCACGTCTCCAATTATCCCCAATAAACTATCACATTTCTGGCGAGATTGCTATACTGGAGGTTATGAAAAACGATCTTTCTTTACCTGTGCTCTGGATTGCCGTTGGCTCGCTGGTGCTGGCCACGGTGGTGATGGTTAATAATTATCAACCGAGAGTGCCAACGCAACCAATGACCTTCGACGCCGCTGATGGCAACAATAACACGGCGATTGTCTCCGTGGTTCGTAGAGACTGTCTCGCAATTGTAAAGCCACTAGATAATATTTGTGAGCGTTTGTACACCAACGACCCTCACGCGTTGTATTGTTGCCAATTGTGGGGACAGGTGGTTTATGCTTCGTGCGTCGGGAGCAATCCTGATACTTTCGTCCATTATGGCGAGCAAGCGGGCTGCAACTTCTAGGTTTTTTTGTCTAAAAAATCTCTACTTGCGTTAACCCCGCGCGAGGGCCAATGCTAAAACATTTCTCGTGCCGGCTTCTATCAAAACTTTTCTGGCCTCGTTCATCGTGGCGCCGGTGGTGATGACATCGTCGAGTAAAATAATTTGCTGGTTAGTAATTTTTTCGCGCATGATTTGATTCTGATTTTCTAAAATCGCAAAAGCGTCGCGTAGATTTTCTAATCTCTCTGTTTTGCTTTTAGTTTTGACCTGACTGACTGTATCTTTAACTTTCACTAAAATATTTTCACCCAGCTCTAGTTTCTCTGGCGCTAACTTTACTAATTCCCGCGCTAATTCTCTTGCTTGATTGTAACCGCGCTTTTTCTCACGATTTTTGGAAGAGGGAATGGGAATGACGAGAAATTTCTCGCTATTTTGCTCTAAATTTAAATGCTGATGAAGTAATTTTGCGAGATCGCGTGCGAGAATTTTCCCACCGCGATATTTGAGTAGGTGAATTGCGTGTTTAACAACTGGATGTTGATAAGCAAATATTGCTGAATAATTTTCTGCTGTTTTATTAGCCGCCGGTAATAATTTTACGCAGTTTGCGCACAAGTAACTGCCAGATTTTTTACACGCCAAGCAAGTGGGCGGGAAAATTAAATCTAAGATTGTGGATAAGTGTTCCCGCCAGTTGATTTTTGGCATTCTGTTTATGATATAATATTCTGGAGAAAAAATAATGGCTAATCCGCTGGAGAAGTTTCTTGATTTCACCAAGTTTGCTCTTTGGCAAAAGAAAAGCGACAAGGTGCTAGGCATTGATATCGGCGCTTCGTCGATCAAGATTGTCCAACTGCGCAAAGAGCGTGGTCGCGCCGTGCTAGAGACATATGGTGAGATCGCCACTGGGCCCTACCGCAATATGGCGGTGGGGCAAGCGGTCGTGCTCCCGCCCGACAAGCAAGCCGAAGCATTGAAAGACCTCTTTCGCGAAGCGAACACCACCACTACCGCTGCCTCGCTAGCAATTCCCTTAGCGTCTAGTTTGCTCGTAATAATAGACATTCCGAAAGTCAGTGAGAGCGCTTTGCCCAAAGTGGTACCGATAGAAGCGCGCAAGTATATCCCGGTGCCGATTGGCGAAGTGGCGATAGATTGGTGGCAGATCCCAAATCAAGAAATCAATCCCGACCAACCGCCGCCGAACAAACTGGAAGTTTTAGTCGCCGCGATTCATAAAGGCGTGATCAGCCAGTATCAAGACCTGGCCACGCGCGTGGGTGTGCAGCCGAGCTTCTTTGAAATAGAAACATTTAGCTCTATCAGATCTGTCTTCTCGGGCGAGATGGCACCAACGGCGATTATGGATATTGGCGCGGGTAGTACCAAGATGGCGATCTTGGATTACGGGATTGTGCGTGTGTCGCACACGATCCACAAAGGCTCGCAAGATATTACCGTGGCGCTAGCGCGCACACTGGGAGTAGATTTTGCGAAGGCTGAAGAAATCAAGCGCACGGTTGGCTTGTCGGAGCGCTTGACCGGCGAGGGCGTCTCGGCAACGGTAAATGGCCTGGTGGAATATATTTTCTCCGAGGCGAACAAGATAATTCTGGATTATCAGGCGAAGCAGAAAAAGTCTGTGAGCCGGATTATCTTGATTGGTGGTGGCTCACTCTTAAAAGGGTTATTTGAAGTCGCAGCCAAGAACTTTGAGATTCCCGTAGTGCTCGGCAAGCCGTTTAATAAAGTCGAAGCCCCAGCTTTCTTAGATAATGTGCTCTCAGAAGCGGGTCCGGGCTTTGCCGTGGCGATTGGTTTAGCACTTAGGCACTTACAGAACTTGGGTTAATGTGATTTAATTATAGTGAGCAAATAATATAGAACATAGAATATGGATAAAGACACCCAAACATCTTTTATTCCCAAATCGGTTCTCTCGCGGAATACCGAAGTGATTCCACATACCGTTAGTCTCACCACTGTGGTGAGCGTTCTGGTGTTCATTCTTGCTTTTGCCTTGTGGGGCGGTACTTATGCTTACAAGCGCTTGCTCGACCGCTCAATTAACGCGCCCTGCACAGATTCCAGTCTCGCCGGCATTGGTGCGCAATCTTGTGGCTTGCAGGCTAGCATTACGCGGGCCCGGCAAGATCTCGATCAAGCTACAACTATTTACTTGAAGAGATTGAATGACAAGTTATTGATTGGCCAGGACTTGGCAAATACGCATCGTACACTCTTGCCGGTCTTTACCATGCTGGAAGAGTTGACTCTGCCGTCTGTGTATTACACTCGCTTCTCGCTCGTGGCTGATGCCGCCACAATTGAGGGCCGCGCCTCGAGCTATGAGGATATTGCGGTGCAGACGCAAATTTTCGCTCGGGATCAAGGGCGGATCAAGAGCTTTATCTTTTCTGATCTGGATCTCGACGGCTTTGGTAACGTGATCTTTAAGTTAGTCTTAAATGTTGAACCAGAAGTCACTTCTTACTCGCGCACTTTATCGGCTAATCCTAATACCATCGCTTCGCCAACTACGCCATAATTTTTTAAAATAAAAACATGACTAGATTTATTTTGCCATTTGCCATGATCGTCGCTGCTGCAGCCATGTTCTTCTTCTTAACTAAGCCACTACTCGCCGATATCAACACCCTAAGAGTTGAGAAAGTGCGATTAGAAGAAGGTCTAGCGAACGCCAGAAAACTAAAAGAGGTGCGTGATAGTTTAATCAAAACTTCTAATGACTTTCTGGCTACTGACTTAGATAGATTAAACAAGCTGTTGCCAGACAATGTGGATAACGTGAAGTTGATTATTGATATCAATAATATCGCGCGCGCTAGCGGCATGAGTATCCGGAATGTGAAGATCAAGACGGAGGAGGGTCAGTCGGGCAAAGAGGTGATTGCCGAAAGTGGACAGAAGAAGGGCGCCGTGACGCTGGGCTTCTCCGTCTCGGGGGCCTACACAAACTTCGGAGATTTCTTGCAACGCTTGGCGCGCAGTTTGCGCTTGGTCGACGTGACCTCTGCCTCGTTTAGCTCGAACGAGAAAAACTTTTATGATTATAACGTGGAGATTCAGACTTATTGGCTGAAATAATTTAGCAAAAAATAGTATAAAATAAAAAAAAATAAATATGACTGGCAGTAAAATAATTTTCAATCTTCTCATCGCCGCGGTAGTGCTCGTCTTGCTCTTCTTTGGCTACAAGTTCTTGATGGGCGGTGGCGATGCGACTGATGTGACTGGTGGCGAAGAAGCTGGCCTCACTGCGGCCGGCTTTGCTAGTGATACGGCCGAAGGGAGCGCAGCAGACGAGTTCCTCGCCACACTCACGGGCCTCAAAGAGCTCAACTTGCGTGGCGAAGTTTTCTCTAACCCCGTCTTCCAAGACCTGCAAGAGTCAACAATTGTGTTGCCCGATCAGACGCCTGGCCGGCCTAACCCTTTTGCGCCAGTCAACTTTAGCACTATCAGTTCTAGCAATAACAATAGAGTAGCGACTTCTACTTCTTCTGCCACTTCTAGCAAGAGCACTGGCTCAAGCTTAGACAGTCTGCGTGGTAATTAGAATTAAAAATTAAATAAATAATGGACTCCAGCGCCAACATTCCCGCATTTACCATCGAGGAAGGGCATAAGATCCCTCTCGAAGTGCTTAAGTTTGTGCCCAAGAGTTCGGCTACTTACTATCAATTTGTGCCGCTGGGTGTGGTAGACGGTGTGCTGGAAGTGGGCATGATTGACCCGAACAATCTGGAGGCACGCGATGCGATCCAGTTTATTGCTTCTAAGATTGGCTTGCCGTTTAAATTATTTTCTATTACCAAAGACGACTTTACTCACGCCATCCAGAGTTACGAGGGCTTGACGAGTCAGGTGACGAAAGCTTTGTCAGACTTGGATTACGAGATCCAGAATGAGGAAAAAGGTCAGACACCAGTCGCGGCGCAAGTGGGTGACAAAAAGAAAGATGTAAAGATTGTGGAAGATGCGCCAGTCACCAAGATCGTGGCCGTTATTCTCCAGCATGCCTCGGCCGGTAACGCTTCTGATATCCACATCGAGCCTACACCGGATAATATCAAAGTGCGCTTCCGCGTGGATGGCACGCTCTATGCCAGCTTGTTCCTGCCCAGCACCGTGCACGATGCGGTGGTGGCGCGCATCAAGATTCTCACTAATATGAAATTAGATGAGAGAAGAAAGCCACAAGACGGGCGCTTCTCGGCGCGAGTAGAAGGCAGAAAAATCGACTTCCGTGTCTCGACCATGCCCACTTACTATGGTGAGAAGGTGGTGATTCGTATTCTGGATCCGGAGCGGCAGTTACTAAACTTTGGCCAGTTGGGACTAACTAACAGTAATCTCGAGACTTTCCGTCGGGCTCTAAAAAGACCTTACGGCATGATCTTGATCACCGGGCCAACTGGCTCTGGTAAAACTTCCACACTCTACTCCATGCTCCACGAGATTGATCGGGAGAAAAATAATGTGGTCAGTCTAGAGGATCCAATTGAGTACAGTATCCCGGGCGTTAGTCAGTCACAAGTTAGACCAGAAATTAATTACACTTTCGCGAACGGTTTGCGCAGTATTCTCCGCCAAGATCCGGACATCATCATGGTTGGCGAAATCCGTGATTCCGAAACAGCCAAATTAGCCATCCAGGCGGCTCTGACTGGTCACTTAGTTTTGTCTACTCTTCACACAAATAATGCCGCCGGCGTAATCCCGCGCCTGATGGACATGAGCGTGGATCCATATTTGATCGCCGCCACGCTTATTCTCGCTGTCGCGCAGAGATTAGTGCCGACGTTGTGCGAAGAATCAAAAGAGGCGATACCGCTGGAGGCTGGCATGCGAGCGCTAGTGGATAAATATATGTCGGAGATCCCAGAAGTAACGCGGCAGAAGATTGTGGTGCCGGAGAAAATTTTCCGAGCCCATTCCTCGCCCACTTGCCCCTCGGGCACGCGTGGCCGGGTGGCCGTCTTCGAAGTCCTCGAGATGGATCACGAGTTTGAGCAACTAATGCTGGCAACACCAACGGAAGAGGCGATCTCGAGCCTAGCTAGGCAGAAAGGTTTCCTCACCATGCGTGAGGACGCGCTGTTGAAAGCCTTTTCTGGCCAAGTGCCTTTTGAAGAAGTTAGCAAATTGTAATATAATTTAGCTTATGCAAATTCTCATTACTGACGACGACAAATTTTTACTCGATATGTACTCGCTTAAGTTTACCGAACTCGGTTTTAACGTTGTGACGGCCACCGATGGCGAGGAAGCACTGGAGCAAGTGATCAACGGCCTTAAGCCGGAAGTTTTCTTGATCGATATCTTGATGCCAAAATTAGACGGCTTCCAGCTTATCGGCAAATTAAAAGAGAAAAATCTCGCACCAGAGACAGTGCTGATTATTCTCTCCAACATGGGTCAGCAGGCAGATATTGATCAGGGCTTGGCGCTGGGCGTGGATGGTTATATTGTCAAAGCCACAGCCACGCCAAGCGAGGTGGTGGCCAAGACGCTGGATATTGCTAATAGTAAACGCGCTAAATTAAATAAATCATGACTGACTATAAAAAAGAATTAGAAGAATTAATTGTTACCGTAATTAAAGAGGGCGCTTCTGATCTCCACTTGAGTGTGGGGCGCAATCCAACGATCAGAGTGTCTGGCGACTTGATCCCGCTCGTTAATAAACCAGTTTTGAAGCCAGAGGATACCCGCGGCTTGATTGATGAGATCCTCACGAGCGAGAACAAGAAGCTCTTTGCCGAGACCAAAGAACTCGACTTTGCTTATTCGGCCGGCGGAGGAACGCGCTTCCGTGGCAACGCCTTCCTCCAGCGCGGCTATGTGGGCGCGGCCTTCCGGCTCATTCCCACCAAGATCATGAGCTTAAGCGAGCTTAATTTACCAGACAAACTGGCCGAGTTTGCCCGGCGCAAACAAGGCTTTTTCCTCGCCGTGGGCCCCGTAGGGCAGGGCAAGAGCACCACGCTGGCCTCGCTGATCCAGCTCATTAACGAAGAACGGGCCGAGCATATTGTGACCATCGAGGATCCGGTGGAGTACATGTTTACCGGTGATAAATCGATTATTGACCAGCGCGAAGTGCGCTTCGACACCGTTGACTTTGCCCAAGCCATGCGCGCGATGTTCCGCCAAGATGTGAACGTGGTGATGCTCGGCGAGATGCGCAGTCCCGATACTATCGCCACGGCGGTGACGGCAGCCGAGACTGGCCACTTGGTTTTCTCCACCCTCCACACCAATAGTGCCTCGCAAACTGTCGATAGAATTATCGACTCGTTCCCAGCCAATCAGCAGAATCAGATTCGTATCCAGCTGGCCGGCTCGCTCACTGGGATCTTTTCTCAACGCCTCATCCCACGCGTGGCTGGCGGCCAGATCCCAGCCTATGAGCTACTCATCAACAACAACGCCGTCTCTAACCTAATCCGTGAGGGCCGCACAGCCGAAATTGATGTAGTAATTGAGACTGGCGCAGACGCTGGCATGATTAATCTCAATCAATCTTTGTCAGACTTGGTGCGTCGCGGCGAGATTAGTCAGGAAACAGCTTATCGTTACTCGCTTAATCCCAAAGGCTTGGCCCGGATGCTCTAGTTTTGTTTTACTTTATTTTGCATGCTATTTAATTACAAAGCGACGACGAAAGAGAATCAGGAGCAAGCGGGCAATATTGATGCGCCAAACATTGACTTGGCGATCTCTAGTCTCCAGCGCCGCGGCTTGATTATTCTCGACATTATCTCGGCTGATGATGCGAAAAAGACTTTTCTCTCGAAATATTTTATTTTCTCCGGCCGGCCAAAGTTGAAAGAAGTAGTTCTGCTCTCGCGGCAGATCTCCACCCTTTTCGAAGCCAAAGTCTCGGCGCTCTCCACCTTCCGCCTGCTTGCCAGCGAGGCCGAGAATCCGCTCTTGCGACGGGTCTTAACCGAAGTCGCAGATGAGATCAATAGCGGCGTGCTAATCTCCACCGCCATGAGCAAGCATGAGGAGGTCTTCTCGCTCTTCTACGTGAACATGGTCAAATCCGGCGAGGAATCTGGCAAATTATCCGAAGTCTTTACTTATTTAGCCGCTTATCTGGAGCGCTCGCATGGCTTGATTAGCAAAGCCAAGAATGCGCTGATCTATCCGGCGTTTATCATTCTCTCCTTTATCGCCGTAATGATCCTGATGTTCGTCTTTGTGATCCCTAAACTTAGCGCGATCCTCAAAGAGACCGGCCAAGCTATCCCAATCTATACCAAAATTGTGATTGGCATTAGTCAGTTCTTCGTTGATTACGGCTTTATCCTCCTTGCTGGCATCGTTGTCCTGGCCGTCTTCGTGACCCGTTACTTGCGTACCGATATTGGTAAGCGCTCGCTCTCGCACTTTAAGCTCTCCCTTCCTTACGTGGGCGATCTTTACGCCAAGCTCTACTTATCGCGTATTTCGGATAACCTCTCCACCATGTTGACCTCCGGCATCTCGATGGTCCGGGCGCTAGAGATTACGGCTGATGTAGTAGATAACGGCGTGTATCGCGAGATTTTGCTCAAGTCCGCCGAATCGGTCAAAGCCGGCAATCAGATCTCCGGCGTGATGAGTAAGTATAAAGAAGTGCCTTCCATTATGATCCAGATGTTTAAGGTTGGTGAGGAAACCGGCAAACTGGGCTTTATCTTAGACACCATCGCGCGCTTCTACCAGCGCGAAGTGTATGATGCCGTAGACACACTCGTTGACCTCATCGAGCCAGCCATGATCGTGCTGCTGGGCCTGGGCGTGGGTGTGCTGCTCACCTCTGTGCTTGTGCCGATTTATAATCTGGCGAGCGGAATTTAACCACCCCCCACCCCCTCCTTAATTAAGGAGGGGGTGCTCCGAAGGTTAGTGAGGAGCGGGGGCGGTAGTTGTCCACATCCTCCTGTCTTTGCGCTGTTCTCGTGCTGGTCTATAATTAGCCGGTAATGGTCAAAGAGGGGAAAAGGGGAGGCTGGATGGCGTCGAATCGACACGATGGCCATTCATTGACCAATTACTCATGTTTGCTATTATTAAAAAGTCGAAAGTTAATTATTAGAATTTAGAAATTTATGATGAAATTGAATCTTAAAAAAGGTTTCACCCTCATTGAGCTCTTGGTGGTTATCGCCATCATCGGTATCTTGTCGGGTATTGTGTTGACGTCGCTTGGTTCTGCGAGAAACAAGGCCAAGGACTCATCCGCAAAGGCCAGCATGTCCTCAATGCGCTCACAAGCTGAGTTGGGCGTAACTGCCTCCGGTCTCTACGCTGTGGATCTATGTAACGCTGCTGCCTCAGTCACTGGTAGTTTGTTGACGTTGAAGACTGCTGTTCAGTCCCAAGTTCCAGCGGCTAACGTTGTCCAGTGTGGTCAGGACACTGCTGTTGGTGTAGCTCCAACCAAATGGGGAGCGTCTGTTGTCTTAAACGATGGTACTTTCTACTGTGTTGATAGCACTGGTTATTCTGGTGTTAGCACCGTCACTGCTGCAACCGAAATTGCTGCCGGTGCATCAAGCGGTGATGTAGCTTGCGATAACGCTTAATTTGGTTAGTTTAGTTTATAACAAAATCCCCCTATTGGGGGATTTTGTGTTGTCCACAGGGGCGTTTATGATATTTCGTGTAATAATGTTTAGCATGAATAAAAAAGGTTTTACTTTGATTGAACTTCTGGTCACAATCGCGATTATCGCTATCCTGTCAGGAATTGCCATCACCCTGCTCGGTGGAGCACGAAGTGGTGCTAATGATGCCGCTGTGAAGCAACAATTAAATAATTTAAAAACAGAAATGAACTTGGCAATTGGCGAGCTGGGCAGTTATTCTCGTTGTGGCGGTATTGGTGGCACTACTTGGACCGGTATTAGTGGAACTGGCTGTCAGAGGCCCGAAGCGCTGTTTGATAATGATGGTCTTGTGGGCGGTATCGATGTAACTAAAATGAAAGCGTTGTTGTTGTCAGCTCAGACAAGTGCCGGAGGATTAGCCACAAGCATTCGTGTAAAAGTTAATGATACTGACGGTGTGGGCGCCGGTATTACGGGCACTGAGTGGGCGGTAGCAGCAAAATTGCCCTCTGATAGCTCTGGTAACTCCTGGTGGTGTGTAGATAGTGCCAATGTAAGTAAATTTTATACTGCACCCTCATCACCAACCCCGATTTTTTCCGATGACACTAATAGGGCCTACTGCCTGTAGTTTTGATCGGCCATAGTGTCTATTTACCTGTGAAAAACTCTGGCTTCACCCTCATCGAACTTCTCGTGGTGATTGCGATTATCGGCATACTCACCAGCATTGTGGGCGTTCTTGTGAGTAGTGCGAAAAATCGTGGCAACGATGCTGCCATTAAGCAGAATTTAATCCAAATAAGGAATCGGGCAGAGACTCTTTATGGTAATTATCCACAAGGCAATTATGGTACGATTTCTTGCATTGTCCAAGCTTCGTGCGCAATCGGCTCTGGTGGTACATTCTGCGGTAACATTGATCTGGGTCAATTTGCCACCAATTCTATTTTTAAAGACACGATTATTTCTGGGTATATCAACACACTTAGTGCAATGTCTAGTAGTGTTATCTGTGACGCCAATGGCAATACTTGGGCGGTGGCGGCCCGCTTGCGTGATGATCCCACCAAATCTTGGTGTGTAGATGCTAATAGTGCCAGTCGAGTGGTGAGTGGTGCGCCAATCAATGCCGGTCTCTGCTCTTGAGTAGATTAGTGTTATAATTTGGCAATGTTTCCAGTCTATTTGTTTATTTTTTTGCTCGGCTTAATCGTCGGCAGTTTCTTGAATGTTGTCATTTATCGTTACAATACCGGGCGGAGTGTCTCTACTGGGAGATCGCAGTGCTTTGCCTGTTCGCACACGCTAAGCTGGTACGAGTTGGTGCCCGTTTTCAGCTTTCTCGCACAAGGTGGGCGTTGCCGTGCCTGCCAGAGCGCCATTTCTTGGCAGTATCCAGCGGTAGAGTTAGCAAATGGTGTTTTGTTTGTCGCGCTGTTCCAGCACTTTTTGGGCGTTTCTCTCGGCAAGCCATTATTCTTGCTTAGCGCAGTTATTTTCTCGCTCTTGCTGGTAATTACCGTGTATGATTTGCGACATAAGATAATTCCCGATGGCCTCGTCTACGCTTTTATTATTTTCGCTCTCATTTTTTCTAACTGGCCGTTCACGCAGATTGTTCCAACCATTTTTTTTCAGCATTTGGTTTCTGGCTTAGTTTTGTTTCTCTTTTTCTTCTTTCTCTGGTGGGTCTCGTCTGGTCGCTGGATGGGCCTCGGCGATGCCAAGCTGGCGCTGGGCGTGGGCTTCTTGCTCGGCTGGCCGGGCGCGCTCTCGGCAATTATCTTTGCCTTTTGGTCCGGTGCGCTCTTTGGCGTCTTGCTGATTCTGCTCAAAGCGACTAAAATTAACCTGAAGAGCGAGTTACCCTTTGCGCCGTTTATTGTGCTTGGCTTGTTACTTAATTTCTTTTTTAATCTCAATGTCCTCACTGTCTTTAATTTTTTCTAAGGGAACCTTACCTCGAGCGCAGTCGAGAGGTTTTACTCTTGTTGAGATGATGGTCGTGGTCTCGATTATTATCATCATGACCGGCGTGGTGCTGGCCGGCTTACCCGGCTTCCGTGATCGCTCTTCGCTGGATCTGGTGGCGCAAGAAGTGGCACTAGTCATCCGCCAAGCGCAGGCCTTCGGCTCCCAGACGCGGGGAGCTTTCTTCGGCTCTAACTCTCCCTTTCCGTCTTACGGGGTTTATATCAATTTAAGTCAGGGCGGGATTCAACCGTCAGCCAATTCTTTTGTTTTATTTGGTGACAACAAAAACACTGGTACTACCAAAACTTTCGATCTTGCTGGTGGTATTTGCGGCGTTGTTAATTCCGAATGTCGCGAGGTTTATAATTTAAGTGGTGGGCTGGTTTTTACCAAAGTTCAACTCTGTGAGTCGGCTGGTGCTTGTCAGGATATTTCTAACACTACTCCACTCAATATTCTATTCAATCGCCCAAATCCCGAAGCCGCCTTTAATAATGGCAGCGGGAATAGTCTAGATTCTTCTTGCACTGGGGGCGTTTGCAGCTATGCTAAAATTACTTTATCTTCTGCCAAAACAAATACTGTAAAAAATATTTGCGTTTGGAGCACGGGGCATATTTATGTTACGTCTAATCTGACATGTTAAATAAAAATAATAATCAGAATAATCGTGGCTTTACACTGATCGAACTGATGGTGGCAGTTTCGATTTTTGCCACGGTCGCGGTGATCGCCACCGGCGCGGTGATTACAGCGAACAATATCAACCAAAAAGCGCAGGCGATCAAGCAAGCAATGGACAATCTCAACTTTGCGCTCGATAGCATGACGTTAAAATTAAAAAGTGGTGGCGGATATTATTGCGCCGCGGCTAGTGATTTTGCTGATCCGCCAATTTCGCCAAATTATCCAAGTGCCGACAGCCAAGATTGCACCAGCACTCCGGGCACTGCGATTGCGTTTAAACTGGCTGATGATCCAGGCCCTAGCAATCCCCGCAAGTTTATTTATCGTCTGCGCACGGTGGCTGGCAAGGGACAATTGCAAGTGGCCAAAGGTCCGGATTCCGGCTCGATGTCGAGCTTTACGCCCATCACTAATGATCAGTTGGATGTCAAAAGTCTCAAGTTTTATGTTGTTGGTAATTGTAACAATGGTAGCGGTTGTGACCCCAATGATTCCCAGCCGCGCGTGCTGATTAGTTTGTACGGCACCGCCACGGTCGGGCATCAGACCAGCGACTTTGCGATCCAGACGACTGTTTCTGACCGACGCTAAAAATATCATGCTAAAAAATTCTAAAATTAAAAATTTTTACGCCAATCATTCTCGCGGATTTACCCTTGTTGAGGCGCTGGTGGCGATTACAATTTTAATTATCGGTGTGATTGGTCCACTGCAGATTGCGGCGCGCGGCATTGGCGACGGCATCTTTGCGGCCAATCAGATCGCAGCTAACTATCTCGCGCAAGAGGCGATGGAATTGGTGGTTAATAAGCGTTATGAGCTGGCCCGGAAATATCAATACACGGAATTAACGGGGAATTTTTTTCAACAAGACCCTGGCTTCCAAGCTTGTTTGAGTGGTGATTCCGGTACTTTTTGCCAGGTTAATCCGCTGACTGGAGACATCGATCCTAATTGCACTACGGGCGGGCAGCTTACGCCAAATGATAGTTGTAAGTTGAGATTTAACAAGGCTAACGGGAATGGTTTATACGAGCTGTACGATGCTAATTCTACCAATCAAATCGGCACAATTTTTACGCGTTCAATCCAGATGAGCGAAGTTTCTTCAGAAATTTTAAAAGTGACTGTCACCGTCACTTGGTTTAACAAAGATATTGCAAAAACGCTAACGCTTGTTGAGTATTTATTTAGCAAAGGTTAGAAATTAAACACTGTGAATAAATTTTATAAAAATCAAAAAGCGGGCGTCGCGATCTTATTTGCGATTTTGCTCGTCTCGATTGTTTTGACAGTCGGTTTGACTTTACTAAACATCACGCTTCGCCAGCTCGTGCTCTCGTCACTCGCGCGCGAGTCGCAGTTCGCCTTCTATGCTGCCGATAGTGCGCGCAACTGTGCCAGGTATTATGATAGTTTGGAGAATCCTGATGAGCGCCCGTTTGGCTACTTCACTTTAGAAAATAATTTATTAACTTTCCGTGGCAACGGACTCAGGTCGGTTTCTTGCGGTGATTTCACGATCGGTATCAATTCAGCTGACACTACTTCTACTTATAATTTTGGTGGCACTTTCGATAGTGGCGAGAAAGTAACTTGTGCTTATGTGGAAGTGACGAAAGGTGTGGACCCAGGCACGCTTAACCCTCTCACCAATCTGCCACTTGGCGTTGGCAAAACGCTCATCAGAGCTTGGGGTTACAATAATTTTCAACAATCTGGCGAGGGGACAGCTGCTTGTTACATTACCAGCGATCGCACCGTCGAGCGCGCTTCGACTATGATATACTAGGCCCCAAATGGGGGAAATAAGCAAAAAAGAAGCCACAGAACGTCTTGCCAAACTGCGCGATTTAATCGAGCGTTATCGTTATGAATATCATGTTCTAGACCAGCAGACGATCTCTGACGAAGCGCTAGATTCGCTCAAAGATGAATTAGTAAAACTAGAAGCGCAATATCCGGAGCTGGTGACGCCGGATTCGCCGAGCCAGAGAGTAGCTGGCGAGGCGAGTAATAAGTTCAAGAAAATTACGCATCAGGTACCCCAGTGGTCTTTTAATGACGCTTTTACGGAAAGTGACATCAGAGATTTCGATACCAGAGTGAAGAAGGTGCTGGGGAATCCGTCGGCTGACGGAGTTGATTACACTTGTGAATTAAAAATAGACGGTTTCAAAATTGTTTTGACTTATCAGAATGGTTTGCTCCAGACTGCTGCCACGCGCGGTAACGGCACGGTCGGTGAAGATGTCACGAATAATGTGAGAACTATCCAGTCTATTCCCATCAGATTAACTAAACCAGAAAATATTATTGTGGAGGGCGAGATCTGGTTGAGCAAAGAGAATTTCGCCAAGATTAATCGTGAGCAGAAGCGGAAAGGCGAAGAATTGTACGCCAATCCGCGCAACCTCGCCGCTGGTGCGATTCGGCAACTTGACCCAAAAATTGTCGCGTCAAGAAATTTAGACAGTTTTATCTATGATCTTGCGCAAGCTGATTTTGCTATTCCCAGCACGCAAGAGCAAGAATTAGCTAAGTTGAAGAGTCTGGGCTTCAAAGTTAATCAGAATTATAAATATTGTCAGGATATTGAAGAGGTAATTAAATTCTGGCAGAAGTGGGAAAAGGAAAAAGATAAGTTAAATTACAAACTGGATGGCGTGGTGGTGAAAGTTAATAAAAAGTTAGATCAGGAGAAGTTGGGTTATACGGGGAAAGCGCCACGCTTCGCGATTGCGTTCAAGTTTCGCGCCGAAGAAGTGACGACGATTGTCGAAAACATTATTTTACAAATTGGCCGGATGGGAGCCGTCACGCCGGTGGCGCATCTCCGGCCGGTCTTCCTCGACGGTTCGACTGTCTCTCGCGCAACTTTACATAACGAAGATGAAATTAAAAAATTAGATGTGCGGATTGGCGACACGGTGATAATCCGCAAAGCCGGCGACATTATCCCAGATATCGTGCAAGTCTTACCCGAACTCAGGCCAAAAAACAGCAAACCGTTTGTCTTTCCTAAAAATATTTTGGGAATTGGGAAGATTGAGAGAATAAAAGGTCAGGCGGCGTATAAATTAGTGCAGAAAAATTCTATTCTACAGAACAAGCGCCAGTTCTATCACTTTGTTAGCAAACACGCTTTCGACATTAATCATTGTGGGCCGAAAATGATTGATTTATTGCTAGAGCATAAGTTAATTTCTAGCTTTGCGAGTATTTTTGAGCTAAAAACTAAACGAGATAAATTGCTAAACTTGCCCAGACTGGCTGAAATTTCTGTCAATAATCTACTCGCGAGTATTGAGCAGAGTCGCGCTGTTTCGCTCGCGCACTTTCTCGTTTCGCTCTCTATTCCGCAAGTTGGCGAAGAAACAGCGGAAGATCTGGCCTCACATTTCCGAAATATCAGAAATATCAGCGAGGCGAGTCTAGAAAATTTAGAAAAAATAAATAACATTGGTAGCATTGTGGCTAAGTCTGTTTTCGATTGGTTCAGAAATTCAGAAAATCAAAAAACCGTGCAAGATTTGCTCGCGCAAGTGAAAATTGCCCAAGTCACAACGCCAAAAATAACGCAAAAACTTTCCGGCCAGACTTTCGTGCTCACTGGCACACTATCAAGTTTATCGCGCGATGAAGCGAAGAAGAGAATAAAAAACTTGGGTGGGGAAGTGACAAGTTCGGTTTCTAAAAATACTAATTATGTCGTGGCTGGCGAAAATCCGGGTTCTAAACTAGAGAAAGCAGAAAAATTAGACGTGAAAGTTTTGAGCGAAGAGGAGTTTTTGGAATTACTAGCATAACTCCTCCCAACCCTCCTCTTAGCTTAAGCGGAGGGCGAGTTTCCCCTCTCTTAGAGTAAGAGAGGGGCCAGGGGTGAGTTAGAAAAAAATAACCGCCCCCACAACAGGGGGCGGTAACTCGACTGGTAGGAAGAAAGCTATGGTGAGGCAGATTAAGCCAATTACCACCAGCGTGGTGCAGATTCTTACGTAGATCGGTAGTCTGCGCTCCCAAAGTCTACCCTCCCAACCCGCTTCTCCTTTTCTAATGTGCCACGCTACGAAGGACACGAGTAAATACCCAGCTCCAATGGAAAATGATGCTACGCCAACTTCACTTAACCAAGTCATCACGATGTCTCCTCAAAAAAAGTCCAAATTTATCTCAAACGCCACCTCCACATCTACCAAATTTAGCTATATTCTGTCAAGTCAGATATTTAGCAAGAAATGTGTTAAAATAAAAAAATGATCAGTAATGACGAAGTGAAGAATCTGGCAAGTTTGGCGCGGGTGGCGCTGACGCCGGAAGAAGAGACTAAACTGGCCGGCGAACTGGGTCAGATTCTGGACTACGTTGGAGAATTAAAAAATGCAGGCGGGGAAAGTGAGAAAAAAGATATTTTGGGCGAAAACTACAATAAACTGCGCGAGGATGGCGAGGTAGAAGCGAGCTTGAGTGACGAAGAGCGCGAGAAATTATTGGGCGGGAAGTTTCTCAAAGTTAAGAAAATTTTATAATTTCAGAAAGAAAAGATAAGAAAGATGCTAGAGACAGATAACAAAAAATTAAACGCTTTTCTGGAATTTTTTCCTGATGTGGAAGCGCAAGAAAAAGTGGCGAATAAAAATGGCGCTTTGTTTGGCATGAAGCTGGCGATCAAAGATAATATTTTGATCAAAAATAGAATTAGTTCTTCTGGCTCTAGAATTTTATCTAATTACGTGGCCAGTTATGACGCGACGGTGATCAGAAAGTTGCGTGAAGCCGGAGCGGTTTTTGTGGGTCGCACAAACATGGACGAATTCGCGATGGGTGCGAGTACGGAGAATTCCGCTTACGGCGCGAGCAAGAATCCACACGACATTTCTAGAGTCCCGGGCGGTAGCTCTGGCGGTTCGGCTGTCGCTGTGGCCGCTGGTCTCTGTGACGCGGCGCTGGGCTCGGACACGGGTGGCAGTATTCGCCAGCCAGCGAGCTTCTGTGGCGTCGTGGGCATGAAGCCGACTTATGGTCGCGTCTCGCGCTACGGTCTCACGGCGCTCGCGTCTTCGCTGGATCAAATTGGACCAATTACGAAAACGGTGGCTGATGCGGAAAAAATTTATAATGTAATTGCCGGAGCAGATGAGAATGATGCCACAACAGTTGACGCTCCCGCTTTCGCTCCGGCGGAGCTACAGCGTGGCGAAGAGAAATTTAAGATTGGCATTCCCAGACATCTTATCAGCTCCGGCGTAGCGCCAGATGTTTTGCAAAATTTCGAGCAGACTCTAGAGAAATTAAAACAATTTGGTCATGAGATTGTCGAGATAGAATTGCCAAGCGTGAAATATTCGCTCGCTTGTTATTACATCATTATGCCGGCCGAAGCTTCGAGCAATTTATCGCGCTTTGATGGTTTGCGTTACGGGCTGAAAAAAGAGGGGAAGAATTTATTAGAAGATTATTTGCAGACTAGAGGCACTGGTTTCGGTGCAGAAACGCGCCGGCGAATTATTTTGGGAACATATGTGTTATCAGCTGGTTATTACGACGCTTATTACGGTCAGGCAGTGCGCGTGCGTGAGGTGATCAAGCAAGATTTCGCCAGAGCGTTTAATCAGGTTGATGCAATTATTTTACCGACCGCGCCGACGACGGCTTTCAAGCTTGGCGAGAAGTCTGGTGATCCCTTGCAGATGTACTTGGCTGATGTCTTCACCGCGCCGGCGAATATCGCTGGCTTACCGGCGATCTCTATTCCCACTGGCAAAGATCAGAATAATTTGCCAATCGGCACGCAACTCATTGCGCCACCTTGGCGCGAAGACAGACTTTTTGCGTTGGGAAAAGATCTAGAAAATTTGAGTAAATAAAATGATTCGGTACCTTAATTTACAATATCTCTACAATTTACTCTACCGGATCTATCAGTGGCTGATCTCGCGGCGCTTTGGGGCGCCGGCGGATTGGTTCACCATTCTCTGGCTTGGGCTGGCGCTCGTGGCTTGGGTGGCGATTATTATCATCGCGCTCAAGATTATCAAACTGCGTAAGGCTGAATCAGATAATCTGGACTTAATGTTGCAATCTAAGAGCGATATCGAAGTGCCCAAGACTGACCCGCGCTGGGAGCGAGTTTTGAAAGCGCAGGAGAGCGAGAATCCAGCGGATTGGAAGCTGGCGATTATTGAGGCCGACAATATGCTGGACGAGATGGTCAGAGTCTTGCGCCCGGCGGGCGAGAACTTGGGTGAGCGGCTCAAGAGCATTGAGCCAAGCGATTTCCTCACCATCCAAGACGCTTGGGAGGCGCACAAAGTGCGTAACCGGATCGCGCATGAGAGCGATTATATGCTCACCAAGCGTGAACTGGCACGGGTGATTAGCTTGTTCAAAAACGTGTTCGAAGAATTTGAAGTTATTTAGAAATGTGGTAGTATCTGGGGACTTCCGCTGTGGGCGGAACTAGTGCGGGGTAGAGTAACAGTAATTCGCGAGGCTCATAACCTCGAGATCTTGGTGCGAATCCAGGCCCCGCAACCCGGATTTATTTTGAAAAAAGTCGGAGTAGCTCAGTTGGTAGAGCACAGGACTCATAAGCCTGGGGTCGTGGGTTCGATCCCCACCTCCGACACCAAAGCTTCTATTTTTTCTGGCTTTATTTTTTGACTAATTTTTGCTTGTTTGTTAGGGTTGGGATTGGTGGCTCTTTGTTGTTTTGTGTTGATTTTTTGTTTAAAGAAACCAGATAAACGGAGGAGGTTGATTATGGTCGTTTCGCAGAGATTGTACTCCAAACTGGCGCTAGCCAAAGCTTGGTGCTGGTCTCACGCTGTCACAATCACCGGTGCCTCCGGCTGTGGCACCAGCAACGCGATTCTCCACTTGCAGAAATTACTCACACAAGCTGAGATTTGGCGTTGGCGTTTCCTTAGCGGCGGCGACATTATGCGTCGCAAGACAGTGGAGTGTGGTATGAACAAAATTGAGGATTTTGTTGCCTTCAACCGCAATAATCCTCAGGCTGGCCACGATCGTGACTGTGATGGCGAGTTGGCGGCTTTTGGCAAAGGTAATTATGTGGTGATGGAATCGCGTTTATCACACATCCTAGCGCCGCATGCCTTCCATGTTCAATTTATTTGCCCACTAGAGATCAGGGCTGAACGTTGTCGGGATCGGTATCCGGGCAAGTCACTGGATTATGTTCGTGGAGTTTTGCAGCAGAGGGACGCAGATGACCACGCTCGTTTTGCTGCGATGTATCCGGGCTACGATTGGCCTTGCTCTGACTTCGATTTGGTCGTGGACACGAGCAAGATAGAGAAGCAAGAAGTGGCTCCGCTCATTCTGGCCAAGCACGCCGAGTGGCTGGAAGAAAAAGCTACTCTCGGTATGATCGTAAGGGGCGCCACGCTACCAGCCGGCCTCTCGTGAGCAGAGTTGATCTGGGATATCCAGCCCCGCGCGTCACAGGTGACGCGCGGGGCTTTTTTGTGTATAGTATCCTCCGTAGTTGCGGTCATAGCTCAACTGGTTAGAGCACTCGCCTGTCACGCGAGAGGTTGCCGGTTCAAGTCCGGTTGACCGCGCAGTAATATCTAGCATTTTCTAGCGTCATCTATCGTAACAAATTAAAGATAAATTATGGAAAACAAGAGTAACTTTTGGTTTGTGGTAGTGATTTTGATTCTCGCTTTGCTGATGACTTCGGCTTACGTGGTCTATACTCGCATGCCAACTGCCACGCCAAATGAGCCAATTCTGCCAGTTGTAGAGAATCCAGTGCCCGTGCCGCCAGTAGTCGCCAGTCCGGCCATTACCGAGCCAACGCGAGTGGAACTAAAGTTGTATGAGAAGCGCCAGTTCGGCGAGCTCGCGATCACGCCGTGGGCGGTTTTGGAAGATAGCCGTTGCCCGAGCGATGTGCAGTGCTTCCAAGCCGGGCGAGCGACTGTTGCCTTCAATCTCTCCGGGCCGTCTGGTGATAGCGCGCTCCAGCTAGAAGTGGGTAAAACCGGCAGTACGGAAAATTTGCAAATCACGCTCGACGAAGTCCGGCCAACGACCCTTTCTACTCATAAAATAATAGACGAAGAATATCGCTTTATCGTTACACTGGCGCCCAAGTTCCCAGCCGGTGCGCTGGCTTGCTACGTGGGCGGCTGTTCGAGCCAGCTCTGCACAGATGAGCCTAATGCCATTTCCACCTGCGAATACACGGCCAGCTATGCTTGTTACCAAGGCGCGACTTGCGAGCGTCAAGAAAGCGGCGAGTGCGGTTGGACGGACACGCCCGCACTAGCGCAATGCTTGAGTGGGGCGAGGTAAAACGGTAGACTGGGGAGTAATGAAATGGAAACTGCCGCCGAAGGTAAAAGTTTACGAAGCGCTGGGAGCGATTGCTGACGAAAGAGTGGAAATATCTGGTAATCAAGCCAAAGTTTTTTCTTCGTCTGGCGGGAAGTATTACGAGGTAGTTTATGATCCGCAAACTAAGCAGATTGCGGCCAACGACAATGGTTCGTATTGGCGCGGTTATCTTGGTTATCCGGCGATTGCGTTCTTGATGCTAAACGGTTTGCTCGCTTTTGACGAAAAGTTAGCACAGCTCTTGCGAGGAATAAAATGGAAGGATATTAATCAGTCATTTGAGAATGATTTTGCCAAAACCGAAAATTATCTAGCCGAATTTGTGACAAAAAATGGTGGGGACTTCAGGCAACACAGCGACTTTGCTGACAAAATTATGACTAGCCTTGATCGTCTCACGCTCGGCAAACCATCTATTCTTAAAAAACCACCGACGGGGTATTAAAGGTAAACATGAACAATCTTGAACTTATCAAACAAGTCGGTTTTGATTTCTCGTGGGATGAGAAAAAAGTTTGGCCATTAAATGAACCGATTACGACGATGCCGGTTGCGGATTTAGTCTGGCATTTTGAGATGCCGTTCTGGTGGGAAAATGGCGGTGTCTATAATCTCTCAGCCAAAGAAGTGATCGAAAATCCGGAACTTCATCAAGAAGAATGGCAACGGATTCAGCGCGCCGATACTTCGCATCCGCTGGATGTGATGGAAAACAAAGGCAAGTGGTTATTGCTCGATGGCTTGCATCGTCTGGTGAAATTATTTCTGGCCGGCAATAAAGAAGTTCCAGTCAGAATTATTCCACGTTCGCGGATTCCGGAAATCATGAATTATGACGAAACAATTTCAGAGTGCAAAAGAACTCTGACTGAGCAAGGTTTTGCTAATGTTTATGATTGGGAAGATAAACCAAATACGGAATATCCAGCTCACGCGCATAAAGGAAAAGTCAGTTTTTATGTAATAAAAGGAAGTATCACGATGAAATTGGATCAAAAAACGATCATTTTAAAGCCCGTTGATCGGATCGATGTGCCGGTCGGCGTTACGCATAGCGCGGTGGTTGGTTCGGAAGGTTGCACTTTCGTCGTGGGCGAAGAGATTGAAGGGGATTCTTAGTTTGATTTTACAACTTCCGTAATTCTTTGAGATCGTGGTCGGGGAGATAGAGGATGAATAATCCGATGATGATGCCAGCAATGGCAGTGGTGTAGTGATGACCGTTGAATAGGGCAATGTCGATAGCGTCGAGAATGTACCAGACACCACGCCAGATCAGAACCAGGCCGATGACTACAGTTAGACTTTCGCCGAAGTACTTAAGAGTCAAGTGTTTATTCTGTGACATGCTTTTTTTTTGGTATTAAATTACATTATAACGCAGTTTGGCGACTTGGCGAAATTCTGCTACATTTAAACGGCTCTCACGCCAGAGTAGTTCAGTGGTAGAACGCCATCTTGGTAAGATGGAGGTCGAGAGTCCGATTCTCTCCTCTGGCTC